>Ga0209816_1000006_pt1 | contig 262538 bp, 279 predicted proteins | sample CoawatmetaG01DNA_FD_187509 | JGI IMG/M metagenome (GOLD analysis project Ga0209816, IMG submission 187509) | Marine microbial communities from the West Antarctic Peninsula - Coastal water metaG017-DNA (SPAdes) (version 2) | ecosystem: Environmental > Aquatic > Marine > Coastal ...
CCCACCCAGCAATCCGGCCAGCACGCCGCCCAGCGACCCCCCGCCCGACGCCGCCTGCACCCCGCCACGCACCGCCGCGCGCGCGATCTCCGCCAGCACCCCCAGCGCGGTCGCCTTCAGGTCGTCGAAGCCGAACTGCCCGGTCCGCGCCGCGCGCAGCAGCGCCCGCTCGATCGACCGCCCCGCCTGCTCGGCGCCCGCGCCCAGCTCGCCCTCCAGCGTCGCGCGCATCGTTTCCACCTCGCGCGCGAAGCCCGCGGTGTCGGCGCGCACGCCCACCGCCATCCGCTCCACCTCATCCATCGGGATCGGCCCTCCGCATCGCGGCGATCGTCGTGGCATCGGGCGGCGTCACCGCCGCCGCACCGCCACCACTCGCCGCCGTCACTACCGCCGCCAGTTCGGCCGGCGTCGCCCGCCAGAAGGCATCGGGCGTCCAGCCCAATGCCGCGCCGGCAAAGCCCGCCAGCCGCACCGCATTCATCCGGAAATCGCTCACCGCCCGGCCAGGATCTGGCCGAGCAGCACGCGCAGCACCGGCGTCAGCCGGGCAAGCCCCAGCGCCGCCAGCGCCTCGCCCAGCACCTCGCGCGTCACCTCCTCCGGCACCTCGCGCAGGCAGTGCCAGAACAGCGCAACCAGCTCGCCGAACCCCAGCTTCCCCGCCGCCGCGCGCTCGACCAGTTCGAACAACGGCCCCAGCTCCGCCTCCGCCGCGACCAAAGCCTGAAAGCTCGGCCTGAGCACCAGGTCACACCCGTTGACCCGCACCGCACATTCCCCCCTGGCCTCATTGGCAGGGCGCGCCTCTTTCGCCGCGCTCATGCCGCCACCACCGGGCCAGAGCTTTCCAGTGCGATCGTGTACGACCGCTCGCCATTGAAATCGCCGGCATAATCCAGCCGCGTGACCAGGAACCGGCCGGTCATGCTCTCGCCACTCTCGAAGCTCAGCCGATAATCGTCGATAATACCGCCGAGCGCGCTCGCCTTGATCCGCGTTTCCGCCGCCGATCCGGTGAAGACGCCCGCGCCGCTCACGCTGACGCTGCGCACGCCCGCGCCCGACAGCAGCTGCCGCCAGCCGCCCGAATCCTTCGTCGTCACCACCACCGCTTCGCCGTTGACGCTCAATTGCGTCGTGCGCAGCCCCGCCACCGTCGCGAAGGCGGGCGTCGCCGCCCCATCGCCGACCTTCAGCAGGAACGCACTGCCCCGTTCCACCGCCATCTCTATTCTCCTGTTATTGAATTCGGTACATCCGCACCGCGAATTCGCTCGACGCGACCCAGCGGTCGCCCTTGCCGCGCTGGATCCGGCTCCTGGTCAGCCGCAGCCCGGTGAGCTGCCACCCTTCGCCCAGGCTTCGCGGCACCCCCGCCGCCGCCGCCTCGACCGCGCCGACCAGCGCGCGCAGCCGCGCCGGGCTTTCGCCCGTATCGACATAGTCGACCGCGATCGTGCCGGTCCGCCCACTCACCCCAGTGGCATCGCTGGCGCCCAGCACCGCCTCGCCCAGCACCGCGACCGGCATCGCCGCCCGCGCCGTCGGCGCGTCGAACACGCGGCACGTCGCTTTCAGGTGCGCCAGCACCGCCGCGTGCAGCACCACGCCGGCGCTCATGGCCGCGCCTCCACGCCCAGCCGCATCCGCCGATACGGCCGCCACAGCGCCGCCACCGCCGCGGGCGGCATGGCATCGCCGTCGCGCCGCTCGAACAGATGCGCCGCCAGCAGCACGACGCCCTGCATCACCGCCTCGGGCAGCGCCTCCCACGCCGCCGCGAGTCCCGCCGAATAGCGCACCACGATCTCGCCGCCGTCGACCCTCACCCAGCCGACCCCGCCCGCATCGATATCGATCCCCAGCCCGCTGCCGCCGGTGATCCCGCGCACCGGCATCGCCGCCAGCCGCTGCCACCCGGCGCGCGGTTGCAACCGCTCCTCGCAGTCGCGCGCCACCAGCATCTGCCCGCAGAACGCCTCCGCCAGCCCCAGCGCCGTGCCGCTCGCGCGCAGCAGCACCGCATCGGGCGCCTCGCCGATCCGCAAATAGGTCGCCGTCGCAGCCGCCGCGTTCGCGACCGCCGCGGCCGGCATCGCCGCCGCTCCCATCCCGCTCTCCCCGCAAAAGAAAGCGGCCCCCGTCCATCCAGACGGAGGCCGCACGCCATCAGGCGGTGGCGATCTTCATCAGCTTGATCGCCGCGCTGTCCGCGACGCAGCCGCCGACGCGCTTGGTCGCGTAGAAGCTGACGAACGGCTTGTTGCTGTACGGATCGCGCAGGATCGCCGTCTCGCCGCGTTCGGCGATCAGATAGCCCGCCTGGAAATTGCCGAAGGCGATGCTCAGCGCATTGGCGGCAATGTCGGGCATGTCCTCCGCCTCGACCACCGGATAGCCGAGCAGCGTCGCCGGCTGCCCCGCCGCCAGGCTCGGCTGCCACAGCGGCATGCCGTCCGCGGTCTTGAACTTACGGATGCGCGCCAGCGTGTTGGCGTTCATGACGAAGCTCGCGCCCTGGCGGTACGGCGCCCGCAAGCTATGCACCAGATCGAGCAGCCGCTCGTCCGGCGCCGCGCCGAAATCCTCCGCCGCACCCGACGGCAGATATTGCAGCGTCCCCAGCGCCCGTGTCGTATCCTTGGCGGTGGAGACCGGCGCGGTCAGGAACCCCTTGGGGCGGTTGACGCCATTGCCGCCGACGAACGCCGCTCCTTCGGCGCGCGCGAACTCGGTCGCGATCTCGCCCGCCAGCCACGCCTCGACGTCGAACGCCGCATCGTCCAGCATTGCTTGGCTGGCGGAGGGGTTGGCGTACAGCTCGCCCATCGGCGGCACCAATTCGGCGAACACCGGGCTCGCCGTCTCCGGCCGCGCCGCCGTCTCCGCCGCCCAGCCCGACGGCGTACCGCCGGTGGTGATCAGCTTGCGATAGCCTGCCGACCCCACCGTCACGACATTGGCGATCGCGCGGATCGGCGAGATGCCCTTCAGCACCCGCGCGATCTCGCCGTCCACCTCGCGCGGCACGGCATAGCCGCCCGCATCGCCGGTGACGCCGGTGAAGGCCTTCATCTCCAGCACCGTCCCCGTCCGCACGAAGCCTGCGAACGCCCCGTCCGCCTGCTCCACGCGCGCGCCATCCAGCGCCGGCCTTTCGACCACGTCCATACGTCTTCTCCTCGTTGAAACATTCTGAGGGCGGTGCCCGCCCGCCGACCGAGATCAGCCGATCTGCGTGATCCGTGCGAGCGGCTGCATCGGCACCGCCACCACACTCACCTCGGCCAGCGCCACGCGCAGCAGTTCGCGCCGCGCACCCTGCCGCACCACCATGGGGCGATAGCCGACCGACAGGCCATCCAGCGCCCGGCAGCTCACCATCCGCGCAACCTCCGCATCGTCGATCACCCCCGCGACCAGCAGCCCGCGCGCGTCTTCGGCCAAAACGTCGATCCGCCCCACCGCGCGCCCACGATGCTGCCACAGCAACGGCACGGGTCCGGCGCCCGCAAAGGCCCCTGCCCGCACCACATCCCCTGCCCGATCGACGCGATCGAACACCGCGGCGTATCCGGCGAATCTCACTCCAGCCACCCGCCGAACCCCAGCTTCACTGCCAGCCCCGTCAGCAGCAGCGCGCCCGCCAGCCGCACGCACCATCCCGCCGCCGCCTTCCACGCCGATCGTTTGGCATCGCGCCACGCCCCCAGCAGCTCGCGCAGTTCGGCCAGGTCCCCCCGCGCCGCCTCGTTGCTGAGGCCCAGCCGGGTTAGCGCACGCATCGCCGACAGCTCGCCCGCCTCCTCGGCGATGCCGCGCATCGTCGCCAGGTCCGCGCCCTCGCGCGCCGCCTGCGCCATCAATTGCGCGAGCACCCCCGTATCCTGTGCCGGCCCGCTCATGCCCCCACTCCCAGCATCTGCCGCTTCTCCTCGACGCTCAGGAAGTCGGCGCCCGACACGCTGCGCCACAGCCGCTCGCGATCCTCCGCCAGCGCCGGCACGTGATCCAGATCGACCGACAGCGCCGCCCCCTCGAACCATCCTCCCAGCCCTTGCGCCAACGCGGTCAGGATCGTCCCCGCCAGCGGCAACACCGTCAGCCGCCACAGCGCCCGGTTCGCCTCGCGATAATTGGCGTAGGTCGCGTCCCCCGGCAGGCCGAGCAGCATCGGCGGCACCCCGAACGCCAGCGCGATCTCGCGCGCCGCCGCCGCCTTCAGCCCGACGAAATCCATGTCGGCGGGGCTGAGCGACAGCGCCTGCCACTTCAGCCCCCCTTCCAGTAGCATCGGCCGCCCGGCGTTGGTCGCGCCCGCGAACCCCGCCTCCATCTCCGCCTTCAACCGCTCGAACTGTTCCGCCGACAGCGCCGCGCCATCGCCCGGATCGTAGACCAGCGCACCCGACGGCCGCGCCGCATTGTCGAGCAGCGCCTTGTTCCACTTGCCCGCCGCATTGTGGACCGCGACCGCCCCGGCGGCAGCACCCAGGCACCCCATGCCGTAATGATCGTCGATCGGATTGAAGCTGCGGATATGGATCACATCCGGCCGCGGCCCCTCCGCATCCAGCCGCACCCGCCGCTCGCCCACCGCATAGCGATAGGCGGTCGGCCAGCCGCCCGCGTCCACCTCGACGCTCACCCGCTCGGGCCGCAGCGCATACAGCGCACCGACCTGTCCCTCGGCCCCCTCGCCCGCACCACGCAGCACCTGGACATAGGCATTGCCGTGCAACAGCAGCTGCGCCGCCACCGCCTCCAGCAGTACCTGCCCGCCCGATCGCGCCGCCAGCAACGCCATCATGTCGGGCACGCTCGCCACCACAGGCGCACCCGCCACGCTTTCCGCGACCAGCTTCACCGCCCGCTGCGCGATCGCATTGCCCGCATAGGCCTCGCGCACCTGCGCCTCATAGCTGCGCGGCCATTCCCCCAAGGCCACGCCCGCACCCCCACGCGACAACGCCGGCCGCGCGCCCTCGCGCAGCCCCTTCCGCCCGAACAACCACATGTCGAATCTCCCGTAATGTCACGGTGACGAGGCCCCCCTTCGTCATCCCGGCGCACGCCGGGATCCATGGGTGCGGCGGGGCTAATGGATACGCGCCGACGCCAGCGTCGCGTGTCCATGGATCCCGGCGTTCGCCGGGATGACGAAGGGAAACGCCAACGGCCCGCCCTACAGCCCCCGCACGCCGGCCTTCCCCTGCGACCGCAGCATCAGCTCGCTCACCGCCCACACCAGCGCATCCGCACGATCCGGCGACCGCCCCGGCCCCTGATAGCCGCCCCCGGCCACCAGCCCGCACATCTCGTCCTCCAGCGCAACGAACCGCCCGCAATGCCGCACCCGCCCGCGCGCATAGAGCGTCGCCACCGGCTCGGCCCGCGCCACCTTCCCCCGGCTCGCCCGCACCAGCGTCAGCGGCAGCGTCACGTCTGCGGCCATCAGCACCGATCGCACCATCGCGCCGCCCTGATTGGCCTCCGCCACCACCCGGTCGGCGCGATGTTGCGCGGCGCAACCCGCCACCGCCCGCGCCCAGCCCTCGGGCGACGCGGCGGAGACGCTCGCATCGTCCAGCACATGCGCGACGCCATCGCCGTCCAGCCCGACCGCGACGATCCCGCAGTCATCGCCCGTCGCGCCGTCCTCCAGTCCCCCCGCCGGTGGATCGACGCCGACCACGACGCGCACCAGATCGTCGGGCACACCGCCCCGGCACGTTTCGAGCAGCGCGCGCGACCACAAGGCGCCGGTCAGATCCTCGATCATCTCGCCGTCCAGCTCCTGCCGGCCCAGCGCCGTGCCGGCATAGGCCTCTTCGATATGATCGACAAACACCTGCGGCAGGAACGGATTGTCGCGCGTCGTCCCGCGCGTCTCGACCAGCCCCTTCGATCGCAGCACGCGCTTCATCAGGTTCGTCGGTCGCGGCGTCGTCGTCACCAGCACGCGCGGGTCAGCGCCGCGCCTGAGGCCCATCATCAGATTGTCCCAGGCCGCATCGCCGCGCCGCCACTTGGCCAGCTCGTCGCACCACGCCGCGCTATGCTCCGGCCCGCGCAGCTGCTCGGGCGCATCGGCCGAATAGACATAGGCGACCGCCCCATTGGGCCAGCGCACCTCGCCCTTGTGGATCGTATAGCGCGGGATCCGCCCCGTCTTGGCGACCGCGCGCAGCCCGCTCGGCCCGTCGATCATCACCCGCCGCACGTCCGCCTCGGTCGCGCCGACCAGCGCGATTGCGGCATCCTTGTCCGCCGCCAGCGTCGTCACCCATTCCGCGCCCGCGCGTGTCTTGCCGAAGCCGCGCCCGGCGCGGATCAGCCAGATGCGCCAGTCCCCCTCCGGCGGCGCCTGCCCCGACCGCGCCCACCCGCCGATCCAGCGTTCCGACAGCTCGCGCCGCACGCCAAGGGGCAATCCCCGGATGAACTGTCCGCGCTCTACCTGGGTCATCGCGGCCAGCCTGGCGATCAAGTCGATCGAACCGTCTGTCACGCGCCCTCCCCAAGGCGCTTCGCCTTCGCCGCGATATTCGACAGGCGTCGCAGGATGATCGCGTCGCTTTCCTCGCGGGTGGCGACCGTCCGGGCCGGGCCGCCACGCCATGGCTTGCCTGCGGCACGGCTGGCGCGCTGCGCCATCAGGCGCAGCGCCTTGTCCCAATCGAACGGCCGGCCCTTCGTCGATTGATCGGCGCCGACGTCGGGGTCGGACGACAGGATTTGTCCGATCATGCTGATCTCGACCGACTGATACCCCGCCTCGATCGCGGCCGCCCACCCCTCGCCAAAGCGGGCGTTGGTGCGCAGCCGATAATAGACCTGCGACGGATGCAGATTGATCGTGCGGGCTGCGGCTTGGATATCGCCCGTCGCTGCGAGATGATCGAGGAACAGGCCCTCCAGGGCGATGGTCCATCGCACCCGCCTACCCCGCACCGGCAGGCGCACCACCATGACCTCGGTCGTTTCGCCGCTGTCCATGCCCCATCTCCCCCTCATTCGCCCCGGCCCCGAAACGCAAGCGGCCGAGCGTAACGGGACTTGATCCCCGCCACCCCGGCCCGACTCGGAATTCTTCAGCGTTCCCGTTATGTACCGAATGAGCGTGACGATGTCAACCTTTTTGTACCATATAGGTTATATTCGCCCATCCTACCGCCTGATCGCCACGGCCGGGCACAAGATATGCTACTAAGGTACAATAGTCGGACAACGGGTTTCATTTTGCCACGAAAGGCCGCTATCGTACGCCATGCCGTATCGATCAGGACATATCGGCCATGCGCTGATCAACCGCCGCAGGGACATCGTCGATATCGACGACGGCTATGAAGCGCTCGTCGGCATCGGGCGCGATGCGGTGATCGGACGTCCGGCGAGCGAATTCGCCCATCCGACCGAACGGCTGATCGCGGACGCGTTCCTGCAGACCGCATGGCACGATTCCGGCCAGAAGACGCATCGCGGCACGCTGCGCTGCATGCAGGCCGATGGCGGCGTCGTCTGGATCAACGTCTCCGTCTCGCGGCTGGGCCAGGGTGACGCCGCCGTGCTCGTCCTCAGCGCCCGCCTGCTCTGCCGCCATGCCGAAACCGAATCGGTCCATAGCTATTGGCGGATGGCGCGGATGTTCCTGCAGGCGGTCAGTGGCAGCAAGCGCGCGTTCGGCCCGGCGCTGGCCGGCAATCCCGCCTGCGAGATCCTGCTGATCGCCTATCTGGCAGAGGCGGAGGCGAGCTCGGTCACGGCCGCGGAACTCGCCAAGCGTATCAGCACGTCACAGGCGCTCGCCAACCGCTGGATCCTGGCGCTGATCGACGCGGGTTTCGCCGAAATGGAGGCGCCGGGCGCGCTCGGCCCTCAGACGCCCATCCGCCTGTCGCCGCTCGCGCTGTCGCAGATCGAGGCGCTGTTCAGCTCGCTCGGATCGGAATTGAAAGGCATGCGCGTTCCCGCCTGAGCGGCACGCTCAACCCCGCGCCTCGCGCAACCGGCGCAAGGCGAGCCGCGCCCGCGCCAGCCATCCGGCCGGCGGCGGGGGCGCCAGCGGCCGCAGCAGAGGTTCGAATTCGTGCGGTTCGAACGGCACGCGCGACAGATCGAGCATCAGCCCGGTGACGTCGCGGCTCAGCGTCGCATGATTGTCGGCATCGAAGGTTGCGCGCAACGCGACCGCCACCGGGTATAACTTACCCTCCGGGCCGTCATCGGCCGGCGTGCCCGTCCATACTTCCGTATCGCCCGGACCATGCCCACCGGGCGTCGGGTCTTGCGCCTCGTCCGCCATTCCTACCTCGCTCCCCTGCAACGCATGGGAATCGCGAGGGTTCACCCGGTCCGTGTCACGCCACGCACCGCCCCTGCCGGTTCGCCGCGAGGATCAGGCGGCGTCGCCCTCGTCGGCGGGCGCCGCGGCGGCATCCTCCGCCGGGCTGCCGTAGCAGCGGTCCAGATAATGGTTGGCGATGATATAGTGCGCGCGCACCGCCAGCGGATGGGTGGCGCGCTGCGCCAGTTCGAGCTCGGTTTCGGCCCGGTCGTAGAAATAGTTCGAATCGTCACGCATCGTGATACTTTTCTCTAAGCGGTACAGGAGGATGCGCCCAAAAGGGCGGACCTCGCCTTCAACTGGATCAGGACTGGGACGGGTCAGCGGCTCGCGGCGTCGGCTAACTGCGCCCAGGCGGCGATCTCCGCATCGGCATGACCCTCAACGCGCAAGCTCCCCGCCTGCTCCGTCATGAGGTCGATGTCGACCGATCCCCGCCATTCCCAGGTCGCATTGCCCGACAGGCTGACCATCGCGTCCTCGGCGACGACCGCGCGCACCAGCCCGCCCTTGTTGAATACGGTGATCGGGGCGCCATAGGCCAGCCGCCCGGTCAGGCAGGCGGCGAAGCTCGACGCCGCCATCGCGCTGCCGCAGCTGTCGGTCAGGCCGACACCGCGCTCGAACGTCCGCACGAACAGATCGCCACCGCGCACTTCGACGAACGATACGTTGGCGCGATTGGGCAACCACGCGGGTGCCGCTTCGCACCGCTCGCCTACGGCGACCAGCTCCGCCTCGTCCACCGCATCCACGAACGTCACCAGATGCGGGTTGGGCATCGATACCGCGGTGAACAAGCGGTCGCTTGCCAACGGCGGCACCACCGCCTCGACGATCCGCGCATCCGCGCCGGTCAGCGGCCATGCCGCCGCATCCAGCCCCGCCGGCCCCGCGGTCTCGCGCACCGTATAGACACCCGGCGCCACATCGGCATCGCGCTCGACATAGGCGGTCGACGTCTTCAGCGACACATCGGCGGCATCGATGCCCAGCGCCTCGAACCCCGCCCGCGCCACGCAGCGCAAGCCGTTCAGGCACGTCTCCGCCTCGCTGCCATCCGAATTGAACATGCGCATCGAAAACGCAGCGTCGCCAGCGCCTTGCCCCAGCAGCAGCAGCCCGTCACCGCCCACCGGCCCGCGCCGGTCGGCCAGCGCCCGCGCCACCGCCGCCCAGTCCGCATCGCCCAGCGACAGCGCACGCGCGTCGATCAACGGAAAATCGTTGCCGGACCCATGGCATTTCACGAAGTCGAACCGCACTGCACCCATCCCGTCATCGGCACGTATCCGTGCCACTTATGTTCTGCTTGGCGCGCGCCCTACACCCGCGCGCGCCGTCAGGCCAGCCGGTAATGATCCGCCAGCCGGCAGGCCGTCAGGCCAGTCGGTAGTGATCGGCCAGCCGATCCAGCGCCAGCGTCAGCACCAGCCGCCCCGATCGCACCGGCCAGCCCAGCGCCTTTTCCGCCACCGGCAGCGCCTCGCCCGCACAGATCGTCCGCCATGCGATATCGGACAGGCCCTTGCCCGCCGCGTCGAGCGCCGCATCGAACCGCCGCTTCGCCGCGATCTGCGCGGTCGTCGGGTCGAGGCCTTCGCCCGCCCCGCCGTCGACGCGTGGCGACCACCGCATCGTCACCCGCGGTCCCAGCGCCGCCGTTTCGTAATCGCCGCGCAGTCGCTCGCCCGCCTCGAACTGCCGCGCATCCACCATCCCGCGCGCCTTCAGCCACCCCAAAGGTGATTCCGCGACGTTCACCCGCACCCGCCGCGCATCGCCGATCGTCCGCTCCGCCAGCTCCCGCATATCCCGCGCTCCTTCGCTTTCCGAGTCGCGGGGGCTTGCCATATCGCGCACGTTGTAGGACAGCGAAATAACCACACTGGTTAGAGAGCCGCCATGATTACCGCGATCCGTCAAGTACGTAGGGCCAAGGGACTGACCCTCGAAGAGGTCGCGCAGCGGTGCGTCCCTCCAACAACCGCCCAGACGATCGGCCGTCTGGAAACGGGGACGCGGACGGTTTCGGTCGATTGGCTGAACCGCATCGCCGCCGCATTGGAGGTCGCGCCCGCCGATCTGGTGACCTTGCCCGAACGCACCGCGCTGCCGGTCGCGGCGACGCTCGACAGCGACGGCACCCACGTCCCCCGCCGCGAAATGACGCTTCCCGCACCGCAGCCGAGCAACGGCGGCATCGCCATATCAGTGACGGGAAGCGTCGGCGATTATCGCGCCGGCGACGAAATCTGGTGCGACCTGCGCGCACCCGACGGCTTCGCCCAGGCGCTCAACCGCGACATCCTGCTCCCCGAGCCCGCCGGCCGCTTCCTCTTTGCGCGGCTGATCGGCATCGATGGCGAAGCGTTGCTCGTCCTGCCGCCCACCCCGGGCGCCCGCCCGGTCTCGATCCCCTCGCCCCCCTGGATCGCGCAGGCCGTCCGCCTGATCCGCTCGTTGTAATAGGGTTCACGCAAAGCAGCGAAGTCGCAAAGGGCGCGCGCCGCAGGCACGCTCACTGCTCACCCCGCCTTGGGCACACCGGCGGCGCCAAGCCCACCCTCGTCGCGTCTTCGCGTCTTCGCATGAACACCCCGCCTTCCCGCCCGCTTTAGCTGCAACGCAACATCTGCTATGGCCCTCGCCCATGCTCAACCTCAACGGCATCACCGTGCGCCTCGGCGGCCGCACGATCCTCGACGGCGCATCCGCGGCGCTGCCGCCCGGCAGCCGCGTCGGCCTGATCGGTCGCAACGGCGCCGGCAAGTCGACGCTGGTCCGCGTCATCGCCGGCATGCTGGAGCCCGACGACGGCAGCGCCGACATGCCCAAGGGCGCGCGCCTCGGCTATATCGCGCAGGAAGCCCCCTCGGGCACCGCCACGCCGTTCGACACCGTCCTCGCCGCCGACGTCGAGCGCGCCGCGCTGATGATCGAATCGGAGACGTGCGAAGACCCCGACCGGCTCGGCGACGTCTACGAGCGGCTGATCGCGATCGACGCCTATACCGCCCCGATGCGCGCCGCGCAGATCCTGCTCGGCCTCGGCTTCGACGAAGAGATGCAGCAGCGCCCGCTCGACAGCTTCTCGGGCGGCTGGAAGATGCGCGTCGCGCTCGCCGCGCTCCTGTTCTCGCAGCCCGACCTGCTGCTCCTCGACGAACCGTCGAACCACCTCGATCTCGAAGCGGTGATGTGGCTCGAGGATTTCCTCGTGAACTACAAGGCGACGATCGTCGTCGTCAGCCACGAACGCGACTTCCTCAACAACGTCGTCGACCACATCCTGCACCTGCAGAACGGCAAGATCACGCTCTACGCCGGCGGCTACGACAGTTTCGAACGCCAGCGCGCCGAGCGCATGGCGCAGCTCGCCGCCGCCAAGGCGAACCAGGACGCGCAGCGCGCCAAGCTCCAGGATTATGTCGCGCGCAACTCCGCCCGCGCCTCCACCGCCAAACAGGCGCAGAGCCGGCAGAAGATGCTGGCGAAGATGCAGCCGATCGCCGAACTCGCCAACGATCCGACTTTGTCGTTCGACTTCCCCGATCCCAGCGAGCTCAGGCCCCCGCTCATCACGCTCGACATGGCGAGCGTCGGCTATGCCGACACGCCGATCCTCAAGCGCCTCAACATGCGCCTCGACCCCGACGATCGCGTCGCGCTCCTGGGCCGCAACGGCAACGGCAAGACCACGCTCGCCCGCCTGCTCGCCGCGCAGCTGACGCCGATGGACGGCGAGATGAACGCGACCGGCAAGATGAAGGTCGGCTATTTCACCCAGTATCAGGTCGAGGAACTCGACGCCGACGACACGCCGCTCGAGCACATGACCCGCATCATGCGCGGCGCCAGCCCGGCGGCGGTGCGTGCGCAGCTCGGCCGGTTCGGCTTTTCGGGCGACAAGGCGGTGGGCAAGGTCGGCAAGATGTCGGGCGGCGAAAAGGCGCGCCTCGCCTTGGCGCTCATTACCCGCGACGCGCCGCACATGCTGATCCTCGACGAACCGACCAACCACCTCGACGTCGACGCGCGCGAGGCGCTGATCCAGGCGCTCAACGCCTATTCGGGCGCGGTCGTGCTGGTCAGCCACGATCGCCACATGCTGGAAATGACCGCCGACCGCCTCGTGCTGGTCGACGGCGGCACCGCGAAGGAATTCGACGGCAGCCTCGACGATTACATTGCCTTCGTCCTCGCCGGCGACAAGGCGCCCGAAGACAAGAAGGCCAAGAAGGACAAGGCCAAGCCGATCGACCGCGACGCCGACAAGGCGCGCCGCAAGGCGATCCGCGACGCGGAGGCGGAAATCGCCAAGCTCACCACCGAACGCAACGCGCTCGATCGCGCCATGTTCGATCCCAAGACCGCCGAACCGCGCTTCGCCAAGCTCGCCATGGGCGACCTGATGAAGCGCCGCGCCGACGCGCAGGACCGCATCGACGCGCTCGAAGCGCAATGGCTGGAAGCGACCGAGGCGCTCGAGGCGGCGTAACCGCCGCCGACGGACCCGCTACCGCAGCGGGTCCGCCCCCGGCCAGGCGAAGGCGAGGAACTGCGTCGTCTCCTCCGAATTGAAATTGTCGTCCGCCACCAGGATCAGCGTGCGCCGCCCGTCCGGCAGGCGCGGGCCCCACGCCATCCCTTCCAGATTGTCGATCAGCACGCGATCATACCGGCCGGGCAGGTCGAGCAGCACCTCACGCGTCATCGGTACCGCGGCGCAGCGCGGCAGCGCCGGGCACGACAGCACGTCGGTCGTATCGTCGGCGATCCGCGACAGCACGATCCGCGCGCGCACGCCCTGCCGCATGTCGAACGGCGCGACGCGCTCGATCGACAGGAAGCGCCGGTCGTCGATCGCCAGCAATTCCGACACACTGTAGCGCGCATCCGGCACGTCATAGACATATTGGCGCAGCGGCCGCCCGGTCCGCGGATCGAAGCGCGTCAGGCGATGGAGCGCGGGCCCATTCGCCGACCCGTCCTCATACGCCGGCACCTCGTTGATCGCGAACACGCCGCCCTTGGGCGCGACCGCCAGTCCCTCCAGCACGCCGTTCGATGCCGCCCCGCGCGTGCGATTGTCCGCGTACAGATAGGCCGACGGCACATGGTACTGCCGCAGCACACGGCCCGCCGCGTTGCTTTCGGAGATCGCCGGCTGCACCCGCAGCGCGGGGTCCTCGCTCCACGTGCCCTCGGACGACCACAGGATGTGCCCGTTCGCCAGATGCCGGATGCCTTCGGGATCGACGACCGCGCGGTCCATCGGGAAGCGCGCCCCCCGCGCGTCGCGCAGCGGTGTCTGGCGCTCGACCCGCACCGTCATCGCGCGATGCGCCGGATCGAGCCCGATCGATAGCTGATAGAAGCGCGGCGGGCGGCCATCGCCCTTGTCGTCCGATATAGCGAGATACTGGTCGCCGCGCAGCCGGTCGAGCCCCGACAGTCCGCCGATCGTGATCCCCTCGAACCGGCTGTCGAACGGAATTTGCGTCGTGCCGATCAGTTCCAGGCCCGGCTCGCCGGCGACGGCCGGCCCGGCTGACAGCATCAGCGCGCCCGCCACCATCGCCATCACGGCCCGCCCTGCCCGGTTCATGTCTGTCTCCGACGCTCGTCCATTTACACGGGCCATCGCACCCGACGTCCCGGGCCAATCATGCCGCCGCATTTTGACGGTTTTGCGTCCACCGGCGCCTGGCTCCGCCCCCGAGGCAGACCGTCCCCGCGTCGACCGGCCATGCGCCCCAACGCGGTCATCACTGCGGCCAAGGACCTGCGCCACATATCGATGGCAACGATGGCGTTGCCTATCCACCGTACGTCGATCATAAGCAACCACAGGGTTGCCAGCGTCGCAACCGTTTGGTTGCCCTGTCGGCATCCTGACGGTTGCCTGGGCAACCGGGAGGTTGCCGATGTCCATTCCGCCGTCCGTCGCCAAGCCCGTGCAGGCCGCGCGGCTGTTCGCCATTCTCGGCGATCCCACGCGGCTGCTGCTGCTCGTGACCCTACGCAGCGGCGTCGCCCGGCCGATCGCCCGGCTGGCAACGCATGCAGGCATGACCCGCCAGGCCGTCACCAAACATTTGCACCTGCTCGAACAGGCGGGCCTCGTCACCCGGACCAGCGCGGGGCGCGAAACCCACTATCGCTATGTACCAGGAACGCTCGACGTCGCACGCCAATATCTGGACGCGATCGCCGGCCGATGGGATGCCATGGCCCCACCGACGGAGCCCAACGTACCAGATCGGTAATTGCGCGCAACCCTTTTGCGGCGCGTGTCACTGACAGGCGGGGCCAATATGGTTAACGGGTACTCGAGCATGATCTGACCCGCCCACCCCTCGCCGACTTTGCTACTGCGGGCAAGGCTGCCCCTATCGCCACCGCCAGCGCGCCGCCCAAGCGAACCACAGCCACCCCCGCCATCACGCGCGCCGCTCACCAACGACGTTCAGCAACGCGCAAGATTGTACCGCGCAGATTGCCGGCGCCTCGCCCGCGAAGGATGCATGCTTATGCCGCTGCTCGCCCTGCTCCTGGTCGCCGCCTCCGGCCCCGCCGCGCCGCCGCTGCCGGCCACGATCGACCTCACCCGCCCCTTCGCCACCCGCACCCCGTGGCGCCTCGCCGCGACGCAGGGACCTGCCATCCCCGATCCGATCCTCGGCGACGGCACCGTCCCCGGCCCGGTCCACCTGTGCCTCGGTCATCCCGGTGGCACCTGCCAGCCCGATGTCGCGCGCCTGCTCACGCCAGCCAGCGGCACCGATGCCTATGCCGAGCCGCACGACCTGCTCGCCGCACGCATCGTCCACCCTCGCGACCATGCCCCGCTGCTGCTGCTCCGCGTCGGCAGCCTGCACGGCGCCAACGGCGACCAGCGCATCGCCACCGCGCTGTTCGCCTACGACCGGACCGCCGACCGCTTCACCCCCGTCTTCACGCACCAGACCGGCCGCAACAACAATCAGGAGGTGCGCTACATCGACGCCGGCCCACTCGCCGGCGACATGATCGTCGCAGAGCCGACCCGCACCGCTCCCTTCGCCTATTGGATCACCGTCAGCACGCCCGGCACCGGCGCGCACCCCTATCGACAGCTGCTCCGCTATCGCAGTAGCGTGCGCTACGGCGACGGCGATCCCCGCCCGGTCATCGATGCGGAGATGCCGGCGATCCTGCGGCACCTGCCGAAGCGATAAGCCGTCCCCGCAGGAGGCCGATCCCGATGTCCCACCATGTCGTCGCCATCGTGCCGAGCAGCGACCTCGCCGCCAGCACCGCCTTCTACGCCCGGCTGGGCTTCACCCTCGCGTCCGACTGGGGCGAATATCGCATTCTGGAGGACGGCCGCGGCTGGCACCTTCACCTGCGCAACGCGCCCGGCTGGCCGGCAAACGTCGAGGACAATCCCTTCGGCCTTTACCTCTATGTCGACGACGTCGACGCGATCGCCGACCGGGTGCGCGAGCTCATCATCCTGCCCGACACGCCCCACGCCACCCCCTGGGGCACCTACGAATTCGCGGTCAGCGACCCCACCGGCGTCCTCGTCCGCATCGGCCGCGTCTTGGGCTGACGCGGCGGCGCGTCGATCCGCCCGCCCCAAACGTCATCCCAGCGTGCGGATGACGCTTGGGCACAGCAGCCATCCTTCACACCGTCACACGCATCGCCCATCGCCCAGCAAAAAGGGCGCACCGGTTGCCCGCCACGCCCTCACGGTCTGCCAGTCGCGATCGGGGGCTTAGCCCTCGGCGCTATCCTCAGCCTCGCCGCCCGGCGCGGGGCGTTCGAACCACGCCTCCACCTCGCCGGTCAGCTTGATCGTCAGCGGGCGGCCGTGGCGGTCGACCTTCTTGCCCAGCGCGACGCGGATCCAGCCGGCGGCGCGGTCATATTCCTCGACGTCGTGGCGCTGCTTGCCCTTGAAGCGGATACCGATGCCGCGCTCCAGCGCGGGCTGGTCGAAATACGGGCTCGACGGGTCGGTCGACAGGCGATCGGGGGGCGTATCGGTCATCCGCGCGCGCTTAACGCCAATGGCGCGCGCCCGCCACGAAAAAGCGGCGCGGGCATCGCTGCCCACGCCGCCTTCCCGACGAAAACGCTGCTATCAGTAGCCGTAGCCATATCCGTAGGACGGATAATTGTAGTTATAGTAGCGCTCGCGCACCACGACCCTCGGCGGGGGCGGAGGCGGCGCATAATAGCGGTCTTCATACACGACGCGCGGCGGGGGCGGCGGCGCATCATAATAATAGCCGCGATCGTAATAGCGCGGGCGGTTGCTGCTCGCGATCGCCGCACCGATGCCCAGGCCCAGCACACCGCCCAGCAGCGCACCGGCAACGGCATCTCCGCCACCACGATTATAATGACGATAGCCGCCCCAGCGCTGCGCATCGGCCGGCGCCGCGGCGGTCAGCGCGGTGGCGGCGAGCGCCACACCCAATCCTGCCTTCTTCAAAAACCCGTTCATGACGAACCTCCTCACTGACGACGTCCGGGTTGGGCCAAACGCACAACGGTCCGAGCGTGTTGCCAGTGCTCTAGGTGATTCGGGCTGAACCGAGCCGGAATGCGGCGTTCATCCGGGGTTTACCGTCCGCCCGGACACATATGTTCACGAAGACGACACAATCCGCGCTTAGTCGCGCGACAGCCGCAGGGGGCGCCATCCGATACGACGGGCATTCGCGAACGGGATCACCCGCGCGCCTGCCATGCGAACATGGTCCCCTCGCGCCAGACCATAAAGGGGAATTTCGTGACGTCTCACCTGTTCAAGACCATGCTGCTGCTCGGCGCCGCCGGCCTCGCCGCGCCCGCCCTCGCCCAGACGGCGCCTGCGCCCGTTCCCGCCCCGGCCGATGCCGCGCCGCAGGCCGACACCGGCGATCTCGGCGACATCGTCGTCACCGCCGAACGCCGGGCCGAAAACTTGCAGCGCGTGCCGATCTCGGTCGCCGTCGTCGGCGGGCCGGAACTGCGCAATCTCCAGTCGGGCGGCGAAGACATTCTCGCGCTGTCGGGCCGCGTCCCCGGCCTCTATGCCGAAACCACCACCGGCCGCATCTTCCCGCGCTTCTACATCCGCGGTTTGGGTAACATAGACTTTTATCTGGGCGCCAGCCAGCCAGTCTCCATCATCCAGGACGATGTTGTTCTGGAGCATGTCGTCCTGAAGTCCAATCCCGTGTTCGACGTTCAGCAAGTCGAAGTCTTGCGCGGACCGCAGGGTTCCTTGTTCGGTCGCAACACGACCGCCGGTATCATTAAGTTCGACACGATCAAACCTTCACAAACCTGGCAGGGTCGCGTGTCGGCGTCGGCCGGCAGCCTCGGCACCTTCACCTATGACGCCGGCGTCGGCGGCCCGATCGTGGCTGATAAGGTCGCCGTCCGTCTGTCGGGCCTGATGCAGCATCGCAACGACTGGGTCGACAACACCTTCGCCGGCTACAGCGCCGACAGCACGCGCACGCCGCAGAAGAATGCGATGGGCGGCTTCACCGAAAAGGACGTGCGCCTCCAGGTCCTGCTGACGCCGACCGACGCTTTCTCGGTCAACGTCTCGGGCCATGCGCGCGGCTATCACGGCACCTCGACGATCTTCCATCGCGCGGCGCTGAAGAAGGGCTCCAACTCGGTTTCGGCCGAACCGCGCGACCGCATCGCGCTCGACGAGGGCAACGACAACCCGCAGGATTACGACACCTACGGCACGTCGGTGAACGCCGCCTATGACTTCGGGCCGGTCACGCTCACCTCGATCAGCGCCTACGAGACGACCTCGGGCTACAGCCGCGGCGATACCGATGGCGGTGCGGCGGTGAACTATCCGTTCAACGGCCGTCCCAACGGCTACGGGCAGAGCCAGGGTAACATCCGCGCGCTCGGCCAGTACACGCAGGAAGTCCGCCTCGCGTCGGCCGCAGGCCAGCGTTTCACCTGGCAAATCGGTGGATTCTACTTCAACCAGAAGGACACCACCGAGTTCTACCAACGCTCCTACTTCCTGACCGGCCCGGATGCCCTTGGAAACACGCGCAATCCCAACAACTGGGTGCGCCTGCGCGACGTCAACACCAGTTGGGCGGCCTTCGGTCAGGCGAGCTTCAAGGTGACGCCGGACTTCACCATCACCGGCGGCGCGCGCTATACCGAGGACCTCAAGAAGACCGCGCTCGTAAAGCCGGTCTTCAACGCCGCGGGCACCGCCAGCCTGTTCCCCGCGACCGCGCCGACGTCGGTGCGCCTCGAGGGCAAGGAGCCGAGCTGGGACCTCTCGGCGCTCTACGCGATCGACGGCCAGAACAGCGTCTACGCCCGCGTCGCGCGCGGCTTCCGCGGTCCGACGATCCAGGGCCGCTCGGCGGTGTTCAACTCGCCGTTCACCACCGCGAACAGCGAAACGATCACTTCGTGGGAAGTCGGGTCGAAGGGCCTGTTCCTCGATGGCCGCCTGCGCGTCAATTCGTCGCTGTTCACCTATGTCGTCAACGACATCCAGCTGAACGGCAATGACGTGAACGGCAACGGCGTGCTGTTCAACGCCGACAAGGCCCGCGCCTATGGCGTCGAGATCGACAGCGAATTCCGCCCGATCCCGAACCTGACGTTGACCCTCGGCGCCAGCGCATTGGCCTCGAAGATCCGCGACAAGCGGGTCTATGCGCAGGTCTGCATCCTCAATGGCGTGGTCGTCTGCACCGTGCAGAATCCGACGATCAAGGTCGGCGCCAACACCTTCGCGGCGGTCGACGGCAACCCGCTGCCCAACGCCCCGCGCTGGAACCTCGACGCCACCGCGCGCTACGACGTGCCGCTGTCGAACGGCGGCAAGCTGTTCGCCGCGACCGACTGGAACATTCAGGGTTATACGAACTTCGTGCTCTACAAGACCGCGGAATTCTATTCGAAGGGCAATTTCGAAGGCGGCCTGAAGATCGGCTACACCACGCCGGACGACAATTACGAAATCGCCGCCTTCGCGCGCAACATCACCAACGAAAAGAACCTGAAGGGCGTGATCGAAAACTATATGGCCGCGGTGTTCAACGAACCGCGCATCATCGGCGTCTCGGTCAGCGGCCGGTTCCGGTAAGCAATTTGACCTGACCTAAAAGCAGGGGCGGCACCACAAGGCGCCGCCCCTTTTTTTGCGCCCCGTCGTCGCCCCAATCACACCGTCACCCCGGACTCGTTCCGGGGTCCACCGGGCCGCCAGGGGGCGGCAAGAGGCGCAAAACGCCCCTCGCCGCGGACCGAACCCCGGAACGCGTCCGGGGGTGACGAAGGTCGGGACACCTTCCACCCGCCCCATCGGCGAGCGCCCACGCCCGACAAGCGATCGCCACCGACGGCATGAGGCGGCACGTCGCCGATTCTGGCCCCCTCCCCGTCACCCCGGGCTTGACCCGGGGTCCCGCTTCTTCTTCTCCGCCGCGCCTAAAAGCGGGACCCCGGGTCAAGCCCGGGGTGACGGATCGGGCAGGATCACCGGTCCGCCCGCCCCACCGCACACAAAAAAAGAGGGCGTCCGATCGCTCGGACGCCCCCTTCTCAAACTCAAACCCGAAAGCGTTACGCCGCCATCTTGGCGCGCGACGCCTTCTTGCGCTCGTGCGGATCCAGGTGGCGCTTGCGCAGGCGGATCGACTTCGGCGTCACTTCGACCATTTCGTCGTCGTCGATGTACGCAATCGCCTGTTCCAGCGTCATCTTCTTCGGCGGGGTCAGGCGGATCGCATCGTCCTTGCCGCCCGATGCGCGGAAGTTCGTCAGCTGCTTCGCCTTCATCGGATTGACCTCCAGGTCATCCGTCTTGGCGTTCTCGCCGATGATCATACCCTCGTACAGCGCCTCGCCATGGCCGACGAACAGAATGCCGCGGTCCTCGAGCGGACCCAGCGCATAGCTGTTCGCTTCACCAGCCCCGTTCGAGATCAGCACGCCGTTCTTGCGGCCTTCGATCTGGCCCTTGTGCGGGCCATAACGCTCGAACAGCCGGTTCATGATGCCGGTGCCGCGCGTGTCCGACAGGAACTCGCCGTGGTAGCCGATCATGCCGCGGCTGGGCGCCGAGAAGGTGATGCGCGTCTTGCCGCCGGTCGACGGACGCATGTCGGTCAGCTCGGCCTTCCGCAGGTTCATCTTCTCGACGACGGTGCCCGAATGCTCCTCGTCCACGTCGATGATGACGGTTTCGTACGGCTCGGTCTTCTTGCCGTCCTCGTCCTCACCGAACAGCACGCGCGGGCGGCTGATGCCCAGCTCGAAGCCTTCGCGGCGCATCGTCTCGATCAGCACACCCAGTTGAAGCTCGCCGCGGCCGGCGACTTCGAAGCTGTCGCGATCGGCGGCTTCGGTCACCTTCACCGCGACGTTCGATTCCGCCTCGCGGAACAGGCGGTCGCGGATCATGCGGCTCGTCACCTTGCTGCCCTCGCGACCCGCCATCGGCGAATCGTTCACCGCAAAGCGCATCGACAGCGTCGGCGGATCGATCGGCTGCGCGTGCAGCGGCTCGCTGACGGTCGTGTCGGCGATCGTGTTGGCGACCGTCGCGACGGTCAGGCCGGCGAGGCTGATGATGTCGCCCGCGCTCGCTTCGTCCACCGGCACGCGATCGAGCCCGCGGAACGACAGGATCTTCGACGCGCGGCCCGTCTCGATGATGTTGCCGTCGGCGTCGAGCGCGTGGATCGCCTGGTTGGTCTTCACCGTGCCCGAATTGACGCGACCCGTCAGGATGCGGCCCAGGAAATTGTCGCGGTCGAGCAGCGTCACCAGGAAGGTGAACGGCGCGTCCTTGTCGAGGTTGGGCGGCGGCACGTGGTTGACGATCGTCTCGAACATCGGGATCAGCGTGCCTTCGCGCGCGTCCATGTCGGTCGAGGCATAGCCGTTGCGGCCGCTAGCGTAGAGAACCGGGAAGTCCAGCTGCTCGTCATTCGCGTCGAGCGACACGAACAGGTCGAACACCTCGTCCAGCACCTCTTGGATGCGCGCGTCGGGGCGGTCTACCTTGTTGACGACGACGATCGGCTTCAGGCCCAGCGCCAGCGCCTTGCCGGTCACGAACTTCGTCTGCGGCATCGCGCCTTCCGACGAGTCCACCAGCAGCACGACGCCGTCGACCATGGAAAGAATACGTTCGACCTCACCACCGAAGTCGGCGTGGCCCGGCGTGTCGACGATGTTGATGCGCACGGTCTCGCCGCCACCCGGAGGCGCCCAGTCGACCGAGGTCGGCTTGGCGAGAATGGTGATCCCGCGCTCCTTTTCGAGGTCGTTCGAATCCATCGCGCGCTCTTCGACACGCTGGTTGTCGCGGAAGGTGCCGGACTGGCGGAAGAGCTGATCGACCAGCGTCGTCTTGCCGTGATCGACGTGCGCGATGATCGCCACGTTGCGGAGGCTCATGGGAATTCCTGATCTATAGGGTATCGCGGGCGCCCATAGCCGAAATGTTGCGTCGCGGGAAGGGGCGGCGGCGGGGATGGATGACGGAATGATCCTTGCGCCTATCATCGCGCGCGCCCCCGCCGCCGCCGTACGAGCCGAAACCTATTTGAGCTTCACCGCGTGCAGACCCGTCTTGGTGGAAATGATCAGATATCCATCCGGCGTGATGGCCAGGTTGCCGCCGAATGCCGTTGTCCAGGTTGGCGCTGGATTACCGCCGTTCAGATCCACGGCAAACGTCGTTGCCGCATTCGCGACGAACAGATGGCTGTCGGTGACGACCACATTGCTGGTCAGGTTACCGCTGCCGCCCACGTTGATCGAGCTCGTGACCAAGCCGGTGAGCACATCGATCACGTCGACCATCGTGCTGGAGGACCGGACGGCATAGATTTTGCCACCCCGGACTGCAGGCTGTCCAGTATAGCTATAACTGGTACGCCACATTGGCTTGGCGGCATTGAGGGCGAAACCGATAAGCGGCAACGATTTACCGAACATATAATTGTCTGCATAGGTAAATACGTGGCCATTACCGTCCAGCATCGGAGCGCCGTCATATTCCCCGAAGTAACTTATGTAATTTTGCGAAAAGAACGGGTTTTGAATGCTTTGCAGAAGATTTCCATCCCGACCTAGGATCGAAAGCGACCCAACGCGGAAAAAGTAGACGTATTTTTGATCGACGGCGACACTCTCCCCCTGCATGACATAGCCGCCATACTGCGTACTGTCCAAGTTACGCCAGATTTTGTCTCCCGTGGCGGCGTTCGCGGCGAACACGACGTTGCCATAATACCCTGATGTGAAAAACAATTCATCTCCAACGGGCGTTACGACGCTACCGTTACTGAATTGTGCATCGTACGTTACCGTACTGACGTACCCACCGTTCGAAGCATTGATCACCTGAAACGGTGCGGCAGATGATGTGTTATTCGGCGCCATCGATATTACGCGACCATTCGCGTAGGCTGGACCGAATGGCATCGTATTTGGGTAAACATTGTTTCCGCCAAGATCGAAACCCCACAGCGACGCGCCGCTCGTGGTCGATACGGCCTGCGTGTAGATGTGGCCGTCCGCCTGCAGCACATTGTAGAATACGCTTCCCGCCCGTGCCGCGACATCGCTAGGAGGTTTGGGAGTCGTAATCGTCCAGGCGTCGGCGAATTTTGCGGCTGTATAGCTCCCGGCAACATAACCCGTATGTCCCGGGTCACCCTGCAGGGTCGACCAATTGCCATCGCTGGGGATGGGGGAGGAGATCGGCAGCGTTGCCGATGTCGGCGTCGGGGTTGGAGTCGGCGCTGGAGTGGGCGTGGGCGTAGGAGCGGGTGTCGGCGTCGGGGTGGGCGCCGGCGTAGGGGCTGGCGAGGGAGCCGGTGTAACGCTCACCGCCCCACCCGCGCTTGATCCATCGCTACCGCCGCATGCGGTCACCAAAGCGAGCAGGGGAAGCAACCCCAATTTCGAATATTTCATATATCCCCCGATAATGACCATTCGAGTGAAGGGTCTTCGCAACATTACCAGCCGAAAATGGATCGACAAGCATTCGACAACGTCGGTCGACGATTTTACTATCGAGAGCTTTTCGCTCGCGCGCGCTTGCAATATTTATCGGCTCGTTGTTGATAATAATGCTAAAGTCCTCCCTTGGGCCTTCAACGGGGGTGAGCCGCCGGATCGGGCGCGATCGTTCCAAAGGGGCGCATGGCCGCCATATTCTTCGATCGTCACCGACGACCAAGTGGACGCCAACCTCCCACCGTATCGCAACCCCGCTGTCCTACACGCCCCCAATCCGCTATACCGCCGCCATGGCCACGCCCACCCTCGCCCTGCCTTCCGTCGGCAGGCGCAGCACAGGTGGCGTTTCCGGACGTAACGTACCGTCCACTTCGTCCACTTCCGCGATCCGAATCACCCCCGGCATCGAGCACAAGCGTATTATTCCAATGACACACTTGAACCCCGCCCCTGCAACCGGCACATTGCGGGGCAACGGGCCGATGCCCGCTGGAGGACGATGATGGCGACGAGCGCCGATACCTTGAGCGCACCTACGCAACCGGGGCTGGTGCTGACCCCGCCCGATCCCGTGCCGACCGTGCAGGCGGAGCGCGCCGCCGGGCTCGTGCCGATCGACGACGCCAAGAAGACGCAGCTCGAAACCCGCGTCGACACTTTCGTCCGCGATCTCGTCGCCGAGGACGTCAACAGCCCCGAATTCGGCAAGCGCGTCGATGCCATCACCGCGATGGGCGCGAAGGAAATTCGCGAGGCGGCGGGCCAGTCGAACCGCTTCCTCGATCGCCCGATCCGCGCGATGGACAAGGAGAGCGGCGTCGGCGCCGATCTCGCCCAGCTACGCCGCGTGATCGAAGACCTCGATCCCGGCCGCAAGGGCGCGCTCAGCGGCCCCAAGAAGATTTTCGGCATCATCCCCTTCGGGTCGAAGATGCGCGACTATTTCGAAAGCTATCAGTCGTCGCAGACGCACATCAGCGCGATCCTGAAGAACCTTGCGTCCGGCAAGGACGAGCTGCTGATGGACAATGCCGCGATCGATACCGAGCGCGCCAATCTGTGGGGCGCGATGGGGCGCCTCGAACAGATGATCCACCTCAGCAAGTCGATGGACGCCAAGCTGGAGGAGACGGCTGCCGACCTCGACCACACCGACCCCGCCAAGGCGAAGGCGATCCGCGAAACCGCGCTGTTCTACACGCGCCAGCGCACGCAGGACCTGCTGACGCAGATGGCAGTGACGGTGCAGGGCTATCTCGCGCTCGACCTCGTCAAGAAGAACAACGTCGAGCTGGTGAAGGGCGTCGATCGCGCCAGCACCACGACCGTCTCGGCGCTGCGCACCGCGGTGACGGTGGCGCAGGCGCTGACCAACCAGAAACTGGTGCTGGAATCGATCACCCAGCTCAACACGACGACCGCCAACATCATCGATTCGACCGGCAAGCTGCTGCGTAGCAACACCGCCGCGATCCACGAACAGGCCGCCGCCTCGACCATCCCGCTCGAAACGCTGCAACGCGCCTTCCAGAACATCTACGACACGATGGACGCGATCGACACGTTCAAGATCAAGGCGCTCGATTCGATGAAGACCACCGTCACCGCGCTCGGCAGCGAGGTGGAGAAGTCGAAGGGCTATATCGCGCGGGCGGAGGGCGCCGCGCAGGGGGCGCTGAAGGGTCCATCGACCGACAGCTATCGCCTGGAGTCGCTGTGAGACTGGCATGACCGAGGTCGACGAACAGATCGCCCGCGCCCGCGCGACGATGGCCCGGATCAGCGAGGACTATCGCGGGCCGGTCGCCGAAAAGCTCGGCACCGTGTATCGCGCGCACGGCAAGCGGCTGAAGCGCAAGGCGGTGGGTGTCGGCACGCGCTTCGCGATCATCTGCGCCGTCAACGCGATCATTCTGATCGCCGCGGCGGTGGCGGGGATGGTCGTGCCGCTTGGGCTGTTCGGCGGGCTGGCCGTGCTGCTGCTGATGGCGGCGGTGACGATCGCGATCGCCATCGCGCCGGCCGCCCGAGCGCCGAGCGAAAAGGTGCTGCGCGAAACCGACATCAAGACGTTGCCCGCCAAGACCGAACGCTGGCTCGATGCGCAGCGCCCGATGCTGCCTGCGCCGGCACGCGGGCTGGTCGACCAGATCGGCGTCCGCCTCGAAACGCTGTCGCCGCAGCTCGGCCGGCTCGATGGCCGCGAGGAAGAGGCCTATGAGGTCCGCCGCCTGATCGGCGAACAGCTGCCCGCCTTCGTCACCGATTACGCGCGCGTTCCCGAACCGCTGCGCCGCGTCGAGCGCAACGGCCGCACGCCCGACGCCGAACTCGTCGCCGGCCTCAAGCTGATCGAGCAGGAAATCGCCGACATGACCGCCCGGCTGGCCCAGAGCGACCTCGACAGCCTGTCGACGCGCGGTCGCTATCTGGAGATCAAATATCGCGACGAGGGTGGCGATCGACCATGATTGCTGGAATAAACCAGTCACGGTCGCGACTTGCCTGTTGGGGCCGACTGGGCCATGCCCGAATCCATGGCTGATGACTCCCAGCACCCCACTGAACGCACCGCGTCCGACGCGCCATTGACCGGACAGGCGACCGGGGTCCCCTCCGCCGGCACGATCGACAGCGGTCACGACGACCCGATCGGCCGCCCGGGTCTGCATCACTGGCGCGAAAGCACGATCACGCGCCCCGGCCTCGACGATCGCGGCAACGTCTTCTTCGCCGCGATCGAGATGACGCGGATGCCGATGATCCTGACCGATCCCAATCAGGACGACAATCCGATTGCCTTCGCCAACAAGGCGTTCCTCGACCTGACGGGGTATGAGGAAGCCGAGGTGTTGGGCCGTAACTGCCGCTTCCTGCAAGGGTCGCAGACCGATCGCGGCGCCGTCGCCGAACTGCGCGAGGCGATCGAGGCCCGCCAGTCGATCGCGCTCGAACTGCTCAACTACCGCCGCGACGGCTCGCCGTTCTGGAACGCGGTGTTCATCGGCCCGGTTTACGACGTCGAGGGCAACCTCCTCTATTTCTTCGCCAGCCAGCTCGACGTCACGCGCCGCCGCAATGTCGAACAAAGCTATCGCCAGGCGCAGAAGATGGAATCGATCGGCCAGCTCACCGCCGGCCTCGCGCACGATTTCAATAATCTGTTGCAGGTGGTGAACGGCAACCTCGACCTGCTGTCCGCCGTCACCGACAGCGACAAGGCCAAGCGCTACGTCGCCGCGGCGCAGTCGGCCGCCGAACGCGGCGCCAAGCTCACCCGCCAGCTGCTCGCCTTCGCCCGCAAGACGCGGCTCGAACCGCGTGCGATCGATCTCAGCCACCTCGTCACCGAGTTCAGCGAGGTGATCGAAAGCTCGGTGTCGAAATACGTCGACCTGCACCTCAGCCTGCGCCGCGGGCTGCCGCATGTCGTGGTCGTTCCCGATCAGCTCGAAATGGCGCTGCTCAACATCGTCAACAACGCCCGCGACGCCATGCCCAATGGCGGCGAGGTGACGATCGGGACGCGTCGCCTGTCGCTCACCCCCGAAACCGCACGCGAACTGGCGCCCGGCGACTATGTCGTGCTCGAGGTGAAGGACGAAGGCACGGGCATGCCGCCCGAGGTGCTGGAGCGCGCGGTCGAACCGTTCTTCACGACCAAGGGCGTCGGTCAGGGCACGGGGCTAGGCCTCGCCATGGCCAGCGGGTTCCTGCGCCAGTCCGGCGGGCGCCTCGACATCGAGAGCGAAGACGGTCGCGGCACCAGCGTCATGATGATCTTCCCCGTCGCGCGCCCCTCCGAAGAGGCGGGCACGTCCGATGCCAGCGTCGACGCGCTAAACGCGGCGCCGGCGCAGCCGCGTGGCTATGTCGAACATGTGCTGATCGTCGAGGACAATGACGAAGTGCTGGCCGTCGCGAGCGAGATCCTGACGAGCGCTGGTTATCGCGTCACTACCGCGATCAGCGGCGAACAGGGCCTCAAGACCTTCGAAAAGGTCCATCCCGACAATCATATCGACCTGCTGTTCACCGACTTGGTGATGCCGGGCGGCATGAATGGCCTGATGCTCGCCGATGCGGTGATGGAGCGCGATCCCAGCGTCTCGGTGCTGCTGACCACAGGCTATAACGAGGAACTGGTCGTTAATGGCCCGCGTAAGCGCGCCACCGACGTGCTCAGCAAGCCCTATCGCCGTACCGAACTGCTCGATCGCGTCCGCCAGGCACTCAACCGGCGCGGCAGCGGCGGTCCGCGGCGGACGCCATCGGACTTCGGGGCGGCACAGGCCTGATCATCGGGGGGATGGTGGGCGCTGACGGGCTCGAACCGCCGACCCTCTCGGTGTAAACGAGATGCTCTACCAACTGAGCTAAGCGCCCCCTCTCGGGGATGTCCGCCCTGCCAAAGCCGGAGCGGAACCGCAAGAGGGAAGCGCACTCACGCCTTCCGCGCCGCCACCAGATAGGCGCGCATCGCCTCGCTGGCCCGAGGAGACAGGGTCATGAAGGCGCGGCGGCGGTCGACGGGATCGGGGTGGCGGACGAACAGGCCCATGTCGGTCATGCGGGCGATCCAGCGCAGCGCGGTGGTCGGCGCGACACCGGCGGCGATACACAGGCTGGACACGCTGACGCGATTGCCCTCGAGCTCGGCGGCGAACAGGTCGAGCAGCATGTCCCACGCCGGGTCCTCGAACAGCCCCTCGCCGATGAACTGGCCGAAGAAGCGGCTGCGGGACTGGCGCAACTGGATGACGCGGCGCACCTCCTGCGGCGTGACGACCTGACCGCCGGGCGCAGGCTCGCTGGCGAAGCTGCGGCGGCGATCGGCGAGGTCGCGGGTGCCCGGGCCAGCCTCCGCCGGCGCGGTATGGGAGAGGAGGCCGGCGGTGATGCGTGAGATTTGCGCGATCCCTTCGGCCATCCGTCGGATGTGCTGGTCGTCGGACTCGGCGCCCTGCGGGCTGTAGGCGTGGCGATCGTCCTCGACCCGGTCGGGCATGCTGTCGTTCAGCATCAGCGCCCGGGGCAGTGCCGCCTGAGCCAACGCCAGCGCGCGCTGCGGAATGGTGGCGTCGCAGAGCAATTCGACGGGGGCATCCATCAAATGGCGGGCGACGAGATCGATCTGGCCCGGCCCGAAGGTGACGACGCCGCGCGTCTCCATGGTGTCGAGGAAGCGGCAGAGCGTGGGCAGCGCCTGTTCCAGCCGTTCGGGCGCCACGCCGCCCGCCTCCGCCAGCACAACGGGCGCGGCGACGACGGCGGCGAGGCCCGCCTCCACCTCGGCCCAGGCGATGCGCCGCATCGGGCGCCCCCCGGCGGCAGCGATCGCCGCGTCGGCGGCATCGCCCATGTCGCTGTCGGCGATCAGCAGCATCGCGCGGCCGCGGTGTCTGTAGCAGCCGGCACCGCCCTGCCCCGCCCATTCGGTAAACGTCGCCTTCCCCATGGCGGCACGATACGCGGGCCGGGGACGGGATCGCGGTCAGTCACCTCCATTTCCGAGGTAAATGGCACGCAAATGCCAATTACATCCAAAATGGAGACACCCGCCGCCATCAGTCGAGCGCCTTGACGATCTCCTCCACCATCTTCTTCGCGTCGGCGAGCAGCATCATGGTATTGTCCATGTAGAACACGTCGTTATCGACCCCGGCATAGCCGACGCCGCCCATCGAGCGCTTGATGAACAGCACGGTCTTCGCCTTTTCGACGTCGAGCACCGGCATGCCGTAGATCGGCGAGGATTTGTCCGTTTTGGCCGCCGGGTTGGTGACGTCGTTGGCACCGATGACGAAGGCGACGTCGGTCTGCGCGAATTCGGAGTTGATGTCCTCCAGTTCGAACACCTCGTCATAGGGCACGTTCGCTTCGGCCAGCAGCACGTTCATATGGCCCGGCATGCGGCCCGCGACGGGGTGGATCGCGTATTTCACGCGGACGCCATGCTCCTTCAGCTTGTCGGCCATTTCGCGAAGCACGTGCTGTGCCTGCGCGACCGCCATGCCGTAGCCAGGCACGATGACGACCTGTTCGGCCTGGCTCATCAGGAAGGCGGCGTCTTCCGCCGAGCCACGCTTCCACGGGCGATCGACCTTGTCGCCGCCGCCGCCCGCCGCGGCCTCAGCGCCAAAGCCGCCGGCGATGACGCTGATGAAGCTGCGGTTCATCGCGCGGCACATGATGTAGCTGAGGATCGCGCCCGACGAGCCGACCAGCGCACCGGTGATGATCATCGCGCTGTTGTGGAGCGTGAAGCCCATCGCCGCGGCCGCCCAGCCCGAATAGCTGTTGAGCATGCTGACGACGACGGGCATATCCGCGCCGCCGATCGGGATGATGAGCAGGAAGCCGATCGCGAAGCTGAGGATCATGATCGTCCAGAAGATCCAGGGGCTCTGGTCCTGCGTGAAATAGGCGACGAGCAGCAGGATCGCGGCCAACACGGCGAGGTTGATGGCGTGGCGGCCAGGCAGCAGGATGGGCTTGCCGCCCATGTTGCCGTTCAATTTCAGGAAGGCAATGACGCTGCCTGAAAAGGTGATCGCACCGATCGCGACGCCAAGGCCCATCTCGACGCGGCTGACGCCATGGATGACGGCAAAGGGCTGGCCGATCATCGGGATCACCATGTCGGCGATGCCGAAGGCGATGGGGTTGAGGAAGGCGGCGCAGGCGACGAGCACGGCGGCCAAGCCGACGAGGCTGTGGAAGGCGGCGACGAGCTGCGGCATCGCGGTCATCGCGATACGGCGCGCGGTGGTAATGCCGATGACCGCGCCGATGCCGATGGCGGCGAGGATTTCGAGCATCGTGACGTAATCGACGCGGCTGAGGATCGCCGTGTAATCATAGGTCGGCGTCGCGCCGGTCACGAGCAACTGGTCGATCGGCACATGCGTCACCAGCGTCGTGACCACGGCGATGGTCATGCCGATCATGCCGAAGCGGTTGCCGCGCTGGCTGGACGTCGGCGACGACAGGCCGCGCAAGGCGAGGATGAAGCACACCCCGGCGATCAAATAGGCGAGCGCCGCGAACGAGCTGCCGGCGGTTGCGTGTTCCATGTCCCCGTATCCCCCTTCGTCACCCCGGCCTTGAGCCGGGGTTCCGCTGTCTTGTCCCGCCGTCAGAATAAGCGGGACCCCGGCTCACGGACCCCATCAAAGTAATACTTTGATGGGACCCCAAGGCCGGGGTGACGAATTGCCTAGTGTTTGACCGGCGCCGGCCGGTCCTTCTTCTTGTACATGGCGAGCATGCGGCTGGTGACCGCGAAGCCGCCGAAGATATTGATGCTGGCCAGCACCACGCCCAAGAGCCCCAGCCATTTCGACGAGGCGCTGCCCGCCGCCGCACCGGCGATCAGGGCGCCGACGATGATGACGCTGGAGATGGCGTTGGTCACCGCCATCAGCGGCGTGTGGAGCGCCGGCGTGACCGACCAGACGACATAATATCCAACAAAGCAGGCCAGCACGAAAATCGAGAGGATCGCGACGAAGTCCATGATTCAGCTCCCGACCGTTTCGGCGCGGCGTACCGGCGCTTCCAAAGTGGACAAAGTGAGCGAAACGGTATCCCCCTGTTTGCCATACCGCGAACCCGAACGGTTCGTCGTGATGGAACGGAGGCACGATTCGCGGTTCATAGCCGCAAGACTAGGCTGTTTCACCGCGTGTAGGACAGCCCCCCTCATGCGCCGAGCAGCCGGGCGTTCACCACCTGCCCGTCTTTGGTCAAACGGACGGCATCGCCGATCTCGGCGTCGAGCACCGGGCGGCCGGTCTCCTTGTCCCAGAAGGTCGAGAGGAAGTTGTAGAGGTTGCGGCTGAACAACGCCGACGCGTCGGCGGGCAGACGGCCCGCGACGTTGCGATGCCCGACGATCGTCACGCCGTGGCGCTCGACGATCTCGCCCACCACCGCGCCTTCGACATTGCCGCCCTGTTCGACGGCGAGGTCGACGATGACGCTACCAGGGCGCATGCTGGCGACCTGCGCATCGCTGATCAGGCGTGGCGCCGGGCGGCCGGGGATCAGCGCCGTGGTGATGACGATATCCTGCTTGGCGATATGCGACGACACGAGCTCGGCCTGCGCCGCCTTATAGTCGTCGCTCATCTCGCCGGCATAGCCGCCGGCGCCTTCGCCTTCGATGCCCTTCACATTCTCGACGAAGATCGGCTTGGCGCCGAGGCTCTGGATCTGTTCCTTGGTGGCGGAGCGCACGTCGGTGGCGGAGACTTGCGCGCCGAGGCGCCGCGCGGTGGCGATCGCCTGCAAGCCGGCGACGCCGACGCCCATCACGAACACCTTGGCGGCGCTCACCGTACCGGCCGCGGTCATCATCATCGGGAAGGCTCGGCCATATTCGGCCGCGGCGTCGAGCACCGCTTTGTATCCCGCGAGGTTCGACTGCGACGACAATATGTCCATCGACTGCGCGCGGGTGATGCGCGGCATGAATTCCATCGCCAGCGCTTCGTAGCCGGCGGCGGCATAAGCGTCGATTCGCGCACGGTCCCCGAAGGGGTTGAGGCCGGCGACGATCCACGCGCCGGCCGCAGCGCCCGTCAGACCGGCGGGATCGGGGCCCTGCACGCCGAGGATGATGTCCGCGCCGGCGAGCGTGCTCGCGCGGTCGGCGACGCTGGCGCCGACATCGGCATAGGCCTGATCGGCATAACGGGCGGCGGCACCGGCGCCGGTTTCCACCGCGACGGTCGCACCCAGAGCGATGAATTTCTTGGCGGTTTCCGGCGTGGCGGCAACGCGCCGCTCGCCGTCAACATGTTCCTTAAGGACGGCGATCTTCATGTCGGCGGGCGCTCAGGCGATCAGCCAGATCACCAGCGCGGCGATCACCGCACAGGCGATGGCGCCCCAGAACAGCATCTTCGTGACGCTCGAATAGGTCGCCACATGCGCCTTCATGTCACCGTTGCCGGCCATCATCCAACCCCTGTTTGCCTGTGGCGCCTTCGCCCCTGTTGCACGATCACTGCCCGCAAAGCGCCATGGGCGTCAAGGCAAGGTACGCCTGCACCGGCTTAAGCCCGCCTTTACTCCGGGTGTGTATCGCTTGCCCCGAACCGGGACGGAAAACCTTATGACGCGCAACGGGCAGCGGCTGCTTCTGCTGATCGACGACGAACCTGCGCAGCGGCGATTGGTGTCGGCGCTGGCCGCGCGTGCCGGCTGGCGATCGATCTTCGCCGCTGATGGCGAGATGGCGCTGGCACAGCTCGGCACGCAGGACGGGATGCAGCTGGACGCAATCCTGCTCGACCATTGGGCGCCCGATGCCGATGCCGGCCCGCTGATCGCCGAGCTGCGCGAACGACGCCCGGCTTTGCCGATCCTGATGCTGACCGCCAACGGATCGGTCGCGCATGCCGTCGCGGCAATGCGCGCTGGCGCGACCGATTTCCTGGTGAAGCCGCTGGCGCCCGAACGCCTGCTCGCCGCGCTGGAGGCGGCCGTGGCGGGCACGGCGGCGGGGGAATTGCGCCCGCTGACCGAAAAGATTCCGGCGCTGCTGGCGTTCGACGAGATCGTCGGCTCCTCGCCCGATTTCCGCGCCGCGCTCGCCATCGCCGCCAAGGCGGCGCGGGCGCGTGTGCCGGTGCTGGTGGAGGGCGAAAGCGGCGTCGGCAAGGAAGTGGTCGCCGATGCGATTCATGCCGCCTCGCCGCGATCCAAGAAACCGATGGTCACCGTCAATTGCGGGGCGATCCCGGCGAACCTCGTCGAATCCGAATTGTTCGGGCATGAAAAGGGCGCGTTCACCGGCGCGTTCGAGCGCAAGATCGGCAAGTTCGCGGATGCCGACGGCGGCACCATCCTGCTCGACGAAGTCGGCGAAATGCCGCTCGAGGCGCAGGTGAAGCTGCTGCGCGTGCTGCAATCGGGCGAGATCCAGCCGATCGGCGCGCGTCATGCGCGGCAGGTGGACGTGCGCGTGATCGCCGCGACCAACAAGACGCTGCTCGACGAGGTTGCCGCCGGGCGCTTCCGCGAGGACCTCTATTACCGGCTCAACGTGGTGCAGGTGACGATCCCGCCGTTGCGCGAACGGCTGGCCGACGTGCCGGCGCTGGCGCGACACCTGCTGGCGCGGATCGCGCAGCAGCCGGGGCTAAGGCCGCTGGGGATCACCGACGATGCGCTGGCGCTGCTGGTGCAATATGATTGGCCGGGCAACGTCCGCCAGTTGCAGAACGCGCTCTTCCGCGCCGCGGTGCTGTGCGAGGGCGCGGCGCTGACGCGGGCGGATTTCCCGCAGATCGCCTCGCTGGGCAATCGCCGGCCGGGGAGCGCGGGCACCGCGACGCTGTCGGGCGGCGGGGTGACGCTGTTCCGGCCCGACGGCAATCTGCGCCCGCTGGAGGATATCGAGGCGGACGTGATCCGGCTCGCCATCGGCCATTATCGCGGGCGGATGACCGAAGTCGCACGGCGGCTGGGGATCGGGCGATCAACCTTGTATCGCAAGCTCGGCGAGCTGGGGATCGATAACGCCGCGGCGTAGATCCTGCTATGCGGGACGGCATGAGCCGCTTCGCGAACCGTCACATCCTCGTCACCGGTGCCGCATCGGGCATCGGCCTCGCCACCGCGCAACATCTCGCCGCCGAGGGCGCGCGCCGGCTGGTGCTGGTCGACCGCGATGCGGCGGCGCTGGCCGCGATCGACCTGCCGTGCACGCTGGACCTGCTGCCCGGCGACGTTGCGGACGAGGCGTTCTGGGACACCGCGGCACCCTATCTTGCCGGTATCGACGGTGCGGTGGTGAATGCCGGGGTGGCCGGTGCGGGCGTCATCGCCGACCTCGACTTCGCCGAATGGCGACGCATCCTGTCGGTGAATCTGGATGGCGCGTTCCTGACGCTGCGCGCGGCATTGCGGGCGATGGCGGACGGCGGCGCGATTGTCGCGACCGCATCGGCAGCGGGGATCAAGGCGGAGGCGGGCGTCGCCGCCTATGGTGCGTCGAAGGCGGCGCTGATCCATCTGGTGAAGGTCGCCGCCAAGGAAGCCGCGGCGCGGCGCATCCGCGTCAACGCCATCGCCCCGGCCGGGGTCGAAACCCCGGTGTGGGATGCCATCCCGATGTTCGCGAACCGGGTCGCCGCGATCGGCCGTGACGCTGCCTTTGCGGAAATGGCGGCGATGGCCACGCCGCTGGGCCGCTATGCCAAGGCGGAGGAGATTGCCGCACAGATCGGCTTCCTGCTGTCCGACGCCGCCGCGCTCGTCACCGGCAGCTGCCTGCTAAGCGACGGCGGCTACACGCTATAGCCTTACCAGAGCACGCCCTTGACCGGGGTCAGCGGCGGGGGTGCCTCGTCACCGATCGACTGGAGCAGATCGATCTCGATCGTCCGGCACATCGCGGTCAGCGGCAGATCGTGAACCGTATTGGCGAACGGATCGACCAGATCGTCACCGATCGCGAGCACCGCGAGGAACATCAGCCCCGCCACCGTCGACCCCAGCGGCGTCGCGAAGCCCAAGGTCTCGACGAGGCCGATCGGCAGCAGGATGCAGAAGACGTGGGTGAACAGCGTCGGGAAGAAACGGAACTGGTTCGGCAGCGGCGTATTCTTGAGCCGCTCCATCCCCCCTTGCGAATTGGCGATGTCGACCAGGGTCGATTCCATCCGCGTCTGCTGGATCGTATCGATCAGCCCGGCGCGGCGCGCATCGTCGATACGGCGGCCGGTGCCGTCGAGCAGGCCGTTGGCGATGTTGGTGCGGGCGAGCGCCGGCTCCGCCTCGCCGCGCGACAGATATTTCAGCACCTGTTCGTCGACGGGCTGCTTGCGCAGCTGGCAGCGTAGCGCATTCACATAGGCAATCTGGCGCAGCACGATCGTGCGGCGCAGATCATGCGCCTCTTCGGCCGGCAGGAAGTTGCGCGCTTCGCGGCTGATGTTGCGCGAGGCGTTGATCATCAGCCCCCACAGCGAACGCCCTTCCCACCAGCGCGCATAGGCCGAATTAGCGCGCGTGCCCAGGAACAGCGCCAGCACCGAGCCGAACAGCGTCAACGGCAGCGACGGCGCCTTGAACGGCAGGACGTAATAGGTGACCGTGACGATGACGTCCCAGACGAACAGGAGCGTCAGCGGCTTCCAGACCTCGGCGATGATACGGTTCAGTCGAGGGGAGGATGCGACGATCATGGAACCTCACGAATGATGACGGAGCGGCCATAACGCACATCCGCGCGCTATGCTGCACCGCAACACTATTTTACGGTTCAGCCACCCACGAGAGCCCGGTCACGCAGGCCGCGCCACACGCGCAGCGCCTGAACCGTTGCGGAAACGTCATGAACGCGCAGGAGTTGCACGCCGGCCTCAGCGCCTTTCAGCGCGAGCGTGAGACTGCCGCCCAGGCGCGCCGCCACCGGGGCTTCGTTGTCGAGCGCGCCGATCATCCGCTTGCGACTGGCACCGAGCATGATCGGGCAGCCGATACCGTGGAACAGCGCGAGGCCGTTGAGGAGGGCGAGATTTTCCGACAGCGTCTTGCCGAAGCCGATGCCGGGATCGACGAGGATGCGCGACCGGTCGATGCCGGCGGCCGTCACCGCGGCGATCCGCGCGTCGAGCCAGTCGAATACCTCGGTCAGCACGTCGCGATAGCCGGTGCGGGCGTGGCCACCCTCCTTTGGGTCGGGCGAGTGCATCAGAACGACGGGGCAACCGGCCTGCGCCACGACGGCGAGCGCACGATCGTCCCAAAGCAAAGCGGAGACGTCGTTGACGATCTGCGCACCAGCGGCGAGCGCGGCTTCCATCACCGCGGCCTTGCGGGTGTCGATCGAGACGAGCGTGCCGCTGCGGGCGAGGCGTTCGACGACCGGCTGGATGCGGGCGATCTCGTCGCCTTCCCAGACCTGCGCGGCGCCGGGCCGGGTGGATTCGCCGCCGAGGTCGATCAGCGCGGCACCGGCGGCGGCCATGTCGACGCCGGCCGCGGCGGCGGCGGCGGGGTCGGCGCTGTGCTGGCCGCCGTCGGAGAAGCTGTCCGGAGTGACGTTGAGGATGCCGGCGACGAGCGGCTGATCGAGGCGGAGCGTGCGGTCGCCGAGGACGAGCGGGGGGCGCGGCGCGGTGATCGCGGCATGGAGCGTCTGGGCGCGATCGCCGAGGGTGGCGATATCGGCAACCGGGACGGTGCGCTTGGCGCCGTTCTCGATCACCTCATAAGCCGCGAACCATTGCAGGCCGCCGGCGAGGCGGGCGACGGTGCCGTCCGCCTGGGTGACGGGGGTGTCGACGAACTGGACTGGGCGAAGGTGGAGGGTCATCGTTCCCGTGTCCTTGCTGTGGGCCGACAAGGCAAGAGGCGGTCGGGTGTCGGCAACGGGGGGCGTCGCTTGCCGCCCCCTCCGTCACCGCTTTGCGGTGCCACCTCCCCCTGGTGGGGGAGGAGTTTGGTGGCGGCCGTCGTCCCCCCCGTCACCCCGGACTTGGTCCGGGGTCCACCGAGCCGCGGGGGAACGGCAAGAGGCTCAAACCGTCCCCCTCGCCGCGGAGTGGACCCCGGAACAAGTCCGGGGTGACGGGGAGATGGGGGAAAGGGCACCTGCCCCTCACCTACCCACTGTGGGCAGCTCCTCCCCCTTTGCCGAGGGGGCGTTACGGCTGCGTCGCGAGCAGGTAGGTCTGTCTCAGCGTGTCGATCGGCTGGAGCTTGCCGCCGGCTTCATGCTGCCAGAAGGTCCAGCCATTGCAGGCGGGGGCGCCTTGGAGCGTTGCGCCGAGCTTGTGGATCGAGCCGCTGGCGCCGCAGTCCGACAGCAGGCTGCCGTCGGCGCGGACCGTCACGCGGAAGCGGCGCTTGGTGTCGGTGAGGATCGCGCCGGGTTGGAGGTAGCCGTTTTCGACCAGGACGCCGAAGGCGACCTTGGGCTGCTGACGCGGCGACTGCATCGTCGACAGTGCCGATTCATCGAGCGGCAGCGCGGCGGCGATGCGTTCCTCGGCGGCGGCGATGTAATCGCCCTCACGTTCGATGCCGATCCAGTGGCGGCCCAGGCGCTTGGCGACCGCGCCGGTGGTGCCGGTGCCGAAGAAGGGATCGACCACGACGTCGCCCGGCTTCGTGCAGGCGAGCAGAATGCGGTAGAGCAAAGCCTCGGGCTTCTGGGTCGGGTGGACCTTCACCCCGTCCTTCTTCAGGCGTTCCTGCCCGCCGCAGATCGGGAATTCCCAGTCGGAGCGCATCTGCAACTCGTCGTTCAGGGTCTTCATGCTGCGGTAGTTGAAGGTGTATTTCGCGCCCTCACCCTTCGACGCCCAGATCAACGTCTCATGCGCGTTGGTGAAGCGGGTGCCGCGGAAATTGGGCATCGGGTTGGCCTTGCGCCACACGATGTCATTGAGGATCCAATAGCCCAGATCCTGCACTGCGGTGCCGACGCGGAAGATGTTGTGATAGCTGCCGATCACCCAGATCGAGCCGGTGTCCTTCAGGATGCGGTGCGCCTCGGCGAGCCAGGCGCGCGTGAAGGCGTCATAAGCGGCGAAGGTGTCGAACTTGTCCCAATCGTCGGTCACCGCATCGACATGGCTGCCGTCGGGACGAAACAGCTCGCCGCCGAGCTGGAGGTTGTAGGGCGGGTCGGCGAAGATCATGTCGACCGACTTGTCGGGCATGGCGCGCATCGCCGCGATGCAATCGCCGCGGACGATTTGGTCGAGCGGCAGCACGCGCGTGTCGACCGGCGCCGCCTTGCGCGCCGCTGTCCGCGCCGAAACCTTCGGCTGCCTGACCTTCTCGATAACCGCCATTACGTCCCCCTTGGACCTCTATTCGCGTCAGATGGTGGACTCGCGTCAAGCCTTGAGTGGTTAACGATAAAGCTTGCCATCCCGTTAAGCGGCCCGATCGACGTCTCGGCCCCGCAAGATATGGGAGCGGCGATTCCGTGCGTCCCCCAGCGCTGGGGGTGTGACTCAAAAGACTCAGCCATGAAATTGGTTAGCGGCAGAGGCGGTGAACAGCGGTCCCGCCGCCGCATCCGGCGTGATTCGGGCGTAGGCGGCCGCGACGGGCGCGAAGCTGCGGCGGTGAATCGGGGTCGGCCCGTGTTCGAGCAGCGCCGCCAGATGGTGCTTGCAGCCGTAGCCCTTGTTCGAATGCCAGTGATAGTGCGGGTGGACCGCGGCATGTTCGAGCATGATCGCGTCGCGCGTTTCCTTGGCGAGGATCGACGCGGCGGCGATCGACAGGCTTTGCGCGTCGCCGCTGACGATCGCCGTCGCCGGGTAGGACCAGCGCGGCAGGCGATTGCCGTCGACCAGCACATGGCCGGGATCGCAGCCGAGCTTGAGCGTCAGCGCATCGACCGCCAGCGTCATCGCCTTCATCGTCGCCCAATAGATGTTGAGCGTATCGATCTCATCCGCCTCGACGATGCCGATGCCGAAGACGGCGCGCGTCTGGATGAGCGTGCAGAGGCGGGCGCGTTCGGTGGCCGACAGCTTCTTCGAATCATCGATGCCGCGCGGCGTGCCCTTGGCGGGCAGCACCACCGCGGCGGCGACCACCGGCCCGGCGAGCGGGCCCCGCCCCGCCTCGTCCACCCCGGCGACGGGGGGCAGGCAGGCTTTTTCGTGCTTCAGTCCGGGCATTCAGCCTTCCAGTTCGTCAAACGGCACCACCCCGAGCGCATGCCCAAGCGGGCCATGGCCGGCACCGAGACCCGGTGCATGCATCATCGCAATGCGGACGAAGCGGACGGCCTGTACGAACGCATCCTCGATTCCCAGTCCGCTGGCGAGACCCGCTGCCAGCGCGCTGGCCAAGGTGCATCCCGTGCCATGGGTATCGTCGGTGTCGAAGCGCTTGCCGATGAGCCGACGGATTTCTCCGCCGGGCGACAGCAGCCGGTCCGTCACCGACGCCCCGTCACCATGCCCGCCCTTGGCGACGACGTGACAGCCATGCGCCAGCACCGCCGCTTCGCCGCCGAGTGCCGCCAGTTCGGGAATGTTGGGCGTCACCACCGACGCGATGCCCATCAGCCGCTCGAACGCCGCGATCGTATCGGCATCGGCGAGGACGGAACCGCTGGTCGCGATCATCACGGGGTCGAAGACGATGGGGACGTCGAGCGCCTCCAGCACATCGGCGACGGCGTGGACGGTCGCGGCGGAGCCGATCATGCCGATCTTCACCGCGTCGACGCCGAGGTCGTCGAGGACGCTCGTCATCTGCGCGACGACCATGTCGACGGGGACGGGATGCACCGCCTGCACGCCCCGCGTATTCTGCGCGGTGATCGCGGTGATCGCGGTCATCGCATGGCCGCCGAGCATCGTGACGGTCTTGATATCCGCCTGGATACCGGCGCCGCCGCCCGAATCGGATCCGGCGATGATGAGGACGCGGGGGATCATGATTGTTTCCGGAAGTGGACGAAGTGGACGGTACGTAATGTCCGGACTCGCTCCCCGTGCTGGGGCGTTGCGATGACGATGGCGGGGGTGTGGCTTGTCGGGTGAGCCATGGTGGTGTGCCATGGCATATTTGGGGGCGTGTAGGACAGCGGTTTTGGTTCGCGCGAAGACGCGAAGACGCCAAGGGGTTGCGTGTGTGGTGACGCTGTCGCGCGATCGACGGCGGGCCCGCGGGGGAGGTCTCTTTGCGGCTTCGCGGCTTTGCGTGAACCATGGACGGTGCGTGGGGCGATGGGGATTGGGTTCGCGCGGAGACGCGGAGACGCGGAGGGTTGCGCTCGTGGGATGAGCGCCGTGTTTCGTGGGCCGGGCCCGTTGTTGAACCGTTTTGGTGAAAGCTGCCGCAAGTCCAGACGCAACACCTCCGCGTCTCCGCGTCTCCGCGCGAACCAAAATTGTTCGTCATCCCGGCGGACGCCGGGATCCATGGTGGCGGGGAGGTCGGGGTGGTGCGCCGACGCTGGTGGCGCCGTGTCCATGGATCCCGGCGTTCGCCGGGATGACGAAGGGGGCGGGATCAGCCCTGGAAGCGACGTTCGGTGACGGCGGGGTTCGCCTTGAGCACCTTCCCCAACCGCGTCGGGCGGTCGAGGAGTTCGCCACTGCAATTGGGGCAGCGTTCGTCCATCGCGTCGGCGCATTCGGTGCAGAAAGTGCATTCCATCGAGCAGATGAACGCACCGGGTTCGTCGGCGGGCAGGTCCATGCCGCAGCGCTCGCAATCGGGGCGCATCTCCAGCATCAGGCGGCGGCCTGTCGGACGGCGTCGCAGATGCGATCGACGAGCGTTTCGACCTGGCGCGCGTCGTCGCCCTCCGCCATAACGCGGATCACCGGTTCGGTGCCCGATGGACGGATGACGAGGCGGCCGGTGCCGGCGAGCTCGGCCTCGGCGGCGGCGATCGTGTCCTTGACCGACTGCGCTTCCAGCGGCTTGCCGCCGGCGAAGCGGACGTTCTTGAGCAATTGCGGCAGCGGTTCGAAGCGGTGCAGCACTTCGCTGGCCGGCGCGCCGGCGCGCTTCAACTCGGCGAGCACTTGTAGCGCGGCGACGAGTCCGTCGCCGGTGGTACCGTAGTCCGACAGGATGATGTGGCCCGACTGTTCGCCGCCGACATTGTAGCCCGACGAGCGCATCTTTTCGAGCACGTAGCGGTCGCCGACCGCGGTGCGGACGAGACCGAGGCCCTGCGCCTTGAGATGCCGTTCGAGGCCGAGGTTCGACATAACGGTTGCGACGAGGCCGCCGCCCGCGAGCCGGCCGCGGCGCGCCCAGCCGGCGGCGATCGTCGCCATCAGCTGGTCGCCGTCGACCACCCTGCCCTGTTCGTCGACAACGATCAGGCGGTCGGCGTCACCATCCAGCGCGATGCCGATGTCGGCGCCCGACGCGACGACGGTTTCGGACAGTGTCTGCGGCGCGGTGGAGCCGACGCCGTTGTTGATGTTGACGCCATTGGGGGTGACGCCGATCGCGATGATGTCCGCGCCCAGCTCCCACAGCGCGGAGGGCGCGACCTTGTACGCGGCGCCGTTGGCGCAATCGATCACGACGCGCAGGCCGTCGAGGCGCAGGTCGGTGGGGAAAGTGTTCTTGGCGAAGTGGATGTAGCGCCCTTGCGCGTCGTCGATGCGGCGCGCGCGGCCGATCTGCGCGGCGGGTGCCAGGGGCACCTCGCTGTCGATCAGGCCCTCGATCGTCAGTTCGGCTTCGTCCGACAATTTGTAGCCGTCGGGACCGAACAGCTTGATGCCATTGTCGGCGAAGGGATTGTGGCTAGCCGAGATCATCACGCCGATGTCCGCGCGCATCGTCTGGGTCAGCATCGCGACCGCAGGCGTCGGCAGCGGCCCGACCATGATGACGTCCATGCCGGCGCTGGTGAAGCCCGCCACCAGCGCGGATTCCAGCATATAACCCGACAGGCGCGTGTCCTTGCCGATCAGCACGCGATGCTTGTGATCGCCGCGCTGGAAATAGGCGCCGGCCGCCATGCCGACCTTCATCGCCATCGCCGCGGTCATCGCGCCCGCGTTGGTCAGCCCGCGAATTCCGTCGGTGCCGAAGTATTTCCTTGCCATCGCGTGGTTTCCGTCCCGCTATGCGTTTTCGTGTTTTCCCGATGCGCCAAGGAACCCGATGTCGCAAGCCACCCGTATCCTTCTGGCGCTCGTCGCCGGCATCGCGCTCGGTATCCTGGGGGTCGCGCTGAACCGCGACGCCGCGCTGGCGGTGACGACCGTTACCCAGCCGATCGGCGAGGCGTGGCTGCATGGCTTGCAGATGGTGATCGTGCCGCTGATCGTCGGGCTGCTGGTGACCGGGATCGCCGCGACCGCCGAAGCGGCACGCGCCGGGCGGATCGCGGGGCGCGCGGTGGCGCTGTTCGTCGTGGTGCTGTGGGGCACGACGCTGATGTCGGCGGCGGTGATGCCGCTGCTGCTGGATGCCTGGCCATTGCCGGAGGCGTGGTCGCAGGCGCTCCGTGCCGCGCTGACCGCGGCGCCGGTGATGGGCAAGGTGCCGACGCTGGCCGATTTCTTCAACACGATCGTGCCGACCAATGTCGTGGCGGCGGCGTCGGGCGACGCGTTCCTGCCGCTGACGGTGTTCACGCTCGCCTTCGCCTTTGCGATCACGCGGCTGGAGGCGGAGTCGCGCAAGCGGCTGACCGACCTGTTCCAGAGCATCACCGACGCAATGCTGGTGATCATCGGCTGGGTGTTGAAGCTGGCGCCGATCGGCATCTTCGCGCTTGCCTATGGCGTCGGCGCGCGGACGGGCGCGGCGGCGTTCGGGGCGCTGGTGCATTATATCGTTTTGGTGTCGACGATCGGCTTCATCGTGCTGCTGGCCGGATATGTCGTGGCGCGGGTGTTCGGGGGCGTGCCGGTGCGCGCCTTCGCCAAGGCGGTGGCGCCAGCGCAGGGGATCGCGATCAGCACGCAAAGCTCGCTCGCGTCGCTGCCGGCGATGCTGAAGGGATCGGAAGCGATCGGCGTGGCGCCAGCGACCGCGGGGATCGTCCTGCCGGTGGCGGTGGCGATCTTTCGCGCGACGAGCCCGGCGATGAACCTGGCGGTGGCGCTGTACGTCGCGCACTGGCTGGGGGTGCCGATCGGGCCGGGGCAGCTGGCGGCGGGGGTGGCGACCGCGGCGATCACCACGATGGGGTCGGTGTCGCTGCCGGGGACGATCAGCTTCTTCGCGAGCGTCGCGCCGGTGGCCTTCGCGATGGGCGTGCCGATCGAGGCGCTGGGGTTGCTGGTGGCGGTGGAGACGGTGCCGGACCTGTTCCGGACCGTGGGGAATGTGACGATGGACGTCGCGGTGACGAGCGTGGTGGGGAAATCCTCCCCGCTTCGCGGGGAGGGGGACCGCCCGGCCTAGCCGGGTGGTGGAGGGGCCGGCGAAGCCGGTGCTGCGCACCGCCCCTCCACCACCGCCTTCGGCGGCGGTCCCCCTCCCCTGCGAAAGCAGAGGAGGAAGTGGGGCCTACTTCACGCCGTGCATCCACTTTTTGAGCGGCCAGGACAGCAGCAGCAGGACGATACCGAGGCCGATCGCCCATTCGGCGATGAGCGTGAAGACGCCGTTGTAGGTATCAAGGCTGACCTTCAGGTTCGTGACCTGCCCGCCGACGGTTTCGACGCTGGCGACCTGCGCGATCATGCCGGCGAAATATTGTGCGACCGAGATCGACAGGAACCACACACCCATCATCAGGCCGACGATGCGCGCGATCGACAGCTTGGTGATCATCGACAGGCCGACCGGCGAGATGCAGAGTTCGGCGAGGCTGTGGATCAGGTACAGCCCTGCGAGCCACCAGATGCCGACCTTGAAATCCGGCCCGACGAAGCGGCTGCCGAAGACGAGGAACAGGAATCCGGCGCCGACGCCCATCAGCGCGATGCCGAACTTGACGGGAATCGACGGTTCGCGGCCCAGCGATGCAAGCTTGGTCCACATCGCCGCCATCACCGGCGCGAAGAGCACGATGAACAGCGCGTTGAACGTCTGCGTCTGCCCGGCCGAGATCGGATAGCCGAAGATGTGAAGGTCGGTGTTGCGGTCGGCGAACAGGGTGAGGCTGGAGCCGGCCTGTTCGAACAGCGTCCAGAACACGACGTTGAAGGTGATGAGCACCATCGCCGCCAGCATCATCTGGAATTCGGTGCGGCTGCCCGACACGAAGCTCCAGATCAGGATGCCGGGCACGGCGATGATGAAGGTGCCGAACAGCAATTTGCCCATCAGCGGCAGCGCCAGGACATAGGCGACGATCGAACCCGCACCCGCGGTCGATTCCGCGCTGTTCATCAGGTTGACGAACAGGAGGTAGAACAAGGGGATACCGATCAGCGCCGCGGCATAGATGCCGAGCGTGCGGTTGGCGGGCTGGCCTGCGGGCTGTTCGCCGTAACCGGTCAGGCGGCCGCCATCGAACTGGATGAGGATCCACGAGAGCAGCATGCCGAGCGCGGCAAGGCCGAAGCCCGCCCACCAGCCGAGCCCCGCCCACACGCCCGGAATACCCACCGCGAGCAGCGGGCAGAGGAATTGCGAGAGCAGCGAGCCGAGATTGATGCCCATGTAGAAGATGGTGAAGCCGCTGTCGCGACGGCGATCGCCCTGCGCGTACAGCTCACCCACCATGGTCGAGATATTGGGTTTGAAGAAGCCGTTGCCGACCGAGATCATGCACAAGGCGATGAGCATCAGCGTCGTGTAGAAGGTGCTGCGCTCGCCATCCGACGCGAAGCCACCCTTGGCGATCGTACGCTGCGGCTGGCCGTCGGGCCCGAGCAGCGCGACGCTGCCGTCGTCATTGCCCTTGATCGCCAGCTTCTGCGTGCCGTCGATGACGTATCGCGTCTCCACGCCGTTCACCTGCGCGACCGCGACGTCGTAGCGCTGGCCGTCGATCGTCGCATAGGGCTTGGCGGGCTGGCCGCCGAAGGCGAGCGTGAAATAGCCGAGCGCCATCAGGATCGCGCCGAACTTCACCGCGCGCTTGGACCCCAAATACTGGTCCGCCAGATAGCCGCCGACCAGCGGCGTCAGGTACACGAGCGCGGTATAGCCGCCATACAGGCCAGTCGCTGCACGGTCGCCGAACAGGAAATGCTGCGTCAGATAGAGCGTCAGCAGCGCGCGCATGCCGTAATAGCCGAAGCGTTCCCACATTTCGGTGGTGAACAGGCGCGCGAGCTGGCGGGGATGGCCGAACCAGGTCTTTTCGGCGGCCGGATTGATATGGCTGATGTCAGGCTCGCCGCGGTTGTCCGCGGTCGGGGTGTCCACCATTCGTTACGCTCCCTGAACTGTGCCGCATCACTGCGCACGCATCGTCGTTAATGGTATCAAGAGTAACGACAAAGCCGCGACTGTAAACATCGGCGTCTCGCGGCTATGGCGGCGCCTATGTTCAACGACACCTCCACGCCGCTTTCGTTGCTGACCACGCGCCGTTCCGGCAAGCCGCGCGACCTAGTCGCCCCGGGCCCCTCGCCCGAGCAGCTCGAGCAGATGATCGCCATCGCTGCACGCACGCCGGACCATGGCAAACTCGCCCCCTGGCGCTTCGTCATCGTCGACGATCGCGCTGCGCTCGCGACGCTGATCACCGATGCCTATCGCGCCGAACGCCCGCAGGCGGCGCGGACCGAGATCGAATCGCTGGAGCAGTTTGCGCATCAGGCGCCGGCTTTGGTCGTCGTCCTCTCGTCGCCCAGCACGACCAGCCATATCCCGCGCTGGGAGCAGGAGCTGTCGGCGGGCGCGGCGACGATGAACCTGCTGCATGCCGCGCACGCGATGGGCTTTGCGGGCGGCTGGCTGACCGGCTGGCCGACCTTTTCGGACGTGGTGCGCGATGCCTTCGGCGGGCCGCACGAACGAATCGCGGGCTTCGTCTTCCTCGGTACGCCCGGCCGGCCGCTCGACGAACGGCCCCGTCCCGATCTGGCACGCGTGATTAGCCACTGGCCCTGATTGCACGGATTTTAAGGCAGGTTCGGACGGAAAGGTTTGGGATGGACCTTTCGCGCGACTGGTGTATTAAACAACCATGACAGCGCTCAGCAACGAGGACAGCCCGGTCTACATCCGGCTGCGTGGCACCATCGCCGCCGGGATCCTGCGCGGCGATTACCGCACGGGTGACCAGCTTCCCTCGGTTCGCGCCTTCGCCGCCGAACATGGCGCCAACCCGCTGACGGTCGCCAAGGCGTATCAGAGCTTTCAGGACGACGGCTATGTCGAGGTGCGGCGCGGCGTCGGCATGTTCGTGCTGCCCGGCGCGGCGGACAAGCTGCGCGCGGCGGAACGCGCGAGCTTCATCGAAAATCAGTGGCCGCGGATCCGGGGCTATATCGACCTGCTGGGGCTGGATGCGGCAGACCTGCTGAACGCCGAACGGGTGTAACGGCAAGCTTCAGGTAAACCAGCGATCCTAAGCGTTTAGCAACACAAGGATGATAACCGAGCGATCATGGATCGCCGGTTTCTCGCATTGACGGCCAGCCTGTCGGCGCTGACGTTCGGCGGTGTCTGGCTGGCGGCCACGCCGCCCGGGACGAGCGCAGCCGCCGACCTGCATGCGCTCCTTCCCCTATCGCCTGCTGCTGAAAGCGCGGTCGTCTATTATCCCGGATGCGACGCGGTGCGGGCGGCCGGCAAGGCGCCACTGTTTCGCGACCAACCCGGCTATCGCCCCGAGATGGACGGCGATGGCGACGGCGTCGCCTGCGAAGTGACGGTCGGCCACGGCGGCTTTTCGGGCGGCAGGGGTTGGCGGCGCTCCGGCCGACGTTAGAACAGCCCCAGCGCCGCCACCTCGTCCGCGGTCAGATCGATGCCGAACATCAGCGACATGCGCATGCGGTACACGCGCGGATCGGTGATCTCGCTTTCGGTGTCGTTGTCGCCCGCGCGGCGGTGGTAGCGGCGATCGGTGAGGCCGGCAAAGCCATGGGGCAGGACGATGCTGGCGATCGTCATCTGCGTGAAGCGGCTGCTGGGCGCGGTCGACGTCCAATGGTTGGACAGCACGAGATCGGCATCGGCGACGGCGGTTTCGTAGAAGCTGTATTGCGGCTGCCAGCCCTCGCCCGTGCCGCGGCCGTCGGTGGAGCCGGCAGCGCCCTTGCGCAGCAGCATCCAGCCGTGTGCGGCGTCGCGCGTCAGACGGAAGCGCGCGCCGTCGGGGGCGTCGACTTCCCAGCCGTCGACCAGCGCCATGACCGGCGCATAGCTGCCGCCGAAGCCCGCGTCGGCGATCCAGTCCGCGCCGTCGATCGTCACGAGGCTGAACGTGTGGGTCAGCGGCGGGGTTTCGGTTGCGCCCAGCCAGACGCGGGCGAGCAACGGGCGCGCGTCGAAGCCCAGAGCGGCGAGCGCGTCAAGGAACAGGCGATTGTGTTCGAAGCAATAGCCGCCGCGCTTGGCGGTGACGAGCTTGGCGAACACGCTGGCGCTGTCGATCGCGATCCCGCGCCCGAGGCGGACGTCGAGGTTTTCGAACGGGATCGCCAGGCGGTGTTCGCGCTGCAGGCGGCCGAGGCCTTCGGCGTCGGGGGTCACGCGGGCCGGCAGGCCGATGCGGGCGAGATAGGCGTCGAGATCGAACATGCCTGCGCTTTCGGGACGAATGCTGCGGTTGGCAAGGGTTGGGTGGTGGGTGGTGCCGCCTTTCCTGCCCTCGTCACTGCCGACGCGTTCCCGGAGGCCGCCGGGCGGCTGGGGGTGGAGACGGAGGCTCCGGGTGCTCCCCCGCGGCAAGGTGGACCCCGGAACGAGTCCGGGGTGACGGTGTGGGCGGGGCGATGGCCGGTCCTCCCCGCCAGGGGGAGGTGGCGCCGCGAAGCGGTGACGGAGGGGGAGGTCGGCGGCATCCTCCGTTATGAAGCGCATCGCTTACCGCCCCCTCCACCATTCGGCTTGCGCCGAACGGTCCCCCTCCCCCTGGCGGGGGAGGATTTAGGCGCTGTGACGGCTTCGGTGACGCTCGGTCCGGCGTCATGCCGGGCGAGCGCGCCGGTCTGGAGACTCCTGCCCCCCCATGGAGGCGTGGACCCCGGAACGAATGCGGGGTGGCGGTGTGGGTGGGGCGGCGCTTATTCCTCCCCCGCCAGGGGGAGGGGGACCGTTCGGCGTCAGCCGAATGGTGGAGGGGGAGGTCGCGGGCGTCCTGTTATTAGGTGCGCCGCTGACCGCCCCCTCCGTCACCGGCTTTGCCGGTGCCACCTCCCCCTGGCGGGGGAGGATTTTTAGGCCGCGAAGGCTTCGGCGGGGATGGCGTACAGGACATCCGCCTTCGCCGTCGCGGCCGCCTTGAGGCCGAGCGCTTCGGGGACGATCTGGTCGAGATAGAAGGCGACGCTGGCGCGCTTCATCTGGGCGAAGGTTTCGTCGCCCGTCGCATGGCGGGCTTCGCGTTCCAGCAGCCAGCCGCAGGTCGCGACCGAGGTCATCGTCAGGAAGGGGTAACTGGCGGCGAGCTTGTCGTCGGCGTCTGCGGTGGCGAGGCGGTGGGCGATCTGGTCGACCGCGTCGATCAGCGCGACGAGATCCGGGTGCTGTGCCTCGGCGCGCATGTCGGCGACGAGCGCGGCGAAGGCGGCGCCGTTTTCCAAACCGAGCTTGCGGCCGACGAGGTCGGCGGCCTGGATGCCGTTGGTGCCTTCGTAGATCGGCGTAATGCGCGCATCGCGGAAATACTGCGCGGCGCCGGTTTCCTCGACATAGCCCATGCCGCCATGCACCTGGACGCCGAGGCTGGCGACTTCGTTGCCGATATCGGTGCCGTGCGCCTTGGCGAGCGGCGTCACCACCTCCAGCCGGTTCTTCGCCGCGGCATCGCCGAGGGCGGCGCGGTCGACCTGCCCCGCGGCATAATAGACGAGCGCGCGCGCCGCCTGGGTCTGCGCCTTCATGCGTAGCAGCATGCGGCGGACGTCGGGGTGTTCGACGATGCGCACCGGGTTCTTGTCGGGCGAGCCGGCGCGGGCGGACTGGACGCGTTCGAGGGCATAGGCGACCGCCTTTTGCGTCGCGCCTTCGGCCACCTGCACGCCCTGCAGGCCGACGTTGAGGCGGGCGTTGTTCATCATCGTGAACATCGCGCGCATGCCGCCATGTTCGGGGCCGATCAGCTCGCCGATGCAATCGTCATGGTCGCCGAACGACAGCACGCAGGTCGGCGAGGCGTGCAGGCCCATCTTGTGCTCGATCGACACGACGCGCACGTCGTTGAAGTCGCCGGGCGTGCCGTCCGCGTTGAGGCGATATTTGGGGACGAGGAACAGGCTGATGCCGCGCGTGCCGGCGGGCGCATCGGGGGTGCGGGCGAGGACGAGGTGGACGATATTGTCCGCCATGTCGTGGTCGCCGAACGAAATGTAGATTTTCGTGCCCTTGATCGACCATTTGCCGTCACCCAGCGGCTTGGCGGTCGAGCGCAGCGCGCCGACGTCGCTGCCCGCCTGCGGTTCGGTGAGGTTCATCGTGCCCGTCCAGGCGCCGGTGGCGAGGTGGGGCAGATATTGCGCCTGCTGGTCGGGCGTGCCGTGGTGGATCAGCGCCTCGATCGCGCCGACGGTGAGCGTCGGGCAGAGCGCGAAGCCCATGTTGGCGCTGCCCAACGTATCGAGCACCGCGGTCTGGATCGCGAAGGGCAGGCCCTGGCCGCCGAAATCCTCCGGCACGCCGATCGTGCCCCAGCCGCCCTCGACGTAATCCTTATACGCCTTGATGAAATTGGCCGGCATATGGACGCCGTCGGGGGTCCATGTCGCGCCGACGGTGTCGCCTTCGCGGTTGAGCGGCGCCCATTCGCCCGCGGCGAAGGTCGCGACGCCCTCCAGCACGGCATCGACCACGTCGGCGCTGGCGGCGGCAAAGCGATCCGTGTTCGCCAGTTCGTCGATCTTCACGACATGCTCCAGCACGAAACGCTGGTCGGCGACGGCGGCGGTAAAGGACATCATTCTCTCCCAAGGATCAGCACGATATAGCGTCGGAAAATGGCCGATCCAAACCCGCGAATCTTACCCTACGGCATGGCCGCGATCGACGAGGCGGCCGCGCGAATCGCCCGCGGCGAATGCGTCGCGGTGCCGACCGAAACGGTCTATGGCCTCGCCGCCGACGCGCGGAATGCCACGGCCGTGGCGGGCATCTATGCGGCGAAGGGGCGGCCGAGCTTCAATCCGCTGATCGTGCATGTGCCCGATCTAGCGGCGGCGGAGCAGCTTGCCGTGTTCGATGCGGACGCGCGGGCGCTGGCGGCGCGCTTCTGGCCCGGGCCGCTGACGCTGGTGCTGCCGCTGCGGGCCGACGCCGGGATCGCCGCGCTGGTGACGGCGGGGCTGGAGACGATCGCGCTGCGCGTGCCGCGGCATCGCGCGATGCAGGCGTTGCTCGCCGCCGGCGGGGCGCCACTCGCCGCGCCCTCAGCCAACGCGAGCAACGGGCTGAGCCCGACGCGGGCGGAGCATGTGGCGAAGAGCCTGGGACCGCGGGTGCCGCTGATCATCGACGACGGCGCGTGCGCGGCGGGGGTGGAATCGACGATTGTCGCCGGGAGGACGATCCTGCGGCCGGGGCCGATCGCGGCGGCGGACCTGCCCTTCCCCGTGACGCGACGTGCCGAGGGCGCGGCGATCACCGCGCCGGGTCAGCTCGCGACGCATTATGCCCCCGTCAAGCCGCTGCGGCTGGAGGCGACCGAGCGGCGCGCGGGCGAATGGCTGATCGGCTATGACTCTATAATAGGGGACGACACGCTGTCGGCGTCGGGCGACCTGATAGAGGCGGCGGCGCGGCTGTTCGATGCGCTGCACCGGGCCGATGCGAGCGACGCCCCGGGGATCGCGATCGCGCCGATCCCGCACGAGGGGCTGGGCGAGGCGATCAACGACCGGCTGACGCGCGCGGCGCATCGGTAACGGCGCCCGGTTGGGGGCGGTCCGGCCGCCCCGCACGCCGCGTCACCCCGGACTGGTTCCGGGGTCCACCGGGCCGCGGGGGCGCGGCTGGAGGCTCTGGCCATCCCCCTCGCCGCAGAGTGGACCCCGGAACAAGTCCGGGGTGACGGTGTGGGTGGGGTGGGCGTTGCGCGCCACACATGCCGAACGACACGATGGTCGCCGGAAGACGGAGAACGAGCGGCGGGCGTTGCGTGCGGCATCACGCCGAAAACCCCGGCGGTCGCTGGCGACCACCGGGGCTCTGGCTTGCTCGACCTTGGGGGACGAGCTCGGTCCGGCGCCGGCACCCTTGGGGGGGGCGGTGCCCGCGCCGAAGTACGCGGTTACTGAAAGTCGTCGGCTGCCGTTACTGGAGCAGCTTCATCACGCCCTGCTGGCTCTGGTTCGCCTGCGCGAGCATCGCGGTCGAGGCCTGGCTGAGGATCTGCGCCTTGGCGAGGTTGGTCGTCTCGGACGAGAAATCCGCGTCCGTGATCTGGCTCTTCGCCGCGGTCAGGTTGGTGGAGTTGGTGGTGAGGTTGTTCACCGCCGACTGCAGCTGGTTCTGCGCGGCGCCAAGGCCGGCGCGATAGGTGCTGACCGTCTTCAGCGCCGAGTCCACCGTGGCAAGCGCGGTGTTGGTCGCGGTGGTGAGGTCGATCGACGTCGCGTTGGTGATCGTCGTGTCGTCGGTCAGCTTGTTGAACTTGACGTTCACCGAGTCGGCCGCATTCGCACCCGCCTGGATCTTGAAGGTGCTGTAGGCGGGCGCCACCGGTGCCGGCGCCGCGGTGGCGGCGGTGACCGTGCCGGCCGACGCGTCGAACAGCTTGTTGCCGTTGAACTGCGTGTTGGCGAGCGTCGAGGTGATCTGCGTCGACAGGGCGGAGACTTCGGCCTGCATGTTGGCCTTGTCCGACGTGCTGTAGGTGCCGCTGGTCGCCTGCACGGTCAGTTCGCGGACACGCTGCAGCATGTTGGAGACTTCACCCAACGCGCCTTCCGCGGTCTGCGCCATCGCGATGCCGTCGTTGGCGTTGCGGATGCCCTGGTTCATGCCCCGGATCTGGGCCGTCATCGTATCGGAAATCGCGAGGCCGGCAGCGTCGTCCTTCGCCGAGTTGATGCGCTGCCCGGTCGACAGGCGCTGCATCGCGGTGGACAACGCGGCATTCGCGTTGGTGGAGGCATTGGCGGCGCGCAGCGATGCCACGTTTGTGCCGATGACGGTCATGATCGTTCCTTCTGTAAGGGGGGTTAGGAAGGAGCCTCTCCGTCACCGCGAAGGTGACGGAGCTGCGCGGGTAGCGGAACCTTACTGGAGCAGCTTGAGCACGCCCTGCTGGCTCTGATTGGCCTGGGACAGCATCGCGGTGGATGCCTGGCTCAGGATCTGCGCCTTGGCGAGGGCAGTCGTTTCGGCCGAGAAATCGGCGTCCGTGATCTGGCTCTTCGCCGAGGTAAGATTGGTGGAGTTGGTGGTGAGGTTGTTCACCGCCGACTGGAGCTGGTTCTGCGCGGCACCCAGGCCGGCGCGGTAGGTGCTGACCGTCTTCAGTGCCGAGTCGACCGTGGCGAGCGCGGTGTTGGTTGCGCTGGTGAGGTCGAGCGACGTCGCGTTGGTGATCGTCGTGTCGTCGGTCAGCTTGTTGAGCTTCAGGTTGATCGCATCCGCCGAGTTCGCACCCGCCTGGATCTTGATCGTGCTGTAGGCGGGCGCCACCGGGGCCGGTGCGGCGGTTGCCGCGGTCACGGTGCCGGCCGATGCGTCGAACAGCTTGTTGCCGTTGAACTGCGTGTTGGCGAGCGTCGAGGTGATCTGCGCGCTGAGCGCGGTGACTTCGGCCTGCATGTTCGTCTTGTCGGACGAGCTGTAGGTGCCGCTGGTCGCCTGCACGGTCAGTTCGCGGACACGCTGGAGCATGTTGGACACTTCGCCCAGCGCGCCTTCGGCGGTCTGCGCCATCGCGATGCCGTCGTTGGCGTTGCGGATGCCCTGGTTCATGCCGCGGATCTGCGCGGTCATCGTGTCCGAGATCGCCATGCCGGCGGCGTCGTCCTTCGCCGAGTTGATGCGCTGCCCGGTCGACAGGCGCTGCATGGACGTTTGCAGCATCGCGTTGGCGGAGGTGGAAGCATTAGCCGCGCGGAGCGAGGCGACGTTGGTGCCGATAACAGCCATGTGGAATTCCTTGGTTGGTTATTGGCACCTCACCGCCGCCCCCCCTGGGCGAAAGGCTGAGCTACCATGTTGGGATACGGCCGGACGCGGTCCGAACTTGCGGAATTTATCCGGCCGTCAGGGAGGACATTACTGGAGCAGCTTGAGCACGCCCTGCTGGCTCTGGTTGGCCTGGCTGAGCATCGCGGTGGAGGCCTGGCTCAGGATCTGCGCCTTGGCGAGGGCGGTCGTTTCGGCCGAGAAGTCGGCGTCCGTGATCTGGCTCTTCGCCGCGGTAAGATTGGTCGCGTTGGTGGTGAGGTTGTTCACCGCCGACTGGAGCTGGTTCTGCGCGGCACCCAGGCCGGCGCGATAGGTGCTGACCGTCTTGAGCGCGGTGTCGACGGTGGCGAGCGCCGAGTTGTCGGCGGTCGTCAGGTCGATGCCGGGGACCGGCGCCGGCGCCGGAGCGGTGGCATCGCCGATCACGGCGGTCAGCGAAGCGTTGTTGGTCAGCTTGTTGAACGTCAGGCTGACCGCGTCGGCGGCGTTGGCGCCCGCCTGGATCTTGAACGTGCTCGACACGGCGACGACGGGGGCCGGCGCGGTGCCGGTCGTGTTGACGGTGCCGGCCGTTGCGTCGAACAGCTTGTTGCCGTTGAACTGCGTGTTGGCGAGCGTCGAGGTGATCTGCGTCTTCAGCGCCGAGACTTCGGCCTGCATGTTCGTCTTGTCCGACGAGCTGTAGGTGCCGCTGGTCGCCTGCACGGTCAGTTCGCGAACGCGCTGCAGCATGTTGGCGACTTCGCCCAGCGCGCCTTCGGCGGTCTGCGCCATCGCGATGCCGTCGTTGGCGTTGCGGATGCCCTGGTTCATGCCGCGGATCTGCGCGGTCATCGTGTCCGAGATCGCCATGCCGGCGGCATCGTCCTTCGCCGAATTGATGCGCTGCCCGGTCGACAGGCGCTCCATCGACGTCTGCAGCGCCTGGTTGGCGGCCGTCGACGCATTGGCGGCGCGGATCGAAGCAACGTTAGTACCGATAACAGCCATGAGAACCTCCATTGGTCTGCGGCCTGTCGCTGCCTCGTTGGCGAGGAAGGCCGAGCCGTCATGGTGGGTAACGGCCGGTCGAAACGGGCTTTAAGCAAAAAAAATCGCGGGCCATCGGCGATGGCCGGGAACCCGGATTGCGCGGCAGGAGAAAGCACGCGCCTGCATGCAGGCACGTGCGGCGTACGCGGGCACGGGTGCGGGGCGGGCGCGGCGCGCGCGCACGAGCGCCCGGAAATATTTTGCCGGGCGGCAACCGTTTTAACGACCCGTTTACCAGTCTTGCCGCATTTCAACGCTCATCCTTGGGGGATGACCATGCGTTCGATTTTTCCTTCCGCTGCAGTGATGCAGCGCAAATATGCGCTCGTTTCGGGCCTGCGCGCCCAGGGCTTCGGGATCGGATCGTTCGAATCCGGCCAGCCCGCAGCCACCGACCTGTTCCTGGTCGCCGAGGGCGAGGCCCCGCCGGCCCCGGCGCGCACGGTCATCATCGGCGACGGCCCGCGCCACGTCGTGCCCTCGCAGGGCGGCAATCCGGCGCGCATCGCCTTCGGTCCCGAAGACGCCGCGGTCGGCAACGGCTTTGCCCGCGCGCTGGTCGCCGGCCCCGACACGCCCACTGCCGCGGACCCCGAGAGCCTGGCGCTGCTGGCGCTGGCCGAACGCGTCGCGCAGGCGGACATCACCGTGCTGATCAACGGGCCGACCGGCACCGGCAAGGAAGTGCTGGCGCGCGCCATCCACAACAATTCGCCCCGCAAGAACGGGCCGTTCGTCGCGATCAACTGCGCCGCGCTGCCCGAAACCATGCTGGAGGCGCTGCTGTTCGGCCACCAGAAGGGCGCATTCACCGGCGCCTCGTCGGGCGGCGAAGGCTTCTTCCGCGCGGCCGACGGCGGCACGATCCTGCTCGACGAGATCGCCGAGATGCCGCTGCAATTGCAGGCCAAGCTGCTGCGCGTGCTGCAGGAGCGCGAGGTGGTGCCGATCGGCGCCTCCGTGCCGCAGCCCATCGACGTACGCGTCGTCGCCTGCGCCAACCGCGACCTGCAGGCCGAAGTCGCCGCGGGCCGCTTCCGCGCCGATCTCTACTACCGCCTGTCGGTCTTCCCACTCAGCACCAAGCCGCTTGCCGACCGCACGCAGGACATTCCGGCGCTCGCCGCGACGATGATCCTGCGCCATGCCGGAACCCGCGCGGTGGTGCCGTGGCCGACCGCCGAGGCGGTCGAGACGCTGATCCGCCACGACTGGCCGGGCAACGTGCGCGAGCTGGAGAACGTGATCCAGCGCGCGCTGCTGTTCGCCGGCGGCGACACGATCGAGGCGAGCCACATCGTGTTCGACCGCCCGATCAGCTTCACCTTCCGCGAAACCAGCCCGGTGACGCCGCTGTTCGCGGTCGCGCCTGCCGCCCCTGCCCTGCCCGCCGAGCCGGCGACCCTGGGCAATGTGGTGCAGATGAGCGAATTCCAGGCGATCCGCGAGATGCTGGCCGCGTGCGGCGGCAGCCGCGTCGAGACCGCGCGGCGCCTGGGCATCTCCGAGCGCACGCTGCGCTATCGCCTCGCCAAGGCGCGCGAACAGGGTGACGACCTCGCCCGGCCCGCCACTGCCTGGGCGGCTTCGGCATGAGCGGCGTCGGTGGTGTCGGTGGCGCGATGAGCGTCGACCGCGTGATGCAGCTGCGCGCGCAGATCCTGGAACGCAACCAGGCGCTGGCCCGCGCCGGATCGGCCGAGGGCGCCGCCCCGACGCAGAGTGCCGCGACGAAGCCCGCGAGCTTCGCCGATACGCTGCAGGACGCGCTGAAGGACGTGAACGCGAGCCAGAACAAGGCAAGCGCGCTGTCGGAAAGCTACGAACGCGGTGAGACGGTCGATATCGCCAAGGTGATGCTCGCCCGCCAGGAAGCCTCGGTAGGGTTCGAGGCCACGCTGCAGGTCCGCAACAAATTGCTGTCCGCCTACAAGGACATCATGAGCATGCCGGTGTAATCGATGACCACTGCACTCGCCACCACCACGCCCGGTGCCGCGCCCGCGCTGCCCGAGAAGTTCGCCAACCCGCTGTTGCAGATCAAGTCTGTCCTGGCGCAGCCCGCGGTGCGCCGCAGCCTGCCGATGGCGATGCTGGTCGCGCTGATCGGCGCCGCCGCGCTGGCGTGGATGACGCTGTCGACGCCGACGCAGAAGACGCTGTTCCAGGGGCTGACCGACGCCGACAAGCAGGCGGTCACCGCCGCGCTGACGCAGGCGAACATCAAGAGCCGGATCGACGAGGGCACGGGTGCCCTAACCGTCGACGAGGACCAGTATAGCAAGGCGCGGATGCTGCTGGCGGGCCAGGGCCTGCCCAAGCAGGCGCCCGGCGGCTATGCGATCCTCGACCAGCTGCCGATGGGCGTCAGCCGCGCGGTGGAGGGCGAACGCCTGCGCCAAGCGCGCGAGACCGAGCTTGCCCGATCGATCGAGGATATCGACGCGGTCGCCGAGGCGCGCGTCCACCTCGCCATGCCCGAAGCCAGCGTGTTCGTGCGCGACAAGGCGTCGCCGTCCGCATCGGTGGTGGTCAAGCTGCAGGGTGGCCGCGCGCTGAGCCAGGCGCAGGTCCAGTCGATCATCAACCTCGTCGCCAGCTCCGTCCCCGGCATGAAGCCCGAGGACGTGACGATCGTCGACCAGATGGGCGCGCTGCTGTCCAAGCCCGGCGGCGCGAGCGGCGTCGATGCCGAGGGCGACGCGCGGCTGGAAATGCAGCGCAAGACCGAGGACAAGGTACGCCAGCAGCTGATCCAGCTGCTGACCCCGCTGGTCGGCGCCGGCAATTTCACCACCGAGGTGCAGGCCGACATCAACCTCGACCAGACGCAGGCGACGCGCGAAAGCTATGACAAGCAGGGCGCGCTGCGCGCCGAGACGGGCAATTGGACCGGCAATCAGGCGCCCAGCCCGACGACGCCCGGCGGCATCCCTGGTGCGCTGAGCAACACGCCGCCGCCCGCCAGCCAGTTGCAGCAGCCGCAGGCCGCGAACGGTGCGTCGGGTGCGGCGCCGACGCCCGACCCCTCGCCGGTCGCCGGTGGCCCCGCCCCCAACCCCAACAAGCAGAGCGACAGCTTCCAGCGCGCCTATGACCTGGGCCGCGAGGTGTCGGTGACCAAGGCGACGCCGGGGTCGATCAAGCGCCTGTCGGTCGCCGTACTGCTGCGCGATCCCGACAAGAGCCGCCGCACCGCGATGGAGATCCAGCAGATCACCGATCTGGTGAAGAGCGCGGTTGGCTTCGATGGCGCGCGGCAGGATCAGGTGACGGTCATCAGCCGCAAGTTCGCCGACGCGACCGACGTCGCCCCGCCCGCCTGGTACGACAATGCCTGGGTGCCGGTGGCGGCGCGCAACGGCACCGCGATCCTGATCGCCCTGCTCGTCCTGCTGCTCGGCGTCCGTCCGATCGCCAAGGGCCTGATGGGCAAGCGCGAGGACACGCTGGCCAAGACGAAGGCCGAGGCGGAGGCCGCCGGCAAGACCGACGCGCCGGACGGCGCCGAGGGCACCGAGGGCGCCACCGCCGGGATCGGCGCCGACGGCACCGCGCCGCTGGGCATCGCCGTCCACGAGCCGGTGACGCTCGAGCAGCTGGAACAGCCGCAGACCATGGACGAACGGATCATGGCGGTGCGCGGCTTCACCCGCGACAATCCGGCCCGCGCCGCGCTGGCGCTGCGCGACATGATGAAGGCTGAAGAGCAGTGAGCGAAGCCCCCGCCCCGCGCACCTTCAGCGGCGTCGAACGCGCCGCGGTGCTGATGATGCTGGTCGACGAGGAAGAGGCCGCGGCCATGCTCCAGAAGCTCGATCCCGATGAGGTGCGCGAGCTGGGCACGGCGATGCTCAACGTCGCCGACGTCTCCGAGGAGGAGATGCAGATGGTGCTCGACGATTTCACCGGCAAGGCGCGCGAGCGCAACGGCATCACCTTCGACCCGCGCGCCAAGGTGCAGGCGCTGATGACGCGCGCGCTGGGCGAGGAAAAGGCGGAGAGCATCCTGGCGCGCATCGGCCCGGCCGAAACGTCGAGCGAGCTTGAGATGCTCAACTGGCTCGACGCGCCCGAAATCGCGCAGATGATCGAGAAGGAGCATCCGCAGATCGCCGCGGTGATGATCGCCCATCTGCAACCCGCGGTCGGCGGCAAGGTGCTGGAACTGCTGCCCGAAGGCGTGCAGCCCGACATCCTGCACCGCATCGCGCGGCTGGGGCCGATCAACGCCGATGCGATCGAGACGCTGAAGACCGTGCTCGCCAACCGGCGCAACGGTGGCGGCACCACGTCGGGCGGACTGACGCTGGGCGGCACGCGCGAGGCGGCGCTGATCCTGCAGGGCGCGCGCAAGGCGACCGAGCAGCGCGTGATGCCCAAGCTGTTCAAGATCGACAAGGAAGTCGCCAAGGCGATCGAAGAGGCGATGTTCATCTTCGACAATTTGCTCGACATGGACGACAAGAACCTGGGCACGCTGATCCGCAACGTCGACGGCGACATCCTGTCGCGCGCGCTGAAGGGCACCGACGAGAACGGCCGCAACCGCTTCCTGGGCTGCATGTCGGCGCGCGCCGCCGACGGCATCCGCGACGAGATGGAGGCGCGCGGACCGATGAAGCTGGCCGAGGTGCTGGAGGCGCAGAAGGCGATGATCACCATCGCGCGCAACCTGGCCAAGGACGGCACGATCGTGATGGGCGCGGGCGACGACGATTATGTCTGACGCCTTCGCGCGCGGCACCGTGCCGCTCCAGCCGACCGATTTCGTCGCCGGCTTCGCCTCGCGCCACGACACCACGGCGCAGCTGTTGCAGGCGGCGTTCGCGCCGCCGGTGCCCGGCTTCACCCCGCGCGACATGTGGGCGACGCTGGAGCGCGAGCTGGGCGGCGAGGCACCGGATTATTCGCGCGCGCGCGCGGCCGCTGACGATGCGGACGAGCGCCCGGTCGGGCCGAAGCATTTCAGCCCCGCCGATCGCGACGGGGACAAGCCGACGCAAGGGTGGGACCCGCTGGACGCCGAGGCCGAACCCACGGCCTTCATCGATCCGGTCGAAACCGCGCATGCCGCCGGTTATGCCGAGGGTCTGGCCGCTGCCGCCGCTGCGGCGCGCGAAAGCGGCGACCGCGACGCGGCTCTGATGACGCAGCTCGCCGCGGCGCTCGCCAACGGCCACCAGCTCGACCGTGACCGGATCGCGCACCAGTTGCGCACCACGGTGATGATGCTGGTGAGCAAATTGGTGGGCGAATGCGGCGTCGGCGCGGACATGCTGAACGCACGGATCGAAGCGGCGGCGGAGCTGCTGGCCGATGCCAGCGAATCCGCGTTGTTGCGCCTCAATCCCGACGACATGCCGCTGCTGGCCGATGCTCTGCCCAAGTCGATCTTCGCGGCGGCCGATCCCCATCTGGCGCGCGGTAGCTTCGTGCTGGAAAGCGCCTCCACCCTGGTCGAGGACGGTCCCGACCTGTGGCTCAGCCAGTTGGCGCAGGCGATCGAGCGCGTGCCGCTGCCCGTCGTGACCAACCCGGACGCGTGATGTTGAACCGCTTTACCACCGATTATCTGGAGACGCTGGGCGTCGCCGACTTCCGCCCCACCGCCAAAGTGTCGGGCCGGCTCGCCTCCTACGACGGCCTGCTGATGGAAGCGGTGGGCCTGTCGCTGCCCGTGGGCACGATCTGCGAGATTGGCGGCGGCAGCGCCAACGACACGGGCGCGGCGCGCGTCGAGGCCGAAGTCATCGGCTTTCGCAACGGCCGCACCCTGCTGATGAACCTGGGCGGTCCCGCCGCCTTGCTGCCGCGCGCGCCGGTGCGCCCGATCGGCCCTCCGGGCGAGGCGGAGGTCGGCGCGGCGATGCTGGGCCGCGTGGTCGACGGATCGGGCAAGCCGATCGACGGCCTAGGCCCGATCCGCGGTGCAGGCAAATGGCCGCTCGCCGGCAAGCTGCAATCGCCGCTCGACCGCGGCCGCGTGCTCCAGCCGATGGACGTCGGCGTGCGGGCGATCAACGGGTTGCTGACGATCGGTCAGGGCCAGCGCGTCGGCATCATGGCGGGATCGGGCGTCGGCAAGTCGGTGCTGCTCGGCATGATGGTGAAGGCGGCCAAGGCCGACGTCATCGTCATCGGGCTGATCGGCGAGCGATCCAGAGAAGTCGCCGACTTCCTCGAAACCAAGGTCGCGGGCGAGGCGCGCCAGCGCGCCGTCGTCGTCGCGGTGCCCGCCAACCACAGCCCCGTGCTGCGCATCCGTGGCGCACTGCGCGCCACCGCCATCGCCGAAGCCTTTCGCGATGAGGGCAAGAAGGTGCTGCTCATCATGGATTCGCTGACCCGCGTCGCGCATGCGGGCCGCGAGATCGGGCTGGCGCTGGGCGAACCCGCCAGCGCGCGCGGTTATCCGCCGTCCGCCATCGCGATGCTGCCCAATCTGATCGAGCGCGCCGGCACCGACGTGCGCAGCGGCGGGTCGATCACCGCCATCTATACCGTGCTGGCCGATGGCGACGACGGCAACGATCCGGTCGTCGATTCGGCGCGGTCGATCCTCGACGGGCATATCGTGCTCAACCGGCATCTCGCCGAGCGCGGCGTCTATCCGGCGATCGACATCGGTCCGTCGGTCAGCCGCGTGATGACCGATATCGCGCACCCCGATCACGTTCATGCCGCGCGCGTGCTGCGCCGGCACTTGGCGACGTACGAGGAAAACCGCGACCTGGTGCTGATGGGCGCCTACCGCCCCGGCGCCGATCCGGCGATCGACAACGCCATCGCCGCGCACCCGGTGGTGATGGAATATATCAAGCAGGCGTCGAACGAGACGGTCAGCCTGGACGAGGCGATCGCCGAACTGACCGGCGTCTTCGGTGCCTGACGCCAAGAAGCTCGCGCGCATCCACCGGGTGCGCACGCTGCAACTGGGGCTGGTGCGCGCCGACGAGATGCGCGCGCACGAAAAGCACGCCAGCGAAACCAGCCTGCACAACCGGATCCGGGCGCTGGCCGATGCGGTCGCGCCCGCGCCGGACACGCGCGTTTCCGCCGCATCGATGGGGGCGCAGGCGCATTTCCGCGAACGGCTGCACCAGTCCGCTGCCGCCGCGCAGGCGCGTGTCGACACCGCCGAACTGATGGTCAATCGCGCCGCCGAGGCGACCCGGTCCGCCAAGCGCGACCAGAGCGCGATCGAGAAACTGCTGGAGCGCGCACGCCGCACCGCCCTGGCCAAAGAGATGCGCGCGCTGGAAGAGACGCCGCCCGTGTCGCCACTGAAGGCAAAACGGCACGATCCTTGCTGACTGTCTCGGGACACCTCTGTCCGATGAGATGATGACCATGATCGACACTGCTCTTACCGTCGCCTCTCCCACCCCCGGCCATCCGGGCAAGGGCGCGTCGTCGGCGGGCAGTGATCTGTTTGCGTTGTCGATGCTTCAGATCGGCGGTGGTGAGGACGAGGCTGCCGTGGCACCGGGGGGTGCCGCGGCAGTCTTGCCTATCCTTGCGACCAAGACGGCAGCCGCGACGCCAGCCGGCCCGGCGGCAAGCGCCCCGGCCGGGCGGCAAACGGTTGCCGCTCCTGGCATGCCGCTGCCGGCCGTGACGGCGGCGGTGACGCCTGCGGCGGCCCCTGCGACGGCCCCTGCGACGGCCGAGGTCGATCCCGCGCTGGCGTGGCTGCCCGCGGTCAATATCGCGGTGCCGGCACCGCTCGAAATTCCGGCGGCGCTGGCCGCCAAGCCGGCCGTGCCGGTGGCTGCGAAGCCTGCTGCGATGGCGACGGCGATCCCTGCCACTCCTGCGACCAAGGTGCAGACGCTGAGCAGCGGCACGTCGACGAAGGCGATGGCGAGCACGTTGCCTGCGCCGGTTGCCGCACCTGCCGCAGCGACAATGACGGAGCCGGTCACCACCTCCGTCGACGTCGGTGTCGCGGCGGCATCGGCCGGCGCGGTGCCGGCATCGGCCGGTGCGGTTCCGGTCGAGGCGGTGGTTGCGCCGACCGTCACCGCCGCGGCCCCGGTTGTCACCCCGAATGCCGCCGATACCGGACAGGCCGCGGCCGATGTAGCGAGCCCCGTCGCCGCGCCATCGGACGCGCCGGTGCGCGCTACGCACGCCGCCGAAGCCGCGGCCACGCCTGCGCCAATCGCGCCGCCCACGGTCGCTGCCGCGCAAACGCCCAAGGCGAATCCCGTCGCGACGACGCAGCCGGTCACGCCCCGCGCCGCGCAGCCGTCGCGTCCGGTCGATCCGTCCGTGATGCTGGCGCCCGATCTGACCCCGGCCATTCCCGCCGCGCCGATCGAGGACATGCCCGCGCCTGCCGCGACCACGCCCGGGGCGCCGACGATTCGCCTGCCGGAGCCGGCACCGGCGGAGACGCCGATGGTCGACCTCGGCGCGGCGGACGCGCCGGTCGTCGCGGCACCCGTTCCGCAGCCGGCTCAGCCTGCCTCAACGCCGATCTCGCACACCGCCGCGGGTGCCAAGGCGAAACTTGCCGGGCGGCCGGCCGAGGCCAAGGCGGGTATCGCGGAGGCGCCCGCCCGCCCCTTGGCAGCCGCGACCACATCGTCCGGCACCAAGGCGTCCGCCGACACCAATTCGACCGAGCAAGACGTGGATGACGCGGCGGCACAGACCGACGCATCCGTCGTCGTGCCCGCGAACGTTGCGCCGGTCGTCGATCCGACGCCGGCCGCAGCGACGCCCGCGATCCCCGTCGCGCCCCAGCCCGAAACCAAACAGCCCGAGATCGAGCAGCCCGCGGCGCGGCAGCCTGAGGCGGCGCCCGCACCCGTAGCGTCGCCGCGCGCCAGGCAGGCCACGCGTCCAGCCGTCGACACGCATACGATGGTGGCGACACCCTCGCCCACCGCAACGCCGGATGCCGCCATCGCGCAGCCGGCGCCGCGGACGCAGCACGAAAGCGTCGTGCAGGACCGCACGGCGACGTCGAGCTCGACGCCGCAGCGGGATACGGCGACCACCACCGCCGATGACCAGCCGGCGCCGAGCCGCGACGCGCCCGTCCAGCCGGACACCGTGGCGGTTGCCGCGCCGACTCAGACGCTGACCGTATCGGTCGCGCAGACGGCCGCGACGACCGCCGCCCCGCCGACCACACCAGCCCCCTCCCCAGCGGCACTGGCGCCGGTAGCTACAGCGCCCGCCACGACAGCTCGGGCGCCCATCGCCACTGGCCCCCGCCCCTCCGCCGCTGGCCGCGGGCGTCAGGCCCCGTCCGCTGACGTGGCCACCGCGCCGACCTCTGCCCCTGACGTCGTGATGTCCCCCGTGCCGCAGTCAGCTGCGACGCCCGTCACGGCATCGCCCCTTCCCGCCGCCACGCCGCCGCGCAGCGAGACGGCCCCCGCCGCTGCGCCGTCACAGGTCGCCGCACCCGCGCCGGCCGAGGCCGCGCCGGTCATCGCGGCAGCGGCGCCGGTGCCCGTCGCCGGTGCCGCAATCGTCGCCGACGCACCGGCCGAGCCTGCCCCCGCTGCACAGCCCACGCCCGCCCGCCAGACGTTCGCGCGCGAAGTCGCCGGTACGCCGCGCCAGACCGTCGCGCTCAGCGCGCAATCGCTGCCGCGCCTGCAACCGGTGGCCGGCACGACCGCGTCGGCGGCAGAGGTGTTCGGCGCCGCGATCCATGCCGCGAGTGCTGGCGAGGAGCGCGACGCGCAGCCGGTCGCGCCGACGCCGGTCGCCGCGCAGGCCGTCGAGGTTCGCAGCACCGCCGCCACGCCGACGCAGGCGCCGCTCGACATGCGCCAGAACGACTGGCCGGCGACGATGATCGACCGGATCGAACGGCTGCGCGACGCCGCCAATGCGCAGGACACGCGCATCCGGCTGGTCCCCGACGCGCTCGGCGCTCTCGACGTGTCGGTGAAGACGATCGGCGGCGCGCTGCACGTCCGCTTCGCATCCGACAATGCCGAAACGCGCGCGCTGATCGAGGGCGCCAGCGCCCGCCTGTCCGCGATCGCCGAAGACCGCGGGATTCGCATCGGCCAGACGACGGTCGAGGCCGCCACCGCCGCCGCCAGCCAGCAGCAGGCGGGCACGTCGTCGCAGTCGTCGTCGCAGGGCCAAGGCCAGAACCAGAGCCAGTCGCCGTCGACCCAAAGCAACACCGGCAACCAGCAGCAGACGGCTGGCCAGGCCCAATCGGGCCAGCCCCAAGGCGGCCAGCAGCAGCCCCGCCAGCAAACCTCCACCGCGCGCCAGCCCGACCGGGCCGCGCGCACCACCAACCCTGAGCAGGACGCCGCCGACGACGGCCGTCTCGCCTGATCCCAGTCGTTAAGGAACCCGAGCGATGAGCGACAAACCCGAAGAGGCCGAACCCAAAAAGAAGGGCGGCGGCAAGATGAAGATCATCGTCATGGTGGTCGTGTTGCTGGTGCTGGTCGGCGGCGGCGTCGGTGCCGGCGTCTTCGCCGCGAGCAGCGGCCTGATCGGCGGCGGCCATGCCGCGGCCGAGGAAGACCATGGCCCCAAGCTGGTCCCCAAATCCGAACAGAAGCGCCCCAAGGCGGAAGGCGAAGGCGGTGAGGGCGGCCATGGCGGCGGCGGCGAATCGGGCGGCAGCCACGACAGCGGCGGCGGCAAGCACGTGCCGTCGGGCGGGCCGGGCGATCGCTATGCCTCGAATTACTATACGATGGAGCCGAGCTTCACCTCGAACCTGCAGAATTCCGTCCATGTCGTGCAGATCGGCCTCGCCATCTCCACCCCCTACGACGACACGGTCATCGAGAATCTGAAGACCAACGACATCGCCGTGCGGTCGGCGGTGCTGCTGACGCTGGGCGACACGCCCGAGGATCAGGTGTTCAGCAGCGAGGGCAAGGAGCAGCTGCAGAAGCGCCTGGCGAAGGCAATTAACGATACGCTGACACAAAAAGAGGGATTCGGCGGCGTTAGTAACGTCTACTTTACCAATTTCGTTGTTCAGTGAGGCATGGTTAACGCCGCAGCAACCACCGAACGACGGACGCGCGATCGCGCCACCGCCGCGCATGCGTCGGTGCTGGGGGCGGCGAAGCTCAATCCGTTCGGCGACCTGCACACGCTGCAGCATCTGTCGGCCCGCTATGCCCGCACCTTGCGCGGCGTGTTCGAGCCGGTGCTGCGGCGCGAGGTGCGCACCTGGGCCGAGCCTTTGGTCGTGCAGCGGTTCGCGGATTACCGGTCGGAACGGCCCGAGGGGCTGACCGCCTGGCTGCCGATGACGATGGCGCCCAATGCGACGAACGGCCTGTGCGTGCTGGACGGCGTGTTCGTGCTGGAGCTGCTCGATCTGTTCTTCGGCGGCACCGGCACCGCGCCGGCGGTGATGCCGGCGGAATTCTCGCCCGCGGGCGAGGCGATGGTGACGCGGCTGGGCCAGTGGATCGCCGCGCCGCTGCGCAACGCCTGGGAGCCGCTCGCGCAGATCGACTTCACGCCGACCCGCGTCGAGATCAACGCCGCGATGCTGGCGATCGACGGCGAGGATGCGATGATCGTCACCCGTTTCGGCATCGCCGCGGGCGATGCGAAGCCGGTGTTCATCGACCTGCTGTATCCGGTCACGACGCTGAAGCCGCATGCCCCGACGCTGACCGGCAAGGTGCTGGAAAAGGCCGACGCCAATCCGGTGTGGCGCAATTCGCTGACGCGCGCGGCGCTGGGCGTGCGCTTCCCGATCCGCTCGGTCCTCGCCGAACCCGTCGTGCCGCTGTCGCTGCTGATGGACCTGAAGCCCGGCGACGTCATCCCGATCAGCTTCGGCCCCGAAGTGCCCGTCATGGTCGGCAGCGGCCGGCTGGGCATGGGGACCGTCGGCACCTCGAACGGCCATGCGGCCGTCCGCCTCACCCATCTCGACCGTATCGACGACGAAGGATTCGACGCATGAACGACATGACCGGCAGCTTTCCGGTGGAGGGTGGCGTCGCCGCCAATTTCCGCCTGCTCCAGGATGTCGACGTCAAGCTGACCGTCGAGATCGGATCGACCCAGCTGACGCTGCGCGAGCTGCTGGCGCTGGGCGAATCGAGCGTCATCGAGCTCGACCGCCAGGCGAACGAACTGCTCGACGTGTTCGTCAACGGCACGCTGATCGGCCGCGGCGAGGTGGTGACGGTGGGCGACCGCTTCGGCGTGCGCATGACCGAGCTGGTTTCGCCCGACAAGCGCGCCTGAGGACACGACGCCATGATGTGGTCCTATATCCTGAAGCTCGTCGTCCTGCTGCCGCTGGTGTGCGGCCTGATGATCGGCTGCCTGTACCTGTGGCGCCGGATCGAGACGCGCATGCCCGGCAAGCCGACCAACCGGCTGATCGCGGTCAAGGAAACGATGATGATCTCGCCGGGCCTGCGCCTGGCCGTGCTCGATTTCGAGGGCAAGCGCCTGCTGGTCTCGGTCGGCCGTGGCGGCGTCAACCTGATCGACAAGGTGGACCAGTGAGCCCGACGGTGACCCGGCTGGGCCATGGCCCGGCGCTATTCAAGACCTCGCGCCGCCGCGACGCCAATGCCGGCGGCCGCAGCGCGCACAAGTGGATCTGGGCGATCCTGGCGATCGCGCTCGCGCTGCTGATCGCGGTGCCGGCCTTCGCCCAGGCCGCGCCGGCCGCCCCCGCCACGGCGCCCGCGCCGGGCGTCGGCGATGCGGTGGACCGCGCGCTCGGCCAGCTGAGCTCGGGTGCGGCATCGGGGGGCACGCAATCGGCGCCGCTGTCGCTGTCGCTCCAGGTCCTCATCATCATGGGCCTGCTGACGATCCTGCCGGGCATCCTGCTGATGATGACCAGCTTTACCCGGATCGTCATCGTGCTCGCGGTGCTGCGTCAGGCCTTGGGCCTGCAACAGACGCCGCCGAACCAGGTACTGATCGGCCTCGCCCTGTTCCTGTCGCTGTTCGTGATGGCACCGACGATCAGCCAGATGAACCGCGACGCGATCCAGCCCTATGCCGCCGGCCAGCTCGCCGGCACGCAGATGATCGAGCGCGCCGGCGCGCCGCTGCACGCCTTCATGGTCAAGCAGACGCGGATCAAGGACGTCACGATGTTCGCCGACATGGCGAAGTCGGGCCCCTATGCCAGCCCGAAGGACATTCCCTTCGCTGTCCTGCTGCCCGCGTTCGTCACGTCGGAGCTGAAGACCGCATTCCAGATCGGTTTCCTGATGTTCCTGCCCTTCATCGTCATCGACCTGGTGGTCGCGACGGTGCTGATGGCGCTCGGCATGGCGATGCTGTCGCCGACGATCATCTCGCTGCCGTTCAAACTGCTCTTGTTCGTGCTGGTCGATGGCTGGGCGCTGACGATGGGTAGCCTCGCCAACAGCTTCGCGACCTGACCGCGTACTTCCGTTCGTGCTGAGCCTGTCGAAGCACGGTGAGACACAGGGCCTTCGACAGGCTCGGGCCGAACGGTGCGGGCTTGGCCACCGCCACAGGACACGAGACGATGGACGCCGATTACTTCCTCACCGTCGCCAACCAGACGATGTGGGTGCTCGCCCTCGCCAGCGCGCCGATCCTGATCCCGGCGCTGCTCGCGGGTCTCATCCTCGGCATGATCCAGGCCGCGACGTCGATCAACGAACAGACGCTGAGCTTCGTGCCCAAGCTGCTGGTCGTCGCGTTTTCGATCATGATCTTCGGCAGCCTGATCCTGGGGCTGCTGAGCGACTTCACCGTCGGCATGTTCGAACGCATCCCGGATCTGGTGAAATAATGATCTCCCTCTCCCATCGGGAGAGGGAAGGGGCCCGCCCGGCGCAGCCGGGTGGGAAGGGTGAGGGCGTCGCGCGCCTCTCACCCTCACCCTTCCGCGGCTCCGCCGCTCCCTCCCTCTCCCACAGGGAGAGGGATTGAGATGTTAGGATTCGGCCTCGCCATCGAACCCAAGCTGTGGGCGCTCATCTTCGTGATGGTGCGCGTCGGGGCGGCGTTCATTCTGGCGCCGGTGTTCGGCGCGGTGGCGATTCCGCTGCCGGTGCGCGTCGGGCTGACCGGCGCGGTCGGCATCTTCGTGCTCGCTGTCCATCCCGTCGCACCGCCCGCACAGGTGTTCGCGGTCGCGACGTTCCTGTCCGTCTTTTCCGAAGCCTTGGTCGGCGCCGCGATCGGGTTCATCCTGCAGATCGCGTTCGCCGCGCCGATGGTCGCCTCCGAAATCATCGGCGGGTCGATGGGCATCGGCTTCGCATCGTCGATCGATCCGCAGAACGGCCGCTCGTCGCCGGCGCTCGGCCAGTTCTTCACGATCATGCTGACGCTGCTGTTTCTGTCGGTCGACGGGCACCTGGTGCTCGTGCAGCTGCTGGTGAAGAGCTATGAGACCATGCCGCCGGGCAGCTGGATTTCGACCGATCGGCTGAAGGACATCGCCTTCTTCGGCGGCTATGCGTTCCTCGCCGGCCTGCTGCTGGCGCTCCCCGTCGGCTTCCTGCTGCTCTGCCTCAACCTCGTCGTCGGCATGGTCAGCCGCGCCGCGCCATCGCTCAACCTGTTCTCGGTCGGCCTGCCCGCCAGCCTTGCGGTCGGCGTCGTCGCGCTCGCCGTCGCCTTCCCGGCGATGGGCGACTATATGCTGGTCATCATCCGCGAAGGCCTCGCCGCCACCGATACGCTGGTGAACGGCTGATGTCGGGAGGCGGCGACAAGACGGAAGCGCCAACCCAAAGGCGCAAGGAAAAAGCCGCCGAAGACGGCAATATCCTCAAGTCCAAGGATTTCGCGACCGCCCTCGTCGTCATGGCGGGCGTCGCCTGGCTGATCTTCGCCGGCCCGTCGCTGATCGCCGCCTGCAAGGCGGTGATGACCGCGAGCTTCCAGTTCGACCGCACCGACGTTGAGGATTTCTCGCCGTGGCGGCCGCTGCAACAGGCGGGGTGGAAGCTGCTGCCCTCGCTCATCACGTTGTTCGCGGTGAGCGTGATCGCGACGATCATCAGCTCGGCGGGCCTCGGTTCACTGACGTGGAACAACAAGCTGATCGCGTTCAAGGGCGAGCGCATCAACCCCGCGTCGGGCCTGAAGCGCATCCTGGGGCCGCAGGGGTGGATCGAACTCGGCAAGTCGCTGCTGAAGGTCGTGCTGCTCGCGGTGATCGGCGGCTATATGCTGTGGAAGTCGAGCCGCACGACTTTGGGCCTGTCGTCGTCCAGCCTGGGCGAGGCCGTGGGGGCGCTGGGCGGCACGTTCACCGGCATCATGATCGCCATGGCCGCCGGCCTCGTCGCGATCGCGCTGTTCGACGTGCCGATCCAGATCATCCAGCTGCTGTCCAAGCTGAAGATGACCAAGCAGGAGGTCCGCGACGAGCATAAGGAAACCGAAGGCTCGCCCGAGGCCAAGGGCCACCAGCGCAGCGTGCAGCGCGCGATGGCGAAGGGCGGCGTGCGCAAGGCGGTGGCGGAGGCGCATGTCGTGCTCACCAACCCGACGCACTTCGCGGTGGCACTGCGCTACGATCGTGGGCGCGACCAGGTGCCTGTGGTCGTCGCCAAGGGCCGCGGCGCGACTGCGCTCGCGATCCGCGAAGTGGCGGGCGAGGCGCGCGTGCCGATCCTGGAATATCCGATGCTCGCCCGCGCCATCTACTACACCACGCGCGAGAACCAGGAGGTCCGCGACGATCTGTACGTCGCGATCGCCACCGTGCTCGCCTTCGTCTTCAACCTGAACGCCGCGGCGGGCGGCACCGCGCAGCCGCCGGTCGAGGTGCCCGAAAGCGCGCGGTTCGACGAACACGGCATCACGATTTCGGCGAAAACCCCTTAACCTTTGCACGGCGGCGGCCGTTAATCCTGATGAAGCGCGTGGAGTAGACCAGTGGCCAGCACCGTAGGCAGCAGCACATCGACGCCGACACCGACGCCAACCCCGGCGCCCGCGTCGACGACGAGCCTGACCAAGAATGCGGCGCAGAGCCTGCTGACCTCGCTCAACGCAGGCTCGGGCATCGACATCGCGACGCTGGTCCCGGCGCTGGTGCAGGCGCAGTTCGCTGCCAAGACCGCCGCGCTGACCGCCAAGAACGACACGCTGACCGCGCAAATCTCGGCGACCAGCACGCTGCGCAACACGATCTCCAACTTCTCGACCGCGCTCGCCAGTCTGAGCTCCGGCGGCACGTTGCAGACGCAGCCCGTCAGCTCGAACACCAGCGCGCTCGGCGCGACCGCGATCGCGGGGGCGAAGGTGGGCCAGCTGTCGTCCAGCGTCTCGATCCAGGCGCTCGCGACCGCGCAAGGATCACGCTCGGCGAAGATCGACGATCGCACCGCGACGATCGCGACCGGCAAGATGACGCTGACGTTCGGCACGGCGACGTACAGCAGCGACGGCACGCAGATGACCGACTTCACCGCGGGCAGCGCCCCGACCGTGTCGATCGACGTCACCAACGGCAGCCTCGACGGTATCGCCAGCGCGATCAACGGCGCGAAGGCGGGCGTGACCGCGACCGTCATCACCGATGTCGACGGCAAGTCGGTGCTGTCGCTGAAGGGCACGACCGGCGCCGCGCAGGCCTTCACGCTGAAGGCGGACGATGCGGACAGCAAGCTCAACCAGTTCAACATCGGTAAGAACACCGGCACGCTGACCGGCACCGCGGCGAATGCCAAGCTGACCGTCGACGGCGTGCAGGTGCAGCGCGCATCCAACACGGTCAGCGACCTGGTGTCGGGCGTGACGTTGCAGCTCAATGCGGTGACGACCAGCGCGGTGTCGCTCACCAGCGTGCGGCCGACCAGCGCACTGGCGCAGGCGGTCGGCGATTTCGTCGACACCTACAACCAGGTGTTCGCCAGCGTGAAGGGCGAGATCGACCCGACGAACGGCGACCTGAAGGGCGATACCGCCGCCGCGACGCTGATGCGCTCGCTCCAGGCGCTGACGACCAAGGGGCTGGTGTCGGACGATGGCAGCGGCGCACCGACGACGCTCGCGCAGCTGGGCGTCGCGACCAATCGCGACGGCACGCTGAAGGTCGACACGACGACGCTGAACCGCGTGCTCGCCGCCAATCCCGATCAGGTCGAGGCGATGTTCGCCAGCACGTCGAGCAATGCGCTCGGCCTCTCCAGCACGCTGTCGAGCATCTCGCTGACCACGTCGAGCAGCATCTACGGCCTCGGCGCATCGGCGACCCGTTATACGCAGGCGAAGAGCGATCTGGCGAAACAACAGGATCAGGTCTCGCTGTTGTCGGATGCGATGAACAAGCGGCTGACGCAGCAATTCTCGTCGATGAACAGCAAGGTCAGCGCGTACAAGTCGACGCAGACCTTCCTCGACAACCAGATCAAGGCTTGGAACAAGAGCAACTGATGGCTTACGCGACCGCACTTTCGGGCGACCCCTATGCCACCTATCGCCAGATCGACGTCGTCGGCCGCACGGCCGAGGCGCAGGGCCCGGGCCTCGTCCAATTGCTCTACGAAGAGCTCATCTCGGCGCTGCGCGCGGCGGCCTGGGCGATGGACAACAACCAGCTGCGCACCAAGAGCGAGCGCGTGACGCGCGCGACCGCGATCCTGTTCGCGCTGGAATCGGGCCTCGATTTCGAACGCGGCGGCGAGGTGTCGAACACGCTGGCGCGGCTCTATGCCGGAATCCGCCGGACGGTGGTGGACGCGTCGGTCGGCTCCGATTCGGCGCCGTTCCGCGATGCGGCGAGCAGCCTGTCCGAGATCGCGGAGGCGTGGCGCACCGCGCGCGCGGCGTAAAACCTCATTCCTCCCCCGCCAGGGGGAGGTGGCGCCGCCAAAGGCGGTGACGGAGGGGGAGGATACGGCGAACGCGCCGCATGTGCCCCCCCCTCCACCACCCGCTTCGCCGGAGTAATGGGTCGGATCGTCCCCCGGACGATCCTCGAACGTGCGGGGCACGTTCGACCCATCACTCCCCCCTCCCCCGCTAAAGCGAGGGAGGAATTAGATTACTTCTGAAACCAGTGCTGCTGGACGAAATAGCCCAGCACCGTCACGGTGATCAGCCCGCACAGCCCCATGATCGCATCGAACGCCCAAGGCTCCTGCGCATAGGGCAGATGCGCGACGTTCATGCCGTACAGGCCGGTGATGAAGGTGAGCGGCAGGAACACCATCGCGACGATCGAGATGATGAGCGAGCGGCTGTCGATCTGCTCGCTCCTGAGGTCGGTCAGCGCCTCGTGCATCAGCGATGCACGTTCGCGGATCGCCTCCAGCTCCTCCGCCATGCGCGCGGCGCGGTCGGCGGCAGCGGACAGGTGGCGGCGATCGTCCTCGGCCAGCCAGGCGCCGGGCAGTTCGGCGAGCTTTTCGAGCGCGGCGCGCTGCGGCGACAGGAAGCGGCGATAGCCGATCGCGGCGACGCGCACGCGCGTGACGGTGCGGCGCAGGTCGAAGACGCGATTGGCGTCGAGCCGCTCCTCGCAATCGTCCAGCTCGTCGCCCAGGTCCGCGACATGCGGATCGAGGTCGGCGGTGATCGCGGTGGCGAAGGCGGAGATGAGGTCGCCCGGATCGGCGACATGGCCCGATTCCACCTCCTTCTCGACCGCATCGACCGCGTAGAGCGGGCGGCGGCTGACCGAATAGACGTGGCCCTTGATCGCCCAGATGCGGACCGAGGCGAGCGCATCGCCGCTGGTCTGTTCGTCGCTGGAACGGCCACGCAGGTTGAGCAGCGCGCCCTGTTCGAACGCCTCGCAGCGCGGGCGCGTCTCCATCGCGGTCAGCGCATCGACGACATAATCGTCCAGCCCCGCCGCGTCGCGCAGCCAGATCTGCGCGCGCTCCTCGGTGGTGTTGAGGTGCACCCACACGAAGTCCGCCGAATCGGCCAGCGCCTGCTTGACCGCGACGCGCTCCGCCGATCGGCCGTTGATGCGATATCCGAAGCCGCTCATGCCATCTCCAGCTCGACCGTCAGGCCGTCGTGCGCCGCCATAGCCTCGCCCCACGCCTCGCGCACCGCATCGGCGCGGGCGCGGTCGAGGATCGCCGCGGGCACGCCGGGGTGGAAGACGACGCGATCGGCATTGGCGAGCCAGCGTGCCTGGCGCAGCGTCAGCGCGTCGGGATCGGGTGAGGCGAGCGCGATACGGACACGCCCCTGCTCGATCGCCTGCCCGCCCGCGATCCAGCGCGGCACGTCGGCATCCTCGCGCATCGGATCGAGCGCGCCGCCCGCGGCCAGCGCCGCACCGAGCGCACGCCGCCGCGTGGCGCCATCGGGATAATGCGCACGCAGCGCGGCGCGGGCATGATGCAGCTGGTCCGCCAGCCGCCCGAGACCCGCCGGCAGCAGCGCCTCCAGCCGCTGGCGCAGCGCCGCGGCGAGGCCCGCCGACACGCCACCAGTGCCGATCGCGATGAGTACCGGCGCGCGGTCGATGATCGCCGGCGTGGTGAAGTCGCACAACGCCGGCCGGTCGACCGCATTGACCAGCAACCCGCGCGCCTTGAGCCGATCGACCGCGGCCAGCGCCTCACCTTCGTCTTCGATCGCCACCACGGCGAGCGCCGCCGCCGCGTCCTCGCCGACGATCACCGCGCCCGCGCGCTCCAGCAGCCGCCGCTTGGCATCCGCTGCCTCGCCCTCGCCCAGCAGGATCACCGGGCGGCCCGCCAGCCGGACGAACAGCGGCAGGCTGTGGAGGCTCACGCCTTCAGCCACTCCGGCACGCGCTCGGCGGCGAGGATCGTCTCGGCGGCGATGCGATCGGCGACGACGGCATAGCGGTCGCCATCGACCAGCACTTCGGGGACGAGGTCACGGCTGTTGTAGGTCGAGGCCATCGTCGCGCCGTACGCGCCCGCGGTGCGGAAGACGGCGAGATCGCCGCTCTTCACCGCATCGATCTCGCGGCCCATCGCAAAGGTGTCGCCGCTTTCGCACACCGGGCCGGCGATGTTGGCGGTCATCCGCTCGCCCGTCGGGGTCACCGCGTCGAAATCGTGCCACGCATCGTACAGCGCGGGGCGGGCGAGGTCGTTCATCGCGGCATCGACGATGACATAGGGGTTAGTGACGCCGGGCTTCACCCAGACGACTTCGGTCAGCAGCACGCCCGAATTGCCGGCGATGACGCGGCCGGGTTCGAACATCAGCTCGACGTCCCAGCCCTGGGTCGCGCGCGCGACCATCGCGCCATAGTCCGCCGGGCTCGGCAGCACGTCGCCGGCCTTGTAGGGGACGCCGAGACCGCCGCCGAGGTCGACGCGGGTGATCGTGTGGCCGCGACGGCGCAGTTCGGCGACCAGCTCGCCGATACGGCGATACGCCTCTTCGAGGCGCGACAGGTCGCTCAGCTGGCTGCCGATGTGGCAGGCGACGCCACGCAGGTCGAGCCCGTCGAGCGGTGCCAGCCGGTCGAACATGTCGGGGGCCTGATCGATCGGCACGCCGAACTTGTTCTCGGCGCGGCCCGTGGAGATCTTGGCATGCGTGCCGGCATCGACGTCGGGGTTCACCCGCAGCGTCGCGGGCGCGCGCTTGCCCTTGGCATGGGCGATCTGCGCGAGGACGACGCCCTCTTCCTCCAGCTCCAGGTTGAACTGGCCGATACCGGCGTCGATCCCGCGCGCGAGTTCGGCCCGCGTCTTGCCGACGCCCGAAAACACGATGTCCGCCGCCGGGATGCCCGCCGCAAGCGCACGCGCCATTTCGCCGCTCGAGACGACGTCGGCGCCGTAACCCTCTTCGGCGAGAACACGCAGCACGGCGAGGTTGGGATTGGCCTTGATCGCATAGGCCAGATGGATGCGGCCGACATGCTTCAGCCCCTCGCGGAACACCTGCGCGTGACGGCGGAAGGTGTTGGTCGAATAGACGTAGACGGGGGTGCCCACCTCTTCGGCGATGCGGGTGAGCGGCACGTCCTCGCAGTGGAGCACGCCATCGCGATAATCGAAATGGTTCATGGATGTATCAGTTCGGCGGGAGGTCGAATTCGTCGCTGCGGCGGGCTTCGGACTGTTTGAGCAGTTCGTCGCTGCGCTGCGGCCGCTGCTGCGTCGTCGGGGTGAGCAACTGGTTCGCGGTCGGCGTCGCGGTCGCGCCATAGGGGGCGGGCGGCAGTTTCGCGCCGGGCGCGGGCTGCAATTCCTTGGCGGCGCCGCAGCCGGCGAGCGCCAAAGCCAGGAGCGGGATCAGGCGCTTCATGACAGGCTCTCCCGCGCCGCCCGGATCGCGGCGCGCACATTGGCGGGCGCGGTGCCGCCGAAGCTCGTCCGGCTGGCGACCGAGGCGTCGACCGACAGCACGTTGTACAGGCTTTCGTTCACCCGAGTGTCGATCGCCTGGAATTCGGAGAAAGGCAGTTCGTCGAGCCGCACACCCAGTTCCTCGGCGCGCTTCACCGCGCGCCCCGTGACGTGATGCGCCTCGCGGAACGGCAGCCCCGCCTCGCGCACCAGCCAGTCGGCGAAGTCGGTCGCGGTGGCGAAGCCGCTCTCGGCAAGGCCGCGCATGCGATCGGTGCGGAAGGTCGCGCTTTCGACCATGCCGGTCATCGCCGCGATCGAGAGGCCGAGCAGGTCGTGCGCCTCGAACACCGGCGGTTTGTCGTCCTGCATGTCCTTCGAATAGGCGAGCGGCAGGCCCTTCATCGTCACCATCAGCGCGGTCTGGCAGCCGAGGATGCGCCCGGCATGGCCGCGGACCAGTTCGGCCGCGTCGGGATTGCGCTTCTGCGGCATGATCGAGCTGCCGGTCGACCATTGGTCGCTCAAAGCGACGAAGCCGAACGGCTGCGACGCCCACAACACGAACTCTTCGGCGAGGCGGCTGAGATGCAGCGCGGTCTGCGTCGCACACGTCAGGTAATCGAGCGCGAAGTCGCGGTCGCTCACCCCGTCCAGGCTGTTGCGCGTCGGCCCGTCGAAGCCGAGCGCTGCCGCCGTCATCTGCCGGTCGAGCGGGAAGCTGGTGCCGGCAAGCGCCGCGGAGCCGAGCGGGCACAGGTTCATGCGCGCGCGGGCATCGCGGAAGCGCGAGATGTCGCGCGCCGTCATTTCGACATAGGCCATCAGGTGATGGCCCAATGTCACCGGCTGTGCGGATTGCAGGTGGGTGAAGCCGGGCATCACCGCATCGGCATGCTCCTCGGCGCGGGTCAGCAGCGCGTGGGTCAGGCCGGTCAGCGCCGCCAACACCTGGTCGATCGCGTCGCGCACCCACAGGCGGAAATCGGTCGCGACCTGATCGTTGCGGCTGCGCGCGGTGTGCAGGCGGCCGGCGACGGGGCCGATCGCCTGCGCCAGCTTCGCCTCGGTCAGCATGTGGATGTCTTCGAGGGCGAGATCTTCGGGCACGCCGTTCGCGGCATAATCCGCGGCGACCGTGTCCAGCCCCGCGTCGATCGCGGCGGCATCCTCGGCCGATACGATGCCCTGTTTTGCCAGCATCGCGACATGCGCCTTCGATCCGGCGATATCCTGACGCCACATCCGCTTGTCGAAGGGGATCGAGGCGTTAATCTCGCGCATTACCGCAGCAGGGCCTTCGGCAAATCTGCCGCCCCACATCGAATTGGAACCGCTCATGTCCGCACGCGTCGCGATCGTCTGTCTCCTGGCGCTGATGGCCGCAGGCTGCGATAGGCAAAGCGCCGCCCCCGGGCAAGCGGACACGGCCGATACGAACACAGCGTCGCCCGACGAAGCGACGGCTCCGGCCGCCACGACCGCGCAGGTCGGCATCGACCGCAGCCATGCCGGCGAGGCCGCGCCGAGCACGCCGTTCAAGGGGCCGGACGGCAAGCCCACCACCCTCGCTGCGTTCAAGGGCAAGCCGGTGCTCGTCAATCTGTGGGCGACGTGGTGCGGACCGTGCATCGCCGAACTGCCGACGCTGGAGGCGCTGGCGAAGCGCGGCACCGTGCGCGTCGCGGCGATCAGCCAGGATACGCAAGGTGCGGACAAGGTGCCCGCGTTCCTGAAGGCGCATGGCGCGCCATCGCTGACGCCCTACGTCGACGATCAGATGGCGCTGTCGCTGGGGTGGAACGCGAACCTGCCGACGACCGTGCTGTTCGATTCGGCGGGCAAGGAGGTGTGGCGCTGGAAGGGCGGCAACGACTGGGCCGGCGCGGACGCAGCGAAGCTGATCGCGGAGGCAAAGTAAGGGGTCTTTCCAGACGACCCGCCACCCCGGGACTGGTTCCGGGGTCCACTCTGCGGCGAGGGGGATAGCCAGAGGCTTGAAGCGATCCCCCCGCGGCACGGTGGATGCCGGAACGAGTCCGGCATGACGAACGTGTGAGGCGAAGCCCTCGCGCTACCCCAGCGTCACGGCGTCACTCTGAACTACCCGAGCAATCTGCGGCAGGATATGCTCGATCGCAAACGCATGCAGCTCCGCCGAGCGCGAGGTCGAGGCGTCCTCGACGATCACCACATCATACGACAGCTCCCAGGCACTGCGCGCGGTCGATTCGACGCCGAAGTTCGTCGCGATGCCGGCAATCACCACCGTCTTTACCCCGCGCCGCCGCAATTGCAGGTCCAGGTCTGTGCCGGTGAACGCGCCCCAATGGTGCTTCATCACGACGATGTCGCCGTCCTGCCGCAACCCCTCGACCAGCGCATGGAACGCAGGCGGCGTACCCTCGGCGGGCAGGCGCGGCTGATCGACAGTGCGACTCGGCATCGTATCGGGCGTGAACCCGACATGGACCAGCACCACCGGCGCGCCCGCGGCGCGGAAGCGTTCGGCCAGCGCTTTGCCGCGCGCCACGACATCGGCGGCGCTGTGCGGCCCCTTGTCGCCGGCGACGATGCCGTCCTGCAGGTCGATGAGGATGAGCGCGGTGGAGCGGGGATCGAACGTCGGCATGGCCGTTCAACCGGCGAGCGGCCCCGCCGTTCCGCCCTCGCGCGGCACCCAGATCGCCGACTCGGCGTCGCCATAGGCGTCCGCCTGCCCGCCGAGCGCGGTGATCCCCACCCAGGCGCAGACGATCGCGTCGATCATGTCTTCGTGCGCCTTGCGCGCGACACCGCTCGCGTCGTCGGGCAGAGGGGGCAGCGCCGCCTCCACGCCATCGATCCGGGTCGCCAGCAGGCCCACGATCCGCGCCCATTCCGCCGCCAGCAACACGCGCCGCGCGGCCAGCGATTCGTCCGGCCAATAGGTGCGGGTCTTCGACGCCTTGTACGGCAGCCGCCGTGGCGCCTGCGCGAGCACGACCAGCGCCGGGTGCGGATAGACCTCGATCAGCCCGCCGGTCTGCGCCGCGTCGGTGCGCAGTGGATAACCCGCATCTTCGAACCCTGCTCGCAAGCCGTCGGAGAGCGGCCCCGGCCGCATCGCGCTGGGCGAATGCGTGCCGCAATAGCGCCCGCCGAACGCGCGCGTGATCGCATTGTCCGACGCGCGCCGCGCGACGATCGGCGTGCGGGCCAGCGGCATATCGATCGCGACCAGATCGACCCGCGCACCCGCCAGCGCCTCGGCCGCGGCGAGTAGCGCAGGCGCATCCGGCGACGATCCCCGCGGCGGCGCGTCGCACGCCACGCCGGCCGCTTGATTCAGGAAATGGTCGTAGGATGGCGCCGCCGCGCGCAATCGCCAGCGCTCGGCCTCCAACACCGCGAGCGCGACGCCGCTCGGCTGCCCCGCGGTCCACGCGGCATCGATCCCCAGCGCGACCTGCGTAGGGGTGGGATCAACATCAGCGATGGGAAGGACGCTCGTAGGAGCAGGTGGTAAGTGGATGCCCGACAAGGGCACGCGTTGAGCAGTCTTATCAGCCACTTGCGTTGTCTAACCGCTCTTTCCCCGCGTCGCCCTCTCCTTGGGGGGCTTTTGGGGCATTGGCTAACCTTTTCGGCACGGCTTTTCAGGCGTGACCGCCCTCCCCCTCACCGAAAGCCCCGTCGGCGCGCGGAAGCGCAGTGGTCAGCCTGTCCGCCGTCACAGCCATAATGCCGGCGGTGCCGAGGTCGCGCTCTGGCGCCAACACAACATGTTCCCGAAATCGGAACACAATGCGCGCATGCGGGCGCTGGAAGAATTTGAGCGTGAGACGAAGCTGCCCGGCAAGCGCAACGGGGCGATCGGCGCAATCGGCATGGAGGTCTATCGTTACCTCATGCGCTTGCGGGGCAAGAAGACCGGTCGCCTAGACCCGACCGTCCGCTGGATCGCCGATGCGATACGGCGGTCGCGCAGCGCCGTACACGCCGCCCTGACGCGCCTTAAGGAGCATGGCTTCCTCGACTGGATCCGGCGCTGCCAGCCAATTGAGAATGCCGAGCCTGACGAGCAGCAGACCGAGCAGATCGCCAACGCCTACATCCTTCAGACGCCGGCGACGGCCAAAGAGCGTGTCCGCCGCATGTTGCGCCGCCCGACCGAGTTTGTGCGCGCCGTTGCAGAAAAGCTCGCCCGCCAGCGCAAGCTGAAGACCAGCACCGTCGACGAGGTTATCGCCGAGGCGACCGACCCCGGATTGCGTGCCGTTCTCGAACGGCTTCGCGATGCTGTTGAGGGTGCAAATCCGCCGACCGGACAGACAGAGGCCCTGTAAGGATCAAAGATAAAAGGAACGGCTTCGCCGTGCGCTGTTTGCTGCTTCATCAAGCCCCAAGGCCCCGAGCCAGTGCCCCGACAGCGTCAAACGACCGCTGTCGAACGTGGCCGCTTGGGCGGCCCCGAGGCTCCCTAGGAGGAGCATGCGGATTCTGGCGCCTGTCAACCGCAGCCGTGGCGCGATTTGCCCCGTCGATGCACCGAAATGCACCGGTGATCGATATTTCTCATAAGACCCAAACCTTAGGATTGAGGCCGGGGCACCTGGTCGTCAACTACTGCACCAAAAGCGACACGAAAAGGGCGCGGGCGAGGTGGGGGGAAAAGCGCGTAAATCGAGGTGGCAAGGTCGGGTAGCAGCCGGCCGCCCGGCGGTGCCCCCTGGGGCGCGGCGCAGGCTGGGGGCACTTCGATCGACCAGCGCGTCTATCGCGCCCTGCGGGGCTTAACGGCGCCCGTCAGGACGGCTCGCGCGACGTCATTGAAAAATCTGCGTTCCCTTTGTGTTCCGCATCGCGCTACATGCTGCGGGATGCAGACGCTCCGACTCATCGACGTCCCGTTCGAGCTGATCCCCCGTGAGGCATCGCTCTTCCTGACGCGCACCCCCGCCGGCTTCCCCTCGCCGGCGCAGGACGACATGGAAGAGCCAATCGACCTCGGCGCCTATCTCATGGAGCACCCGGCCGCGAGTTACCTGATGCGGATCGAGGGCCATTCCATGACCGGCGCCGCCATCAGCGACGGCGACCTGGTCGTTGTCAACCGCGCGAAGAAAGCGCGGCCCGGCTCGATCGTCGTGGCGCTGGTCCACGGCGAGCGCACCTTGAAACGGCTGCGCTTTATCGATCGGCGGCACTGGCTCGTAGCGGAAGCCGAAGGCTATCCCCCCATCCTGGTCGACGAATATGTCGAGATCTGGGGCGTCGTCGTCGCAGTCGCGCGCCGGCTATCGTGACCACGCCGATCGCGCTGATCGACTGCAACAACTACTACGTCTCGTGCGAGCGCGCCTTCGACGCCAGCCTGAAGGACGTCCCCGTCGTCGTTCTTTCGAACAATGACGGATGCGTGATCGCCCGCTCGGCCGAATCGAAGGCCCTGGGCATCAAGATGGGCGATCCCATCCATCACCTGCGCGACATGGTACGTCGACACGGCATCCGCGTTCTGTCGTCCAATTACACGCTGTACAGCGACATGCAGCGCCGCGTGATCGCCGCCTGCGAAGCCTTCGCACGGGACTTCGAGATCTACTCGATCGACGAGACGTTCCTCGATCTGGCGGGGTTCGAGGACCGGGATCTGGTCGCCCATGCCCATGCGATGCGGAAGCAGGTGCAGCAATGGACGACCATCCCGACCTGCGTCGGCATCGCCGGTACGAAGACGCTGGCGAAACTGGCGAACCGCGCCGCCAAGACCGATCCGCGGTTCGGCGGGGTGGCGGACCTGCGCGACGACGCCGTGCGGCGCGAGGTTATGGACATAATCGAGGTCGGAGACGTCTGGGGCGTAGGCCGCGCGACGGCAAGCAAGCTGCTCGACCTCGACATCCGCACCGCGGCAGCCTTGCGCGACATGCCGATGAAGCAAGCCCGCGCCGTCGGCACAGTCTTACTCGAACGGCTGGTCGCCGAGCTGCGCGGGGTGGCTGCCAACGCCGTCGAGGCTATCGAGCCGCAGCGCAAGGGGATGGCCGTCACCCGGTCGTTCGGCACGCCCGTGACGCGGTTCGACCAGCTTATGGGCGCGCTAACTGAATATGCGATGCGCGCCGGTGAGAAATTGCGCGGGCATGGCCTCGTCGCCGGCCGGCTGACCGCCTTCTTCCACACCAACCGTCACCGCCCCGACCGGCCCCAATATGCCGCTTCGCACGCCGTGACGCTGCATCCGATGACGGCCGACAGCCTGCAATTGATCGCCGCGGCGCGGCGCGGGGCCGAACGCGCATGGCGCGATGGCTATGCCTTCACCAAGGCCGGCGTCATTCTGGAAAACCTCGTCGCCGCAGAGCTGCGCCCCCGTACGCTGTTCGATGAACCGGATGACCGGCGGGTTCGCCTGATGGGCGCCCTCGACGAGATCAACGGTCGGTTTGGAAAGTGGACCGCGGTCGCGGCGTCTCAGGGCTTTCATCGTGAGTGGAAACTCAGGGCGGACAATCGGTCGCCCGCGTGGACAACGAGATTAGAAGACGTGCCAATAGTGAACGCTTGATCTATCTTCGCTCAAAGCTTTTCCGGCCAAGCTTCGGCCGCGCCTTATAAGTCCTACGAGCTTTTTGAGCGTTGAGTTATGATCGCTCTTGCCGTCGTGGGAAAACTGAGCGTATCATCCGCTAAGCGGTAGGAAGGGTTAGGTGACCAACCCGGACTTGCGCACATCGTTGTGAGACGATGCCGCCGAGTCCCATGCAAAGACCCTCCTACCGCCCTCGCGCGGACGCGAAGGTGCTGTGTTCGGGAAGCCGACCGTTGGATCTACCAGCGATCGGATCACCCCCGAACTCAACCCTCACAAATTGTGTTAAAACGTCGCGCCAAGCAAGAGGGTTAACGTAGTTCACAGTCGAAGGCGGTCTGTCGGAAAGGCCAAACAGTGCAGCGAATGCACTAAAAGTCGCAGATTTCTGCGGCTTTCGTAAAGCACAAGCAGATAGATCGGCCACGGTGATTTTTTCGCGCTTAGCGTAAACCAATGCCGAAAATACGCGCTGAGCGTATGAATCAGTCCATGCCGAAGTCTGTAACCTGCCGATTTGATAGAGCAGACGACTTAAAACAAACGCATTGCGGGTTCGAAACCCGCCTGTGCCACCACTGTTGAATTTAGCACGTTTAAGCGGATGCCGCGGCCTTACGCGGCGCGAACGCCACTGCCGGCGCGCCCACCTGGTCATTCACCTCCAGCAGTCGCGACTGAATCGGTTCGATCTCCAGCTCGAAGAACATATCGACCGCCTCGCTCGGCTTGCCGAACGTTGACCCTTGGGCCGGCACGATGCCGAGCAGCACCGGCGGCATGCGGTGCGCGGCGAGCATGTCGTCACGCGTCACGTTTTTGATGCCGAGGAATTCGTCGTTGGCGCCGATCTGCGCGATCGGGAGGATCTTGATCCCGCCATCCTTGCCGCCGGGCTGGTGGACGAACAGGTTGCGGAAATTGCCCGGCCCCTTCGACCGTTTCAACGCCTCACGGATCGCATCGACGTCGCCATCGGAAAAGTCGCCCGTCGCATGCAGGATGAAGCCGGCGTGGCTGCCGTTGAGATAATATTTCCGGCGGAACAGCGTCGCCGCCTCGTTGAGCAGCGCCGATTGCAGCGCCGACAGATATTCGGGGACGCCGTAGATCTCCTGGTTGATATCGGGCTGCATCACCTGCAGCACGCTCCCCGGCCGGAATTCACTCTCCGCGCCGCCCGCTTCCAGATAAAAATGGGTGCCAGGCACGACGCCGACGCGCGTGAATTTCGCCGGCGTCTGTTCGAGCCGCAACAGGTTGCCCAGCACGGCCCGGCGCTGTTCGAGGAACCCGAACCCGAAAATCAGGTAATCCTGCACCAGCTTTTCGAATTCGGTTCGCGACAGCCAGGGCGACGGCACGAACGACTTCACCAGCAGGTTGCGCTTCAGGATGATCGCCGAGCTGTGGTGCGGGCTGGCGCGGAACGATCGCGCCAGCCCCTCGACGCTGATCGGCGGCTCATACCATCGCCCGTTGTGCCAGCATTGCAGCAGATCCAGCACCTCGCGCCGGCTGTTCACCGGCTCCGGATCGCCGAACGTGAACGCCTCGACCGCCGTCGACGTCCGGCTCGCGTCGATCGCGCCGGCCGCCGCGCGCGCCGCCTCGCTGCGCGCCATGCGTCGAAGGCTTGCCTTGCTCATGTCACAGGATCTCCATCGTGCTCTTCTGGGCTTCCTTGCCGTCGAGCGGTTCGTTCATCAGGACGTGCATGATCGACCAGGCGAGATCGGCGTGCCCGTCCTCACCGCCGCGGCCGGCTTTGAACGTCACGTTCCGGCCCGACGTGGTCAGCGTCTTCTTGATCGACACGAAGCTGCTGACGACGTCGGTGCAGATGCTGTCGAAGGCCAGACGACCGCGGCTGATGACGTGCTGGGCCTTCATGATCATCGCTGCCTTCACCTCGAGCGAATATTCGATCCGGGTGACGCCGCGGATCCCGCTGTCGAGTTTAGCGAGTAGCTGGTAGACGCCGGCGCCGACGCCGGTCGCATCGATGCCGAGGTACGTGCAATTGTACCGCGACAGCATGCCGCGAATGAACGTCGCCTGCTGTTCGAAGTCGAGGCCGCGCAGCGGGTGCCGTTCCAACAATCGGAACGGGCCGCCCTGCACCAAAGGCGGCGCAAAGATGCACAGCGACGCATTGTCGCCCGTCTCGCTGTTCTGGGGGTCGTATCCCGCCCACACCGGCCGGTCGCCATAGGGCCGGGCAGCGTCGGGGTGGAAATCGGTCCATTCCTCGATACTGTCGACGCCGCACTTGACCAGGTCGTTGAACCGGAACGCCGACAGGCTGTCGTCGACGAAGTCGCACAGGAACAGGTTGGCGAATTCGTCGGCCGCGTATTCGTCGCGCAGCTCGTCGATATCGAACAGGTCGCAGCCGGCTTCCTCGGCGTCGAGGATGTTGACGATGTGGCGCCAGATCCGGTCCGGCCCCTGCGATCCGTCCTTCAGCGCGGCATGGCTGACGTCGATCTCGACGCGGTCTTCCTTCTTCCGGCGCCGGTTGCGCCGCTCGCCGGTCCAATACGGATAGGCCGCATGCGCGATCGTCGACGGTGTCGAAAAATAGGTCTTCCGCCACTTCTTGTGCGTCGCCATGCCGCTGGCGACCTTGTTTAACTCTTCAAAGCTGTGGACCCAGAAGAATTCGTCGAAGTAGAAATTACCGTGGCGGCCCTGCGCGGTGCGGAAATTGGTGCCGAGGAAGTGCAGCTCGGCCGCTGCTTCCTCCGCCGGGCGCAGTTCGCTCGTGATGAGCATCGGGTCGCCGGTCAGCGCGACGCCGACCAGCTTGGCGAAGCTGACGATGTAGGAGCGGAATTGGTGGGCCTGCGCCTTTGAGGCCGATAGGAAGATCTGGTTCCGCCCGGTCTCGACCGCGTCGATCAGCGCTTCGAACGCGAAATAGTATGTCGCGCCGATCTGGCGCGACTTCAGGATCATCCGCGTCCGGAACGACAGCGCGGCAAACCACGCCTCCTGGTAGCCGTAGAGCTGGTCGAGGAAGATCGCCTTCAGCTCGGTAGCCTGGTCCGCGGTGAAGTGATTCTTCTTCGCGCGGGGCTTCTTCTCGCCCGCGTTGCGATTGGCGACCTTGTCGTTCAGGTCGCCCGAATGCCCGCCCGGCGCCTCGTAACGGCGCACCTTGGCCAGGCTCTCCACCTGCCGGCGCAACGCGTCCAATTCGGTATAGTCCGCGCCGGTCTTCTGTTCCTTGCAGATCAGCACCATCAGGCGCGTCTCAAGACAGTCCTCCAGCTTGCGGATCGAGGGCGCATCGTCCCACCGATCGCGCCGCGCCCAGCTCTTCACCGTGTCGTATTTCAGATCCAACTCGCCGGCGATCTGCCCGAGTGACCAGCCGCGCCAGTAGAGCGAGCGCGCAGGCCTACGGCGCTCCTCTGGTGGCAGAGTTAGGGGATCGGCGAGGATCGACATGGCGCGCCGACCTTGCCGCGCGCGCCCAGCCGCCGCCCCCCGCTGCACTTGTAGAACGCAATTCTACAAGTCCCCGCCATTGAGCGCCGCGCTCAATTCAGTCCCTGATCTGGCCTGCAAAGACGGGCGCCCGGCGCGCCGTAGACGAGAGATCGAGGGACCAGACGCCATGGGCACCAAGAGCAAGATTTTCCGCGCCTTCGTCGAGGGTGAGACGATCAGCGACGGTCGCAATGTGACCGCCGAAATGATCGACAACATCGTCGAGACCTTCAACGTCGAGACGTACGCCCCCCAGTGCAATCTGGAACACATCAGCGGCTACAGCCCCGAACCGCCATTCAACAACCATGGCACCGTTATCGCCGTCGAGGCGCGGACCGACGATATCGTCATCGCCGGCAAGACGGAAAAGCGCCGGGCTTTGTACGCCCAGGTCGATGCCAGTGATGCGATGGTCGAGCTGTCCAAGCGCGAGCAGAAGCCGTTTCCGTCGGTAGAGCTTTCGCCGAATTACGCCGGAACGGGCAAATATGGTCTGATCGGCCTCGCCTTCACCGACACGCCGGCGTCGATCGCGACGCAGCGCCTCAACTTCTCGCGCGTCAACAACCTGACCCTGTTCACCTCCAGCGAACGCGCGGCACTGGCGTTCGAGGCCGAACAGGAGAAGGTCGACAGCATCGTCGATCGGCTATTTTCCGCCGTCGCGGCGAAGTTCGGCAAGACGGAACAGCCCGCCGCACCGACGCCGCCCGCAGCGCCCACCCCGGCCAACGACAATTTCGATTTCGTCGCCTTCACCGCCGACATGAAGACGGCGGTGACCGGTGTCGTCACCGCAGCGGTGCAGCCGATCGCCGAAGCACAGGCGGCGCTGACCACCGAGCTGGCCGGCCTGAAGACGCAGCTCGCCGGCACCGAACAGCCGCGCTTCAGCCGCCAGCCGTCGACGGGCGGCGCGGACGATCAACTCACCGACTGCTGATCCGCAGCCCCTTCGCCCCGAACGCCCGCCGCCACAGGAACCACCCCGATGCTCAACGCCACCCGTGCAAAGTATGACGCCTACACCCAGCAGATCGGCAAGCTGAACAACGTCGCGGATCCGTCGCGCTCGTTCGAGGTGCTGCCCGCCGTTGCGCAGACCCTGCGCGCCAAGCTGAAGGCGTCGAGCGACTTCCTGTCGCGGATCAACATCATCCCCGTCGTGGCGCAGGAAGGCGACAAGGTCGGCGTCGGCGTGAAGGGCACGATCGCCAGCCGCACCGACACGCGCACGAAGGATCGCGAGCCACGCTACCCCGGAGATCTCGACGCGACGCGCTATCGCTGCGAGAAGACCGACTTCGACACGCTGATCCGCTACGAGACGCTCGATGCCTGGGCGCACCAGCCCAATTTCCAGCCTCTGATCCGCGACGCGATCATCACCGCCAAGGCGATGGATATCATCACGATCGGCTTCAACGGCGTGAAGGTCGCCAAGGATACCGATCCGGTCACCTATCCGCTGTTGCAGGACGTCAACAAAGGCTGGCTCCAGCATATCCGCGAGGACGCACCCGAGCGTCACGCTGCGGGCGGCGACCTGAAGCCGGAAGTCCGCAACGCGGCCGGCGTCGTCACCACGCCCGGCAAGATCTACGTCGGCGCCGGCGAGGTGGTGAACCCCGAAAAGAGCAACCTCACCACCGCCAAGGTCGACTTCGTCAACATCGACGCCGTCGTGTATGCCGGCATCGAGCTGCTGCACGAAAACTACCGCGAGGATACCGACCTGGTCGTGATCGTCGGCCGCGAGCTGGTGAACGACAAGTATTTCGCGATCGTCAACGCGTCGGGCGACAAGGCGACCGAACAGCTCGCGCGCGACGTCCTGCTGTCGGACAAGAAACTCGGCGGCCTGACGGCGATTCGCGTGCCGAAGTTCCCGAAGGACGCCATCCTCATCACGACGCTCGCCAACCTGTCGGTCTACGAACAGATCGGCAGCGAGCGCCGCAAGATCGAGGACAACGCCAAGCGCGACCAGATCGAAAACTACGAGAGCGTCAACCACGCCTATGTCGTCGAGGACATGGGCAAGGCCGTGCTCATCGAAAACATCGTCATGGGCACCAAGCCGGCGGCCTGACGGTCGCCGCCTGACGCCCCACCGCCGTTCCCGCCCCCACCAGGACACGTCGAATGAGCTTCGCTCGCCGCCAGGAGCAAATCCTTGCCATGAAAGCGGCGTCCGCTCCTGCGTCTGGGGGCGGGCGCACCCGCACCGCCGCGGCCGATCGCCCGGCCGCAGCGCCTGCGCCGCCCCAGCCCGCCGGAAACACCCCCGCCGCCCGCGCCGCGGCGACGATCGCGATGCGCCTGCGCCACGACATCCAGCGCCTGCGCCAGATCAAGTCGGTCGACCGCAAGATCGCTGCCAAGCGCGAGATGCTGCCCGAATATCGGGCCTGGTGCGACGGGCTGCTCGACGCAGGCCGTGCCACCACAGGCAATACCCTCGAACCGACCGGCGCCGACGACGTGCTGCCCACTATCATGGTCTGGCACCTCGACGTGGGCGACTGGTGGCGCGCGCTCGATCTCGCTGCTTTCGCGCTCCGCTTCGCGCTTCCCATGCCGTCGCGTTACGAACGCGATGCCGCAACGCTCGTCCTCGAACTGATCGCCGACGCCGCGCTGAAGGTGCAGGCGCGCAGCGACGTCTTTCCCCTCGACGTTCTGGAAGCGGTCGAGGCGCTGACCGACGGCATCGACATGCACGATCAGCCCCGCGCCAAGCTGCTGAAGGCGATCGGAGCAGAGCTAATCCGTGCCGCCGGCATGTCGACCGGCGACGCCATCGTGCCGACGATCGACCGCGCCGCGGCCGTCCTCACCAAGGCGCAGGACCTGCACGATCGCGTCGGCGTCAAGACGATGCTCCGCGGCCTCGATCGCGCCCGCGCCGCGGCAGTCAAAGGCATCGACCAAGTCAATTCGCCTGTTCCCGAAACCGGGAACGCCGACACCACACCGAACGACACCGATTGACCAGCTCGCCCCCGGCGCTCGGGGGCGGATCGCGCGAGGCGGGAGACCTTCGGGTCGCAGGGCCGCCGTTCGACCCGGTCCTCACCCCCGTGAACTTCGAAGGCCACCCCATGCCCGCCACCATCATCGGCTTCATCGCATGCGTCGCGGCCCTCGGCGTCGGCATCGTCGGCGCGATGCTGGGGTCGATCGTCGCGGTCGTGTCACAGCCCACCGATCGCATCCTGGGCGACCATCCGGTCGTAGCCGGGGTCACCTCCGCGCTGATCGGCCTGCTCGTCTTCACGACGGCCGCCATCCTGCTCGCCCGCGCCGTCGTATGAGCGACTTCATCGCCACCGTCCTGTCGGATCCCACCGAGCCGGCGCCGGCGCTCCCGGCGATCGAGAACGACGGCTGGTTTCCCGACATCGATCTCGCGATGTGGCGCGAGCAGATGCGGATCCGCGACGGCGTGACACCGGCGCGCATGCGCGAGGCGATGATCGCTGCCATCCTGACGGTCGGCCGCGATCTCGCCGGCTGGGCCGCCGATCGCCGCGCCCAAGGCGCCACCTCGCTCGACCAGGTGCCCGCCCCCATGATCGACGGCACCAGCACCTTCGTGCTGCTCTACCGCCGTGCCGTCTTCACCGCCGCCAAGGCGGAAGTCGTCGAGCGCTATCGCGACATCGACATCACCGGCGCCGGTCAGCGCAAGGCCGACGATCTCGATCCCAGCGTCACCGAGCTGCGCCGCGATTCGCTCCATGCGATCCGCGACATTCGCGGCGTCACGCGCACCACGATCGACCTGATCTGATGTTGGCGCCGCTCACCGACACGCTGCGCGCGCGCCAGGGCGACACGCTCGACGGGCTGGTCTGGCGCGAACGCGGCCTTGGGCCTGCCGATCTGCCTGCGATCCTCGCCGCCAACCCCGGCCTCGCCGCGCTCGGACCCATCCTGCCCAAGGGAGAGGTCGTCACCATCCCCGCCATCGCCGCGCCGGCCGTCGCCGTGCGCAGCGACGTCGTCAACCTCTGGGACTGATCCGTCATGCTGAAGCACCTCGCCCCGGTCTGGGACTGGATCGTCACCCTCGCCATCGGCCTCTCGCCGGCCGCGCTCGGCGCGCTGGTCGCCGTCTCCTACGAACGCGGGCTGACCTGGGCGGACCGCTTCACACAATTCGCCGTCGGTGTCGTCGTCAGCTACTTCGCGACACGCATCGTCGGCGTGCTGCTCGCGCCCGATCCGTTCGTGCTTCAGGGCATCAGCTTCTCGATCGGCATGGTGGCCTTCAAATCGGCCCCGCGCTTCATTTCGGGCGCGGCCGACGCGCTGGGCACGCTTCCGGCGGACCTGATCTCGCGATTCCTCCCCAAGCGAAAGGATGGCAAATGACGGCTCCCGCGCCGGCCCCCTCGGCGGCAAAGCCCGGCATATCCCGCAAGACGCTCACCGCCGTGATCGGCAGCGCGATGGGCGCTGCGGCGGCATTCGTGCTGGTCCCCGCCGAGGAAAGCGGCCGAACCGTCGAAGCCAAGGTCGAGCGCGATCAGACGATCACGCTGCGTCATGTCGCCGGTCCGCGCTACCTGAAGGCATACCTCGACCTCGTCCGCGTGCCGACCGCCTGCGACGGCATCACCACGGGCGTGACGATCGGGAAGACGTACACCCCGGCGCAGTGCGACGCGATGTTGGAAACCGCACTGATCGCCCATGCCGAGCCGATCATGCGCTGCGCGCCGGGTCTCTATGGTCGCGGCAACCAGGCTGCGGCCGTCGTGTCGCTCGCCTACAACATGGGGACGGGCGCGATCTGCGCCTCGACGCTCGTTCGGCGGATCAATGCCGGCGACTGGGCGGGGGCAGCGGCCTCTTTTGCCGCATGGAACAAGGTGACCGTTCCCGCCAAAGAGGTGGCCGCCTATCGACGCCGCGGCGAAACCTGCGCCCCGAAAGCGGCGGGTGGCTGGTCCTGCACGGTAAAGGGCCTGACCGATCGGCGAGAGCGGGAACGCCGGCTGTTCGTGCAGGGATTGCCGCTGTGATCGGGCTGTGGCGGTCGATCCGCAACGGCCGGGAATGGCTGACGCTCGTCGTCGTCGCCGCGATCGGCGCATGGCTGTACGTTCAACGCGGCGAAGCGCTCAAGCAGCGCGACGATGCCGTGCATCGCGCCGAGATCGTCTGCGCCCGTTCCGGCGTCGAATGGACCGCGCCGGACAAGGGGGGCAGTGGCGCCGCCTGCGCCCGCCATGTCGCGGACCTGGTCAAATTCCGCGCCGACGTCGATCGCAAGACGATCGATCTTTTCACCAAGGCTATGGCCGATGCCAAGGCCCGCACCATCAACGACAACCAGGCCGCGCGCCTTGCGGCCGAAGCCGCCCGTGCCGCGGCCGAGCGCATGGAGACCGCCGATGCCGAAGCCGAACGCCGCAATCTCGTGGGGCCTGACTGGCTTGCTGCTGTCAACGGCGTTGCCGGGCTGCGCCCACCGAGCCGTTGAGCGACCGGCGGTCGAGGTGCCTGTCGCGGTCGCCGTGGATCCGCCCCAGCCGCCGGCCGATCTCATGACGTGCGCCGATCGCCCCGCCGGCCTGCCCGAAGACGCCTCGCTGATCGCCCAGATCCCGGCGCCGATCCGCGCCGGCATCATCCGCCTGGCGCGCGCCTTCCGATTCAATGCGGATAGCAAGGACCGCCTCGTTAACTGGCATGCCCCCGGCACCTGCCCGGTGCCGAAGGCCGCGCCGTGAAGAAGCCCGACAGCCTGAAGGCGGTCCTGCTGCGCAGCGTCAAGCCGCTCGCCGACAACCCGGAAAACCTGACCCTCTTCATCGATCGCGGCACGATCGGCTGTCGCGCCGGTTCGCTGTCGTTCCAGTACAGCTACACTCTCAACGTCGTCGTGCAGGACTTCGCCGGCAACATCGACACGCTGATCGTTCCCATCCTGGGGTGGATCGCGGAAAACCAGCCTGAGCTGCTACAGAAGGGCGATAGCCAGCCCTTCACCTTCGAAGCCGAGATCCTCGACGGTGATCTGTGCGACGTGTCGATTGACATCGCGCTTACCGAGCGTGTCCGGGTGACGCCGGCGCAGGGCGGTGTCCACGTCACCCACCTCGACGATACGCTTCCGCCCGATGCCTTTCCCGGCGTCGCCGGTGTCCGCCTGATCGACGGCGTGGTCGACATGACGCCGTGACTGACGATTTTGCCCCGATCGAGCGGCTCGCCGGGGATCTACTGCTACGGCTGGCCCCGGCCGAAAAGCGGAGCCTCCTACGCAAGATGGCCCGTGCGATCCGCGACCGCCAGTCGCAGCGCATCGCCCGCCAGCAGAACCCCGACGGCACCGCCTATGCCAAGCGCCACGTCCCCCGCGAACAGAAGCCCGGCGCCTATGCCGTCCGCTTCCTGTATCCCAAGGGTGCGGCCGAGCCGCGGGTCGTGTTCATGAAAAGCTGGGTCCGGCAAGGGCCGCTGATGACGGGCTTCGACGTCGAGGCGGGCGGCATCCGCTCGTTTTTCTTTGACAAGGTGGCGCAATGGCTGCCCGTCGACGCGGCCGAGCAGAACGCCGGCGCCGGCAAGCTCCGCCGGCGTAGTGCCATCCGCCGCGCCGCGATGTTCCGCAAGCTGCGGGGCGGCCGGTTCCTGCGCGGCGATGCGACGGCGATGGAAGCATGGATCGGCTTCACCGGCCGCGCCGGCGAGTTGGCCCGCATCCACCAGGAAGGGCGTATGGACAGCGTCGTGAAGGGTGGCCGCAAGGTCCGCTACGCCGCGCGCGGCCTGCTCGGTCTGACCGAAGGCGAGCGCGGCATGGCGATCGACATGCTGCTCGCCCACGTCGTCGAACGCTGACCGCTGCTCTTGTAGAAGCGCATTCTACAAGAGCACGCCATAGCCAGTCCCGCGCATGCCGCCCGACATGGCCGGCGCCATGGCCGCCACCCCCACCACCCTCGATCTTTCGCGCCTGCCTGCCCCGGTTTTCGTTGAGCAACTGTCTTTCGAGACGATCCTCGCCCAGATGATCGCCGAGGTTCAGGTACGGTTGCCGTCGTTCGACGCGACGGTCGACAGCGACCCGGCGGTGAAGGTCCTCCAAGTCGCTGCGTATCGCGAAATGCTGATCCGTCAGGCGTTTCAGGATGGCGCGGAACAGAATCTCGTCGCCTACGCAAGCGGCAACCGCCTCGATCACCTCGGCGCACTCGTCGGCGTCGCGCGCCTCACCATTGCCCCCGCGGACGAATCGACGGGGGCTACGGCGATCATGGAAGACGACGAGGCTTTTCGTGCGCGCATCGTCCTTGCGCCGGAAAGCTTCACGTCAGCCGGTCCCGAGCTGGCCTATGTCAGTCACGCCAAGGGCGCGAGCGGCGACGTACTGGATGCGAGCGCCACGTCGCCGGCGCCGGGCAAGGTGCTGGTGTCGGTCCTCTCTCGCATCGGTGACGGCACGGCATCGCCGGCGCTGATCGCCGCGGTCGACGCGATCGTTACCGACAAGGCGATTCGGCCACTAGGCGACGACGTCACGACCGCCAGCGCACGGATCGTGCCCTTTGCCGTTGCCGCGACGCTCGTCACCTTCGCCGGACCCGACGTCGCAGTCGTGCTGGCCGCCGCCCGCGCTGCGCTTGTCGCCTATGTCGCCGACAACCGGAAGCTCGGCCGCACCATCACGTACAGTGGCATTGTCGCCGCGTTGACTGTCGCCGGCGTCCACCGCGTCGATCTCACCGCCCCAGCCGCCGACGTGATCTGCGACGCGACGCAGGCGACGTGGTGCACTGCCATCGCCATCTACCACGGGGGATACGCCGCATGAGCTTGCTGCCGCCCAATGCGACCCGTCTGGAGCGTGCGCTCGAAGCGGGGTCTGCCCGCATCGGCGACGTTGACGCGCCGCTTGCGACGATCGCTGATCCGGCCACCATCGCCGCCAGTGCATTGCCATGGCTGGCTTACGGCCTGTCCGTCGACTTCTGGGATAGCGCCTGGTCGGAAGCGATGAAGCGCCGAACGGTCGCCGAATCGATCGAGCAGCATAAGATCAAAGGCACCCGCGCGTCGGTCGAGCATGTCCTCGCCCGGATCGACGCGCTGGCTACCGTGATCGAGGCGCAGGACGATCCTGCCCGCCTCGAGCCGCACACCTTCGAAGTCGATCTCCCACTCGTCACCGCACCCGGCAACGCCGGCGGGAAACGCGCGCAGGCGGCGATCGTCGACGACATCATCGCCCAGGTGACGGCGGTGAAGCCTTTGCGAGAGCATCTGACCGTCGTTCAGTCGCTGACACTGGCGGGTGGCGTGGCGGTTCAGGGCGCCGCCCGCCTTGCCGGATACACCCGCGACGATGCCGCGCTGGTGATCGACGCATCACCCGCTTGGGAATTCTACCTTCAGACCGAGCAGGGCGAGCCGCTACAGGCGGAAACCGGCACGCTGCTGGACACCTCGCCATGACGACGGCAGCGCTTACCCTGATGATCACCCGCGCCGGGCAGGCACGGTTCACCGCCGCGCAGCTCGATGCCGACATCAACCTCGGGATCGCGCAGATCGGCCTTACCGATGCGCCCTTCGTCTCGGCGCCGACGCTGGAGGCATTGCCGGGCGAATTCAAGCGGCTCGCCAGCATCAGCGGCGACCAGGTCGGCGACAACATCGTTCACATGACGATCCGCGACGACAGCGCGGACGGCTATACTGCCCGCGGGTTCGGCCTTTTCCTCGCCGACGGCACCCTGTTCGCCACCTATGCCCAGGCGGACAATCTGTTCGAAAAGTCGCCGCGCGCGACGTTCCTCGCCGCGATCGACATCGCGTTCCCGACCGGCGACGTGTCGGAGCTGGTGTTCGGCAATACGAACTTCCTCAATCCGCCGGCGACGACGCAGCGCAAAGGCGTTGTACGCCTTGCTACCCCGGCGGAGCGGGACAGAGGCACGTCGACCGACACGGTCATCACACCTGCGGATCTGCGGAAGGTGCTGCCCGCCGGATCCATCATCCTGTGGTACGGCAGTACTGCAACCGTGCCCGCAGGCTGGGCGATCTGCGACGGGCAGGAAGTGCAGCGTAGCGACGGCACCGGGAAGATCGTCACGCCGAACCTCACCGATCGTGTGGCCGTCGGCGCGGGTGGCGCGCACCCTCAGGGCGAAGCCTTCGGTGCGACGCAGAAGACGACCGCAAAGAGCGGCGCCCACAGCCACACCGTCAAAGCCACGGGTAGCACCGGCAGCTCCGTAACCGGGATGGCCGTCACGACGACCACCAAGACGGATACGGCCGGCAATGGGTCCGATACCGTCCTCAAATCTGTGACGCCTCAGGACGCCGGCCATACGCACTCCGTGACGGTCGACGGCAACGCCGCATCCGCTGGCGAACACGATCACACCGTCGACGTCACCCAGCCGTCGCTGGCCCTGCTCTACATCATGAAGGTCTGACGCATGGCGAAGATCACCGCCCTCGCCATCGCCGATCAGCTCACCGGCGACGAACATCTGCCCATCGTACAAGGCCTCGCCACCAAGCGCGTTACCATGCGCGCGTTTCGCGATCTGATTACGCCGTTCCTGCAGAATTGGTACAAAGGGGACCGGGGCGATCCAGGGATGGCCAACAGCACGTATGCCGGGGCTGACAAGGTCTCGTCGCAGGCGTTGGTCAGCAATGGGTCCGCGATTGTGGCAGACCCGAGCAGAGGCGGCACGTTCGCCTACAAAACGGGAAATTTCGCAGCCCGTTTTGCGGCCGATCCCCTTCAGGCCATCTACATTCCGGCGATCCTCGACCCTGCCGGGCTTAAGGGAGCGTGGGTCCGCATCGGTGTCGGCCGCATCGACGCGTGTTGGTTCGGCGCGATCGGCGACGGCGAGACGGACAGCACCGCCGCCATCCAAGCGGCGCTCGACTATGCCGGATATCTTTCCATTCAAGACGAGCCGTTCGAGGGCTTCGGCTACGTCCTGAAGGGCGGCGCGGAGGTGTACTTGCCCGCTGGCGCATATCGAACCGCCGACACGCTGGAAGTCCCGCAGAACGTCAGCTTTTCAGGCGCCGGCAAGCACAGCACCATCATCGTTTCGACAAGCGAACGGCATGTCCTGCGCAATCGGGCGAAGGCGACGACCCAAGGCTCCTACGACCGATCAGGCATGGCGCTGCGCAACTTTTCCATCATCGGCGATCGGACGAAGCCCAATCAGGTCGGCCTCGGCTTGCTGCGGATGATGGCTGGCATCGTCGAGAATATCCACGTCAGCAAGTGCGGGTCGCATGGCATCGAGCTGTTGCAGATCGGCAATAGCACCTTCAACAACATCGAAAGCGTCCGCAACGTCGGCCATGGTCTCGAAATCGGGCGGGGCAAGGACGACTGGGGCTTGCCCGACAACCAGTGGCCGTCGAACGCCAACGTCTTCAATTTCTACGGCGGCCTGCAAAATGACGGGGCAGGCATTCACCTTCGCCCCGGAACGAATGGTAACTTGTTCCTTGGCCCGGTTTGCCAATACAACTTCCTTGCTGGCGGCAACAACAATGGGTTCCAGGTGCTGTCTGAGACAGACAGCTACGTCCCCAACGTCATGGTGCGGCTATGGACGGAGGGTCCGTGCGATACGCACGTCTATGTCTACAATCAGGACATCAGCACGGCGATCGTGCTGGAGGACTGGGAGCATTTTGGCGACGGCGAGCAAGGAACGGTCAATCGCGCGCTGCACATCCAGCGCGGTACTGCGCGACTGGTGCGGCCCGTTTCGCCGACCAACAAGTATCGCACGATAGCCGGTTCGAACGCGCCATTCCGCATCAACGACCTAGTCACGGCGGTTCTCGAAGTGGCCGACGCCGAGGGCGCGGATCTTACCGGGCTGGGAACGGTCGAGGGGCCGGACGGGACCGTGGTCGGCTTGGAAAACAACCTGAAGCTACGTTCCCCCAACACCGTATATGGCCCGATCAAGCACTTTATGGCGAACGGAGGGGTGGCGGCGGACGAATGGTTTACCGACACGCTGCGCGATCATCCTTACTTCCGAATCGAGCCTTTTCATAAGGCTCTCGCATTTGGCGACGGCTCGGCGGAACCGGACGTGATGCTGAAACGCGTCGGCGAGAGGACGCTCGGGCTCGACACCCGGGGCGGCCTGCAAACCTTCCGCGCTGGCTTTTTCGCACATGAGCCGGTGCCGGTCGCTCAACTGCCGTCGCCATATCTACCGGCATTGCCCGGTCGACGTGGCTTTGTAAGCGACAGCAATATGCCAGCGGAGGGCAACGCAGGACAGCCAGTGCAGGGCGGCGGCTCGTACCCGGTTCCCGTCTATCACGACGGAACAACCTGGCGGATTGGCTAAAAATCGACACCAACTATTCGGCTAAAGGTGCTAGCACGCGCACGAAGTCATTCGTAATTCCTGTCAGTTCAATCGCAGCATTTGGACTAATAGGGCATGTGACAGCCACCCCGTTGAAACTCGTGGTATAGAACCCCTCAATGTAGCCGTCCTGAATAGTGGTAGTTGGCGGTACACGTACGCCCTCGACTTCATGGCCTTCGCGCAAGCCATGGTCGCGTTGCAGAAAAGCCTCGGGGTGAGCGGCTGCATTACGTGCCGCAACGCTAGCAGGGAAAAGGGCGCGCAGTTTCTTACCTATTGGTTTGAAAGCGCCTTTATCGATCAATACCGTCAAGACAGGATCAGATAGCAATTTTGCCTGCGCGATTCGAAATGCCTCTCCAAAGTCATGCGCTGCCAGTGCTGCGAGCCGACGAGCCGACTGTTCCCAGATGGGAAAGATGTCTGTTCCAGTCCTGCTGTCATATTCGATGCCGTTCTCGATTGAGTGTCTTGCATACGCGGTCACAGCGGCAATGTTGTTACGACAAAATTCATGAAGCGCGACTGCCCCTACATACCTGAGGCAATTGTCATAGACCGCACAAATTGCCTCACTTGCCGCCTGCGCGGAAGCCGCCGTCGAAGCTTTATTCGGAAAAATCCAAGGTGGCTTTATCGGCGTCAGATCCGGAGGAATTCTCATGTCCGGGGCAGAATGCATTACGACGACCTTAGTCAAAACGTGACGGATCAGGTCGTCAGGTACATAAAAATGAGCGATGCGAATACGCGAAAACGCCTTCAGAGTGACGCATCGCCGAATTTAATGGGGGCATACCCTGTGCCCGTCTATCACGACAGGACAACCAGGCGGAGTGGCTGAGCCTGCTCTTGTAGAATGCATTTCAACAAGAGCAGGGCCTCGCGCCGTTATGCGACCTGCGCATTGGTTGAGCAATGGCCCAGCCTGCCGACCTCCAGCGCCTCCTAGGCGATCTCGCGCGCGAAGGCGTCATCGTGTCCGTCGATCGGAGCGCCGGCACCGCGCGCGTCGAATTCGCCGAAGGCCTCACGACCGGCAACATTCCGTGGCTCTCCCCGCGTGCCGGCAAGACGCGGATCTGGTCGCCGCCCTCAGTCGGCGAATGCGTCCTGGTCCTCGCGCCCGAGGCTGATGCCACCCGCGGCATCATCGTCGGCAGCCTGTCGAGCAGCGCACATCCTCATCCGGCACAGGACGGCTCGACGCTCGCTGAATTCGAGGACGGCGCGACGATCAGCTACGATCCCGAAAGCCATGCGCTCATGGCCTATCTGCCCGACGATGCGACCGTCATAGTCGTCGCGCGAGGTGGGCTGCACTTCACCGGCGACGTGACCGTCGACGGCAATATCCACTCGACCGGCACCATCACCGGCGACGCCGACGTCGTCGGCGCCGGCAAGAGCCTGAAGGGCCACCTCCACAAGAACGTCCAGCCAGGTGGCGGCATTTCGGGGCCGCCGCAGTGATCGGCGACGCGCTCATCCATGCCGCCGCGATCGTGATCGCAGCCTTCATCCTCGCCGACCGCGATGGGCCGCGTGGGCGCGGCGGCTATACGCCGCAGCGTGGCGTGCTTCCCCCGCCGCCACGCGATGGATCGGGCGCTTCCAAGCCAGCGAGGCCGACGCGATGATCGGCATGGACCGCCACACCGGCAAGGCCATCGCCGGAACCGACCATCTGCTCCAGTCGGTCGACGATATCCTTTCGACGCCCGTCGGCACGCGGGTCGGCCGTCGCGACTACGGCTCGCTCGTCCCGCACCAGCTCGACCAGCCGAATAATCCGGCCGGGCGTCTGCGCGTCATTGCCGCCGCGGCGCTGGCGCTGATGCGACAGGAGGGACGCGCCCGGATCGCGCGGATATCCCTCTCGCCCGGTGCCCAGCCGCACCAGGTCGTGCTGACCGTCACCGGTCGCCGCACCGACATCGCCGGCAATCCGGCCTTCACCGCCTCGTCCACCATCCGCGCTTTATCCGCGCTCGCCTGAAAGGTCTGCCCATGAGTTTTCTGCACGGGATCAATGTTGCCGAGGTCAAGACGGCGAAGCGCGGGATCGCGACGATCGCCACCGCCGTCATCGGCCTGGTCGCCACCGCCCCCGACGCGGTTGCCGTCGCCTTTCCGCTCGATACCGCGGTAAAGGTCGATAATATCGACGACGCGATCGAAAAGGCGGGGGCGGGCGGCACGCTGCGCGCCGCGCTGCGCGCCATCGCCGGACAGGTCGACGCGCCGATCGTCGTCGTGCGCGTGGCTCCCGGCGCGAATGCCGACGCCACCGCCACCGCGCTGGTCGGCACCGACGTCGCCGGCGTGAAGACGGGCATGCAGGCGCTGCTTACCGCCTCCGCGCAGCTCGACCTCCATCCGCGTATCATCGGCGCGCCCGGCCTCGAAAGCGAGAAGGTGACGAAGGGCCTGGCCGCCGTCGCCAAGAAACTGCGCGCCCACGTCTATGCGCAGGCGATCGGCCTCGATCGCGGCGAGGCGATCACCCATCGCGGCCTGTTCCCCGACGCGCGCGAGCTGACACTGCTGTGGCCGGGCATCACCGCGCCCTACGGCGCCGACGGCGCCAGCATCCCCGTGCCGATCGCGGCGGTCGCCATGGGCGCGCGCGCCGCGATCGACCAGGCGCAGGGCTGGCACAAGACGCTGTCGAACGTCGCGCTCCCCGATATCGACGGCCTGACCGCGGACGTGACCTTCGACATTCAGGATCCGGACTGCGACGCCAACGTGCTCAACGCCTCCGAGCTGGTGACGGTTGTCCGCATGGACGGCGCGCTGCGCTTCTGGGGCAACCGGACCTGCGCGGCGAAGGACAGCGACTTCGTCTTCGAAAGCGCGGCACGCACGCAACAGATCCTCGCCGATACCGTCGCGCTCGGCTTGGTGTGGGGTGTCGACAAGCCCCTGCGGCCCAGCCTCGCCAAGGATATCGTCGAACAGATCAACGAGAAATTCCGGGTCGAAACGCGCGCCGGCCGCATCATGGGCGCCGTCGCCTTCCTGCCCGCAGGCAAGAACACCGTCGAGAGCCTCAACGCCGGCAAGCTCGTGATCGGCTTCCGCTACACCCCCGTCTCCCCGCTCGAAGCCCTCTTCCTGCAGCAGGAGATCTCGGACGAGTTCCTCGCCGATTTCGCGACCCTCGTCGCCGGCGTCTGATCGCGCCCGCGCTCCATTCCTGACTGACCAAGGACCTCCGCCATGTCGATCGCCGCCAAGCTAAAGCAGATGATGATGTACAATGAGGGCAACGCCTTCATTGGTGAAACCGTCTCGATCACTCCGCCCAAGCTCGCCCGCAAGCTGGAGGACTATCGCGCCGGCGGCATGAGCCGGCCGGTGAAGGTCGATATGGGCGGCGAGGCGATGGAGATGGAGGCGGTCTACGGCGGCCCGATGCGTCCTATTTTCGTCCAATACGGCCAGCTCGGCTTGTCGGGTGTGCTGCAGCGGTTCGTCGGCTCGTTCATCGACGACGACAGCGGCGAGCATGTCGAGATCGAGATCGTTACCCGCGGCCGGCACGAAGAGATCGACATGGGCGAATGGAAGCCCGGCGACGACAGCGAGTTCAAGGTCAAGAGCCAGCTCAGCTATTACAAGATGAGCTGGAACGGCGAACGGATCATCGAGATCGATCCGCTCGGCATGATCGAATTCGTCGGTGGCGTCGACCTGATGGCGGTCCACCGCGCCGCCTTCGGCCTGTGAGGTGAGAGGCGCCCTCCGGCGCCCGCGCCGCAAGCCCGCCGTCCTCCACCGCCCCTAGCTTCCCCGATAGGATTTTCACGATGAGCGACCAGACCGACACGCCTAACTCTACTGTCCCCGGCGACTTCACCCTCGAACACGACATCGTCGTCGCCGACAAGGTCGTACTGGCGGCGGGCACGACGATCCATGTCCGCAAGCCGATGGGCGGTGCGCTGCGCGGCACCAACCTCGGCGGCCTCGTCCGCATGGATTACAATCAGGTCGCCATGGTCGCCCCGCGCGTCACCGCGCCGATCCTCCACGCAAACCTGTTCGACGCCATGGATCCCGCCGACGTCACCCAGTTCGCCGGGATCATCGTCGATTTTTTGCTGCCGACGTCGACCAAGGAGGCGCTCTCCCAGAGCGCGTAGAAGAGGCAATGGCGGATATCGCCTTCGTCTTCCACTGGTCGCCCGACGTCATGGACGCGCTGTCCGTCCCCGAACTGATGCAATGGCGCGAGCGCGCGGCGCGCCGTCACAACCCGGAAGGGAAATAGCGTGTCGTCCGACCGCAACCTGCGCATCCGCATGCTGTTGGAGGCCGGTGACCGCGTCACCGGCCCGCTGCGCGATATCGCCGGCGGATCGACCAAGGCCGCGCAAGCGCTGAAGCTGACGCGCGATCGGCTGAAGGAGATCGAGCAGGCGCAGGGCGACATCGACGGCTTCCGCGGTCTGAAGACCGGGCTGCAATCGACCGATACCCAACTCGACGCATCCAAAGCGCGTGTCGCCGAGCTGCGCGGGGAGATGGCTGCCACCGACAAGCCGACACAGGCGCTGACCCGAGCGCTCGCCAAGGCCGAACGCGAAGTGACGACGCTGGAGGCAACCGAACGCCGCCAGACGCAGGCGTTGAGCGAAATGGGGCTGAAGCTTCACACCGCCGGCATCGATACCGAGAATCTGGCACGTCACCAGCGCCGCCTGCGCACTGAGGCGGTGCAGACCAATCGCGAGATTGCCGAACAGGAACGCCGCGTCGGCCAGCTCGCCGATCGCGAGCGCCGCATGGCGGCGGGCCGTGCCCGCGTCGCCAAGATCCAGGGCATGGCGACCGGGCTTGCCACGTCTGGCGCCGCTATGGTTGGAACAGGGATGGCAATGGCCGCCCCGCTACTGGCCAGCATAAAAGCCGCGCAGGACTACGAATCCGTCATGACCGATATCGGACAAAAGGCCGATAAAACGCGAGCCTATTCAGCCGCGCTTGGAAAAAATCTGCTTGTTGCCGCCAAAGCCGCCAACCAGATGCCATCGGATCTCCAGGCGGGTGTCGACACGCTTGCAGGTCTCGGTGCCAAGGTGCCTGACGCGGTCAAGATGATGACCCCGATCGGCCGCGCCGCGACCGCGTACAAAGCCGACATCGCGGATCTGTCGAACGCCGCCTACGCCGCAACCGACAATCTGAAGGTTCCCGTCGCACAAACGCAGCGTGTGATCGACATCATGGCGACTGCAGGCAAGGAAGGCGCCTTCGAAATCAAAGATATGGCGCAATACTTCCCGTCGCTGACCGCCGCCTATCAGGGGCTGGGGCAGACGGGTGCGGGTGCCGTCGCAGATCTTGCCGCCGGCCTCCAGATCGCGCGCAAGGGGGCCGGGGATGCCGCCAGCGCTGGCACCAACCTCGCCAACATCCTGCAGAAAATTGCCTCGCCCGCCACCGACAAGGCGTTCGAAAAAATGGGTGTCGACCTTCCCGCCGCGCTGAAGAAAGCGTATGCGGAGGGCAAGACGCCGCTGGAAGCCATTGCCGAGCTGACCAACAAGACGCTGAAGGGCGACCTGTCGAAGCTCGGTTATCTGTTCGAAGACGCGCAGGTGCAGCAGGGCCTGCGACCGCTGATCCAGAACATGGATGAATATCGCCGCATCCGCACGTTGGCATCCAAAGCGGGCGGTACGACCGATCGCGACTTCGCCGAGCGCATGCAGGATTCGGCCGAGCAGACCAAGCAGCTCAAGATCAATGCGACGACGCTGGCGATCACGCTGGGCGCGCAGCTCCTGCCCACCGTCAACGCTGTCGTCACCAAAGCGAACGCCTTCGCGACGTGGATCGGCGACGTCGCCAACCGCTATCCGAACGCCACCAAGGCCATCGCGATCGGTGCTGCCGCGTTCGCAGCGCTGTTCCTCGTTCTGGGCGGCGGGGCGATCGTCATCGCCGGCCTGGTGGCACCGTTCGCGGCTTTGTCGTTCGCGACCGGCGCGCTCAACATCGCGATGCTGCCCCTGATCGGCATCACGCTGGGCGTCGTCGCCGGCGTCGTCGCGATCGGTGCCGCGGCGTACCTCATCTATCAAAATTGGGGCGCCATCGGCGGTTGGTTCGCTGGATTGTGGCAGGGCGTGAAAGCGACGTTCAACGGCGGTATCCGCAGCATCGCTGCGGCGCTGATCAACTTCAGTCCGGTGGGCCTCGTCTATGGCGCCGTTTCCGCCCTCCTGCGGCTGTTCGGCGTGCAACTGCCCGCCCAGCTCACCGATGCGGGCAAATGGATCCTGCGCGGCCTGGTCAACGGTCTGCTGAGCGGCGTGGGCTGGGTGGTGGCGGCGGCCCAACGGATCGCCGGCGCGGTTTCCGGTGCGTTCAAGCGCGCGCTCGGCATCCACTCGCCCAGCCGCGTCTTCATGGGCTTCGGTGGACACATCATCGACGGCCTGAACAACGGCCTCGCCGCGCAGGAGGGCGAGCCGGTCAAGCGCATGGATCGGCTGTCGAGCCGGCTGTCCGCCGCGATCGTGACGGGCAGCGCCATCCCGGCGCTGGCGATGGCGTCGCCGGCTGCGGCTGGTCGGAACGGCCACGTACAAGCGCCGGCTCCCGCCGGGGATACCTATATCGTGCATTTCCACCCGTCTGCGGGCATGGACGAACGCGCGCTCTTCGACATGTTCGAACGCTGGCAGGCGCAGCAGCAGGATCAGAAGGCCGCCCGCACCCGATCCTCCTACGCCGACCCGGTCGATTGGGAGACCGTGTAATGCTGCTCGCCCTAGGCATGTTCGTCTTCTCGATCGACACGCTGGCGTTCGACGACTTGAACCGACGCGCGAGCTGGCGCCATGCCACCTCGACCCGCGTCGGCACGCGCGACGCCACGCAATTCACCGGCCCCGGCGAAGAGACGATCTCGCTACCCGGCTCGGTATTCCACGAGATCGCCGACGGCAGCGTGTCCATCGACGATCTGCGCGCCATGGCGAACACCGGCGACGCCTGGTCGCTGGTCGACGGGCGCGGCTACGTCTACGGCGCGTTCGTCATCACTGGCATCGACGATCGCGCCAAGGCCTTCTTTCCGGACGGTACGCCCCGCCAGATCGACTTCTCGATCGAACTGCTGCGCGTCGATCGCGACGACGCATGAAAGTCCACGCTAGATCGAAAACGTCGGCGCCGCTGTGCGGCCCTGGCAGCCACTGGGCTTCATCCGTCATCACGACCAACGGCAACCCACAGCGTGTCAATTGCATGTCATGTCGACGGTTGCTCGCGCAGAAGCGCCTAGGATGATCGCGAACATTCCCGCCATCCGCGTGCTGGTCGACGGCAAGGATATCACGCCGATGCTCGTCGGTAAGATACCGCAGCCGAACGGCCGCCCGCCACGTTCGCGGCTCATCAGCCTCGGAATCACCGAAAAGCGGGGCGGGGAGGCCGACCAGCTCGACCTGGTGATCGATGATACCGACGGGGCTGTGCCGCTGCCACGCGATGGCGCGCGGATCCACGTCTGGCTGGGGTGGAAACAGGGCAGCGACGTGACCGCCGGGCTAATCGACAAGGGCTGGTTCATCGTCGATGAGGTCAACCACGCCGGCCCGCCCGACCTCATCACCGTCCGCGCCCGGGCAGCCGACTTCACCGGCGACATCAAGACGCGGCGCGAGCAGGGCTGGCACGATACTACGCTCGGCGCCATCGTGTCGGAGATCGCCGGCCGCAACCGCCTGACGGCGCGCTGCGCGCCCGCCCTCGCCGGCATTGCGATCACGGCAAAGGCCCAGACCGGCGAAAGCGACCTCGCCTTCATCGCCCGGATCGGGCGCGAACATGGCGCCGTCGCCAAGGTCGTGCGCGACGTCCTGGTCGTCTCGCCGATCTCCGCCGGCGTGACACCCACGGGCAAGGCGCTGGCCACCGTCACCATCGCCCGCCGCGACGGCGACAGCCACCAATTCAGCCGTCAGAAGCGCGAGGACGTCCCCGGCGTCACCGCGACATGGCATGATCGCGCCTCTGGCAAGCGACAGGAATTCGTCGCCGGGAAGAAAGATGGTGCCAAGCGGATCCGCAAGGTGTTCGGCAACGAACAGGACGCCGCAACTGCCGCCAACGCCGCCAAGGCGCGCGCCGGCCGCGAACCCGTATCGCTGACCCTGACGCTAGCGCTCGGAAGGCCGGACATCCATCCGGAGACCAAGGCAAGGGTCATGGGCTTTAAGGTCACGATCGACGCGATCCCATGGCTGGTCGCGGAGGTGATGCACACATACGGCGATCGAGGCTATGCGACAGGCCTAAAGCTGGAGGCGGCTTAGATTAGTCGCAGAAGGACTATGGATAGCCAGTTACGGTTCATCGTTTGCGAGACGTTGCATCAGCTCTACGAGCGGCTTTGGCATTAGGTTTGGCAATTCGCGCAGAACACGTTCGATGATAGCAGTACCTAAAGCGCCTTCCGCTTGGTAGCGCTTTTCGAGCATTGGAAACACTGCTTTTATCATTTTCTCAAGATCGTGACCGTTGAATCGCTGAAATGCAATCCGCACTGCAACCTCGTCCCCGCCCCAGTAGTAGTTCGTTCCAAGTTCCTTCGTTGCAGCAGCAGGCCATTTAATGCGATTGACCACTTCGTCGCTGATCCGTTGCAATGTACCAGAAGGGGGAGCCCGCAAGTCAGAAAAATAAATTGGAGGATCAAAGGGAAGGTCGTGACTTTTAAGCAAAAGCGCTCCAATTAGAACGGGATCGAGCAAAACGTTCTCCTTCGCGTAGTGCGTACCGTAAGCCAAAACCTTCACCCTGGACGTCGGCGAATTCTTCAGATCCCAATTAACGATACCGAAAACTGCACGATTGCCGTTCGCTTCCATATGGTTGACCATCTGATAGACGATTGTGCACCCACCATTGGTGCTAGATCCCACAAAACTCAGTGTTTTGGGCAATTCCAACTCAGGTCGCACGATGTCATGGATCATGGCATAATGTGCCACGTCAATCGTGCTCTCGGTAAAAACCTGACGCCGTGCGGAGTAGTCGATGGAAAGCATCGGAAGTCCAGCCGTAAGCCGATCAATTGCCTTCTGTTTCGAGATTGGATGCGGAGTCGCATCGTCCGCGGTCATCTCAAAGATTGCCCCCTCGTCTGCGAGCGCAACGGTTGTGGGGGAATGCGTCGTCAAAATGCATGGAATGCCTAGTGCGTCGACATAGCCGTCCTTCACCGCTGTTAGCCAGCGGCGCACGTTTTGCGGATGTAAAGATGCGTCCAGTTCGTCAAGTAGAATCAATTGAGGTTGAATGATATTAATTCGTTCGTAGTTTGTTTGAAATGTAGCAAGAACCATCTTTAGTAATATTTTCTCCCCCGAAGAAAGGGCTTGATACGAAATAGGCTGATCCGAGCCTCGCCGCGTCATTTCAAATGTAACAGGCTTCCTAGCGTCATAACTTATAGGTATTACTTGATACGGTAGTTGAAATTGCTCCAGTGCTTCCGAAACGAGATCCCAAGGCGGCCTGCCAAAAATTTCGACAAATTTTTCTGGCGTTAAACCCGTTTTTGTTCCTTCGTCTATATCGGCTTGACGACGCATTTGGTTTTGCCACCGCCGTTCACGGTACTGAAGGAATATTGATATTAGGTTTGGTGAAAATAGGCCTTCAGCAGGCCAGTTCATTATTGCTGCCATTTGCTTGCTGTCCCATGCAAGCAAATGCGCCGGCGTTGCCAAGCGCTGCAACAGCGGCATATCGTTTGGCTTACCGATCAGTCCGGCTAGAATTTTGCCGATTCTCGTTCCGGCATCTATTGTTTCACCCCGAAAGCGATTTGCCCAACGAAATTCAGCACTAGGTTGGCCTAGAAGACCCAAATTGCTGGCATAACCGACAAAGCTATCCCAATTTAGGCCGTTTTCTGTAACATTTTTTCCCGTTTCCGCCCTAACTAACTCATTTATTCTGTCGCGTTCGATTTCCTGTTGTTTCACAGCTCGCTGCACGAGCGAATATGCTTCGTCCGTGGTGAACTCGCGCTTCATCAACTCATTATAATCAGACTCCCGTGAAGCGGTTATCCCGGGAGGATCCGGATCAAAGTTGGTCAGCAGCGCGATGTTGGGCCTCGAGGCAGGCGATTGCATACGTGCAGTGCCGGTAAACGGCGACACCTCGGTCCCAATGTCTCCATTAAAAATTCCACGCAGTAGTTGGCTTTTACCCACGCCGTTTGGACCCACGATGACCGCAAGCTTGGGCAACTCGACTCTGACGAACTTTGGCAAAATGCCTAGCGGCGTCGGGTTTTCGATCCACATCCTTCGTAACTTCCTTGCGTATCTAGCGGAGATTTTTGCAGACGCGAGCGACCCGAGACCCATTGTCCCATGAGGGTCTGTAAGTTGCGACGCCACCGACGAGTTGCCAACACGACAGATCTCCGTGGCGTCCGACGACCGTCGCGAGTGTTCGACCGTAACGATCCTGTCCCACGCGCACGATGGACATCTGGCGATCGAGGCTGGCTTCGAGGCGCGCCTTCGAGATGAAAGGGTCGCCTTGGACGCATCGGCGTCCGCGACGACAATGTCCCGGCATCTCCGGCGCGTCGATGCCAAGCAAGCGCACGCGTTCCTGCCCACAGCGCAGCGTATCGCCGTCGACGGCCCGGCATCCGTAGATCGGCTCCCCTGCCGGACAACGCGCGTGCAGCACTGTACCTAGCAGCATGGCGGCTGCCGTGACGATCAATGCGAGCGTAATGACGATGAACTCCGCACGTATCCGACGTGCCTCGCGCGGTGTCAGCTCTGGATCGAGCAAGTGAGGCCAATTTCTCGCCACCAAACTACTGATCCCGAACCAGCTCGTGTGTCGCTCCACAAACCTCATGCATGCAGAACTTCAGCACGCCCCTGCCTGCGTCGCGCCATAGCGCGCCTGGGCTTTCGTGTATTTCGACCCAGCATCCGAAGATAGCTGCTCGATCAAGCCGGTGCACGAAAACCCGCTCATATCTAAATATTGTTTCGCGGAGCGTACCGCCTGCTCGTTCCAGTCTACGTCCAAGCTGTCGACCGCCGCAGTGGCGTCGGCCACGCTGTATCCATTGCCAGCGTCAGATGAGAGCTGCTCGATCAATCCAAGACGAGAGAAACCGGACATGTCGAGATACTGTCGCGCGCTTCGCGCAGCGTTGGCCTGCGGGCCGAATAGGCCGACGCTGGCGGGTGACTTGGGCTCCTCGTCAACCTTAGCGGATGGCTCGGCGGTAGCGGTTGTCTCACCCGTTGCTTCGGTAGCAGCATTCTGTCCGTTAGGCGTGGCGACATTGCCGTTGCCTTCATCACCGCCGGCTATCGCGCCAATGATGGCTAGCAGGACAAGAATGCCCACGATGATCAGACAACCTTTACCCAAATTCGATTTCTTCTGCGGGGGCATTGGTGGCTCGGCTGCAGCAGGCTTATCTCCGAGCAATCTCGCCTTCTGCGTCTGAAACTCGTCCTCGGTTAGCACACCCTGATCGCGCAAAGCTGCAAGCCGCGCGAGATCGTCACCAATTCCAGCCATAAGTCCCCCCGGTAATCGTCTAAGCGAGCAGCCGCGCCTTCTGCCGGCTAAATTCGTCATCCGTCAGAATGCCTTGCCTGTGCAATTCTGCAAGCTGTGTCAGCTCCGCGATAGGACTAATTGCGGGTGTAATGTTCTGTTGCCCGCCATGACGCGCCCGCTCTGCGCGTTGTTCAACGATATCTCGCAGGTGCAGAAACTGATCGCCGGCTTTGCGACGGAACATTACGGTGTTTTCATCCGACGTTGCGGCAAAGACCCCGCCGCGGCTTTCCAAACCACCAGCTACACCAAACTGGATATAACCGTTTGTCAGCCCGGCCGCTTTGAACTGTACACTGGTGATGCTGCTGTAGGGTATCCGCTTTTCGCCCTTCAGGCCCTGCGTCATGAACCCAAGGAGACCTTTGCGGCGGATAACGATCTGCGTGTCGGTCAACTCTACCTGCCCGTTCACAAGGCCATCGTAGATCATCGTATCTCTCCCCTTTTATACCCTCGGCGAGCCCCCTTACTGCCGTCGACCGATAAAAATGACCCGGCCGATGACGTTGACCTCGTCGATATGCGCCTCGTCGGCAGGCACATGCTGGGCGTCCGACAGGATCGTCACCGTCTCCCCCCGCACGCGCAGCCGCTTCACCATCGCCATCTCGCCGACCGTCAGCGCCCAGATCAGGTCCGGCTCACGCACCGTCCGTTCCGACCGATCGATGAGGATCAGGTCGCCAGTGCCGATCGTCGGGTACATCGAATCACCGCGGCCGCGAGACCAGGTCAGGGCCGCAGCCGGGGACGGTGTGATGCTTTGGATGAAGGCACGCGGGAAATGCAGAAGCGTCTCTTCGACGTGATCGACCGCAAACGTCGCGCCTAGCCCGTAATCCATATCGATGCTGGCGACCGCAACCAAGTCCATGAAATGTGCAATTTCCCGTTCCGAAGGAGGAGGTATTGCCCCTGCCGACGGGTCGTCGGTCTCGTTCTCAAGGTAAGCTGCGGTGGTTTTCAGCTCTCGCGCGATCGCTGCGATATGGGTCGAACCTCGCGAAGCGCCCGTGATTAACTTGTGGATAGTCTGCTGGGTGACACCCACCCGCCGCGCCAATTCTGACTGAGATAAGCCGTTGGCCTTCAAAAGCCGAGAGACACGGGCGCCGTCGATCATGCAGGTACGCTACAACGCTGGCTGTAGGCGCATACAGGCGAATAGTTGTTGACACACCAACAGCCGTGGTTGTAGCTGGCTGTATGTCCACAGCCACACCACAGGCGGCCCTTGCCGCAGCGGTTTCCAAAATCGGCTCGCAGAGCGGCTTCGCGCGCGTTTGCTCGGTTTCCCAAGCGGCTGTTTGGAAATGGCTGGAGCGCGGTAAGCAACTTCCCGCCGAACATGTCCTGCGAGTTGAGCAAGCCACTGGTGTTTCGCGTCACCTCCTCCGTCCCGACATTTATCCCGCTCCCGTCGCTGCCGCATCGTCTCCCTATGGTGAAGCGACGGTAGAGGCCGGCACCCCGATCCACCATTGCGATCGGGGTGCCGGATTGCAGGTGGAGACGGACGCATGAACTGGTCCTACCGCATCATAAGTCACGCTGGCGATGACAGCGACGTCATGCACGACATTCGCGAAGTCCATGTCGACGCCGACGGCAAGATGGTCGGCGTGTCAGGCACGGCGTTCGCCCCCGTCCACTTCGCCAGCTGGAGCGACGATGTTCGAGCCAGCCTGATCTGGCAGCTCGAACGCGCGCTCGACGCCGTGCGCACCGCCCCGATTGTTCCCATGCCGACCGCCCCACAGAGCGAGGAAGGCAGCGCGACCGAAGGCCTCAGCGGCGATGTGCCGGGCTTGGCAGCTGGCAGGATGCCGATCGTCCTCCCGCTCTGCACCGGCCTCGACGGCGAAATCTTCGATGCCGCCGGCCGCTGCTTCCTTCAGGTCGATCCCAAGCGCGAGCTACGTGACGACCAGGTCGACGCCATCGGGCGCATGATCGTCGATCGCGTCAATGACGGCCGGTATGAACGGCTCGTCCGGCGCATAGCGGAATGGACCGAGGGCGAGATTGCCGTCGTATGCCCCCGCCAGACGCGCCACGTCGCGCAAGTCGTCGTCGCCGGCGCCGACCCAGTTTATCCCTCCTTCGCACCGGAAGATGCGAGCGCGCGGGAGGATCAATATCTCGTTTGGTCGAACGAGCATAAGGCGTGGTGGGGCGCGAATCATCGCGGCTACACCCGCTTCATTGACCGCGCGGGCCGTTACGATCGGACCGAAGCGCTTAGGATTGCCCGTACGCGGGATGGCGGCTGGCGGCTCAACAAGGGCAATCCCGACGAGATTGCGATCCGCGAACGAGACGCGATTGACCAGTATGCCGACATCTCGGCAGCGCAGGCGTCACTTCTAAACAAAGCCCTTACCGCTACTATCGACCCGCAGGGCGGGGGTGAGGCGTGACCAAGGCCCGCACCCCTGACAGCTTCGCCGACGCCATGGGCAAAGTGATCGCCCTGCTCGGCGCCGGTGAGGCCGCGCGGATCGCCAGCGAGGCGGCGGGCCGCGCCTATGCCGAACGCACCATGTACGAATGGGCGAACCCCGATAGCGGCACGCTGCCGAGCCTGCCGATCGCGTTGGCGCTCGACACCGCCTACCAGCTCGGCGGGGGCGAGGACGCGCCGTTCCGCGATGCCTTTTCCCACCAGCTCGGCATGGTAGTCGACCAGCAGGACGCGTGCCGTCGCGAGCTGGTCAACGACCAGATCGAATTCCTGCGCGAATCGGCCGACCTGTCCACCGCCCTCATTCACGCCGCCCAGCCCGGCGCCTCCCCGCTCGATCATCATCGGGCGCTGGTCGAGGCGCAGCAGCTCGACAGCGTCCTGCGCCGCATCCGCCGGCGGCTGCCGAAATTCCTTCGCCCCTCCATGCCGGACGGGCCGGGGAGTACCGGGGTGTGAAACAGGTGAAAAAGAGGACGAACAATTATCCGCCGCGCATACCGGGCATGACGTGCCCGCACTGCGAAACGCGCTCGATCGCCTATGACAGCGTCAAGATCGACAGGCTGACGCGCGAGATTCGCTATCGCTGCGCCGATGTCGATTGCGGGCATGTCTTCGTGGCGCAGCTCGCCGTCGTGCGGACAGTCCATTCCAGCAAGCGGCCGAACCCCGCGGTGACGCTGCACGTCGGCCCCTGGGGCAACCGCGCGCCCGCCAACGACGACACCCGCACCCCCGCCAACGACGACAAACCCGACGCGGCCGAGATCGCGCCCACGCCGAGCTGATCCCGCCGCCCTGATCCCCCGCGGCTGACCGCTGCACCCCTTCGCCACCGCACCCCAATCCGGAAGTCCCCGCTTCCGGCGCCGCCCCCGCCTTGTCCGAAAGGAACGACGCATGATCCATTACACCTTGCCGCCCCGCCGCAGCCCGCGCCTCGCCGGCGCGATCCATTCCGCGGTGGAGGCGCGCAGTTCCATCGCTCTTGTCACCGCCGACCGTTACCTGCGCCTGCGGCGCGAGGCGGCGGGCCTCACCATCCTGCAGGCCGCGCGCCGCATGTTCGGCAGTGACGACGGCAAGGTGCGGATCGCCGTCGACCTGATCACCGCGCTCGAAACGCCGGGCGTGCGGGCGAAGGTGGGCATGACGCTCGATCGGCTGTCGCTCGCCTTCAGCTTCGACGCCGACGTGTACCGCCAGCTCGCCCACGATCCCGCCGCCCGCCACCCGCGCGTGTGCTTCGGCTGCGGGTGCAGCCAGAACGACGCCTGCGTCTCGGCCGACGGCCATGACTGTTGCGCCTGGTCGCCGTCGAGCCGCGACGGCGCCGCGATCTGCACGCGCTGCGCGGGAGAGGATCGGTGACCGCCGGCCGCACCACCGCCCGCCGCTCGCGTCGTTCGCGCGCACTGCGGATCCTCGGCATCGCGGTCGCCGCGGTCGCCGCACTGATCGTCGGCCTGTTCATGCTCGTCGCCGGCGTCGCCGCGGAGCGCCGCTGATGCGCGCCGTCCTCGACATCCTGGTCTTCGGGGGCGCCGCCTCGGCCGCGATCGGCACGATCCTCGCAACCGTGGTGCCGCAGCATCGCCGTATCCTGCGCCTCATGGCTGGCCAGGTGGAGCTGTGACGTGGCCCGCACTCCAGCCGACGCCGGCCTCGGCATCGCTCATGGTGATCGCGTCCTCTACCTCGGCGCCGGCCAGCGCCGCGGGCAGCACGGCGACGCCCTGTCTACCCGCCGCGTCTTTGCCGGCATCCGATTCGATGACGGCGTCGCTGCCCTGTGCCTCGTCCGCGATCTTAACCCGATCCCCCGCCGACCGCCGCCCATGTGGTGAACCGTCGCCGACCCTTGGCGAAGGCAATTCTACAAGAGCCGCCACTGGCGCCGCGGATTGCTCCCCCTCCACGAAAGGGCCTTCCATGACGACCGACACCCAGCCCACCGGCGACCGCCAGCTTTCCCCCGCTGCGCCCGCCGGCGCGGCGACCTGTTCCGCAAAAACGGAACAGGAGCGCGGTTTTCCGATCGATGTGCGTCGCATGATGGGTCTGGATATCGCCGTGAAATTGAGCGGCATCCAAGCTGTCGCTGACGAAATGGGCCTCAGCCCCCGTGCGGTCCGATACAAGGTCGAGGGTACGCGCGGCGCATCCGACGACGATATGCTCGCAGCCGTCGCTGTGCTTGAACGCCAGGCGGCAAAGCTGCTCACCCACGCCCACAAGCTGCGTGCGATCGTCACCGACCCCGTCTCGCAGACGCTCGCCACCCCGCTACCCGTCCAGATCGCCACCGTCCTCGCGCATTGCGACCACGTCGAGCGCTTCGCCTATGAGCGAATGGGGCAAGGGCCGGACGCCTCGCCGCACCTCCTGTCGGCTGCCGCGCGCCGGCTGGCGGCATCGATCATGTCCGAAAGCACGAAGACCGGGGCGCAGGGCTGATGCAGCGCGCCACCTTCACGATGAGCCTCCGCGCGTTGGAAGTCATCCGCGACGGTGACGCGCGCCTCCTGCTGGCGGCCGACAAGCCCATGTCGGCCGCCGCCCATTCCGTGATCATCGACAACGTGATCGAGATCGCGCTCGATCTCGCGTCGGCGGTGAAGGCCGCCGCGGCCGGCGACATCGATGCCGCCCGCCGCGCGATCCTCAATCTCCGCCTCGACGAGCTGGAGGTTCGGTCATGAAGCCCAACCCCGGCTATTGCCCCCGCGAAGCGATCGGCAAGCGCGTCCGCGTGACGCTCGCCAATGGCATCGTCGTCGCATCGCCCGGCTGGCCTGCCGACGGCAAGGGGGCCTGCCGGTGGACGCTGCTCGGCGTCCCCCACGACATCGCCGAATTCGAGGTTATCCCATGAGCGCCGGCCGGCTTACCGCCGCGGCGATCGACTGGAACCAGCGCCACATTGCGTTGTGGGCTGCCCGTGCCGACGAACGGCGGGCGCTGGGCGGTCGTCATGCACTCAACATCGCGCGCGGCCTCGACATGGTCGTCAACGGCATGCGGGCGGCGCTCGGCGCCGAGCAGCCGGCCGAGGCTGCTGCGCCGTCAGCGCCGTCCGTCGAGGCGCAGATCGAGCGGCTGGAGGCCCGTCTCGCCGTATGCCAGCCGGGTTTGTACCCCGGCACCACGATCGTGACGGGCACAGGTCCGATCATGGACGCGCTTCGCGACAGCCTGCGCGCCCGCATCGCGGCGCTGCGCGGCGAGCCGCTGCCCGCTGCCCCGCAGCCCACAGCAAAACCCATCATCCTGCCGCCGGCCGAGGCGCTGCCATTCACGACCGGCCCGCAGCTCGACCTGTTCGGAGCCGCCGCATGAGCCTCGCAACCATCACCCCCGCCCAGCGCGTCATGCTCGATCGCCGTATCGCTGAAGAGGCGATGCTGGCGCTGGATCCGCCGTTCGAGCGGCCTGACTGGCTGTATGCCGCCCTCAACCTGTCTGCCAAGCCGATCGTCTTCGTCATGGGGGCAGACGGCGTTGTGGCTCCGCGTTGGCAACTGCTTGACGAGGTCGACTGGCATCGGGTTTGCGCCGTCCGGCTGGAAACGTCTTTCGGCCTGCCCGTCAGTATCGAGAGGCTCGGCGATGACGAGGACGATTACTGATGGCGCGTGCGGCCGACGCCCGCCACCAACTGGCCCTGTTCACGACCGGCTTTCAGAAGCTGGCGCTGTCGCCGGACGTCCGTGTCGCGATCGAGGCGGGCGCGCCTGTCGCGTTCTCGCTGTCGGGCGGCAAGGATAGCGTCTCGATCAGCCATGCGACGTCGCACCTGCTCGATAGCATGGGCCATCCCCGCGAGCGGCGTGTCGCAATCCATGCAGATCTGGGCCGGATCGAATGGGCATCGACGCCGGCGACGGTGGAAGCTGCGGCGCAGATGCTGCGCGTCCCGCTCATCATCGTGCGCAACAAGTCCTACGACATGCTGTCCAAATGGGACCGCCGGTTCGAGCTGGGATGCGCTCGCTACGAGAGGCTGGAAACCTATCACCTGACGGCGCCTTGGTCGTCGGCGAACAACCGTTTCTGCACGTCCGAAATGAAGACGCAGGTTATCCTGCCGGAGCTGCTGCGCCGCTTCCCTACGGAGCGGATCGTTTCGGTCGTCGGTATCCGTCGCGAGGAAAGCCCCAAGCGGCGCCTGACCCCCGTCTCAAAGGCTGAACCCGCCTGCTACACCCGCAAGCGGGGTGCGAATATCCTGACGTGGCATCCCGGCGTCGATGTGCGCGAGGACGAAGTCTACGCCTATTGCGCTCGCAATAGCCTGCCGCTGCCGGAAAGCTACGGCCTAGGCACCACGCGCCACGGCTGCGCCTTTTGCGTCCTTGCTTCGGCGCATGACATCGGCATTGCGGCGCGCGCGCCCGGCAACCGCGGTGTCTTTCAGCACCTGGTCGACCGTGAGGCGTCGTCGACGTTCAGTTTCCAGCCGGATCGCTGGCTGGGCGACGTCGCGCCGGATTTACTGCCGGCGTCGCTTGCGGCCGATCTCGCCCGCGGTAAGGCGCTCGGCGCCGAGCGCCAGCGGCTGGAGGCGTCGCTTCCGCAGAACCTGCGCTACGTGAAAGGCTGGCCGCAGCGCGTTCCCAGCCTCGACGAGGCCGCCGTGATCCTCGGCGTCCGAACCCGCATCATGGCCATGCACGGCCTGACATCACCCTACACCACCGTCGTACAGATCCGCGACCGCATCGCCAAGTTGCACGACGCCCAGCGCCTGAAAGAAGCCGCATGAGCCGCGCAGCCCGTCAGCCCGCCTTCAGCAAAGCAGAGATTGACGCCATTGCCAGCCAAGTCCGAGCGGGAGTCCGACTGGCGTTGGTGTTGCGACCTGACGGCACGAAGCTTGTCATGCCAGCACGTGACGACGACCTTTCGCCGACGCCGGTGGATCTCGACGCGCGCCTCGCCGCCTTCGCCGCGTCATGAGGAAGTCGGGCTATCGCTGGGTGACGGGCTATCTCGACCGTCACCGCAAGCCGCGCTGGCGATTCCGCCGCAAAGGCTATCCGCCCCACACGTTCCGCGAGCCGCACGGGTCGAAGGCGTTCGAGCGCGAATATGCGCGATGCCTCGAAGCGGATCCGGCGCCGATCGCAGTGTCGCGGACCAAACCAGGTAGCGTCGGCGACGTCATCGCGCGCTATTACGCGGATAACGCTTTTCAGGATCTCGCAGGCTCTACCCAGAGCGTTTACCGTGGCGTGCTTGAACGGTTCCGCGCCGCATTCGGCGATGTACCGATGCGCGACTTCGACGCAGAGCGAATTGCCGCGCTCATGAACGCGATGCGGCACAAGCCAGCCGCCGCGGCACGCCTGCGGAAGCTGTTCGCGCAACTCTTCGTTATCGCTCGGCGGGCGAAGCTGGTCCCTCACGGGTTCGATCCGGTTCGCGACACCCGCGCGCCCAAGTCGGTCAGCCAGGGCTATCACCGCTGGACCGAGGACGAGCTGGCGCTGTTCGAAGCGAAACACCCGCTTGGCACCAAGCCCCGGCTCGCCTTCGCACTGCTGCTTTACGGGGCGCAACGCAGCGGTGACGTCCGGTTCATGCCCCCGGAAATGATCGCAGCCGGTCGCATCCAGCTCGACCAGAGCAAGACCAGCACTGCCGTCGACGTACCGATCGTCGCGCCCCTTGCCGAGGCGCTGGCGGCGGGGCCGATCGGCACACGCACGATTCTGGAAAACAAGTTCGGGGAGCCGTTCACGCCGAAGGGCTTCTACGGGATGATGAAGAAGGCGTGCGTCGCTGCGGGCGTCCCGCACTGCACGCCGCACGGCCTCCGCAAGTCGGCCGCTCGCCGCTGTCGCGAGGCAGGCTGCACCGACGAAGAGGGCATGGCCATCACCGGCCACAAGACCGTCAAAGAATATCGCCGCTACGCCGGCGAGGATGCCCGCGGCGACCGCGCCGACGCGGCCATGACGAAGGTTTTGGCTAACCTCAACCGGGGGTTAGCCAACCGCTCCGGTCAAGATACTGAAATTGGGGGGAATAATGAATAGGTTTGGATGCCCGACAAGGATTCGAACCTTGATTGACGGAGTCAGAGTCCGCTCTCTTACCATTAGAGGATCGGGCAACGAGGGCCGCGCATCTAGGCGGGCACCGTGGGCCTGTCAACAGGGCAAATTGCTCGCCTTGTCGCAAGGGCTTGTACGCGCTACCTAGAGGACAAGCACCGAGCGGGGCGTTCATCCCCGTGACGGCAGAACAGAAACAGATAGAAAGTCACCACGGCTATGGGGGATCGTTCCGCCCGAATGCCGTACCGGCAGGCCCCGCCTGCCCGTTCGGCGCCGAGCCGACCGCAACGCGGTCGCTGGTCCGATGCGCAGGCCTTTGCCGCGCTCGACCTCGGCACCAACAATTGCCGGTTGCTGATCGCCCGGCCGCAGGGCGATGGCTTCGCCGTCATCGACGCCTTTTCGCGCATCGTGCGCCTCGGCGAAGGCCTCGCCGCGACCGGCCGGCTGAGCGACGCCGCGATCGAACGCACCATCGCCGCGCTGCGCGTCTGCGCCGACAAGTTGAAGCGCCGCAACGTCACGCTCGCGCGCTCGGTCGCGACCGAAGCGTGCCGGCGGGCGAGCAACGGGCAGGATTTCATCGCGCGCGCGCTCGCGGAAACCGGCATCCACCTCGACATCATCTCCGCCGAGGAAGAGGCGCGGCTGGCGGTGCTCGGCTGCCATGCTCTGATCGAACCGGGCGACGACCCCGCGCTGATCTTCGACATCGGCGGCGGCTCGACCGAACTGGTGCTGATCGACACGACGCGGGGCAGCATGCCGCGCGTGCTCGACTGGCATTCGGCGCCCTGGGGCGTGGTGTCGCTGACCGAACATGCCGGCGGCGGCGAGGGCGAAGGCGGCCGCCTCGCGGCGTACGAGCGGATGCGCGGCATCGTCGCGGACAGTTTCGCCGACTTTGCCGCCCGCTTGCCCAAGAACGTCCGGCGCCCGCGCCTGCTCGGCACCAGCGGCACCGTGACGACGCTCGGCAGCGTCCATCTGGGGCTCAGCCATTACGACCGCGCGCAGGTCGACGGCCTGATCGTACCCGCCGATGCGATGCGGCGAATCAGCGCCGATCTGTCGCGCAAATCGGTGAAGGAGCGCGCGCAGCTCGCCTGCATCGGATCGGAACGCGCCGACCTGGTGGTCGCAGGCTGCGCGATCCTCGAAACGATCCTCGATTTGTGGCCCGCGGAGCGGCTGGGCATCGCCGACCGCGGCATTCGCGAAGGCATCCTGCGCCGCCTGATGGGCAGCCCCAGACCATGAGTGTCATGACATGAGCAGAGACGGCGGCGGCCTGCGCACCCGCGTCAAGACCGCGCGCGGCCGCACCGCGCAATCGACGCGCTGGCTCGAACGCCAGCTCAACGACCCCTATGTCCGCCGCGCCAAGGCGGAGGGCTATCGCAGCCGCGCGGCGTACAAATTGCTCGAACTCGACGAGCGGTTCGGGATCATCCAGGGCAAGCGCCGCGTCGTCGACCTCGGCATCGCGCCGGGCGGCTGGAGCCAGGTGATCCGCCGCCGCGTGCCCAAGGCGGCGGTGGTCGGCATCGATCTGCTGCCCGTCGATCCGATCGACGGCGTCACCATCTTCCAGATGGACTTCATGGACGATGCCGCGCCGGGCGTCCTGATGGAGGCGCTGGGCGGCGCACCCGACCTGGTGATGTCGGACATGGCGGCGAACACCGTCGGCCACCCGCAGACCGACGCGCTGCGCACCATGGCGCTCGTCGAAACCGCACTCGCCTTCGCGGTCGACGTGCTGGAAAAGGGCGGCACCTTCGTCGCCAAGGTCTTTGCGGGCGGCGCCGATGCGCAATTGGTCGCCGAGATGAAGCGCAACTTCCAGACGGTGAAGCACGCCAAGCCGCCGAGCAGCCGCAAGGGTTCGGTGGAATGGTTCGTCGTAGCGCAGGGGTTCAAGGGCAGGTCAGCGGAATAGCCACGCTATTCCGCGTCGCGGACCTGCCCACGGCCAGCGTCGCGAACGCGACGACTGACGACGCGGCTTCGCCGCGGCGGGGCCTTGCGCGACGCTCCAGCCGTCATCCCACAAAGACCCCAACCTCCGCTGGGGTGACGATAGTGGTCGGGGCTTGGAACGCCGACTCCTCCGCATTCCTCCCCCGCCAGGGGGAGGTGGCAGCGCAATAGCGCTGACGGAGGGGGAGGATACGGTGACGGCAGCGTTCGCGGAACCGCCCCTCCACCACCGGCTGCCGCCGGTGGCTCCCAGCGCAGGGTCGATCATGCCCCCCGCATGATCTTGGATTGCTGGGAGAAATTCAACCCTGCACTCCCGCTAACGCGAGGGAGGAATTGTATGCCCCCAAACCCACCCGCCGCGGCGAAGCCGCGTCGTCAGTCGTCGCTTCGCGACGCTGGCCGTGGATCGGCTCGCGTCGCCGACGAGCTGCGCTCCTCGGCTAGCCGATCCCCCAAACGCAAACGACGCGGCAAAGCCGCGTCGTCAGTCGGGCTGAAGCCCGCTGGCCGTGGACTGGTCCGCGACGCGGATTAGCCGAGGCTTATCCGCTGACCAGTCCTCACCCGTCGTAATCGGCGCCGAGATTCTGGTTCCGCGGCGGCGCAGCGGCGGTCAGGCGGAGCGCTTCGGCCGAAGCGGCAAGCGAGCCGACGGCGTCGACTTCATCGTCGTCGTCGATCTGGACGCGCTGCAGGCTGTTGACCACTGCCTCTTCCAGATGATCGGGGCGGACCAGCTCATCGGCGATTTCGCGCAGCGCGACGACCGGGTTCTTGTCGCGATCGCGATCGAGCAGCAGTTCCGCGCCGCCCGAAATCTGCCGCGCGCGCTGCGCAGCGAACAGGACCAGGTCGAAACGGTTGGGGATCTTGTCGACGCAATCCTCGACGGTAACGCGCGCCATGGACGCTTTCCTTCGCAAATACCGATTCAGTAAGGGGCGGCGTGTAGGCGGAGGCTGTGGGTAAAGTCAAGGAAATCGGGGGCGCGGGGATGCGGACGTGTCGCAGGTGAGCGCCGCTGGCCCCACCCAATCCGTCACCCCGGACTTGGTCCGGGGTCCACTAGGCCGCAGGGGAGGAGAAAGAGGCTCCAACCACCCCCCTAGCCGCAGAGTGGACCCCGGACCAAGTCCGGGGTGACGGCGTGGGTGGGCTGAGGTCACGTTCATAACGTCTCACCCTTACTTGCCACCTGGCGCACCGACGGGCACAGACGAGCGCGATGGATGCGCCCGCTCCCCAGCCGACCTTCGCGGTCGATGGCAATCGGCTGACGCTGCTCGATACCGGCCCGCGCCGCCTCGACGCGCTGCTCGCCCTGATCGCGGGCGCGGCCCATTCGCTGCGCATCCTCTATTACATCTACGCCGACGACACGACCGGACGCCGCGTCAATGCCGCGCTGATCGCCGCAGCGGAACGCGGCGTCGACACCGCGCTGATCGTCGACGGCTTCGGCAGCGAAACCGACGACGCCTTTTACGCGCCGCTGCGCGAGGCCGGCGTATCCGTGTGCCGCTTCGCGCCGCGGTTCGGCCGCCGCTACCTGCTGCGCAACCACCAGAAGCTGGCGCTCGCCGATGCGGGGCAGTCGGGCGAGCGGATCATCATCGGCGGGTTCAACGTCGAGGACGATTATTTCGGCACCCCCGCGCAAGAAGCGTGGCGCGACCTGGGGCTGCTGGTCGAGGGGCCGGCCGCGGGTCGGCTGGCCGGCTATTTCGACGCGCTGCACGACTGGCTGCGGCTGCCCAAAGGCAAGGTGCGCCCGCTCAACAAGGCGCTGGCGCGGTGGAGCGAGGCGCATGGCGACACGCGCTGGCTGATCGGCGGGCCGACGCGGCGCCTGTCGCCCTGGGCCCGCGCGGTGCGCGACGACCTGCGCCGTGGCAAGCGGATCGACATCATCGCCGCCTATTTCACGCCCTCGCCCACCATTCTGCGCCGCCTGGACAAAGCGGGGCGGCGCAAGGCGAAGGTGCGCGTCGTCACCGCGTCCAAATCCGACAACAACGCGACGATCGCGGCGGCGCGCTTCACCTATGCGGGCCTGCTGCGCAAGGGCGTCGCGCTGTACGAATATCTGCCGACCAAGCTGCACACCAAACTCTACGTCATCGACGACGTCGTCTATGTCGGATCGGCCAATTTCGACATGCGCAGCCTGTTCATCAACATGGAGCTGATGCTGCGCGTCCACGACGCCGCCTTCGCCGCGCATGTCCGGACCTATATCGAAGGCGAGATTGCGCGATCGCAGCCGATCACGCGCAGCTGGTACAAGGCGCATACCGGCGTGCTGCAGCGCCTGCGCCAGTTCGCCGCCTATCTGCTGATCGCGGTGGTGGATCCCAGCGTGTCGCGCGGGCTGAACTTCGGCGTCGACGACTAGCCGCGCGTCACCGGCCCAGCGCGTCGATCTGCGCGCGCGCCTCTGCGGGGATCAGCGCCTCCATCACCGCCCAATAGCCCGCCACCGCCTCTTGCCCGGCATAGCTGTACGCCTTGGCCATGCGGTCGCGCTGTTCCTCGAACAAGGCGGTTTCCAGCGCGATCCCCTGTTCCGTCAGCCGCAACAGGCGCTGGCGGCGATCGACGTCCCCGGCGCGCATGCAGACGAGATCGCGATCGACCAAATCCTTCATCACCCGGCCAAGCGACTGTTTGGTCACCGCCAGCAACAGCAGCAGATCGCCGACGGTGACGTCGGGGCAGCGCCCGATGAAATAAAGCGCCCGGTGATGCGCGCGCCCCAGGCCCAGTTCGGCCAGCTTTTCGTCCGCCGTGCGCAGAAACCGCGTCTGGGCGAACATCATCAATTCCATGCCGCGGCGGATCGCGGTGTCGCGCAGGAACAGGGCAGAGGAATGCTTCGGAGCGTCCATATCGGACGCGATTAGCTTAAGCCGCGATGCAGGAAAAGGGCCCGTATCGGCAAAATCGTTTGATTGTGTCGCTACAGGCCGCGCTGGCGATCAATCCTTCCACGCCCAATACAGCTGCGCAGGGGGTACGTTCCACCATTCCATGTCATGATCGATGTTGGTGAAATGGGGGGTGAGGAAGTCCTTCACCTTGGGCGAGAATTGATAAACCAGGAACGCGCCACCGGTGCGGATGACGCGATGCGTCGCCGCGGCGATCGCCGGGCCGACGCCGGCGGGCAGCGTCGAGAAAGGCAGGCCCGACAGCACGTAATCGGCATGGTCATGCCCGCGTTCGCGCACGATCCGCTCGACGTCCGCCGCCGATCCTTCCACCGCGACGAAGCGCGAATCCGTGATGGTGTGGTCGAGGTAGCGGATGAAATCGGGGTTGGTGTCGATCGCGATCAGCGTCGCGTCGGGCGCCATCCGCTCCAGGATCGGGCGGCAGAAGGTGCCGACGCCGGGACCATATTCGACGAACAGCTTGCACGCCGACCAGTCGACGGGCGCAAGCATCTTGCGGATCAGCTTGTCCGACGATGGGATGATCGACCCCACCATCACCGGATGCTTCAGGAAGCCCTGAAAGAACATCGCGACCGGGCTCGGCACGCCGGTGCCACGGGTACGGCGCCTGGCGGCGGTGGTCGAAGAGGGCATCGGCTTCCTGTCGTTGATCGCGTGTCGGGACCCCGCGCAGGACCGCGCGGAAAATACCCCGTGCCACGTTTCCCGAACGCGTTTCAAGACATGCGGTTGCGTCGCCCCCTGCGGTTCGTCGCAGCGAGCGCTCCCGAGACACAGCTTGCCCTGCCCCGTCGCCGGACTAGGAAGGGGATCACGGAGGGGAAGAAACCATGGCGGAGCAACGGTCTGGCAAGGTCGCTGTGATCTTTACCTCGCAGCGCAACGGCGCCGACGCGGCGGGCTATGACGCGGCCGCGGCGGCAATGGCGGCGCTGGCGGCACGCCAGCCGGGCTATCGCGGCGTCGACAGCGTGCGGGGCGCCGACGGCGCCGGCATCACGATCAGCTATTGGGCGGACGAGGCGGCCGCGATCGCCTGGCGCGACCAGCCCGACCATGCCGCGATCCGCGAGGCGGGCCGGGCGCGTTGGTACGACCGCTATCAGGTCATCGTCTGCGCCGTGACGCGCAGCTATGCCTGGGACCGCGCCGGGCGCCGCGCCGCATGACCGGCCGGACCCGCGGCCCGATGGACCGGCGCTTTGCGCTCATGTTCCTCGTCATGCTGACGATCGCGGCGGGCAATACCGCGCTGCAATCGATCCTGCCCGCGCTGGGGCGCTCGCTGAAGGTCGCCGACAGCGCCGTCGCCGCCGCCTTTTCGGTATCGGCGCTATTATGGGTGATCGCCGCGCCCTTCTGGGCGAACCGGTCCGACCGGCACGGGCATCGCGCGATGATCCTGCTGGGCGTCGGCGGCTTTTCGGTGTCGCTCAGCCTGTGCGGCCTGTTCCTCGCCGCCGGGATCAACGGCTGGATCGGCGGCACCGCCGCCTTCGGCCTCTTCATCGCCGGCCGGCTGATCTACGGCACGTTCGGCTCCGCCGCGCCGCCCGCGGTACAAGCGCTGGTCGCCGGCGAGACGAGCCGTGAGGATCGCACGCGCGCCCTCACCCTGCTCGCCAGCGCCTTCGGCCTCGGCACCATCCTGGGGCCGGCGATCGCGCCCTATCTGCTGCTCGGCCATATCGGCCGTGTCGAGGTGGGGCTGGCCGGCCCCGCCTTCGTCTTCGCGGTGTTCGGCGTGGGCGTGTGGATCACGGTGCGTGCGATCCTGCCCGACGACCGGCGCGCGGCGTTCCACGAACACGGCACCTCCTCGGCCTATCCCTCGATTGGCGGCGCCCCCACCGGCGCGACCGTCGCCGCCGCGACGCAGCCGCATAGCGAGCATGTCGGCTATCTCGATCCGCGCGTGCGCGCCTGGATGATCGCGGGACTGGTGATGGGCCATGCGCAGGCGATGACCAGCCAGGCGATCGGTTTCCTCGTCATCGATCGCCTGCACATCGCGCCCGCGCTGGCGCTGGAGCCGACCGGCATCGTGCTGATGATGGGCGCGGGCGCGGCGCTGCTGGTGCAATGGGGGGTGATCCCATTGCTCGGCCTGACGCCGCGAAGGCTGGTGCTGGTGGGGCTGGTGCTCGCCGCGGCCGGCGTGGCGCTGACCGGGCTGGCGACGTCGCTGTACGGTATCGCCACCGCTTATGCGCTGGCGAACCTGGGCTTCGGCTTCACGCGGCCCGGGTTTACCGCGGGGTCGAGCCTTGCCGTCGGACCCGCCGCGCAAGGCTCGGTGGCCGGCAAGGTGACGAGCGTCAACGGCGCGAGCTTCGTGCTCGGCCCCTCGATCGGCGTCGGCCTGTACGAACTGTCGCGGCCGCTGCCGTATCTGACCGCGGCGGCGGCGCTGGTGGTGCTGTTCGTGTACGCGTGGGTGGCGTTGCGGGAGCGGGCCTGATCCGCGCGCCCAAGAACCGTTCGCCCTGAGCCTGTCGAAGGGCACCTTTCCTTAGACGTAACGCCCGTGGAGAGGCGGGCTTCGACAGGCTCAGCCCGAACGGTTTTGGCGCGTTTGCGCCTCAGTCCGCGCCCTTCGGCCCGCGCGCGCGGAGCTGTCCGGGGGAGATGAAGCCGATCGGCTGGATCGCCGCCGCATCCTGCTTCAGCTGCGCGGCGATCTTCTCGTAATCCTTCTCCATCTCAGGCGTCACGCTCGCCCGCGATTCGGTCAGCGCCGATTCGAAGTCCGCCATCGTCACCGCGGTCGACTGCAACGATCGCCGCAGCGCGACCAGGCCGGCGCGGCGCACCACGTCTTCCAGATCGGCACCGGTAAACCGGTCGGTCTGGCGCGCGATCGCATCCAGATCGACATCGTCGGCCAGCGGCATCTTCTGCGTCTGGATGCCCAGAATGCGCCGGCGCCCCTCCTGATTGGGGACACCAACATAGACCAGCTCATCGAACCGCCCCGGTCGCAGCAGCGCGGGGTCGATCAGGTTCGGCCGGTTGGTCGCGCCGATGACGACCACCGACTGTAATTCCTCCAGCCCGTCCATCTCGGCGAGGATCGTGTTGACCACGCGCTCGGTCACCTGCGGCTCACCAAGACCGCCGCCGCGCGCGGGCACCAGACTGTCGAGTTCGTCGATGAAGATCACGCACGGCGCCACCTGCCGCGCGCGCTGGAACAGGCGCGTAATCTGCTGCTCGCTCTCGCCATACCATTTCGACAGCAGGTCGCTCGACTTGGTGGCGATGAAATTCGCCTCCGCCTCGCGCGCCACCGCCTTGGCGAGCAAGGTCTTGCCCGTGCCCGGCGGGCCATAGAGCAGGAAGCCCTTGGCCGGCCGGATGCCCAGCCGACGGAAGGCATCCGGGTCCTTCAGCGGCAGCTCGACGCCTTCCTTCAGCCGGTTCTGCGCCGCATCCAGCCCACCGACATCGTCCCAGCGCACGCGCGGCGCCTCGACCATCACCTCGCGCATGGCGCTCGGCTGGACGCGCTTCAGCGCCTCGAGGAAGTCCTCGCGCGTCACCGACAGCTCGTCGAGCACCTCGGCCGGGATCGTCCGCTCTTCCAGGTTCAGCTTGGGCATGATCCGCCGCACCGCTTCGATCGCCGCCTCGCGGGTCAGCGCGGCCAGGTCGGCGCCGACGAAGCCATAGGTGGTGCGCGCCAGTTCGACGAGATCGACCTTGTCGCCCAGCGGCATGCCGCGGGTGTGGATGCCCAGGATTTCGCGACGGCCGCGCTCGTCGGGCACGCCGACGACGATCTCGCGATCGAAGCGGCCCGGCCGACGCAGCGCTTCGTCGATCGCCTCCGGCCGGTTGGTCGCGGCGATCACGACGAGGTTCGCACGCGCCTCCAGCCCGTCCATCAGCGTCAGCAGCTGCGCGACGACACGCTTCTCCGCCTCACCCTGCACGCTGCCGCGCTTGGGGGCGATCGAATCGATCTCGTCGATGAAGACGATCGACGGCGCGCTCTTTGCCGCTTCCTCGAAAATCTCGCGCAGCCGGCCCTCGGACTCGCCATAGGCCGAGCCCATGATCTCGGGGCCGTTGATCAGGAAGAAGGACGCGTCGCTTTCGTTGGCCACGGCGCGCGCGAGGCGCGTCTTGCCGGTGCCCGGCGGGCCATAGAGCAGCAGGCCCTTGGGCGGATCGACGCCCAGCCGCTGGAACAGCTCGGGATAGCGCAGCGGCAGCTCGACCATCTCGCGCAGCTGATCGATCGTCTGCGCCATGCCGCCGATATCGTCATAGGTCACGTCGGCGCGGCGCTGCGTCGGCTCCTCATATTCGGGGCGCAGCTCGACCTCGGTATTCTCGTCGATGTGGACGATACCCTTGGGGCTGGCCGACACCACCGACAGGCGAATTTCCTGCAACGCATAGGCCGGCGCGTTCATGAACTGCTGGATGCCCGGCGGCATGTTGCCGACACGCTGATGCCCCGCGGTCGCGACGACGTCGCCCTGGCAGAGCGGCCGCCCGAAGAAGGTGCGCTTCAGCGCCTGCGGCTGGCCCTGCAAGCGCAGATTGGCCTGCGCGGGCGCGAAGACGACGCGAGTCGCGGGCTTCGATTCCACTTTCCGCACCTCGACGAAATCGCCCGCGCCGACGCCGGCATTGGCGCGTTGCAGGCCATCGATGCGCAGGATCTCGATCCCCTCATCCTCGGGATACGGCCCGACGGCGCGCGCGGGCGTCGACTGCTTGCCGACGATCTCGATCACGTCGCCCTCGCCCACGCCCAGTGCGGCCATCAGGCTGCGCGGCAGGTGCGCCAGGCCGCGGCCGGAATCCTCCGGACGGCTGTTCGCCACCTGGATTTTACGCGTCGGGGTATCGCTGTCGGCCATCCACTCTCGTCCTGCAGGGTGCGTTCGAAGCGCGCGAGATAGGAAGGCGGTTCCGATGGTGCGAGGGTGAAGCTTTTGAAAACGCGTTCACGCGCGTTAGCGGCTCCGGCCTGCTGCGCGCGTTTCGCCGAAAACGCACAAAAAAAGGGCCGGCGAAAACGCCAGCCCGGGAAAGTTTTTAGGAGAGGATGCCTGAAAGGCCCGTCCCCTTTCCTCTCCGCAGCTTTATGTTGCAAGTGCGAAAACATTCGATACGATTGCACAATCTGCATTCGTTGACGCGACACTGGGGCGAGGAAGGACCGCGATGCGCAGATTGCCGCCGCTGGGCGCCATCGAGGCGTTTGTGCAAGTCGCCCGACTGGGGTCGGTGAAGGCTGCTGCCACCGAACTGGCGCTGTCCGCACCCGCGCTCAGTCGCCGCGTGCAGAGCCTGGAACGGTTCATCGGGCGTCCGCTGTTCGAACGCCGCCACCAGGCGATGGTGCTGAACGCGGATGGCGACCGCCTGCTCGGCCAGATCGCGCCGATGCTCGACAGCCTGTCGGATACGATCGAGGAGATGATGGGGCATAGCGACGTGCTCCGCCTGCGCCTCGGCATCCTGCCGCTGTTCGCATCGCAGCGCCTGTTCCCGCGGCTGGGCGAGTTGCGCGCGGCGCATCCGGAACTGCATCTCGATATCGACACCGCCGGCCACGGCATCGCACGGCTGGGCGAAGGCCTCGACGCGGTGATCGCCCTATCGCGCGAGATCGATCCGACGCTGTACGCCAAGCGGCTCGACCGCAATTCGGTCTACGTCATCGGCGCGCGCACGCTGCTGGAGGGACCCGACCCGGTCACCCGGCCCGAACAATTGAGCGGCCTGACCGCGCTGATCCACCGCGAGATGCCCGACAATTTCACCGCATGGCGCGACGCGGCGGGCATCGACCCATCGATCGAGCCGCTGGCGATCGACTATTTCGATTCGGGCGCCTTGATGCTGGAGGCTGCGGCGCAGGGCATCGGCGTCGCCTTCATGCACGAGAGCCATTTCCAGGACGCCCGCGATCCGCGGCTGGTGCGCCTGTTCGATATCGTGGTGGAAAGCCCGTACAGCTATTGGTTCGTCTGCCGCCCCCGCGCGCTGCAACAGCGTCCGGTCCGCATGTTCCACGACTGGCTGATAAGGACGCTGGGCGAAGTTTAACGGTCGGGACGATCAGCGAACGTCCCGTATCCTCCCCCTCCGTCACCGGCTGTGCCGGCGCCACCTCCCCCTGGCTGGGGAGGAATGAGGTTGAAGTCCTCCCCCCCAGGGGGAGGTGGCAGGCCGTATGGCGACGGAGGGGGAGGACACGGCGCCCTCGCCCCCCTAACGGCTTACTCCGCCTTCGCGCTGACGATCTTGCCCGGATTGCGGGGCGGCTCGCCCTTGGGCAGCTTATCGATCAGGTCCATGCCGTCGGTCACTTCGCCCCAGACGGTATACTGGTTGTCGAGGAAGCGCGCGTCGTCGAAGCAGATGAAGAACTGGCTGTTCGCCGAATTGGGATCGCTGGTCCGCGCCATCGAGCAGACGCCGCGGACGTGCGGCTCCTTGTTGAACTCCTGCTTCAGATTGGGCTTCGACGACCCGCCGGTGCCGTCGCCACGACCGCCGTCACCGCCCTGCGCCATGAAGCCCGGGATCACGCGGTGGAACGGCACGCCGTTGTAGAAGCCTTCGTTCGCCAGCTCGCCGATGCGCGCGACGTGGTTCGGCGCCAGATCCGGGCGCAGCTTGATCGTGACGTCGCCCTGTTCGGACCCGGTGTCGAGCGTCAGCGTCAGCGTGGTGAAGGTATCGGCCATGTGTTGTCCTTTATGGTGTTGCCGCAGCAGGTAGTGTCGCTTCGGCCGAAGGGCAAATCCCCGAAGGGTGGCCAATCGTGCCGCAGCGCGGTAGACGCCCCCGATTGCACCACGACACGATTGCAGCACGGACGGAGGCAGCGATGAGCGATACCGAGCTTCCCGAGATGCTGGCCCCCGAACAGGACGAGCTGGACGAGGACGATCGCCTGCGTCCCGAATTCGTCGATGCGGTGCTGGACGCGGTGCGCGCGGGCGACGACGAGGAAGCGCGCGCGCTGGTCGAGCCGCTGCACCCGGCCGACATCGCCGACCTGTTCGAACTGACCCCGCATGAGGATCGCGCCGGCCTCGCCCGCGCGCTGAAGGACTTGCTCGACGGCGACGTCTTCGCCGAGATGAACGATTACGTCCGCGAGGACCTGATCGACGCGCTGACCCCGACCGAGGTCGCCGACATCGCGAGCGAACTCGACACCGACGACGCGGTCGCGATCATCGAGGATCTGGAGGAAGCCGACCAGCGCGCCGTGCTGCGCGCGCTCGACCCCGACGATCGCGCCGCGATCGAAGAGGCGCTGTCCTACCCGGAGGAAACCGCCGGCCGCCTGATGCAGCGTGAGCTGATCGCGGTGCCCGATCACTGGACCGTCGGCGACGTCATCGACTTCCTGCGCCACCACGAAGAGCTGACCACCGACTTCTGGGAAATCTTCGTCGTCGATGCCGGCCACCACCCGGTCGGCACGTGCCAGCTGTCGTGGATCCTGCGCACGCCGCGCAGCATCGCGATCGGCGATGTGATGAAGCGCGAGCAGACGCTGATCCCGGTCGACATGGATCAGGAAGAGGTCGCGCTCCGCTTCCAGAAATACGCGCTCATCAGCGCCGCGGTGGTCGATGCGTCCGATCGGCTCGTCGGCATGATCACCGTCGACGATATCGTCCATATCATCCAGCAGGAGGCGGGCGAGGACGCCCTCCGCCTGTCGGGCGCCGGTGAAGGCGACATCAACGAACCGATCCGCTTCACCGTGCGCACGCGCATCGCGTGGCTGGTGGTGAATCTGGGCGCGACGATGTTGTCGGCATCGGTCGTCGGCCTGTTCCAGGGTGAGATCGCCCGCTTTGCCCTGCTCGCCGCGCTGATGCCGATCGTGTCGGCGCTGGGCGGCAATGCGGGTACGCAGACGCTCGCCGTCGTCGTCCGCGCGCTCGCGACCAACCAGCTCACCAGCTCGAACACGCTGCGCATGCTGGCACGCGAATTCCAGATCGCGCTGTGCAACGGCGGCGCGCTCGGCCTGGTCGGCGCGGTCGGCAGCTATGTGATCCTCGGCAACCTGCAATTGTCGATCGTGTTCGCGATCGCGATGGTCATCAACTCGATCGTCGCCGGCCTCGTCGGCGTCATCGTGCCGGTGGCGCTCGACAAGGCCAATGTCGATCCGGCGGTGTCGTCCGCGGTGTTCGTGACCACCGCGACCGACGTGATGGGGTTCTTTTCGTTCCTGGGACTGGCATCGTTGTGGGGTTTGGGCGGGTAATCCCTCTTAGTCCTCCCCCGCCAGGGGGGGGGGTGGCAGCGCGGCAGCGCTGACGGAGGGGGAGGTCACGGCGAGTATATCGTATGCCGAAACGCCCCCTCCACCACGGCCTGCGGCCGCGGTCCCCAGCGCAGGGAGGACTTAGCGCGGCCTTGCCGCACCGCCCTGCCCCACCCACATCGCGCGGCCATGCTGCATCTCACCAAAGTGGCCTTCGGCGCGACCAGCGTCGATCATCTCGCCGATCGCCTGACACAGCGTGCCGCGGACGGCCCGGTCTTCCTGACCACGCGCTATCTGCCCAAGCGGCACGAAGAGGTGGCCGGACAGGGTTCCTTATTCTGGATCATCAAGCACCAGCTCGTCGCACGCTCGCCGATCCTCGGCTTCGGCGAGGCGGAGGGCGGCCGGGTCGCGATTCACATCGATCCGGCGCTGGTGCTCGTACAGGCCCGACCGAAGCGTGCGCATCAGGGCTGGCGTTATCTGGAAGCGGCGGATGCGCCGGCGGACCTGGGCGGCGACACCGACGGCCTGTCGCTGATGCCGCCCGCACTGGTGGGCCGGCTCGCGGAACTCGCGCTGATTTAAGACTCGGCGACCGCCCTAGCCACCCCGTCACCCCAGCAACACCGCGCGATACGCCTCGAAACACCGCTCGCCGCACTTCAACCGGATCAGCGCGCCCTCGGCCATCGCGGTCGCGCGGCGCGGGTCTTCCTCCACCGCCGGGCGGATCGCTTCGCGGTTCCAATCCTCGCTGTGCTTGATGTCGAGCACCGCATGCAGGTCGAAATAGCGGCGCTCCTTGTCGGAAAAGCCCAGCCGCCGCAGCCCCTTGGCCGTCGCGGCAGAGCGATCCGGCGCGGTCAGCTCGATCACGCCGAGCGCCCCCACCGACTGCCATGCATAGCGGCGGTTGGTCGCCATCGCGGTCATCGCATTGGCCAGCGCCAGGCTCTGCCACAAGGTGTTCTCGATCACCGGGTTCACCGCCAGCGTCTCGACCAAAGCATTGAGCATGGGGCCGTGCATGCCCTTGGCATTGCCCCGGCCCATTTCGTCCCAGTAATTGCGCGCCAGCTCCAGCTTGGGCAGTGTCGGCAGCTTCACCTGCGTCATCGCGACGAGATCGTCGAACCCCGCCTCACCCGCCGCTTCCTGCTCGAAGAACCAGCGCAGCTGGTCGAGGTTCGCCTGCTCCGCCAGCCACGGGAACAGCGCATCGTGCTGCCCTGGCCCGCTCGCCTTCAGCTCCTCGAACCAGGCGATAAAGCCCTCGACGTCGGTCGGCGCCGCGGCAGCCTCCTCGGCCACCTCTTCGCGCAATTCCTCCAGAAAGCCGCCTTCCAGCCGCTGCATCCGCACGTCGCGATCCAGCGTGCGCTGCCAGTCGGCGACCGGGAAGCCCGGCTCCAGCCGCTCGCGGTTCCAATGGGCGAGGCCGCGCTGGAAACTGTCGGTCAGGAATTGCGACGCCGGAATACCGGCGTCGATGATACGGGTTGCCACTGCTTCATCCCCTCGAACCTGTGCCGCCGTACGGGCGGCCTAATAGGTCAGGCTAACCGCCTGTTTCCGCTATCGTTCCCGCCATTTCGGGGGTGCTTGACCTGGATCAGCACGATACGTGCGTCACCCTTCCCCAACCCCTGCGCTATGGGTATAGCCGGGCCGATCATGACCGCCGCGACGCCCCTTTTGCCGCCTGCCGACTGGCGCGATTTCCTCGCGCTCACCAAGCCGCGCGTGATGACGCTCGTCGTGTTCACCGGCCTGTGCGGCATGCTGGCGGCGCCCGTGGGCGTGCATCCGGTGATCGGCTTCACCGCGATCCTGTGCATCGCACTGGGCGCCGGCGCGGCGGGCGCGCTCAACCAATGGTATGAGGCGGACCTCGACGCCAAGATGCGCCGTACGCAGAAGCGGCCGCTGCCCGATGGCCGGATGGACCGTCAGTCGGCGCTGCACTTCGGCGTCGGCCTTGCCGCTTTCTCGGTCATCCTGATGTATTTCGCGGTCAACCTAGCCGCCGCGGCGATCCTGACCGTCTCGATCCTGTTCTACGTGCTGATCTACACCGTCTGGCTGAAGCGGCGCACGCCGCAGAATATCGTGATCGGCGGCGCGGCCGGCGCCTTTCCGCCGCTGATCGGCTGGGCGGCGGCGACGGGGCATGTCGCCTTGCTCCCCGTGCTGCTGTTCGGCCTCGTCTTCCTGTGGACGCCGCCGCATTTCTGGGCGCTCGCGCTGTTCGTGAAGACCGATTACGCCAATGCCGGCGTGCCGATGCTGCCCGTCGTCGCCGGCGAGCGCACGACCCGCCGCCAGATCGGCCTGTACACCATCCCGATGGCGCTCGCCGCGCTGCTGCCCTGGCCGCTCGGGCTGACCGGCGCGATCTACGGCGTGGTCGCGACCGTCACGACGCTGGTCTTCGCCGCCCTCGCGCTGATCGTCGCCACGCGCACGACGCAGCCCGACGATAACATGAAGCCCGAAAAGCGCCTGTTCAGCTATTCGATCCTCTACCTCTTCGTGGTGTTCGGCGCATTGGTCGTCGATCGCTGGGTGCTGCCATGATGACTCCTGACGACCAAGACCTGATCCGCGCGCGCCAGCAATCGCGGGCACGCGTGATGGCGCTGCTGCTCGGCGCGTTCGTGATCCTCGTCTTCGCCATTGCGATCGTAAAGATCCGCGAGGGCATGTGACCGGGGCGGCGACCGATGCCGGCACCCGCCGCCAGCTGCGCACCGCGATGCTGGCGGTGCTCGGCATCTGCGTGATGACCGGCATCGCCTGGGCCAGCGTGCCGCTCTACCGCCTGTTCTGCCAGGTGACCGGCCTCAACGGCACGACGCAGCGCGCGCTCGAAGCGCCCGGCGCGGTCAACAAGCTGATCCGCATCGATTTCGACAGCAACGTCGCCCCGGGCATGAAGTGGCGCTTCCGCCCCGAAGCGGGGTCGGAGACGGTGAAGATCGGCGCGCGCGACATGGCGTTCTTCACCGCGACCAACCTCGACACCAAGCCCGTCACCGGCACCGCGACGTTCAACGTCACGCCCAGCCAGGCCGGCAAATATTTCACCAAGATCCAGTGTTTCTGCTTCACCCAGCAGACGCTGAAGCCCGGCGAGACGCAGCGCATGCCGGTCATCTTCTTCGTCGATCCCAAGATCATGGACGACCCCGACGCGTCGGACGTCGAGACGATCACGTTGTCCTACACCTTCTATCCCGCGGATACCGGCAAGACTCCCGGCCGCGCGCAGACGGGTTCGGAATCCTGATCGACGGCCCCCGTCCTGTGCCGGGCGCTAAAATCGTCGCCGCCACGACCTTGTTCTAGGGGCGTTTGGGCCTTAGGGTCCCGCCCCAAAGAGGATAAGAGAACAGGGACCTGACCATGGCCGGCGCCAAGAATCACGACTATCACATCCTGCCACCCAGCATCTGGCCCCTGTTCGGATCGCTCTCGGCGCTGGTGATGGCGAGCGGCGCGATCATGTGGATGCACGGCGGCCACCTGGCGGCCGACAAGGCCAATGGCGGCGGCTGGATCTTCTTCGCCGGCCTCGCGGGCGTGCTGTTCACGATGTACAGCTGGTGGGCGGACGTGGTGCGCGAAGCGCATCATGGCGATCATACCCCCGTCGTCCAGCTCCACTTCCGCTACGGCATGATCCTGTTCATCGCCTCCGAAGTCATGTTCTTCGTCGGCTGGTTCTGGGCGTTCTTCGACTTCAGCCTGTTCCCGACCGCCATGGCCTTCGTCGACGGCCAGGTGGAGCGCGCGGCCGAAGGCGCTGCGGCGATCGCCGCGCAATGGCCGCCCAAGGGCCTGACCGTCATCAACGCGTTCGAGCTTCCCCTGCTCAACACGCTGATCCTGCTGACCAGCGGCACCACGGTCACCTGGGCGCACCATGCGCTGATCCACAACCAGCGTGGCGGCGAGAAGCGCGGCCTGTGGGGCATGCTGGGCGTCGGCGACCGTGACGGCGTTCTGAAGGGCCTGTGGCTGACGGTCGCGCTGGGCGTGCTGTTCAGCAGCATCCAGGCATACGAATACATGCACGCGCCCTTCCCGTTCAAGGGCATCAACTATGGCGCCGCCTTCTTCATGGCGACCGGCTTCCACGGCTTCCACGTTCTGATCGGCACGATCTTCCTGATCGTCTGCCTGATCCGCGCCTATAAGGGCGACTTCACGCCGCGCCAGCATTTCGGCTTCGAAGCCGCCGCCTGGTATTGGCATTTCGTCGACGTGGTGTGGCTGTTCCTGTTCGTCACCATCTACGTCTGGGGCGGCTGGGGCGCACCGGTTCACGGCGGCTGATAAGGTTGACGGGCGTCGCATGACCGATCCGACGCCCGTATCTTCGCCTGCGATTGCCGAGGTCGCGTTGAAGGGGCTGTGTCCGCGTTGCGGCCGGCCCCTTTTGTTTGCCGGCTGGGTCAAGTTCGCGGATCGCTGTTCGGGCTGCGGCCTGGATTTCACGCGCTTCAACGTCGGGGACGGGCCCGCCGCCTTCCTGACGCTGATCCTGGGCGCATTGGTCGTCGCCGGCGCCATCACGCTTGAGCTGACGCTGCACCCGCCGCTGTGGCTGCACATGCTGATCTGGATTCCCGTCACCGCGGCGGGCGTGATCTGGTCGCTGCGCGTCGCCAAGGCTGCACTGCTCGCCGCCGAATATCGGAACGCCGCGCGCGAAGGCCGCATCGACGAGGCCCGCAGCGACCCCACCCCATGAAGCGCATCCCCCTGATCCCCACCATCGTCGTCGCGCTCGCGGTGGCCGCGATGATCGGCCTCGGCCTCTGGCAGCTGCTCGACCGCGCGCCGAAGAAAGAGGCGTATCTGGCGCAGCTCGCCGCCAATCCGGCCAAGCCGCCGATCGCCTTCCCGCGCTTTCCCGACGACCGCCTGCTGTTCCGCCGCGCCTCGGGCCTGTGCGTCCGCGTCACCGGCCAACGGCTCGCCGGCGCGGGAAAGGCCGGCTTCCGCCTGATCGCCGACTGCGCGACGGGCGCGGAGGGGCCGGGCATGCTCGTCCAGCTCGGCACCACCACCGACCCCGCCTACAAGGGCACCTGGACCGGCGGCCCGGTGACAGGCTTCATCAGCCACGCGCCCGACGCCCGCTCGTTGATCGGCTCGCTGTTCGATCATACACCGCAGCGGCTGATGCTGGTCGCCGATCGCCCCGCCCCCGGCCTTGCCGCCAACGGCCAGCCCGACCTGTCGTCGGTGCCGAACAACCATCTGTCCTACGCCGTCCAGTGGTTCCTCTTCGCCGCCATCGCCGCGACGATCTACGCGCTGGCGCTGCGCCGGCGACGGTAGGCGGGTGCCGCCTTGAGCGCGATCCCCATGTCCATTATCCCATCGACATGATCTGCGCGATCGCCTCCATCCAACATCACCGCCTCGTGACGGCGGTGTTCGCGCGCGTGTCGGGATGTCGGAGCGGCTGACCAGCCTATCCGTCCCGACACGACCCACCCCGCCCGACCGGCGGGGTTTTTTGTGCCAGTCGGGCCTGACCAAGGAAGGCCTACCATGATGATATCGACGGACGCGGCCATCGCCCGCATCGCTTTGGGCGTAATCGATCGCACATTACCGAAGCGCGACTGGACGCACGCCGCGCACTTTGCCGCCGCGCTGTGGCTGTATCGCCATCGTCCCGACCTGGCCACGCCGCAGGGCATGCGGACGCTGATCTCGCGCTACAATAACGCGACGCTCACCGCCAACACCGATAGCAGCGGCTACCATCACACCATCACCTGCGCGTCGATGCGGGCCGCGGCGCACTATCTGGAGCGCTACGCGCCGGAGGCACCGCTGCATCGCGTGCTCGCCGCGCTCATGGCATCGCGGCCGGGCAACCCGGAGTGGCTGCTGGATCACTGGCATCGCGATACGCTGTTCAGCGTGCTCGCGCGCCGCGGCTGGGTCGAACCCGATCGGCAGCCCCTGCCCTTTTGACGCCGGAACGGGGCGGCGGCGTGGCGCACCGCCGCCCCACGCCCTTTACCCCGCGTGGAACGCCTTGAACTGCGCCTGCGCGTCGTCGCTCATCAGATTCTGCATCATCGTCCAATAGCCGCTGACCGCCTCTTCGCCCGAAGCGGCATAGGCGCGGCTCATGTTGGCGTGCAGCCCGCTGAACAGGCGACGCTCCAGATCCTCACCCGCCGGCGTCAGGCGCAGCAGGCGCTGGCGGCGGTCCGCCTCGCCCGGGCGCTGTTCGATCAGGCCATTGTCGATCAGCGCGCCGAGCACGCGGCCCAGCGACTGTTTGGTCACGCCCAAGAGCCCCAGCAACTCGCCCACCGACAGATTGGGTCGCCGTCCGACGAAATACAGGCAGCGATGATGCGCCCGGCCCAGCCCCATGGCGGTCAGTTCGGCATCGGAATGGCGCAGGTGCGATTTGTGCGCAAACAGCAACAGGTCCATCCCCCCACGGATCACGTCGTCGCGCAGAAACTGGGCGGGGGGCGGCTTGATCGGTTCCGGCATAATGCGTGGTTCGTCCCTCGGTTCACGACGAGCTTGTCGTTGCTGTCATGACGACACGGAACGTCAGCATCCTCACCCGAAACTGGCGGATACTGTCCAAAAAAATGCAATCAATTGCTCATTCTGGCAGATTAGGTCTGTAACGGAGTACAAACCTACTCATCCGGGCATCGTGCCGGGGCGCAGATAGGCGAACATGTGCGCGACATAATCCGCCTTGCCCAGCGCCGCGCCCTCGGCCCGCAGGATCGCATAGGCGGTCATGACGTGGAAATAGAACTGGGGGATCGCCCAGTCGCGGGCATATTGCTCCGCGCTGAGATCAAAGATCATGCCCTGCGGCAGCGCATGTGCGATGGCGCGCGCCGGATCGACCGGAGGCATCGCTCCCGCCGCCCCCTCGACCATCGCGATCGTCTCGGCGATCCGCGCCTGCGCGTCGGCCAGCGTCCCCGGCGCCTCGGCCGCGCCGCGTCCCTCGGCGAGCAACGTCTGCACCGCATCGGGCAGCGGCGCGTCGCGCAGCCGGGCGACGCCCTCATAGGCCTGCACGCAGGCGAAGCGCACCTGCGTCGCCAGCGGGAACATGTCCGGCGCCAGCCGCGCAGTCAGCAGCCCCTCCCCACCATCCTCCCGCCCCGCGCCCGCCTTTTCGAGCCACGACGACAGCGCGCGCAGCATCTGGGCATAGGTCGGCAACAGCAGGTCGGGGAGGGTCATGGGATCGCGCCTCGATAACGAACGGGGTGGCCGATCGTCTAACTCGCTCGCCGGGCCGGCGCCAATCGCCCCTTCGACTATCATGTCCCCTACAACAGCTTGAAGGTCCGGTGTCGCGAAGGCGCAAAGGAAAGACCATTCACGCGGAGGCGCGCAGGACGCGGAGGTGTCTCGTGCGCCGCGGCGCACTGTTCTTGTCTCGGCCGGAGGAAAGCAGCCCACCGACGCGGCAGGCGCACCCCCTCTGCGTCCTCCGCGCCTCCGCGTGAACAATCCTCTTCTTCTTCGCGTCTTCGCGTGAACCACCAACACGAAGCATGGCGATCCGGCCCAGCGAGACTGCGGACCCGCCGACGCCGCGCGGTCCCGCCACCATCGCCCGTCTGTCCTACACGCCGCCGATCCGCTATGACGGCGGCATGTCTGACCGCCGCTTTGCCGCACCCGTGCCCTCCGGCACCGGGCCGGTGGGTGATTTTGACATCGACGTACCGTCCACTTCGTCCACTTCCGCGCCCGAATCGCCGCGAATCGGCACGCCGCCGCCGCGTTCGCACGCCGATAGCCCAGCCGCACCACGCCCAAGAAAACCCGCCGTTGCCCCGTCGCGCCCGCGCCGCTACCCAGCCGCCATGCGCTACGTCAGCACCCGCGGGGCCGCCCCCGCCCTCGATTTCCGCGACGTCACCCTCGCCGGCCTGGCGTCGGACGGCGGCCTGTACCTGCCCGACGCGTGGCCCAGCTTCACGCGCGAACAGATCGCGGACCTCGCCGGCCTGTCCTATGTCGACACGGCGGTCGCGGTGATGACGCCCTTCATCGGCGACGCGCTGACGCCGGCCGAGCTGAAAGAGCTCTGCACCCAGGCCTATGGCCGTTTCGCGCATGCCGCGGTCACGCCGCTCATCCAGCTCGACCACGACCAGTGGCTGCTCGAACTGTTCCACGGCCCGACGCTCGCGTTCAAGGACGTTGCGCTCCAGCTGCTCGGCCTGCTGTTCGAACGCTTCCTCAAGGGCAGCAGCGACCATCTGACCATCGTCGGCGCGACCAGCGGCGACACCGGATCGGCGGCGATCGATGCGCTGGCGGGGCGTGCCGGAGTCGATATCTTCATGCTCCACCCGCATGGCCGGGTCAGCGACGTGCAGCGCCGCCAGATGACGACGGTGCTCGCCCCCAACGTCCATAACATCGCGATCGACGGCGACTTCGACACCGCGCAGGCGCTGGTGAAGGCGATGTTCAACGACCCCGGCTTCTCGGGCCGGTTCCACCTGTCCGCGGTCAATTCCATCAACTGGGCACGGCTGATGGCGCAGGTGGTCTATTATTTCTACGCTGCCGTCCGCCTCGGCGCGCCCGATCGTGCGGTCGCCTTTTCGGTGCCGACCGGTAATTTCGGCGACGTCTTCGCCGGCTATGTCGCGGCGAAGATGGGCCTGCCGATCGCGAAGCTGATCGTCGCGACCAACGTCAATGACATCCTGCACCGCGCGCTGTCGGCAGGCGATTACAGCAAGGGCATTGTCCAGCAGACGCCGACCCCGTCGATGGACATCCAGGTCAGCTCCAATTTCGAACGCCTGCTGTTCGACCTCGGCGGGCGCGACGGCGCCGCGCTGGCCGACCAGATGCGCGGCTTCGAATCGAGCGGTGCGATGCGGCTGAGCAATGCGCAGCAGACCGGTGCCTCGTTGTTCGCCAGCGCCCGCGTCGACCTGGACGACATGACGCTGGCAATGCGCTGGGCGCATGACGCCGCAGGGCAGATCGTCGACCCGCACACCGCCATCGCGCTCGCCGCCGCGCGCGCGCAGGCGGGCGATGCGGCGATGGTGACGCTCGCCACCGCCCACCCCGCCAAGTTCGGCGATGCGGTGGAGCGCGCGACCGGCCAGCGCCCCGCACTGCCCGCGCGCGTCGGCGACCTGTTCGATCGCGAAGAGCGCTGCGCCCACCTGCCCGGCACGTTCGAGGCGGTGACGGCCTATATCGCCGAGCGGGCGCGCCCCCGCGCATGACGCTCCACACGCTGATCGGCGAACCCTGGGCCGACTATGGCCTGGTCGATTCGGGGAACGGCCGCAAGCTGGAGCGCTACGGCCGCTTCCGCTTCATCCGCCCCGAACCGCAGGCGATGTGGGCGCCCGCGTCGGAGACTTGGAAGGCGCAGGGCGAGTTCCTGCCCGCCAGCGACGAAGATGGCGGCGGCCGCTGGGTCTTTGCCGAACCCGTGCCGCGCGAAGGCTGGCCGCTGAAGTGGAACGCGGTGCGTTTCACCGCGCAGACCACGCCCTTCCGCCATCTGGGCTTCTTCCCCGACATGGCGCCGGTGTGGAGCTGGATGCGCGAACAGGTCGCCGACATGGACCAGCCCGAATGCATGAACCTGTTCGGCTATACCGGCGTCGGCACGCTCGCGATGGCGACCGCGGGCGCGAAGATGGTGCATGTCGACGCCTCCAAGAAATCGGTCGAGGCCGCCCGCGCCAATGCGGCCTTGTCGGGGATGGGCGACGCGCCGGTCCGCTGGATCATCGACGATGCGGCGAAATTCGTCGCGCGTGAGGTGCGCCGCAACCGCCGCTACGACGGCATCCTGCTCGATCCGCCCAAATACGGCCGCGGGCCGGAGGGCGAAGTGTGGCGACTGGAGGAAGACCTGCCCCGCCTGCTGGCCGATTGCCGCCGCTTGCTCGATGCCGACAGCCGCTTCCTGTTCCTCACCGTCTATGCAGTGCGCATGTCGGCGCTGGCGCTGCAGGAGCTGATGCGCCAGCTGTTTGCCGATCTGCCGGGCAAGGTGGAAGCGGGTGAGCTCGGCGTGCGCGAAGAGGCCCGTGGCCTGACGCTGCCAACCGCAATTTGGGCGCGCTGGAGCCGGTAGGCCTCGCTCCACCGGCCCAAATGCGTCGCTCCATCGCCATGGTGCGACGCAGCAAGAAAACGTAACGGAACGCTCGTCGATCAGAAGACTTGATGTGCCTATATCTCGGCTTCGGCAGACAGAGAGGCTTATCATGCAGCTTGACGACGATATCGCCAAGATCAACACCGACGACAGCCCTCCCAATCCGCTGTGGGGCAGACTAGCCCTGCTGATGTTCGGCCTGACGGTACTGGCATTTCTGACCGCGATCGACCGTCCGGAATGGTTTCACTTGAAACCGGCGACCGGAACTGCGGCCGCGATGGTCTATGCATCGGACAACAACCAGGGCTGATCTTGCCTTAGTCCATCCCTGCTCGGATCGCCGCGGCGGCGATCCAGGGGGCGCCCGCCGTCAGCAACAGGCTGACCGCGCCCAGCAGTTTCAGCGCCCCCACCCCAGTGTCGAGCGATCCCGCGCCGAAGATCAGCAGCGGGATCGCGAGCGGCAGCATGACGAGGCCTGCGACGCCACCCCCTCCGCGCAGGCCCGTCACCAACGCCGATGTCGCGACCGCCAGAGCGGCGAGGCCCGGCGTCCCCACCAGCAACCCCGCCTCGACGCGCAGCAGGGTCGCCGCCGGCAGGTCGAACAGACCGGCCGCGATCACCGCCGCCAGCATCAACGGTGGCGCGAAGCCCAGCCAGTGCGCGATCGTCTTGGCGAAGGCGACCAGCGCCAGCGGCACGCCCCGCACCGCATATTGATCGATCACCCCCGCCTCGACATCGGGCGCGATCAGCCGCTCCACCGGCAGCAGCGCCGCGAGCAGTGCCGCCGCCCAGATCACCCCACCGCCGATCCGCCCGATCAACGCTGCATCCGGCCCGACCGCAAAGGGAAACAGCGTCGCGACGAGCAGGAAAAAGGCGACCGGCCACAGCAACCCGCCGCCCGTCCACGCCCGCCGCAGGTCGCGCAGGATGATCGCAGACACATGCATCAGCCCAGCGCCAGCATCTGCGCGCCGGGCAGCGCCAGCGGCAGATGCGTCGCCACCACCGCAATGCCGCCCCTCGCCCGATGGTCCGCAACCGCCGCCTCCAGCAATGTGACCCCCGCCACATCCAGCCCGTTCGCCGGCTCATCCAGCAGCCAGATCGGCGCCTCGGCTCCGATGACCCGCGCCAATCCCGCGCGGCGCCGCTGCCCGGTCGACAACAGCCGCACCGGCACCGCCGCCGCCTCGGCCAGCCCGACCGCCGCCAGCGCCGCCTCCGTCCGCGCGCCGATCCAATAGCGCAGCGCCAGCGCCAGCGGCCGCTCCGGGTCCAACGCATGCGCCTCGCTCAGCAAGGCGACGTCGCCCTCCCGCGTCACCGCGCCCTCGACGGGCCGCAACAGGCCGGCAGCGATGCGGATCAGGCTCGACTTGCCGACGCCATTGGGTCCGGTGACGCACAAGGCCCCGCCCGCCGCCAGCGCAAAGCCGATCCCGGCGAACAGCAGCCGCCCGCCGCGCTGACAGCCAACGTCCTCGAACCGCAGGAGGCTCAATCCGCGGCCGCCTCTTCCAGCGCATGCATGTCGTCATCGGACAGGCCGAAATGATGGCCGATCTCATGGATCGTCACATGGCGGACGAGATCGTCGAGCCGCACGCCAGTCTCCACCCACTCCACCAGGATCGCCTGCCGATACAGATGGATGCGATCGGGCAGCGCCCCCGATTCCATCGACGATTTCTCGCCGATCGGTCGGCCGTGATACAGGCCGGTCAGATCGAGCGGGTGGTCGAGGCCGAGCGCGGCGAGCGTCTCGTCATCCGCCTCTTCCTCGACGATCAGGACGACATCGCCCAGATGCCGCGCGAACGCCGCGGGCAGGCGCGCGATCGTGTCGCGGGCGATCCCCTCGATCGCGTCGGCGTCCGGCGCCGGGCCAAAAGCATCTTGCCTATAAGATTCTTGCAGCGCCATGATAACGGCCATACCCCGGCGCCACGCCCTCCAGCAAGGAAGACCGGATGATCGAGGCTCTCAGCGAAACCGACCGCGCCGATGCGCTCGATGGCCTGCCCGAATGGGATTATGACGAGGCCCGCGACGCGATCACCCGCAGCCTGGTGTTCGCCGATTTCGTCGAGGCGTTCGGCTTCATGACGCAGGTCGCGCTGATGGCGGAAAAGGCGAACCACCATCCCGAATGGAAGAACGTCTACAACCGCGTCGAAATCCTGTTGACCACGCACGACGCCGGTGGCCTCAGCCATCGCGACATCGATATGGCCGAGGCGATCGACGCGATCGTCGACGAATAGTCGCAACGCATTTCCCATCCTCCGTCACCCCGGCCGAAGAGCCGGGGTCCCGCTTCTTCGATCACGCGGTGAAAAGCGGGACCCCGGGTCACGCCCGGGGTGACGGAAAGGATGGGCAGCGCGCCACCGCAACCATCAGCGCATCGCCCGCCGCATCCGCTTGCGCAGCGATCCCGGCATCCAGCGCGCGGCGAAGCGCATCCGCTCCGCGGTCTTGCCGACATAGGTGTGGACCGCGTCGCCATGCACCGCCTTCCACGCGGCTTCTGCGACCACGTCGACCGGCGTCAGCTCCAGCCCCGCGCCGGTCACGCTCTCACGGATGGTGCGGTTGCTGCCCGACGACACGCCGTTGAGCAGCGGCGTTTCGATGAAGCTCGGCAGCAGGCAGCGCACCTTGATGCCCTCCGCCGACCATTCGCCGTCCAGCGCCTCGCTCAATCCCCGCACCGCAAACTTGGTCGCTGAATAGGTCGCGAGGCCCGACGAGCCATAGATGCCCGACGCCGACGAGGTGTTGAGCAGCACCGACCCCGGCGTCCGTGCCAGATACGCATGGCCGATCCGCGCGCCGTTGAGCACGCCGGTGAAGTTGATCGCCACCGTCCGGTCGATCTCGTCGAAGCTCGCCGTCGCGATCGGCCCGCCTGTGCCGATACCGGCATTGTTGAACAAGACGTCGAGCCGCCCACCGCTGACGCGCGTGAAGCCGTCGAGGTTCGCCGTCCACGCATCGCGATCGCGCACGTCCATCACATAGCTCTGGTGCCCCTCGCCCGGCAGCGCCGCCAGCGTCTCGGCAAGGCCGCCCGCATTGACGTCGGCCACGCCGACCAGCCAGCCGCGGCTCGCGAACAGCCGCCCGACCGCGCGGCCGATACCCGATCCGCCACCGGTGATGAAGATCGCCTTCCGCTCGCCCATCTCGCTCTCCCTATTGGACTTTGCATCAGGCATCCCGCATCGTCGGCCCCGATGCCAGCAGAATCGCTCCGCTTCGATGCCGTGACCAAGAGGTTCGACGACACGGTCGCGGTCGATGGCGTTTCGGCGACGATCCCCGCGGGTCAATTCGTCGCGCTCGTCGGCGCCTCCGGGTCCGGCAAGTCGACCTTGCTCAAGACGGTCAACCGTCTGGTCGAGCCGAGCGACGGCCGCGTCCTGATCGACGATGCCGACGTCGCCACCCGAGCCGCGCCGGCGCTGCGACGGAGCATCGGCTATGTCTTCCAGTCGATCGGCCTGTTCCCGCACATGACCGTCGCGGAGAATATCGCGATCGGCCCGCGCATCGCCGGCGGACCGCCCGTCGACGTGCCCGCGCTGCTCGACCTCGTCGCCTTGCCGCGCGAACTCGCCGGCCGCAGGCCCTACGCACTGTCGGGCGGCCAGCGACAGCGCGTCGCCATCGCCCGTGCCCTTGCGCCGGGTGCCAAATTGCTGCTGCTCGACGAAGCGTTCGGCGCGCTCGACCCGGTGACGCGCGATGCGCTGGGGCAGGAAATCCGCGCGCTGCACGATCGGCTCGGCCTCACCACGATCCTCGTCACGCACGACATGGCCGAAGCCTTGCTGCTCGCCGACCGCGTGCTGGTCATGCAGGCAGGCAGGCTCGTCGCGGATGCCACCCCCGCACAGCTGCTGCGCGGCGAAGGCGGCGAGACCGCGCAGGCGCTGGTCGCGGTGCCGCGCGATCAGGCCGAACGGCTGCGCGAGATGGCACGATGAACGCCCTCGTCGCCGCGCTCGGCCGCGTGCCCCCGCTGCTCGCCCAGCACGTCCTGCTGTCGGCCGCGGCGCTGGCGCTCGGCATCGCGATCAGCCTGCCGCTCGCCATCCTCGCCGCGCGCCGTCCACGGATCGGCACCGCGATCCTGGGGATTGCCAGCCTCATCCAGACGATCCCGGCGCTGGCGCTGCTCGCGCTGTTCTACCCATTGCTGCTGTGGCTGTCGGGGTTGGTCGGCGGCGGCATCCCGGCGCTCGGCTTCCTGCCGTCGCTGATCGCGCTGACGCTCTATGCGTTGCTGCCGATCATCCGCAACGGCGTCGCCGGGCTCGTCGGCATCGACCCCGCCGTTACCCAGGCGGCGGACGCGGTCGGCATGACGCCCGCGCAAAAGCTGCGCCTGGTCGAAGCGCCGCTCGCGCTGCCGGTGCTGGTCGCCGGCATCCGCACCGCCGCGGTATGGACGATCGGCGCGGCGACGCTCTCGACGACGGTCGGCCAGCCCAGCCTCGGCGACATGATCTTCGCGGGTCTGCAGACGCAGAATTGGGCACTGGTGCTGGCGGGCTGCATCGCCGCCGCCGGGCTGGCGCTCGTCACCGACGCGCTCATCGGCCTGATCGAGCGCGGCATCGCGCACCGCCGCCGGCCACTGTGGATCGCCGCGCTGATCGCGCTCGTCGCCGGGCTCGCGCTCGCGACTGCGCCGCTGTGGCAACGCGGCGATTTGAAGGTCGTGACGATCGGTGCCAAGAACTTCTCCGAACAATATATACTCGCCCGACTGATCGGCGACCGGTTGGAGCGCGCCGGCTATAGCGTCCGCTATCGCGACGGTCTCGGCTCGGCGGTCGTCTATGGCGCGTTGGCCGGCAACGATGTCGACGTCTACGTCGATTATGCCGGCACGCTGTGGAACGGCCAGATGCACCGCAGCGACGTGCCGGATCGCCGCGCGATGGTCGCCGCGATCGGCCGCTGGGCACAGGCCAGCAGCGGCGTACGCCTGATCGGCCCCTTGGGCTTCGAAAACGCTTATGCCTTCGCGATGCGGGGAGCGGACGCCAAGGCGCGGGGGATCACCAGCCTGACCGACCTCGTCGCCGCCGCGCCCTCACTCAAGCTTGGCAGCGACCTCGAATTCCTCGAACGGCCCGAATGGGCGGCGGTGCGGCGCGCCTATCCGTTGCGCTTCGCTGCGGCCAAATCCTACGCGCCGACCTTCATGTACCGCGCGCTCGCCAGCGGTGAGGCGGACGTGATTTCCGCCTTCTCCTCGGATGGCCGGATCGCCGCGGACGGGCTGACTGTCCTCACCGACCCGAAGCACGCCATCCCCAGCTACGACGCGCTGCTGCTCGTCGCCCCGCGCCGCGCGAATGACGCGGCGTTCGTCGCGGCACTCCAACCGCTGGTCGGCCGCATCCCCGTCACCGCGATGCGCGAGGCCAATTATCGCGTCGACCGCGACGCCGACAAGCAGACCCCCGACCAGGCGGCGGACTGGCTCGCCCGCCGGCTGGGCCTTTAGAAGAACAGCTTGCGCAACGACAGCCGCACCGTTCGCCCGATCGGGTCCTGATAATCGGGCTGGTAGCTGATCGGCGTCACACCGGTCGCGTCGGTCACGCGCTGGCGACTGTTGAAGATGTTGCTGACCGAGAAGGTGACGCGCGTACCGCTGATCCACGGATGCGCCTTCACCAGACTGAGCTGCTGTCCCAGATCGGCAAAGATACGCAGGTCTGCGGTTGCGAGGCCCGAGAAGTTGAGCGTCTGCGGGTTCGCCGCGGTGCCGCCGTTCACCCGCGTGCCGGTGGCGTAATTGGCCGACAGGCGCACGCCGATGCCGTTGTTGGAATAGCCGGCCTGCCCCTGGAATTCGTGGCGCGGCTGGCCACCGTTCGACCCCAGCGTATCGCCTTTGAGCAGGTCGAGCACCGGTCCGCCGTTGGCGATCGTCCGCCGTTCGACCAGATGCCAGGTGTGATAGAAGGCGAATTGGACGCGACCGCCACCGGCGCCGCCACGTCCCCCGAACCCGCCACCGCCGAAGCCGCGACCGCCGCCGCCCGGCCCACCGAAGCCGCCCCGCGGCCGGTCGCCACCAGCGGCTTGCTGGTTCGGGCGGGCTCCGGAACCGTCACCCGCCTGCCCGCTGGTCCCCTGCGTCGCAGCCTGGTCGCCGCCCGCCGGTGGGGCACCTGCGCCCCCACCCGGACCGGCGCCGTCACCGCCGCCGCCGCGCCGCCGTCCGTCCGCACCCGGGAAACGCAGGCCGGCGAACGGATTGGGTCCGGTGCCGGCGCGGAACGCCTCGATCTGCTTTTGAACCTTCGACTTGATCGGCTTGGAGAAGTTGATCCCCCAGCGGAATTCCGAGCTTTCGGATCGGGCGAAGTTGATCGGCCGCGTGTCCAGCCGGGTCAGTTCGCCGTCCGCATCGCGAGTGAAGCGATCGGGGAAGGCCGCCTCGATCACCGCGGTCGGCGACGGGAAGCCCTGGATCGGGTTGCGCGTATCCTGCTTCGTATAATTGCCGATGATCGTCAGGTCGGTCTGGTCGAGCGGCCTGAGCGTCACGCCGAGCTTCGTCACCCGCCGGCTGCTGTCGCGCAAGCCTGGGTTGCCACCGCTGATCGTCGTCACCGTCACCGTCTGGCCCTGCACATAGTCGAAGACGCGCACGTTCGGCGTCACGACCGTCGGATTGCCCAGCTGCTGCGCGGTCGGCGCGACGTCCTGCTGGTTGATCGACCCGATGACGCGGATCGCGTTGATCGGCGCCCAGTTCACGCCATAGCCATAGGCGGTCAGCGTACCGAAGTCGGACAGCTGATTGACCGCCGCATTGCCGTTGATCGACAGATTACCGAGGAACGGCAGCACGGCGCGCGATTTGCTGGCGATCGGCAGGTCGATGTTGACGCGCGCGTTCGCCTGATCGCGCGAGACCCGGCCGCCGCTGACCAGGCCCGCGCGCAGCGAGTTGCTGGTGAACTGGCTGGTCTGCGCGCCGACGCGCACCGCCGTCGTCACGTCGCCCGCGGGCAGCGTGAACAGCGGCCCGTTGACCAGCGCCTCCAGATCGCCGGCATTGGACACCGAATGCGCGCGGTTGGTGCCGCGGCCGGCGACCGTGTCACCGATCGTGCGCGTATCGGCGCGGTCGAACGATCCCGTTACCGTCCACAGCCAGCGCGGGCTCAGCCGCCCGTTGAAGCTGGTGCCGAGGTGCCCGGTGACGCCGTTGGTCTGCTGGCGCAGGGGATCGCCGCTGACCGGCGCGCCCGTGCCGTCGAGCGGCAGGCCGAACTGGCCAGTGCTCTGCGTCGCCGCGATCTCGCCGTTGATCGAGGCGTTGATGTCCTCGCCGATCGTCTTGGCATAGGTGGCGTTGGTGCCGAAGCTGCGGCTGAACGGCACCAATGTGCGATACGGCCGCTGGTCGAAATTGTTGGTTTGGCCCTCGGTCGATGCGGCGGTGATGTCGCGCTCCGATTCGGTCAGCGCCGACGTCTGCTGGTATTTGCTGTGGATGTTGAGCCGCGCGCCCTGCCGGATGGTCAGCAGGTCGAGCTCGCCCTGCGGCGTGTTGCTGCCGCCTTCGGTCGCGCCCTTGTCGGCCAGCTCGACCGTCGTCGCGCGGAAGCGGCGGCGCAGCACGAAATTCACCACCTTCTGATCAGCGGTATAGCCGTATTTCAGCGCGACCTCTTCGGGCAGGATATCGACGCGCAGGATCGCCTCGGTCGGGATGTCGCGGATTTCCTGGAAGCCCGAAATGCGATGCCCGTCGAGCAGCACCACCGGCGGTCCGCCCGCGCCGCTCTGCGTCTGCGGCCCCAGTTCGGTGAGCAGATCGGACACGCTGCTGACGCCATAACTGCGCACGTCGGCGGGGCTCAGCGTCTGTTCGGCGGGAATGTCGCCGACGACGGAGCCCACCGGCTTGCGGCCGGTGACGACGATATCGCCCTCTTCGCTGTCCTCTTCCGCCGGGGCGGCGGGTGCTGCCGCCGGGGTCGTGGGCGCGGCCTGGACCGTCGCTGCCGCGGGGGCAGGCGTCGTCGGATTTGGCGTCGGAGCGGGCGCGGGGGCCTGCGCGGGCGCCGGTACCTCTTGCGCCAGCGCCATCGCCGGCCAGCTTGCCGCCACCATCATCGCCGCAACGATCCGCATGATTCGCTTGTCCCTCTTACCCGCCGCCTTCTCTGTGGCGACCGGCCGGCGCGTAAACGCCAATTGTCGCACGAATGTGCCAGAGCGGTGTCCGCGATGTGGGAACGCGCTGCAGGATGCGATCAGGTGTCGAGTGCCAGCGTCACCGCCTCGACCCGGCGTAGCATCTCCATGAACCGCGCGACGTCGTCGGCGGGGAATTGCGAAAAGATGCGGCTTTCCAGGTCCAGCGCCTTGGGTGCCACCACCGCATACAGGTCGCGCCCCGCATCGGTCAGGTCGAGCAGGTGCGACCGCCGGTCTTCCGGATTGCCGCGCCGGTCGAGCAATCCCCGGTCGACCAGCGCGATCGCCGCGCGGCTGACCGTCACCTTGTCCATCCGCGTGGCCCGGCCGATCGCCTGCTGCGTGATGCCGCCCGTTTCCGCGATCACCGCGATCAGCCGCCATTCCGGAATCGTCAGCCCGAACAGCGCCTCATAGGTCCGCGCGATCGAATCGCTGACCAGATTGGACGTCACCGACAGACGGTACGGAATAAAATCGGCCAAAACCAACGATGGCGCGGGCGACGAGGCTGGGCATGGGTCGGCCATGCCGCATTCGTATCAGTTGACACCAGTTTGGCAATGTCGCAGGGTTTGGTAACGGATGATACCATCTCGGAAGGCCAGACTGATGACCGATGCCGCCCAGACCGACGACCATATCGACGTCAACCCGATGGGGCTCGACGGCTTCGAATTCTGCGAATTCACCTCGCCCGATCCGGATGCGCTGGCGAAGCAGTTCGAGGCGCTGGGCTTCGTCCCCGCCTCGACGCACAAGACGCGCGCCATCACGCGCTACAAGCAGGGCCGCATCAACCTGCTGATCAACCGCGAAGACAACGGCCACGCCGCCGACTTCCGCGCGGCGCACGGCCCGTCGGCGAGCGCAATGGCATTCCGGGTGCAGGACGCGCGAGGAGCCTATGACGCGGCGATCGCGCGCGGCGCCAAGCCGGCCCCCGCCGGTCAGTCGCTCGACGGCATTCCGGCGCTGGAAGGCATCGGCGGTTCGCTGCTGTACCTCGTCGATCGCCATGGCGCCGACGGCAGCGTCTACGACGATTGGGATCAGGTGCCCGGCGCGGCGGAGGCGGAAGCCGAAAACAACGTCGGCCTCGACCTGCTCGACCATCTGACGCACAACGTGCGCCGCGGCCAGATGCGCACTTGGTCGGCTTTTTACGGCCAGATCTTCGGCTTCGAGGAGCAGAAGTATTTCGACATCAAGGGCAAGGCGACCGGCCTGTTCAGCCAGGCGATGATCGCCCCCGATCGCGCGATCCGCATCCCCTTGAACGAGAGCCAGGACGACAAGAGCCAGATCGAGGAATTCATCCGCGATTACAACGGCGAAGGCATCCAGCACCTCGCGCTGACCACCGACGACATCTACACCACCGTCGAAAAGCTGCGCTCGCGCGGCGTCAAGCTGCAGGACACGATCGAAACCTATTACGAACTCGTCGACAAGCGCGTCCCCGGCCATGGCGAAGACCTGGAACGCCTGCGCCAGAACCGCATCCTGATCGACGGCAACGTCGGCGAAGAGGGCCTGCTGCTCCAGATCTTCACCGAGACGATGGTCGGCCCGATCTTCTTCGAGATCATCCAGCGCAAGGGCAACGAAGGCTTCGGCAACGGCAATTTCCAGGCGCTGTATGAGTCGATTGAACTCGACCAGATCCGTCGCGGGGTCATCACGGTCGACGCCTGACCAAGAACGAAGCGCAGCTTCGTTCGCGGTGCGGCGCGATAGCGCCGCCGTCGACCGGCCGGCACGGCAAGCCGGGACATAGGGCCCGGCTTCGCCGGGTCCGACGTCACGGCGGATGGGATGGGATCGGGTCACCCCGCCCCATCCACTCCGTCACCCCGGACTCGTTCCGGGGTCCACCGCGCGGCGAGGGGAGGGCCTGAGCCTCTTGCCTTTCCCGCGCGGATCAGTGGACTCCGGAACAAGTCCGGAGTGACGAAGAATATGGGGCGACCCATCCTCCCCCAAGAGAGGGAGGGCGACCGCGAGGGCCGACGACACGGTACGACACCGGGGTGGTGGAAACAGGAGAGGACGCCAGAACAATGACCGACCACCACCCCCGCAGCGACTATATCCCCGGCTTCGGCAACCATATCGCGACCGAGGCCGTCCCCGGCGCGCTCCCGATCGGCCGCAATTCGCCGCAGCGCCCCGCCTTCGGCCTTTACGCGGAGCAGCTCAGCGGCACCGCCTTCACCGCGCCGCGCCACGAGAATCGCCGCTCGTGGCTGTACCGCATGCGCCCGACCGCGGAGCACCCGCCCTACACGCGCTACGACGGCGCGAAGCGCTTCGCCCCCGGCACCGACGACGCGCCGCTCGCACCCAATCGCCTGCGCTGGAACCCGGTCTCGGAGTCGTCGCCGGGCACCGACCTGATCGACGGCATGACGACGATGCTCGCCAACCGGCATCCGGCGGACCTCGAAGGCGTCGCGATGCACGTCTACGCCGCCAATGCCGACATGAGCACCCGTGTCTTCATGAATGCCGACGGCGAGCTGCTGTTCGTGCCCCAGGCCGGCCGGTTGCAGCTGCTGACCGAACTCGGTCGTCTCGACGTCGCGCCCGGCCAGATCGCGCTCATCCCCCGTGGTGTCCGCTTCCGCGCGCTACTGCCCGACGGCGCGGCACGCGGCTATGTCTGTGAAAATCACGGCAGCCTGTTCCGCCTGCCCGATCTCGGCCCCATCGGCGCCAACGGCCTCGCCAACCCGCGCGATTTCGAAACGCCGGTCGCGTGGTTCGAGGATCGCGACGAGCCGACCGAGGTGATCCAGAAGTTCATGGGATCGCTGTGGACGATGACGCTCGACCACAGCCCGCTCGACGTGGTGGCATGGCACGGCAATCTCGCCCCATGGCGCTACGACCTGTCGCACTTCAACACGATCAACACGGTCAGTTTCGACCATCCCGATCCGTCGATCTTCACCGTCCTCACCTCACCCAGCGACGTGCCCGGCCGCGCCAATGCGGATTTCGTGATCTTCCCCCCGCGTTGGATGGTGGCGGAGGACACGTTCCGCCCGCCCTGGTTCCACCGCAACGTGATGAGCGAGGCGATGGGCCTGATCACCGGCGCCTATGACGCCAAGGCGGACGGTTTCTCGCCCGGCGGCATTTCGCTGCACAATCTGATGGCCGGCCACGGCCCCGATGTCGCGAGCTGGCAGGGCGCATCGACGGCGGAGTTGAAGCCCCACAAGATCGACGGCACGATGGCCTTCATGCTGGAAAGCTGCTGGCCCTATCGCCCGACGACATACGCCCTCGACCACGCCCAGCTCGATTACGACGCGGTGTGGAACGACTTTCCGAAGGCCCAGCTGCCCAAGGACCCAACGGCGTGATCCTGCACGGCTATTGGCGTTCGGGCGCCGCCTATCGCGTGCGGATCGCGCTGGCGCTGAAGGGCATCGCCTACGAACAGGTCAACCATGACCTGCGCACCGGGGGCCATACCGATCCCGATTATGCCGCGCTCAACCCGCAGCGGCTGGTGCCCGCGCTGGAGGTCGACGGCCTGATCCTGACGCAGAGCGTCGCAATCCTTGAATGGCTGGAGGATCGCTTCCCCACCCCCGCCCTGCTGCCTGCCGATGCCAACGGCCGCGCCATCGTCCGCGCGATGGTCGCCACGATCGCCACCGACGTCCACCCGCTCCACAATCTGCGCACGCTGAAGGCGCTGCGGCAGGATTTCGGTGCGAGCGATACGCAGGTCAACGCCTGGATGGGGCATTGGATGGGCTTGGGGTTCGCCGCGTTCGAGGCATTGGCGACCCGCCACGGCGGCACCTTCTGCTACGGCGACACCCCCACGCTCGCCGATTGCATCGCGGTCCCCGCGCTCTATTCGGCCGAGCGGTTCGGCGTAGACACCGCGCCCTACCCGCGCATGGTCGCCGCCGCCGCGCGCACCGCGGACCTGGCGCAGGCCGCCCACCCCAGCCGCCAGCCCGACGCGGACGCGTGACCGAACGCCTCTCCACCACCCCCGCCGGCGTCGCGCTCGCCCCGCTGACCGACATCGCCGACGGCAAGGCGCGCAACTTCGTCCTCCAGATGCGCGCCGGCCGCTTCCACGGCTTCGTCGTGCGGCAGGGCGATGGCGTCGTCGGCTATGTCGATCGCTGCCCGCATGCCGGCGTGCCACTGACCCAGACGCTCGACGACTATCTCACCTCCGCGGGCGACCTCATCGCCTGCAATTGGCACGGTGCGCTGTTCACGATTGCGGATGGCCGCTGCGTCGGCGGCCCCTGCGTCGGCCAGCATCTGACGGCATGGCCCGTCACGGTCGTCGACGGGATCGTCACCACCGCGTGATCCGCGCCCCAATCCATGCTACGCCTTGTCGCTTCGAACCTTGAGCGACGGAGACGGGCATGCAGAGCGCGACACGCTGGACCCTCGGCAGCCTGGTAGGCGGCGCGGCGCTGACGGTCGCTGGCGGGCTCGGGCTCTCCTTCTACTCGGATCGGCTCGCACGTGATGCGGAGCGGCAGGTGCCGCCCGACGGCCGCTACATCCGCGTCGATGGCGCGCGGTTGCATTACGTCGACAAGGGCACCGGTCCCGCGATCGTCATGGTCCATGGCCTTGCCGGCCAGCTGCGCAACTTCGGCTATGGCATGCTCGATATTCTGGCGAAGGACCATCGCGTCATCCTCGTCGATCGTCCCGGCTCGGGCTATTCGACCGCCGACGAGGATCGCGAACCGAACATCGTCGAACAGGCGGCGATCGTCGCGCGCTTCATCGAGGCTTTGGGGATCGACCGGCCGTTGCTCGTCGGCCATTCGCTGGGCGGCGCCATCGCGCTGGCGCTGGCGCTCGACCATCCGGCGCTGATCCGCGGCCTCGCGCTGATCTGCCCCCTCACCCAGCCGCAGGATGGCGTGCCCGAGGCGTTCCGCAGCCTCGCCGCCATTCCGCCGTCGCTGCGCCGGCTGATGGCGAGCACGATCGCCACGCCATTGAGCCGCCTCACCTCCGAACGGACGCTCGCCGCGGTCTTCGCACCCGAAGCGCCGCCCGCTGACTTCGTCACCCGCGGCGGCGGCGCGCTGTCCGCCCGCCCTGCGGCGATCGCGGCGGCGGCGGCGGACCTGTCGCATGCCGCCAGCGACATCGGCGCGATCGCCGCGCGCTACGGCGACCTTCGCGTACCGCTGTCGATCCTCTACGCGCGCGAGGACCATGTCCTCGACCCCGATCTGCACGGCCACCACACCGCCGCGTCGATCCCCGGCGCACGGATCGACGTGATCGAGGGCGGCCATATGATCCCCGTCACCCGGCCGGACGAGACCGCCCGCTTCGTCGCGGAGGCGTCGGCGCGCTACGCCTGAAGCGCGCGCAGCCCGGTGCGATAGCGTTCGGCATTGGCGACATAGGTCGCCGCCGACAGCCTGAGACCGGCGATCTCCGTCTCGCTCAGCGGCCGCAGCACCCGCGCCGGGCTGCCGACGATCAGCGACCCGGGCGGGAAGCTCTTGCCCTCCGTCACCAGGGCGCCCGCACCGACCAGCGAATCGGCACCGATCACCGCGCGGTTGAGCAGCGTCGCGCCCATGCCGATCAGGCAATTGTCGCCGACGGTCGCACCATGGACGATCGCGTGGTGCCCGATCGTTACGCCCTGCCCGATCGTCGTCGGCACGCCGGGATCGGCATGCACCATCGCGCCATCCTGCACGTTGCTGTCCGCCCCGATCGTGATCGGATCGTTGTCGCCGCGCAGCACCGCATTGAACCAGACCGACGCCCGCGCGCCCAGCATCACGCGCCCGATCACCTGCGCGCCCGGCGCGACGTAGGCGTCGGCGGCAAGGTGGGGTCGGACATCGTCCAAAGCGTAACAGGTCATCGACATGTCCTTCGCCAGCCATTTTGAGCACACATATCCAAAACGGTTCAGTGCCAGAATGGACGTAGTTTACCGGGCCTTTACCCTTTTCACGCAAAGCGGACCAATCGATTCCGAGAAGCATCGGTGGCCCGGAGGGGGGAGCCGCTTCAGCTCGACGGTCTTGACGAAAAGGAATGCCGACGATGCTGAATTGGTTCGAAAAAAGTGCCCCCATCAGATTGAAGTTCAAGGTCCTGCTGGTGATCCTTGGCCTGTTCACCGCAGGCGGGATCGCCACCACCTATCTCGCGGCGCTCGCCGATCCGTCGCAGGTCCATGTGTATCTCGCCGTCGCCTGCGTGCTGACCGCGCTCACCATGGCGACCGTGTTCGTCGCCGGCAAGCTGATCAGCGATCCCTATGTCGCCACCGTCGTCCGGATGGAGGGGCTGGCCGCGGGCGATCTGACCACGCCGATCGCCAACACCGACTATCGCGACTGCATCGGCCGCATTTCGCGCGCGATGGAGATTTTCAAGGCAAACGCCGAGCGCGTCCAGGCCGGGGCTGCCGCGCAGCAGATCATCGTCGGCTCGCTCGGCGAAGGGCTGACACGCCTTGCCGGCGGCGATCTCAGCTATCGCATAGACCGCGCCTTCCCAGCCGAATACGAACAGCTCCGCATCGACTACAACCGCGCGATGGACGCGGTCGCCGAAACGATGAGCGCGGTCACCGATGCCACCAATGGCATCAACAGCGGCGCGATCGACATCCGCCAGGCCTCCGACGATCTGTCGCAGCGCACCGAACAGCAGGCCGCGAGCCTGGAGGAAACCGCCGCCGCGATGGACGAGATCACCTCGACCGTCCGTCAGACGGCCGCGGGTGCGGTCCGCGCCAATGGTGTCGTCGAGGAAGCGCGCGTCGAGGCCGAACAATCGGGCGCCGTCGTCGCCCGCGCGGTCGAGGCGATGGGCGGCATCGAACGCTCGTCGAACGAGATTTCGGAAATTATCAGCGTCATCGACGGCATCGCCTTCCAGACCAATCTGCTGGCGCTGAACGCGGGCGTCGAGGCGGCGCGCGCGGGCGACGCCGGCAAGGGCTTCGCGGTGGTCGCGTCCGAAGTGCGCGCGCTGGCGCAGCGCTCGGCGGAAGCGGCCAAGGACGTCAAGACGCGGATCAACGCCTCGTCCGAACAGGTCGAAGCGGGCGTCGAACTGGTCAGCGAGACCGGTCAGGCGCTGCAACGGATCATCGGCCGCTTCGGTGAGATCAGCAACCTCGTCGGCCAGATCGCCACCGCCGCCGAACAGCAGGCGACCGGCCTGCAACAGGTCAACACCGCGGTCAGCGAAATGGACGGCGTAACGCAGCAGAACGCCGCGATGGTCGAGGAAGCCACCGCCGCAGCGCGCAGCCTGTCCGCCGAATCGGACGAGCTCGCCCGCCATGTCGCCCGCTTCAAGGTGGGCGACGGCGAGCCGAAGGCGGCAGTGCCGGCGGTCCACCAGCTGCAAAATCGCGCCGCCGACGCCGGCCGCCGCATCGCCCGTGCCAGCCGCCGCGCCACCGGTGGCGGAGCGGCGGTGGCCGTGGCGCCGAGCGACGACTGGTCCGAATTCTGATCCCGCGATCGGCGGGCCCGTGCCTGCCGGTCTTGTTCCCTCCGGCTTTGATAGAAAGGCGACGCCATGTCGGTTCGATTGAACGACGACCGTTTTCGTGTCGTCGCCCGTCCGCCCGCTCCCCGCTTCCCCCGGCGTCATGCGACCCGGATCGGTACGAAGCGGCCGAAAATTGCACCCATTTCGGTTGCTCAACCGCTCGTTAAACACGTGTCGCGACAACCCGCGCTTATGGTCCGGGGGGACTTGCCTTTCCGGGCCCTGAGGGAGGGTCTGATGACACTGGAATGGTTCGCCAAACACGCGCCCATCCGCACGAAATTCCGGGTGTTGGCGGGAACGCACGCGACGCTGGGAGGCATTGCCGTGGCGATCACCGCGCTCACCGCGACGGGCACGCTCGCGATCGGCCCGGCGTTCGATATCGCGGTCGTCGCCACCGCCGTCGCCAGCATCGTCGCGACGACGGTGATGGCCGGGCGCCTTATCTGCACGCCCTATGTCGACACGGTGCTGCGCATGGAAGCGCTGGCCGACGGCGACCTCGATTCACCGATCGCCTATACCGAAAACCGCGACTGCGTCGGCCGGATGACCACCGCCATGGCGGTCTTCCGCACCAATATGGAAAAGGCGAACACCGCCGAGGCGCAGCGGTGCATGGCCGCCGCGCTCGGCGAAGGGCTCGGCGCGCTTGCGCAGGGCGACCTCACCTTCCGCATCACCGCAGCCTTCCCGGCGGATTTCGAATCGCTGCGCGACGACTTCAATGCGGCGATGGACGCGATCCGCACCGCGATGACCGCGGTCGATCAGGCCGCCACCCGCATCAACCATGGCTCGCAGGGCATTCTCCAGGCGTCGGACGATCTGTCGCAGCGCACCGAGCAGCAGGCCGCGAGCCTGGAGGAAACCGCCGCGGCGATGGACGAGATCACCAAGACGGTCCGACAGGCCGCCACGGGTGCGACGCGCGCCAACGACGTGGTCGCCGCCGCGCAGACCGAGGCCGAACAATCGGGGGCCGTCGTCGCCCGCGCGGTCGAGGCGATGGGCGGCATCGAACGCGCCTCGGCCGAAATCTCCGAAATCATCAGCGTCATCGACGGCATCGCCTTCCAGACCAACCTGCTCGCGCTGAACGCGGGCGTCGAGGCGGCACGCGCCGGCGATGCCGGCAAGGGCTTCGCCGTCGTCGCATCCGAAGTGCGCGCGCTGGCGCAGCGCTCGGCCGAGGCGGCCAAGGACGTGAAGACGCGCATCAACGCCTCGTCCGAACAGGTCGATGCCGGCGTCGCTTTGGTCAGCGAAACCGGCCAAGCCTTGCAGCGCCTGATCGGCCGCTTCGGCGAGATCAACGGCCTCGTCGCGCAAATCGCCATCGCCGCCGAACAGCAATCGACCGGCTTGCAGCAGGTCAACACGGCCGTCGGCGAAATGGACAGCGTGACGCAGCAGAATGCCGCCATGGTCGAACAGGCCACCGCCGCCGCCCGGGAACTGTCTGGCGAAGCAAGCGAACTTGCCCGCCAAGTCGCCCACTTCCGCGTCGGCGATACCGACGCCGGTCATGGTGTGCGCGGCGTTAGTCATTCCGTCAGCAATAGTGTGCATCATCTTCAACAACGCGCCGCCGAAGCGGGCCGTCGCCTCGCCCGTCCCCGGGCCGGCAACGCCGCCGTGGCGATCGCGGACGACGATTGGTCGGCGTTCTGATGCGTCCGCAGCCACTCCGATCGCCGTCGTGCCGTCCGTAGGAAAGTCGAACCCGTATGTCCGTGCCATCGCTTCCGCTTGCCCCCACGCTCGATACCTCGGCGGCGGTGCCGCTGCGCCACGCGCTGCTCGGCCTGATCGAGCGCGGTGAGGCGCTGCGCCTCGACGGGGCAGAGGTTGCGCGGGTCGGCCAGGCCTGCCTCCAGGTGCTGGTCAGCGCCCGCACCACCGCGATCGGGCGCGGTCTCGATTTCCGCATCGATCGGCCCAGCGAGGCGCTGGAACGGATGATGATCGTCGCCCGGCTCGACACCGCGCTCGAACCGACCTGCGGCGCCTGAAAGGATTGATGATGAACCTCGACGAGATCCAGCAGATCTTCTTTCAGGAATGCGAGGAAGGTCTCGCGACGATGGAGGCGAGCTTCGCCTCCGTCCGCCAGGGCGGGCACGACACCGAAACGATCAACACGATCTTCCGGTCGGTCCATTCGATCAAGGGCGGCGCAGGCGCGTTCGGGCACGAACGGTTGCAGGCGTTTACCCATGAATATGAAACGCTGCTCGATCTGGTACGCAACGGCACGCTCGATCTGACGTCGGACCTGCTCGGCACGATCGTCGGCGCATTCGACATGCTGTCCGATCACGTCGCCGCAGCGCGCGACGGTGGCGATGCGCCCGCCGATGGCCCGATGCTCGCACGCCTCGTTGCCGCCTCGACGCCCGGCGCCGTGGTAGAGGCCGCGCCCGAACCGGTAGCCGCAGCGCCCGCCGCCGCCCCGATCGACGATTTCGACGATCTGTTCGAAATGTGTGAAAGCGTCCCCGAACCGGAAGACAGCCTCGGCAATCCCGGCGACTGGACCGTCACCTTCGTGCCCGGCACCAACGCGCTCGACAATGGCGGCGACCCGCTGCTGCTGGTGCGCGAGCTGACGCTGCTCGAGGGCGAAGTGCTCGCCGCGGACGTGTCGCGCCTGCCGCTGCTGTCCGAACTGCATCCGGAACGCTCGTATCTCGGCTGGACCGCGATCGTGCCGGGCAGCGTCGCCGAAGACGATATCCGCGGCATCTTCGAATTCATCGGCGATTGCGAACTCACCGTCACCCGCATCGGCGAACCCGCCGTGTCGGATGACGATCTGATCGCCGACATGCTCGCCGACGTCATGCCGGCCGCACCCGCATCGGCCCCGGTCGAGGAAATCCTGCCGATCGCCGCGCCCGCTCCGGTGGCCGCGGCGCCCGAACCGGCGCCTGCGCCGATCGCGGCCCCAGCCCCGGCGACGCCCGCCCCGGTCGCGACGGTCCTGCCCGCCGAACCCGCCGCGCCGCGCCCCGCGGCCGCGCCGCCCGCGCAGACGATCCGCGTCGACCTCGACAAGCTCGACCGCCTCGTCAATCTGGTCGGCGAGCTCGTCATCACCCAGGCGATGCTGGCGCAGCGCCTGTCCGAACATGGCGCCGGCGGCATCAGCGAACTGACCGACCTCGATCACCTGACGCGCGAGTTGCAGGAATCGACGATGGCGATCCGCGCGCAGCCGATGAAGACCGTCTTCAGCCGCGTGCCGCGCATCATCCGCGAATTGGAGGTCGAAACCGGCAAGCGCGTCCGCCTCGACATCGTCGGTGAGATGACCGAGGTCGACAAGACCGTCGTCGAGCGCATCGGCGAACCGCTGACCCACCTGATCCGCAACGCAGTCGACCACGGCCTCGAAACGCCGGCCGATCGCCTCGCCGCGGGCAAACCGGAAGAGGGTGTCGTCACGCTGTCGGCCGCGCATCATTCGGGCCGCATCGTCATCACCGTCGCCGACGACGGCCGCGGCATCGACCGCAAGCGCGTGCGCGCCAAGGCGATCGAGCGCGGCATCATCACCGCCGACGCGATCCTGAACGAGGAAGAGATCGACAATCTGATCTTCGCCCCCGGCTTCTCGACCGCGGCGACCGTCTCCAACATCTCCGGGCGCGGCGTCGGCATGGACGTGGTGCGCAAGAACGTGCAGGCGCTCGGCGGGCGGATCGGCATCACCTCGACGCTGGGCTCGGGGTCGACCTTCGCGCTGTCGCTGCCGCTGACGCTGGCGGTACTCGACGGCATGATCGTCACCGTCGGCGACCAGACCTTCGTCATCCCGCTGGGCCATATCGTCGAAAGCCTGCGCCCCGACGAAGACGGCGTGAAGGTGCTCGGCCCGACCGCGTCGCTGCTCGACGTGCGCGGCTCGTACGTGCCGGTCCACCGCGTCGCCGAACAGCTCGGCATCCATGGCGCGCAGACCAATCCCGAGGATGCGGTGCTGATCGTGGTCGAATCCGATCACGGCCAGGCGGTGCTGATGGTCGATTCGATCCAGGACCAGCGCCAGGTCGTCGTGAAGAGCCTCGAGGCGAATTACGAAGCCATCCCCGGCCTTGCCGGTGCCACCATCCTGGGCGACGGCCGCGTCGCGCTGATCCTCGACGTCGATGCGCTGATCTCGCGCTGGCGCCGTGACCCGCGCCACACCACGCCGCCGCACGCGCCGCTGAGCCTCGCCGCATGAGCGCCGCCGCCGCGACACTCGTCGGACAGCGACCGACCGAATTCCGCTTCGAGGTTGCCGATCATCAGGCGATCAGCGAATTCGTCTACGAGGCGGCGGGGATCCTGCTGCCGCCGAACAAGATGCAGCTCGTCTATGGCCGGCTGGCGCCGCGGGTGCGCGCCTGCGGGCTGACGACCTTCGCCCAATATGTCGCGCTGATCGGCACCGATCCGGTCGAACGCACGCAGGCGCTGGATGCGTTGACCACCAATCACACCAGCTTCTTCCGCGAATCGCATCACTTCGATCACTTCATGGAGCATTGCTGGCCCGCACTCGACGCGCGGCTGACGACCCGCGGCAAGGTGCGCCTGTGGTCGGCGGCCTGCTCCAGCGGCGAGGAACCCTATTCGCTGCTGATGGCGATCTTCGGCCAGGAACGCGGCAACGGCCAGCGCCTCGCACGCTCCGACCTGCGCGTGCTGGCGACCGACCTGTCGACCGAGATCCTCGCCGCGGCCAAGGCCGGCCGCTACACCTTGGATACCGCATCGGGCGTGCCGCAGTCGCTGCGCTCGATCTGGATGACGCGCGACGGCAATCAGGCGGAGGTTCATCCGCTGATCCGCGAGCGCGTCGCCTTCCGCAAGCTCAACCTGCTCGAAAACTGGCCGATGAAGGGGCAGTTCGACGCGATCTTTTGCCGCAACGTCATGATCTACTTCGACGAACCGACCAAGGAACGCTTGCAGACCCGGCTTGCCGACCACCTCGTTCCCGGCGGATTCCTGTACATCGGGCATTCCGAGCGGCTCTCCAACTCGGTCGCGCCACGCTTCGCCTGCGTCGGCCGCACCACCTTTCAGAAAGTGACGGCATGACGGTCCGCGCTCTAGTGGTCGATGATTCGCCGACGATGCGGGCGATGGTGTCGCACAGCCTGTCGCAGGATCCGGATATCGAGGTCGTCGGCACCGCCGACGGGCCGATGACCGCGCGCGAGATGATCAAGTCGCTCAACCCCGACGTCATCACGCTCGATATCGAGATGCCGGGGATGAACGGCCTCGACTTCCTCGAAAAGATCATGCGCCTGCGCCCCATGCCCGTCGTCATGCTGTCGACGCTGACCGGCAAGGGCGCGGAAGCGACGATCCGCGCGCTCGAACTGGGGGCGTTCGATTGCTACGAAAAGCCCAAGCAGGCGTTCGGCGGCGGCCTGGGCAACGATCTGACGCGGCTGGTCAAGGCGGCGGCGAAGAGCCGCGTCCGCCCCCGCTTCCAGGCGGCACCGGTCCAGCGCGCACCCGCCGCCGATTACGTGCCGCGCCAGGATGCGATGATCGCGATCGGATCGTCGACCGGTGGCGTCGAGACGCTGATCGAGCTGCTCGGCGGCTTCCCGGTCAATTGTCCGCCCACGGTCATCGTCCAGCATATGCCCGAAAGCTACGTGCCGACCTTCGCCGCGCGGCTCGACCGCCTGTCGGCGCCGCACGTCAGCGTCGCGCGCCCCGGCGCGCCGCTGGAGGTGGGGCATGTCTATGTCGCACCCGGCGGCGCCTATCATACCGAGATCACCGGCGGGACGCTGCGCCGCTGCCGCCTGGTCGAGGACGAGAAGATGAGCGGCCACCGCCCCTCGGTCGATCGGCTGTTCCATTCGGTCGCCCGCTGGGCCGGTGCATCCGCCGTCGGCGCGATCCTGACCGGTATGGGCGCCGACGGCGCGCAGGGGCTGAAGGCGATGCGCGACAAGGGCGCGATGACGATCGGCCAGGATGCCGACAGCTGCGTCGTCTACGGTATGCCGGCCGCGGCGTTCCAGATGGGCGCGGTGACCGCGCAGCTGCCGCTGTCGAAGATCGCAGCGCGACTGATGGCGGAGTGCCGTGCATGACCCCATTGTCGAACCTTCCCCGCGCCTCCGACGGCCTGCGCCGGATCAACATCCTGCAGGGCGAAACCAAGGTGTCCGACGACGCCGGCGTCGTGCTGACGACCGTGCTCGGCAGCTGCATCTCGGCCTGCCTCTACGATCCGATCGCCAAGGTCGGCGGCCTCAACCACTTCCTGCTCGCCGAGCCGGGCAGCGGTGAGACCGACGTGCGCTCGCTGCAACGCTACGGCGTCTATGCGATGGAAGTGCTGATCAACGCGATGATGTCGATGGGCGCGACGCGATCGAACCTGAAGGCGCGCATCTATGGCGGCGCCAGCCTGCGCGACGGGTTCCGCGATATCGGCGCGACCAACGCGCTGTTCGCCCGCCGCTTCCTGCGCGACGAACGCATCGCGCTGGTCGGTGAGGACGTCGGTGGCCATGGCGCGCGCCGGATCGAATTCCGTCCGACGCTGGGCCTTGCCCGCTGCCGCATCGCCACCGATCGCCCGGTCGAAAAACCGCGCGTCGCCGCTCCCGCTCCCGTCATCGCCGATGCCGTCGGCGATGTGGAATTCTTCTGATGAACCCCCTCCCCCAAAAAGGAACTGCCGTGTCCAGCATGATCATGACCGTGGACGATTCGCCCAGTATGCGGATGCTGCTGAAGGCAGCGCTGACCGACATGGGCTACAACGTCCTCGAGGCCGAAGACGGCGTCGATGCGCTCGAACGGCTCGGTGGCGCCTGTTCGTCGGGCAACGGTCCCGACCTGCTCATCACCGACATCAACATGCCGCGTCTCGATGGCTTCGGCCTGATCGAGAAGGTGCGCGAACAGGACCGGCATCGCAACCTGCCGATCCTGGTGCTCACCACGGAAAGCTCGGATGAAAAGAAGCAGCGCGCGCGCTCTGCGGGCGCTACAGGTTGGATCGTCAAGCCGTTCCATCCCGACAAGCTCGCAGCGGCGATCCGCCGCGTCCTGCACTGATTTGCAACAGGAATAACATCATGTCCCGTCAGCTCATCACCTTCCAGATCGGCGAACAGGTTCTCGGCGTCGACATCATGGCGATTCGCGAAATCCGCGCCTGGTCGCCGGCTACCCCGCTGCCCAACGTGCCGGCGCATGTGCGCGGTGTCGTCAACCTGCGCGGCGTCGTGCTGCCCGTGCTCGATCTCAGCCATCGCCTGGGCTGGGGCTCGACCGACCCGTCGTCGCGCCACGTCATCATCGTCGTGCGGATCGGCGAACAGTTGCAGGGACTTATCGTCGACGCCGTCAACGATATCGTCAGCATTCCTGACGATGGTATGCAGCCGCTGCCCGATATCGGCGAAACGCCCGCCGCCCAATTCCTCGAAGGACTGGCGACGATCGATCAGCGGCTGATCCTCGTGCTCGCGCTGGAGCGGCTGGTCGATAGCTCGGCTTCGCTCTCCGACGCTGCCTGAACGATTACCCTCCGTCTTCTCGTTACCCAAGGATAACAGGCATGGCCGCCGCCCCGGTTAAAGTTCTCGTCGTCGATGATTCGCTCACCATGCGCGCGCTGTTATCGGGCGCTCTCGAACGCATCCCGGGCGTCACCGTCGTCGGTTCGGCCGACGGCGCCGAGGAAGCCCGCGTCATGCGCGACAAGCTGGTTCCCGACGTCATGACGCTCGACGTCGAAATGCCGGGGATGAGCGGCCTCGAATATCTCGCCGAGCTGATGGAACAGCGGCCGATGCCGGTCATCATGTTCTCGACGCGGACCGAGGCGGGCGCGGAAGCATCGATCGAGGCGCTGCGGCTGGGCGCGATCGACTGTTTCCCCAAGCCCAAGGTCGCGGTCGCGGCGGAGTTCGACAAGATCCTCGCCAAGCTCGGCAAGCGGATCAAGGCCGCCAAGGGCGCCGCGGTGAAGCCCGCCGGTGCGACCAAGGTGGTGGCCGCGCCGCCGCTCGACTGGAACGGCCGCCTGCTCGCGATCGGCGGCGAGGCGGCGGCGACGCAGACCTTGTTCGAACTGTTCGGCGCCTTCCCGGCGAACTGCCCGCCGACCGTCGTCGTCCAGCATCTGGGCGCGGGCCTCGCCGGTACGATGATCGACAAGCTGGCCGCGGAAATCGCGCCCAAGATCGTGCTGGCCGAAGACGGCATGCCGGTCGAACAGGGCACGATCTATCTCGCACCCCCGGGCGAGACGCATGTCGTCGTCGATTCCTGGCCGAACGGCAAGCTGCGCATGCTGCCGCGCGATCCGGTCGCGGGCGAACGGCCGTCGATCTCGATCCTGTTCGCCTCGGTCGCGAAGGCGGCGGGCGCCGAATCGGTCGGTCTGCTGCTCGGCGCGGATGGCGAGGACGGCGATGCCGGCGTGCGCGCTCTGTCGGCGGGCAACGGCTTCTACATCACGCCGGCCGAGGATCGGAGCCAGGGTTATACGATGGCGCGGCGCATGGCGAACCAGCCGGTCCCGGCGGACCAGCTCGCCCGCACCCTTCTGAAACTGTGCAACAAGTGATCGGGCTGCCCGTCGACATGGGATCCGCCACCCCGATCACGCCGGGCTGCGAACCGGCCCTCGCCCATGCGCTGGCGGATGAGCTGGTCGGCATCACCGGCCTGCTCGCCGACCTCGCCTTCGATCTCGCCGGCAATCCCGACACGCTGCGCCACCACATGCACAGCCTGCAGGGGATCGACCGGATCACGCAGGCGCAGCTCGCGGTCGCCGACCTGCTGCGCTCCTGCGCGCCGGTCGAACAGCGGATCGCCGCGGTCACGCTGGAGGAAATGGGCGGCAACATCCGCCGCGCGGTCGATCGCTATCGGGCCGAAGGGGTGCCGATCGACCCAATCGATTGATCGTTTGACCGATATAGTCTCGCACGACACCACTTGATTTCGGACCGGCTAAGTTTATGCGCTAACAGTGAAACCAAAAGCGGGGCACGATGGGAAGCGCAATGCGAGGACAGGACGCCGCTCTGTTTAGCGATCAGAATGCCAATAACGGTCTGCTCTCACCCATCGCGGTGAGCGCGACGCCGGACGAACATCTCTACGCGCTCGCACGGGCCTTCACGGCATCGCGCCGGCGGCTGACCACGCATCTCGATGCGTCGCTGTTCGCCAATCCGGGCCTCGACATCATGCTGTTCCTGTTCGCCGAAGGCCAGGGCGGCCGCGCGGTCACCACGAACGCCTGTTGCGCCGCGGCCGGCGTGCCGCGCACCACGGCGCTGCGCTGGGTGAAGCTGTTGCAGGAGCGTGGGCTGATCGACGGCAGCGACGATATCACCGATCGGCGAGTGACGATGCTGGCGCTGAGCGACCGCGCCCGTCAGATCATCCGCACCTGGCTGACCGACATCACTGTAGTACCGTAGACGATCCCGGGTCTCCGCGGTCGCTGGGCGCATAGCACAGCGCGTCGAGTGCATGGGCGACGTAAAGGGCCGCGACCGGACAGTGTTGCTGATCTAACAGCACGAGCACCTCGGACAATTGGGTGCATATCCGCTCGTGCGTCTCGGGCGCCATCCCGTTCTTTCCCAATAAGAACCTATCGACATGACATGACATGTCTGTCATGTCGGCAATCGACGTTTATGCTGGGCTGGTTTTGAAAGCAACCGTTCCGGAGACAATCCTTTTTGCGAGGATAGGCGTCTAATCTTCAACAAGGATGGGATGAGCGGCGCGCAGATCGTCGGCGATCCGTTCGACAATATCATTCTCGGCGGCGGTGCCGGACGGCGTCACCGACCAGTTGCAATGCGGATGGGTGGCGATGGGGTAGACGCGCAGGTCCCCCGTCACCAATCGCCAGCGCCGCCGGTTGCCGCCGGCACGACGAATCAGCGTCGACAGAAACAGGTCATGGAGCGCGCCGCTGGTCATCGCCTGCCCCTAGCGGGCTGGTGCCCCAAGGAAAAGCGCCGCGCGCTTGCCTCACCCCGATCGACCCGGCACAGCGCGCACCATGTCCGCCGCCTCCACCCGCACCGGCCTGCTCCAGGGCATCGGCGCCTATACCTTGTGGGGGGCGCTGCCGCTTTACCTGCACCTGCTGTCGGGTGTCCCGCCGCTCCAGGTGATCGCGCACCGCGTACTCTGGTCGCTGGTCCTGCTCGCGGTGATCGTCGTCGCCACCCGGCGATTGCGGCCGCTACTGGCCGTCGCGCGTGGCCGCACGCTGCTGATGCTGGCGGGCAGCGCGACGCTGATCGCGATCAACTGGTTCGTCTACATCTGGGCGGTCGATAACGCGCATCTGGTCGAAGCGAGCCTCGGCTATTTCATCAATCCACTGGTCAATGTCGCGCTCGGGACGCTGTTGCTGCACGAGCGGCTGGGCCGGGTGCAGGCCATCGCGATCGGCCTCGCCGCCTGCGGCGTGCTCATCTTCGCGCTGAACGGCGGCGGCGCGATCTGGATCTCGCTTGCCCTGGCGCTCAGCTTCGCCTTCTACGGCTTCCTGCGGAAGATCTGCGCGATCGATTCGCTCGGCGGGCTGACCGTCGAAACCGCGCTGATCGCACCCGTCGCGCTCGCCATCCTGATCGTCGCCGGGCGCAACGGCACGTCCGCCTTCGGCAGCGGGACGGGGATGGACCTGCTGCTCGTCCTCGCCGGCCCCGTCACCGCCGCGCCGCTGCTGCTGTTCGCCGCCGCCGCGCGCACGCTGCGCTACACGACGATCGGGCTGCTCCAGTTCATCGCGCCGACGCTCCAGTTCCTCGAAGCGGTGCTGCTCTATCACGAGCCCGTACGCCCGGCGCAGCTCGCCACCTTCGCACTGATCTGGGCCGGGTGCGGCCTGTATGCATGGAGCAGCGTCGCCGCCGCCGCGGCTCAGCGGCGCACGTCGAGCCCGCCGGCCAGATAGGCGTCGTGGTCCGCCTGCCGGAACAGCGCAGCATCACCGGGCAGCGAATGTTTCAGCGCGGTCAGCGCCACGCCCGACTCCGCCGCCGCCGCGATCTCCTGCCCCCGGCGCAGCGCGTGCAGCACGCCCGCCGCAAAGGCATCGCCGCCGCCGATCCGGTCGACGATCCCCGCCAGCGTCACCTGCGGCGTCTCCACCCAGGTCTCGCGCGTGTCGATCCGCGCCGACAGATAATGGAGGTCGACATTCTCGACCGTCCGCGCGGTCGAGGCGATCGTCTGCAGCGTCGGAAACGCCGCGAACGCCGCCTCCGCCGCGGCGCGCGCATCGCCCGCCTCGAACGGCGTGCCGAGCAGCAGCGCGATATCGCGATGGTTGCCGAAGAACAGGCTGGCGCGCGCGACCAATTGCGTCAGCAGGCTACGCGGATCGCCGTCCCATCGCTCCCACAGTTTCGCGCGATAATTGCCGTCGAACGAGATCGGAATGTTGCGCCTCGCCGCCGCCTCCACCGCCGCGATCGCACTTTGTGCCGCCACTGCACCCAGCGCCGGGGTGATGCCCGACAGATGCAGGCCATCGACGCCGTCGAGCAGCGCATCCCAGTCCCACGCCGATGCCGGCGCCTCGGCGAAGGCGGAATGCGCCCGGTCGTAGATTACCTCGGTCGCGCGCATCCCGGCGCCGGCGGTGACGAAATACAGCCCCATGCGCGCGCCGCCCAGCGCGATGCCGCGCGTATCGACGCCATGGCCGCGCAACGTGGCGATCGCCGATCGGCCGAGGTCGTTGTCCGGCACCTGGCTGGCAAAGCGCACGTCATGGCCCAGCCGCGCGAGCGCCGTCGCGACATTCGCCTCGGCCCCCGCGACCCAGACGTCCAGCTTCGGCGTCTGCAACAGCAGCTCTCGCCCCGGCGGCGACAGGCGCAGCATGATCTCGCCGAATGCCAGCAACGTCCCCATGCATCCCCTCCCGATCCGTTCCGCCCGCCTGCCACGTCGCCGCGCACCCGAACAGATGAAATATGCGTCCATCATGTGAGAAGGACAGGATCGGCAACATTTCCTGACAGGATGGACCGATAGGCGACGGACCCGCCGCGCCGGTTCGCGCGTCTATCGCGACAACCTCTGGAGGGTGCCTTGGCCGCAACGTTCGTCCGCCATCTGAAGCCGACGCTGCTTCCCGATCCCAAGCGTACCGTCATCCGCCCCTTCCTGCCCGAAGACCCCGCCCCGTTCGCGGTCGAGGGCGCGCCGCGTGGCGACCGGATCGTCGATCGCCTGCTCGCACTCGACGATGCGCGCACCGCCGACTTGGTCGAGGCAATAGTCGAGGGCCTCGGCGCCCGCCATCGCGAAGTGCCCGCACTGCTGCTGCGCCGGTTCGACGAGGTTGCGGCGCAAATCGACCTGCCGACCGATCTGTCGGAATCGCGCCGCATGCTGATCGGCGGCTATTGCAGCGCCGAATATTCGTTCGAAGCCGCCGCGCTGTTCAATCCCAGCATCGTCCCCCATCCCGACCAGAGCGACTGCGCGGACGGCGCGATCCGCTTCGTCCTGTCGCTGCGCGGGATCGGCGAGGGGCATTTGTCCTCCGTCACCTTCCGCACCGGCACCTGGGGGCCGGACGACGACGACCTCGTCCTCCATCCGCCCGGACCGCAGGGCGTGCCGCCGGTGGTGGAGGAACCCGATCCCGAACTCGTCCGCCAGATCGGCGCCAAGGCTTTGGTGCAGCTCAACTGCCGCGACGCGCGCGAGCCGTCCGAAACCGTGCTGTTCCCGGTCGTCCCCAGCCAGAGCCGCGGGATCGAAGACCTGCGCCTCGTCCAGTTCGGCGAGGACGACGGCCGCACCACCTATATGGGCAGCTATACCGCCGTCTGCGCCGAAAGCGCGCGGCAGGAACTGCTCCAGACCGACGATTTCCGCCTGTTCCACATGCACCCGGTCGAAGGGCCGGTGGCGAGCGGCAAGGGCATGGCGCTCTTCCCGCGCAAGATCGGCGGCCAGTTCGCCGCGCTGTTCCGCCACGACAATGAAAACCTGTGGTATGCCACCAGCGACACCCCGCTCGCCTGGGACCACCCGGTCCGGATCATGGAACCCGCATACCCATGGGAATTCGTGCAGATCGGCAATTGCGGCTCTCCGATCGAAATCGACGAGGGCTGGCTGGTGCTCACCCATGGCGTCGGCATGGTCAGAAGCTATTGCATCGGCGCCGCCCTGCTCGACCGCGACGATCCGACGAAGGTGCTCGGCCGCCTGCCCGAACCGATGATCGCGCCCGATGGCGAAACCTGGGACGGCTATGTCCCGAACGTCGTCTATTCCTGCGGCGCCATGGTCCGCGGCCGCACGCTGCTGCTCCCCTATGCCCTCGCCGACGACATGACGAGCTTCGCCATCGCGCCCCTCGACGACCTACTTGCGGCCATGCGCTGACCTAAAAATTCCTCCCCCACCAGGGGGAGGTGGCGCGCCCGCAGGGCGTGACGGAGGGGGAGGACGGCGAGGCGCTCTGAGAAGACAGTACACCGCCGACCTCCCCCTCCGTCAGCTTCGCTGCCACCTCCCCCTTGCGGGGGAGGACTTCGACCCGCTTTACCCCTCAGCCCACACCGTCAGCAGCGTATGCGCGATTGCATAGGGCGGCGGCGGCAGGAACGGGCCGGGTTCACCCGCCAGCACCGCACGCACCACGTCGCGCTCCACCCAGATCGCATCCTCCAGCTCGTTGGTGTCGAGCGTGATCGTATCGTCCTCCGCCCGGCCGATGCAGGCGATCATCAGCGACGACGGGAACGGCCAGGGCTGGCTCGCGACATAGCGCACGTCGGTGACGCGCACGCCCGCCTCCTCGACGATCTCGCGCGCCACCGCTTCCTCCACCGATTCGGCGGGCTCGACGAAGCCGGCGAGCGCCGAATAGCGCCCCTCCGGCCAGCCCTTGCCGCGCCCCAGCAGCGCGCGGCCGTCATGTTCGGCGATCATGATGACGACCGGGTCGACGCGCGGGAAATGTTCGGTCGCGCAGACGTCGCACTGCCGCCCCCATCCGCCGCGGAACAGGTGCGTCGTGCCGCCGCAGCGAGCGCAGAAGCGATGGCGGCTGTGCCAGTCGATCAGGCTGCGCGCCGCGGCATAGGTCGCCGCCTCGCCCGGCTGGAGGCTGGCGAGCAGCCCCATCAGCGCCGGGCTGCGCATCGCCGGCACCGTGCCTTCGCCGCTCTGCGGCAGCAGTGCGGCGACATGCGCGCGGCCGGCCTCATCCAGCCCCAACAGGATGACCTCGGCGTCCTCCGGCAGTGCGGCGAGGCTGTCCCACACCAGTCGCCCGTCGTCGTCCGCCGTTGGCATCAGCCCGTCGAGCCGCAGCAACCGCGCCCGCCAGTCGAGCTTCGCCGCCAGCGCCGCCGGATCGTGGCGCAGCGCATCGGCACGATCGAGCGTGCCGCCCGTGAACCCGATGGCCGTCAAACCAGGCGCGACGCTCATCGCTTGAACCGCGACAGATCGGCGGCCAGCGCGCGCACCGTCTCCTGCCGCACCGGCCAGCGATCGGCAGGGAAGTAATTGACCATGATCGTACCGCGCACCTTCTTCACCGGATCGACGAACGCCACCGTGCCCGCCGCACCGCCCCAGCCATAGGTGCCCTTGGACGGCATGCCCCCCGGCCCATCGGCGAGATACACCGAACCGCCCGCGCCGAAGCCCATCGGCGTCGCCCCCTGCGTTGCGCCGCCGGTGCCGCCATCCACCCCGCCGAAGGTGACGCCAGCCGGCAGCAGGTTCGACATGGCGAGCCGCACCGTCTCGGGCTTCATGACCCGCACGCCGTCCAGCGTGCCCTCATCGGCCAGCATATGCAGGAACCGGTCATAGTCGCGCGCCGACATGACCAGCCCGGCACCGCCATAGGGAAAGCTCGGCGGCTTCAGCCACACCGACGTCGCACCGGGATCGAGCGGCGACAATTGATCGCCGACGATCGCGTAATTGGTCGCAAGGCGCGATGCGTCGCGCGCCGGCACGGTCCAGAAGCTCGACGTCATCTTCAGCGGGTCGAACAGGCGCTGCTGGACGAAGCGATCGAACGGCATGCCCGACGCCACCTCGATCACGCGGCCCATCACGTCGAGGCCGATCGAATAATGCCAGCGCGTACCCGGCTGGTAGACCAGCGGGATGGTCGCGACGCGATCGGCGAAGTCGGCGAGCGTCGCGGGCCGGGTGCGCCGCGCCGCCGCCTCGATCCGCGTGTTCACCGCCGCCGGCAGGATACCCTTCGTCTCCAGCAGCTTGAGCAGGGGGCCCTTGGCGTTGATGTTATAGCCCAGGCCCGACGTATGGGTCAGCAGCTCGCGGATCGTGATCTCGCTTTTCGCCGGCACCGAATCGAGCGTCACGTCCGGATTGGTGAAGACGCGCATCTGCTTGAAGGCGGGGATATATTTGGACAGCGGGTCGTCGAGGCCGATCTTGCCCTCTTCGATCAGGATCATCGCCGCCATCGCCGTCACCGGCTTGGTCATCGAATAGACGCGCCACAGGCTGTCGGGCGTCGCGGCGGGCGCATTGGCGTCGGTGGCGATCCGCCCGGCCGAGACGAACCAGGTCGGCCGATCGCCCACGCCGAAGGCGCCGACGATGCCCGGCATCTTGTCATCGCGGACATAGCCGTCGAACAGCGCCTGCGTGCCCGGCAGCACCGCACGGCCCAGCGTATCGACCGACCCGCGCTGCGCGATCGCAGGCGCGGGTGCGGGTGCGGCTTGGCGTGCCTGCCCCGCGAACCCCCCGCTCGCGACCAGCGCGACCAGACCAACGCCGACGATCCCGTGAATGCGCCTCATCCATCCCTCCTCAGCACCGCCGCAGCGGCTTTTGCGAACAGCGTCGGCAGGCCGGCGCGATCCAGATCGTCGATCGGCCACCATTCGCCGTTAAGCGGGTGATGGCCCTCGCCTTCCGCCACGGCAAGCGCCAGTTGCAGATCGAAATGGGTAAAACCGTGCGCCACAGTTGCGTTGCGCAACTCCCAAGCCGCCACGACCGGCGCATCGGCGAGGCCGGGCGGCGCATCCGCCCACGGCCCGGTCGGCAGCGCACGCATCCCGCCGAGCAGTCCCTTGCCCGGTCGCCGCACCAGCCACACCGCGCCGTCACGTTCCAGCCAGAAGATCGTGCCGTGCCGCTGCGGCTTGGCCTTCTTCGCCGCCTTCACCGGCAGCCGCTCGGGATCGCCCTCGCGGAACGCCCAGCATTCGCCCTGCAACGGGCAGAGGAGGCACGACGGCTTCTTGGGCGTGCAGATGCCGGACCCCAGATCCATCATCGCCTGCGCGAAATCGCCCGCGCGCGCGTCCGGCGTCACCCGATCCGCCGCCGCGCGGATCGCGACCCGCGCGCCCGGCAGCGCCTCGCGAATCGCGAACAGCCGCGCGACGACGCGCTCGACATTGGCATCGACCACCACCGCGCGCTGCCCGAAGGCGATCGCCGCCACCGCCGCCGCGGTATAGGCGCCCAAGCCCGGCAGCGTCCTGAGCGTCGCCTCGTCTGGGGGGAACGCGCCATTATGCTCCGCCACCACGACCTTCGCCGCGGCCACCAGATTGCGCGCGCGGGCATAATAGCCCAGCCCCGCCCAGGCGGCCATCACCTCCGCCTCGTCCGCCGCCGCAAGAGCATCGAAGTCCGGCCAGCGCGCCACCCACGCCTCGAACCGCGGCCGCACCGCGGCCACGGTCGTCTGCTGGAGCATCACCTCCGACAGCCACACGCGATACGGGTCCGCCGTCTCACCGGGCAGCGCCCGCCACGGCAGCGCACGGCGGTGGACGTCGTACCAGGCGAGCAGAAGCGGTGCGATCGCCGCAGGTTCGGGATAAGAGCGTGTAGCGTCCACGCATCCGCTATGGCATGGAGCCGCGGATGAGCAAGCGCGCCCGCGCCACCGATACCGAAGCCCCCCGCCAGAATCGCGCCCGCGCGGTCAGCGAACTGCTGCCCGCGATCCATGGCGCCGCGTTCAAGCGATTCGGCTTCGTGCAGAGCGCGCTCGTCACACGCTGGCCGGAGATCGTCGGCGAACGCTGGGCGGCGGCATCGGCACCCGAATCGCTGCGCTTCCCGCCGGGCCAGAAGGCGAACGGCGTGCTCACCATCGTCGTGCGCGGCGCGCATGCCCCGATGATGCAGCATATCGCGCCCGAGATCGTCGAGCGCGTCAACCGCTTCTTCGGCTATGCCGCGGTCGCGAAGCTGACGATCCGCCAGGGCGACGTCGCCAAGCGTCTGCCACGCAGTGCGCCCGTGCCCCCGCGCGAAGCCCCGGCCGAGATCGGCGAAGGGTTGAAGACGATCGCCGACCCCGAACTGCGCGCCGTGCTCGAAGCCCTCGCCGCCGGCGTCCATGCGCCGCGCACCCTGCCCAGGATCAGTTGATGACGCTTTCCCGTTTGCTTCCGATCGCGCTTCTCACGGTGGCCGCCACCGCACCCGTCACCGACTGGTCGGCCGCGCCCGCGCGCCAGACCGCCAAGGGCGCCTATGTCTTCGGCAATCCCGCTGCGCGCGTGAAGCTGATCGAATATGGCAGCTACACCTGCCCGCATTGCGCGGTTTTCGCCAAGGACAGCGAGGCGGAGCTGAAGGGCAAGATGATCCGCTCGGGCGGGCTCAGCCTCGAATACCGCCACCTGATCCGCGATCCCGCCGATCTGGGCGCCGCGATCCTGGCCCGCTGCGCAGGGCCCCGCGGTTTCGCGGGCGCGCATGCGATGATCTTCGCGACGCAACCGGTGTGGCTGAAGAAGGTCGGCGAGTATCAGGCGGCGCATCCGGATATCGATACCAAGCCGCCGATCGTCCAGGCGCGCACCTATGCCGATGCCGGCGGCCTCACCGCCGCGATGCGTGCCCGCGGCCTGACGCCGGCCCGGATCAACGCCTGTTTCGCCGACAAGGCAGAGGTCGCGCGGATCACCGCGATGACCGGCGACGCGCCGATCGAGGTGAACAGCACCCCCAGCTTCTATGTCGACGGCACGCTGCAACCGCCGGGCGACTGGAACACCCTCGCCCCCGTGCTGCGTACCAAGGGCCTCAAGTGATTTTCGTGATGGAGCGTAACGCCATGAAGACCCGCCTCACCGCCGCTTTGCTCGTCCTGCCGCTGGCGCTCAACGCCTGTTCGAAGGATGGCACCGGCACCCCCGCCGCGCCCGCCAGCCCCGTCGCCGCCGTCGCCGCACCGTCGGGCCAGAACTGGACCGACGTCGTCTCGCGCACCGCGGAAGGCACGATCGTCGGCAACCCGAACGCGCCGATCAAGGTCGTCGAATATGGCTCGCGCCTGTGCCCGGTCTGCGGCGCCTTCGCGCGCGACGGCTTCGAATCGCTGATGAACTATGTGAAGAGCGGCAAGGTCAGCTTCGAATACAGGGAGTTCCTGGTCCACGGCGCACCCGACGTGCCGCCGGCGCTGCTCGGCAATTGCGCCGACAAGGCCGCCTTCTTCCCGATCCTCGAACAGATGTACCAGTCGCAGGAAGGCTTCCTCAACAAGCTCCAGGCGATGACGCCCGCGCAGCAGCAGCAGTTGCAGACCGCCAAGCCCGTCGACGCGATCAAGATGATGGCGCAGCAGATGGGCCTGATCGACTTCGCCAAGCAGCGCGGCATCCCCGAAGCCAAGGCGATGCAGTGCCTCGGCGACATGAGCCAGATCGACCGCTGGACCAAGCAGACACAGGACAAGGGCGCCGACGGCACCGTCACCGGCACGCCGACGCTCCTCATCAACGGCAAGAAGACCGACGTCAGCAGTTGGGGTCAGTTCGAACCGCTGCTCAAGGCCGCGGGCGCGTAAGAGGTCCAGAAGGGTATCACGCGGAGACGCGGAGACGCGGAGGTGTCGCAATCGCGGCGCAGCCGCTTCTCTCCAACCGACTTCGAAGCGCGTAGAACGGCCGGAGAACCAGACAGCCTGCGGCGCCAAGCCGGACACCTCCGCGTCTCCGCGTCTCCGCGTGAACCCTCTTTTCTGACCAAAGCTTGCGCCGCCCTCGCATAACCGCCACCCCACCCTCGTGCAGATCAAGCGGCTCCGCATCGCCGGGTTCAAAAGCTTCGTCGACCCCGCCGACCTCCATATCGAGCCGGGGCTGACCGGCGTCGTCGGCCCGAACGGCTGCGGCAAATCCAACCTGCTCGAGGCGCTGCGCTGGACGATGGGCGAATCGAGCGCCAAGTCGCTGCGCGGCGCGGGGATGGAAGACGTCATCTTCGCCGGCACCGCGACGCGTCCGCCGCGCGCCTTCGCCGAAGTGTCGATCCTGCTCGACGCGGCGGATGGCGACGAGCGCGAGGTCGTCCGCCGCATCGAACGCGGCGCCGGCAGCGCCTATCGCATCGACGGCCGCGACGTGCGCGCCAAGGACGTCGCGCTCCTGTTCGCCGACGCCGCCACCGGCGCGCACAGCCCCGCGCTCGTCAGCCAGAACCGGATCAGCGCGGTCATCGCCGCCAAGCCCGCCGAACGCCGCGCGATGCTGGAGGAAGCGGCGGGGATCGCCGGCCTCCACGTCCGCCGCAAGGACGCCGAACAGAAACTGCGCGCGACCGAGGCGAACCTCGAACGCCTCGCCGAACTGATCGCCGATCAGGACGCGCGCGCCGCCTCCTTGCGCCGCCAGGCCCGCGCCGCCGAACGCTATCGCGAGCTGTCGGCGAAAATCCGCCTCGCCGAAGCGCGCATGATTTTCGCCCGCTGGCGCGACGCCGCCGCCGCCGCCGATGCCGCGCGCGCCGAAGCGACCGCCGCCGACACCCGCGTCGCCGAGACGACCGACGCCGAACGCATCGCCGCCGCCGTACACGCCGACGCCACGGCCGCCGTCGCCACCACCCGCGCCGCCGCGCTCGCCGCGCGCGACGCCGCCAACGATCTCGGCCACCGCCTCACCACGCTCCGCGCACAACGCGCCGCCGCCGCGCGCCGGGTGAGCGAATTGGACGAGGCGCGCCGCCGCATCGCCGACGATCGCGCGCGCGAAGGCACGCTCGCCGCCGACGCCGCGCAGGCGCTCGCCCGGCTGGCCGACGAGGTAAAGGCACTCGACCGCGCGATCCTTTCCGCCGCCGACGAGGCCCCCCGCCTCGACGCGACGCTCGCCGACGCCGAACGCCACGCCCGCGATGCCGAGGTCGCACTGGCGCAAGGCCTCGCGCGCCAGGCGAGCGAGGCCGCCGAAACTCGCGTCGCCGACGCCGCGCTCGCCGCTGCCCGCACCCGTGCCGACCGCGCGCGCCGCGAGGTCGCACAGGTCGCCCAGGCGCTCGCCGCTTTGGGCGACGCCGCCCCGCTCACCGCCGCCCGCGACGAGGCCGCCACACGCCGGCAACAGGCCCGCGCCCGCGCCGAACAGGCCCGCGACGCGCTCGCCCAGGCGGAGGCGGAGGAGCGCGCCGCCATCGCCGGCCGCGACGCCGCCGAAACCACCCGCGCCGCCGCCCGCGCTGACCTCGCCCAGATCGATGCCGAGATCGCCGCACTCACCCGCGCCACCCAGCGCACGGGCAAGGAAAAGCTGCTCGATCGCCTCGCCCCCGCCGCCGGCTACGAACGCGCGCTCGCCGCCGCGCTCGGCGACGAGCTGGAGGGCGACCCTGCCGCCTGGACTGGTGCCACGCCGCAGCCGGGCGATCCCGCCCCACCACCCGGCACGACGCCGCTCGCCGACCACGTCACCGCCCCCGCCGCGCTCGCCCGCCGCCTCGCCCAATCCTTCGTCGCCGATACCGACGACGGCCAGCCGCTCGCAGTCGGCCAGCGCCTCGTCACCGCCGCCGGGCACACGCGCCGCTGGGACGGCCATGTCGCGAGCGGCAGCGGCGCCGCCGCGGCGGAACGGCTCGAACGCCTCAACCGCCTGAAAACCCTGCGGGCCGCACGCCCCGCCGCCGCCGCCACCGCAGAGGCCGCCGACACCGCCCGCGCCGACATCGACCGCCGCATCGCCGCCGCCCGCACCGCTGCCCAAGCCGCCCGCACCGCGCTGACCCAGGCCGACACCGCCATCCGCGACGCCGAACGTGCCGAAGACCGCGCCACCACGGCGCTCGAACGCCTCGCCGGGCAGCGCGCCGATCTCGACGCCCGCGCGTTGCGCGTCGCCGCCGAACACGACGAAGCAGAGGCAGACCGCGCCGCCGCCGAAACCGCCCGCGCCGCTCTGCCCGACGGCCGCGACAGCGCCGCCGCGGTCGCCGCCCTCTCCGCCGTCGCCGAGCGCTGTCGCACCGCCGTCGCACAGGCCCGCGGCGAGCGCGCCGCGCTCGACCGCGCGGTCCAGTCCAACCGAGAACGCCTCGCCGCCGCGCAGGCCGACACCCGCAGCTGGCGCGCCCGCGCCGGCGAGGCCGCCAAGCGCATCGCCGACATGGACGCGCGCGAGGTCGCGCTCGCCAAGGAGGCTGCCGACGCCGCGGGCCGCCCCGCCGCGCTCGACGCCGCCATCGCCACCGCCCATGCCGAACATGACGCCGCCCGCCGCGACGCGGATACGCACGCCGCCGCCGAGCGCGACGCCGATGCCGCCGCCCGTCGCGCCGACGACGCGCAACGCCGCGCGATCGAGGCGCTGTCGCAGGCCCGCGAAGCCCGCGCCGGCGCCGCCGCCCGCCTCGAATCGCAGGAATTGCGCCGCGTCGAGATGGGCCGCCTGTCGGGCGAACGCTTCGAATGCCCCGCGCCCGTGCTTCCCGAACGCCTCGGCTTCGCCGGCACCGACGTCGGCACACCCGCCGCGGAAAGCACCGCGCACGAACGCCTCACCGCCGACCGCGAGCGCATCGGCCCGGTCAACCTCGTCGCCGAGCGCGAACTCGCCGAGCTGGAAGCGAGCGGCAAGAGCAACGCCGCCGAACGCGACGAACTGGTCGAGGCAGTCCACCGCCTGCGTGGCTCGATCGGCACGCTCAACCGCGAAGGCCGCCAGCGCCTCACCGCCGCGTTCGAAGCCGTCGACGGCCATTTCCGCCGTCTATTTACCACGCTGTTCGACGGTGGCGCCGCGCACCTTGCGCTGGTCGATTCGGACGATCCGCTCGAGGCAGGGCTGGAGATCATGGCGCAGCCACCCGGCAAACGCCTGCAATCGCTCACGTTGCTCTCAGGCGGCGAACAGGCGCTGACCGCGGTCGCGCTGATCTTCGCCTTGTTCCTCACCAACCCCGCGCCGATCTGCGTCCTCGACGAGGTCGATGCGCCGCTGGACGACGCCAATATCGAACGCTTCTGCGACCTGCTCGACCGGATGACGCGCGAAACGCAGACCCGTTATCTGATCGTCACGCACAATGCGGTGACGATGAGCCGCATGCACCGCCTGTTCGGCGTCACCATGGTCGAACGCGGCGTCAGCCGGCTGGTATCGGTTGATCTGGGCGGCGCGACCAACCTGCTCGCGGCGGAATAGCGGCACGCAGCCCGGCGAGTACGCGGCCGGTATAGGCCAGGCACATCGCCTGATGCGCCGCCGCCGCGGCGGGATGGTCCGCCTGGATCGATCGCACCGCCTCGGCGAACGAGCGCGCGGACAGATAGGGCATGTCCTCTGTCGTCATCTCCGACTCTCCTTGGCGGGCCTTATCGCGCATCATCATTGCGGGGCGATGACTGAGGTTAAAAATCGTGTTGCCTCCGCCCCTTGCCGGCGACGACGGCGGAACGTATATCGAACGCATGGCCCAGCTCGACACCCGCCAGAAGCTGGAAATCCTTGCCGACGCTGCGAAATACGATGCGTCCTGCGCCTCGTCGGGCACCGCCAAGCGCAACAGCCGAGACGGCAAGGGCCTGGGCTCGACCGAGGGCATGGGCATCTGCCACGCCTACGCCCCCGATGGTCGCTGCATCAGCCTGCTCAAGATCCTGCTCACCAACAGCTGCATCTTCGATTGCCATTATTGCATCAACCGCAAGAGCAGCAACGTCCGCCGCGCGCGCTTCACCGCTAAGGAGGTCGTCGACCTGACGATCGCCTTCTACAAGCGTAACTATATCGAGGGCCTGTTCCTCTCGTCCGGCATCATCAAATCGTCCAACTATACGATGGAGCAGATGGTCGAGGTCGCGCGGTCGTTACGCGAAGACCATCACTTCCGCGGCTACATCCATCTCAAGACGATCCCCGACGCCGATCCGGAGCTGGTCCATCAGGCCGGCCTCTACGCCGACCGCGTCTCGATCAACGTCGAACTGCCGACGGTCAGCGGCCTGAAGCGCCTCGCCCCCGAAAAGGACGGCACCCGCATCGAAGGCGCGATGCGCGACGTGAAGGGCGCGATCGCCGACAATGGCGACGCGCGCAAGAAGTACAAATTCGCCCCCCGCTTCGCCCCCGCCGGCCAGTCGACGCAGATGATCGTCGGCGCCGACGCCGCGACCGATGGCGAGATCGTTGCGCGCGCCTCGACGCTCTACGATCACTTCGGCTTGCGCCGCGTCTATTACAGCGCGTTCAGCCCGATCCCCGACGCCAGCACCGTGCTGCCGCTGCAACGCCCGCCGCTGATGCGCGAACATCGCCTGTATCAGTCCGACTGGTTGATGCGCTTCTACGATTACAGCCCGGCCGAGGTCGTCGCCGCCGCCGACGACGCGACCGGCATGCTGCCGCTCGACATCGACCCGAAGCTCGCCTGGGCGCTCAAATTCCGCGACCGCTTCCCGGTCGACGTCAACCGCACGCCCCGCGAAATGCTGCTTCGCGTGCCCGGCCTCGGCGTGAAAGCGGTCGACCGCATCGTCGCCACCCGCCGCTGGCGCCGCCTGCGCCTGGACGATGTCGCGCGCCTGACGGTCAGCGTCGCCAAAGTCCGCCCCTTCATCGTCACCGACGACTGGCGCCCGGTTCTGCTCAGCGACCGCGCTGACCTGACGCCGCTCGTCGCGCCCAAAAAGCAGCAGCTCGAACTCTTCGCCGCGTGAGAATGACTCGCGAGTGAAACGCCGTGCGCGCTCGCCGGTTGGGCGATGCGAAGGAGACACACCCATGGCCCTCGCCGACATCTACGCCGACCTGAAGCGCGACCACGACAAGCAGCGCAAGATGCTGAAGGACCTCGCCGAGCTGACCGATACGGCCAAGCGCGGCAAGCTGTTCGAAACCTTCCGCCTGGAAGTGCAGGCGCACGCCGCCGCCGAGGAGGAATCGCTCTACGCCACGATGCTGCGCGACCCCGAACTGCGCGACGACGCCCGCCATTCGGTGTCCGAGCACAAGGAGGTCGACGACCTGCTCGCCGAAATGACCGAGCTGGAGGTCTCGTCGGACGAGTGGAACGAGAAATTCTTCCACATGCGCCGTCGCTACGAACACCACATCACCGAGGAAGAGGAAGAGATGTTCCCCGCCGCGGCCGACGAGCTCGACAGTAAGACCGAGAAGGAACTCGCCGCAATCTACGAAGAGCGCAAGCCCGAGGAACTGAAGCTCGCCAAGGAAAAGCCCGCCGGCGGCGACGACCGCGACTGAGCGGTGAGGTTCGGCACGCCTGCCCCAACCACCCCGTCACCCCGGACTTGGTCCGGGGTCCACCGGGCCGCGGGGGCACGGCTTGCGCTACTTTCTACATCGCCTGCCCCAAACACCTCGTCACTCCGGACTTGTTCCGGAGTCCACCGGGCCGCGAGGGAACAGCAAGAGGCCCCAGCCATCCCCCTCGCCGCAGAGTGGACCCCGGAACGAGTCCGAAGTGACGAAGGCGTGCCATGCGCATAATCACCCTCCCCGCCCCCGACGATTTCGACGCGTGGCGCGACGCCGCCCGACCCCTCGCCGCAGCGGACGTCCCCCCGGATGACATCGTCTGGCAGGTCGGCGACACCCCCGCCGACCTGTTCGCCACCGCCGCCGACGATGCCCCCGCACCGCCGCCGCCCAGCGGCACCCTCTCCGTCCCCCGCGCCTTCATCGATCTCGCCCGCAGCGTCGTGTTGTCGAGCGACCCCGAACGGTTCGCGCTCCTCTACACCGCGCTCGCCCGCCTGCGCCGCGAACCGAAACTGATCGAGGATCAGGCCGACCCGCTCGTTCGCCGTCTCGAAGGCCTCGCCAAATCGGTTCGCCGCGACATCCACAAGATGCGCGCCTTTCTCCGCTTCCGCGAGGAACAGGACGATGAGGGCACGCGCTACGTCGCCTGGTTCGAGCCCGACCATCACATCGTCCGCGCCAACGCCGCCTTCTTCGTCAACCGCTTCGCCAGCATGCGCTGGTCGATCCTGACGCCCGAGGTCTCGCTCCACTGGGACGGCAAGGCGCTGGCCGAAGGACCCGGCGCGCAAAAGGCGGACGCCCCCGACGGCGATCCCACCGAAGAGGTGTGGAAGACCTATTACGCCAGCATCTTCAATCCCGCGCGCGTCAAGATCGGCGCGATGCTGAAAGAGATGCCGCGGAAGTATTGGAAGAACATGCCCGAAACCGCGCTGGTCGGGCAGCTGATCGCCGGCGCACAGGCACGGGAAAGCGGCATGATCACCCAGTCACGCGAGGCGCCGGCCATCGGCGACAATGCCACCGCCGCCTGGGCGGCGTTGCGCGACGAAGCGGCGGCCTGCACCCGCTGCCACCTCTACAAGCACGCGACGCAGACCGTCTTCGGCGAAGGCCCGGTCGATGCGCCGCTGATGTTCGTCGGCGAACAGCCGGGCGATCAGGAGGACCTCGCCGGCACGCCGTTCGTGGGCCCCGCCGGGCAGGTCTTCAACCGCGCCATCGCCGAAGCCGAGATCGACCGCGCCCGCGTCTACGTCACCAATGCGGTGAAGCACTTCAAATTCGAACAGCGCGGCAAGCGCCGCATCCACGCCAAGCCCGACACCGGCGAAATCCAGGCCTGCCGCTGGTGGATCGAACAGGAACAGATGCTCATCCGCCCGCGCGTCACGGTCGCGCTCGGCGCCACCGCCGCGCGCTCGCTGCTCGGCCGAACGGTGACGATCGGCCGCGAACGCGGCAAAGCGATCGCCCTCCCCGACGGCGGCGAAGCCTGGATCACCGTCCACCCCAGCTATCTACTGCGCCTGCCCGACGAAACGCAAAAGGCCGAGGAATACGCGCGCTTCGTCGAGGACCTGAAACAGGCGAAGGCGGCGCTAGGCTGACACCGGGTCTGCCCCCGGCGGGCAGAAGATACGAGCACTGAACCGTTCGCGGAAACGCCCCCTCCACCACCGGACTACGTCCGGCGGTCCCCCTCCCCCGCTAAAGCGAGGGAGGACTGACAAAACCCCCGCCAGGGGGAGGTGGCACCGCAAAGCGGTGACGGAGGGGGAGGGAAGCGACGCCCTCGCGATATACGCGATGCCGACAACCGCTCCGGCCCCGACCACATCGTCTCGGTGCAACGAATCTGTTGGACGCCCTCTGCAACAAGGCGTTGGCACAACAGCGTAATTCCCACCCGCTGTCTTACATCGACCCATTCGGATAGATCGAACCGCCAGATCCGCTCGTTCTCATCATCATGTCACGTACGGAAACGATAGAGCCAAACCGTTTCCGCCAAGGTGTTCATGTTGTCCACGTTGCGGACGCATCACATCGCCCGCGCGTCCTCGCCCATCCGCTCCTGCCGGTCGAGCGCATCGATCGCCGCCATATCCTCGTCGTCCAGCGTCAGGTCCGCCGCCGCGAAATTGTCGCGCATATGTTCCGGATCGGCGGCCTTGGGGATCACCGAAAAGCCATGCGCGAGATGCCAGGCCAGCACCACCTGCGCCGTCGACTGCGCATGCTTGTCCGCGATGCGTACGATCGCCGCGTCCTGCAACAGGTCGCCGCCCTGCCCCAGCGGGCTCCAGCTCTGCGTCACGATGCCATGCGCCTCGTGATACGCCCGCTCTTCCAGCCGCTGGTGCCGCGGGTGAAGCTCGATCTGGTTGAGCACCGGCGTCACGCCCGTCGCATCGATGATCGCGTCGAGATGCTCAGGGAGAAAGTTCGACACGCCGATCGATCGCGTCTTGCCCGCGTCACGCAGGCGCACCAGCGCCTTCCACGCCTCGACATATTGCCCCTGCCCCGGCGCGGGCCAGTGGATCAGGTACAGATCGACCGCATCCATGCCCAGCAGCGCCAGACTCTCGTCCAGCGCCGCCTCGGGATCGCCCTGCCGGTCGTTCCACAGCTTGGTCGTGACGAAGGCATCGCTGCCCGCCAGCCCTTCGCCGACGCCGCGTTCGTTGCGATAGATCGCTGCGGTGTCGATCAGCCGATATCCGACATCGAGCGCGCCGCGCACCACCAAAGGGGCCTGTGCATCGGGCAGTTTCCAGGTGCCGAAGCCCAATTGGGGCATGGTCCGGCCATCGTTCAGCGTCAGATCGGTCATCGTCGCACAGCGTCCCAGTAGCGTATCCGGTTCCCCCTTCCCTAAACCCGTGCGATCCGCCAAGCCCCACGCCCATGTTCGAGAAAATCCTGGGCGTCCTCGCCACCTTCACGATCTGGGTCATCTCCAGCGGCGGCTATGTCGGCATCGCGATCCTGATGGCGATCGAAAGCGCCTGCATTCCCCTGCCTTCCGAAATCATCATGCCGTTCGCCGGCTATCTCGTCTCGACCGGCCGCTTCGACCTGTATCTGGCGGCGACCGCGGGCGCGATCGGCTGCAACCTCGGCTCGATCGTCGCCTATGAGATCGGCAAGCGCGGCGGCCGCCCGGTCGCGGAACGCTGGGGCCGCTACCTGCTGATCGGCCCGGGCGAGCTCGATGCCGCCGATCGCTTCTTCGCACGCTGGGGTTCGATCGCGGTGCTGATCGGCCGCCTGCTCCCCGTCATCCGCAGCTTCATCGCCTTCCCCGCGGGCGTCGCGCGGATGCGGCTGGTGCCCTTCCACGTCTACACCTTCCTCGGCAGCTGGCCCTGGTGCTTCGGCCTCGCCTGGGTCGGCATGAAGCTGGGCAGCAAGTGGGACAGCGACCCCCGCGTCAAGGCCGCCTTCCACCGCGCCGACCTCGCGATCGGCATCGTCCTGATCGCCCTCGTCGCCTTCTACATCTGGCACCGCGTCCGCGGCCTGAAACGCACGCCTCAGGCCTGAATCCGCCGCACCCGCCAGACAAGCCACCCCAGCATCGGCAGAGCGAGTGCGCACCACCAGCGGAAGCCCGCCCAAGGGCTCCAGCCGAACCACTCGCTCGGCAGCGTGCGCAGGACGCCGTCGGCGAACGGCCCGGCGATGACCGCCTGCCACACGGGAAAGGCGCTGCCCGGCGGAGCAAAGATCTCGGCCGAGGCGATGGCAGCATTGATCGGGATCGATAGCGCCAACAGCGCGGCCATGCCGATCCGGATGCTGCGATCCCCCGCATGCGCCCAGGCCGCGGCAAGGCCCAGCGCCAGCGGTGCCACCGCGGGGATTGCGAACCGTGGCCCAGTGGTGTTGCCGCCCTGCCAATAGACATAGGCCGCATTGACCAGCAGCACGACGAGCGCCGCCAGCGCTGCGGCAACCGCAAGGTTGCGCGTCCGCGGCCGCTGCCCCCACATCCACAGGCCGTAGGGCGCCAGCATCAGCACCGGCGCGACCCAGATCAGCCCATAGCGCGCGCCGATCGTCACCTCGCGCAGCACCGACACGCGCGGCACGCCCAGCCCGAACAGCCCCTGGTGCATGCCCTCCCAGCCGACGACGCCGGCATAGCCGATCCGGAACGGCGTGCCGAAGGCGACGAGGTTGTAGGTCGCGAACGGCACCAGCGCGATCGCCCCGCCGATCAGCGCTGCGCCGATCAGCCAGCCGCGGTCCGCCCGCTCGCGCGCCGCCCACGCCGCCCACAGCGCAATCACTGCGCCGGCCAGCACCGCCTGATGCTCGACCACCACCGCCCAACCGAGCGCCACGCCGGCCAGCAGCGCATGGCCGCTCGCCCCCCGCGGCAGGCACAGTCCGCGCCAGACCGCCCAGATCGCCACCAGATACAAATCGGCGACCACCGCATGCCCCAGCAGCGTCGTCGACCAGCCCCACACCGGCGTACCGAGCGCATAGCCCAGCCCAGCGAACAGCCCCGCGCCCGCGCTGCCGCTCAGCCCCACGCCCAGATCGAACAGCAGCACCGCGGCGAGCGCGGTCAGCAGCGCCGGCCCCATCGCCACCGCCAGCCGCACGCGCAGCCGCAGATAGCGGTCGAAGTCATAGCCCCCGATCGCGTTGTCATAATGGCTCGCCCGGTCGCCGGTGACACGATCGGCGATCCACACCGCGGGCAGTGCCATCAGCGTCATGCCCGGTGGCTTGTCCAGATAGGTGCGCCCGCCGAACATCGCCTTGTCAATCGTCAGCGTGGCATAGGGATCGATCGAGGCATCGCCGCGCTCGACCAGCCCGATCGCCGCATACATCCGCGTCGCCTGATTGTCGTTGCGCTCCCACGATCCGAACCAGACACAGCTCAGCCAGACGAGCGCGAACAGAACGATGCGGACGCCGCGCATACGCTCAGCCGAACAGCCAGCGCCCGAGCAACCGGCCGAACGGGAAGGTGAAGAATCCCGCGATCAGCAGCGCCCCCGTCACCATGCCGCGCACGCTGCTTCGGTGCAGCGCAACCTTGTGGGTGCGCGCCGCATACCACAGCAGCGGCACCTGGATGACGACCCAGGCCGACAGGATATGGATGAAGCTGAAGCCGCCGTTCGTCTCGCGGATGCCGAACGACAGCAATGCGGTCAGCAGCATCGCCGCCGTCCAAATCCGCCCCAATATGCGATGCCGCCTGTCCCCACGCGGCGACCACAGGATGACCGGCGTCAAGCCGAGCGCGACGAGGATGGTGAGGATGTGCGCCCAGACGATCCCCGGCACCAACGCCCATTGCGCCTGCCCGCGAAGGATCGCCGTCAGCACGGCGGCGAGCAACAGCACCGCGCCGACCGACAGCGCCTTTTCATAGGTGTCGGCGGCCCAAGGTTTTACCCGTGTTCCGCCCCGTCCGATCGCCGTCGCCATGAGTGCTCCCCCTGACGGCTAGGGTAACTGACGCGGCACGAGCCGCCAAGTCGCTGATAACGGCCACGTCCTCCGCCACACCCACTCCGTCACCCGGGACTCGTTCCGGGGTCCACCGGGCCGCGGGGGTAGCGACTGTGCCTCCAGCCGTCCCCCTCGCCGCGGAGTGGACCCCGGACCAAGTCCGGGGTGACGGGGAAGAGTGAGGCAGCCCCTTACGGAACGCGTGCCTCTTCCGCCTTGCGCGCCTGGTTCTCCTTACGCGCCGCCCGCGCGCTCTGCAGGAAGCAGCCGGTCTGCCCGCCGGCCCCCACCGTCGAGCAACTCCCCGTGCTGTTCGCACCGACACCGGCATCCAGCGTCCCCTGCGCGCGGGCCGCCCAGCTTTCGTTCTGCGGCGTTACCTGGAATTCGCGCAATTCCTTGGGCACGCGATATTGCTCGCGCGCGCTGCGGCGTTCGCAGACCACGATTTCCTGCCCGTCGCTGTTCGTCGGACAGCGTTCGTTGCCATAAAGGACGAGCACGCCGTTGATCGGCGCCCGCTTGGCGACCTCGCCCGGTGCCTGGATCACGACCGGCTTGGGCGCGCCGGGCAGCGCCGGCTTCGTGCTGACCGTCTGCGCCGGGGGCTGGGCCGCCGGCTGCGCGCCCTGCGTAAACTCCTGCGCCAAAGCGGGGCCGGCGGTCAGCATCAAGGCGGTGGCGATGAAGGCTCGCATGCGTCGTCCTCTCAAATCCTCTTGGCGGTGGCGATGGCGACCTTGCAGCCCAGCCGGATCAGGCCCGACAGGATCGGATAGCCGACCGCCTGTTCCGCGCCCGCGGCCAGCGCATGGTCGCGATGCTCCAGTTCCTCAGCCTGGAAATCAGCGATCGCGTCCGACAATTCGGGGTCGCTGTCGCCCAGTTCGTCACGCTGCTGCTGATAGTGTTTGTCGATCTCGGTCTCGACCGCCGCGGTGCAGGCCATCGCCGCATTCGGCCCGATCGCCGCAGTGATCGCACCCAATGCGAAGCCCGCCTTGTCCCAGAACGGCTGGAACAGCGTCGGCCGCACGCCGCGGCGCGCCATCATCGCATCGAAGAAGGCGCGGTGCCGCTCCTCTTGGGCGGCCATATGATGGATCGCGCGCGCCGCCGGGTGCCGATCGCCCAGCACCGCCAGCTGGCCCGCATAGATACGCGTCGCACCATATTCGCCCGCCTGATCGACGCGGATCATCGCCTTCGTCGCCTCGCGCCGGTCGCCGGGGCGCCAGTGCGGCCTGCGCGCGTTCGCGATCGTCGCGGTCATCGTGCCTTCCTCATCCACCATAGGATCAGCAACGCGCCACCCAGCGAAAAGATCGCGTTGAACCCGGCGAGCGAGATGCCGAACAGCGTCCATTGCGGCGTATCACAGCGCACCATGGGCGCGTGCATCAGCGCCTCCAGCCGCGCATCCGGGCCCAGGCCGCGCAGGTCGACCGTCTGGGTGCAGGCGGTAAAGCCCTCCCACCAATGATATTCGACGCCGGCGTGCGCCACGCCGATCGCACCCGAGACCGCGATCAGCAGCGCGGCAATCACCACCAGCGCCTTCGCAATGCTCCGCTGCGGCACGACGAATGCCAGCAGCGCGAACGGCAGCGCCGCATAATGCGGCCAGCGCTGCCAGTGGCACATCTCGCACGGGTAGAGGTGCCCGACGAGCTGAGAGAACCACGCCCCCGCCAGCAGCGCCGCGGGCAGCAGCAGCGCGAGCGCCCGCGCGCGCCGCTCGGCGGGCGTGAACGCGCGGCTCACTTGCCGCCCGGCCGGCTGGAGGGCACCGGCTTCGTCGCCGCGGCGACCTGCGCCGCGCCGCCCAGCCGCGCGACCGTCTTCAGCGCATAATAGAGCTGGAAGTCGTCGATCCCCTGCTTCTTCAACTGCTCCGCAGTCATCGCAAAGCGCGGATCGTCCTTCGTGTCTTCCTCGAGGATCTTATTATCCGCCTTCACCTCGTTGATCAGGTGGCGACGCAGGTCGGCCTCGCGGAACACGGGGCGCGTCTTGATGTCGGGATCGCTGATCTGCGGCACGCGGATATCGGGCTCGATGCCGCCTTCCTGCACGCTGCGGCCCGACGGCGTGTAATAGCGCGCGGTGGTGAGGCGCAGCGCGGTCTGCGGGCCCAGCGGCAGCAGCGTCTGCACCGATCCCTTGCCGAAGCTGCGCTCGCCCATGATCAGCGCGCGGTGGTGGTCCTGCAGCGCGCCCGCGACGATTTCGGAGGCCGAGGCCGTACCCGGGTTGGTCAGCACCACCACCGGCAGCCCGTGCGCATCGTCACCCGGCTTGGCGAAATAGCGCTCGATATCGCTTTTCTCGCGTCCGCGTTGCGACACGATCTCGCCATGATCCAGGAAAGCGTCGCTCACCGCGATCGCCTGCGTCAGCAAACCGCCGCCATTGTCGCGCAGGTCGACCACATAGCCCAGCGGCCGATGCCCCAGGCTCTTGTCGATCGCCATGATCGCCGCGCGCGTATCCGCGCCGGTGCTTTCGGAGAAGGTGTTGATGTTGATGTAGCCGACGTCGCCGCGCACCTCCCACTTCACCGGGCGCTGCACGATCACCTCGCGCGTCATCGTGATGTCGAGCGGCTTGTCCTGTCCGGGGCGGACGATCGTCATACTGATCTTGCTGCCCGGCTTGCCGCGCATTAGCGCCACCGCCTCGTCCAGCGTCTCGCCGTAGATCAGCTTGCCGTCGATATGCGTGATGTAATCGCCCGACTTCACGCCGGCGCGATAGGCGGGCGTATCCTCCTGCGGCGCGACAACCTTTACCGCGCCGTCCTCCATCTGGACGGTGAGGCCTAGGCCGCCGTAATTCCCCTCGGTCTGAATCTTGAGATTGTCGTAGTCGAGCGCGTCGACATAGCTCGAATGCGGGTCGAGGCTCGCGAGCATGCCCTCGATCGCGCCCTTGATCAGCTTCTTGTCGTCGACCTTGTCGACGTAATCGGCCTTGATCCGGTTGAAGACGTCGAGAAACTGGTCGAATTCGCGATAGGTATCCGTGTCCACCGCCGCCATCGCCTGCGTGGCGAGCGGGATCAGGGACAGGGAACCGATGATAGCAGTCGCGGTCAGCAGCGGACGGGGCATCGAAAGTCCTGCAAGGCGGGAAAACCCCGCACGTCTATCCCTTTTGCGAGCCGGAGCAAAGCACCGCGAGGCTGAACCGTCGCTGACGGCGAAGCGCGCCTGCTGCCGATCCGTCGATCGCCGCCGCACGCCCCCTCCCGTCATTGCGAGCGGAGCGAGGCAAGGACGAACAGGAAGACCGGACACGCTTGGTCGACGCGAACCGTCGGGCGTCCTCAGCCCAGCAGCGCGGCGATATCCACCGGTCGCCCGCGGCGGCGCAATTCGACGGTGATCCGAGGCTCTTCGCCGCCCGCCGCCCTGCCTAGAGGCGCTCCCGCCGCGATACGCTCGCCCGAGCGAACGCCCGCCGCGGCGAGCCCGGTGACGAGGCTGGTCCAGCCGTCGCCATGGTCGAGGATCACGATCGTGCCATAGCCGCGATATGCCTTGGCATAGCGCACCACGCCCCCCGCCGGCGCCACCACCGGCGCGCCCGCCGCGACCGCAAAGGTCAGCCCGCGCGACCGTACGCCCGCGTCGGAAATCTCACCCGTCCCGGTGACGAGCCGCCCGCGCACCGGCAGGCGATACGCCCCCGCCGCCGGCACCGGCAGGCGCGTGCCGGGCGCCAGTGGGCGCGGCAAGGGGCCGGGCAGTGCCGCCAGATCCGCCGCGGTCGCCTGTGCCACCGCATCGTCACCGAGCGATTCGACAAGGTCCCGCGCGCGTTCGCCCAGCGCCAGCGCCCGATCCTCCTCGCTCATCGCATGGCGGCCGAGCGCGCTGGCGCGACGCCGATGCGCAGCCTCCAGCGTCGCCAGCGCGACCCTGTCCGTCTCCAGCTGTGCCCGCCCGCGCCGCAGCGCCGCCGCGGCGACCGACGCATCCCGCTCCAGCCCCCGCGTCCGTGCGATCTGCCGCCGCACACCATCGGTCCGCTGCTGCACCAGCGGCAGCGCTCCGCCCAGCACGGCGCGGACGTGGACGAGGTCGTCGATCGATCCCGGCTGCGCGATCGCGACCACCGCCGGCCGGCGCGCCAAGGCGGTCAGCGCCGCGAGCAATCGCGCGACCGGCGCCTGCTGCGTGGCAAGAGTGGTCTGCTGATCCGCCAGCAATCGCGTGACGATTGCCTGCCGCGCCCGCGCCGCCGCCAGATTGGCCTCCGCCGCCCGCACCCGCGCCGCCAGCGCCGCCTCCTCGGCCCGCGCCTTGTCCGCAGCATTGCGTTCGGCCGCCGCGTCGCGCGCCAACGCTTCGGCGCGACGCGTGGCGATCACCGCGTCGCGCTTGGCGGCGACGAGCCGCTGGCGCTGGTCGGTGACGGGCTGGCCGTATGCGGGAAGGGTGAGTGCGATCAGGGCAAGCACGCCGAGGACGACACGCCCGCCCTCACCCCATCGGCGCTCCGCGCCTTTTCCCCTCTCCCAACGGGAGAGGGCGGGGACCCGCTCGGCGCAGCCGAGTGGGGGGGGTGAGGGCGGAAACCGAACGGCAGCGCGCACCCTCACCCCTCCCGATGATAGGGATGCCCCGCCAAAATCGCGGTCGCACGGAACAGCTGCTCGGCCAACATCGCCCGCGCCAGCATATGCGGCCAAGTCGCGCGCCCAAACGACAGCAGCAGGTCCGCGCCCGCCCGCTCGGCATCGTCGAAACCGTCGGCCGCGCCGATCAGGAAGCGCAGCTCGCGCGTGCCGCTATCGCGCCACCGCTCGATCCGCCGCGCGAAGTCCAGCGAGCCGAGCACCTCGCCCTTCTCGTCCAGCATCACCCGCACCGACTGCGGCTCCATCGCGGGCACCTTGCCGCCGGTATCGGGCAGCTCGGTGACGCGCGTCGGCCAGACGATCCGCTTCAGATAGCGATCGACCAGCTCCGCCTCGGGCGATCGCCCGATCTTGCCGCGCGCCACGATGTGCAGGAGGATGTCAGGCCTCGTCCGTCGCGGTGGGGGTCTTCGGCGGGTTGAGGACTTCCGGGGGAAGCGGCTTCAGCGACGACGACACGGTATCGCCGAACTGCCACATGCGCTCCAGGTTATAGAAGGTGCGCACCTCGGGCCGGAACAGGTGGACGATGACGTCATTGGCGTCGATCAGCACCCAGTCGGCAGTCTGCAGCCCTTCGATCCGCACCGGACGGCCGAACTCGGCCTTCACCTTTTCGGCGATCTTGTTGGCCATCGATGCGACCTGCCGCGTCGAGCGGCCGCTGGCGATCACCATATGGTCAGCGATCGTCGATTTGCCCGCGAGCGGAATCGAAATGACCTCTTCGGCCTGATCGTCGTCCAGCGACGTCAGGATCAGTCGCAGCAGCGCTTCGACTTCGGCCGGGTCGGCCGGACGCACGGCCTGGGGGGTACTCGCCAAGGGGACTCCTGGGTTGCTGGGCCGGCATCAGTGCCGGTGCCAGTCGGGATCGGCCGCACGGACCGCGGTGGCGGAGGTCGGGTCGGGGCGGAAGCGCAACAGCACGAGTGCCGGCAAACTCCACGAGGTCCAATGCTTCGCCTGGCGTGCGGGCCGTTGGAAGCGCCGCAGCCAACCCATCGCGACACCCGCGAGGGCCTTGTCGTCATACCCCGGACGCGCGATCACCGCAATCGGCATCGTGCGGGCGATCTCGCGCCACCCGCGCCAGCGATGAAATTGCGCCAGATTGTCCGCCCCCATCAACCAGATGAACTGCCGCCGGGGGTAACGCCGCTGCAATTGGCGCAGCGTGTCGAGCGTGTAGCGCGTATTGAGCCGCGCCTCGATATCGCTCGCCCGGATCGGCGCCCGCCGCGCCATCCGCTTGGCCGACGCGAGCCGCGCCGCCAGCGGCGCCATGTCGCGCGCGCCGCTCTTCAACGGATTGCCCGGCGACACCAGCCACCACGCCTCGTCGAGCTCCAGCGCCCGGATCGCGGCGAGCGTGATCGCCCGATGCCCGCGATGCGCCGGGTTGAACGATCCACCGAGCAGGCCGGTTTTCATGGCTCGGCTCGCTGCCAGTCTTCACGCCCATGACGGACGCGAAGAATCTCAACGCCGGTGAAGGTGATCCGATACAGCAGAAGAAAGTCAGTTTCCGCGATCCGCCACTTGCGCGCGTCCCGGTCAACGATCGGGCCGGCAGCGGGAAACTCACCGAGGAAGCGGCTAGCAGCAATGGCCGCCCGCCCTATCTCGTCGGCAAAATCGGGATCGCGTTCGGCATAAAACACGTCGATCCGCGCAAGGTCGGCCTTCGCGCGGGGAGCCCAGGTGACGGGCCTCATCCCCGTTTACGGGCGGCCACGCGCTCCTCGAACCACGCTTCCATATCCTCTTGGCTTATGCCGCCATCGCGTTCGATCGAATCGATACCTTCCTGAATAAAGGCTCGTAGTTCGATGTCGTGTTCGGCAACTTTGCGGATAGCGTCCGCCGCAAATTCTTCGCCGGTGATGCCACGTGAACGGGCCAGTTCCTCGACGATCGCCAGCGTGGCAGGATCGAGCGGTGCATTGATCGATACCGGAGCGTTCATTAGCGGATGCTATCCCTTGCGTCGGGAGTCTTCAACCGCGCACCTGCCCCGTGCCGCGGCCGATCCATTTGTACGTCGTCAGCCCCTCCAGCGCGACCGGCCCGCGGGCGTGGAGCCGCCCCGTCGCAATGCCGATCTCCGCACCCAGCCCGAACTCGCCGCCATCGGCGAACTGGGTGGAGGCGTTCCACAGCACGATCGCACTGTCGACGCCGTTCAGGAATCGCTCCGCAACCCCTGCATCCTCGGCGACGATCGCGTCGGTATGGTGCGATCCGTGCCGCGCGATATGCGCCATCGCCCCTTCGACCCCATCGACCAGCGCGACGGAGGCGATCGCATCGAGATATTCGGTGTCCCAATCCTCGGCGCTGACGGGCACGACGATGTCGCCGAACGCCGCCTCGACGGGATCGCCACGGACTTCGCATCCGGCCTGTTGCAGCGCTGTCACCAACGCCGCCGGCGCAGCGAAATCGCGATCGATCAGCAGCGTCTCCATCGCGCCGCAGATGCCCGTCCGCCGCATCTTGGCATCCAGCACCACCCGCTCCGCCATCGCCGGATCAGCCGAGCCATCGACATAGACGTGGTTGATCCCGTCGAGATGCGCCAGCACCGGCACGCGCGCCTCCGCCTGCACGCGCGCCACCAGGCTCTTGCCGCCGCGCGGCACGATCAGGTCGATCAGGCCATCGGCGGTCAGCATCGCGCCGACCGCGGCACGATCGGTGGTCGGCACCAGCTGCACCGCCTCCGCCGGCAGCGCCGCCTGTACCAGCCCCGCGATCAGCGCCGCATGGATCGCGCGATTGCTGTGGATCGCCTCGCTGCCGCCGCGCAGGATCACCGCATTGCCCGCCATCACGCACAAGGCCGCCGCGTCCGCGGTCACGTTGGGCCGCGATTCGTAGATGATGCCGATCACCCCGATCGGCACGCGCACGCGGGTCAGCTGCAGGCCGTTGGGCCGTTCGCGGCGATCGATCACCTGCCCGACCGGGTCGTCCAGCCCCGCCACCGCCTCGATCCCCGCTGCGACCCCCTCGATCCGCCCGGCGTCCAGCCGCAGCCGATCGAGCAGCGCGCCACTCAGGCCGCGTGCCTCGCCCGCCGCCATGTCGCGCGCATTCTCATCGAGGATCGCCGGCGCCGCCGCACGCACCGCCGCCGCCGCGGCGCGCAGCCCGGCGGCCTTCGCTGCCGTCGGCAGAGCCGCCAGCACCCCTGCGGCGCGGCGCGCGCGCGCGCCCATCTCTGCGATCATTTCGTGCGTATTGTCTGCGTCGGCCATGTCGTTCGTTACCACGCCACCCCGCCTTATGCCACGAAGACGATCTTGCCCGGCCGATACAGCTTGCTAAGCTGCTGCCATGTCGGGGGATATCGCAGCAGCAGGGGACTTCATCACGGGCGCGCTTGCCGCCCGCACGGTGGAGCCGCACGCCGGGGAATCACGCGAGCACGGCCACGGCCTGTGCCTCAATTGCGGCACGCGGCTGATCGGCGCGCATTGCCACGCCTGCGGACAGAGCGGCCACGTCCATCGCACGATCGGCGCGATCGGGCATGAGATCGCGCACGGCGTCTTCCATTTCGAAGGCAAGATCTGGCGCACGCTGCCGATGCTGGTGTGGCGGCCGGGCGATCTGACCCGCCGCTACGTTGCTGGCGAGCGCGCGCGCTTCGTCTCGCCGCTCGCGGTGTTCCTGTTCACCGTCTTCCTGATGTTCGCGACGATCAGCGCGCTGGGCGGCGACATCGCCGAACTCGCGACACCCGAAGGCGTCAGCCGCCACATCGTCGGCATCGCCGGCGGCGTCGAGAAGGTGGAAAAGCAGCTCGACCTTGCCCGGAAGACGCGCGCCAAGCTGGTCGCTGCGGGCAAGCCGACCGAAAAGATGGATCAGGACATCGCCGGCCTGCAGACCGCGATCGCCGCGCTGAAGCGGACCCAGGCGGGCGGGACCGGCGGCGACAGCGTGGAAACCTCGTTCACCAACGCCAAGACCGGCTGGGCCAGCCTCGACCATGGTCTGGAAAAGGCCAACAAGAATCCCGGCCTCGCGCTCTACAAGCTGCAATCGAGCGCGTACAAATACAGCTGGCTGCTGATCCCCATCTCAACGCCCTTCGTCGCGTTGCTCTTCCTGTGGCGCCGCCGCTTCGGCCTGTACGATCACGCGATCTTCGTCACGTACAGCCTCGCCTTCATGATGCTGATGGTGATCACGCTGATGATCGCCGGCGTCATCGGCATCGGCAGCGGCTGGATCGTGCTCGCCGTCTTCGCGCTGCCGCCGATCCACATGTTCCGCCAGCTGCGCGGCGCCTATTCGCTGCGCACCTTTTCCGCGCTCTGGCGTACCGCGGTGCTGCTCGTCTTCGCCTGGGCGGCGCTGCTCACCTTCGTCTCGCTGCTGCTGGTCCATGGGCTGACCGACTGACCCCCAACCCTCGCGCCGCTCTCCTTGAGCCTGTCGAAGGGCAGGTTGCCACGAGCGTAATGCCCCCGGACAGCCGTGCTTCGACAGGCTCAGCACGAACGGCCGCTTGCAAGGGAGGGGCTGGTCGAGCCGCGAGCCTGCGCCTATCTTTCCCCCATGCAGTTCTTCAGCCGCTTCTCGCCGGTGCGGGCCATTCGCGACCTGCGCTTCTTCCTGTCGCAGCGCGAGCCGCGCGACCTGGGCTTCCTTGCGCTGGCGATCGCGATCACGGGGTTCTTCGTCTACGCCTTCATGCGCAACGACATTCCGCCCGAACCCTATCAACCCAACATCATCTACTTCAAGAATTACGCCGCCAACCGCACCGATGCGGAGATCAAGGCGCAGCAGGCGATCGACAAGGTCGAACAGGACAAGCGCATCGCCGCGCAAAAGGCGCGCGAGGAGAAATTGCGCAGCCAGTTCAAGAAGGTCGATGACGCGATGAACAAAATGGGGCTGTGATAACGGACGATTCGCGCTGGATGACCGCCGCGCTCGCGCTCGCCGAGCGCACGCGCGGCCGCACCACGCCCAATCCCAATGTCGGCTGCATCATCGTCCGCGACGATCGTGTCATCGGTCGCGGCTGGACCCAGCCCGGCGGCCGCCCGCATGCCGAGGCGATGGCGCTCGCGCAGGCGGGCGACGCCGCACGCGGCGCCACAGCCTATGTCACGCTCGAACCCTGCGCGCATCTCTCGGCCCGTGGCCCCGCCTGCACCGATCTGCTGATCGCGGCCGGCATCGCCCGCGTCGCGATGGCGCTTGGCGATCCCGACCCGCGCACCAACGGCCAGGGCATCGCCCGGCTCCGCGCCGCCGGTGTCGCGGTGGCGGTCGGCCTGCTCGCCACCGATGCGGGTCGCAGCATGGCTGGCTTCCTAACCCGCCGCCGCCTCGGCCGCCCGTTCGTAACGCTGAAGCTCGCCACCTCGCTCGACGGCTGCATTGCGCTCGCCGACGGCACCAGCCGCTGGATCACCGGCGTAGAGGCACGCGCCCACGCCCACCTCGAACGCGCCCGCCACGAAGCGATCCTCGTCGGCCGGGGAACATGGGAGGCGGACCGCCCGACCCTCGACGTGCGCCTGCCGGGGCTGGAGGGACGAAGCCCACAGCGGGTGGTCCTGTCGTCGTCCCCCTCCTTCGTCATCCCGACGAACGTCGGGATCCATGGACACGGCGCGGCCCAAGGATCGAGCGTCCCCCCATCCATGGATCCCGGCCTGCGCCGGGATGACGAAGTATTGGTAATCCCCTCCCCCCACGCCATCGCCACCCTCCCCGCCGACCACCTGCTCGTCGAGGGTGGTGCGGGCACCGCCGCCGCCTTTCTCGCCGCCAATCTCGTCGACCGCCTGCTCCTCTACCGTGCGCCCATCGTCATCGGCGGCGGCCTACCCGCGATCGGCGCGATCAGCCTCACCGATCTCGGATCGGCACACGGCCGCTGGCAGCTCCACGATGCGCGCCAGCTTGGCAGCGACCGGCTCGAGGTCTACGAGCGCACCCCATGTTCACCGGCATAGTCAGCGATATCGGCACGATCGAACGGGTTGAGAGCGAGGGCGACACGCGCGTGCGCATCGCCACGTCCTACGACCCCGACACGATCGACCTCGGCGCCTCGATCGCCTGTTCGGGCGTCTGCCTGACCGTCATCGACAAGGGCACGGCCGACACCCATTGGTTCGACGTCCAGGTCTCCGGCGAGACGATCGCCCGCACCGCGCGCGACCAATGGACCCACGGCCGCCGCCTCAACCTCGAACGCGCGATGAAGCTCGGCGACGAACTCGGCGGCCATATCGTCACCGGCCATGTCGACGGCATCGCCGAAGTGATCGGCATCTGTCCGGAGGGCGATTCGCACCGCATCGGCTTCGCCGTCCCCGCCGCCCTCGCGCCGTTCATCGCGCCCAAGGGATCGATCACGATCGACGGCGTCTCGCTCACCGTCAACACGGTCGAGGATCATGGGGACGTCACGCACTTCTCGGTCAACCTCATCCCCCACACCCAGGCGGTGACGACGCTCGGCGCGCTCGCCCAAGGCCAGATGGTCAATATCGAGATCGACGTCCTCGCCCGCTATCTGCAACGCATGGAGCATTACCGTGGCCGCTAACCCTGAGATCGCACAGCTGCGCCACGCCTTCCTGTCCAGCCCTGAAGAGATCATCGACGAGGCGCGTAACGGCCGCATGTTCATCCTCGTCGACGACGAGGATCGCGAGAATGAGGGGGACCTCGTCATCCCCGCGCAGATGGCGACGCCTGAAAAGATCAACTTCATGGCCCGTCACGGCCGCGGGCTCATCTGCCTCGCGATGACGCGCACCCGCGTCGAGGAACTCGGCCTCGACCTGATGAGCCGCAACAACGGCACCCGCCACGAAACCGCCTTCACCGTCTCGATCGAGGCGCGCGAAGGCGTGACGACCGGCATCTCCGCCGCCGACCGCGCCCGCACGATCGCGGTCGCGACCGATTCGGCCAAGGGCCGCGCCGATATCGTGACGCCCGGCCACGTCTTCCCGCTGGTCGCACGCGACGGCGGCGTGCTGGTGCGCGCCGGGCACACCGAGGCGGCGGTCGACGTCTCGCGCCTCGCCGGCCTCAACCCCTCGGGCGTGATCTGCGAGATCATGAACGAGGATGGCACGATGGCGCGGATGGACGACCTCGTCACCTTCGCGCAGTTCCACAACCTCAAGATCGGCACGATCCGCGACCTGATCGCCTATCGCCGCCGCTACGACCATCTCGTGTCGCTGGTGTCGGAAACGCGCTTCACCAGCCGCTGGGGCGGCGAATGGGCGGTACGCGCCTATCGCAACACCGCGACGGGCACCGAACAGATCGCGCTGGTCAAGGGCCGGCTCGACGTGACGCAGCCCGTGCTGGTGCGCATGCACGCGCTCTCTCCCTTCGCCGACGTGTTCGGCGAGGACGGCGACCGCAGCCGCATGCTCCAGCGCTCGATGGAGATGATCGCCAAAGAAGGCTCGGGCGTCATCGTCCTCATCAACCGCCAGCGTGCCGATGCCTTCACCACCGCCGTCCGGCGCCATGCCGGCGAGCAGGTCGAGGTGCCGATGGAAGAGCTGCGAGACTATGGCGTCGGCGCGATGATCCTCGCCGAACTCGGCGTGCATGACATGATCCTGCTGACCAACACCCACCACACGCTCGTGGGGCTCGACGGCTACGGTCTGTCGATCGTCGCCGAGCGCCGCATCGAAGGCGAAGGCTGACCCATGGCCAATATCCTCATCGTCGAAGCCCGCTTCTACGATCATCTCAACGACATGCTGCTCGCCGGCGCCCGCGCCGCGATCGAGGCGGCCGGCCACACGCATGAGACGGTGACGGTGCCGGGCGCGCTCGAAGTGCCGGGCGCGATCGCGCTGGCGTCCGACACCAGCCGCTACGACGCCTTCGTCGCGCTGGGCGTGGTGATCCGCGGCGAAACCTATCATTTCGAAATCGTCTCGAACGAAAGCGCGCGCGGCATCATGGCGCTGACCATGGACGGCCTCGCCATCGGCAACGGCATCCTGACGACCGAGAACGAAGCGCAGGCCATCGTCCGCGCCGACCCCGGCCAGCTCGACAAGGGCGGCGGCGCGGCCCAGGCGGCGATCGCCATGATGGACTTGCGCGCGCAACTGGGCTGAGGCCCGCGCCTCCGCCAACAGACTTCCCCAAACGTCCTGCCCCCTTCTCTCGTCATCCCGGCGCACGCCGGGATCCATGGACGGAGGTGTGGCTGACGTAGGCGCCCAACCGCTGCGTCGCGTTTCCATGGATCCCGGCCTCCGCCGGGATGACGAGGGCGGGGCAGGGCGCGCGGTGCTCCCACACACCCCGTTCGCCCTGAGCCTGTCGAAGGGCGGGTCGCCCCTCGCACCCCCGCCCCTGTGGCACGACGTGCTTCGACAAGCTCAGCACGAACGGGGCGGAGCAAAACACCTCCGCGCCCTCCGCGCCTCTGCGCTCAAAAAGCGATTCACGCGAAGCCGCGAAGCCGCAAAGCGGTAGGCACCCGCCGCCAGCCACCTGCCCTCCCCATCACGAGCAAGACAGGCCGACTCCCACCCCTCACGCACCCCCTCCGCGTCTTCGCGTCTTCGCGCGAACACAAAAAAAGACCCGGTACGTCACCGCACCGGGCCAGGGTCGTCCGCAGGAGGAACGTCGGTGGGGTGCGGGACCTAGTGTCCCGCTCCCGATCAATTGTAGGCGCGCTCGCCGTGCTCGCCGAGGTCGAGGCCTTCCTGCTCGACTTCGGGGCTGACGCGCAGGCCGGTGAGCAGCTTGGCGATGGTGATCGCGATCACCGTGCCGATCGAGGCCCAGACGATCGTCGTCGCGACCGCCTCGATCTGTACCAGCAGCTTGGCGCCCATGGCGTAATCCGCCGCACCCGGTCCGCCGAGCGACGGGGCATAGACGATGCCGGTGCCGATCGCGCCGATCATGCCGCCGATGCCATGCACGCCGAAGGCGTCGAGCGCGTCGTCATAGCCGAGCTTGGGCTTCAATACCGACACCGCGAAGAAGCAGACCACCGAAGCAACCGCGCCCAGCACGATCGCGCCGAACGGACCCGAATTGCCCGCCGCGGGCGTCACCGCGACGAGGCCGGCGACGATGCCCGAGCAGAAGCCCAGCGCCGACCCCTTGTGACCGCGCACCCGCTCGATCAGCATCCAGAACAGGCCGCCGCTCGCCGTCGCGACGAAGGTGTTGATCATCGCAAGGCCCGCCGAGCCATTGGCTTCCAGCGCGCTACCCGCATTGAACCCGAACCAGCCGACCCACAGCAGGCCGGTGCCGACGCCCGTCAGGGTCAGCGAATGCGGCGGCATCGGCGTATTGGGATAGCCCATGCGTTTGCCCAGCATCAGCGATGCGACCAGCGCCGAGACGCCGGCGTTGATGTGCACCACGGTCCCGCCCGCGAAATCGAGCGCGCCCGCCTTGAAGAACAGGCCCGACGATGCCCACACCATGTGCGCGATCGGGAAGTAGACGATCGTCAGCCAGACGGCGCCGAACGCCATGACCGCACTGAACTTCATCCGCTCGACCACCGATCCCAGCACCAGCGCGACGGTGATCGCGGCAAAGGTCATCTGGAAGCAGATGAAGACATATTCGGGGATTTCGACGCCCGCGGTGAAGGTCGCCGACTGCGACGCCGCGGTCACGCCCTTCAGGAACGCCTTGTCGAAGCTGGCGATGAAGTTGGTCAGCACCCCGCCGCCGGCCACGTCCGGTCCGAAGGCAAGCGAATAGCCGTACATCACCCAGATCAGCATCGCGAGGCACGCGACCGCGCCGATCTGCGTCATTACCGACAGCATGTTCTTCGCGCGGGTGAGACCGCCGTAGAACAGCGCGAGGCCCGGTAGGATCATCATCATCACCAGCACGGTGCTGGTCATCATCCAGGCGGTGTCGCCCTTGTTGACCGTCGCGACGACGGGTGCCGCCGCGGGCGCCGCCTGGGCGAAGGCCGGCAGTGCGGTGAAGGCCGCGGCAGCGCAGGCCGCCCCGACACCGGCGATTGTGTGTGTCAGCTTCATCTTACCCCCCCTCAGAGCGCCGAATCGTCGGTTTCGCCGGTGCGGATGCGCACCGCCTGTCCGACGTCGAGCACGAAGATCTTGCCGTCGCCGATCGCGCCGGTGTTCGCCGATGCCTGGATCGCCTCGACGACCCGGTCGGCCAGGTCGGCGGCGCACACCACCTCGATCTTGATCTTGGGCACCATGTTGGTGCTGTATTCGGCGCCGCGGTAGATTTCGGTCTGGCCCTTCTGGCGGCCGAACCCCTTGACCTCGGTAACCGTCATCCCTGCCACCCCCAACGTGGTGAGCGCTTCCCTCACCTCGTCGAGCTTGAACGGCTTGATGATCGCAATGACCAGCTTCATCCCTGCCCCCTTCGCATCAGACGGCATGCTGCATCGCAACGACCGTGCCATTTACGATTTGGCAGGATTTCAGCGCATTTTGTGCGCATTCGGCGCGAGCGACGTCAGATTATTGTGCAGCGCGCTTTCTCTGCCCAAAAATCAGGCAGTGCCGACGATGCCCTGTGCTGCCGTCAGATCGTCCTCGTCCACCATCACGCGGACCGGGATCAGCAGATAGCTGCCATCGGCGATGCTCGCGCCGCCATCGAAGGCGATCGCCGCAATCCCTTCCGCCGCCAGCCGCCCGACGAGGATGTTGGCCAGGTTGCGATCATAGCGACCGAGTTCGACGAGGGACATGGATGCGCTCCGTTGACGCGCATGAACCATGCGCATATCTTCACAGCATGAAGCACGATCCGATCGCATCCGGCAAGCGCAAGGCCGTCAACGTCTCGATCGACACGGGCATCGTCGCAGCTGCCAGGGAAGCCGGGGTCAATATGTCCCGAGTGAGTGAAGACGCGCTACGCGTGGCGATCAAAGCTGCCCAGGAGGCGCGATGGCGCGAGGATAATGCCCACGCCATCGAAGGCTGGAACCGCTGGTACGAGAAAAACGGTCATCCACTCGAAAAGTACCGCGCGTGGTGATGGCCCAATTCGACGTCTACATTCTGCCTGACGGCGCACATGTCGTCGACGTCCAGTCTCCACTGGCGAGTGTTCACCGCACGCGGCTGGTGATCCCGCTGATCGACCCTTCCGATGATACGAACGTCGTCGGCCGGCTGAACCCTCAGGTGACGTTGGACGGCGAACCATGGCTGCTCGCCACGCACTTTGCCGTCACGCTAGACGCCAAACTGCTCCGTGCACGCATCGGATCGCTCGCGGATCAGGAATGGACGATCAAGGCCGCGCTCGACTTCCTCATCAACGGCTTCTGACCCCTCAGGCCGCCGTACCCCCCACCGTCAGCCCATCGACCAGCAGCGTCGGCTGACCCACGCCCGCGGGCACGCTCTGTCCGCCTTTGCCGCACACGCCAATCCCTTCGTCCAGCGCGAAGTCGTTGCCGATGCCCAGCACTTTGGTCAGCACCGTCGGCCCGTCGCCGATCAGCGTCGCGCCCTTGATCGGCGCGCCGAGCTTGCCGTTCTCGATCCGGTACGCCTCGGTGCAGGAAAACACGAACTTGCCCGACACGATATCCACCTGCCCGCCGCCGAAGCTCTTGGCGAAGATGCCCGTCTTCACGCGCGACAGCAGCTCGGCGGGATCGTCCGTGCCGTCCTTCATGAAGGTGTTGGTCATCCGCGGCATCGGCGCATGCGCGAAGCTCTCGCGCCGCCCGTTGCCCGTCGCGGCCACGCCCATCAGCCGCGCGTTGAGCCGGTCCTGCATATAGCCCTTCAGGATACCGTCCTCGATCAGCACCGTCTCGCGCGTCGGCGTGCCCTCGTCGTCGATCGACAGCGACCCGCGCCGGTCGGCGAGGCTGCCGTCGTCGACCACCGTCACGCCCGGCGCCGCGACACGCTCGCCGATCCGGCCCGAGAACGCAGACGTACCCTTGCGGTTGAAATCGCCCTCCAGCCCGTGGCCGATCGCCTCGTGCAGCAGCACGCCGGGCCAGCCCGGCCCGAGCAAAACGGTCATCTCGCCAGCCGGCGCCGCGACCGATTCGAGGTTGACCAACGCCTGGGCCAGCGCCTCGTCGATCCCGCGGTTCCACACCGCCGGCTCCATCAGCCGCTCGTACAGATAGCGCCCGCCGATGCCGAAGCTGCCCGTCTCGCGCCGGCCATTCTGTTCGACGACGATCTGGATGTTGAGCCGCACCAGCGGCCGCACGTCGGTCGCGACGAAGCCGTCGGGCCGCACGATCTCGACCACGCTCCACGTCCCGCTGAGGCCCACCGACACCTGCGCCACGCGCGGGTCACGCGCGCGCGCCGCGGCGTCGATCGTCTGGCACAAATTCACCTTGTCGGCGAACGGCACCAGGTCGAGCGGGTCGGCATCGGTGTAGAGATGGCGGTTGTTGCCCTGCGGCGGCGGCGCCTTCGCCCCTTTCGACGGGTCGATCAGCGCCATCGTCTCACCCGCGCGGCGGATCGCCGCTTCGGATAGCTCGTTGGCGTGCGCGAAGGCGGTCATCTCGCCCGACACGGCGCGCAGGCCGAAGCCCGCATTGGTGTCATAGCTCGCGGTCTTCAGCCGCCCATCATCGAAACCGAACGCCTCGGCCTTGCGATATTGCAGATAGAGTTCGCCATCGTCGGCGGCCCCCAGCGTTTCGGCGGTCAACCGCAGCGCGGCGTCGGGCGACAGCGCGTCGCGATACAGGAACGAGCGGGGATCGGCGGATACGGTCATACCCGCCAATATAGGCGCGCGATGCGGCCCGACTAGTTAGCGCGGGCTCGCGCCTTCCGAAATGTCGCGCAACGTCGCCTGATCGACGCCATCCGCCGGCCCGCCGATCAGCACGAAGCGCCGATCGCAATAGCCGCAGTCGATATAGCCATGCTCGTCGATCTGCAGGAACACGCGCGGATGGCCGAGCGCCGCACCGCCGGGAATGTCGGTGGCGCCGTCGCAGGCGACGCGGCGTTGGGAGACACGGACGATTTCGGGCGGCGCGATCATGCGCCAGCGGATAGCAAGGCGCGCCCGTCCCATCAATCCTCCGCTACGTCTTCGCTCTCCCCCGTTCGTCATTCCCGCGGAGGCGGGAATCCATAACCTCCGAACCGCAACGATAGAGCCGCACCGTTAGCCCGTCTGGATTCCCGCCGTCGCGGGAATGACGATGAGGGAAGAGGATCCACCCACCGGAATGGGTTGCACCCCGCCGCCACAAGCGTATGCCCCGCTCCATGACCGAGGCCGCGATCCGCATCCAGAACCTCTGCAAGACCTATCAGGGCGGCAAGCGCGCGCTCGACGGGGTCAGCTTCGACGTGCCCCGCGGCCAGATCTTCGGCCTGCTCGGCCCCAATGGCGCAGGGAAATCGACGCTCATCAACATCCTCGCCGGCCTGGTGAACAAGACCGAGGGCAGCGCCGAGATCTGGGGCTTCGACATCGACGCGCATCCGCGCAACGCCAAGGCGTCGATCGGCATCGTCAACCAGGAAATCCTGTTCGACCCCTTCTTCACGCCGATCGAGACGCTGGAGATCCAAGCAGGCCTCTACGGCGTCCCCAAATCGCAGCGCCGCAGCCTCGACCTGCTGCGCGCCGTGCATCTGGAGGACAAGGCCAACGCCTATGCCCGCACGCTGTCGGGCGGCATGAAGCGGCGGCTGATGGTCGCCAAGGCGATGGTCCATTCGCCCCCCGTCCTCGTCCTCGACGAACCGACCGCGGGCGTCGACATCCAGCTGCGCCAGCAATTGTGGGCCTATGTCCGCGAATTGAACGCCGCCGGCGTCACCGTCGTCCTCACCACCCACTACCTCGAAGAGGCCGAGGAATTGTGCGATCGCATCGCGATCATCAACCACGGTCGCCTGATCGCCAACGAACCGACGCGCGACCTCGTCGGCAAGGCGCAGGAAAAGGTGGTGGCGGTCACCGTCGACCGCGACGTCGCGACGCCGCCGCAGAACGCCTGCTTTGCCAAGATCGTCCTGAAAGGCAGCCGCACGCTCGAAATCACCTATGCCAAGGATCGGGTGAATGCCGGCGAAGTCCTCGCCGCGGTGCAGAACGACGGTTTCGGCATCGTCGACGTGACGACCAAGGAACCCGATCTGGAAGACGTGTTCCTCAGCCTAACCCGGACCGACGCCTGAGCAACCTTTCGATAGCGAAACAAAACCGCACGTCGGCAATAGTTCGCCAAACAAACGAATCCGGTCCGAAAATCACCTCAAAGTCGTTCTGACAGAAATGTTTAGATCGACTTGAGGCGACATCCTCCATGCCTCGTCATGGAGGAAAGAGAATGACCGGAGTTGATGTTCGCACCGACGCCGTCAGCGCCCGCACCGCGGGCCGCGGCCGGAAGGGAATTGCGGCAATTCTGTCCCACACGGGCGGGTCGATGCTGATCGAATTCGCCGTCCTGTTGCCGGTGATGCTGATGCTGACCTTCGGCATCATCTCTTACGCCTGGTGGTTCCTGGTCGCGAACGGCATCCAGCAGGCGGCGAACGACGGCGCCCGCGCCGCCATCGCCGGCCTCGATGCTACCGAACGGCGCAACCTCGCCACGGGCAAGGCGACCGAACACCTCAAGAATCTCGGCCGCTACGACATGCAGCGCGCCACGATCGCGGTCAGCGAGGGGACGGGCCAGCTCACCATCACGGTCAGCTACGACGCCAGCCGCGACGGCAATCTGCGCCTGCCCTTCGTGCCCGCCCCGCCCAGCCGCATCGTCCAGCGCGCCACCATCCTGCTGGGGGGCCTGTGAGGGGTCGCTTCGCCGTCTGCCCGTTCGGACGACTGGCGCGAGACCGGCGCGGCAGCGTCGCGGTCATGTCGGTCTTCCTGATCATCATCTTCCTCAGCGCCGCCTCGCTCGCCGTCGATTACGGCTGGATGGTCGTGCGCAAGCGCCAGCTGCAGGGCATCACCGATCGCGCCGCGATGGCCGCCGTGCTTCAGGGCGGCGACCCACGCACCGCGGCGCAAAGCGCCGTCGCCGCTGACAGCGCGCCCAGCGTCACGATCGTCACCGCGCAATCGGGCGCCTATAACCCCGATCCGGCGGTCGCGGTCGCGGCGCGCTTCCAGCCGGCCGCGAACGGCGTCGCCGCGGTTCAGGTGCTGGCGAGCCAGCGCATCCCCCTGTTCTTCTCCGGTATCCTCACCGGTCGGCGCTACGTCGACCTGCGCGCCGCGGCGATTGCCGCGCGGACGGGGGAGGCGGCGATCAGCGTCGGCAGCCGCTTGGTCAACGTCCAGGGCGGCCTTCCCGGCATGCTGCTGTCGCAATTGGCGGGCGTCGATCTGAACCTCAGCGTCGCCGATTATAACGCTTTGGTCGGCGCCAACGTCGACCTCTACGCTTTGTCCGGCCTGCTCAAGACGCGCGCCGGGGTTGGCCTGGGCACGTTCGACAGCACCGCCTCGGCAGTGGTCGACCTGCCGACGCTCGTCACCGCGATGGCCGATGCGGCGACGCCGGGCACCGGCGCCTCCGTGCTGCGCAGCATCGCGGTCAAACTGCCCCCGACCAAGGTCGATCTCGCCCGCATCGTGAAGCTGGGCGACGGCACCATCCTGAAATCGCTCAACGTCGGCGCGGACGAGCTGCTGCGCGAAGCGCTGATCGGCACCGGCGGCGACCGCCAGCTGACGCTCGACCTCGGCGGACAGGTGATGGGCGTCGGATCGACCAAGGCGACGGTCATCATCGGCAGCCGCGTCGCCACCTCGCCCTGGGTGCGCGTCGGCCGCGATTCGTCGGTGACGGTCAGCACCTCGCAGATCCGCATCGCGCTCAATGCGCGGATCGACGTCGCCGGCCTGGGCCTCGCCACCGCCAACCTACCGGTGATCCTGGAGGGTGCCGGCGGCGAAGCGCGGCTCGCCTCGGTCGCCTGCGGCACCGGCGGCGCGACCGTCGGCGTCGACGGGCGGGTCACGCCGATGCGCGCCATCATCGGCCAAGTGTCCGACACCGCACTGCGCAACCTCAATGCGCCGCTCCAGCCCCAACCGGCCACCTTGCTGTCGGTGCTGGTGACCGCAGTGACCGGCCTCGCCGACGTGCAGGTCGGCGGCAGCGACTGGACGCGGGCGACCTTCACCCCCGGCGACATCGCCGACCGTGCGGTGAAGACGATCAATACCACCCAAGCCTTCGGTGGCCTCATCGCGTCGCTGCTCCAGCGGCTGGATCTCCGGATCAGCGTGCTCGGCCTGACGGTCAGCACGTCGCCGGTCACCGCTCCCCTGCTTAGCGCTCTGTCGGGCGTCGCGCCCGTGCTCGACGGCATCCTCGAACAAGTGCAGCAGCTTGCCGGCGTCCGCATCGGACAGGCCGACCTGCGCGTCGTCGGCGCACGCTGCGGCGCACCGGCACTCGTCGGCTAACCCGCCCCACCCCGTGAGAAGGCCACCCCTCTCACGCCTCGCGCGGTTGCGTATCCAGCCACCGCCGCATCCGCCGGCACCCATCGTCACTCATCACGATCCACGAGCGCCGATGGTCCTGATGATCAGCGATCCGCTCGCAATAGCCCAGCGCCTCCAGCCGCGCGATCCAGCGCAGGCCGGTCGATTCGGACACGCTGCATTGCCGGCTGAGCGTCAGCATGCTGAGCCGCACGCCCTCCTCCTGCGCGATGAACAATTGCAGCAACGCCTCCAGCGCCGGTTCGGCGAACAGCTCGGCCGCGAAATGGTCGCGGATCGATCGATGGCGCTGCAACGCCGCGCGCGCGGCGACGGAATATTGCGTCTGTCCGATCAGAACGGTCATGGGCACCGCCTCCCTGAAGCGGCTTTTCCCGAGGCCGCGTCGAACTTGTCACACGTGAGTCACAAGACGCAGAGCGCCGCAATCGGTTTCCCGCCGTCGCACCGATTGCGGGATCGGCCGGCCCGTATGCGAAACCGGCTGTCCTACACGCCCCGGTTTATGCCACAGCGGTCCGATGCCTGATCCCCGTCCCGCCCTGCCCGCCGGCCGCCATCCTTGCGGTGGGACGTACGGGGGGCGTTTCTGGACGATACGTATCGTCCACTTCGTCCACTTCCGCGGCCACGAAAGCGCCCGGCGATGAGCGAATCACCCCCCGCCACCGACGTGCTGATCGTCGGCTCGGGCGCCGCCGGGCTCACCGCGGCGCTCAATCTCGCGGACCGGTTCAAGGTCACCGTCCTCGCCAAGGGCGCGCTCAACGAAGGATCGACCGCCTGGGCGCAGGGCGGGATCGCCGCGGTGCTCGAACCCGGTGACACGTTCGACAACCATGTCGAGGATACGATGGTCGCCGGCGCCGGCCTCAACGACCGCGATATCGTCGAATTCGTCGTCGAGAACGCCCCTGCCGCGATCGAGCGCTTGACACAGCTCGGCGTCCCCTTCGCCACCGAAGGAAACGCGCTCCACCTCACCCGCGAAGGCGGCCATTCGCATCGCCGCATCGTCCATGTCGCCGACGCGACCGGCTGGGCGGTGCAGGAGGCGCTGCAACGCGCCGCCGAGGCGCATCCCAATATCACGCTCGTCCCCGATCAGGTCGCGATCGACCTCGCGACCAGCCGGCACGAACAGCGTTATTCGGGCGCAGGCAACGTCTGGGGCGTCTATGCGGTCGATCGGGGCACGGGCCGCGTCACCCTCTACACCGCGCGCGCGACGATCCTCGCCACCGGCGGCGCAGGCCGCACCTACCTCTTCTCCACCGCGCCGCGCGGCGCGACGGGCGACGGCATCGCGATGGCATGGCGCGCGGGCTGCCGCGTCTCCAACATGGAAATGATGCAGTTCCACCCGACATGCCTATACAATCTCGAGGTCAAGAACTTCCTCATCACCGAAGCGGTGCGTGGTGAGGGCGGGCGACTGATCAACCCGACCACCGGCAAGCGCTTCATGTCCTACTATGACGCGGAGCGCATGGAGCTGGCGCCGCGCGACGTCGTGGCGCGCGCGATCGATGCCGAGATCAAGCGCTACGGCCTCGATTACGTCCATCTCGACATCAGCCACCAGCCGCCGGAGTTCGTGAAGGGCCACTTCCCCAACATCTACGAAAAGCTGCTCGGCCTCGGCATCGACATGACGACGCAGCCGATCCCGGTGGTGCCCGCGCAGCATTACACCTGCGGCGGCATCGTCATCGACCGCGACGGCCGCACCGATCTGCCCGGCCTCTATGCGGCAGGCGAATGCACCGAAAGCGGGCTGCACGGTGCCAACCGCCTCGCGTCCAACAGCCTGCTCGAATGTTTCGTGTTCGGCGAGGCGTGCGCCGACCATATCGCCGCGCATTGGGACAGCCTGCCCCCCGTCCCCGTGATCCGGCCCTGGGACGAAAGCCGCGTCACCGATTCGGACGAAGAGGTGGTCATCAAGCAGAACTGGACCGAAATCCGCCGCTTCATGTGGAATTACGTCGGCATCGTCCGCACCACCAAGCGGCTGGAGCGGGCGCAGCATCGCATCCAGATGCTGACCGGCGAGGTCGCCGATTACTACGGCCATTTCCGCGTGACGCCCGACCTGATCGAGCTCCGGAACCTGCTCCAGACCGCCGAGCTGATCGTGCGATCGGCGCTCCACCGTCACGAAAGCCGCGGCCTGCATTACACGCTCGACTATCCGCAGACGGCGGCAGACGCCGTCGACACGGTGTTGGTGCCCTGATGCCGACGCGATTCGCCGCGCGTGCGCCGCGCTTCACCGCAGCGGCTTGTTTCGCCGGTATCCGCACCCGAAATGGCGGATATGGAGGATGCTACGCCTAGCGGGGGCCAGTTCACGATTATGATAGCGTACGGCCGGTCGGCCCGATCCATCCTGATGACCGGCGCCTGCGCCGCGCTCGCCGCCTGCGGTTCGAATGCGCGGCCGGGCGGCAACGGCCCCGTGCCGGCCGTAACCACGCCCTCTGCCGCGGTGTCGATCCCTATCCCCGCCGCCGCGCCGCCGCCTCGCCGGGTCGCGCCCGCCCGCCTCACCGCGGCGATCGACAGCCTCGCCCGCAATTTCGACGGCAAGTTCGGCATCGCGATCCGCGCGGTCGACGATGGCTGGACCGTCACCTCGCCCGGCGCACGCACCCGCATGCCGCAGCAATCGGTCAGCAAATTGTGGGTCGCGATGACGCTGATGGACCTGCGCGATCAGGGCAAGGCGCGGCTCGACGATCCCGTCGTCGTCCGCGACCAGGATCTGACGCTGTTCCACCAGCCGATCGCGATGCTGGTGAAGGGCGACGGCTATCACACCACCGTCGGCGAACTGCTCACCCGTGCCCTCACGCACAGCGACAATACCGCCAACGACCGCCTGCTGACCTATGTCGGCGGGCCGAGCGCCGTGCGCGCGATGATCGAACGCAAGCAGCTTGGCGACATCCGCTTCGGTCCCGGCGAACGCCTGCTCCAGTCGAAGACCGCCGGCCTCGTCTGGAACCAGGCGACCATGTCGAAGGGCAATGGCTTCGAACTCGCCCGCTCGCGCCTGTCGCCCGAGGTGCGCGCCGCGGCACTCGACGCCTATGTCAACGATCCGCCCGACGGCGCCGCGCCGCTCGCCATCGCCGATGCGCTCGCGCGCCTCGCCCGCGGCGAATTGTTCAGCGAAACCTCGACGCGCATCCTGCTCGACACGATGGGCGCCTCGGTCACCGGCCGCGCCCGCCTGCGCGCCGCGATCCCGGCGGGGTGGAAGATCGCGCACAAGACGGGCACGGGTCAGGACCTGGGCTCGCGCAACGCCGGCTTCAACGACGTCGGCCTGCTCACCGCCCCCGACGGTCGCCGCTACGCGATCGCCGTGATGATCGGCGACAGCCGCCGCCCGATCCGCGAACGCCAGCAACTGATCCAGGCGGTGGCCGCCGCCGTCGCGAACGACGCCACCTAAAGTCCTCCCTCGGCGCAGCCGGGGAGGGGGACCGCTCGGCTTCAGCCGAGTGGTGGAGGGGGCATCGCCCCAAACGCCGGCTCCGCCGTATCCTCCCCCTCCGTCAGCGCTGTCGCGCTGCCACCTCCCCCTGGCGGGGGAGGAGTTGGCCCCGTTTGTGCCCCAAAAGCCACACTCCGCCAAAGCTTGCGGCCTTGCTCGCCAGAGGTTGGTGCGCCCCCGCCGATCCGCTAAACGGCACCCACGATGCCCCATCTCTATCTCGTCGACGGCTCGGGCTATATCTTCCGCGCCTACCACCGCCTGCCGCCGCTCACCAACCGGCACGGCGAGCCGGTCGGCGCCGTCTATGGCTATACCGCTATGCTGTGGAAGCTCGCCGACGAGCTGCACAAGGCGGATGGCCCGACGCACATGGCGGTCATCCTCGACAAATCGTCGCAGACCTTCCGCAACGCGATGTACGATCAGTACAAGGCGCACCGTCCGCCGCCGCCGGAAGATCTGGTCCCGCAATTCCCGATGATCCGCGACGCCACCCGCGCCTTCTCGCTGCCCTGCATCGAGGAGGAAGGCTGGGAGGCGGACGACCTGATCGCGAGCTACACCAGGGCCGCGCTGGCGCAGGGCTGGCAGGTGACGATCGTCAGCTCCGACAAGGACCTGATGCAGCTGATGACCGATCCGTCGGTCGACATGCTCGACACGATGAACAACCGCCGCCTCGGCCCCGATGCGGTGGTGGAGAAGTTCGGCGTTGGGCCGGAAAAGCTCGGCGACGTGCTCGCATTGATGGGCGACAGCGTCGACAACGTGCCCGGCGTCCCCGGCGTCGGCCCGAAGACCGCCGCCAAGCTGATCCTGGAACATGGCGATGTCGAGGGCGTGCTCGCCGCCGCGGCGTCCGACACGTTCAAGAAGGGCAAGCTCAAGCAGAACCTGATCGAGCATGCCGAGGCCGCACGCCTCAGCCGCAAGCTGGTCGAACTGGCCTGCGACGTGCCGCTCGTCCATCCGCTCGAAGAACTGGAACTGCCCGCAAGTGGCATTCCAGATGCACCGCTGCGCGCCTTCCTGGAGCATCACGGCTTCAAGACGCTGATGAACCGGCTGGGTCAGGTCGCCGACGCCCCCGTCGCGGCGCCCGCCGACGTGCCGTTCGAGGCCGATCCGCCCTGCGACCATGATGGGTACGAGACGGTGATCGATGCCACGACGCTCGATCGCTGGGTCGCAGAGGCGCAGCACCAGGGCTGGGTCGCGATCGATACCGAGACGACCGGCACCGACGCGACACGCTGCGATCTAGTCGGCGTGTCGCTCGCCTTGGGCGCCAACAAGGCGTGCTACATTCCGTTGGGCCACGGCACGACCGACCTGCTCGCCGAATCGCCGGTGCAAATCGACCGAGCCGAGGCGCTCGCGCGGCTGAAGACGCTGTGCGAGGACGAGTCGGTCCTCAAGATCGGGCACAATCTGAAGTTCGACATGATCGTGCTCGGGCTCGCCGGCATCGCGGTGGCGCCGCACGACGATACGATCGTCATGAGCTTCGACCTCGATGCGGGGCTCCACGGCCACGGCATGGACGAGCTCGCCGCGACGCATCTGTCGCACAGCTGCATCGCCTACAAGGACGTGGTCGGCACGGGAAAATCGCAGCGCGGTTTCCACGAGATCGACCTCAAATCGGCGACGCGCTACGCCGCCGAGGACGCCGACGTCACCTATCGCCTGTGGAAGCGGTTCAAGGCGCGGCTGCCCGCCGAAGAGGCGACGCGCATCTACGAGATGGTCGACCGCCCTCTGGTGCCGGTGATCGCGCGGATGGAGACGCGCGGGATCAAGGTCGATCGCGAGAAATTGTCGGCGCTGTCGGCCGGGTTCAGCGAGCAGATCGCCGCGCTCGAAACCGTGATCCACGGCCTCGCCGGCGCACCCTTTACGATCGGCAGCCCCAAGCAGCTGGGCGACGTCTTGTTCGAACGGATGGGCATCAAGGGCGGCCGCAAGGGCAAGTCCGGCGTCTATTCGACCGACGTCAACGAGCTGGAGCGGATCGCCGCCGACAAGGATTCGCCGGGTGCCGAGATCGCCGCGCGCGTGCTCGACTGGCGCCAGCTGACCAAGCTGAAGAACACCTATACCGACGCGCTGCAGAATGAGATCAACCCGCGCACCGGCCGCGTCCACACGAGCTACAGCCTGACCGGCGCGCAGACCGGCCGTCTGTCGTCGACCGAGCCGAACCTGCAGAACATCCCGATCCGCACCGAGGTGGGTCGCCAGATTCGCGACGCCTTCGTCGCGGAACCGGGCAACGTCATCCTGGCGGCCGACTATTCGCAGATCGAGCTGCGGCTGGCGGCGCATATGGCGGACGTCCCGGCGCTGAAGGCCGCCTTCGCCAATGGCGATGACATCCACTCGCTCACCGCGATGGAGCTGTTCGGCGAGGTCAATCGCGACACGCGCGGACGGGCGAAGACGATCAACTTCGCGATTCTCTACGGCATCAGCCGCTGGGGGCTGGCGGGGCGGCTCGACGTCACCGCCGACGAGGCACAGGCGATGATCGATCGCTATTTCGATCGCTTCCCCGGCATCAACACCTACATTGCCGAGACGACGCAGAGCGTGCGCGAGCGCGGTTACACGACGACGCTATTCGGGCGGAAGACGCACTTCCCGCGCATCCGCAGCAAGGTGCAGCACGAACGCCAGGGCGCCGAGCGCGCCGCGATCAACGCGCCGATCCAGGGCACCAGTGCCGACATCATCAAGCGCGCGATGGTGCGGATGGAGCCCGCGTTGCTCGCGGCGGGGCTGCCGAACGTGCAGATGCTGCTGCAAGTCCACGACGAACTGGTATTCGAATTGCCCGAAGGCGATGTCGAGGCGGCCAAGCCGGTGATCGAGCGCGTCATGGCGGAGGCTGCCGCGCCGGCGGTCGAGTTGTCGGTGCCGCTGGGAATCGAGATCGGCGTCGGCGCGAGCTGGGGAGCGGCGCATTGATCGTGGCCGTCCCGCGCCCGCCCTCACCCTTCCGGCGCTGCGCGCCTCCCTCCCTCTCCCAATGGGAGAGGGAAGGGGCCCGCCCGGCGCAGCCGGGTGGGAAGGGTGAGGGCGGGGGCGACGCCCTCTCGATCGCTCACCTGTGACCGAAACCAAGGACATCGATGCGCTCGCCAAGGGCGGCCGCACCAATATCGCAGGCTTCGTCCTGCGCCTCGCCGCGCGCATCCCGTTCCTGTTCATCGCGGGCCGGCTCTACGGTCCGGACCTCGTCGGCCGCTTCGCGCTCGCCGTGGTGGTGGTCGAACTCGCCGCGCTCGTCGCAACGCTCGGCCTGAAGCGTGGCCTCGCGCAGGCGCTGTCCTCCTCCGACCAGCCGCACGTCTGCGTCGTGTGGGACGCGCTCGCGCTCGCCTTCGTCTTGTCGATGGCGGCAAGTGCTGTGCTGATCGCCTTTCCGGAGGTGATGTACGCCAACACGCATGTGACGGGGCTGGACCGGTTCCTGCCCTGTATCATCGTCGCGGTCGCCTGGTCCGACGTCAGCCTCGCCGCCCTCGCCTATCGCCATAACGTGAAGGCGACCGTCACCGCACGCGCGGTGGTCGAGCCATGGACGATCTCGATCGCCGCCTGGGTGTTCTCGTTCGTCACGATCAAGGATGGCCTCGTCCTCTCCTATGTCGCGTCGATGATCGCGGCGCTGATCGCCAGCTTCGTGCCCTTCATCCGCAGCTATGGCGTACCACACGGCTGGTCGCCGCATCTGGGGCAGCTGTTCCGCCTTGCTCGCGCCAATGCACCCTTGGCCGGGGCGGACGCGCTGGAATGGGGGACCCGCAACGTCGATCGGTTCATCCTGGGCGTGATGTTCGAACCCAAGGTCGTCGGCATATATTACATGGCGCAGCAGGTCGCCTCATTGCCGCAGAAGCTGAAGACCAGCTTCGATCCCATCCTCGGGCCTGTCATCACGCAGAGCCTGGCGGTGAACGATCGCGTCGCGATCGCCAATCAGGTGCGGCAGGTCGCCTTCTGGATCATGGCGGCGCAGACCGGCCTCGCGCTGATGGGTTCGATCCCCGCCGAAGCAGTGATGGGCGTCGTCGGGCCGCAATTCGTATCGGGCAGCGCGGCCTTGGGCTTCCTGCTGTTCGCCGAAGTGCTCGCCTCGACCGGCGCGGTGTGCGAATCGGCGCTGGTCTATACCGCGCGGCACCGTAACCTGATGATCTCCATCGCGATGCTGGGCGTGCAGATCGCGCTGAGCTTCGCGTTGATCCTCGGCATGCGGCGACTGGACCTGCCGCAGACGTGGCAGGCGGCGGGACCGGCGGTGGCGCTGATGATCGGCGTCGGCCTGACCTCGATCATCAAGGCGCGGCTGCTCGGGCGCCTCCTGTCCGCACCGGTATCCCCGTGGCGCTGGTCGCTGGCGGGGGCGGCGCTGGCCGCGATCGTCGTCGGCGCGGCGTTCACGATGCTGCCGCACGACTTCGAATGGCTGGAGCTCGCCGGCGGCGAACCGGCGATCGCTGCCACCTATCTGTTCGTATTGTGGAAATGGGCGTTCGGCCCGGCGGACCGGGCCCTGTTCGGCAAGATGCCGACCGCGGAAGAAGCGACGCTGCCCAACGTCGGATCGCCGGTGCGGTGAATCGAAGTCCTCCCCCGCCAGGGGGAGGTGGCGCCGCGAAGCGGTGACGGAGGGGGCGGAAAGCGACGTCCAAAAAAAAACGACGCGCGCCGCTTACCTCCCCCTCCACCATTCGGCTGACGCCGAACGGTCCGCCTCCCCCTGGCGGGGGAGGACTTATCGTCCCGATCAGTGGCGGAAGTGGCGCATGCCGGTGAAGACCATCGCCAGCCCCGCCGCATCGGCGGCCGCGATCACCTCGTCGTCGCGGATCGAACCGCCGGGCTGGATCACCGCCGTCGCGCCGGCCTCCACCGCCGCCATCAGGCCGTCGGCGAAGGGGAAGAAGGCGTCCGACGCCACCGCAGACCCGATCGTCCGCGGCTGCGCCCAACCGGCCTTCTCCGCCGCGTCCTTCGCTTTCCACGCCGCGATGCGCGCCGATTCGAGGCGGTTCATCTGACCTGCGCCGACGCCGGCGGTCGCGCCGTCCTTGGCATAGACGATGGCGTTCGATTTGACGTGCTTGGCGATCGTCCAGGCGAAGCGGCAGTCGGCAAGCTCCTGCTCGGTCGGCGCACGCTTGGTGACGACTTGCAGGTCACCGGGCACGCCGGCGTCGCGATCCTGCACCAGCCAGCCGCCGGCGATCGTCTTGGCGAACAGGCCGGCACGCGCCGCATCCGGCAGCTCGCCGGTCAGCAGCAGGCGCAGGTTCTTCTTGGCGGCGAACAGCGCGAGCGCCTCTTCGTCGGCATCCGGCGCGACGACGACTTCGGTGAAGATGCCGGTGATCGCCTTCGCGGTCGCCGCATCGAGCGGGCGGTTGACGGCGATGATGCCGCCGAACGCCGACACGGTGTCGCAGGCGAACGCCTCGGCATAGGCGTCTTCCAGCGTCTTGCCCGTCGCGACGCCGCAGGGGTTGGCGTGCTTGACGATGACGCAGGTGGGCTGGGCGTCGCGGAATTCGGCGACCAGCTCCAGCGCCGCGTCGGCGTCGTTGAGGTTGTTGTAGCTCAGTTCCTTGCCCTGCACCTGGCGCGCCTGGCCGATGCCCCGCACGCCGTCATGGCTGGCGTAGAAGGCGGCGGACTGATGCGGGTTCTCGCCATAGCGCAGCGTCGCCGCGCGGCGCATCGTGACGGGCAACACCGGCGGGAACGCCTCGGCCTGATCGACCGTGCCGAACCAGCGTGCGATCGCGCCGTCATAGGATGCGGTGGCGGCGAAGGCCTTGGCGGCGAACAGGCGACGCTGGTCGAGGCTGGTCTCGCCGGTCGCGACGATGGCGTAATCGGCGGGATCGGTGACGATCGCGACATAAGCGTGATTCTTGGCGGCGGAGCGCACCATGCTGGGGCCACCGATGTCGATGTTCTCGATCACCGTGTCGCGGTCGGCGCCACGGGCAACCGTCGCCTCGAACGGGTAGAGGTTGACGACGACGAGGTCGATCGCGCCGATGCCGTGGTCGGCCATCGCCTTGGCATGCTCGGCGTCGTCGCGCACCGCGAGCAGGCCGCCGTGGACCATCGGGTGCAGCGTCTTGACGCGGCCGTCCATCATCTCCGGGAAGCCGGTAAGGTCGCTGACGTCCTTCACGGTCAGGCCGGCGTCGCGCAGCGCCTTGGCGGTGCCGCCGGTCGAGACGAGCTCGACGCCCTTGTCGGCCAGCGCGCGGGCGAGATCGACGACTCCCGTCTTGTCGGACACGGACAACAGGGCGCGGCGGATGGGGATCGTGGTCATGATGGTCCTAGCGGGGGAGGAGTCTCGCGCGCGTTCCCTAGCGACGGATGGCGTCGGGGAACAGGTGGCAGTTGTGCTCGACTGCCTCGAATACGGCCGCGCCAAAGCAATCGGGCACCATGACACATTCCTCCCCCGCCAGGGGGAGGTGGCACCGCACCAGCGGTGACGGAGGGGGAGGAAAGGGTGACGCCAATGAGGAAACGCGCTGCTGCCCTCCCCCTCCACCATTCGGCTGCGGCGAACGGTCCCCCTCCCCCTGGCGGGGGAGGAATGGAGCGTCAGTCATCCACTAGGTCAGATCGCCCGCTTCAGCGCCCAGCTGACGTTGGCGCCGCCGGCGGGCGCCTCACCCGACACGACCAGCTGCTGCGTCGCGACCGGGCGGCCTTCGCCGTCGATCCACAGCGAATCTTCGATCGTCAGCATGCCGCCGCGGCAGCGGAACTGCCACAGCGCACCGCCGGGCAGGCGGAGCAGCGCGGCGAGGCCGTCGGCGGTCGGCGAGGCCTGCACGCCTGCGCCGAGGTGGAAGCGGATGCAGAAGGGCGCCATGCCCGCCTTGCGGCGGCGCCCCTGCGGCAGCAGTGCGTCCTCGCCGCGCAGTTCCTTGCCGTCGCCGGTCAGCATCAACTGGCGGCGGTGGATAAGGCCCCAGCGGCGGACATAGCCGTCGTGACTCGCCTCGATCCGGCTCGCCACGTCCGATTCCTGCCGCGAGAGCTCGACCTGCGCGACGCCGCGACCCAGCGTGCCGTCGGCGTGGATCGCGGTGGAGTTGGAATCGCCGACGGTCAGCGTCGAATGCGCCGCGGTGGTGCGCAACCCTTCGGCGAAGGCGGCGGGCAATTGCGCGACGGCCGCACGCGCGCCGCCGCAATTGACGATCAAGCGCTGCTCGCCATCCGAAAATTCGAAGGCCAGCGTCGAGGCGCAGCCACCCTCCACCACCTTGGCGATCGGCGGCGGGGCGGCATCGACGATCAGCACCGCGCCCCCCGCGGCGAGCCGCTGATAGCCCCAGTCGCGGGCCTGACGCAGCGGGCGGGTGCGGATGCCGCTCGCCTCGATCAACGCGGCCAGATCGTCGGCGGTCGCCGGTCCGGCGCCCTGCCAGCTCGCCAGCATGCGGTCGCCGTGCATCACGCCGAGCAGCGCCGGCACCGCACGGGCGAGCGCGGTCTGCGCCGCCTCGGGCATCTCTTCGCGCCGCGCCGTGTAGACTTCGCGCAAGGTGCTGAGCAGCTGGATCGTGTCGGCGAGCATCGCCGGGCTGCGCGACACCGAACCGCCGTCGTCGCTCAAACCACTCGCCAGCGCCCGCGCGAGGCCCGCCTCGCCGAAGGCACGGCGCGGGTCGCCGCCGGGGATCAGCAGACCGGCGGTGATGACCCCGCACCAGGCGGCGATCCGCGGCGCACCCGGCGGCGCCTTGTCCGCACCGCGATCGAGATGGCGGGCGCCGCGCGCCAGCGTGTTGAGAACGCTCGATCGATAGACGAGGTCGGTGGACGACAGGATCAGCGGCGCGTGGCACGTCCAGAACAGCAGCCGCCGGCCCCACAGATCGGGCCGCCACGCCAGCGGATCGATCCGCTCGGCATAATCGTCGAGCCAGCGCGCCATCAGCGCCTCGGCGATCGGCGCGCCCTGCGCGCGCGTCGCCACGGTCGACAGGTCTCGCAGCCACGCGAAGCTGTGGACGTAATCGGCAAACGGCCGGCCCCAGTCGCCGCGCTTGAACGCGAGCGTGTCGATCGGGTGCGTCTCGCCCTGGAACGCCAGCTCGCCACGCAGCAGCGCATGGCCGCGCCGCACGTCGCCCATCACGGGATCGTCAGGCACCGCAACCAGCTTCAGCGGATAGCGACCCTTCAGCCGCATCGTGTGGATCGGCGTACGCCACGTCAGCTTGTGAAAGCGCTCGGCGAGCCGCTCGGCGAGGCTGAGCCCCTTGTCGCCGCCGACGCGCATCAGGCGCTTGCCCTCCTCGATCCCATCGGGGGCATCCGGCCCGTCGAGCGGGGTCACGGGATGACGGTGGGGCGACAGGTCGCTCATCCGCGCATCAGCCCCGCAGCGCGGCGATATTGGCGGCGTAGCAGGCCGGCCCGCCACGGAAGGCCGCGGTGCCAGCGACCAGCGCATCGGCCCCCGCCTCGACACAGCGGCGGGCATGCGTCGCGTCGACGCCGCCATCGACTTCCAGATCGATGGCACGGCCGCTGTGATCGATCATCTTGCGGATCGCGGCGATCTTCTTCAGCTGGCTGTCGATGAAGCTTTGCCCGCCGAAGCCGGGGTTGACACTCATCACGAGGACCAGGTCGACCATGTCGATCAGATAGTCGAGCATCTTGGCCGGCGTCGCCGGATTGAGCACGACGCCCGCGCGCTTGCCCAACCCCTTGATATGCTGGATCGTGCGGTGGACGTGGGGGCCCGCCTCCGGATGGACGGTGATCGTGTCGGCGCCCGCCTCGGCGAAGGCGTCGAGGTACAGATCGACCGGCGAAATCATCAGATGGACATCGAACGGCTTGGTCGTGTGCGGGCGCAGCGCCTTCACCACCGCCGGGCCCATCGTGATGTTGGGGACGAAATGGCCGTCCATGACGTCGATATGGACCCAGTCGGCGCCCGCGGCATCGATGGCGCGGACCTCTTCGCCCAATTTGGCGAAATCGGCGGACAGGATGGACGGGGCGATGCGGACCGGCTGCATGGCGCCTCTCTAAGCCCCTGTCGGGCGATGGCAATGCGGTTGGGCGGTCGTTTAACCAAAACCCGACGTCACCCCGGACTTGTTCCGGGGTCCACTCTACGGCGAGGGGAATGGCTGGAGCCTCTTGCCCTCCCCCTGCGGCCCGGTGGACCCCGGAACGAGTCCGGGTGACGGGATGAGCGAGGCGGGCGTCAGCTCTTCCGCCGCAACCTGGCGATGAAGAATCCGTCGCAGCCGCCCTCGGCCGCCAGCATCCCCGGCAGCGTGCGGACGTAACCGCCCGGCTGCACCGGGATGTCCGGCGGCAGCAGCGCCGCATCGGGCGCATCGATGGCATAGTCCGGGCGATCGGCCAGGAAGCGTTCCAGCTGCGCCTCACCCTCCGCCGGCTCGAGGCTGCACGTCGCGAAGACGAGACGCCCGCCGGGTTTCACCCAATCGGCGGCACGGGCGAGCAGACGGGTCTGCAGGTCTGCCATCTCCTCGATGATCGCCGGGTGGACGCGGTGGAGCACGTCCGGATGGCGGCGGAAGATGCCGGTGGCGCTGCACGGCGCGTCGATCAGCAATGCATCGGCAGGCCCATCCGGCGCCCATTTCAGCACGTCGGCGGCGATCACCTCCGCCTTCAGCCGCGTGCGGAACAGGTTCTCGCGCAGCCGCTTGATCCGCGCGTTGGACACATCGACCGCAGCCACGCGATAACCGGCCGCGGCGAGTTGCAGCGTCTTGCCGCCGGGCGCCGCGCACAGATCGATCGCGTGCGCGCCCTCGGCGATCCCGTCGGCCAGCAAGCGCGCGGGGATGGAGGCGGCGATATCCTGCACCCACCAGCGCCCCTCGGCAAAGCCGGGCAGTTCGGTCACCGCGGCAGCGTCGGTCAGGCGGACATGACCCGGTATCAGACTGGTGCCGCCAAGCTCGCGCGCCCAGTGTTCGGTCTCGGCGGGATCGGCGAGGCTGAGGTCGAGCGGCGGCGGCGCGGCGATTGCCTGTGCCGCGCCCTCGACCATCTCGGGCCCCCAGGCGGCGTCCCAGCGCGCCTCGACCTTCGGCGGCAGCGCGGGGATTTCGGGCAGCAGCACGCCCGACCGGACGATCGCGCCGAACACGCCATGCACCAGCTTGCGCGGCCCGCCGTCGACCAGCGGCAGCACGGTCGCGATCGCGGCGTGATGCGGCGTGCCCAGCACCAGCGCCTGCACCAGCGCGATCCGCAGCGCCATGCGCGCCTTGGCATCCTCGGGCAGCGGGCGCTCCGTCACCGAATCGATCAGCGCGTCGAGATCGGGCAGACGCCGCAACACCTCCGCCGCGATTGCGTGCGCCAGCCCCCGGTCGGGCCCGTAGACGTGGCGCGTCGCCGCGACCAGCGCCTGCTCCAGGGGCTCGCCCCGGCGCAGCACCGCGTCGAGCAGGCGGATGGCGGCGCGGCGCGACGGCGTGCCGAGCGGCTCGGCAGCGGCGGCGGGCTCACGATTGAAACGGTGACCGGCTCGGGGACGGCGGGGATCGGGCAAGCTTGAGAAACCTTCGGTTCGGAACGATATACTGGTCCCTTAGACCGGAGAGACGCGATGGGCCAACGTCCCGAACATCTGAAGCCGCCCGCCTATCTCAGCAAGAACCCGCCCGTGCCCAGCCCGGAGCCGGTCGAGCCGAAGACGGAAGACCCGTTGGGGCTCGATCCCACGCGCTACGGGGACTGGGAATTGAAGGGCATCGCGATCGATTTCTGATCCGGCATCGACCGGAGCGAAGGACCGTGCCGGAACCAATGGCGTTCCGGCGCGTCCCGCTGGCATGACCCCCCGTCTCCGCGCCGGCAGGCGTTACGTGCCTGTCCTCGTCGCGGTGCCGCTGGTGTTGCTGCTGGTCATCGCGGCCTTTCCCTATGGCATGTTGAAGGGCGTGGTCGCCGATCGGCTGGCCAAGCGCTTCGGCCGACCGGTGGTGATCGGGGCGATGGACCGGGTGGATGCGATCGGCTTCACGCCGACGATCCGCGTTCGCGACGTGACGATCCCGCAGGCGGGCTGGGCTGGCACCGGCGACTTCCTGACCTTGCGCGAAGCGCGGGTCACCTTCCCCGTCTGGCCGCTGCTGACCGGCACCTTCCGCCCGCGCGATATCGTCGCGGAGGGGCTGCAACTGGCACTGGTGCGCGATGCCAACGGCCGTACCAACTGGTCGCGGCCCGGTGAGGCGGAAAGCGGCGGCGCGTCGAGCGACCTCAAAGGGTTGACGATCCGCGACGCCACCATCCGCTATCGCGACGACAAGCGCCGCCGCAGCGCCGTGGTGCAGGTCTCGTCCGACGCACAAGGCCTGCGCGCCAAGGGCAATGGCACAATCCGCGGCGTACCCGTCCGCATCGCGCTCGACGGCGCCTCGGTCGCGCAGCCATCCCCCGGCCCGTGGCCCTTCACCGCGACGATCGACGGCGACCGGCTGTCGATGCGCACCAAGGGCAGCACCGACGTGCCGCTCGATACCGATGCGATGACGCTGGACGTCACCGCACGCGCCGCGGACCTCCGCCTGATCGACGCAGTGATCGAAGCGGGCCTGTTCGGCACGCAACCCGTCGCGCTGACCGCGCATGTGCGCCACGACGCGCCCAAATGGATCGTCAACGACCTGAAGGGCACGATCGGCCAGTCGGACATCGCTGGCCATGTCACGGTCGACAAGCAGGACGGTCGGACGAAACTGGACGGCGCCGTCACCGCCAACCGCTTCGATTTCGGTGATCTCGCCTCCGACGAAGGTCGCGCGGAAGCCGCGGCGCGCGAACGCGCGATCGGCCCGCATGTCGTGCCCGATACGCGGATCGACCTCAGCAAGATCGGCGAGACCGACGGCCGCATATCGCTCCGCATCGCGCGCGTGGTCAGCCGCAGCGGACCGACGCCGGTGCGCGCGCTGTCGACGGTCTTGGCGCTCGACCACAAGCGGCTCGACGTTGCGCCGCTGACGCTGGTGCTCGCCGATGGCACCGCCAAGGGCAGCCTGCGCGTCGACCAGCGCGACGGGGCGCCCAGCCCGCTGCTGACGGTCGATATGCGGCTGAGCGGCACGCGCGTTGCGGCGCTGCCCGGCACCGGCGGCGACTTCACCGGGCGGATCGCAGCGCGCGCGCGCCTGACCGGGCGGGGCGATACGATCCGTGCGGCGGTGGGGCGGTCCGACGGCCGCATCGGTTTCGTGGTGCGCGACGGCACGCTGCCGCAGCGCTACGCTGCGGCGCTGGGCTTCGATGCCGGACGCGCGCTGCTGGCGGGGGAGAGCGAACGCGCGCGTCTGCGTTGCGTGGTCGTCGGGCTGAAGGTGACGGACGGCCTGGGCCACGCCGCGCCGATGATCGTCGACACCAGCGCCAGCCAGCTGCGCGGCACCGGCACGGTGCGGTTCCCCGCCGAACGGCTCGACATGCGGCTGACCGGTGCCCCCAAGGGCGACGGCCTGCTCCGCTTGCCCGGCGCCGCCTTCCTCACCGGAACGCTTAGCGCGCCAGAGATCGTTGTGCCGGCGCAGGTCAAATCGGTCGGCAACGTGTTGAAGGCGCTGGGCCGCGCGATCACCGGCAAGCAGGAACCGCGCGCGGGCGATGCAGATTGCGCGGCGTTGTCGGCACGCGTGCTGGGCTCATGACAATCCCCCTCGCCCCCTCGGCACGCCATCGCTAGGATCATACGCATGAACGACACCGCCTCCGCCGGCGGCGCCTCGGGCGCCAGTCTGATCCCCAGCACCACCGATGCCTTTACCGCCGCGCATCTGGCGATCATCGCCATCTTCGCGCTGCTGACGATCGTCGCGATCATCTGGGGCATCCGCCTGAAGCGGCAGCGCCGCACGGCGGAGCGCGACATCGCCGAACATAATGCCGAAGTGGCGCGGACCGCGGACGACACGCCCGCACCGACTCCGGTAGCCCCGCCACCGCCACCTGCTTCGGTAGCGGCCCCCGCGCCCGTCACGACCCCGCCCGTCACCCCTCCGGCACCGCAGGCGACCGATCCCGCGCCCGCGGCGACCGACCCGATCGCCGACGAACCGATCGCCGCCAGCGCACCGCTGGACGCGGCACCGGCGCAGGAAGCCGCGTCCGCTCCGGCAGCGCCTGCGCCCGTCACTGCCGATCCCGCCGATGCCCCCGTATCGACGCTGAAGGGCCTCGGCCCCAAGCTCGCCGCGCGGCTGGGCGAACTCGGCATCAGCACGGTGGGTCAGGTCGCCGCGCTCAGCGCGGAACAGGCTGCGGCACTCGATGCGCAGCTGGGACCGTTCGCCGGCCGGATGGAGCGCGACCGCTGGATCGAACAAGCCCGCTTCCTCGCCGCGGGCGACACGGCCGGGTTCGAACGCGTCTTCGGTCGGCTGTAACCGGCCGTCTTACTGATCGAAATCGTTGGTCACGTCGTCGGTGCCGTGCAGGCGGCGCCACAGGCCTTGCGTGCCCGCCTCCTGCGCGCGGTTGACGAACTGCGACGCGACCAGCCAGCCCTTGATCGGGCGCAGCGGCAATAGCGTCCCCGCGACCATCACCGGCACCGACGTGATCAGATGCACCCAGACGGGCGGCTCGAACGCCACTTGCAGCCACACGACGAAGAAGATCAGCGGCAGCGCGATGATGCACAGCGAGAAGAAGGCGGGGCCATCGTCCGGCGCGGCGAAGCGATAGTCGAGTCCGCAATGCTCGCAGCGATCGACGATCTTCAGCCACGATCGAAACATCCGCCCCTCGCCGCAGCGCGGGCACAGGCCCTTCCAGCCGCAGTGCAGGATCCAGCGGAATGTGGAGGGCTTGGCGGGCGTGTCGGGCTGTTCCATCCACGATAGGTGGGCACGCCCGGCCCCGCCGTCGATGGGACGAATTGTCCTACGCCAGGCGGACCTTGCCTTATATTAGCGAGAAAGCATCGAAACGGACGCCACCGGCATGCCAGCCGGCCCCATCACATTTCGCTGACCAGCAATTTGTCGATGCGGCGGCCGTCGAGGTCGACGACCTCGAATCGCCAGCCCTGTTCCTCGAAATGCTCGCCCTCGCCCGGCAAATGGCGGAAAGCGGCTAATGCTAGACCGGCGACGGTCGCGTAATCGCGATCCTCGGGCAGGTCGATGCCCAGCCGTTCGGCGAGCGCGTCGGCCGCCATCGTACCGGCAACCAGCAACGATCCGTCGTCGCGCACCACCACGGAGGGGGCCTCGTCGGGATCGGCATCGCTCGCGAACTCGCCGGCGATCGCGGCGAGCAGGTCCGCCGGGGTCACGATCCCTTCAAAATGGCCGTATTCGTCGTGGATTAACGCCATCGGCACTTCCGCCTGACGCAGCGCGATCAACGCGTCCATCGCGTCGATCCGATCGATCACGACCGGCGCCTTGCGCATCAGCGTCTTGAGGTCGAGCGGCTCGCCGCGGAACAGTGCAGACGCGATGTCGCGCGATTGCACGACGCCGACGACCGCATCGACCGAGCCCTCCGCCACCGGCAACCGGGTATGCGGCGTGGCGAGCAGGATGTCGCGGATCCGGTCCGCGTCGAGGTTGCAGTCAAGCCAGTCGACTTCGGTGCGCGGCGTCATCACCTCACGCACCGGCCGGTCGGCGAGGCGGACGACGCCGGAAATGATCGTGCGCTCATGCTCCTCGATCACGCCCGACTTGCTGGCTTCGGCGACGATCAGGTGCAGCTCTTCCGCCGTCACCTGATCTTCCGATTCGCGGTTGAGGCCGAGGATGCGAAAGACGAGCGCGCTCGACGAATCGAGCACCCAGACGAGGGGCGCGCAGACTAGCGCGATATAGCGCATCGGCAGCGCCACCAGGCTGGCGACCGTTTCGGGCTTACGCAGCGCGAACTGCTTGGGAACGAGCTCGCCGATGATCAGCGAGGCATAGGTCGTGAGGCCGATCACCAGCGCGAAGCCGAGAGTTTCGGCCGTATGCGCCGACAGGCCCAGCAGCTGCAACCGCGCGGCAGTGGGGCTGCCCAGGCTCGATCCCGAATAGGCACCCGCCAGAATGCCGATCAGCGTGATGCCGATCTGCACGGAGGACAGGAACTTGCCGGGATCGGCGGCGAGTTTCAGCGCGGCGGCGGGCCCTTTGCGCCCCGAGCGCGCCATCGCCTCCAGCCGCGCCTTGCGCGACGAAACGATCGCGAGTTCGCTCATCGCGAATACGCCGTTCAACGCGACGAGCGCGAGGATGATGAGGACGTCGATCCAGGGAAAGGGCGGAAGCGGTGCCATCGGCGTGACGTGTCTTTGCCGTACAAGTCCGGCCGCGACAACCGCCTGATTGCACCGTGGCCGCGGAAAGTGCGTAGCCCGCGCATCGGCCCCCGGCTCATCCACCGTTCAGATCGCAGGCGGAACAAGCCGCTTCGGACCTGAGTTATTCCCCCCAGACGAAGGCCAATTGTAAGCAAAGGGACATCATGCGCTCCAAATTCCTCGCCGCCGCTGCGCTCACGGCGCTCGTTACGACCAGCGCCTGCACCACCGATCCGGAAACCGGCCAGCGCCGCATCTCGTCGACCGCGATCGGCGGCATCGGCGGCGCGCTCGGCGGCTATCTGCTCGGCGACCTCGTCGGCGGCCGCAACGATCGTACCGCCAAGATCCTGGGCGCCGGCATCGGCGGCCTCGCGGGGGCCGGCATCGGCGCGTACATGGACAAGCAGGAACGCGATCTGCGCGCCCGCACCGCCGGCACCGACGTGCAGGTCACGCGCGAAGGCGACAATCTGATCCTCAACATCCCGTCGGGCATCACCTTCGGCTACAACAGCGCCGCGGTGCAGCCGCAGTTCCAGCGCACGCTCGATCAGGTTGCCGACACGCTGTCGCAGTACAACCAGACCTTCGTCGACGTGTACGGCTTCACCGATTCGACCGGCTCGGAATCGTACAACCAGCAGCTGTCGGAACGCCGCGCCGTGTCGGTCGCCGACTATCTGGCCGCGCATGGGGTGCAGGCCGCCCGCATCGGTACGCGCGGCTTCGGCGAAAGCAACCCGGTCGCCTCGAACGACACCGAAGCCGGCCGCGCTGCCAACCGTCGTGTCGAGATCAAGATCGTGCCGATCTCGCAGAACGACCTGCGTCAGTAAGACGCCTCTGCCCGCCGGTGCCATCGGTGCCGGCGGGGTTTTGCGCGAAGGCGCTCGCGCTGCGGCACCGATTTGGTTCGCGCGAAGACGCGAAGACGCCAAGAGGTGCCCGCCTATGGCACCGTCAGGTGCCCCTCATGACATGAGAAGCAGGCTGCGCCGACCTAACGCACACCGCCTCTGCGCCCTCCGCGCCTCTGCGCGCACCATCCCTGCAACAGACCAACGCGGCCCCACAGCGCGACCTCTTCGCGTCTTAGCGGCTTCGCGCGAACCCGCTTACCGCCGGTCGCGAAAGAAGGCCCGCAGCAGCGCTGCCGCCTCCGCCTCGCCGATGCCGCCGTACACCTCTGGCCGATGATGCACGGTGGGTTGCGAGAACAACCGCGGCCCGTGTTCGATCGCCCCGCCCTTGGGGTCGCTTGCACCATAATAGAGCCGCCCGATCCGGGCATGCGCGATCGCCCCTGCACACATCGCGCAGGGCTCCAGCGTCACCCACAGATCCGTCTCTTCCAGCCGCTCGCGGCCCAGCCGCGCCGCGGCCTCGCGGATCACGCGCATTTCGGCATGGGCGGTGGGATCGCACAGCGCGCGCGGTGCATTGGCCGCCTCGGCGATCACCTCGCCGCGCCACAGCAGCACCGCCCCCACCGGCACCTCGCCGGCCGCGGCGGCGGCGGCGGCCGCGTCGAGAGCGCGTCGCATGGGGGGCGGCAGGGGAAACATCTCTCCCTCCTGCCCCCGATCCCCGATTCGCGAAAGCGCCCCTTATTGGGCGTTGCCCGGCCGTTCGACGTTGACGGTCGGCACCTCGACCGTCTTCTTCTCGGTGCCGACGCTGACGCGCGCGACGTCGGCCTTAAACTGCGGCGCCTGCACCAGGGCCGGGCGCGTCTGATCGATATTGATGAAGCCGAAATACATCAGCGCCACGACGATAAGCGCGATAACCCCGAGCAATGCCAGCAACGTGCGCATGTGAACCGTCCCCTGTTCGTGACCTTTACGATGGCGTAACAACGCCGCGTGTCCGAGTCCGTTGCACCCGGCGTGCGACGGTGCGCGGATCGCCCCATGGTTGACGGATCGCCGCGAAGCCGCTAGTGGCGCCGGCTTTCCGGGCAACCGAATTCAGGATTTAAAGCCATGTCGCGCATTTGCGAGCTGACCGGCAAGGGCCGGCAGGTGGGTCACAACGTTTCCCACGCCAACAACAAGACCAAGCGCACGTTCCTGCCGAACCTGCAGAACGTCACGCTGATGTCTGATTCGCTCGAGAAGAGCGTGCGCCTGCGCGTGTCGACCCACGGCCTGCGCTCGGTCGAGCACAATGGCGGTCTCGACAACTGGCTGGTGAAGACCGGTGACGACAAGCTGTCGCTGCGCTGCCGCCGCCTGAAGCGCGAAATCGTCAAGAAGCTGTCGGCGACCGCCGCCGCCGCGTAAGCGGCCGACAGCGCCGTCCGTTTCCGGCTTGCCAAGGCCCGCTGCTCCCCCGGAGCGGCGGGCTTTTGGCGTTGGTGATGGCGGCGCGAACAGCCCGGGCCGGGCGCGGTCCGTCAGCGCGAATCGAGCCGGAATTTGAGCAGCAGCGTCCGCTGCAAGGGCAATTGGTTGTCGTCGGATACCAGCCAGACGATCGTCGCGCCATGTTCGATTGTCGTCGCGACGCCTTCGAAATTGTCGTGAATCAGCGGCGAATCGAGCGTCGCGAGCAACTCCCCGCGCGCCACGCTGCCCGCGCGAATCGCCGACGCCGGCACCAGCGACAGGCGATTGCTGAACCGAAAGGGCAGCCGGAACGCCCGATCGAGCACCAGCAGGTCGCCGTTGGGCAAGGCGGTCGCATCTGCGGGGTCGTATCGCCCATAGGGCATATAGGCGAAATAGATCGGCCGCGTGCGGATCGGATCACCGGGGAAGAGTAACGCAGTGCGGCTGTGCAGCCGTTCCGCCTCCGCGCCCGTCCAATGCGCCGGCGGGACATGGGCATCCTCGCTGATCGTCACGAATCGTCCGTCCGGCAGGCGCGCGAGCGATTCGGGGCCGCCATTGATCGGCCAGCGCGCCATCTCAGGCGGCGTGCCCTGTGCCTCGGCGCGCGCAAAACCGGGAGCGTAGCGCCAGATGGCGTTATAGCGCTCATACCCCACCCAGATCTGCCCCGTCGCCGGATCGGCCGCCATCGATTCGGTGTCGCGGTCGCGCTTCTCCCAGCCCGTGCCCGGTCCCTGCGGCAGGTTCTGAAACTGCACGCCATGCGGCCGCCAGTCCGCGCCCATCGTGAAGGCGACGATATTGCCGCCATCGCTGAGCAGCGTGAATCGGTCGCCGTTCGGCTGTCGCTCCACCCGCAGCGACGAATAGCCGCCGAACGCCGGATCGCGGCTGCGCAGCTCGGCACCGCCCAGATAGGTCAGCGATCCCAGCCGCCGGCGCGACGGATCGGCGGGGTCCAGATCGACGCGCCGCGCGGTCAGTTCGGGGTGCCGCCCCAACAGCGGCAGGCGTTCTTCCCCCGCCCAGCCGGGGACGATCAGCAACACCGCCAGGATGACGAACAGCACACGCATGCCGCGCCTCATAGGGTGCGGAACGGCAGGCGGCACCCTTGCTCTGCCTGAACGGACGATAACGGGCGCATTCAGGGTCGGGTCAACGCGACTCGGGCAAAAGACATCCATCGACGACGGGCAGGTGCCCCCCGCATCGCCGTCGAAACGGACAGATTACGGACGGGAGAAGACCCATGCTGAAGACCCTGAGCCTCGCCGGTGCCGCGCTCGCCATGACCGCCTCGGCCCTTGTGCCGGTTAGCGCCGCCTCGGCGCAGCGCGGCTATTACGGCGGTTACGATCGCGGCTACGCCTATGACCGCGGCTATCGTGACGATCGCGTCTATCGCGGCGACCGTGGCTATTACCGCGACCGCGGCTACGCCCGCCGCTGCAACGACGGCACCACCGGTACGGTGCTCGGTGCGATCGCCGGTGGCCTGCTCGGCCGCACGATCGACACTCGCGGCGACCGCACGCTCGGCACCGTCCTCGGCGCCGGTGCGGGTGCCCTCGCCGGCCGCGCGGTCGAGCGCTCGGATCGCCCCGGCTATTGCCGGTAAGCGTTAAGCCCCGCGTAGCGTAACGGGGTGCGAGGCCCGGTCTTCCTTCGGGAAGGCCGGGCCTTGTGTTGTGTGCGAGATTCGTGACCTCGCCCCGCCCACGCCGTCACCCCGGACTTGGTCCGGGGTCCACTTCGCGGCGAGGGGGAAGGCAAGAGGCTCGGGCGCTCCCCCGCGGCCCGGTGGCCCCCGGAACGAGTCCGGGGTGACGGAGCGTTTTCGGGAAACGACACCCACCAATCAGGACGCCGGCAAAGCCGTCGTCGGACGGGTTCGCCCTTGGCGACCCGCCGGCCGTGCCGATGCGTACGCGCCTGGCGCGCATCGGGGCGTAGCCTGGGCTACGCCCCTCGCATCGTCAGTACATATGTTGACCGCCGTTCAGGCTCAGCGTCGATCCCGTCACGAAGCCCGCATCTTCCGAACACAGGAAGGCGACGCCGCGCGCGATTTCGCTGGCTTGGCCCAGGCGACCGACCGGGATCTTGGCGACGATCTTCTCCAGCACGTCGCTCGGCACCGCCGCCACCATATCGGTGTCGATATAGCCCGGCGCGATCGCGTTCACCGTCACGCCGGCGCGCGCGCCTTCCTGCGCCAATGCCTTGGTAAAGCCGTGGATACCGCTCTTCGCCGCGGCGTAGTTCACCTGGCCGTACTGGCCTGCCTGACCGTTGATCGAACCGATGTTGACGATCCGCCCCCACTTGCGCTCGCGCATGCCGGGGAACGTCGCCTTCGCCATGTTGAAGCAACCGCCCAGGTTGGTGTCCATGACCTCTTTCCACATCTGGTAGGTCATCTTCAGGATCGTGCCGTCGCGCGTGATGCCCGCATTGTTGACGACGATGTCGACGGGCCCCAGGTCCGCCGCGACCTTCGCACAGCCCTCTTGGCAGGCGTCGTGATCCGCGACGTCCCATTTGTAGGCGGCGATGCCCGTCCGCTCGGTGAACTCGCGCGCCCGTTCGTCATTGCCCGCATAATTGGCGGCGACGGTGATGCCGGCCTCTTTCAGGGCAAGGCTGATCGCCTCGCCGATGCCACGCGTACCACCGGTGACGATCGCTACTCTGGCCATTCCAACCTCTCCCGTTAGACGTTCGGTGGGACGCTAGGCGGGCGCCCGGACGGTGGCAATGGCGGAACCGGGGCCGGACCGGTATTTCCATATTTCGTTACGGAATCCAGCCTTGCAGCTCGCGGTGGAGCAACGTCCGCAGCATCGCCATCCCCGGCGCGCCATCGTTCAAACAGGGCAGATAGGCGAAGTCCGTCCCGCCCGCCGCAATGAAGCTTTCGCGCCCGCGGATCGCCAGTTCCTCCAGCGTTTCGAGGCAATCGGCGGAAAAGCCTGGCGCCACCACCGCGACCTTGCGCACCCCTTGCGCGGGCAGCGCCTCCAGCGTCTCGTCGGTCGCCGGCCCCAGCCATTTCGCCGGACCGAAGCGCGACTGGAAGGCAATGGTAAGCTCGCGATTCAAGGCCTCGGACAGCAACCGCGCGGTCTTCTGGCAGTGGCAGTGATAGGGGTCGCCCAGCTCCAGCGTCCGCTTCGGCATGCCGTGGAAGCTGGCGACGATCCGCTCGGGCACGAAATCGAGGCTCGCGAGCTGCGATTCGATGCTCGCCTTCAGCGCGGCGATATAGGCGGGGTCGTCGTGATACGGCGGCAGCGTGCGGATCGCCGGCTGCCAGCGCATGCCTGCCAGCGCGGCGAAGGCCTTGTCGTTGGCGGTCGCGGTCGTGGCGGCGCAATATTGCGGATACAGCGGCGCGATCAGGATGCGCTCGCACCCGGCATCCTTGAGTGCGGCCAGCCGGTCAGCGATCGCCGGATTGCCGTAGCGCATCGCATAATCAACGATCACGCCCTCGCCGAACGCGTCCGTCAGCGCCTGTGCCTGCCGACGCGTGATCGCGGCGAGCGGCGACCCTTCATCGCTCCACACCAGGCCATAGGCATGGGCGGACTTCTTCGGGCGGGTGTTGAGGATGATGCCGCGGAGGATCGGCTGCCACGCGATCGCCGGGATTTCGACGACGCGCCGATCGGACAGGAATTCGCCCAGATAGCGTTTCACCGATTTCGGATCGGGCGCATCGGGCGTGCCGAGATTGGTGAGCAATACCCCGATCTTGCGGGGCGGGATCGCGGGATGGCCGGCGGGAATCGTCATGACACCGGCTGTAGCGGCAGTGTGCGCAGTCGCCTACCGGTCGCGGAGAAGACGGCATTGGCGATCGCGGGCGCGACGGCAGGCACGCCGAGCTCGCCAACCCCGCCCGGCGCCTCGCCCGATGCGATCAGTTCGACGACGATGTCGGGACTGTCGACGAGCCGCGGGAGGTTGAGCCCCGCAAAGCCGCGTGCGCGCGTCCGCCCCTTCGCGATACCGGTTGACGCGCCCAGTGCCTGCGCCATGCCGAAGATCAGGCCGCCTTCGATCTGCTGTCGAACGAGGTCGGGATTGACGATCCGCCCGCAATCCACCGCCGCGACGAGGCGGTCGACGCGGATTCGCCCGCCATCCTCCGCCGACACCTCCGCCAGCACCGCGATGCGACTGCCGCGAAAGGCATGTGCGGCGATGCCCTGCCCCGATCCGTCGGCGCCACCATCCCAGCCGCCCAGCGCCGCCACCGTCGTCAGGCAGCGCGCCAGCCGCGGCTCGCCGCCCAGCATGCCGATCCGGTAGGATAACGGTTCGGTGCCCGCGACATGCGCCAGCTCGTCGATGAAGCATTCGGTGAAGAAGGCGGTGTAGCCGTGCGCGCCGCCGCGCAGATGCCCGGTCTCGATGCCGATGTCGGCCGGATGATGCGCGATGGCATAGGCCGGGATGCGATAGACCGGCGTCGCGCCCGCCACCGCATAGGGATCGCCGCGCCCCAGCAGCGCGCCCGCGCCGGGCAGCAGCCGCCGGGCAAGCGCATGGCCCGTCGCCGGCGCCGCGATCGCTGCGTCCCAGGCGGCGATGGCGCCGTTGCTCGACAAGCGCGCGCGCAACGTCGCGCGGGCGGGCGGGCGAAAGCGATCGTGCAGCGTCTCTTCGCCCCGCGACCAGACGAGATTGACCGGACGCTTCAGCTGCATCGTCAGCAACGCCGCCTGTTCGGCGATCACCGTCTCCAGCCGCGCACCGAAGTCGCCGCCCGACAGCGTGCGGTGGATCACCACCGCCCCCGGCGACAGACCCGCCACGCGCGCCGCCGCCGCCCGCGCCGCCGCGGGGGCCGCGGTGGGCAGCCACAGCTCCAGCCGCCCGTCGCGATACGCCGCTGCCGCGCTCGCGGTCTCCAGCGCGGCATGCACGCCCGGCCCGACGCGATAGTCCGCCGACACGACGCCACCGCCCTCCAGCAACCGCGCCGGGTCGCCGGTCGCGGCCATGGTCTGCCCCGGTGCCGCCAGCGCCTCGGTCAGCGCGCGGTCGATCCCGGCATCGTCGGCGAGCGGCGTGTCGCTCGCGAAGCGCGGCGCGAGCGCCTCCAGCGCGCGATTCGCCGCCCACCATGTCGTCGCGACCGCCGCCACCCATTTGGGGTTCTCAACCACCGCCAGCACGCCGCGGATGCGATCCGCCGCGGCGCGGTCGACCGCGACTAGCCGCGCATCACCGATCGGCCCCTGCCGGATCGCGGCATGCACCATATCGGGCAAGCGGATATCCCCCGCAAAGCTGGCCGACCCATCGACCTTCGCGGGTACGTCGATCCGCGGCACCGCTTGTCCCGCCAGCTTGCCCGCACCCGCAACGCCGACCGGCAACGGGCTGGGCACGCGTTCGCGCACCGCCTCCGCCGCCAGCGCCGCAAAGCGCAGCCGGTCGCGGCCGTGGACGATGAAGCCCGCCTCCGCGCTGCAATCGGTCCAGGTGACGCCCCAGCGTCGTGCCGCCGCCTTGCACAGCAGCGCCCGCGCGGTCGCGCCCGCGGTGCGCGCATCGTCCTCGAACATGCGAAGACTGGTCGATCCGCCGGTCAGCATCGCGTCGCTGCGCTGCGCATAGCTGTCGTAGAGATGCTGCGGCAGCCGCGCGAGCGTGCCTTCGAACAGTGATTCGAGCGCCAGCGGGTTGGCATAAAGCGGGTTGATCGGCGCCGCCTCGACGCCGACCGTCCGCCAGTCGGCCCCCAGTTCGTCGGCCACCACCTGCGCCAGCGCGGTATAGACGCCCTGCCCGTGCTCCAGCTGCGGCACCGCGACGGTGACATGGCCGTCGTCGCCGATCTTCAGCCATGCGCCGAACGCGGTCTCGCCGGGTGCCGTCGCGAGGTTCGGGGCATAAGCGCGCGGCCACAGCCCCCAGGCGACGACCAGCCCGACGCCCGCGCCTCCCGCGACGATCACCTTGCGCCTGCTGATCCCTGCCATGCAGCGGCTCTACCGGGGCCGTGCGGCGGGCGGAAGCGGGTTGATGGCGGGCGCCCCTCCTGAAATCGGGAGGGGCGCCCGTCGCTTAGATCGCGTCGAGCGCCTGCGCGAAGTCCGCGATCAGATCGTCGGCATCCTCGACGCCGATCGAGATGCGCACCAGGCTGTCGGTGATCCCCAGCGCGTCCTTGCGCTCCTGCGGCACCGACAGGTGGGTCATCGCCGCCGGATGGCTCGCCAGCGTCTCGGTGCCGCCCAGCGACACGGCGAGCTTGGCGATGCGCAGCGCATCGAGGAAGCGGAACGCCTCCGCCTCGCCGCCCTTCAGGATCAGCGAGAAGGTGGAGCCGGCGCCCGAGCAATGGCGGCGATAGATGTCCGCCTGCCGCTCCTGCCCAGGCTCGTCGCCGAAGAAGCCCAGATAGCCGACGCGCTCGACCTTCGGATGCGTGCGCAGATAGGCGCAGACCTTGGCGGCATTCTCGCCCGCGCGGCTCATGCGCAGTTCCAGCGTTTCCAGCGACCGCAGCAGCATCCACGCGGTGTTGGGATCGCAGATCGTGCCGATCGTGTTGCGCATCGAACGGATCGTGTTGATGTGCGCCTTCGATCCCAGCACGCCGCCCGCGACCAGATCGCTATGGCCGCCGGCATATTTGGTGAGGCTGTACACCACGATATCCGCCCCGTGCCGCAGCGGCTGCTGCCACAACGGCCCCAGGAAGGTATTGTCGATCGCGATCGGCGGCTTCTCCGCCGCATCGGCGAAGATCGCGTCGCGGCTCGCCGCCACCGCCTCGATATCGACCAGCGCGTTTGTCGGGTTCGCCGGGCTTTCGAGATAGATCAGCGCGACGTTGCCGGTCGCCGCCTCGGTCAGTACCGCGTCGATCTCCTCGCGTGTCGCACCCGCCGGGAAGTCGAGCCACTTCACCCCGAACTTGCCGAGGATGCGGCCGATCAGCGTCTCGGTCGCGGCATAGAGCGGGCCCGAATGGACGATCGTGTCGCCGGGCTTGGTCATCGCGAGGAACAGCGTCGCGATGGCCGACATGCCGCTCGAAAAGGCAAGCGCGTCCTCTGCCTCGTCCCAGATCGCCAGGCGATCCTCCAGGATTTCCTGGTTCGGGCCGTTGAAGCGCGAATAGACGAGGCCGTCGGCGCCGCCCGGACGCTTGCCGGTCACGCCCTCGAAATGGCGCTTGCCCGCTGCGGCATTGGGGAAAACGAAGGTCGAGGTTAGGAAGATCGGCGGCTTCAGCGCGCCTTCGGACAAGGCCGGGTCGAAGCCGTGGCCCATCATCATCGTCGACGGCTTCAGCTTGCGGTCACCGATCGTCTGCGGCGTGTTGGCGGGCAGATTGCCCCCGACGCCGGTGATCTGTGCTTCATCGGGCATGATACTCTCCTTTGCCACAGAGCATAGCGCCGACTGGTAACGTTGGATACTAGTATGCCGAAGGGTCTATCGCCTGCATTCGTCATCCCGGCGCACGCCGGGATCCATGGAGACGATGCCGCCGGTGGGACAGGAACCGCGTGCCGTTCGCGTCCATGGATTCCGGCGTGCGCCGGAATGACGAGGAAGGTTACGCAGGCAATCCGATCAAACTGATCTGCCGCCCGTAATCCGGCTCGCCCTTATGCGTCGCGCGGCGGTAGCTGTAGAAGCGGTCGGACTGCGCATAGGTATCCAGCCCCAGCGCCTCGATCCGCGCCAGCCCCGCAGCAGCGAGTCGATGCGTCACATAGGCCTCGAGGTCGAACTGGTAGCGCTCGTCCCGACCGCTCGCGAAGAAGCGCTCATTCTCCGGATCGACTGCCGTGAAACGCGCGAGGAACCCCTCGTCCACCTCGTACGAGGCGCGCGCGATGCACGGGCCGATCGCGGCGGCGATCCGATCGCGCCGCGCCCCGATCTTCTCCATCGCGGCGATCGTCGCATCGGTGACGCCGGCCAGCGCCCCCTTCCACCCGGCATGCGCCGCGCCGACCACGCCCGCCTGCGCATCCGCGAACAGCACCGGCGCGCAATCCGCGGTCAGGATGCCGAGCAGCAATCCCGGCCGGTCGGTGACGAGCGCGTCGGCATGCGGGCGCTCGGCATCGGGATAGGCGGCGTTGACGCGTACCACGTCCGCCGAATGGACCTGATACAGCGATGCGAGCGGCGCACCGGGCAATACTGCCGCCGCCGCCCGCCGCCGATTCTCCGCAATCGCCACGGGATCGTCCTGCGATCCAAGGCCGACGTTCAGGCCCGCGACCACCCCCTGCGACACGCCGCCGCGCCGCCCGAGAAAACCGTGCGGCACATCGCCGAGCCCGCGGGCGCGGATCACCTCGACGTCGCTCACAGGCCCAGCCGCATCAGATGATCCTCGTCGGCGTGATTGCCGACCATGAAGGTGTAGCGGCCGACGTCCGCGAAGCCATAGCGTTCGTAGAAGCGACGGGCGCGATGATTGTCGACGTACACCGACAGGAACAGCTCGCGCGCGCCACGATCGCGCGCGGTGGCGATCACCCAGTCCATCATCCGCCCGGCAAGCCCGCTGCCCTGCTGGTCGGCGGTAAGGTACAGCTGGCGCAGTTCGATCATCGGGCCGGTCGGCGTCACCGGCAGCCCATGCGGCCCCAGCTTGGCAAAGCCGACCGCACGGCCCTCCTCCTCGGCGAGCAGGAAGGTGAAGGCGGGGTCTGCCAGCTCGCGCCGCCACGCGGGAACCGTCATGCCGTCGAGAAAGGCGGCAAGATCAGCCGGGTCGTACAAATGCCCGAAGGTCGCGGTGAAGCTTTGGGCGAACAGCGCGGCGATCGCCTCCGCATCGGCCACCGTGGGGGTGCGTAGCGTCGCGGTCATGCGCCGAATGCCGCCGGCACCGGCCAGTCTGCGCGCGTCACCGCCAGCGCGCGGAACAGCGTCCCCATATCGCTCATCAACCGCGCGCGATCGGCCAGGATCGCCTCCGCTTTGTCCGGCGTCGCCCGTGCCAGCGCCGTGGCGCGCGTGTCGATGCCGAGCCCCCCCAGCAGATCGCGCTGCGAGATCGGCCCCCAGGCGACCGCACCCGCCCCCTGCGCCGCGGCGGCGAGCGTGGTGAAATCGACATGCGCGCTGAGATCGAGCGTGCCCGGCGTGTCGAACGGATTGGCGAAGCCATGGCCGCGCACCGCCTGCAACGTGTCGCCGAGCGCCGGGCCTTCATACCCGTAATCGATCGCCAACATCGCCCCACCCTGTGCGGCGATGCGGCGGGCAAGCGCGGTCATCACCGTGACGCTGGCGGGCGAAATTTCCAGCACCGACCCGGCGGGGGCATCGCGCAGCGGTTCGGGCAGCACCTCCGGCGGCACGGGCTTGCCCGCGATGGGGAGAAACAGCGTGTCCTGGCAGGCGACCAGCCGCTCGTGCCAGCCGTCTGCGCGGCGGATCAGCTGGCGGATCGGCAGCGCATCGAAGAATTCGTTGGCGACGACGATCAGGGCTTCGGTCGTCGGCAGGCTGTTGACCGAATCGTGGAAGGTCGCACCCGGCACCGCGGCGGCCTGCAGCGCGCGCAGCCGCGGGCTGGTCTCGACGAAATGAACGGGCGGTTCGAACCCCGCCTTCGCCATCGCGCGCCGGGCATCGGCGGCGAGCGTGCCCCGGCCCGGCCCCAGCTCGACCCACGCCGCCGCCGGCCTCCCTGCGCGGTCCCACAGGTCGGCGCACCACAGGCCGATCAGCTCGCCGAACATCTGGCTGATCTCGGGCGCGGTCACGAAGTCGCCGCCCGCACCGATCGCCTCCTGCGTGGCATAATACTGAGCGTTGGCGGCGGCCATGAACTGCGACACCGGCATCGGCCCCGCCAGCGTGATCGCGCGGGCGAGCCGGTCGGGCAGCGGAGCGTCGGGGGTATCGGTCACGTCGGTCACATGCGGCAGATGCCGTGGCCGGGCGGTGGGCGCAAGGCTCCTTCCAGTCCTCCCCCGCCAGGGGGAGGGGGACCGTTCGGCGCTAGCCGAATGGTGGAGGGGGAGGTAGGCGACGCAGTTTATAACGGCGTGCGCCGCTTCCCTCCCCCTCCGTCAGCGCTGTCGCGCTGCCACCTCCCCCTGGCGGGGGAGGACTTTCGTCAGGCCACGCTCTCCGTCCCCGCGATCGGTTCCACCCGCGTGCGGCGGCCCTTGGCGGTCAGCACCAGATATAGCCCGCCCGCGATCATCGGCACGCACAGCCACTGGCCCATGTGGATGCCCGTCGCCTCGATGAAGGTGCCGTGGAACTGCGGGTCTGGCTCGCGGAAGAATTCCACGATGAACCGCGCGATGCCATAGCCCAGCACGAACAGCCCGACGAGCTTGCCCGGCTGGTAGCGCGCCTTGGTGCGCCAGAAGGCGAACCACAGGACGGCGAACAGGATGATCCCCTCCATCCCCGCTTCGTACAGCTGGCTGGGATGGCGCGCCGGCTCGGGGATGCCGAAGGGCACGGTGCGTTCGAACACGATCGCCCAGGGTACATCGGCGGGCTTGCCCCACAATTCGCCGTTCACGAAATTGGCGAGCCGGCCGAAGAACAGGCCGAAGGGCACGCAGCAGGCGAGGTAATCGTGGACGCGCAGCCAGTCGAGCTTGTGCTTGCGCGCGAACAGGATGATCCCCAGCGACGTCCCGATGACGCCGCCGTGGAAGCTCATGCCGCCGTCCCACAGCCGCAGGATGCGCACCGGATGCAGCAGCATCTCGGGCGCGTAGAACAGCACATAGCCGATCCGCCCGCCCAGGATGATCCCCAGCGTCGCGTAGAAGACGAGGTCGTCGGCATGGCGCCGCGCCATCGGCGCCCCCGGCTGGGCGAGCAGCTTCAGCAGATACCACCAGCCGAGCAAGATGCCGCCGATATAGGCAAGGCTGTACCAGCGCAGCGGAATACTGCTGTGGGGGAACACCATGGGATCAAGTCCCAAATCGGCGAAGCGGATATGGCCACCCCCGGAACCCACCAGCGGATCGGCGAGTGGGGCGGCGGCGGCGAGCAACGGCAGGATCAAGGCTTTCCCCCTGGGTTTCGCCCCTGCATAGTGGGGCAAAGGCACAAGACCAAGCGGAGAGCATGCATGCGGACGACCCTCGACGAGCGGATGGACGCCACGATGGCGGCACTGACCGGGCCGGGGGGCATGCTGGCGCTGGGCGAGGCGGAGCGCGGCGGGCGCCGCTATCCGATCATCGCCGCCGCACCGCCCGCCTTGCCGCACTATTTCGCGCATTATTGCCACGAGCATGCCGACAAGACTTTCCTCGTCGCCGGCGACGAACGGCTGACCTTCGCTGCCGTCTATGCCGCCGCGCGCACGGTCGCCGGCGCCCTCGTCGCCACGCACCGCGTCGCCAAGGGCGACCGGGTCGGCATCGCCATGCGCAATTCGCCGTCGTGGATCGTGCTCTACATGGGCATATTGATGGCGGGCGGCGTCGCCACCCTGCTCAACGGCTGGTGGCAGGCGGAGGAACTGGCCGCGGCGATCGACGAGGTGGAGGCGCGCCTCGTGTTCGCCGATGGCCCGCGCGCGCAGCGCCTGGCCGGATCGTCGGCGCAGGTGGTGGCGATCGACGACACGCTGCCGCTCGCCGAAGCGCTGGGCGCGATCACCGCGGCGGGTGGCGGAGATGCCGCGTTGCCCGATGTCGCCGGCACCGACCATGCGACGATCCTGTTCACCTCCGGATCGACCGGCCGGTCGAAGGGCGCGATCGCCGATCACCGCGGCGTGGTGCAGGGCACGTTCAACTATCTGGCGCAGGCGCTGATGATGCTCGGCCTCGCGACGCAGGACGGCAATCCGCCGACCGAACAGCCCTCCACGCTGCTGACGTTGCCGCTGTTCCACGTCACCGCCGAAGTGCCGGTGATGCTGCAGAGCTTCGCCATGGGACGCAAGCTCGTCCTGATGCGCAAATGGGACGCGGTCGAGGCGATGCGCCTCATTCAGGCGGAGCGGATCAGTTATTTCGTCGGCGTGCCGCTGATGAGCTTCGAAATCCTGACCCATCCCGATCGCGCCTCCTACGACCTCTCCACCGTCACCGATTTCGCCGCGGGCGGCGCGCCGCGCCCGGTCGAGCATGTCCGCCGCATCGATGCGGAGATGGGCGGATCGGCGCCGCTGATCGGCTATGGCCTGACCGAGACGAACGGCATCGGCACCGGCAATTGGCGCAGCAACTATCTCGCCAAGCCCGACAGCGCCGGGCGCCCATCGGCCCCGTTGGTCGAGCTCGCGATCCTCGATGACGACGGCGCGCCAGTGCCGCAGGGCGCGCGTGGCGAGATCGCGATCCGCTCGATCGCCAACTTCCTCGGTTATTGGAACCGGCCGGAGGCGACCGCGGCGTGCATGACCGCCGACGGATATTTCCGCACCGGCGACATCGGCTATCTCGATGCGGACGGCTATCTCTTCATCGTCGATCGCGCCAAGGACATCGTGATCCGCGGCGGCGAGAATATCGCCTGCCAGGAAGTCGAAGCCGCGCTCTACGCCCATCCCGACGTCGCGGAGGCCGCGGTGTTCGGCCTGCCCGACGACCGCTTCGGCGAGGTGCCGGGCGCGGTGGTGCATCTGCGCGGCGAACCGGCGCTCGATCAGGCGACGCTACAGGCCTTCCTCGCCGACCATATCGCCGCCTTTAAAGTGCCCGCACGCATCTGGGTCTCCACGGTCGCCCTGCCACGACTGGGCACGGAAAAGATCGACAAGGTATCGCTCCGCAACACCTATCGCGCGATTGCGGCGGCGGGCTGAGGCCAGCACCACATCGTCATTGATGGGCGATGTCCGTGGGATGAACGCGGACACACTTCCCTCGTCATTCCGGCGCACGCCGGAATCCATGGTCACGGCGCGACCCGCAGCTTGCACCCCACGGCTGTTCCGCATCCATGGATCCCGGCGTCCGCCGGGATGACGAAGGTAGAGAGCCGCACACCGCACCACCCCACGCTTGCCCCTGTGCCGCATTGCGGCAAAAAGGGCGGATGCCCGTGTTCACCCCCATCCCGCACGACGCCGTCGTCGCCGCCATCCTGACCCTGCGCGATGCGATCGCCGCCGGTGACTGGCGCCCCGACACGATCGTCGGCATCGGCCGCGGCGGCCTGGTGCCGGCCGTCTACCTCAGCCATGCGATCGACGCGCCGATGCGCTCGATCGACCTGTCCGCCCGCGACAGTGATGCGGTGACGCAGGCGGGCCTTGCCGCTCTTGCCGCCCGGTCCCGCGCGGGCGAGCGCCTGCTGTTCCTCGACGACATCAACGATTCGGGTCGCACCATCGCCTTCGTCCGCGCCGCGCTCGCCGCGGCGGACGGCGATGCCGCCAATGTCCGCTTCGCGACGCTGGTCGACAACAGCCGCTCGGCCGAACGCGTCGAGTTCGCCGCGCGCACCATCGATCGCGATGTCGTCAAGGACTGGTTCGTCTTCCCATGGGAAGCCGTCGCGTCCAGCGAAGCGATCGCCGCGGATGCGGCGGAAGTGCCGGACCGGATCGCCTGATCCGCCCGCGCAACCCGCAACGCCCGCGATGACGATCCTCGCCGCCATCCTGCCGATCTTCGTGCTGATCCTGGCGGGCTTCGCCTTCGCCCGGCTGCGCGGCCTGGACGCGGGCGCGGTCAGCATCCTCAACACCTATGTCGTCTGGCTGGCGCTGCCCGCCTTGCTGTTCGATTTCGTGGCGGAGGCGGATTGGGCGACGCTCGCGCAGCCGCGCTTCACCCTGGTGTTCGCGATCGGCATGGTCGCGACCTTCGCGCTGTCCTATTGGGCCACCCCGCGCGTCGCCGGCCTGCCCCGCAGCATGGCACGCCGCTCGCTCGATGCGCTGACCGCCAGTTTTTCCAACTGTGCCTATATGGGCATCCCGATCGCGCATGGCCTGTTAGGGCCGGAGGGCCTCGCCGCCGCGGTGATCGCCGCGCTGCTGACCAGCTGTGCGTTGTTCGCCTTTTCGCTGGTGCTGGTCGAGGTCGATCTCGACGGCAAAGGGCTGCGGATCGCGACGATCGCGCGGGTCTTCGGATCGGTATTGCGAAACCCGATCGTCGCCGCGCCGGTCGCGGGCGCGCTGTTCGCCCTGACCGGCCTCGGCCTGCCGACCCCGGCCGCGACCGTCCTAAAGATGCTGGGCGGATCGGCGACCCCGGTCGCGCTGGTGACGATCGGCATGTTCCTCGCGCAGCGGCGGGGAACGGGCGAGCCCGCCGAACTGGGCTTCGCGGTCGTCGCCAAGCTGGTGGTGCAACCGCTCGTCACGCTGGCCGCGCTGTGGCTGCTGCCCCTCCCCAAGCCCTATGCCGCCGCCGCGCTGATCGTCGCCGCGCTGCCGACCGGCACCGGCCCGTTCATGGTCGCCGAACTCTACGCGCAAGAGGTGACGCTGGCCGCCCGCGCGATCCTGATATCGACGATTCTATCACTGGTCACGGTGACGGCCGTGGCCTGGTGGGTGCTGTAAGCCGCCCATCGCGCCGCGGACCCTTGGCATCAATCCTCCCCCGCCAGGGGGGAGGTGGCAGCGCGCCAGCGCTGACGGAGGGGGAGGATACGGCGCGCGTCGTATATGCCGAAGCCCCCTCCCGCTTTAGGGCCGATCGACATTCACCGTCGTGATGGATTTTCCGACGAGGAGAAAGACATGAAGAAATAAGAGTTTTGTTCGCGCGGAGGCGCGGAGGACGCAGAGATGTCACGCGCGCGGCGACGCTTCGCCTTGACCTCGTCCGAGATAGAGAGGCCGCTCGCGCGGCAAACGCGACACCTCTGCGTCCTCCGCACCTCCGCGCGAACCGTCTTATCTTCACCTCGTCGTATCTTGGCGTGAATGAATGTCGATCGGTCCTAGCAAGGAAGGAACGACCTTACCCGTCGCTCGCCCGCTCGATATCCGCGCCCACCGCCGACAGCTTCTCCTCCAGCCGCTCATAACCACGGTCGAGGTGATAGACGCGCGCGACCGCGGTTTCGCCCTCCGCCGCCAAGCCGGCGAGGATCAGGCTCATCGAGGCGCGCAGGTCGGTCGCCATCACCGGCGCGCCGACCAGGCGATCGACGCCCTTCACCACCGCGGTGCGGCCGTGAACCTGGATGTCCGCGCCCATCCGCGCCAGCTCGGGCACGTGCATGTAGCGGTTTTCAAAGATCGTCTCGGTCAGCACGCTGGCGCCGTCCGCCTTGCACAGCATCGCCATGAACTGCGCCTGCATGTCGGTCGCAAAGCCGGGATAGGGCGCGGTCGACAGCGTCACCGGGCCGAGCGGACCCGATGCTTCCACCTTCACCCCGTCGCGCGTCTCGGTCACCGTCACGCCCGCCTCGCGCAGGCCGTCGATCGTCGCCTGCATGTCGCCGGCATTCGCGCCGACCAGCTCCAGGCTGCCGCCGGTGATCGCCGCGGCGCAGGCATAGCTGCCCGCCTCGATCCGGTCGGGCATGACGGCATAGGTCGCGCCGTGCAGCCGGTCGACGCCCTCGATCTCCAGCGTATCGGTGCCGATGCCGTCGATCCGCGCGCCCATTGCGGTGAGGCAGTTGCACAGGTCGACGATCTCGGGCTCGCGCGCCGCATTCTCGATCACGCTGGTGCCCTTCGCCAGCACGGCGGCCATCACGACATTCTCGGTCGCGCCGACCGACACGACAGGGAAGCGATAGCGCCCGCCCGACAGGCGCCCGCCGGGCGCGGTCGCCTTGACGTAGCCTGCCGCCATCTCGAGCTCGGCGCCGATCGCCTCGAGCGCCTTCAGATGCAGGTCGATCGGGCGGTTGCCGATCGCGCAGCCGCCGGGCAGCGACACCCGCGCCTCGCCCGCGCGCGCCAGCACGGGGCCCAGCACCAGGATCGACGCGCGCATCTTGCGCACGATATCGTACGGCGCCTCGGTCGAGGTCAGTTGCCCGGCCCGGATCGTCATCACCCGTCCGAAATCCTCGGGCCGCGTGCCCTGGATCGCGGTCGACGCGCCCAGCTGGTTGAGCAGGTGGCCGAACCCGTCGACGTCGGCGAGCCGCGGCAGGTTGCGCAGCGTCAGCGGCTCGTCGGTCAGCAGCGCACACGGCATCAGCGTCAGCGCGGCATTCTTGGCGCCCGAAATCGGCAGGCGCCCCGACAGGCGGTTGCCGCCACGGATAAGGATACGGTCCATAGCATAGCGTCTAGCGCGCCGGTCGACGGGTGCAAGTTGCCAATGAACGCCGCGCGCTTGATCGACTTTAATGCACGCGTTTCTGTCCTTTCGCTAACCCCCGCGCCTCAGGGGTTCAGGGGGATGATACAGCGTGGGCAGTGGCCTCGCCGACCGGCTCGGCGAACTGACAGAGCTATCGGCCAGCGAACGGCGCGCGCTCGACGGACTCGAAACGCGCGAGCGGACGGTGCGGCGCGGCGCGGTGTTGCTGCGCGAGCATGACCGCGCGACGGAGCTGTTCGTCATCCGCCACGGATCGCTGATGAGCTACATCATCCTGCCCGACGGCAGCCGCCAGATCCTGCGCTTCCTGTTCCCCGGCGACCTCATCGCCACGCCCGCGCTCGTCTACCGCAGCGCGCCCGAAACGCTGATGGCGCTGACCGAAAGTACCGTCGCGATCATCGATCGCGCGCAGATCGCCGCGCTGATCGTCGATCATCCGCGCATCGCCGGCCTGTTGCTCGTCCGCGACCAGATCGAACGCGTCGCACTGACCGACCGGATGGCGAACCTGGGGCGCGGATCGGCCAAGGCGCGCATCTGCGCGCTGCTGATCGGCCTGCGCAACCGCCACCGACGCCTGGATGCCAGCGTGCAGGACAGCTTTTCGCCCTGCCTGACGCAGGAACAGATCGGCGATGCGACCGGCCTCACCGCGGTTCACGTCAACCGCATGCTGCGCCAGCTGGAGGACGAAGGCCTGCTGGCCCGCGACGGCGGCCGGATCACCTTCCTCAACGAACACGCGCTCGCCCGCACCGCGCATCATATCGATCGCACACAGCATATCGATCTCGGCTGGCTGCCACCGGCGCGGTAATGCGCGCCAGCGCGGCTGCGGCATCCAAAGCGCGATGATCGGGTGATCCCAGACTCCGCTAGGGCCGATCGACATTCACCGGCGTGAAGGATTTTTCGACGAGCGGAATGACATGAAGAAGAAGAGTTTTGTTCGCGCGGAGGCGCGGAGGACGCAGAGATGTCACGCGCGCGGCAGCGCTTCGCCTTGACCTCGACCGAGATAGACAGGCCGCTCGCGCGGCAAACGCGACACCTCTGCGTCCTTCGCGCCTCCGCGCCTCCGCGCCTCCGCGCGAGCCGTCTTATCTTCACCTCTTCATATCTTGGACTGATTAAATGTCGATCGGTCCTAGGATGACGCAGATGGCGAATGTCGGTTTGCGCGCAAACCGTCGTCGCGCCTTAGCGCGAGCGCAAACCTGCGATCACGCCTTCTCCAGCGTGCATTGCAACGGGTGCTGGTTCTGCCGGGCGAAGTCGATGACCTGCCCGACCTTGGTCTCCGCCACTTCGTAGGAGAAGACGCCGCACACCCCGACGCCCTTCTGGTGGACGTGCAGCATCACCCGCGTCGCCTCTTCCATGTTCATACGGAAGAAGCGTTGCAGGCACAGCACGACGAATTCCATCGGCGTGTAATCGTCGTTCAGCATCAGGACGCGATAGGGCGTCGGCTGCTTGGTGCGCGTGCGCGTCTTGGTGGCGAGGCCCGTGCCGGCGCCGCCGTCGTTGCCGTCATCCGTTCCGTCGTCGCGGCGTTCGGCCATGGTGATCGGTTCAACTATCATGTGGATCGCGAAAATATGGCATCGGGCATGCCCGGGGCAAGGGGGTCACGCAAAAGTTGACGGCGCCCGGCCCGCCATCCAACGAAAAGGGGCGACCGCATCGCTGCGGCCGCCCCCTCTTCGGTCCATTGCGTCAGGTTACGCGACGACCTTCATCTTTTCGGCGGCGAGCGCCACGCGGTTCGACAGCGGCTGCGCCACTTCACCGGCCAGCTTCAGCATGGCTTCGGTGTTGCGCGAGGTCTGCTGCACCATCGCGTCGAACGCCGAACGGGCATAGTCCGACTGGAGCTTGAAGAAGTCGGTCGGCGACTTGACACTGGTCATCGTCTTGGCGGCGGCAGTCGCCTCTTCGAACGACTTCTTGGCGAAAGCGGCGGCGTCCTGGCCGAGCGCTTCGAGACCGCGCACCGCGATCTTCGACGATTCGACCATCGCCTCGATGTTGCCCTTGCCGAATTCGTTCGCGTCTTCGAACATCTTCTGGCTCTTTTCGACCGCACCCTTGGCGCGCTCGGTCGCGTCGGCGAACGCGGTCTGGGTCTTGGCGGTGACGGTTTCGATCGTTTCCATGATGACTTCCTTCGCTGCGAGGGGAGCGATCGGCGCGGTCGTTGCCGCAGCGATCGGGTCGGTGGTGGGGACGACGGGTGGTCGCGCGGCCGCAGTCGGTGCGACCGGCAGTTCGGGAGCAGGCTCGCGCGTCACCGGCGCCGCCTCGACGGCCACGTCGGGCACGACCGAAGCGGGCACGATCGACGCGAGCGGCGGAACGATGTCGGCGGCCGTCGGCGTCGTCGCGAGCGGCACGGCCGGCACGCTCTTTTTGGCGACCTTGGCCTTGGGCAGCGACGGCTTGACCGCCGATTGCGGCGGCATGGCGACGGGACGCTCCGGACGACGGGCGACCTTGGCAGGCTTTACCGGCGGCTTGGGGGCGGTATCGTCCACGGCTCCTACTCCAGCTATTATGCTGCAACGCACAAATAGGGAGCCGCGACGCTACGTCAAGCGCATTTTTGTGCGCTGCAACATGGGAACGTTCTCAGGCTTTGACATACTCGCCAGGCGCATCGCAAAGCGCCACCAGCACGCCGCCCCCGGGCTGCCGCGCGCCCTCTGCCGGCACCATGTCGGACGACAAATTGCGCAGCCACGCGAGCCAGTCCGGCCACCAGCTGCCCTTCGTCTCGGTCGCACCCGCCACGAAATCGGCGAGCGAGTCCGCAGCGGCGTCGTTCGTCCAATATTGGTATTTGCCCGCGGCCGGCGGATTGACCACGCCCGCGATATGGCCCGATCCCGCCAGCACGAAGCGTAGCGGTCCCTGGAACAGATGCGTGATCTTCCACACGCTCTCCGCCGGCGCGATATGGTCCTCGCGTCCTGCCTGCACATAGGCGGGCGTCGTCACGCGGGTAAGGTCCAGCGCCTCGCCCGCCACCGACATCGCGCCCGGCTGCACGAGCAGATTGTCGCGATACAGATCGGTCAGGTACGACAAATGCCATTTCGCCGGCAGATTGGTCGTGTCGCCGTTCCAGTGGAGCAGGTCGAACGGCATATAGTCCGCGCCGAGCAGATAATTGTTGGTGACGTAATTCCAGATCAGGTCGCGCCCGCGCAGCAGGTTGAACGTCGCGGCCAGATAGCGCCCGTCCAGGAACCCCTGCGGCGACAGCGTGCCAATCACCGCCAGCTGGTCGTCGGTCACGAAATTCTGCAATTCGCCCGCCGCGGAGAAATCGACCTGCGCGGTGAAGAAGGTGGCGCTTGCCACCGTGTCCGATTGCCCACGCGCGGCGAGCAGCGCCAGCGTCGCCGCCAGCGTCGTGCCCGCGACGCAATAACCGATCGTATGCACCGCCGGCACGTCGAGCAGCGCCCGGATCGTGTCGATCGCATCAACCTGAGCGGTGACGTAATCGTCCCAGATCACGTCCTTCATCGACGCATCCGCCGACTTCCAGGACACCATGAAAACGGTGATGCCCTGCTCCACCGCCCAGCGGATGAAGCTTTTCTCGGGCGTCAGATCGAGGATGTAATAGCGGTTGATCCAGGGCGGAAAGATCACCAGCGGCGTCGCCAGCACGTCCGGTGTCGTCGGCGTGTACTGGATCAGCTCGTACAAGGCGGTGCGCTTCACCACCTTGCCCGGCGTCATCGCCAGGTTGCGCCCCACCTCGAACGCGCCGTCACTGGTGTGGGTCAACTGCCCCTTGCCGATGTCGGCGAGCATGTGTTTCATGCCGTCGAGCAGGTTCTGGCCCTTGGTCTCGATCGTCTTGGCGACCACTTCCGGATTGGTCAGCGCGAAGTTCGACGGGCTCATCGCGTCGACCAGCCCACGCGCGGCGAAGCGCAACTGCTCGCGCTGCTTGTCGGGCACACCCTCCAGCGCCTCGACCCCGCGCAGCAGATGGTCGGCGATCAGATTGTAGCTGCGACGGATCCAGTCGAACCACGGGTCCTCGCGCCATGCCGCCGCCTTGAAGCGCTTGTCGCGGGCATCGCCCTCCGATTCCGGCGGCGGCGGCGGCGCGGCGGCGGGATCGACGAAGCGCTGCCACAGCGCCAGATTGTCCGCCCAATAATCCTGCACCTGTTGCGTCAGCCGGCTCTGGCCCTCGGCCGATACGGGGGTGCCCGGCCCGGCGGCGCCCGCCGCGAACACGCCGATGCCCTGTTCCATCATCATCTGCTGCGCGCGGCCCATCACCCAGGTCCAATGCTGCAGATCGGCAAGGTCCGGCGCCGCTCCGGTGCCATAAGCGCTGCGCGGCGCGTCGGACGAATCGGTCTTGGGATCGGCCATGGCATCCTCTTCTTATCGCGGTGACCGTAGCGGCGGCGGCCGATGGTGGGAACCGCGATCGTCGTGTTGCCGTCCGTCGATCTGGGTTCCGAGGCAAATCACTCAAACTGGCGCCCCGACCGCCAGAATGGGTCGGTTTACAACCAATCGTAAAGCACTGGGGCGCATTTGCGGGTTCATGAACAGCATTCACATCACCCCGCATAGAGAGACGCCGTCATGCTGATCCGCGTTGCCACGCGCGAGGTCCAAGTGGGCATGTATGTCGATGCCATGGAAGGGGCATGGATCGACAATCCGTTCTGGCGCCGCAGCTTCCTGATCAAGACCGAGGCCGAACTGGATCGGTTGCGCTCGTCGGCGATCCAGCATGTCACGATCGACACCACCAAGGGACGCGGCGTCACCGTGATCCCCGAGGCCGAACGCCGCCGCCAGGTCGAGGCGCCCGCCGTGATCGCGCCCTTGCCGGTCGAGCGGCGTAAACGGCGCAGCGGGCCGCAACCCGACGACCTGACGCAGACGATCGACCGGTCGAAGGAGCATGTCATCGCCATGTTCCAGGAAGCGCGCCTGGGCCGCGCGATCGATCTGGAAGCCGTGACCCCGGTGGTCGACGACATTTCGGTCGCGTTGCAGCGCGACCGGGCGGCGTTCGTCAAGGTCACGCGCCTCAAGATGAACAACGAATACACCTATCTGCACTCGATCGCGGTCTGCGCGCTGATGGTCGACCTCGCGCTCCATCTCGGCCTGCCCGAAGCCGAGGTGCGCGAGATCGGCGCCGCGGGTCTGCTGCACGATATCGGCAAGGTGGCGACCCCCACGACGATCCTCGACAAGGCGGGGCAGCTCGGTCAGGACGAATGGCTGGTGATGCGCCGCCACCCGTCGGAGGGGCATGCGATGCTGCGCAAGGACGCCACCGCGTCCCGCATCGCGCTCGACGTCTGCCTGCACCATCACGAACGGCTCGACGGCAGCGGCTATCCCGAACGGCTGAAGGGCGACCAGATCAGCCTGCACGCGCGCATCGCCGCGATCTGCGACGTCTATGATGCGGTCACCTCGGTCCGGCCCTACAAGCGCCCCTGGTCGCCGCACGAGGCGCTGGCGCGGATGCTGGAATGGGAGGGGCATTTCGACCCCGACCTGCTCGACGCGTTCATCGTCAACCTCGGCATCCAGCCGCTGCACGCGCTGGTGCGGCTCAACTCCAACCGGCTCGGCATCGTGCTCGACGGTAGCGCCGACCCCTATGCGCCGCTGGTCCGCACCTTCTACCACGTGCCCGATTCACGCTTCCTGGGGATCGAGGACGTCGACACGACGCAGGATCCGGTGCTGCGGCGTGAGCGCGGCGACTATTGGTTCCCGGATCGCTGGCCCGCGCTGCTCGCCGACGTCCAGGCCGGCATCCAGCCGCATGAGGCACCCCTGCTGCGCGCGGCGGGGGGTCGCTGATGCCGCACAGTAGCAATGCGGCGCGGCTGCCGCGCCTCGCCTCGTGGTGGAAGGGGCTGGACACGCCCCCCGCACGCGCATCCGCACCGGCCGCTGCCGCTCCCTCCGCCTCCGCGGCGCTGCCCCCGCGCAGCAACGCGCCAGGCGGCGCAGCCGGTGACCGCGACGGCGCGGTCGCTATGATGCGCAGAACCGCCAATCACGAACTGATCGACCGGATCGTCGCCTTCCTCCACACGCACGATCTCGACCCCAGTCCCGACCATCTGCTGATCGCGCGCAGCTATGCGATCGGCGACGATCCCGCGCTGGCCGAGGCGATCGACACACGCGTCCGCACCGGCGAGCCCGTCTCGCCCGCCTTTCTCGACCGACTGCCGACGCAGGCGCTCGCCGAGCGCAACCATGCCGCGACGCTCGCCGATCTCGGCGATACGCTGCTGGCGGCGATGCTCGAAAACAGCCGTCTCCTCGGCCGGTCGAGCGATTCGGCGCGGGCCTATGAAGCCGCACTGGGCGGCACGATGCAGGAAATGGCGGCCGATCCGGAGGCATCGCTCGGGCGGCTAGTGATGCTCACCACCGCCGCCGTCGATGCGACGCGCGACCTCGCCCATCAGCTCGACACGATGGAGCGTGAGACGACGCGGCTGCGCAGCCGGCTCAACGCCGCGCGCCGCACCGCCGAGCAGGACCATCTGACCCGCCTGCCCAACCGCCGCAGCTTCGATGCCCGGCTCGCCCGCGAGACCGGGGCGGAGCCGCGCTGCGTGGCACTTTGCGACATCGACGATTTCAAGCGGATCAACGACATCCACGGCCATGAGGCGGGCGACCGCGTGCTGAAGGTCGTCGCGCGCCACCTCAAGACCGCGCTCGGTGACAAGGCGGTGGTGGCACGCCACGGCGGTGAGGAATTCGCCTGCCTGTTCCCCGGCATGGCGATCGACGGCGCGCGGCCGTTGCTGGAAGGGATGCGCGAGGGGCTGGAAATGCGCAGCTTCGTCAATTCGGAAACGGGCACGTCGATCGGCTGCATCACCGTCTCGATCGGCCTCGCGCCGCTGGAGAGCGATCCGCGCGCCGCGATGCGCGCCGCCGACGCCGCGCTCTACGCCGCCAAGCGCGCAGGCAAGAACCGCGTCATCGTCGCACAACCGGGCGAACCCGACGGGTGACGCCCGATTGAAGTGGTGAAACCCGCGCCTGCGCGTTAGAGTCGCGGCGTCCACGATCAGGTGAGCCATGTCCGACGACGAATTCTACCGCATCAAGCGTCTGCCGCCCTATGTCATCGCCGAAGTCAACGGCATGCGGGCCGCGGCGCGCGCGGCGGGCGAGGACATCATCGATCTCGGCATGGGCAACCCCGATCTGCCGCCGCCGCCGCACGTCCTCGACAAGCTGATCGAGGTGACGAAAAAGCCCGACGCGCACGGCTATTCACAGTCCAAGGGCATCCCCGGCCTCCGCCGCGCGCAGGCGAATTACTACGGCCGTCGCTTCGGCGTCGATCTCGATCCCGAGACCGAGGTCGTGGTGACGATGGGATCGAAGGAGGGCCTCGCCAGCCTCGCGACCGCGATCACCGCGCCCGGCGACGTCATCCTCGCGCCCAACCCGTCCTATCCGATCCACACCTTCGGATTCATCATCGCCGGCGCGACGATCCGCGCGGTGCCGACGACGCCCGACGAGGCCTATTTCGAAAGCCTCGAGCGCGCGATGGCCTTCACCGTGCCGCGCCCGTCGGTGCTGGTGGTCAATTATCCGTCCAACCCGACGGCCGAGGCGGTCGACCTCGCCTTCTACGAACGCCTCGTCGCCTGGGCGCGCGAGAACAAGGTCTGGATCATCAGCGACCTTGCTTATTCGGAGCTGTATTACGACGGCAATCCGACCCCTTCGATCCTGCAGGTGAAGGGCGCCAAGGACGTCGCGATCGAATTCACCTCGCTCAGCAAGACCTACAGCATGGCCGGCTGGCGCATCGGCTTCGCGGTCGGCAACGCCAAGCTGATCGCGGCGATGACGCGCGTGAAGTCGTACCTCGACTATGGCGCCTTCACGCCCATCCAGGCCGCCGCCTGCGCCGCGCTCAACGGCCCGCAGGACATCGTCGAGAAGAACCGCCAGCTCTACCACAAGCGCCGCGACGTGCTGGTCGAAAGCTTCGGCCGCGCGGGCTGGGACATTCCGTCCCCCCGCGCCAGCATGTTCGCCTGGGCACCGCTGCCGCCCGCGGTCGCGCACTTAGGCAGCCTTGAGTTCTCCAAACAATTGCTGACTCACGCCCATGTCGCGGTTGCGCCAGGGGTGGGCTACGGCGAAAATGGAGAAGGCTTCGTGCGCATTGCCCTGGTCGAAAACGAACAGCGATTGCGCCAGGCGGCGCGCAACGTGAAGCGCTACCTGCAATCCATGGGGGTCAACACCCCCAGCCAGTCCGCAGGTCAGAAAACCGGTTGAGCGGCGACCGCCGCGCATGACCATCGAACCGCTCTATTCGCTCGCCGGCGTGCTCGTCGGCGTCCTCGTCGGCCTGACCGGGGTGGGTGGCGGATCGCTGATGACGCCGATCCTCGTGCTCGCCTTCGGTTTCCATCCCGCGACCGCAGTCGGCACCGACCTGCTCTATGCCGCGGCGACCAAGACGGTGGGCACCACCGTCCACGGCTGGCGCGGCACGCTCGACTGGAGCATCGTGCGCCGGCTGGCGCTGGGCAGCGTGCCGACGACGATCGTCACCTTGCTGCTGCTGGGCCAGGCGAGCGAGCATTCGTCCGCGACGCAGCATCTGCTTGCTACGCTGCTCGGCGTCGTGCTGGTCGTGTCCGCCGTCGCGACGCTGCTGCGCCACCGCATCGTCGCCGCCCTCACCCCCCGCCTCGGCGAGACCGACGGGCGCCAACCGGTGGCGCTCACGGTGCTGCTCGGCGCGATCCTCGGCGTGCTGGTGTCGCTGACCTCGGTCGGCGCAGGCGCGCTCGGCATGACCGCGCTGCTCGTCCTCTACCCGCGCCATCCGCTCAAAAGCCTCGTCGGCGCCGACATCGCGCATGCCGTGCCGCTGACGCTGCTGGCGGGCACGGGCCATTGGCTGCTCGGTTCGGTCGATCTCGGCCTGCTCGGTTCGCTGCTGATCGGATCGATCCCCGGCATCGTCGTCGGCAGCCTGCTGGCGGGCGTGATGCGCGAGGCGGCTTTGCGTCCGGTGCTGGCGACCGTCCTCGCCATAGTCGGGGTCAAGCTGCTGCTGTAAGCGGCGGGGCCCGTCCGATCACACCGCAACCCGATTCCCTCCGGCGGCGACCGCGCCGGCCAGCGTCTCGCGCGCCCGGCCGAGCATCGCGGGGAAATCGTCGCCCTGGTCCATCACGACCGCCCCGGATGCGGTCACCGTCCCGATCCACTCGCCGGTTTCCGCCAGCTTGAACTTGCGCGATTCGAGCAGTGACAGCACGTCCTCGGCCTGGCTGCGCACCGCGGTGATCGTCCGGTCGGGCACGACGACGATGAACTCGTTGCCGGCCCAGCGGATCACCTCCTGCTCGGGGAATTGCTTCTGGATCTTGGCGGCAAATCCGTTGAGCACATTGTCGCCCACGCTCGTGCCGAATTCGCGATTGATCTCGACCAGTCCGTCGATGCTGAGCATCACGATCACATGACGCCGGTCGTGCTTGTCGATCTGGTCGAGGACGTGGCCGGCAAAGGCGGGCTTGAGTGCGCTGGTCAGCGGATCGTGTTCGGGATCGATCGCGCGCCGCACGTCGGCGACCATCGCCTTCTTCAGCGTTTCGAACTGCCGCCGCAGCATGGCCAGCTCGTTTTCGGCCGCGGCCAGGCGCTGCACCGTCTCGTCGCCCGACGGCAGCGCCCCCTGCGCCTCCCGCACCAGCTCGTCGACATTCGCCCCGGCTGTCCGCGTGACGGCGCGCGCTTCGTCCGCCAGCGATCCCAGCCGCTCGGCATGGTCCGCGATCCCCGTCGGAACCGGCAACGGTACGTACCGGGCGATCATCCGCGCGGCATCGGTCGCGGTCAAACGGAAGCCATCGCCGATCAGTCCGGCGATCTCGCGCGACAAAGCGGCATTGCCACCGGTGACATGGATCAGCGCCAGCCCGTAATGTGGGACGGTCGGCTCCAACCGCTGATGTTCGAGGAAGGCAAGCGCGTCGCGCGCGCGTTCAAACATCACTTGCATAGGGCGCCGTTGTGACGCGGATCGCAAAAACTATCAATAAAGCTGAATGGGTTAACAGCATTAGTACCATGCTGTAGGGTAGTATTGTCGGCACCGCTTACGTCGGGTCGTCGACATCCTCCGGCAGCGCCCAGATCAGGTCGCCCTTACCCAATATGCGTCCGTCATGCGCCTGCACCGCGACCGGCGCGATCGGGCGACGGTCGCGCGCATCGACCAGGATCGGAAAGGCCGGCGCACACAATTCCCAGCGCTCGCCCCATTGCCGCAGCGCGATCATCGTCGGCAGCAGCGCGTGGCCCTTTTCGGTCAGCGTATAGCGGATCTTGCGCCGGTCGGCGGGCATCGCCTCGCGCTGCAGGATACCATGGTCGACCAGCCGCCCCAGCCGGTTCGCCAGGATATTGCGGGCGATGCCCAGCTCGGCCTGGAATTCCTCGAAATGATGCAGGCCATTGAACGCCGCGCGCAGGATCAGGAACGCCCAGCGCTCGCCCATCGCCTCCAGCGCCGCGGGCAGGCTGCATTCCCGCAACGTTTCGCGCAGAGTCTCCCGGATCGGCGCGGTACACGCGGAATCGGGCCCATCGGCCGGTGTCGGCATCATGATCCTCGTCTGATCGTCGGCAGCATATCGCACAAACCGGCCGACAAGACAGCCTTTATGCGTTTTCCGTTGCAACCTGAAACCGAAATCGGTAGCGGGCGCGCATCATCATCACCTGCGAATCGGTTCGGGAGGACCCCTCGTCATGAAGCTGCTGTCCACGCTCGCCCCCACGCTGGCGCTCGCCATCTCCACGCTGTTCGGTGCGACCGCCGCCGGCGCCGCCGCCGCGGACACCTATGTCGCCGTCCCCACGGCGCCCTCCGCCAAGGCGAGCTTCATCACCCGCTCGACCGTTTGGCGCGCGCGTGAAGGCGGTTTCGTCGCCAGCCAGGCGCCCGAGCGTCCCGCCGTGCTGTGCGAACTGGTCGCGCGCGAAGTCGGCACGCTGTCCAGCTTCACCGTCGGCGGCACCGCTTATGACGCCGAACAGCTCGCCAAGTGCAATGCCAAGGCCAAGAAGGCGTAAGGTGTTGCGAGGACGCGCCGATCCGCGCGTTCTGGGCTCATCGTTGATGTATCCCGCAAAATCGCCTGCCGCTCTGCAACATTGTGTTGCAAAGCGGCATGCCCCTCGCCCATGTGTAGGCCGTGCTACGGCAATATGAACTGGTCGATCGGGTCCTCGATTACGACCCCGACGCGGATGAAGCGCTGCTCAACCGCGCCTATGTCTTCTCGATGCAGGCGCATGGCTCCCAGAAGCGCGCCAGCGGCGACCCCTATTTCAGCCACCCGATCGAGGTGGCGGGCATCCTCACCGACCTGAGGCTGGACGACGAGACGATCGCCACCGCGATCCTCCACGACACGATCGAGGATACGGTCGCCACGCCCGAAGAGATCACGCGCCTGTTCGGCGGCAATGTCGCGCGGCTGGTCGATGGCGTCACCAAGCTGTCCAAGATCGAGGCGCAGACCGAGAACGAGCGCGCCGCCGAAAACCTGCGCAAATTCCTGCTCGCCATGTCGGACGACATCCGCGTCCTGCTGGTCAAGCTTGCCGACCGCCTGCACAACATGCGCACGCTCCATCACATCCCCAAGCCCGAAAAGCGGCGGCGGATCGCGAAGGAGACGATGGATATCTACGCCCCGCTCGCCGAGCGGATCGGCATGTACGAGTTCATGAAGGAGATGCAGACGCTCGCCTTCGCGCAGCTCGAACCCGAAGCGTATGAATCGATCACCAAACGGCTGGATCTGCTCAAGACCGGCGGCGGCGATCGCATCGCCAAGATCGGATCGGGCCTGAAGCTGCTGCTCGGCCGGGCCGGCGTCGATGCCGAAGTGACGGGGCGCGAGAAGCATCCCTATTCGATCTGGCGCAAGATGAGCGAGCGCCACATCAGCTTCGAGCAACTCTCGGACATCATGGCGTTCCGCGCGATCGTGCCGACGGTCGAGGACTGCTACACCGCGCTCGGCATCATCCACCGCCGCTGGCCGATGGTGCCGGGGCGGTTCAAGGACTACATCTCGACGCCCAAGCGCAACGGCTATCGCTCGCTGCACACCAGCGTGATCCACGCCGACAATGCGCGTATCGAGATCCAGATCCGCACGCCCGAGATGCATGCGGAGGCCGAATTCGGCCTCGCCGCGCATTGGGCCTACAAGGAAAAGAAGGTCCGCGCCGACAGCCAGCACAGCTGGATCGCCGACCTCGTCGAAATCCTGGAAACCGCCGGCAGCCCCGAAGAGCTGCTCGAACATACGCGCATGGCGATGTACCAGGATCGCATCTTCGCCTTCACGCCGAAGGGCGAGCTGATCCAGCTGCCCAAGGGCGCGACGCCGATCGATTTCGCCTATGCCGTCCATACCGACCTCGGCGACCAGGCAGTAGGCGCCAAGATCAACGGCCGCGTCGTGCCTTTGTCGACCGTCATCGAGAATGGCGACCAGGTGCAGGTGCTCCGCTCGAAGGGGCAGGTGCCGCAGCCCGGCTGGCTCAACTTCGCGATCACCGGCAAGGCGCTGGCCGCGATCCGCCGCCATTTGCGCCAGACCGAACGCGCCGAGCTGATCGCGCTCGGCCGCAAGCTCTACGACGACATCGTCCGTCGCCTGCCCGCGCCGCTCGGCCCCGATGCGCTCACCCATGCGCTGTCGCGGCTGAAGATGGGCGACGAGGCGACGCTGATGGCGGGGATCGCGCGGCGCACGCTGTCCGACGCGACGGTGATGGAGGCGCTGATGCCCGGCTCGGCCGGCGCCGACCTCGCGCTGATCGCGCCGCAATCGACCGCCATCTCGATCAAGGGGCTGACGCCCGGCGTCGCCTTCGACCTTGCCGAATGCTGCCACCCAGTGCCCGGCGACCGCATCGTCGGCCTGCGCCGCCCGGATGCGGGGATCGAGGTGCATGCGATCGACTGCCGCGTCCTCGCCGAACTCGCCGAACGCGGTGCGGACGAAACCGACTGGGTCGATGTCGACTGGGGCGACCAGAGCGAAGGCGCGGTCGCGCGCATTTCGGTGCAGGTGAAGAACGAACCCGGTGCGCTCGGCATCGTCTCGACCATCATCGGCGCGCATCGCGCCAACATCATCGCGCTGCGCCTCGACACGCGCGACACGATCTTCCACACCAACGTCATCGACGTCGAAGTCCACGACATCCATCAACTGATGCGCCTGATCGCCGCCCTGCGCGCGGCGGATGCGGTCAACGCGGTGGAGCGGGTGTAACCACCCCTCCCCGTCATTCCCGCGAAGGCGGGAATCCAGACGCGCTACCCTCACAGCAAGAAACGCAACCGTCAGAGAATATGGATTCCCGCCTGCGCGGGAATGACGGAACGAGGGGAAGGCACACCCCACCCAACCCTCGTCATCCCGGCGCACGCCGGGATCCCTGGACGCGCAACGCTTATGGCACGCGCCCCATCAGCAACACCGAAACCATGGATCCCGGCCTTCGCCGGGATGACGAACGACCGGCTGGGCTTACAGCAACCCCAACGCCTGCAAATCCCGCCGCAGCTTCGGCTCACCTTCGAAATGCAGCGCGATCAGCCCGACGCTCTGCGCGCCCGCGACGTTCGCTGCATTGTCGTCGATGAACACCGTGCGGCCCGCCTCCAGCCCGAACCGCGCCAGCGCCAGCCGGTAGATCGCCGGATCCGGCTTCACCAATTTCTCCGCGCCCGACACCACGATGTCGCGGAAGCGATCGAACATCGCCGATTCGCGCGCGCGGAACGGCGGCCAGAATTCGTGGCTGAAGTTGGTGATGCCGAACAGCGGCACGCCCGCCGCCTCCAGTTCGTCGACCAGCGCGGGCATGCCCGGCATCGGATCGCCGATGCTCTCCAGAAACCGCGGCCCCCAGGCGGCGATCAGATCGGCATGCTGCGGATACAACGCAACAAGCTCCGCCGAGGTCTCGGCGAAGTCGCGCCCAGCGTCATGCTGGAAATGCCATTCGTGCGTGACGACGTCGCGCAGGAACGCATCGAGCGCCCGATCGTCGTCGATCAGGCGCCGATAGAGGATCCGGGGATCCCAGTCGTACAAGACCCGGCCGATATCGAAGATGACCGCCGTCGGCGTGACGGCAGCCTCGACATCGGCTGGAGCCAAGCCCAAGTGGCTTAGCCCTGACGCGCCTTGAAGCGACGGTTGGTCTTGTTGATGACGTAGGTGCGGCCGCGGCGACGGATCACGCGGTTGTCGCGATGACGGTCCTTGAGCGACTTCAGGCTGTTGCGGATCTTCATGATCGATTCGCTTCTTTTCGTGTTTATAAGGTGTCGGTGAAAGCGCGAGCGCCTAGAGAGCAAGGGCCCAATAGTCAAGCAACGGCGCAGGCGTTAGAGCGTTTCCCAAGCGCAACGTATCGCAAAGGCTGCCCCTCCATGACACTCCGCCCGTTCCTGGCCCTCGGCATCTCCGCCGCGCTGCTCGCCGGCTGCGCCACCACGGCCGGTCCGCTGCCGCCGACGGACGTGATCCGCTACCATCTCGGCGAACCGATCCCGCGCGGTACGATCGCGGTCGAACCGCTGTCGGGTGGCGCGCCGGCCAGCCTGGAATTCAAGACCTATGCCGCCGCGGTGCAGACCGAATTGCTTAAGGCCGGCTATACCGTGCCACCGCAGGGCGCGATGCCTGATTATGTCGCGACCGTCGGCTTCACCCGCACCAGCCGCGAAGGCCCGCCGCGCCAGTCGCCGGTCAGCATCGGCCTGGGCGGTGGCGGCTTCAGCGGCGGGCGCAGCGGTGGCGGCGTCGGCCTTGGCGGGGGCCTCAGCTTCCCGATCGGCAAGAGCCGCCCGACCGAGCTGCTCGTCGCCGAGCTGAGCGTCACGATCAAGCGTCGCACCGATCTGTCGCCGATCTGGGAAGGCAAGGCGCAGGGCGTCAGCGACATCAAGCGCGCCGATCAGCAGGCCGCCCGCCTCGCCCGCGCGCTCTTCACCGGCTTCCCCGGCCAGTCCGGCCGCACGATCAGCGTGAAGTAACGCACACCCTCACCCTTCCGGCGCTACGCGCCTCCCTCCCTCTCCCAGCGGGAGAGGGAAGAGCCGCCTAAGGCGGCGAAGGGTGAGGGCAGCACCATACCTCCCCCCAAACCGATCGGCCCCGCCCATGACCATCACCATCGACGCCGGCTTCGACGGCGGCAACATCCGCCTCGTCTCGATCGACGGCGACCGCATCGACCTGGAGATCGCGAAGGATCACCAGTCGGACTTCTTCCAGTGGTTCTCGTTCCGCGTTGCGGGCGCGCACGGCCGTCGGCTCACCTTCCGCATCCTCAATGCCGGCGAATCGGCCTATCCGTTCGGCTGGCCCGGCTACAAGACGCGCGCCAGCACCGATCGCGTCCATTGGCGGATGATCGACACCCACTACGACAACGGCGTCCTCTCGTTCGATTACACGGTCGAGGGCCAGCTCGCCTGGTTCGCCTATTTCGCGCCGTACACGATGGAAATGCACCACGATCTGGTCGCGCGCACCGCGGCGAAGCCGGGCGTCGAGCACCGCCAATTGGGCACCACGCTCGACGGACAGGCGATCGACTATTTCAAGATCGGCAACGGCCCCAAGCCCGTCTGGCTCTACGCGCGCCAGCATCCGGGCGAATCGATGGCCGAATGGTGGATGGACGGCGCGCTCGACTGGCTGACCAGCGATGCCGCCAAGCCCTTGCTGGACAAGGCGACCGTCCACGTCGTCCCCAACATGAACCCCGACGGCACCCGCCGCGGCCACTTACGCACCAATGCCGCGGGCGTGAACCTCAACCGCGAATGGCATGCGCCCTCGCCCGAACGCAGCCCCGAAGTGCTGTGCGTGCGCAATGCGATGGACGAGACCGGCGTCGCCTTCGCGATCGACGTCCATGGCGACGAGGCGATTCCGGCCAACTTCATCGCCGGGTTCGAAGGCATCCCCAACTGGACCGAGGAACACGGCGCCAAATTCTACGACTTCGGCCACCGCCTCGCTGCGCACACCCCCGATTTCCAGGTCGAAAAGGGCTATGAGAAATCCAGCGCCGGCAACGCCAATCTATCGATGTCGACCAACCAATTGGCGCAGCGCTTCGGCGCGGTGTCGGTGACGCTGGAAATGCCGTTCAAGGACCACGATCCCAATCCCGACGCAGAATACGGCTGGTCGGGCGAACGCTCCAAGGCCCTCGCCGTCTCGTGCCTCGAAGTGCTGACGGACATGATCGACACGATCTGACGCCTGGGATCGCGATAAGGAGATTCACGCGAAGACGCTAAGACGCGAAGAAGAAGGCTGGATCACGCGGAGACGCGGAGACGCGGAGGGACGCGCGCCTAGCCGCAGGCGCGGCCCTTCGTCACCAACGGCTGGTTGATGGAACGCGACCGGAGCGACCGCGCGTGCCTTCTCCGCGTCTTCGCGTCTCCGCGTGAACACCCCTCTTCTCTTCGCGTCTTAGCGTCTTAGCGTGAATCAAAACTCGCGCTCCCCAGCCCCGAAAAGCCGATCAATCGACACGCGCGCCCCCACGCTCTATCCCCGCCCCGAACCACAGACCCCTCGACCCACGGGAGCCCGCATGCCTCGCCTAGTCCTGATCCGCCACGGCCAGTCCGCCTGGAACCTCGAAAACCGCTTCACCGGCTGGTGGGACGTCGACGTCACCGACAAGGGCGCGGCCGAAGCGCGCGCCGCGGGCGAACTGATGGCGGCGAAGGGCCTCGATTTCGATATGACCTTCACCTCGCTCCAGACGCGGGCGATCAAGACGCTCAACCTCGCGCTCGAAGCGATGGGCCGGCTGTGGCTGCCGGTCGAAAAGGACTGGCGCCTCAACGAACGCCACTATGGCGGCCTCACCGGCCTCGACAAGGCGGAGACGGCGGCGAAGCACGGCGACGAGCAGGTCCACATCTGGCGCCGCAGCTTCGACATCCCCCCGCCCCCGCTCGAAGCCGGCAGCGCCTACGACCTCAGCCAGGACCGTCGCTACGCCGGTATCGCCATCCCCCAGACCGAAAGCCTGAAGGACACGATCGCCCGCGTTTTGCCCTATTGGGAACAGCGGATCGCCCCCGCGCTGAAGGACGGCCAGCGCGTGCTGATCTCCGCGCACGGCAACAGCTTGCGCGCGCTGGTGAAGCACCTGTCGGGCATCTCGGACGACGACATCACCAGCCTCGAAATCCCCACCGGCCAGCCGATCGTCTACGACCTAGACGCGGATTTGAACGCCACGGACCGCTACTACCTCAACGAGCGCTAAGCGCCCGTCGCCTCCCTCCGTCATCCCGGCGGAGGCCGGGATCCATGGACACGCAACGCCCGGGGCGTTCGCACCAGCAACGGCACCGCATCCATGGATCCCGTCCTCCGCCGGGATGACGAAGACGAAAGAGCGCCCCCTCCCCCTCTTCGTCATTCCCGCGAAGGCGGGAATCCAGACGCGCTACCGTCGCGCCTCCAGCCGAAACGTCAGAGGTTCTGGATTCCCGCCTCCGCGGGAATGACGGCCGTGGGGAGCGAAGGTAGCGATGAAGCACCGGCAAAGCAGTGTGTTGGCCCCACCTCCGCCCCAACCC
>Ga0209816_1000007_pt1 | contig 246220 bp, 213 predicted proteins | sample CoawatmetaG01DNA_FD_187509 | JGI IMG/M metagenome (GOLD analysis project Ga0209816, IMG submission 187509) | Marine microbial communities from the West Antarctic Peninsula - Coastal water metaG017-DNA (SPAdes) (version 2) | ecosystem: Environmental > Aquatic > Marine > Coastal ...
AGTCCGCGAATACAAAAAACCCATTCACATTCGTCTCTGCCCAACACCTCCGCGGGGTGGAGCAGCCCGGTAGCTCGTCAGGCTCATAACCTGAAGGCCGCAGGTTCAAATCCTGCCCCCGCAACCATCACAACATCACACCACAACCGTCTCAGGATACCCCGAGACGGCTTTTTTCGTGCGCCCTTTTTCCGTGAGTTAGCCCTCGCTCAGCGGCTCTCATCGCGTCCCACTCGACGCCTCTGGGCGCCAGGACGTCGATTTGCCTCCAGCAGCAATGCTGAAATACCCCCCCGATAGCTCTCAAAGACCTCGACGTCCGCTACGCCGCCAGGCGGCAGCCAAGCGGCAGAAAGACTATAAACTCACCGACCGGGCCTTGCAGACCAATGGCTTGCGGCGATCCCGCCACAATGGCCCGGGTGCATGCCGTGCTTCCGGGGCGGGAAACTGTGATTCTAGACGAAGCGCATGTCGGACTCGACACCGGGCTATTGGGCCGCGTGACGTTCGGCGGACGGGTGCGCCACGACCTGGGCTTCTTCCTGGCGATCGAACATGCGCACGCCGGAAGCTATGATCGCGCGATCCGCTTCTCGTTCAGGCGTCTGCGGAGACTCGCCCTTTCCCGCCGCGATCCGGGTCTTGCCAATGCGGTGGAGCGTCGATGCCGTGCCGCCCTGGACGGGCAGATGCGACGATCGCGCTGGCCGGCCCTGCCATCTCAGCGAGGCCATCACGAAGGTGATGACCTCGCCGTCCAGGTGCTCAGTCTTCCAACCGGCGGATCGGACCGGGAATGGCGCAGGCGCCATACCCCGCCGGTCAGCGCCCGCCTGGGCGGCGCGATCGTGTCTTCAGCGCAGGATGATGTCCGCCCCATGCTTGTGCGTGCGGATTTCCTCTTCGGTCAGGCCGTTGATCTCGTGCGGGAAGATCAGCCAGTCATTGGTCTGGTGGACGAAGAAGTCGGGCTTCAGGTCGGTCACGTTGCGCGACGGCTTGTAGTACACGGTCGCGACCTTCACCTCGTCCGGGATATTCCGCCGGCACCGCTCCTTCAATTCCTTCAGCACCGCGCGGATCGAGCGACCGGAATCGAAGACGTCGTCGATCAGCAGCAGCCGATCCTCGGGGTTCAGCACATCGACCAGATGGCCCAGGCCATAGATGCGGACCTGCGGATCCTGCTGGTCGATGCCGGTATAGGAGGCGGTGCGGATCGCGATATGGTCGCTTTCGATGCCGCGATATTCCAGCAGTTCCTGCACCGCAATGCCGACCGGCGCGCCGCCGCGCCAGATGCCGACGATATGCGTCGGGCGGAAACCGGAATCGAAGACCAGATTGGCGAGGCGAAAGGAATCCTCGAGCAGGCGGTCGGCGGAGAGATAGACTTTGGTGGTCACGAAACTTCCATCATCGTTGAAGAGGCGAGGGGCTAGGCCGATCCCGCCCGAATGTTGTGGTCCTTTTGTCGCCCCGATGCGGCGAGGGCAACCATGGCGTCATCCAGCGTCGTGCGCGAAGCTATCGAGTCGGGCGAGATGCGCGGCGATCGCGCCATCGTCCAGGAACGACCCCAGGAAGCTGTTGCGTGCCAGCGTCACCAAGTCCGCCCGCGACAGCGACCGGGCACGCGCGACCGCGCGGTAATTGTCGCCGACATAGCCGCCGAAATAAGCGGGATCGTCCGAATTGATCGTCGCGCGCAGCCCCAGCCGCAACATCCGGTCGATGGGGTGGTCCGCCATGTCCTTCACGACGCACAGCTTGTGATTGGATAGCGGGCAGACGGTCAGCGTCATCGCCTCACGCGCTAGCCGGGCGGTCAGCAGCGGGTCCTCCAGCGCGCGATTGCCATGGTCGAGCCGGTCGATCCGCAACAGGTCGAGCGCTTCATGGACATAGGCGGGCGGGCCTTCCTCCCCGGCATGGGCGACGCGCTTCAGCCCGGCCTCCCCGGCGGCGGCGAAGACGCGGGCGAATTTCGAGGGCGGATGGCCGACCTCCGACGAGTCCAGGCCGACGCCGTCGATATGGTCGAGCCATTTCTCCGCTTGGGCGAAGGTGGCGAAGGCGGCCTCCTCGTCCAGATGGCGCAGGAAGCAGAGGATCAGCTTCGACGACAGCCCATGGCGGTCGCGCGCCACCGCCATGCCCGACAACAGCCCCTCCATCACCGTGTCGAAGGGAATGCCGCGATCGGTATGGGTCTGGGGGTCGAAGAAGATCTCGGCATGGACTACGCCGTCCGCCGCCGCCCGGTCGAAATAGGCGACTGCCAGATCGTGGAAATCCCGCGCCTGCCGCAGCACGTCCGCGCCCGCATAATAGATGTCGAGGAAATCCTGGAGGTTGGAAAAATCATAGGCGGCGCGCACCGCCTCGACCGAGCCGAACGGGATGGCGACCCGGTTGCGCCGCGCCAGATCGAACATCAGCTCGGGCTCCAGGCTGCCTTCGATATGAAGGTGCAACTCGGCCTTGGGCAGGGCGGTGATGAAGTCGTCGTCGGTCATGTCGGGCTCCGTCCGAAGGGCGTGCTTTGGCGCCATCATGCGCAATCGCGGATGCGGGCGATAGCCCCGGTGCGATGCCTTTTTGCGATCGCTTCGTTCCAGATTCGGCGCTGGTGGCGGGACGCTCGCTGTCGGTACGATGGTGCCATTGCCCAGCGGAAAGACGGAGACCGGCCCCATGCCATCGGCGACGCACGAGTTGCCCCTTGCGGGACAGGCCATGACGATAGCCAAGGACGTGGCCCCTGCGCCCGCGCCCGACCGGATCGATGACGGCGTCGACGCGGTGCCGCCCGCGCGTCGGCTGGTGCCGCTGGCGTTCCAGCATGTGCTGGTCATGTATGCCGGGGCGGTGGCGGTGCCTTTGGTCGTCGGGCGCGCGCTCGACCTGCCGCCCGCGCAGCTGGGGATGCTGATCAGCGCCGATCTGGTCGCCTGCGGCTTTGCCACGCTGATCCAGACGCTGGGGCTGCCGCTGGTCGGGATCCGCCTGCCGATCGTCATGGGCGTGACCTTCGCCTCGATCAGCCCGATGCTGGCGATGATCGCGGCGGGCCATGCCGAGGGTACGCCGCCCGCCATGGTGTTGCGGGGGATTTACGGCGCGGTCATCGTCGCGGGGCTGTTCGGTTTCCTGGTTGCGCCGTTCGTCGGGCGGCTCTCGCGGCTGTTCCCGCCCGCCGTCACCGGCACGGTGATCCTGTCGATCGGGCTCAGCCTGATGCGGGTCGGCATCAACTGGAGTGCAGGCGGACAGCCGACCGATCCCGGCTATGGCGCGCCCGCGCATCTGGCGCTGGCGCTGCTGACTTTGATCGTCGTCCTTTGTCTGATGCGGTTCGGGCGGGGGCTGTTGCGCAGCGGCGCGGTGCTGGCGGGCACGATCGCGGGCACCGTGATCGCGGGGGCCATGGGGCAGGTGGACCTGGCGCCGGTGCGCGAGGCGTCGTGGTTCGCGCTGGTGATGCCCTTCCAGTACGGCGCGCCGACCTTCGACGCGCCCGCCTCGATCGCGATGTGCCTCGTCATGATGACGGTCATGATCGAGTCGTTCGGCATGTTCATGGCGGCGGGGCAGATGGTCCGTCGCCCGGTCGAGCGGCATCAGATGGTGCGGGGTCTTCGCGGGGATGCGGTCGGCACGCTGCTGGGCGGGGTGTTCAACACCTTTCCCTATACCTCGTTCGCGCAGAATATCGGGTTGCTCAGCATCACCGGCGTGCGCTCGCGCTTCGTCTGCGCGGGGGCAGGGGTGATCCTGCTGGCGCTCGGCGTCTGCCCGAAGCTGGCGGCGCTGGTCGCGGCGGTGCCGCTGCCGGTGCTGGGCGGCGCGGCGCTCGTGATGTTCGGGATGATCGCGGCGACGGGCATCCGCATCCTGGGCTCGGTCGAGCTGACCTTCGAGCGGCTGGTCACGATCGCGGTGTCGATCGCGGTCGGGTTGATCCCTGTCCTGTCCGAGCGCTTCTTCCAGGCGATGCCGAGCGCGCTCGCGCCGCTGCTCCATTCGGGCATCGTGCTGGCGTCGATCAGTGCGGTCGGGCTGAACGCCTTTTTCGGAGGGCGGGAGAGTAGCGAGGCGGAGGTGGTATAGGGCCATTTTCATTCCTCCCCTGTAAGGGGAGGGGGACCATGCGAAGCATGGTGGAGGGGTGTCCCCAGTCGCGAATTTGGACCTCTCTCTTCAGCCGGGACACCCCTCCGTCAGCCCTTCGGCCTGCCACCTCCCCTTGCAGGGGAGGAATCAGGCGGCGTCGCGCAGTCGGGCCACGGAACACTGCGCATCGGCGAGGATGTTGGCCTCCGACGCAGTAACCAAGGCGCCACCCGACACCAATGTCCGGCCCTCGACAATCAGGTCGCGCACGCCATTGGGCGGAGCCAGCACCAGCGCGGCGACGAGGTCCCAGGCCCCCATGGTGGCCGCGCCGCTCATATCCCACACCGCCATGTCGGCCCGCCGCCCGACCGTCAGCACGCCACAATCGTCGCGGCCCAGCATCTCCGCCCCGCCGCGTGTCGCCAGCCGCAAGGCGGCACGCGGCGCGAAGGCCTCCGCGCCGTGCGCGACACGCTGGAGCAGCAGCGACTGCCGCGCCTCCAGCAGCAGATTGCCGCTGTCGTTGGACGCCGATCCGTCGACCCCCAGCCCCAGCGGTATCCCGGCGGCGAGCATCTTCGTCACCGGCGCGATGCCCGAGCCCAGGCGGCAATTGGAGCAGGGGCAATGCGCGACCCCGGTGCCGGTCGCGGCGAACAGCGCGATCTCGTCGGCGTCCAGCCTGACGCAGTGTGCCATCCACACATCGCGCCCAGTCCAGCCCAGCCGCTCGGCATAGACGCCCGGCCGACAGCCGAAGCGTTCGAGCGAGAAGGCGACATCGTCCTCGTCCTCGGCCAGATGGGTGTGGAGCATCACGCCCTTGTCGCGCGCCAGCAGCGCGGCGTCGCGCATCAGCCCCTCGCTGACCGAAAAAGGCGAGCAAGGCGCGACGCCGACACGTATCATCGCGCCGGGGGCGGGATCGTGGAAGCGGTCGATCACCCGGATGGTGTCGGCCAGGATCGCGGGCTCGCGCTCGACCAGCGCATCGGGGGGCAGGCCGCCCCCGCTTTCACCCAGGCTCATGCTGCCGCGCGTGGGGTGGAAGCGGATGCCGATCTCGGCGGCGGCGGCGATGCTGTCGTCCAGCGTGACGCCGTTGGGATAGAGATACAGATGGTCGGTGCTGAGCGTGCACCCGCTCAGCGCCAGTTCGGCTAGGCCCAGCCGGGTCGAGGCATGGATGTCGTCGGGGCGATAGCGCGCCCAGATCGGATAGAGCCGCCGCAGCCAGCCGAACAGCGAGGCATCGGTTGCGCCGGGCACCGCGCGGGTCAGCGACTGGAAAAGATGGTGATGGGTGTTGACCAGCCCCGGCGTGACGACGCAGCCGGACGCGTCGACCGTCCGGTCGGCGGTGCGGCGCAGCGGCGCGAGCGCCTCGCTGGTGCCGACCGCGACGATCACCCCGTCGCGCCAGGCGATCGCGCCATCGGCGATCTCCAGCCCGTCGTCATTCATGGTGACGAGCGCCGCGGCCGAGTGCAGGACGGTCAGCGTCATTGCGGCGGTGTCTGGCCGTAGCGATCCCAATGGGTGAGCAGTTCCTCGACCACCCGGTTGCCGACCCGGTACAGGCTTTCGACCGAAGCGTTCAGCCCGGCATAGCCTTCGTTCTCGCGCAGCAGATAATCGGCGGCCGTCACGCCCGGCGGCGGCATCGTATAGTTGCTGCCCGCGCGCAGGACGAGGACGCGGTCCTTGTCGACCCGCCCGATCTTCGAGAGATAGTCGATCGCCTGGAGCGTGCCCGTCTCCTCCATGGCGCTGGTCACGAACTCGCCCTTGCCCTTCGTAAAATAGCGGGTGTGGTCATTGGCCCAGCGATTGAGCAGCGCGCCGTGCCAGAAGGTCATCGCCGAGAACTGGTCGCCGATCAGGACGAAGGGCGGCTTTCGCGCATTGGGATGGTCGGTATAGCGTGCGCGCTCGCGGGCGATCGACGGATCGTCGGGCAGGGCGGTGTCGCGGGTCAGGCGATAGGCCCATTGCGTGAGCGCCGGATTGAGCGCGAAGACCTCTCCGCCATCGGTGCGCGGCGGCGTGGGGTCGTTGGGGCCTTTGCGGTCCAGCGGGAAATAGCCGCTTTTCCAGTCGGCCGGGATCTCGCGTGCGTCGATCTCATGCGCCAGGTCGCCATCGACGACATAGCGCGCCCAGGCCGCCGATCCGATCGAGGCGTCCTCCGGGTCGATCCCCGCAATGCCCGCGACCAGCCAATAGGCGTGCGACAGGTCCAGCCGGGTGTCGAGGCCCAGTGCGGTGACCGCCGCCGCCGCGCGGACCGAGCCGACGCCGGTGACGACGCCCAATATCTGCGTGTCCGGGTTGTAATAGAGGTCGTGATAGCCGTGCGGGAAGGGGATGCGCTGGTGCAGGTTCCGCCGGGTCTTCCACAGCTGGAACTCGCCGGCGGTGTCGCCCTCGTCCTTGCCGATCTCGAACATGGTGACGACCACCATCCTGACCGGCAGCGGACGGGCGCAGGGTGCGGCGATGGCGCAGAGCGGGGCGACCGCCTCGGCCGGAAGGGCCGGTGCCGTCGTCGCGACAAGCAGGCCGGTGAGGAGAGACAGCATAAGGGATACTCCGGCCGGGCGGGGAAAGGCGGCGTGGCCGCTCCCCCCGCCGAGCACCATCAGAATTTATAGACGGCCGACGCCAGGAAGCTGCGCGGGCGTTCGGGCAGGACGATGGTGCTGCCGAACAATTCGGTGAAGTTGGCGCGGAAATAGCGCGCATTGGTCGCGTTCTTCACGACCACGCGGAACAGCCACGGGCCGGTCTGGTACGAACTCGACAGGTCGACCAGCGTATAGCCGGGCAGGCGCACTGCCTGCGACTGGCCCGAAAAGACCGAGTCCACCTTCACCACGCTGCCGCTGACCGACAGGCCGTTGTCGAAGCCATAGGTCGCGGTGGCGGAATAGAGGTTGGAGGGAATGCCCGCGCGGCGGGCGGCATTGCGGTCCGGAATCGGGATCAAGCCGATCGGCTGGCCGCCCAGATACAGGGTCGGGTTGGTGACGTTCACCAGGTCCTGGATGCCGAAGAAGCCGAACAGCGTGCCGTTCTGCAGCGCGGTCAGGTTCACGACCTCGGTGTGGGTATAGGCGCCGGTGACGAGCAGGTGGCGATCGACCGCCCAGCGCGCCTCGGCCTCCACGCCCTTGGTCTCGACCGCCTGGTTGACGGTGATCGACTGGATGTTGAAGTCGGTCCGCTCCTGCTTGTAGACCGACAGCGCGGCATAGAGCCGCTCGTTCAGCCAGCTCCCCTTGATGCCGCCCTCATAGAGGCGCGAGGTCGACATGAAGCCCGACTTCACCGACTCGGGCAGGACTTCGGCGCCCTGGCCGACGATGATCGTCGATTGCTGCGACGCGGTGGCATAGGGGATGAGGCCGAAGGGCAGCTTGTAGGAGGCGCTGGCGGTCCATGACCAGCCATCGTCGCTGCCCTTCGCGGATGTCACGGTCGGTACCCGGTCCATCACCGTCGGGTCATAGCGCGACGATGCATCGACCTTGTCGTAGCGGCCGCCGAACAGCAGGTCGAGACCGAAGGAGAAGTCCAGGTCGACCAGCGCGGCGATACCGTAATCGGTCGTGTGGCCGAAGACGCGGTCGGTATAGCCGCAATTGCACTCGTTCGCGAGCAGCCGGTTCGACGCAGGAGTATAACCCTGCGTCAGGTCGACGCGGTGGAAATATTCGAAATCGAAATCGTCGCCATAGTTGAAATTGACGTAACGGACCGATGGCGAGAACTGGCCAGAGAATTTTCCTGCGCCGGTCTCGATCGACTTGGCGAGGACGATCTTGTCCTCGATGACGTAGGAATTGACCCGCTGCGAGAAGCCATAGTCGTTGTTGTTGATGTTCTGGGTATGGTCGAAGAACAGCTGGTTCTTGACGGTCAGGTCGTCCGGCCCGTCAAAGGTGATGTCGTAATAGAGCGTCGTCTGCTTGTTGGTAAGCTTGTCGTTCACGCCGGTCAGCACGTCGCGACGGCTGAGCGTCGTGGTGCCGGTGTTGACCAGGTTCAGTTGCGGATAGGTCTGGGTGAAACAGGCATTGGTGAAGCCGCTGGCGAACGGGCTGAACGTGCTGTTGGGGCAGGTGAAATTGCCGAAGATCGACAGGCCGCCGGGCACCGCCGCCTTGATCTCGCCCTGCGAGATCTGGCCGTCGCCATTGGTGTCGAGCGGCTTGGCGGTGCCGGTGATATAGGTGCCGTTGTCGACCAGCTTCTGGGTCAGGCGGTTCCAGCCGCCATTCTGCTGGCCCTTGAAGTCCTGATACTGGCCGCCGAACTCGACCCGGATAGTGTCGGTCAGCCGGTGGTCGAACGCGCCCTGAAGGATCGTCTGCTTGGTCGACATGTTGCGGTAATAGCTGCCCGAATCCTCGATCTCGGCATAAAGGCTATAGCCCAGATCGGCGCCCAGGATCCGCGCCGGTCCGCGCACCTCGGCGCGCAGGTTGTTCCGGTCCCAGCTGCCGCCGGTATAGCTGACCTCGCCGGTGGCCTTGGTCAGCAGCGCGCCGCCCGCCACCCGCGCCGATTTGGGCACGAAATTCATATAGCCGCCGGTCTTGGACGGGCCATAGATGGGTGAGGCGGGGCCGCGCACGATGTCGATCCGGTCGGCCGCCGCGATCGGCGTCGGATAATTGCCCGCATTGTCCAGCCGCCGGACGCCCCGGAAATAAGTCTCGCCCGGCGTGCCGCGAATGTCGAGCGCGCCGCCGACCCCGAAGAAGGAGTTGGTGAAGGTGCCCGGCGACTGGGCGACCAGGTCATAGATGTCGGTGATGCCGAACCGCTCGATCTGCTCGTCACTGATCGTCGAGGCGGAGCGCGGGGTTTCGACCAGCGTCTTGTCGAAGCCGAAGACCGAGCCGACATCCTTGACGGGCAGCGCGTCGAGCGAGCCGGTGACGACGATCTCGCTTCCCTCCTGGGCGGCGGGTTCTGCGGTCTTGTCCTGCGCGAAGGCAGGCGTGGCCAGTGCCGTTCCGCAGAGCAGCGACACGGCGAGAGCCAACCGAATGCCGCGCGGCGGCTTCGGGGCGTGCGAAATGGTGGAATGCGAGCAAGCGCGTATCGTCATGGTAAGCCCCCCTTGTGACGCCCGATCCGTTCCCCCGGACCGATCCGTCGCGAATGTCCCCGCCTCTCCCTCTTCCTGCTTCGGTCCGTGCTCCGTGCCCGTCTTTTGCGGGCGAACGCCTGTCGGCTTGGCGTGGCACGGCCGGTTTTGACGATTGACGTACGGCGCGGCCTCGTTGCATTCAAACGCAATGATGACGACGATCCGTTGCAAAAATTAGCGCATGCCAGCCCTGTCGCGCTTCATCCGATATTTCATGGCGGTCGGGCGGCTGGGGTCGATCCGGCGGGCCGCCGATGAGCTGTCGGTTTCCGCCTCGGCGATCGACCGTCAGATCCTGAACGCCGAGGCGCGGCTGGGCGTGCAGCTGTTCGAGCGGCTGCCGACGGGTCTGCGGCTGACGGCGGCGGGCGAGGTGATGATGGCAGCGGGCGGCCGCTGGCAGAAGCAGCTGGGCGATACGCTGTCGCAGATCGAGGATCTGCGCGGGCTGAAGCGCGGCCATGTCGACATTGCCGTCATCGACGCGCTGGCCAAGGGGCATATGCCCGCCGCGATCCATGCGATCCAGCAGAGCCATCCCGGCATCACCATGGGCGTGCATGTGCTGGGCAACGAACAGGTGCGCCGCGCGATCGCCGCCAACGACGTCGATTTCGGCATCTTGTTCGACCCGCAATCCTATCAGGACCTGACCGTACGCGCCTTTGTTGACGTGGTCCTCGGCATCGTCTCGCCGCCCGGCCATCCGCTGGCGGGCAAGGCGGAGGTCCGCTTCTCTGATTGCGACGGCCAGTCGGTGATCCTGCCCGCCGCGCCGCTGGCGGTGCACCAGCAGGTCGCGGTGCTGGAGGGGACGTCGGGCGTCACGCTCGACCGGCGCGTGACGTCCGACAATATCCAGATGATCGCCTCGCTGATCCAGGAGGGGGACAGCATCGGCATCCTGACCTCGCTGGACGTGTCGACCGAGGTGCGCGCGGGCACGCTGGCCTTTACCCGCATTTCCGACAAGGTGCTGCGCCCGATGACGCTGGCCCTGTGCACCGCGACGGCGCGGACGCCCTCTTATGCCGCCGCGATGGTGCTGCGCGAGATCGAGGCGCGTTTTTCCCAATTCGCCTATATCCCGCCCGCGTCTTAGGCCGGATCGATTCCTCCCCTGGTAGGGGAGGGGGCAGGCCGCAGGCCTGACGGAGGGGTGTCCCGGTGGCAAGCGTCGGTTTCAGCTCGCGACCGGGGACACCCCTCCACCATGCTTCGCATGGTCCCCCTCCCCTTGCAGGAGAGGAATAGAAGAAATGTCGATCCTGTCCTAACGTCGGGCGGGCCGTGCGAGCAGGCGCAGCATCAGTGCCTCCATCCGGGCGGGGTCGATGGTGCGGACGATTTCGGCGCGCTGCTCGCCAAGGCCGGGCTGATAGCCCTCGTTCCACGACAATGTATCGCCATAGCCGGGGCCGAACTGCGTGTTGTAATCCACATAGGCGCTCTGCCGCCCGGTGACGATCGTCGGGTCGAGCCAGACCGCTGCGGCGATCTCGTCCCACATCGGAAAGCCGGGCTCCATGTCGCCGATCCAGCCGGCCACGGCAGGGGGCGACACGGCGCGCAGCTTCGCGATCAGTGACGGGGTCAGCTCGGTCGCGGTCGCCGGGTCGGCGGGTACCACGGTGATGTGCCGCCACGGGCTGCGCGAGACGATGCTGGCGGCCTCGGGATCGAAGCGCCCGTTGAACTCGCGGCGCGGCGAGTGGATGAACTCGCGTGCGAACTGGTCCGCCGACACGCCTTCGCGCGCCTGACGCGGATTGAAGCTGCCGCCCATATAGACCAGCTCCTTGGCCAGCCCGGCAAAGGCGGGATCGAGCCGCTGCGCCAGCGCCAGGTTGGTCAGCGGCCCCATCGCGATGATCGTCACTTGCCCCGGATGCGCGCGGACCATGCGTAGCAGAAAGTTGGCGGCGATCTCTGGCGCGGGGCGGGTGGTCGGGTTGCCGCCGGGCAGGTCGACGGGGTCGTCGGCGTGGTGATAGGGCGGGGTACTCTGCTGGGTCGGCTCGACCCATTGCTTCATCCACGCGCCCTTCCAGATCAGCTTGCCGTACAGTGCCTCCCAGCGTTCGGTCAGCGCCTCGGAATTGACCAGCGGATAGGTCGCGCCGGGGACGACGGGGACGGTCCGGTCCATCCGCTCGACGCCCTTCAGCGCCATGGCGGTGGCGCGATTGACCCAGACATTGCCCGTCACGGTGGTGATGCCCAGCACCTCGACATCGGCCGCGTCCAGCAGCATCGCATGGGCCAGGCCGAAGCCCTCATCGTCGATGATGACGAGGCGGCGTGCCTCCTGCGCCTGTGCGGGCATCGCCGCGACCAGCAGGGCCATCAGGCCGAGTAGAAACGTCCGCATCATCCCATCCCCCGATTCCAGGCGCATTCGCCCAGCACATAGGTGCGCCGCACGGTGCGGTCGTCGCCCAGCACCTGCATCGCGAACAGCCGCGCCGCCAGGTCTGCCCCGGCGGTCCGCCGCGCCAGCAGCGTCGTGGCGGCTTCGTCCAGCACCACGAAGTCGGCCTCCTGCCCTGGCTGGAGCCCGCCAACCCGGTCGGCAATGCCCAGCAGCGAGGCGCTGCCCGCCGTCGCCAGATACAGCGCGCGGAACGGATCGAGCCGCACTTCGCGAGCCAGCGCGGCCTGATAGGCGACACCGGCGGTGTGGAGCATCGAAAAGGAGGTGCCTGCGCCGATGTCGCTGCCCAGACCCAGCCGCATCCCATGCGCGTCGGCCTGTCCGAAATCGAAGAAGCCCGAGCCCAGGAACAGGTTCGATGTCGGGCAGACCGCGACGCCCGCACCCGCCTCGGCCATTCGCGCACAGCTGCGATCGGTCAGGTGGATGCCATGCGCGAAAACCGAGCGGGGGCCGACCAGCCCGAAACGGTCATAGACGTCCAGATAGTCATGGGCGTCCGGGAAACGCTGCGCGACCGCCGCGCATTCATGGCGGTTCTCGGCCAGATGGGTGTGGAGCAGCACGTCCGGGTTGGCCTCCAGCAGGGCGGCGGCCTGGACCAGCTGTTCGTCCGACGAGGTGAGCGCAAAGCGCGGCGTCACCGCATAGCCCAGCCGCCCGCGCCCGCGCCATCGGCGGATCAACGCCTCGCTCTCGGCACGCCCGCTCTCAGGCGTATCGCGCAGGCCGTCGGGGCCCAGGTCCATCAGCACCTTGCCCGACAGGATGCGCATCCGCCGTTCCAGCGCGGCCTCGAACAGCGCATCGACCGAACCGGCATGGACGGTCGGAAAGACCAGCGCGCTGGTCGTGCCGTGGCGCAGCAGCTCGGTCAGGAAGGCACTGGCGACGCTGGCGGCGTGGGCGGGATCGGCAAAGGCCATCTCGGCGGGGAAGATATGCCGCTCCAGCCAGTCGAGCAGTTGCTCGCCGTGCGAGGCGATCCGGTCCATCTGCGGATAATGGACATGCGCATCGACGAAGCCGGGGACGACCAGCCCGGGCAGGTGCTCGACCGGCAGCCCGGCGAAGCGCGGCACCAGCGTCGCATAATCGCCGCGCGCGACGACCAGCCCGTCCTCGACCACGAGCAGCCCATCGGGCTCGTGCCGGATCGCTTCGGAGTCCTTGGCGGGATCGGTGGCGACCGACAGCAGCTCGGCGCGGAAAAGGCGTAGGGTCATGGCAACTCTGGAATGGCAGGGGCGGCGTCGCGATCGAGCGCCAGAAGCTGGGCGAGGACCGACAGCGCGATGACATCGGGCTCCTTGCCCGCGATCATCGGCAGGCCGATGGGGCAGGTCAGCCGCGCACGGGCCTGGTCCGATACCGCGTCGCGGGTCAGCCGGGCGAGGAAGCGGGCGCGCTTGGTCGCCGATCCGATCAGCCCGACATAGGCAAGCGGCGGCCGCATCAGCGCCGCATGGGTGAGCGCATAGTCGAGGCCATGGTCATGCGTCAGGATCAGGATCGCGGCGTCGGCGGGCGCCTCGGCGATACAGTCGGGCAGGCGATCCTCCGCGATGATCGTCACCCCCGGCAGATCGGCCAGCGCGTCCCGGCTGTCGAACCAGGCGAGCCGCAGGGGCAGCCCGTCGATGCGGCGCGCGATCGCCTGTCCGACATGGCCTGCGCCGAACAGATAGAGCGGGCGCTGCCATTGGCCGGATCGCTCGCTCCAGCAGGCGCCCGCCTCGGGACGGTCGCCGCGTGCCGACAGGGGCGTGACCGCCGCCGCCGGGTCGGGATGGCGCGTGACATGCCCCGGATGCAGCCGGGTGGTCAGCGTCGCGCCGGTCGCCACGGCCTCGATCCAGTCGAGCGCGGCGGGGTCGACCCGCTCGATCAACAGCCGCACCCGCCCGCCACAGCATTGGCCGAGCAGGGGGCCGAGCGGATAATCCTGCACCCGCCAGCTGCCCGGCGGATGGGCGAGGATCGCGCGCGCCTGTTCGATCGCCCGGTGTTCCAGCGCGCCGCCGCCGATCGTGTCGACCGAGTCGGTCTCGGTCACGACCATCCGCGTGCCCGCCCCGCGCGGTGCGGACCCTTCGGTCGCGAGGACCGTGACCAGCGCCAGCGGCTCGCCGGGTGGTCCCGCACGCAACCGCGCCGTCCAGGCGGTGCTCATGCCCCCTGGGCCGCCTTGTGCGCCGCGATCGCGCGCAGGATCGCCTCGGGCGTGGCGGGGGCGTCGAGCGGCGGAAAGGCGCGGCGTTCGGGCGCGGTGGCGGCCACCGCCTCGCCCAGCGCCGACAGGACGCATTGGGCCAGCATGAAGGGCGGCTCGCCGACCGCCTTGGAGCGGTGGATGGTCGGCTCGACATTCTCGCCGTCCCACAGTGCGATCGACAGCCGGTCGGGGCGGTCGGCGGCGGTGGGGATTTTGTAGGTGGCGGGCGAATGGGTCAGCAACCGGCCGTCCCCGGCGAAGACCAGCTCCTCGGTGGTCAGCCAGCCCTGGCCCTGCAGGAACCCGCCCTCGATCTGGCCCAGGTCGATCGCCGGATTGAGCGACCGTCCGACATCGTGGAGGATGTCGACCGCCAGCACGCGGTGCTCGCCGGTCAGCGTGTCCACCACGACTTCGGCACAGGCCGCGCCGTACGCGAAATAATAGAAAGGCCGCCCGCGATGCGCCGCGCGGTCATAGGCGATGTCGGGCGTCGCATAGAAGCCGGTCGAGGACAGCGACACGCGCGCCAGATGCGCCTTGCGACACAGGGTGGCGAAGGGGATGGTCTCCGCGCCCGCCACGACCCCCTCGGGGGTGAAGCACACCTCGTCGCCCGCGCAACCGCCGATCGACGCCGCCGCCCCGGCCAGCCGGTCGCGGATGGTGGCGGCGGCGCGGAACGCCGCCATGCCGTTCAGGTCCGCGCCGGAGGAAGCGGCGGTGGCCGAGGTGTTGGGCACCTTGTCGGTACGGGTCGCGGTGATGCGCACCGTGCTGGCGGGCACGGCGAAGACGTCCGCGACGACCTGCGCGACCTTGATATACAGGCCCTGGCCCATCTCGGTGCCGCCATGGTTCACCTGGATGCTGCCATCGGCATAGACATGCACCAGCGCGCCCGCCTGGTTCAGATGGGTGGTGGTGAAGCTGATCCCGAACTTCACGGGCGCCAGCGCGATGCCCTTTTTCAGCACGCTGTGCCGCGCATTGAAATTTCGCACGGCGGCGCGGCGCGCGTCATAGTCGCTGTCACGGCGCAACCGCTCGATCATCGCGGGCGCGATATTGTCGGCGATCGTCATGCCATAGGGTGTCACGTCGCGCCCCGGCCCATAGAGATTGGCGGTCCGCACATCGAGCGGATCGCGGCCCAGCGCGGCGGCGACGACATCCATCACCCGCTCGATCGCCAGCATCCCCTGCGGCCCGCCAAAGCCGCGAAAGGCGGTGGCGGAGACGGTGTGGGTCTTCAGCCGTTCCGACAGGATCTCGATCGCGGGCAGCCAATAGCTGTTGTCCGCATGGAACATCGCGCGGTCGTTGATCGCGGGCGAAAGGTCGACCGTCGCCCCGCACCGCGACGCCAGTGTCAGGACCAGGCCCAGGACATGGCCGTCATCGTCGAAGCCGACATCATAGCCGACCTCGAACTCATGGCGCTTGCCGGTCAGCATCATGTCGTCGTCGCGGTCGCAGCGGAACTTGGCGGGCCGCCCGGTCTTGGCGGCGACCAGCGCGGCGGCGGCGGCGAAGGGCGCGGCCTGCGTCTCCTTGCCGCCGAACGCGCCGCCCATGCGCCGCACCTCGATCGTGACGTCGGCGGAGGTCACGCCCAGCAGATCGGCGACCAGATGCTGGACCTCGCTGGGATGCTGGGTGGAGCTGGCGATATGGACCTGCCCGTCCTCGCCCGGCCGGGCGAGTGCGATCTGCCCTTCCAGATAGAAATGATCCTGCCCGCCCATGGCGAAGCCGCCCGCGCGGCGATGGGGGGCAGCGGCCAGCGCGGCGGCGGTGTCGCCGCGCGCCATGCGTTGGGTCGGCTCGATCAGTGAGGCGGCGGCGCGCGCGTCGGCGATGGTCAGTAGCGCGGGGCGGGGGGCATAGGTGATCCTGCCCAGCCGCGCCGCCCGCCGCGCCGCGTCCCGGCTGGTCGCCGCGACCAGAAAGACCGGCTGGCCGCGATACAGCACCTCGCCCTCGGCCAGCAGCCGGTCGTCATGCGCGACCGGGCTGACATCGTTATGGCCGGGAATGTCCTCCGCCGTGAAGACCGCCACGACACCGGGCGCGGCGCGCACCGCGTCCAGATCCATCGCGACGATCCCGGCATGGGTCTCGGTCGCCTGGCCGAAGGCGAGGTGGAGCAGGTCGGCGGGCTCGGCCTCGTCGTCAATGTATCGGGCCGCACCCGTGACGTGCAGCATCGCGCTGTCATGCGGCAGCGAGGGCTTGGGATCGGTCATCGGCACAGCGCGCGAACCGACACCGGCTCGCCCCGTTCGCGGTGCCACAGCCGCCAGAGCAGGTTGCCTGCGGCTTCCTGCCGATAGGCGGCGCTGCCGCGCACATCGGTCAGCGGATCGAAATCCTCGCGTAGCGCCGCGACGGCGCGGGCGATGCTCGCCTCGGACAGGGCTGCGCCGGTCAGCGCCGCCTCGCAGGCTGCCGCGCGACGCGGGGTCGCCGCCATGCCACCGAACGCGACCCGCGCCTCCGCGACGATGCCGTCCTGCAGGGACAGATGGAATGCGCCGCAGACCGCCGAGATGTCGCTGTCGAAGCGGCGCGACAATTTGCTGATATGGATGACCGCGTCCTTGGCGGGGCGGGGGATGTGGATGCGCTCGACAAACTCGCCCGGCGCCCGGTCCTGCCGTCCATAGGCGAGGAAATAATCCTCCAGCGCTAGCGTCCGCCGCTGCGCCCCCCGGCGCAGGACGATCGAGGCACCCAGCGCGATCAGCGCCGGGGGGCCATCGCCGATCGGCGAGCCATTGGCGATATTCCCGCCGATCGTCCCGGCATTGCGGACCTGAAGCCCCCCGATCCGCCGCACCAGCTCGCCCAGATCGGGATGCAGCCGCGCCAGAGCCTCATGCGCCTCGGCATAACGCACCGCCGCGCCCAGCGTGAGCCCGGCTTCATCTTCCTCGATCCCGCGCAGTTCGGGGATGTCGCCGATGAACACCGGGGTGCCGATGTCGCGCAGGCCCTTCGTCACCCACAGCCCGACATCGGTGGCCCCGGCGATCAGTCGCGCGTCGGGCTGTTCGAGCAGCAGCGCGGCGAGATCGTCGACCGAGCGCGGCGCGAACCAGTCGGTGGTTTCCTCGGTGCGAAGGTCGCGCAGGGCGATGGCAAGCGCCCGGTCGTCGCGGGGGGCTGGCGGTGTCTCCTCCGCTGCGGCCAGGATCGGGCCATAGCCGGTGCAGCGGCACAGATTGCCCGCGATCACATCGGCGACGGGCAGCGCATGACCCGTCGCGCCGATCGCCCGGCCGTGCAGCGACATGACGAAGCCCGGCGTACAGAAACCGCATTGCGAGCTGCCATTGCGCGCCATGCACGCCTGAAGCGGGGTCGGTCCGCCATCACGTGACAGGCTCTCGACGGTCATCACCGCCTTGCCATCGACCATCGGCAGGAAGAGGATACAGGCATTCACCGCGCGCCAGGCGACGCCGTCGCCCTCCGCCTCGCCGAGCAGGACGGTGCAGGCGCCGCAATCCCCCTCGGCGCAGCCTTCCTTGGTGCCGGTGCGGCGCAGGCGATAGCGCAGATGGTCGAGCAGGGTCGCGGTCGGGTCGGCATCGGCGATCGTCACGACCTGATCGTCCAGGAGGAAGCGGATCGTCATAGGCTCACGCGCCCCCCATCCACACGAAGCGCGCGACGAACAGCGCGGCGAGCAGGAACAGGAACCAGTCGCTCCGCGTCGCCTGCCCGCGCAGCGCCTTCAGAATGGCGTGCGCGGTGATGCCGAAGGCCAGGCCATTGGCGATCGAGAAGGTCAGCGGGATCATCGCCACCGTCAGAAAGGCCGGGATCGCCGCCTGCGGATCGTCCCAGTGGATCTCGACCAGCGGCAGCAGCATCAGCCCGCCGACGACGATCAGCGCGGGCGCCGTGGCGGCCAGCGGCACCAGCTGCGCATAGGGCGCGACGAACATGGTCAGCAGGAACAGCAGCCCGGTGACGATGGCGGTCAGGCCGGTGCGCCCGCCCGCCTGTACCCCGGCGGCGCTCTCGACATAGCTGGTCACGGTGCTGGTCCCCGCCACCGCGCCGACCATCGTCGCCACCGCATCGGTCAGCAGGATGCGGTTCAGCCCGGGAATCCGCCCCGCCGCGTCGATCAGCCCGGCGCGCTTCGTCACCGCGACCAGCGTGCCGATATTGTCGAACAGGTCGACGAACAGGAACACGAACAGAATCTCGAACAGCCCCAGCCCATGCCGCCCGCCGACCCCGAACACGCCCGCCAGGTCGACCTGGAAGGCGGTCTGGGTCAGCATGGACAGGCTATAGGGTTCGGGTTTCATCGCGACCTGCCCGGTCGCCCAGGCGACCAGGGTGGTGACGACGATCCCGATCAGCATCGCGCCGCGCACGTTCCAGATGCTGAGCACGCCGATCAGCAACAGGCCGAGCAGCGCCAGCGCCGCCCCCGGCTGAGTCAGCGGACCGAGCGCCACCAAAGTCGCGGGACTGGCGACGACGATGCCCGCATTCTTCAACCCGATGAACCCGATGAACAGGCCGATCCCGCCCGCCACCGCCGCGAACAGGTGCGGCGGGATGACCGACACGATCAGCTGCCGCACGCCGGTCAGCGTCAGGACCAGGAAGCAGAAGCCCGAGATCAGCACGCATCCCAGCGCGATCGGCCAGGGAATGCCCATCTGCTGCACCACGGTGAAGCTGAAATAGGCGTTCAGGCCCATGCCCGGCGCCAGCGCCAGCGGTACATTGGCGACGAACCCCATCAGGATCGAGGCGAAGGCGGCGGCGAAGCAGGTCGCGGCGGCGACAGCGGCGACCGGCATCCCCGCCTGTCCCAGGATCACCGGATTGACCAGCACGATATAGGCCATGGTGAGGAAGGTGGTGACGCCCGCCAATATTTCGGTCCGGGCGGAGGTGCCGCGCGCGGCCAGCTGGAACCGGCGTTCCAGCACGGTCGCCGCCGGTCGTTCGTCGCTTGCCCTGTCCGTCATGCCGTCCCCCGGAAATTCCGCCTGGCCCCGTCATGCCAGCATGGGCCTGCGCGATCTACATCAATCATTTTCATCCATCGTTGCAAAAAAGCGCGCACCTCCTTGTCGATGCTCGGCCACGAATCAAGCGATCGACACTCCCTACGTTCCTCCCCTTGCAGGGGAGGTGGCAGGCCGCAGGCCTGACGGAGGGGTGTCCCGGTGGCGAAAGAGGTCGGCGCTCGCAACCCGGGACACCCCTCCACCATCCTTCGGATGGTCCCCCTCCCCTTGCAGGGGAGGAATGAGCGTCCAGACCTCGCGACCCCCGCGCGTATTCCGGCAACGCGACGTGCCGGATATTGCGATGGGCGAGCCGGAGCTGGCCCCCTAGACAGGCGAGGATCACAAACGGGGGATAGCGGATGAACGCCGGTGGAAATGGCGGCTGGGGGCGTATGCGCGCCGGTGCGGCGGGCGTGATGGCGATATTGGCGGCGACCATGCCCGGTGGGGCAGCGCTTTCACGGACGCCGCAGATGCCCGAGGCGCGGACGGCGGCCTATCTGGACCGGATCGCGGACAGTCCGCCGCGCCTGCGCCTGTTCCTGCAGGGGATGCCCAAGGGCGGCGACCTGCACAATCATGCGGGCGGCGCGATCTATGCCGAGGATATGCTGCGCTGGGCGGCGGCGGACGGGCTGTGCCTGTCGACCGATCCGGTCGGCGTGGCGCCGCCGCCCTGCGACGTGCCCGGCCGGGTCGCGGCGGCGGAGCTGATCCGCGACTATCCGCGCTATGCGGCGTTCGTCGACGGCTTTTCCACGCGCGGGCAGGAGGCGGGGACGGGTGACCCGCGCGTGTCGGGCTATGACCGCTTCTTCTCCACCTTCGCCGCCTTCTGGCCGATCGCCGCGCGGCATGGCGGAGAGGTGATCGCGCTGACCCGGCAACAGGCCGCCGCCGACGGCGTATCCTATGCCGAACTCAGCGCCGGGTCGGCGGCGACGCAGCCGTTGCTCGCCAAGCTGGGCGAGGGCGACGTGCGGGATCTGGCGGCGCTGTACGACCGGATCGCACCCGAACTGCCGAATGCGGTACAGGTGACGCGCGCGCAATATGACCGCTATGAGGCTGAAATGGCGGCGATCGACGGTTGCGCCACGCCTGCGCCCAAACCTGCCTGCGCGACCGAAATCCGCTATCAATATGCCGCGATCCGCACCCGGCCGCCGGAACAGGTTTTCGCCGAACTCGCGCTGGGCTTCGCGCTGGTGCAGGCCGATCCGCGCTTCGTCGCGGTCAATATCGTCGCGCCCGAACATGACCCGGTCGCGCTGCGCGATTATGCGCTGCACATGCGGATGCTGCGCTTCCTGAAGGAACGCTATCCGGCGGTGCCGCTGTCGCTCCATGCGGGCGAGTTGACGCTGGGGCTGGTGCCGCCGCGCGACCTGGCCTTTCATATCCGCGACGCCGTGGAGGTCGCGGGCGCGCGGCGGATCGGGCATGGCATCGACATATCCTATGAGGGTGATGCCAAGGCGCTGCTGGCGCGCATGGCGCGCGACCGGGTGGCGGTGGAGATCAACCTGACCAGCAATGCGGTGATCCTGGGCGTGAAGGGCCGCGACCATCCGCTGTCGCTCTATCGCGAGGCGGGAGTGCCTGTGGTGCTGTCGACCGATGACGAAGGCGTCTCGCGCAGCGACATGACCAACGAATATCTCCGCGGCGTGACCGAGCAGCATCTGGGCTATCGCGACCTCAAGCAGATGGCGCGCGATTCGCTCCATTATGCGTTCCTGCCGGGCGCCAGCCTGTGGCAGGACCGTGCGGGCGGCCCCCGCGTCGCGGCCTGTCGCGAGCTGGCTTCCGACGCCTGCCGCCGCTTCACCGCCACCCATGCCAAGGCCCGGCTCGAAGCCCGGCTGGAGCGCGACTTCGATCGGTTCGAGCGCCAGTCCCTTGACTGATGCCGCGTCGGGGCGAGCGAAAAATCCGCGCGCTTGGGACGAAATTCTGCGCTTCTGGAGATCGGTTCGGCGACGCTAACAATCGGGCCGTTGGCGGGCGGGGCACAGGGGATCATCCGGCGGACGATCGGGGGACCGCGCCCAGGGCCCAGGCGGAACGGCATGTTGGGGGCAATGATGAACTGGACGAAATGGTCGCTGCTGTCATGCGCGACATGGATCATTCAACCCTGCGCGGCACAGACCGCGCCGCCGGCCAGCGGCGCGGTCGCGCCTGCGGAGGCGGCGGCGCAGGACTATCTGCCCGACATCGTCGTCACCGCCGAAAAGCGCGAGGCGGGGCTGCAACGCGTGCCCCAGGCGATCACGGCGCTGACCGGCGATGCGCTGGTGGCGAACAACATCAACAGCTTCCAGGATCTGAGCGCGCTGGCCCCCGGCCTGACCGTCGGCAATGCCGAGGGGGAGCGGACCACGATCTCGATCCGCGGCGTCGGACAGGAGGCGAACCAGAACGACGTCGCCGCGCCGTCGGTCTCCTATCATCAGGACGGCGTCTATATCGTGTCGCCCTTCGCGCTGGGCGGCAATTTCCTGGATGTCGGGCGGGTCGAGGTGCTGCGCGGGCCGCAGGGGACGCTGTTCGGCCAGAATTCGACCGGCGGGGCGATCAACCTGGTCACCGCCGCCCCCAAGCTCGGCCGGACCGAGGGCTATCTCGACGCGGCCTATGGCTCGTTCGACTATCGCAACCTGCGTTCGGCGGTGAACCTGCCGATCGGATCGACCATGGCGGTGCGCGGGGCGGCAAGCTGGCTGAAGCAGGACGGCACCACCACCAATATCGCATCGGGGCAGAAGCTGGACCAGCGCAACGACGCGGCCTGGCGTATCCAGCTGCTGTGGCAGCCGGTCGACACGCTCCGTATCGACCTGACTGCGCAGCAGTTTCGCAGCGACACCAACGGCCCGGCCCGCTTCGGCCTGCTCGATCCGACGCCGCGCCGCGATGCGGATGGCGATCGCCAGCTGTCGCAGGATTCGCCGTCGCACCTGTTCCTGCGGTCGCAACTCTACAGCGCCGTCGTGACCTGGGACCTGCCGGGCTTTACCGTCAAATATCTCGGCAGCCATCAGCGCGAGGATATCCGCAAATATCGGGACAACGACTTTTCCAACGTCGCGCTGGTCGGCCCGCTGGCGGTGGAGCGCAGCTTCTACGAGCGGCAGGATCAGGCGCACCGATCCTATACATCCGAACTCAACCTCGTTTCGCGCCAGCCCCTGTTCGGGGCGGTCGACTGGGTGCTGGGCGCCTTCTGGTTCCAGCAGAAGATCGACGCGCATTCGTTCGAGCGTGTCGACCGCAACCGCAACGGGGTGTTCGACCCGTTCAACCCGGTCGCCAATAACGGCCTGCCGCCCGCGGGCGATATCGGCTTCCAGAGCGACTTCTTTCCCGAGCGGCGCTCCTTCTCCTTCTACGGCCAGGCGACATGGCACGCGACCGAGCGGCTGCGCATGACCGGCGGCCTGCGCTACACCGACGACCGGGCGACCAATCGCAACTTCAATTTCTTCACCCTGTCGACCGGCCGGCCGACTGCGAACATCACGTCGCAGGCGACGGCGCTGACCGGCCGGGCGGCGGTGGAATTCGACCTGGGCCGGGGGCGGATGGCCTATGCCTCGTACACGCGGGGGTTCAAGCCGGGCGGCAACAACCTGACCTTCGGCATTCCCGACGTCGCCGAGGATTTGGTGCTGCGCACCTTCCGCCCGGAGCGGATCGACGCCTATGAGCTGGGGCTGAAGGCCGATTTCCTCGACGGGCGGCTGCGCGCCAATCTGGCGGGGTTCGGTTACGACTATACCGACCTGCAATATATGACCAGCGACCCACGCAACCGGTCGAGCGGCGTGGCGAACATCCCGCACAGCCGCATCCTGGGCGCCGAGGCCGAGCTGACCTTCGCGCCCAGCCGCGACCTGCGGTTCAACACCGGGCTGACCTTCCTCGACAGCAAGATCAGCGGCCATGTCCGGGCGCTGGACAGCGTGAACGCGACGGCGGCGGAGCGCGATCTGGTCGTCAATCGGCGGGTGAACATCTTCGCGCCCGCCGTCACGCTGGCCCGCGCGGCGGTGATCGGCGACCTGTACGGCAATGAGCTGGCCAAGACGCCCGCCTTCAGCGGCACGGCGGGCGTCAGCTGGAGCCATCGGTTCGGCGCGGGGCCCAGCGGCTATGCCTCGGGCCTGTTGATCCGGCGCGGCGCGATGCAGTCGCGCGTGTTCAACAATCCCGCGATCGACCATGTGCCGGGCTATACCCAGGTCAATCTGACCGGCGGGGTCCGCTGGGACAGTGGCTGGGATCTCAGCCTGAGCGCGCAGAACCTGTTCGACACCGACGGGATCAGCACGCGCTTCACCGACGTCTTCGGCGTCAACGCCACTTTCGACCAGCTGATCCCGCCGCGCACCATCGTCGCGCGCGTCCGGTACAGTTTCTGAGTCGAGCCATGAAGGGAGACACGCGCATGACCCAGGCGACCGAAGAGGAGCGGCGGCTCGCCATGCTGCAGGCCGAGCGCCTGGGGCTGGTCCTGCCCCCGGCGGCGGTGGACGGCGTGGTGGCCAATCAGCGGTTGCTCGCCCGGCACCAGGCGGTCGTGCGCGATGCGGCCAGCGGGGATGCGCGATGATGGACAGTGCCATCGCCATCGCCGCCGATGTCCGCGCGGGGCGGCGTTCCGCGCGGGGGATCGCGACGGAAACGCTCGACCGCATCGCTGCGCGGGGGGCGATGAACGCCGCCACCCGGCTATTGCATACCCACGCGCTGGCCGATGCCGAGCGGGTCGACGCGCTGGTCGCCGCCGGGGGCGATCCGGGGCCGCTGGCGGGCGTGCCCTTCGCGGTCAAGGACCTGTTCGACGTCGCCGGGGAGACCACCACCGCCGGGGCACGGCAGCGGGCCGATGCCCCGGCGGCGACCCGCGATGCCGAAGTCGTCGCGCGGCTGCGCGCCGCCGGAGCGGTGCTGGTCGCGACCACCAATATGGATGAATTCGCCTACGGCTTCTCGACCGAGAATGCGCATTACGGCACCACCCGCAACCCACGCGATCCGGAGCGGCTGGCGGGGGGATCGTCGGGCGGGTCGGCGGCTTTGGTCGGGGCGGGGCTGGTGCCGCTGGCGCTGGGATCGGACACCAATGGGTCGATCCGCGTGCCCGCCAGCCTGTGCGGCATATATGGCCTGCGCCCGACCTTCGGGGCGCTGTCGGTCGAGGGCGTCTTTCCCTTTGTCGAGCGGCTGGACACGGTGGGCGCCTTTGCCCGTTCCCCCGAGGATCTGGCGCTTGCGCATGAGATAATGGGCGGCGCCATGGCGTCACCGGCGGATGCGCCGTTGCGCGTCGCCGTGCTGGGCGGCTGGTTTGCGCGGCTGGCCGATCCGGTGGTGCTGGCCGGGATCGCGCGGATCGCGGACCATCTGCAAGCCGGGCCGCCGGTGGAGCTGCCTTCCGCCGCCGCCGCGCGGTCGGCCGGGTTCGTGCTGACCGGTGCGGAGGGCGGATATCGCCATCTGACCGCGCTGCGCCGCGACGCGATGGCGTTCGACCCGGCGACGCGCGACCGGCTGATCGCGGGGGCGCTCCAGCCGGTGGCTGCGGTTCGCGAGGCGGAGGCGGTCGCCGAACGCTTCACGGCCGAACTGATGGCCGCGCTGGCCGAGCACGACCTGTTGCTGGCCCCCGCCACGCCGATGCCAGCACCTCGGATCGACGCGACGACGATCGAGATCGACGGCCAGACCCTGTCGGCGCGCGCCGATTTGGGCCTGCATACCCAGCCGCTGAGCCTGGCGGGCGTGCCGATCCTGTCGGTGCCATTGCGCCAGCCCGAGGGGGCGATGCCGATCGGGGTACAGCTGATCGCCGCCGCCGGGCGTGAGGCGCTGTTGTTCGAGACGGCGGCGGCGCTCGTATCGGTGGGGCTGGTGGCATGATGCGCGCGACACCCCGTTCGCTGCGCGGCATGGTCAGCGCGCCGCATCATCTGGCGGCGCAGGCCGGGCGCGACGTGCTGGCCGAGGGCGGCTCGGCGGTCGAGGCGGCGGTGGCGACGGCGGCTTGCCTGGCGGTCGTCTATCCGCACATGACCGGGATCGGCGGCGATGGTTTCTGGCTGGTCGCCGAGCCGGACGGGCGGACCTGGGCGATCGACGGCTGCGGTGCGGCGGCGATGGCGGCGGATCGCGCGCTGTACCGCGACCATGCGACCATCCCGTGGCGCGGGGCCCTGGCGGCGAACACCGTCGCGGGCACCGTGGCGGGGTGGCAGGCGGCGCTGGCGCAGAGCGGGGCGAGCCTGTCGCTCGACCGGCTGCTGCGCGATGCGATCCATCATGCGCGGACCGGCGTGGCCGTCACCGCCGGCGGGGCGCAGATCGCCGCCACGGTTTCGGCCGCGCTGCGCGACCTGCCCGGCGACTATGCACGCATCTTCGAGCCCGAGGGGCGTCCGCTGGCCGAGGGCGATCTGTTGCGCCAGCCCGCGCTGGCGACGTCGCTGGAGCGGCTGGCGGGCGAGGGGCTGGACGGCTTTTACTGCGGTGCGCTGGCGCAGGACATCGCCGCCGACCTTGCGATGCTCGGCAGCCCCATCGCGGCGGCGGACCTCGCCGCCTTCGCCGCGCTGCCGGTGGAGCCGTTGGCCGTGGACATCACCGGCGCGCGTCTCTTCAACCTGCCGCCGCCGACGCAAGGGGTGGCGTCGCTGCTGATCCTGGCACTGTTCGACCGGCTGGGCGCAGGCATGTGCGACGGCTTCGACCATGTCCACCGGCTGGTCGAGGCGACGAAACAGGCCTTTCGCTGGCGCGACGCGCATGTCGGCGATCCGGCGACGATGACCGCCGGGGCGCAGGCGCTGCTCGACGACAAGGCCATGCTCGATGCGATGGCGGCGGCGATCGACCCCGATCACGCCGCGCCCTGGCCGCATCCCCCGGCGCTGGGCGACACGACCTGGTTCGGCGCGGCCGATGCGCGGGGTCAGGTGGTCAGCTGTATCCAGAGCACCTATTTCGAGTTCGGATCGGGCCTGGTCCTGCCGCGCACCGGCATCACCTGGCAGAATCGGGGCTGCTCCTTCGCGCTGGACGGTGACGGCCCCAACCGGCTGCACCCCGGTGCACGGCCCTTCCACACGTTGAACCCGGCGCTGGCGCGGTTCGCGGACGGGCGGGTCATGGCCTATGGCACGATGGGGGGCGAGGGGCAGCCGCAGACCCAGGCGGCGATCTTCACCCGCCACGCCCAATTCGGCCAGCCCTTGCAGGCGGCGATCGACGCGCCGCGCTGGCTGCTCGGGCGGACCTGGGGCGACCAGAGCACCACGCTAAAGATCGAGGCGGGGTTCGACCCCGCCTTGTACGAGCAACTGCGCGCGGCAGGCCATGCGGTGGAGACCGTACCCGGCTGGTCGTCGATGATGGGCCATGCCGGGGCGATCCTGCGCCATCCCGGCGGCCTGCTGGAAGGCGCGACCGATCCGCGCAGCGATGGGATGGTGGCGACATGGTGAACGCATCAGGAGCCCGCGCGGCGGCCCGCTGCCTCGAACTGTCGCGCGCGCCCTATAGTGATGTGCCCGACGGGCTGTTTCGTGGTTGGCTGACCCCCGCCTATCGCGCCACGATCGAGCGGGTCGGGGCGTGGATGGAGGCGGCGGGCATGACGGTGCGCCGCGATGCCGCGATCAACTTGATCGGCCGCTATGAGGGGACGCGTCCCGACGCCCCCGCGCTGGTGATCGGCAGCCATCTGGACAGCGTCCGCGACGCGGGGGCCTATGACGGGCCGCTGGGCGTGATGCTGGGCATCGAATGCGTCGCCGCGCTCCAGGCCGAGGGACGGCGGATGCCCTTTGCGATCGAGGTGATCGGTTTCGGCGACGAGGAGGGCTCGCGCTTTCCCGCCGCGATGCTGGGCAGCCGCGCGGTCGCGGGCACGCTGCCGCCCGGCGCGGCCGACATGGCCGATGCCGGGGGGATCACCATCGACGCCGCGCTGCGCGACTTCGGCAGCCGGGCGGATGCGCTGACCATGGCGGCGCGCGCGCCGGGCACGCTGCTCGCCTATCTGGAGGCGCATATCGAACAGGGCCCGGTGCTGGAGGCCGAGGGGCTGGCGCTGGGCACCGTGACCGGCATCGCGGCGCAGCTGCGGCTGGAGGTGACGGTGACGGGCTTTGCGGGCCATGCCGGGACGGTGACGATGACGCTGCGCCGCGATGCGCTGGCCGCCGCCGCGCGGATGGTCTCGGCGATCGAGGACATTGCGCGCGCCGACCAGTCCGAGCTGGTGGCGACGGTCGGGCGGATGGCGGTCGCGCCGGGTGCGGCGAACGTCATTGCGGGCGAGGTGCGCTTCACCGTCGACATTCGCGCGGGGACGACCGACCGGCGTGACCGGGCCGCCGCCGCGATTCATGCGGCGATGCAGGCCATCGCGCGCGACCGCGATGTCGCGCTGTCGGTCGCGACGATCCACGACCTGCCCCCCACGCCCTGCGATCCGCGGCTGATGAACCTGCTGGACGCCGCGATACTGGCGACCGGGCAACCCGCCCGGCGGTTGATGTCGGGGGCGGGGCATGACGCGATGGCGATGGCCGCGCTCGGCCCCGTCGCGATGCTGTTCCTGCGCTGTGCCGGGGGGATCAGCCATCACCCGGCCGAGCATGTCGATCCGGCCGATGCCGATGCCGCCCTGGCCGCGATGCGCGGCTTTATCGAGCTTTTGGGAGAAGATGATCGTGACGCCTGACCTGTTCGGTGAGATCGACCCGCCGCAGCGCCTGTTGATGGGGCCGGGGCCGGTCAATGCCCATCCGCGCGTGCTGCGCGCGATGAGCGCCGATCTGCTCGGCCAGTTCGACCCGGAAATGACCGGGTACATGAACCAGGTCATGGCGCTCTATCGGCCGGTGTTCGGGACGGAGAATCACTGGACCTTCCTGATCGACGGTACCGCGCGCGCGGCGATCGAGGCGTCTTTGGTGTCGCTGCTGGCGCCGGGCGACCGGCTGCTGGTCATCGATTTCGGCCGCTTCGGCCTGCTCTTGCAGGAGATCGGCGAGCGGATCGGCGCGCGGGTCGAGCGGCTGTCGGTGCCCTGGGGGGAGACGGTGCCGCTCGACGCCATCGCCGAGGCGATCGCGCGCGTCGAACCGATGGTCGTCGCCTGCGTGCACGGCGATACCTCGACCACCATGGCGCAGCCGCTCGACGGGGTAGGGGCGCTGGTCCGGGCGGCGGGGGCGTATCTCTATGTCGACGCCACCGCGACGCTGGGCGGGATGGAGATCGCCACCGACCGCTGGGGCGCGGATGTCGTGACCGGCGGCTTGCAGAAATGCCTGGGCGGTCCGTCGGGCTCGGCCCCGATCACCATCTCGCCGCGCGCCGCCGAGCGCATCCTTGGCCGTCGCCATGTCGAAAAGGGCATCCGCCGCGACGACATCGTCGATGCGGGCGGCGTGCGCATCGGGACCAACTATTTCGACCTCGCCATGATCATGGACTATTGGTCGGAGAAGCGGCTGAACCACCATACCGAAGCCACGACGATGCTCTACGGCGCGCGCGAATGTGCCCGCGTCGCACTGGGCGAGGGGCTGGAGGCGCGGTTCGCGCGCCATGCGGCGGCGGGCCGGGCGGTGGTGGCCGGGGCCCGCGCGCTGGGGCTGGAGGTGTTCGGCGACGACCGCTTCCGCATGACCAACGTCACCGGCATCCATATCCCGCAGGGCGTCGACGGCGAGCGGGTCCGCACCCGGATGCGCGAGGATTTCGAGATCGAGATCGGCACCGCCTTCGGCCCGCTCCAGGGCAAGGTCTGGCGGATCGGCGCGATGGGCTACAACGCGATGAAGCACAAGGTGCTGCTGACGCTGGCCGCGCTGGAGGCGGTGTTGCGGGCGGAGGGGTTGGTGTTGCCCGCCGGCGCCGGGGTCGATGCCGCGCTCGAAAGCTATGCGGCATGACCGCGCGGCGCGACCTGATCGGCTATGGCGCGACGCCGCCCGATCCCCGCTGGCCCGGCGGCGCGCGCGTCGCGGTGCAGTTCGTCGTCAATGTCGAGGAAGGCGCGGAGAACAGCGTCCTGAACGGCGATGCGGGGTCGGAGGCATTCCTGTCCGAGATGGTCGGCGCGGTCAGCCATCCCGCCCGCGCCATGGCGATGGAAAGCCTGTACGAATATGGCGCGCGTGCCGGGTTCTGGCGGCTGCACCGCCTGTTCGCCGAGCGGCAGGTGCCGGTGACGGCCTTCGCGGTCGCCACCGCCATGGCGGCCAATCCGGCGACGGTCGACGCGATGCTGGCCGCCGATTGGGAAATCGCCAGCCACGGCTATCGCTGGATCGACTATCAATATGTCCCGCCCGAGGTGGAGCGCGCGCACATCGCCGAGGCGATCGCCCTGCACACCCGGCTGACCGGCACCCGGCCGCTCGGCTGGTATCAGGGGCGGACCTCTCCCACTACCGCCGCCTTGGTCGCGGCCGAGGGCGGGTTCGTCTATGACGCGGACAGCTATGCCGACGACCTGCCCTATTGGGATCGTCGCCACGCCGAGGCGAATGGCGGGCGGGCGCAACTGATCGTGCCCTACACGCTCGACGCCAATGACATGAAGTTCGTCGCCTATAACGGCTTTGCCGATGGCGAGCCCTTTTTCCGCTATCTGCGCGACACGTTCGAGCAGTTGCGGGCCGAGGGCGGGCGGATGATGTCGGTCGGCCTGCACGGCCGCATCGGCGGTCGCCCGGCCCGCGCGGCGGCGCTGGCCCGCTTCGTCGACCATGTCATCGCCAGCGGCGACGCCTGGATCGCGCGCCGCATCGATATCGCCCGACACTGGAAGGAGGTGCATCCCGCATGATGCCCGAAATGATCATCGACGATCCCCAGGTCGTGGCCGAGGTGACGGCCGCCTTCCACGCCTATGAAGCCGCGCTGATGGCCGATGACGTGCCAGCGATGGACCGGCTGTTCCACGATCATCCGACCACCATCCGCTACGGCGTGGGCGAGGTGCTGTACGGCGCCGACGCCATCCGCGCGTTCCGCAAAGGGCGCGGCGGGTCGCCGCAACGTCGGCTGGGCATGGTCGCGATCCACAGCTTCGGCCGCGACCATGCCACCGCCAATGCCGAGTTCTTCCGCGACGGCGACACGCGACGCGGACGCCAGAGCCAGAGCTGGGTCCGCTTCGCCGACGGATGGAAAGTCGTCGCCGCGCATGTCTCCATCGAGGGAGCGGGATCGTGACCGATTTCAATAGCCTGTCGGACGCCGCGTTCGTCGCACGCTATGCCAGCGTGGTCGAGCATTCGCCCTGGGTGGTGGAGCGCGCGGCGGCGCGGCGGCCCTTTGCCGATCTGGCGGACGGGATCATGGCGGCGCTGGCCGCCGCCACGCCCGAGGAACGCCTGTCGGTGATCCGCGCGCACCCCGAACTGGCCGGACGCGCCGCGATCGCGGGCACGCTGACCGAGGAGTCGCGCAGCGAGCAGGCCTCGGCCGGGCTCGACCGCATGACCCGCGAAGAATTCGAGCGGTTCCACGCGCTGAACGCCGCCTATCGCGAGCGGTTCGGCTTTCCCTTTGTCATCTGCGTCCGGTTGACCGACCGGGCGGGCATATTGCGCGCCATGGCCGAGCGGCTGGCGCATGACCGCGAGGCAGAGATCGCGACCGCCCTGACCGAGATCGGCCATATCGTCCGCCTGCGACTGGAGACCCTGTCATGACCCATCCCATCGGCCTGGCCGCGCTGGCGGAGCAGGTTGCGCACGATCTGGAACGCCTGGCGCATGGCGGCCCCGCCTGGACCCGGCCGCAAAGCGATGCGGAGGGGCATGTCCATGACGTCATCATCATCGGCGGCGGGCAGAGCGGGCTGGGCGCCGCCTTCGGCCTGATGCGCGAGCGGGTGTCCGACATCCTGGTGCTGGACGAGAATCCGGCGGGCTATGAGGGGCCGTGGGACACCTATGCGCGGATGATGACGCTGCGCACGCCCAAGCATCTGACCGCGATCGACATGGGTATCCCCTCGCTGACCTTCCGCGCCTTCTGGGAGGCGCAGCATGGGGCCGAGGGGTGGGCGGCGCTCGACAAGATCCCCCGGCGCGACTGGATGGCCTATCTGCGCTGGTATCGCGCGGTGCTGGACCTGCCGGTGCGCAACGAGGCGCGGGTCACGCTGATCGAGCCACTAGGCATACAGGGGGCGGGTGGGCGGTTCCGCGTGCATCTGGCGGACGATGCGCCGCTGCTGGCGCGCAAGGTGGTGCTGGCGACGGGTATCCAGGGCGGCGGCCACTGGCATGTTCCCGCCATGGTGCGCGAGCGCGTGGACCCGAGCCGTTATGCGCATACCTCGGCGGCGATCGACTATGCCGCGCTTGTGGGCAAGCGGATCGCGCTGCTGGGGGCGGGGGCCTCGGCGTTCGACAATGCCCATGCAGCGCTGTCCGCGGGCGTGGCGGAGGCGCATGTCTTCGTCCGTCGACCCGCGCTGCCGCGCGTCAATCCGATCCGGCATATGGAGCGCAGCGGCATCGTCGGGCGCTTCGCGGCGCTGGACGATGAGGCCAAATACCGGATGATGGTCGCCTTTTTCGACCGCAGCCAGCCGCCGACCAACGACACCTTCGACCGCGCCTCGGCGCTGCCGGGGTTCCAGCTGCATCTGGGTACGCCCTGGCTCGACGTGGCCGACAGCGGCGAGGGGGTCGCGGTGACGACGCCGCGCGGGACCGAGACGTTCGATTTCCTGGTCCTGTCGACCGGCCTCGTCACCGATCCGGCGCTCAGGCCGGAGCTGGCGCTGGTCGCGGACGGCATCGCGCGCTGGTCCGATCGCTATCGCCCGGCGGACGGGGCCCATCCGCTGATCGACGCGCATCCCTATCTGGGGCCCAATTTCCAGTTCCTGCCGCGCGAGCCAGACCAGGCGGCGGCGCTGCACGGGCTGTTCGCGTTCAACTATTCGGGGCTGATCAGCCTGGGCCTGTCCGCCTCGGCGCTGTCGGGGCTTCGCCATGCGCTGCCCCGGCTGGTCGCGGGGGTCGCCGACCAGCTGTTCCTCGACGACCGCGATGCGATGATGGCGGCCTATCTGGATTATGACGAGCCCGAGTTCGTCGGCTCCTGGCCGCGCCGGGAGGCGGCGGCATGAGCGCGACCCTTTCCACCCATGTCCTCGACACGGTGCGCGGCGGTCCGGCGGCGGGGGTGGCCGTCACCCTGTTCGACGGGGAGGGCGCGCCCTTGTTCGAGGGAGTGACCGATGCGGACGGGCGCTGCCCGGCGCTGGCGGCCTTGCGCCTTTCGCCGGGACGTTACGCCCTGCGCTTCGCGGTCGCGGACTATTTCCGGGCGGCCGGGGTGGCGTTGGCCGATCCGCCCTTTCTGGACCGGGTGACGATCGACTTCGGCATCGCCGGGGCGGGGGGGCATTATCATGTGCCGCTGCTCGTCTCCCCCTACAGCTATTCGACCTATCGGGGCAGCTGAGCCCTCTGTTTTCGTACCGGAGTGACGTGATGATCCGCCGCCTGCTCGCGACCATCGAACCCTATGTGCTGATGCTGTTGGCGACGGTGCTGATCGCGACATTGCTGCCGCCACGCGGGGTCGGCGTGCGGTTCTTCGACATCGCCGCCGATACCGCGATCGTCGCCTTGTTCTTCGTCCACGGGGCCAAGCTGTCGCGTAGCGCGCTGCTGGCGGGGGCGCGGCACTGGCGGTTGCATGCGGCGATCCTGGCGACCAGTTTCGTGCTGTTCCCGCTGCTGGGCCTGATCCTGGCGGGCAGCGGGCTGGTCGCGCCGAACCTGGCCACGGGGCTGTTGTTCCTGACCCTGTTGCCCTCGACGGTGCAATCCTCGATCGCCTTCACCGCGATCGCGCGCGGCAATGTCGCGGCGGCGGTGTGCAGCGCGTCGCTGTCCAACCTGCTGGGCATCGCCGTCACGCCAGCACTGGCCGCCTTGCTGCTGCCCGGCACCGGCGGGGTGGCGCTGTCGTTCGACTCGGTGCGCACCATCGTGCTGCAACTGCTGGTGCCCTTCGCGGCGGGGCATTTGCTGCGGCCGTGGATCGGCGATTGGATCGCGGCGCGCAAGCGGCTAGTGACCACGCTCGATCGCGGGTCGATCCTGTTGGTCGTCTATACCGCATTCGGCGCGGCGGTGAGCGAGGGGCTGTGGTCGCGGGTCGGGGCGGGGGAACTGGCGGCGCTGGTCGGCTGGTGCGCGCTGCTGCTGGCGCTGGTACTGGCGCTGACCGGCGTGATGGCGCGCGCGATGAAGCTCGCCCCGGCGGATGCGGTGGTGATGCGCTTCTGCGGCTCGAAGAAGAGCCTGGCGACCGGCGTACCGATGGCGGGCGTGCTGTTCCCGCCCGCGCAGGTCGGCGTCGTCCTGCTGCCCGTCATGGTCTTTCACCAGTTGCAGCTGATCGCCTGCGCCTTTCTCGCCCGGCGGCTGGCCGACGCGGCGGACGCCCCGATGCCGGTCGCGCCTATGTCTCCAGCCGCGCAAACTCTTCCTTGAGCATGTCGACGAAGCTGCTGAGATAGATGGGCAGCACCCGCCCGCGTTGCAGCAGCATCGACACGCTGGCCGGGCGGACGATCCCCTCGGCCAGCGGCACCCAGCACAACTCGCCCGCCGCCAGCTCGCGCTCCAGCCCGATGCGCGACAGAAAGGCGATGCCGATCCCGGCACGGACCAGGTTCTTGAGCGTGTCGACCCGCTCCACGGTGGCGACCCGCTTCAGCGGTACGTCGCTGGCGTCGAACAGGTCGTGGAGTACGCTCTGCTTCAGCCAGTCGTCGTTCGGCGTCACGACCGGATGCGGAATGCAGTCGGGCAGCGTCACCCGGTCGAGCGCGGCCAGCGGATGGCCCGGCGGCACGATGACGCCGATCGGCGTCTGGACATGCGCGACGGTCGCAGTACGCGGGGTGCCGGTCAGGTCGAAGGCGCAGATGACGTCCGCCTCCTTGGCCAGCAATTCCGCCTTCACCCGGTGATTGCCCCCCGCCAGCAGCGAGAATTCGATCAGCGGATAGCGTTCCTGATGGCGGGCGATGGCACGGGGGACGATCTGGTCGGCCAGGCTTTCAGCGGCGGCGATCCGGATCACGCCGCGCTCGCCACCGCGTAGACGCAGCATGTCGTGATGCAGCGCGACGCTCTCGCGCTTCCAGCGCCGGATATAGCCGAGCAGCGCCTCGCCCGCCGCCGTCGGGCGTATCCCGCGCGGCATCCGGACGAACAGCTGGACCTGAAGCTCGTCCTCCAGCTGCAATAGCTGCCGATTGACCGCCGAGGATGCGATGTTCAGCGTTTCCGCCGCCTTGCGGATCGAACCCTGGCGGATCGCCTGGTCGAAATAGAGCAATCCCGTCTTGATCAGGACCATCGTCGCCCCTTGTCCCGTCTGGCCGCTGGCGCGCCGGTCATCCGCAAATGGTGGGATATTGGCAAGCATAATGTGGCCGCTGCCGCGCCGACCCGGGATGCGGGGCATGGCGGCGGCCCGGTGGTACGACGATCATTGGTACAGTCGCGGGTTCGGGCCGGGTGCGGGGGGCGGTGCTGCGGCCCGTTTTTATCCCTCTCCCTTCTGCGAGGGGCGAGGGAAAGACAAATGTCGATCCAGTCCCAGGCGTCGCGCTTGGCGCCGGAACGGCTTGCCGGTGGCGCGCCGGACGATAGTGTCTCGCCCGAACCGCAGCGGAGGGTGAAGCGTGCCACGGATGAACGAACGACGCGCGGTGCTGCGTAACGCGATATTGCTGCCTGCCGCCGGCTGGGGTGCCGCGCATGGACGCTTGCTCGCCGAGGCGTCGAATCCGGGGGCGGGGCCGGGTATCGCACTGGCGCTCGCCAGACGGCGGGCCGTGCAGATTTCGGACGTCCGTTACGATCTGGCATTCGACGTGACTGCGTCGGACAAGGCGAGCGGTAGCGTCGCCATCGCCTTCCAGCGTAAGGCCAGGAGCGGCGACCTGATCCTCGACTTTCGGGGATCGGTACTTACGGATCTGTCGATCAACGGTCGCCCCGCGCCGGTCGAGGGGCGGCGTGACGGCCATCTGGTCCTGCCCGAGCCGCTGTTGCGGACGGGCGCGAACCGCGTCAACGCCCGGTTCGAGACGCCGATCGCCGCATCCGGCGCGGCGATCATCCGCTATCACGACGACAAGGACGACCAGACCTATCTCTACACGCTGCTCGTCCCTTCCGACGCCAATCTGCTGTTCCCCTGTTTCGACCAGCCCGACCTGAAGGCGCGCTTTCGCTGGACGATCACGGCGCCCGGTGGCTGGACGGTTATTGCGAACGGGCCGCTGGCCGCACGCGAGGCGGCGGGCGGCGCCACCCGCTGGCGCTTTGCCGAGACCGAGCCCATTTCGACCTATCTCGCCGCCTTCGCCGCCGGACCCTGGGCCAGCTGGACCTCCGCCCCGGCCGGCGACCGGGCGATCACGCTCTATGCCCGCGCCTCGCGCAAGGGCGAGGTTGATGCCGAGGCGCAGATCGCGACGAACCGCGCCGCCGTGCGTTGGCTGGCCGACTGGTTCGCGGTGCCTTATCCCTTCGCCAAGCTGGATCTGGTGCTCGCCCCCGCCTTTCCCTTTGGCGGCATGGAGCATGTCGGGGCGATCTTCTACAATGAGGATCGCTTCGTCTTCCGCGAGCCGCCGACCCTGCCGCAGCGTGTCTCGCGCGATGCGACCATCTATCACGAGATCAGCCATCAATGGTTCGGCGACTTCGTCACCATGCGGTGGTTCGACGATCTGTGGCTGAAGGAAGGCTTTGCCACCTATATGGCGGCGCGTATCCAGGCCGAGTTGCAGCCGGACAGCAATGCCTGGACGACCTTCCTGCTATCGACCAAGACCCCGGCCTATCGCGCCGATGCGACCAGTGGGACGCAGGCGCTGTGGCAGCCGCTCGACAATCTGGATGCGGCCAAGAGCAATTACGGCCCGATCGTCTACAACAAGGCGCCCGCCGTCATCAAACAGCTCGCCTTCCTGGTCGGCGAGGACGGTTTCCGGCGCGGGCTGCATGATTTCCTGAAGGCCCATGCCTATGGCAATGCCACCTGGCAGGAATTGCTGGGCGCGATCGGCAAGGCGTCGGGCGTCGATCTGGGCGCGTTCGGGCGGCACTATATGCTGCGCCCCGGCTTGCCGCGCGTCGATACCGATCTGCGCCTTGCCGGCGACAAGATCACCGCGTTGACGCTGAACCAGCGGCCGGTGCGGGCGCTGCCGGGCGATCCGGGGGGTGCCTGGCCGATGAAGGTGCGGGTGCGACTGGGCTATCACGACCGGGCGGACGTCATCCTCGACGCCGCGTTCGACGGGCGGAGCGCGACCGTCGCAGGCGCGGCGGGGCTGCCGGTGCCCGACTATGTCTGGGCCAATGACGGCGACCAGGGCTATGGCCTGTTCCTGCCAGACGATCGCACCGTCGACTGGATCGTCGGCCATGTCGGCACGGTCCGCGACACGCTGTTGCGCGCCATGTTGTGGAGCGCGCTATGGGATATGGTGCGCGACGTCCGTTTCGCGCCGGATCATTATGTCGCGGTGCTGCTCGACCATCTGCCCGGGGAGACCGACGAGCAGGTTTCGCGCACGATCCTGGGCCGGGGGGCCGCCGCACTCGACCTCTATCTGCCCGAGGGCAAGGCAGCCGGCCTCCGCCCGCGCTGGGAAGCCGCGTTGCTCGCCCGGATCGACGATGCGCGGCTGGGATACGGCCTGCGCAAGGATGCGCTCGACCGGCTGATCGCGACCGCGCGCAGCCCGCTGGCGCTCGCGCGGCTGCGCGACCTGCTCGCCGGGCGGGCCACCCTGGTCGGCCAGCCGGTCCGCCAGCCGACGCGCTGGGCGATCGTGCGGCGGCTGATCACCATCGGCGCACCCGACGCCACGGCATTGTACGAGGCCGAACGCCAGCACGACCAGTCGAGCGAGGCGGTCAAGGACGCCTTCGTCGCGCGCGCCGCGACCCCGGACGCCGCCGTCAAGGCGGCCTATTTCACCCGCTATTTCGACGACAAGACGCTCAACGAAGCCTGGGCGAGCGAGAGCCTGGGCGCGTTCAACGCGGTGGAGCAGGCCTCGCTGACCCGGCCCTTCCTGCGCCCGGCACTCGATCGGCTGGAATGGATCCGCCAGAATCGGCGCATCTTCTTCCTGCCCGGCTGGATCGACGCCTTTATCGGCGGACAGGTGGATGCGACGGCGCTGAAGATCGTCGACGATTTTCTGGCGACGCAAGCGGGCCTGCCGATCGACGTGCGTCGCAAGGTCCTGACCGCGCGCGACGAACTGGCGCTGACGGTGCGCATCCGGCAAGCGGCGGGGGCTGGAATGCCGACTGGCGGGACGAACGCTTTGGCGACATAGCGGCGCCATGCCATTCCTCCGCCTAGCGCCCTCCTGGCTGCGCCGTCGCGTCCGGTCGAGCGAGGCCAGCCTGGTCCTGCTGGCGATCGCGATCGGCGCCGGGGCGGGTTTTCTGAGCGTCGCGCAAGGGGCGGTCGCGCGATTGCTGCAGCATCTGCTGTTCACGCTGGACGACGAGCAAAGGCTGAGCGCGGCCGCCACCCTGTCCTGGCCGGCGGTGCTGGCGCTGCCCGCCGGGGGGCTGGCGCTCGCTGCATTCTCCTGGGCGACGCGGGCGCGGCGACGGCGGCTGGTCGACGCGGTGGAGGCCAATGCCCTGCATGGCGGGCGCATGTCCTGGTCGGACAGCCTGGTGATTTCGGGGCAGACGATCCTGTCCAACGGCTTTGGCGCTTCGGTGGGGCTGGAGGCGGCCTATGCGCAGCTTGGCGCGGGGCTCGCCTCGATCGCGGGGGGCTGGCTACGGCTGCGGCGGGGCGACTTGCGTGTGCTGGTCGGGGCGGGGACCGGTGCGGCGATCGCCGGTGCTTTCGGCGCGCCGCTTGCGGGGGCCTTCTATGCCTTCGAGATCGTGATCGGTGCCTATACGCCCGCCGCGATCGCGCCGGTGGCGGCCGCCGCGCTGACCGGCGTGCTCGTCGCGCAGATGCTGCACGCCCAGCCCTATATCGTCGATGCAGTGGCGGGCGAGGCTGTGCTGACCCATCATTATCTCGTCTATGCCGGATTGGGCGCGATCGCGGCAGGGCTGGGCATCGTCCTGATGCGTGCGGTCGCCGAGATGGAGAGCCTGGCCCGGCGCCTGCCGGTCAGGGCGGCGTGGCGGCCGGTGATCGGCGGCGTCCTGCTGATGCCGCTCGCGCTCTTGACGCCGCAAGTCCTGTCGGCGGGGCACGGCGCGCTGCATCTCGACCTGGAATATGGCCTGCCGCTGAGCTTCCTGGCGGCGATCTTCATCATGAAGAGTGCGGCGTCGGTGGTGTCGCTGGGCTTCGGCTTTCGCGGCGGGCTATTCTTCGCCTCGCTGTTCCTGGGCAGCCTGCTCGGGCATATCTATGCCGGGCTGATCGCCTGGGGCGCGGGCGCGCCGGTGATCGACCCGCAGAATGCCGCCCTGGTCGGCATGGCAGCGTTCGCGGTCGCGGTGGTCGGTGGGCCGATGACCATGGCCATGATGGTGCTGGAGGCGACGCACGACTTCTCGCTGGCCGGGGCGGCGATCGCGGCTTCGCTGGTCACCACGACGATCGTGCGCGAGACGTTCGGCTATTCCTTCTCGACCTGGCGGCTGCACTTGCGCGGCGAGACGATCAAGAGCGCGCGCGACGTCGGCTGGATGCGCACGCTGACCGCCGGGCGGATGATGCGCCGGGTCGAGCGCGCAACACCCGACCGCACGACCATCGCCGAGTTCCGCCGCGCCTTTCCGCTGGGCGCGACCAGCCGGGTGGTGTTGGTCGACGACCAGGATCATTATGCCGGGATCGTGCAGACCGCGTCGGCCTATGTCGACGGGCTCGATCCGGCCGAGGCGGTGGGGACGCTGGCCATCCACCGCGACCATGCGCTGCTGCCGGATGCGAACGTCAAGGCGGTGATGAGCGCCTTCGACGCCGCTGATGCCGATGAGATTGCGGTGGTGGGCGCGGATCGCGACGTGCTGGGCCTGTTGTCCGAACCCTATGTCCGCCGTCGCTATGCCGAGGAGCTGGACAAGGCGCAGCGGGAGTTGTTCGGCGAGCATTGAGGGAGGGGGGCGGGGCTGTCCGTCAGCCAACCATGGGGTGACTTCTGCGTCATGGTCGCGCGGCGATCTTGATTCGGCTCCGGCCCGCACGATGTGTGCGCCGCACGAATGGAGCATTTCGATGAACGCTGACGAACGCACCCTCCTGACCCGCTTCCTGGATGAGCTGTCCGCCGCACGCGCCGGGGCCAAGGACGGCGAGGCCGAGGCGATGATCGCGCGCACCCTGTCGGCCAATCCCGACGCGGCCTATCTGTTGGTCCAGCATGCCATCGTCGCGGACCAGTCGCTGCACGTCGCGCAGCAGCGTATCGCCGAGCTGGAGCGGCAACGGGCGCAGGCGGCCCCCGTGTCGTCGGGCAGCAGCTTCCTGCCGCCCCGCGCCAATGACGGCCCCTGGGGCGGTCGCCCGCAGAACGGCTATCAGGACAGCTATGCGCCGCCCCCGCCCGAGGCGCGGCCCGGCGTCTTTTCGGGTGGCGGTGGCCTGGGCAGCTTCCTGCGCAGCGCGGGCACCACGGCGGCGGGCGTCGTCGGCGGCGAGATGCTGTTCTCCGGCCTGTCCAACATGTTCGGCCATCAGGGTGGTGGCGGCATGTTCGGTGGCGGCCAGGGCTTCATGGAGCGGCCGGAAAACGTCACGATCAACAATTTCGGTGACGGCGACGACGATCGCGGATCGGGCGACTTCGATGATTATGACTCGTCGAACGACGACTACTGAACCCCTGGCGGGATAAAGCCTGACGCGCGGACGCCGTTAACCCGGCGTCCGCATCAGCCGTACGATATGGCCCAGGCTGCGCTTGCCGCCGCCCGCCAGCAGGCTGGCACGGAAGACTCGGCCGAGCAGCCAGATCTCGACCAGGATGAACAGCGCCAGCACCAGGCCCGATCCCAGCATCTCCCACAGCGGAATGCCGGTGCCCAGCCGAGCCAGCACGGTAAAGGGCGTGTAGAGCGGCAACCAGGTCAGCACCTCGACCCCCACGCCGCCCCCGTCACCGTGCAGCACTGCCTGCACCAACAGGGTGAAGGGCATCATGATGACCAGGATCACGGGCGTCAGATAGCCCTGCGCGTCGCGCATCGAATCGCTCATCGCGCCGATCACCAGGAACAGCATCGACACCATCAGATAGCCGGCGACGAAGAAATAGAGGATCGCCGCGATGCTGCCGACCGAGGATAGCGGCGCCAGCGCCGGGCGGATCATCTCGGCGATCTCGCCATGGGTGGCATAGGCGGCAAAGGCGCCGCACGCCGCCCAGGTCAGGATCATCGACAGGCCGACCGTCACCGTACCGACCAGCTTGCCGTACATCAGCTCGTGCGGCGACACGCAGGCCAGCACCGTCTCCAGCAGCTTGTTGCTGCGTTCCTCGACCGTACCCTGCAACATCCAGCTGCCCGACAGGACCAGCGACATCATCAGCACATAGGCGCAGGCGAGCGGCAGGATCGAGCGGACCATCACCCGCTCGCGCCCGCTGCCCTGCGGCGGGGTCGTGACCTGGATCGCCGGCGCGATGGCATCGGCCGTCGCCGCCATCCGGGGCGACAGGCCGCTGCCGGTCAGATAGCGGGTGCGCAGGTCGCGGGTCAGCACGGTCTGCACCGTCATCACGAAGGACGGGCGCGGCGTGCCGTTCGCCCAGAGCCGAACCGCGGGCGAGGGGCCGAAACCGGCGGGAATCAGCAGGACATAGTCGACCGGCTTGGCATCGGTGCCATCGGCCGGATGTAGCAGCGGCTGTAGCGCCGCGTCGATCGCCCCTGGCGCCGCATTCGCCACACCGGGCGGCGGCGGGACCAGGCGATAGCGCGGTTCCGGGGCCGTGAACGCGGCGGCATCCTCGGCGGAGAGGCGGGCGATGGCACGCCGCGCGCCCTCGACCCCGCCCTCGGCGGTGAAGCGCGCGACATCGGCGTCGCTATACCAGCGCTCTGGCTGGGCCCAGAGCGCGGCGGGGGCCGCCTTTTGCAGGTCGTGGCGACGGACATATTCGGCCAGATCGTCCAACGCCGCGCGCTGATCGTCCAGCGTCAGCCGCTGGCCAAGTGCGGCACCGGCCGCACCGCCCGCCTGGTCGACGATCATCACCGTCTCGGCGCCCGACTTGTCGACGAAGCGTGACGCGAGCGGCCCCACCGCAAAGGCGAGCGGCAGGATCAGCAACGTGACCCAGAAGCTGCGCGTCATCGCGATCTGGCGAAACTCGCGCGCGGCGATGAGCAGGATATGCTGGAGCATTAGCGTGCCTCCCCGCCGACGATGTGAAGAAAGGCCTCGTGCAGGCTGGCCCGGCGTTGTTCGAAGCGACGCAGCGCAAAGCCTTGCGCCGTGCAATGCTCCAGCAGGTCGCCGGGATCGCCGCCGGGCGCGAGATGGACGATCCAGTCGCTCCACGCCCCGTCGCTACCCGTTCTTTCGACCCGGATCACGCCCGGCAGCCCCTCGGGCGAATGGCGGGCGGACAGGTGCAGCGCGACCGGCAGCGTGTCGCGCGCTTGGTCCTGCGTCCCCTCGAACAGCTTGCGCCCGCGCGCGAGCAGCAGCAGCCGGTCGCACAGCCGCTCGGCATGTTGCATGACATGGGTGGAGAAGACCACCGCCGCCCCGTCGCGTGCGGCTTGGACGATCTCGTCCTCCAACAGGCTCTGGTTGACCGGGTCGAGGCCCGAAAAGGGCTCGTCCAGGATCAGCAGCCGGGGCCGGTTGATCACCGCCGTCGCCAGCTGGATATTCTGCGCCATGCCCTTGGACAGCTTGTCGACCGGCGTGCGCGCGAAATCGCCGAGGCCGAAGCGTTCGAGCAGCGTCTTGCCGCCGCTGCGGGCATCGGCGGCGGTCATGCCCTTCAACCGGCCGAAATAGACGATGGTGTCGAGCGCGGTCATCGCGCGGTACAGCCCGCGCTCTTCGGGCAGGAAGCCCAGCATCGCGCTGTTGCCGCGTCCCGGCGCGCGGCCCAGCACCGCGATCTGCCCCGAATCGGGGCGCAATATGTCGAGCACCATGCGCAGCGAGGTCGTCTTGCCCGCGCCGTTGCCGCCCAGAAAGCCGAATACCTCGCCCGGCGCCACCGCGAAGCTGAGATCGTCGACCGCGACGAATTCGCCGAAGCGTTTGACGACCTGATCCAGTCGAAGTGCGTCCACCCGCGATGTCCCCCAAAAGGCCCCCTTGCCCGACCGCAAGCCTAACGGGTGTATCGCCCGACTACAACGGCCGGGGCGGCGGAAGTCCGCGACCCCGGCCGTGTCGCCTCACCAGACGTGGACGCGCTTGTCGGCGGGCAGGTACAGCGCCTGGCCCGGCTCGACCTTGAACGGCCCGTACCAGGCGTCGAGATTGCGGACGGTCAGCACGCGCCAGGGGGCGGGGGCGTGAACGTCGGTGGCGATGCGGGCGCGCAGCGCCCGGTCGCGCATCTTGGTCCGCCACCCTTGCGCAAAGGCCAGGAAGAAGCGCTGGTCGCCGGTCAGCCCGTCGATGACCGGCGCGGGCTTGCCGTTGAGCGAGGCATGATAGGCCTCGTACGCGGCGGTCAGCCCGGCGACGTCGGCGATATTCTCGCCCAGTTCCTGCTCGCCGTTCAGGTGAAGGCCGGGCAGCGCCTCATAGGCGCTATACTGGTCGGCCAGGGCCTTGCCCGCCGCCTCGAACCGCTTGAGGTCCGCCGGGGTCCACCAATTGTGCAGCCGTCCGGTGGAATCGAAATCGGCGCCAAGATTGTCGAAGCTGTGGCTGATCTCATGCCCGATCACCGATCCGATCGCGCCGTAATTGGCCGCCGCGTCGAATTTCGGATCGAAATAGGGGCTCTCGAGGATGGCGGCGGGGAAGTTCAGCGCGTTCTGTAGCGGCAGGTTGACCGCGTTCACGGTCTGCGGCGTCATCCACCATTCGCTACGATCGACCGGCTTGCCCAGCTTCGACAGGTGATAGCGGTACATGGCCAGCCGGGCGCGCTGGGCATTGCCGACGGGGTCGTCGGCATGGACCTCGAACTTCGGATAGTTCCACCAATGGTCGGGATAGCCGACGCCGACCTTCAGCACGGCGAGCTTGGCGCGCGCCTCCTTCTTGGTCGCGGGCGCCATCCAGTCGAGCGCGGCGACCCGCCGGTCGAAGGCGGCGACGATGTTCGTCACCATCTGCTGGATTTCGGTCTTGGACGAGGCGGGGAAATAGCGCTGGGCGTAGATCTTGCCCACCGCTTCGCCCAGCGCGCCGTTGACCGCCGCGATCCCGCGCTTCTCGCGCGGCTGCTGCTGGGGCGTGCCGGTCAGGGTGCGGCCGTAAAAGGCGAACGACGCCGCGTCGATCGCCTTGGGCAGGACGCTCGTCATCTGGTTGATGCTGTGGAAGGCCAGCCAGTCCTGCCAGCTTTGCAGCGGTTCGCTGGCGACCAGCGCCGACAGCTTGGCGATCGCGTCGGGCTGCCACGCGATGAAGTCGCGCTGCGTGGCAGGCACGCCCGCCGCCGTCCAGAACGCAGCCCAGTCGATGCCCGGCGCGCGGGTATCGAAATCGGCGCGGGTCCAGGGATTGTCGCCCTTATGCGCATCCTGGCTGGCGATGATGTCGGCCTGGGCGACGGCGATCTTCGTCTCCAGCGCGAAGACGCGCTCGGCGCGGGCTTGCGGTTCGGAGAGTCCGGCCAACTGAATCAACTGGGTCAGATAGGCCTGATAGGCGGTGCGGATCTCCGCCATTTCGGGCTTGGCCGACAGATAATAGTCCCGATCGGGCAGGCCCAGACCACCCTGCATCAGATAGGGGACGTTGCGGGTCGGGTGGTTCAGGTCCTGGCTGACGAACAGGCCGAACAGGTCGTTGGTGCTGGCGTAATTGTTATTGTTGAACGGATCGGTGTCCGACCGCATCGCCGCGCCGATCGCGCGCGACAGGTCGCGCTTGTCGTGGATCGCGGCGATGGCGGCCAGGTCGCCCTGGATCGGCTTCAGCCCACGTGCCTCGATCCCGGCGGTGTCGACATAGGCGGCGTAATAGTCGGCGATCCGCTGCTGGTCGCTGCCGGGCTCACCCTTGGTGGCGGCGGCGCCCTTGATGATCGCGGCGGTGCGGGCCTCGGCGCGCAGCGACACTTCCAGGCCGACACCGATCGAAGAACGGTCTGCGGGAATCTCGGCGGTCTTGCGCCAGCCGCCATTGGCATAGTCGTCGAAATTGTCGCCCGGCTTCACGCTGGGGTCCATATAGGCCTTGTCGATGCCGGGCAGTGCGCCCGTTTGGGCCATGGCGGCGGTGGTGACGAGGAGGGCGGCGGCGAAGGCGTAGCGCTTCATGGTTGTCCTGCAATCCGATGATGTTGGCGCGGATGGAGAACCCGTCGCCTGTTGCTGTCAAGTGAACGGCCCGTCATCTTCCAGAGGCGTGGCGGGCGCGGAAGAGGTGGCGATCCTCGATGAGGTAGACGACCGCCAGTACGATCACGCCGATCGCCAGATAGCCGATGGCGAGAGGATAGGTGGTGCCGTTATAAGCCTGGCCGATCGCCGAGCCGACGATCACCGCGCCGATGCTGGTGATGAAGCCCTGGATCGAGGAGGCGGTGCCCGCGATATGGCCGACCGGCTCCATCGCCATCGCGCCGAAATTGGATCCGCACAGGCCGATGCAGGTCAGGCTGAGCGCCTGGAAGATCATATAGGTGACGAGCGTCTCCTGGCCCGCGACGATGACGCCCAGATGCAGCACCGACAGCGCGATCAGGCCCAGAAGCGCGGATTGCGAGATCAGCCGCGTGCCCAGCCGCTCGACCAACCGGCTGTTGGCGAAGGATGCGCAGCCCATCGAAAAGGCGCATAGCGCAAAGAGCAGCGTGAACCGCTCGCCCGCCTGGAAATGGTCGACAAAGACCTGCTGCGCCGACGAGACGAAGGCGATCACCCCGCCGAAGGTCATCGACGCGCAGACCGCATAGCCCGCCGAGAAGCGGTTGGTCAGGGTCAGCCGATAGGCGCCTTTCAACGAGGCCAGCGACAGCGGCGAGCGCCGCGCGACGGGCAGGGATTCGACCAGGCGAAGCGCGGACCAGGCCAGCACGAACGCCGCGAACCCGGCCAGGGCGTAGAAGATGAAGCGCCACGGCCCGAAGGCAAGCAGCCCTTGGCCCATGCTGGGCGCCATGATCGGCACCAGGAAGAAGATCATCTGCGCCACCGACAGCGTGCGCGCCATCTGGCGGCCCGAAAACCGGTCGCGCACGATCGCCACCGCCAGCACCCGCGTCGAGGCGGAGTTCAGCCCCTGCAACACCCGTGCGCCGAGCAGCGCGGCAAAGGTCTGCGACCCCGCCGCGAAGATGCTCGCGGCAACGAAGCCCGCCAGCGTGACCAGCAGGATCGGCCGCCGCCCATAACGGTCGGCCAGCGGCCCATAGACCAGCTGGCCCGCGCCGAAGCCCAGCATATAGATGGTGATGATCCATTGCCGGTGGTTGGCGGTCGTTATGTTCAGCTGATGCCCGATATCGGCCAGCGCCGGCAGCATCAGGTCGACGCCCAGCGCGTTGACCGCCATCAGCGCCGCGATGAAGGCGATGAACTCGCCCGCACCCATGGCCTTGCCCATGGCCTCGCTTTGCGTCCGTTCCGTCATGCGGGTCCGTCTAAGGTGGCCGGGGCGGCGTGGCCATGGCCAATTCCGTGCTTGCACCATTCCTCCCCTGGCAGGGGAGGTGGCTGGCCGAAGGCCTGACGGAGGGGTGTCACCCTCTCGATGGCGGGACACCCCTCCACCATGCTTCGCATGGTCCCCCTCCCCTTGCGGGGGAGGAATCATGTCCGGCATTGGAACGCCCCTCGACTTTGCGGGTGTCCGGCCCGACAACGGCTCCATGAACGATAGGGGAGAGGAGGGACGGCGGGTCAGTCGTTGGCGTCTGGCGGCGCTGGCGGGCGGCGACTTCGCGTTCAATCTCTATTGGCAGAGCGTCATGCTCTACCTGCTCTTCTATTATACCGATGCGATCGGGATCGGGGTGGAGACGGCGGCGGCCATCTATCTGGCGGCGTCGGTCTGGGACGGGCTGGTCAGTTTCTCGGTCGGGGCGCTGGTCGATCGCCAGGGCGGGGCGCGCCATTATCGCTGGGCGTTGATCGGGGGTGCGGTGCCGCTGGGGATGGCCTTCGCCCTCGCCTATGCGCCGCCGCCGGGCGTGGGCGATGCCCGGCTCGCCTTCGTGCTGGGCGGGCATCTGCTGTTCCGGGCGGCCTATGCGCTGGTCAACATCCCTTATCTGGCGATGTCGGCGCGGATCAGCCTGGACAGCCGCGACCGGTCCTTTGTCGCGGGCCTGCGGATGCTGGCGGGTACGGCGGCGGCGGTGCTGGTCGCGATCGGGACGGTGCCGATCGGCGGCGCACTGATGGGCGTCGATGGCGGCCCGCGCGTGTTTTTGGGCGCGGCGTTGCTGTTCGCGAGCATCGGCAGCGTGATCCTGATCGGCGTGGGCGCGAGTTTCCGCGACGAACTGATCGGCACCGCCAAGCCGCCGCCGCCCTCGATCCGCGTGTCGCTGGGCGCGGTGGCGCGCAACGGGGCGTTCCTGACCCTGGTGGTCGCGATGATGGCGATGATCGTCGCGACCACCGTGCTGGGCAAGTCGGTGCTCTATTATTTCAAATACCGGCTGCACGATGTCGCCGCCGGACAGCTGGCGCTGGCGTCGATGATGGCGGTCAGCGTGGTCGCGGTGCCCGCCTGGATGGCGCTGGCCCGGATGATCGGTGCCGTGCGGCTGTGGTTCGTCGCGGTCGGCTGTTGCGTTGCGGGGGTGCTGTTGTTCTCGCTGGTCGACCTGCAACGGGCGGGCGCGATGCAGGCCTTTCTGATCGGGATGCAGGCGGCGACCGTGGGGCTGCATTTCGCTTTCTGGTCGCTGTTGCCCGACACGATCGACCATGGCGAGCGGGTGAGCGGTATCCGGGTCGAGGGCACGGTCTTCGGCCTTGCCGCGCTGTTGCAGCGGGTGGCGATCGGGCTGGCGACGGTGCTGCTCGGGCTGGTGCTGGGGCAGGCGGGCTATGTCGCCAATGTCGCGCAGACGCCCGAGACGCTGGCCGCGATGCGCGGCCTGGTCGTGCTGGTGCCCTTGGGGTGTTTTCTGCTGTCCGGGCTGGCGATGGCGTTCAGCCCGTTGCGATCCTCGCCGGCACGGGGAGGTGGCGGGCCGAAGGCCTGACGGAGGGGGAGCGCCACGCAGCGCGTCGCTTGCGGCGCCCCCCTCCACCATGCTGCGCATGGTCCCCCGCCCCGCGAGCGGGGATGAATGTTACCGGACCAGATCGAACGTCCCGTGCGCGCCCGGGGCTTGTGCCGAGGGGGCGATCCACACGTCGAAGGTGCCGGGTTCGACCGTGGGGCGCAGGTCGGCCCCCAGGAATTCCAGCTGCGCGCGGGTCAGGTTGAAGCTGACCCGCTCGCTCTTGCCGGGGGCGAGCGCGACCTTGCGGAACGCCTTCATCTCGCGCACCGGCCGGGTGATGCTGGCGACACGGTCGCGAATATAGAGCTGGACCAGTTCCTCGCACGCCCGCGTGCCGGTGTTGGTGACGGTCGCCGACACGGTGATCCGCCCGTCCCAGGCGAGCGTCGCGGGCACATCGGCGGCGTCATAGCTCACCTTGCCATAGGTGAGCCCATGGCCGAACGGATAGAGTGCGGCATTGGGTGCGGTCCGCCACTGGGTCTTGTAAGGCTCGCGCGGACCGGCGGGCGCGGGGCGGCCGGTCGCCTTGTGCGCGTAATAATAGGGTTCCTGTCCGCTTTCATACGGGAAGCTCAGCGGCAGGCGACCCGAGGGGCCGACCTTGCCGAACAGGACGTCGGCGATGGCGTGGCCGGTCTCCGATCCCAGGAACCAGGTGACGAGAATCGCGGGCGCGTCCTTGACCGCCCCCTCCAGCGCGAGGCCGCGTCCGTTCTTGAGAAGGACGACGATCGGCTTGCCGGTCTTCGCCACCGCCTCGGCCAGCGCCATTTGCGGTGCGGGCACGGTAATCGAGGTGCGCGACTGCGCCTCGCCCGACATGGTTTCGCTCTCGCCGATCGCCAGCACCACGACGTCCGCTGCCTGCGCCGCCGCCACCGCCGCGTCGATGCCGCCGGGCAGCGCCTCTTCGACGCCCGAGCCCGGCGTGACCGTCACGTTCTTCGCGCCTGCATCGCGCAGGCCGGTGACGAGGTCGATCGCCTGGTTGTTGTCGCCATAGACCACCCACGGCCCGTTCAGATCGTGCTGGCCGCTGGCAAAGGGGCCGATCAGCGCGATCCGGCGGCTCGGGTCGAGCGGCAGCAGGTCGCCGTCATTCTTGAGCAGCACCATCGCCTTCTGTGCCGCCTCGCGCGACAGGGCGATGGCGGCCTTGGTCCGCGAGCGTGCCGTTTCGCGCTTACGGTCGATGCGGCGGAAGGGATCGTCGAACAGGCCCAGCATCTGCTTGACCGCCAGCACGCGCCGGACCGAGCGGTCGAGCACCTCTTGCGGCACCGCGCCCTCGCGCACCAGGCTGGGCAGGTGCAGCGCGTACAGGTTCGACTGCATGCTCATATCGACCCCGGCCAGGAAGGCGATGCGCGCCGCGTCCTTGCCGTCCTTGGCGAAGCCCGCCGCGATCATCTCCTCGTCGCCAGTATAGTCGGACACGATGATGCCGGGGAATTTCCACTCGTCGCGCAGCACCTGTTTCATCAGCCAGGGATTGCCGGTCGAAGGGATGCCGTTGATCTCGTTGAACGAGGCCATGCCGCTCATCGCGCCCGCGTCGAACCCGGCCTTGTAGGGCGGCAGATAGACTTCGCGCAGCGTCCGCTCGGACAGGTCGACGATATTATAGTCCAGGCCGCTTTCGGCCGCGCCGTACGCGGCGAAATGCTTGATGCAGGCCATCACCGCATCGTCGGCGGCCAGGCTCTTGCCCTGGAAGCCCTTGACGCGGGCGATGGCGAAGAGCTGGCCCAGCAACGGGTCCTCGCCCGCGCCCTCCATGGTCCGGCCCCAGCGCTGGTCGCGCGCGATGTCGACCATCGGGAAGAAGGTCCAGTCGATGCCCGCACCCGCCGCCTCGTAAGCCGCCATGCGCGCGGTGCGCATCGCCAGGTCGGGGTCGAAGCTGGCGGCCTCGGCGACCGGCACCGGGAAGATGGTGCGATGGCCATGGATGACGTCGGCGGCGAAGATCAGCGGGATCTTCAGGCGCGAATCGCGCATCACGGCGCTTTGCATCCGCCGCGCCATCTCCGCGCCATTGCCGTTGAACACGCCGGTCAGCTTGCCCGCGATGGCATCGTTCAACTGCCCCTCGAAGCCGGGGCCGTTGGACGGCGGGTTCAGCGCGGTGGCGATGCCGCCGCCCCAGGCGGCCGCGTTCAGCTGCAACTGCCCGGCCTTTTCCTCCAGCGTCATCTTGGCGAGGATCGCCTCGACCGAGGCTGAAAGGGTGGCGCCATCAGCCTGCGCCAGCAGCGCGCGCGCCGGGCTGGCGGCCCAGGCGGCAACGGCACCAGCACCCAGCAGGGCGGCACGCCGCGAAATATTGGTCTCGGACATCGACAAATCCTCCCCTGGGTCATACCGAACGTCGATAGTCTCTTGCTTCGACGTTTCGCGTTGACGCTCTCGTGTAACCGGTTACACAGACGGGGCGCGTCGCACAAGATGTGTCGCAAGCGACAGGACGGCCCGGCCATTTTCCGGGAAAGGGGAGGGGTGTGAGGCAGGCACCGGCCACGATCCGTGACGTGGCGCGCGAGGCGGCGGTATCGGTCGCTTCGGTTTCGCGCGCGATGAACGGGCATAGCAGCGTGCATCCCGACACGCGCGCGCGGGTGATGGCGGCGGCCCAGTCGCTCGGTTACGTCCCCCATGCGGGCGCGCGCAGCCTGTCGCTGTCGCGCAGCCATGCGATCGGCGTGGTGCTGCCCGACCTGCATGGCGAGTTCTTTTCCGAAATCGTGCGCGGCATGGACCGGGAGGTCACGGCACGCGGTTATCACCTGCTGCTCTCCAACATGCATGCCGATGCCGAACTGGCGGCGCAGGCGGTGCGGTCGATGCGCGGGCGGGTCGACGGGCTGATCGTCATGGCGCCGCAGCTCGATGCTGCGGGGCTGGACGACGCCCTGCCGCGCGACGTGCCCGCGGTGCTGGTCAATTCGCATCATGGCGAGGGGCGGGCGGCGTTCCGCATCGACAATGCGGCCGGAATCGCGGCGAGCGTCGCGCATCTGGTCGGTGCGGGGCGGCGCAGGCTGGTCCATGTTGCCGGCCCGTCGGGCAATATCGACGCCGAGGAACGTCGCCAGGGCTTCCTGTCCGCCATGGCGCGGCTTGTCCCCGACTATGAGCCGGTCGTGATCGAGGGCGATTTCCACGAGGAATCGGGTCTTGCCGCGGTCGCGACCCTCGAGGGGCTCCCGGTGGCCTATGACGGGATCGTCGCGGCGAACGACATGATGGCGCTGGGCGTGCTCAGCGCGTTGCGTATGCAGGGCGTGGCGGTGCCCGATGCGGTAGCGGTGACCGGCTTCGACGATATTCCGCTCGCCCGCTATCTGGGCCTGACCACGGTGCGCGCGCCGCTGGCCGAGATGGGCGCGCGCGCCGTCGCCCGGCTGGTCGACGCACTGGAGGGCGGGGCGCTCGACCGGGAGGCGCGGATCATCGCCACCGAATTGGTGATCCGTTCGACCAGTCCGGCGGCCGGACAGGCCTGATGATCCCGGCCCTGATGCTGGCCGCGATCGCCCCGGCGCAGAGCTATGCCAATCCGGTCGACATAGATTACCGCTATAATTTCGAGCAGGTGAACGAGGGCGTGTCCTACCGCACCGGCGCCGATCCGGTGATCGTGCGGTTCAAGGGCGCCTATTATCTCTTCCTGACCCTGGCCGATGGCTATTGGCGCTCGACCGACCTGGTCCATTGGCGCTTCGTCACGCCCAGCCGCTGGCCCGCGCAGGGCATCGTCGCGCCCGCCGTCACCTCGGACGGGGAGCGGCTGCTCATCATGCCGTCGATGACCGATCAGGGCACGATCTATTCCACCAGCGATCCGGCAAGCGGCAAGCTGGACTGTTTCGTCCGCCGGATGCCGATGCTGCCGGGCGCGGTGCGATCGGGGTTCGAGGATGCCATCAAGCCCGGCCAGGTGCCGCCCGGCCCCTGGGATCCCGACCTGTTCCAGGACGAGGACAAAAACTGGTACCTTTATTGGAACTCGTCCAACGTCTTTCCGATCTATGGCGCGCCCATCCGTTTCGCCGATGGCAAGATGGTCTATGGCGAGCCGCGCCGGTCCTTCATCCAGCTCGATCCCGCCCATCATGGCTGGGAACGGTTCGGCCAGGATCATAGCGGTACGCTGCCCAATGGCACGCCGATCACGCCCTTCATGGAGGGGGCGTGGATGACCAAGGTGGCCGGGCGCTACTATCTGCAATATGGCGCGCCGGGGACCGAATATAACGCCTATGCGACCGGCACCTATGTCGGCACCTCGCCGATGGGGCCCTTCACCTATGCCCCCTATAACCCGGTTGGCTACAAGCCCGGCGGCTTCGTGCAGGGGGCGGGGCATGGCAACACGTTCCAAGATGCCCATGGCAATTGGTGGAACACCGGCACACCCTGGATCGGCCTGAACTGGGCGTTCGAGCGGCGCATCGGCCTGTGGCCCGCCGCATTCGAGGCGGACGGACAGATGCGCGTGTCGACCCGCTTCGGCGACTTTCCGCACCGGATGCCGACGACCCGCGTGACCGACCCGGAATCGTTGTTCACCGGCTGGATGCTGCTATCCTATCGCAAGCGTGCCTTTGCCGCCGGCGCGGTGGCGGGGCATCCCGCCGATGATGCGACCGACGAGAATCCGCGCAGCTTCTGGCTGTCCCCCAGCAAGGCGCCGGGCGCGACGCTGACGCTGGACCTGGGCGCGATGAAGATGGTGCGCGCGGTGCAGGTCAATTTTGCCGATTACCAGGCGGGCCGCTTCGGCGATGCGCCCGACATCTATACCGAATTCCGGCTGGAGCAGTCGACGGACGGTCGGACCTGGCATCCGCTCGCCCGGACCGAGGCACCACGTCGCGACCGGCCCAACGCCTATTTCGCGCTGCCCCGCCCGGTGCGCACCCGCTATATCCGTTACGTCCACGGTCATATCGGCGGCGCGCATCTGGCGATCAGCGATCTGCGCGTGTTCGGCAATGCGGACGGTATCGACCCCGCCGCGCCGGACCTTTTGGCGGCCACGCGCGAGACGGACGGCCGCAACGCCCTGATCCGCTGGCGGCGGGTGCCGGGGGCGGTCGGCTATAATGTCCGCTGGGGCATAAGGCCGGACAGGCTGGCCCTGACCTATCAGGTCTTTGCCGACCGGGTCGCGGGCGGCGAGGCGGCGGCGCTGCCCTTGCGCGCGCTGACCGTCGGGCAGCGTTATTATGTCGCGGTCGAGGCGTTCGACGAGCACGGCGTCTCGCGCCTCAGCCAGGTTCGCGCAATGTGATCGGCGAGGCGCTTTTCGGGATCATATTTCTCGGCTGATCGTCCTTTGGTTCAGCTTGGCGTAGGATTGGGTGCGATAATCGCGCGCTGCTGCGACGACATTTGGACGAACAGGGGCTATCATACCGACATGACCGCATCGCTCTTTTCCATGAATCGCCCCGCCTTTGCCCGTTTTCTCGGCACGCTGGCGGCGGGTTCGCTGGTCGCGACCCCGCTGATGGCGCAGGTCGCGCCGCCGCCCGTGCTGGTGCCGCAGCCTGTTCCGCAGGCGACGCCGCCCGCCATCACCACGACGCCCGTCGCCCCCTCCGTTGCCGCCCCGGTCGCGATTCCGACGCTGGGCGAAGCGCAGGCGCGCCAGCTCGCCACGCTGATCGCGCAAGCCGAGGTGGCGCAGGGGTTGCGCCAGGGGCCGCCGCGCGACCTGTCGGGCCTGTCGTCCGCCGCGCTGGTGCGCGTGGCGCTCGACTATGCCCATGCGGTCCATGCCGGTCGGCTCGACGCCAGCGATTTCACCAAGGACTGGGGCATTCGCCCGCAGCCCTTCTACCCGGCCCCCGGCTTTGCCGATGCCGTGCGGCGCGACCGGCTGGCGGACTGGATCGCCTCGCTGCCGCCGCCCTATGCCGGCTATGACGCGCTGGTGAAGGGGCTGGCCCGCTATCGCGCGATGGCGGCGGCGGGCGGCTGGTCGTCGTTGCCCTCGACCACGATCAACTTCGGCGCGAGCGGGCCGCAGGTGCTGGCCCTGCGCAAGCGCCTCGCGATGGAGGACCCGGCGGTCAGCACGACCGGCGACCGGTTCGACGACGATCTGCTCGCGGCGGTCCGCCGGGCGCAGCGCCGCTATGGCCTGAACCCCGTGGGCACGGTCGGCACCCAGACGATCGCCATGCTCAACGTGCCGGTGTCGCAGCGCATCCGCCAGATCATGGCGAACATGGAACGCTGGCGCTGGCTGCCGCAGCAGCTGGAGGCCAAGCGGGTGCAGGTGAACATCGCCGCTGCCGTGCTGACCGTGTTCGATGGCGACAATCCGGTCATGTCGATGAAGGCGGTGACGGGGCGTCCGGGCAACGAGACGCCGATGCTGGTGTCGACGATCCGCAGCATCGTGCTCAATCCGCCATGGAACGTGCCCAGCTCGATCGCCAACAAGGAGCTGTGGCCCAAGGAGCGGGCCAATCCCGGCTATCTGAAGCGCGCCGGGTTTCGCGTGATCGACAATGGCGACGGCAGCAAGCGGTTGCAGCAATCGTCGGAGAAGAGCGCGCTGGGGCGGTACAAGTTCGACTTCCCCAACGACTTCGCGGTCTATCTGCACGACACGCCCGCCCAGTCGGGCTTTTCGAAGTTCGACCGGCTGGCCAGCCATGGCTGCGTCCGGCTGGAGAAACCGGCCGAGCTGGCGTCGCTGATGCTGAAGACCACGCCCGAATGGCAGCAGCCGCAGATCGACGCGACCATCGCCTCGGGCAAGACGGTGCGCGCGACCATGGCGGAGCCCGTGGCGGTCTATCTGCTCTACTGGACCGCCTTCGCCAATGCCGACGGGCAGGTGGGGTTCCGCGAGGATCCCTATGGCTGGGACGCGCTGCTGGCCAGCAAGATCGAAGCCCGCTCGGCCGAGCGGGCGCAATCGACCAAGGATTAAAAGGGGACCGATGATGAAGATGTCGAACAAGCGGGTGATGGCGCTGGTCGCGGCGGGGCTGTTGCTGCCGGCGCTGGCGGGCTGCTCGCGCTCGTCGGAGGATCCGCCCGTGCCGGTCGAGAACGACACGCCGGCGGTGGAAGAGAATATGGCCATGCCGGAGGGCACGCCCGTCATGACCAATGCGGTCGAGGCCGCGCCGGTCAACATGGCCGAAGCCGCCGCGCCCCCGCCGCCGCCCGAGCGCAGCCAGGACCAGCAGATGATGGACGACGCCTCGGCCACCGGCATGACCGCTCGCGTCCAGCGCACGCCCGGCGACGCACCGGCGGATGAAACCACCACGCCCAAGGACGGGCAGTAATCCCAATCCTCCCCAAGCTCTGCTTGGGGAGGGGGACCGCCGCGAAGCGGTGGTGGAGGGGCATGAGCATTGGCCGAGGGCAACGTCGCTAGCGGTGACACCCCTCCGACGGCCTGCGGCCGCCACCTCCCTTGCAGGGGAGGAATTAGCGGTCGATGCCCTCGATCAGCGCCACACGCTGTGCCTCTGTCGGCTGCCAGCTTCCCGCCATCGAGCCCTGCGCCCCGAATAGCGCGTCGACTACCGACGCGGCATCGCCTTTGGCCCACAACCCGGCCAGCTCCGCCCGGCGTGGATCGGGGGATGCGTCGTTCCCCGTGCGGATGAAGCGCAGCCATGCTGCCAGCGCGGTCAGCGTCGCAGGCGCATCCCCGCCATGCGCGGCGAGCGACGACAGCCAGCGCGGACCCACTTTTTGCGAGCCGTCGCTGGCGATCTGCGACAGGCGGTGCTCCAGCGTCGCATTGGCGAAGCGCGCGAGCAGCGCATCGGCATAGGGATCGAGCGCCTGGCCCGGCGCGGCGGCGAAGCTGGTCGCGGCCTCGGTCCGCATCAACGCCTCGACGATCGGACGGATCGCGGGATCGGCGACCGCCTGGTGAACGAATGCGTGCCCGCGCTCCAGGCCCAGATAGGCGAGTGCCGAATGCGCGCCGTTCAGCATCCGCAGCTTGGCGGTCTCATAGGGGGCGACATCGGCGACGAACTGCGCGCCCCGGACTTCCCAGCGGGGGCGGTCGCCCGCAAAATCATCTTCGATCACCCATTGGCGATAGGGTTCGGTGATGACGGCGGCCTCGTCGCGCATCCCAAGCAACGCCTCCACCCGCGCCCGGTCGGCATCGGTGACGGCGGGGACGATCCGGTCGACCATGGTGTTGGGGCAACGCCAGTCGCGCTCGAACCAGTCGCGCGCCGCGCCCTGGCCCTGATGGTCGAGGAACGCCGCGACACCGGCGCGCAGCACCCGGCCATTGTCGGGCAGATTGTCGCAGCTCACCAGCGTCAGCGGCCCGAGCCCCGCCTTCGCCCGCGCCACCACCGCCTGCGCCAGATGGTGATAGATACTGTTCCCGTCCGCCTCGATCCCCGCCAGATCGGTCGCGCCGTCAGGGCGCCGCCAATAGCCCTTCTCGGTCACGGTCAGCGTGACGATCCGCGTATCGGGCGCGGCGAGCAACGCGGCCAGCCGGTCGGGCGTCCTGGCCGCGACGGTCACTTCGCGGATCGCCCCGATCAGGCGAACGGCCTCGCCCTCGCTCGACCGTTCGGTGACGGTGTAGAGCCCGTCCTGCGGCGCCATCTGGTCATGCACGCCCGCCGAACGCAGCGACGCGCCCGCAATCGCCCAGTCACGGTCGCCCGCCGCCATGGCGTCATCGGTATAGACGGCCTGATGCGCGCGGTGGAACGCGCCCAGGCCCAGATGGACGATCCCGATCCGCTGGCTCGCCCGGTCGTAACCAGGCCGTGCGACGCCATCGGGCAGGGCGGCGGCGGTGCCCTCGCTCAGCCGGGTCACAGGCGATACGCCGCGCGGACCAGTCCGCCCGTCAGCGCATGGGCCAGCTCGACCGCCTCATCCTCCTCCAGCCGATGCTCGGCGACCAGGCGTGCTAGGAAGCTGCAATCGACGCGCCGCGCGACGTCGTGCCGCGCCGGGATCGACAAGAAGGCGCGGGTGTCGTCGTTGAACCCGACCGTATTGTAGAAGCCCGCCGTCTCGGTCGTCATCTCGCGGAAGCGGCGCATCCCCTCCGGGCTGTCATGGAACCACCAGGCGGGGCCCAGCTTCAGGCAGGGATAATGCCCGGCCAGCGGCGCCAACTCGCGCGCATAGACGCTCTCGTCCAGCGTGAAGAGGATGATGGTCAGGTCGCGTTCGTTGCCGACCACGTCGAGCATGGGTTTCAGTGCATGGACGTAATCGGTGCGCATCGGCATGTCCGCGCCCTTGTCGCGACCATGGCTGGCGAACAGGCCGGCATTATGGTTGCGGAAGGATCCGGGGTGGATCTGCATCGTCATGCCGTCCGCGACGCTCATCTTCGCCATCTCGGTCAGCATCTGCGCGCGGAAGAGTTCGGCGTCCGCAGGCGTCCAGCTGCCGCCGACGATCTTGGCGAACAGCGCCTCGCACTCAGGCTTGGACAGGTTCGCGGTCGCGGCCGTCGGATGGCCGTGATCGGTCGCGGTCGCGCCCAGCGCCCGGAAGGCGGCGCGGCGCTTGGCATGGGCGGCGAGATAGCCGGACCAGCCATACACATCCTCGCCGGTCAGTTCGGCGAAGCGCTGCATCGCGCCCGCGAACTGCTCATGCTCGACATCGATCACGCTGTCGGGACGATAGGTGGTGATGACACGCCCCTGCCAACCCGAATCCCGGATCGCCTGGTGATGGATCAGCGGATCGTCGGCGCCTTCGGTGGTCGCCAGGCATTCGATGCGGAAGCGCTCGAACAGCGCGCGGGGGCGGAAGGCGGGGGTGGCCAGCGCCTCGCCGATCGCGTCGAAATAGCGGTCGGCGGTCGCCGCCTCCAGCGCCACGTCGAAGCCGAACACCTCGGCAAAGACATGGTCGAGCCACATGCGCGACGGCGTGCCGCGGAACAGGTGGTAGTTGGCGGCGAACAGCTTCCACGCCGCGCGCGGATCGGTCGTCGGACGGCCGCCGCGATGCGGAATGCCCAGATCGTCCAGCGCGATGCCCTGGCTGTAGAGCATCCGGAAGACATAATGGTCGGGCGCGAGCAGCAGGTCGCTGGCATCGCGCCACGGCTCGTCGGTGGCGAACCAGCGCGGATCGGTATGGCCGTGCGGGCTGACGATCGGCAGGTCGGCCACTTCGGCATAGAGCGTCCGCGCGATCCCGCGCGTCGTCGGATCGGCCGGGAACAGCCGGTCGGGGTGCAGTTCCAGCGGCCGGGTCATGCGGTCAGCTCCAGTTCGGCGGCGCTCGTCTTTTGGCTCAGGCCCAGCATATGCACGATCCCGCGCTCCAGCCCGCGCAGTTCGGCCAGGCCCCGCATCCGGCCGAGCAGCGAATAGCCCGGATTGGAGCTGCGATGCAGGTCGTCCATCATCCGATGGCCATGGTCGGGGCGCATCACGATCGCGCGACCCTGGGCATGGGAGATTTCGACGATCGCCTGCACCACCTGGGTCATGCGGGCATGGCCGCCCAGATGCTCGGCCTCATGGAAATTGCGCTCGCCCGCTTCCCAGCCGACCGAGCGGAGGTGGAAGAAGTCGATCCGGTCGGCAAAGCGCCGGACCATGGCGGGCAGGTCGTTGTCCGGCCGCGCGCCGAACGACCCGGTGCAGAAGCAGAGCCCGTTCGCCAGCGACGGCACGGCGGCGTAGAGATGCTCCAGATCCTCCGCCGTGCTGACCACGCGCGGCAGGCCGAAAATGGGGAAGGGGGGATCGTCCGGGTGGACGACCAGGGTGATCCCGACCTCCTCGGCGATCGGGCAGACCGCGCGGAGAAAGGCGATATGGTTGGCGCGCAGGGCCTCGGCATCGATACCCGCATAGCTGTCGATCGCGCGCAGGAAGGCGGGCGAGTCGAAACTCTCCTCGCTGCCCGGCAGCCCGGCGATGATCGTGCGCTCCAGCCTGTGGCGCTCTTCCGCGCTCATTTCGGCGAAGCGCTGGGCGGCGGCGGCGCGGACATTGTCGGAGTAATCCGCCTCGGCCCCCGGCCGCTTCAGGATATGGATGTCATAGGCCGCGACCGCTGCCCATTCGAAGCGCAACGCCGTCGCGCCGTCGGGCAGTTGCCAGTCCAGATCGGTCCGCGTCCAGTCGAGCAGCGGCATGAAATTATAGGTGACGGTACGCACGCCTTCGGCCGCCAGGTTGCGCAGGCTGTCGCCATAGGCCTGGACCAGTTCGTCGGTCAGTTCGCCACGCTTGATCGCGTCATGCACCGGCAGGCTCTCGACCGTCGACCAGCCCAGCCCGGCGGCCTCGATCATCGCGCGCCGCTCCGCGATGGCCGCGCGTGGCCAGACCATGCCGTTGGGAATTTCGTGCAGCGCGGTCACGACCTCGGTGGCGCCCGCCTGGCGGATATGGGACAAGGCGACCGGGTCGGCGGGTCCGAACCACCGCATAGACTGGATCATCAACACGTCCGCTACCCTCGTCCCATATCCTATTTGCTGACCAAGAGCGGTAGCATCGCGCATTCGGATTGACCAGTTACAAATTTTGGCCTTGCCACTATGGCTCGAGTGGCGGACCGTCATAAGATCAGGAGAGAAATGCCATGCGGATTGTCGTCGTCGGGGAAGGGATGATCGAGTTGTCGCGCGCCGAGGGCGGGTTGTGGCGGCTGGGTCATGGCGGCGATACGTTGAATACCGCGATCCACCTGGCACGGATGGATCGCAGTGTCGCCTATGTCACCGCGCTGGGCGATGATCCGTTCAGTGCGACGTTGCTGACCGACTGGTCGGCGGAGGGGATCGACACCACGCTGGTGCAGCGCGACCCGACCCGTATGCCGGGCCTGTATGCGATCACCACCGACGCGGCGGGCGAGCGCAGCTTCGCCTATTGGCGCGGGGAGAGTGCGGCGCGGCGTACCCTGTCGCTGCCCGGGGCCGAGGCGGTCATGGCGCAGGCGGAGCAGGCCGATCTGCTGCTCTTCTCACTGATTACGCTGGCTATCCTGGACGAGGACAGCCGCGAGCATCTCTTCGCGCTGGCGCAGCGGGTCCGGGCGCGGGGTGGCCGGGTGGCGTTCGACGGCAATTACCGTCCCCGCCTGTTCGCCGATCAGCAGCTGGCGCGCGACCTGTGCGCCCGCGCCATCGCGGCCTGCGACATCGGCCTGCCCACGCTGGAGGATGAGGCGATGCTGGTCGGCGCGACGTCGGCCGAAGAGGTCCAGGCCCGTTGGCTGGGCCTGGGCGCAGGCGAGGTCGTGGTGAAGCTGGGCGCGGAGGGTTGCCTGTTGAGCGGGGTCGGCATCGTGCCCCCGCCCGAACGCCTGAAGCCGCGCGATACCAGCGGGGCGGGCGATGCCTTCAACGCGGGCTATCTGGGTGCGCGTCTCGACGGGCTGGCGCCTGCGGAGGCGGCGGTGCGGGGCCATCGGCTGGCCGGGTGGACGGTGATGCGCGCCGGCGCGATCCCGCCGCGCGATGCGGATCTGCCGTAAAGCGATTTTGCACTATTGGACTGACCAATATTAGTTATATGTCAGGTGGCCTGTCGCGAATCTTTGCGTTCTCTATCATCGGCGCTCTTTCGATCTCATTTGTAAAAACCCTTGTCAGCGCCGGGGGTAGGTGACAGTTTATGTCGGACATGAATGGCCGATCGGCGGCAGGCGCGGGAGTGCGGAGATGAAGGTCAATCGGCGTGATCTGCTAGGTGCGGTCGGGGTGGCGGGCGCATCGACCGCATTGGGAGGACCGGCCTCCGCTGCAACGGCGCCGGCGGGGGACAAACCCTTCGCGCCCAGCTGGACATCGCTGGCGGAAGGGTATCGCGCACCCGATTGGTACCGCGATGCCAAGTTCGGCATGTGGGCGCATTGGGGCCCGCAATGCGTGCCGGAGGAAGGCGATTGGTACGCCCGCAACATGTATCTGCAGGGTTCGCGCGCCTATAATGCGCATGTCCGGAAATATGGGCATCCCAGCAAGGTCGGCTTTCTCGACATCATCGGCCAGTGGAAGGCCGAGAAATGGGATCCGGAGCGGCAGCTCGATCTTTATCAGCGTGCCGGCGCCAAATATTTCGTCGCACTCGCCAATCACCACGACAATCTCGATACCTTCGCGTCGCCGCACCCCTGGAACACGACGCGGGTCGGGCCCAAGCGCGACATTATCGGCACCTGGGCGAAGCTGGCCAAGGCGCGAGGGCTGCGGTTTGGCGTGTCCAATCACAGCGCGCATAGCTGGCACTGGTATCAGCCCGCTTATGGCTATGACGCCGAGGGACCGCTGCAGGGTAAGCGCTATGACGCGGACTGGCGCACCAAGGCGGACGGGCGGGGCACCTGGTGGGACGGGCTCGACCCGCAGCAACTCTATAACGGGCCGATCATGCGGATGCCCGATGGCTATGTCGACCGGACGGAGGCGGATGGCTGGCACGAGCGGACCGACAACCTCTGGAACGAGGGCAAGCCGATCGGCCGCCCCGATCTGGCCGCCGCCTGGGTGCGCCGGTGCCGCGCGCTGATCGACAATTATCAGCCCGACCTTCTGTATTTCGACGATTTCGACCTGCCGATGGAAGAACTCGGCCTCGAAATGGCGGCCTATTATTACAATGCCAATCGCCGCTGGCATGGCGGGCGGTTGGAGGCGGTGCTGAACGTCAAGACCACCCCGGCGCAGCGCCGCATGGCGCTGGTCGACGATGTCGAGCGCGGCGGCAAGACCTATATCGAGACCTATCCGTGGCAGACCGATACCTGCCTGGGCAACTGGCATTACGACCGCGCCCTGTACGAGCGGGACGGCTATAAGAGCGCGGCGACGGTGATCCACACGCTGTGCGACGTGGTGTCGAAGAACGGCAACCTCCTGCTCAACGTGCCGATGCGCGGCGACGGCACGATCGACGAGAAGGAGGAGCGCATCGTCGAGGCGATCGCCGCCTGGATGGGCCGTTATGGCAACGCCATCTATGGCACACGGCCGTGGCGCGTGCACGGGGAAGGGCCGGGCGCGGCGAGCGGCGGCATGTTCAGCGAAACGCAGGATTCGAAATATACCGCCAAGGACATACGCTATGTCCGCAAGGGCGAGGATGTCCATGCGCTGATGCTCGGCTGGCCCGAGGACGGTGTGGCGCGGCTGACCTTGTTCGCCAATGGCAACATGATCGGGCGGGGGCAGGTGGTGCGGGTGACTCTGTTCGGCGACTCGACTCCGCTGCCCTTCCGCCGCACGGACACGGCGTTGGAGATCACGCTTCCGGCCGGTGCGCGTGAAGCGATCGGCGTGCCGCTGGTCCTGTCGGGGCCGGGCCTGGTCGCGGGGAGCGTCGCGCAGGTGTGAATCTGGGGCCATGCCCCTCCACCCCGCCCTGCGGGCGCGGTCCTCCTCCCCATCGGAGATGGGGAGGATTTGGGAGGTCCATTCCTCTCCAAGCTTGGCTTGGGGGGGCGCCTCGACGGAAGACGTCACGAAAAAGGGGGCCGGAACCGAAGTCCCGACCCCCTGATCCTGTCAGCCTGAGCTGGCGGCGTGGATTACGCGCCCGGGATTTCCGAGACGTTCACCTTGATGCCGCGGCCCATCGTCGACGAGACGGCGACCTTGCGGACATACTTGCCCTTCGCGCCCGACGGCTTGGCCTTGATGAGAGCGTCGACCAGCGCGTCGAAGTTGGCGCGCAGGTCCTCCGCCGGGAACGACGCCTTGCCGATGCCCGAGTGGATGATGCCGGCCTTTTCGACGCGGTACTCGACCTGGCCGCCCTTGGCCGCCTTGACGGCTTCGGCGACGTTCATGGTCACGGTGCCCAGCTTCGGGTTCGGCATCAGGCCCTTGGGGCCCAGCACCTTACCGAGGCGGCCGACGACGCCCATCATGTCCGGGGTCGCGATGCAGCGATCGAAGTCGATGGTGCCGCCCTGGATGGTTTCCATCAGGTCTTCGGCGCCTACGACGTCCGCACCGGCGGCGCGTGCTTCGTCGGCCTTCACGCCCTTGGCGAACACGCCGACGCGAACGGTCTTGCCGGTGCCCTTGGGCAGGGTGACGACGCCGCGCACCATCTGGTCGGCGTGACGCGGGTCAACGCCCAGGTTGACGGCGACTTCGATCGTCTCGTCGAACTTCGAGGTCGCGTTGGTGCGCGCCAGCGAGATCGCTTCGTCGATGCCGTGCAGCTTCTCGGCGTCGATCTGGACGGCCTTCTGCTTCTTGGTCAGCTTCGCCATGATCTTAGCCCTCCACCACTTCGAGGCCCATCGCGCGGGCGGAGCCTTCGATGATCTTGGTCGCAGCCTCGATATCGTTGGCGTTCAGGTCCTTCATCTTGACCTGGGCGATTTCCGCGAGCTTCGAGCGCGCGATCTTGCCCGCCGACACCTTGCCCGGCTCCTTCGAGCCCGACTTCAGGTTGGCCGCCTTCTTGATGAGGTAGGTCGCAGGCGCGGTCTTCGTCTCGAACGAGAACGAACGGTCGGCATAGACGGTGATGACGGTGGGCAGCGGGGTGCCCTTCTCGACTTCGCCGGTCTGCGCGTTGAACGCCTTGCAGAATTCCATGATGTTCACACCGCGCTGACCCAGCGCCGGGCCGATCGGCGGCGAGGGGTTGGCGGCGCCTGCAGGGACCTGCAGCTTGATATAGCCGGTAATCTTCTTTGCCATGTCACTCTCTTTTCGAGTCTAGCGGTCGTGACGGGCACGAAGGCGAACGCCAGCGCACCCTCCCGCAAGGGTTCCGTCGCATGATGCTAGGGAAGCGCGGGCTCATAGGGAAAAGTGGTAGAAAAGGCAAGGCGACTCTGGCCCGCCCTCCGTTCGCACTGAGCGAAGTCGAAGTGCACGGGATTCCGTCTGCCGAAGGGGCGGGGCGTGGGCTTCGACTTCGCTCAGCCTGAACGGAGGTTTGTGAGGGGCGGGGAATGGGCGCCAGATACGAAAAGGGCCGGTGGCGTTGCCGCCCCGGCCCCTGTTTCGTCGGACGGCCCGAACTTACTTCGAGCGTTCGACCTGCTCGAAGTCCAGTTCCACCGGGGTCGCGCGGCCGAAGATCGACACCGACACCTTGACCTTGGACTTGTCGAAATCCAGTTCCTCGACCACGCCGTTGAAGCTGGCGAAGGGGCCTTCCAGCACCTTGACCGCGTCGCCGATCTCGTAGTCGACCTTGACCTTGTGCTTCGGGGCGGCGGCGGCCTCTTCCTTGGAATTCAGCATCCGCGTGGCTTCGCCTTCGCTGATCGCCTGCGGCTTGCCCATCGCGCCCAGGAAGCCGGTCACCTTCGGCGTGTTCTTGACGAGGTGATAGACCTGGTCGGTCATGTCGAGCTTGGCCAGCACGTAACCGGGCATGAACTTGCGCTCGACCGCGATCTTCTTGCCGCGGCGGGCCTCGGTCACGGTTTCGGTCGGCACCTCGATCTGGTCGACCAGATGGTCGAGGCCCAGACGGGTCGCCTCGGCCATGATCGAGTCGCGGACCTTGCCCTCGAAACCGGAATAAGCGTGGATGATGTACCAGCGCGCCATGGAAAACCTTTTACTTCGCGAACGACAGCAGGGTGCGGACCAGCGTCTCGAAGAACGAGTCGACCGCCAGGAAGAAGATGGCGAGGATCGTGGTCATCACCACGACCATCACGCCGGTCATCACCGTTTCGCGCCGCGTCGGCCAGACGACCTTCTTGGTCTCGGTCTTGACCTGGTTGATGAATTCGATGGGGGTCGTCTTCGCCACTCGTGCCGTTCCCGCACCTGCGTTGAAATTACTGTCAGCGAGGCATAGGTCCGCCGTCGCCTGCCCCAAGGGGCCTGCAACGAAAGGTCCGTCCGCGCTGTTCGGATGGGGATGCGATGTAGCTGTGGCTCGGGGAAAAGGCAAGGGTTGGGGCGGGTGGGGGTTTATGGTTCGCGCGAAGCCGCGATGGCGCGAAGGGTTTTGGTTCGCGCGGAGACGCGGAGATTTGTTGTTCGCGCAGAGGCGCGGAGGACGCAGAGGGGGAAAGACCTCCATTCCCCCGTCCGTTCAGCCTGAGCGTAGTCGAAGGCCAAGGGGAGACATCACCCCAAAGGTCTCGAAGCCGCAGGCTTGAGCCGCCAAGGCCTATCCGTGGCGGACGTTATCCCGTGGCCTTCGACTATGCTCAGGCTGAACGGAGGGGGGCATTATTCCCTCCGCGCCTCCACGCGAACCAACCTTCTTCGCGTCCTCGCGGCTTCGCGTGAACGATCAACAGCAACGCCCGCCATTCTTGCCCTCATAGCGCGCCTGCTGCCGCTCGCGGAAGAACGTCACCTCATCCATCGGCTCACGGTCGGGATGCCTGGCCGCCATATGCGCCACATAGGCGTCATAGCTGGGCATCCCGACCATGGCGTTGCCGATCTGGCGCAGGCGGGCGAGCCAGCTCATTCGGCCGCCACCATTTCGGGCGGGACTTCGGTCACGCTCGGCCGGTCGATCCGGCGCGCGATCAGGCAGGTGCGCACCGCATAGACCAGGATCGCCAGCACCACGCCCAGGAAGATCGCGCACAGCCCTGCGTCGATCCGGTCGTTGAAGATGATCCGGCCCATATCCGCCATGGTCTTGGCGGGGGGCAGGACCTTGCCCGATGCCGCCGCGCTGGCGAACTTGTCGGCATGGGCCAGGAAGCCGACGCGCGGATCGGCGGAGAAGATCTTCATCCACCCGGCGGTCAGCGTACAGGCGAGCAGCCAGAGGGTCGGGATCACCGTGATCCAGGCAAAGCGATCCTTCTTCATCCGGAACAGCACCACGGTGGACAGCATCAGCGCCACGGCGGCAAGCATCTGGTTGGAGATGCCGAACAGCGGCCACAGGGTGTTCACCCCGCCCAGCGGATCGGTGACGCCCTGATAGAGGAAGAAGCCCCAGGCCGCGACGCAAAGCGCCGTCGCGATCAGGCCCGGCGCGACCTTGCTCGATCCCCGGAAGCTGGGGACGACAAGGCCGATCAGGTCCTGCAGCATGAAGCGGCCCGCCCGCGTGCCCGCATCGACGGCGGTCAGGATGAACAGCGCCTCGAACAGGATCGCGAAGTGATACCAGAAGGCCTTCATCGCCTGTCCGCCGAACAGGTGGCTGAAGATTTCCGCCATCGCCACCGCCAGCGTCGGGGCACCGCCCGCGCGGGAAATGATCGTATGCTCGCCCACGTCGCGCGCGACCTGCACCAGCGTGTCGGCCGAGATGGGGAAGCCCATCGCGGTCACGGCGGCGGCGGCACTGGCCGGGTCGGTGCCCAGCACGGCGGCGGGCGCGTTCATCGCGAAATAGATGCCGGGGTCGAGGATCGAGGCGGCGACCAAAGCCATGATCGCCACCGCGCTTTCCATCAGCATCGCGCCATAGCCGATAAAGGGCGCGTCCTTCTCGCTGGCGATGAGCTTGGGGGTGGTACCGCTGGCGATCAGCGCGTGGAAACCCGACACAGCACCGCACGCGATGGTGATGAACAGGAAGGGAAAGAGCGGCCCCGCCCAGACCGGCCCGCTGCCGTCGATGAATTTGTTCAGGGCAGGCATCTTCAGCGGCGGCGCCATGATGACGATGCCGATGGCCAGCGCCACGATCGCGCCGATCTTGAGGAAGGTCGACAGATAGTCGCGCGGCGCCAGCAGCAGCCACACCGGCAGGACCGAGGCGACCGCGCCGTATCCGATCAGCAGGAAGCAGAGCTGGACCGGCGTGAAGGTGAAGAGCGGCGCGAGGACGGCCGATTCCGCGATCGACTGGCCATAGACGATCGCCAGGATCAGGCCGATGAAGCCGATGATCGATACCTCGCCGATCTTCCCCGGCCTCACCCAGCGGGTATAGCCGCCCATCAGCATCGCGAGCGGCACGGTGGCCGCCACGGTGAACAGGCCCCAGGGGCTCTCCGCCAGCGCCCGCACGACGATCAGCGCGAGGACGGCCAGGATGATGACCATGATCATGAAGGCGCCGAACAGCGCGATGGTGCCCGCCACGGGGCCCATCTCCATACGGATCAGCTCGCCCAGTGACCGCCCGTCACGCCGCATCGACAGGAACAGGACCAGGAAATCCTGCACCGCCCCCGCCAGCACGACGCCCGCCAAAATCCACAGCGTTCCGGGCAGATAGCCCATCTGCGCCGCCAGCACCGGCCCGACCAGCGGACCCGCGCCCGCGATGGCCGCGAAATGGTGGCCGAACAGCACCGTCCGGTCGGTCGCGACATAGTCCAGCCCGTCGGCGCGGCGAATGGCCGGGGTGGGGCGGCCGGGGTCGATGCCGATCACCCTGGCGATGAACAGCGCATAATAACGATAAGCGATCAGATAGACCGAGACGGCGGCGGCCACGATCCACAGCGCATTGACGGACTCGCCCCGCACGGTCGCGACGACGCCCAGCGCGCCTGCGCCGACGATCGCCAGCGCGATCCAGGGAAGGTGTTTGGTCATGCCCCGTCCGGTCCTCTTATTGTGTTTTGCGGTCCCTTCTAACCCTCTCGGGAAGGCGCGCCAGCCCCGAAAGCGCGACAAATTGTGGCGGCGATCACGGCTTGCACCGCGTCGCGGACCTGTCAGACTTGCGCTGGAGCAAGGACGGAGGCGTATGCGTAAAGGTCGGATGCTGCTGGCGCTCGGGGTGTTGCTGGCCGCCGGCGCCGCCGATGCCAGGGGAACCTCGTCCTTGTCGGGTGCCGCCCGCTGCCGGTTGCCGCCGGGATGGGATCAGGTGGCGGCGCGCGGCGCGCGCTTCGTGGTGTTCGGCGAAATGCACGGCACGCAGCAATCTCCCCGATTTTTCGGCGATGTCGCCTGTGCCCTGGCGGCCAGGGGCGAGCGGCTGCTGGTGGCCGTCGAGCATTTTTCCACCGTCAATGGGGATTTCCAAAAGGCCTGGGCCTTGCCGGACGCCGATTTCGTGCCGGCCTTGACCAAGGCGGGATGGGCCGGGCGTGACGATGGCGTCGGCAGCGAGGCGATGTTGGCGATGCTGGTGCGGCTTCACCGGCTGGCGCGGGCGGGGTATCGGATCGACATCGTGGCATTCAGCGGCGTGAGGGACGAGGCCCAGCAGCGTCGATTCGCCAGCCTGGCGGGGCAGGGGCCGCACGACGCCGCCCAGGCCGAGAATATCCGGGAGGCCGCTGTCCGACGCCCTTACGATCATGTCCTGATACTGGTCGGGAATGCCCATGCCCGCAAAAGCCCCGTGACCTACACGCCCGTGCCGTTCGAGCCGATGGCGATGCAACTCGGCAAGTCGGAGAGCGTCGTTTCCCTGAACATGAAATCGGCGGCGGGAACGATCTGGAACTGCGGACTGAAGCCGGACGTGGTTCGAAAGCCCGGCGTGCCGATCACCAATGCCGACATCGCATGTGGCGCTCATCCGGCGACGGCCGATGCCGACCTGAAGCCGACGCCCTTCATCGCCCTGGGGGGCTTGCCGGGGCAGCAGCCCGACCCGGACTATGACGGCGTCTACTGGCTTGGCCCGATCAGCGCGTCGCCGCCTGCCGTTCCGGATCGGAGTCCGCCGCGAAATCCGTAACCCAGGCCCGGCCTAACCTGCATCCGCTGGCTCCGCTCGCGGATCAGCGGCGAATCGGCGGCCCGGCCGTCCAGCCGCTCGATATTGGCGAACAGGGTCAGCACATTGCGACGGGGCAGTGGGCGTAGGACGGAACGCCGCCCTTGCCCGCATCCTTGCAACCGCCCCGTCCATGGCAAACTTAGCGCTTGCTCCGCCGCGCTGTCCGGGGTGAAAGGCTCGGCATGGCCCAAAACTCCTCCCCGCTCGTCGTCGGCATCGGCGGCACGATCGGCAGCGTCTCCTCGACCGAGCGCGCGCTTCGGACCGCGATGACCGCGGCGACGGAGGAGGGGTTCCGCACCCATGTCTTCGGCGGCGAGGATCTGGCGCACCTGCCGCTCTACAACCCCCGCGCCGGGGAGCGGACCGAGGCGGAACAGGTGTTCGTCGATACGGTGCGACAGGCCTCGGCGATCATCATCGCCAGCCCCGGCTATCATGGCAGCATCTCGGGGTTGGTGAAGAACGCGCTCGACCTGCTGGAGGAAACGGCGAAGGACGACCGGCCCTATTTCGCCGATCTGCCCGTGGGACTGATCGCCACCGCCTATGGCTGGCAGGCGACGGGCTCGACCATCGCGGCGCTGCGGTCGATCGTCCATGCGCTACGCGGCTGGCCCACGCCCTTTGCGGCGGCGGTGAATACGCAGCAGACGCGCTTCGACGAAGAGGGGCGGATCAGCGACCCGGCGGTCGAGGGGCAGTTGCGGCTGGTCGGCCAACAGGTCGCCCGCTTCGCGCCGCTGGCGGGGACGATCCGCGCGTCGAATTGAGGGGCTTTTTTGGTTCGCGCGGAGGCGCGAAGATTTTTACGTTCGCGCAGAGGCGCGGAGGACGCAGAGGTGAATGGCGCGCGGTCGCGCAATTCTCTATTCTTCCTGTGTGAAGAAGGGCTGCGCGATCCGCCGGGTATGACACCTCCGCGTTCTCCGCGCCTCCGCGCGAACCATTTTCTTCTCTTCGCGCCATCGCGGCTTCGCGTGAGACGAATGATGGCACGCACCGCACCCGTCGAATGGACTCGTTCCCCGGCGAAGGCCGGGGTCCAGTTTATATGCGCCATCGAGCACCTGATGGCCTTGCCTCCCACGCAACGTTCGGGCGCGCCACCAGCTTGGTAGAAACTGGACCCCGGCCTTCGCCGGGGAACAGGTTCCGGGGAACGGTTAGCGTAGGCGCTGCGTCACCAGCGTGGTGATCTCGTCCGCGATCTCGGCGGGATCGCGCAATTCGCCATGCGCCACGGTCGACACGGTCGTCCATTCGCCCAGCATCGCGCCGTCGGCCATCGCGGCGTAATTGGCACGGACCCGCGCCTGGAGCCCCAGGTCCGCCTCATAGGCGTCGTACGTATCGTCGGTATAGCTGCGCTTGCGCTTGCGGGCGATCAGGTCGCGCGCGACGTCGAGCGGCGTGTCGAGATAGACCGACAGATGGGGGGCTGGCAGGCGGAACTGGACCGTCTCCAGCTGCTCGATCCATTGCAGCAGCGCGGGTGCCTGTTCGGGCGGGACCTGCGCGGCCTGATAGGCCATGTTCGACGCGATATAGCGGTCGAAGACGATGACGTCATGGCGCTCGGCCAGCTCAATCAGGTGCGGTCGCGACTCGAATCGGTCGAGCGCGTACAGCGTCGCCGCCGTCTCGGGCGCCGCCGCATGGGGCAGGCGGCCCGCCAGATATTCGCCCAGCGCCCAGCCGCCGACCGTCTCGGCATAACGAGGGAAGGACAAGGCGGCGGCGGACAGCCCGGCGGCGTTCAGCCGCTCGGTCACGGCCGCCGTCGCGGTCGCTTTCCCGGCGCCGTCCGCGCCCTCGATCGCGAGTAGAAACGCCATCAGCCGCGCAAGCGTTCGTGGTGACGGATCACCTCGTCGATGATGAAGCGCAGGAATTTTTCCGAAAATTCCGGGTCCAGCTGCGCATCGCTCGCCAGTTGCCGCAGCCGGGCGATCTGCGACTCCTCGCGGCCCGGATCGGCGGGGGGCAGTTCGTTCTCCGCCTTGTAGCGGCCGACGGCCTGGGTGATCTTGAATCGCTCGGCCAGCATGAAGACCAGCGCGGCGTCGATATTGTCGATCGACTGGCGATAGCCCGTCAGCACGGTGTCGGACATGGTCGGCGTATCTCCCTCTGGCGGCCCGCGCCGCACATGAATTCGCGTTCGCCCTTTCGCGCTTAGGCTTGCGTTCGGCAAGCGTTGTCGCCAGAGGCTCTTACCTGCCCATGACCGTAACCGCCACCCGCCTCGCCAAGCCCGCGCCCTCGCTGGACCCGATGATCCGGCTGGTGGCGGACGACATGAACGCCGTGAACCAGGTCATCATCGACCGGATGCGGTCGGAAATCCCGTTGATCCCGCAACTTGCCGGCCACCTGATCTCGGGCGGCGGCAAGCGGATGCGCCCGATGCTGACGCTCGCCAGTGCGCAACTGCTGGGATATCAGGGCACCAGCCACCATGTTCTGGCGGCGGCGGTCGAGTTCATCCATACCGCCACGCTGCTGCACGACGATGTCGTGGACGGGTCGGACCTGCGGCGCGGACGGCGCACCGCCAACATCATCTGGGGCAATCCCGCCAGCGTGCTGGTCGGCGACTTCCTGTTCAGCCGCTCCTTCCAGCTGATGGTCGATGCGGGCAGCCTGAAGGTACTCAGCATCCTGTCGGGCGCGTCGGCGGTGATCGCCGAGGGCGAGGTGAACCAGCTGACCGCCGTGCGGCAGGTCGAGCTGCCCGAGGAGCGCTATCTCTCGATCATCGACGCCAAGACCGCCGCGCTGTTCGCCGCCGCCTGCCGCATCGCCGCCGTCATCGCCGAACGGCCCGAGGCGGAGGAACTGGCGCTGGAGGCCTATGGCCGGAACCTGGGCATCGCGTTCCAGCTGATCGACGATGCGATCGACTATGTGTCGGACGCGGGCACCATGGGCAAGGATGCGGGCGACGATTTCCGCGAGGGCAAGATGACCCTGCCGGTGATCCTCGCCTATGCGCGCGGCAATGAGGAAGAGCGGACCTTCTGGAAGGACGCGGTTGAGGGACGTCGGACCTCGGACGAGGACTTCACCCATGCCATCGCGCTCGTTCGCAAGAGCCGGGCGGTCGACGACACCATGGCGCGTGCGCGGCACTATGGCGGGCTGGCGATCGAGGCGATCCGGGGTTTTGCGGACGGTCCGGCCAAGGCGGCGATGATCGAGGCGGTCGAGTTCGCGGTCGCGCGGGCTTACTGACCATCCATTGACCCCGGCGAAGGCCGGGGCCCAGTTGCGGTGGATTATCGAAGGCGCGGGGCGGTTTGCCTCTCCCGCCGCGTCTGGCGCGCCACCGGCTTGGCGGAGCCTGGGCCCCGGCCTTCGCCGGGGAACGGCTTTGCTGAGAGTACGCCCCAGTCCCCGTTCAGCCTGAGCGTAGTCGAAGGCAAAGGGAAACCCTGTCCGCTGGGCGAATGTTAAAGCGTGGGCTTCGACTTCGCTCAGCCTGAACGGAGGTGGGGACGGCGCATGTCTTCACCCCGCCCTGCAAACCCCCTATCGCAAGCCGATGACCCTGCCCGTCACCGCCGTCCTGCCCGAACTGCTGACCGCGCTCGCCGATGCTCCCAACGCGGTCCTCGTCGCGCCCCCCGGCGCGGGCAAGACCACCGCCGTTGCGCCCGCTTTGCTCGACGAGCCCTGGTGCACCGGGGAAGTCCTGCTCCTCTCCCCACGCCGCCTCGCCGCGCGTGCCGCCGCCGAGCGGATGGCGGCGCTGGCGGAAGAGCCGGTCGGCCGCACCTTCGGCTATGCCACGCGGATGGATACGAAGGTCAGCGCCACTACCCGCGTGACCGTCGTGACCGAAGGCATCTTCGTCGCCCGCATCCAGGCCGATCCCGAATTGGCGGGCGTGTCGGCGGTGCTGTTCGACGAGGTCCACGAACGCAGTCTCGATGGCGATTTCGGCCTGGCGCTGGCGCTCGATGCGCAAGGAGGCTTGCGGCCCGACCTCCGGCTGGTCGCTATGTCGGCGACGCTCGACGGTCGCCGCTTCTCCAGCCTGATGGGTGATGCCCCCGTGATTGAGAGCGAGGGGCGCAGCTATCCGCTGACCCTGCGCCATCTCGGTCGCGCGGTCGAAGCGCGAATCGAGGATTCGGTCGCCGCCGCCATCCGCCGCGCGCTTCAGGAAGAGGCGGAGGGCGATATTCTCGCCTTCCTCCCCGGCACCGCCGAGATCGCGCGCACCGCCGAGCGGCTCGCGAACCTGCCCTCCGCCATCGCCATTCACGAACTCCATGGTTCGCTCGACCCGGCGGCGCAGCGCGCGGCGATCCGGCGCGATCCCGAGGGGCGGCGGCGGATCGTGCTCGCCACCTCGATCGCGGAGACCAGCCTGACGCTCGACGGCGTGCGGATCGTCGTCGATTCGGGGCTTGCCCGCCGTCCGCGCTATGACCGCGCGGCGGGCATGACCCGGCTCGTCACCGAGCGCGCCAGCCAAGCCGCCGTCACCCAGCGTGCGGGCCGCGCCGCGCGTCAGTCGCCCGGTGTCGCCTATCGCCTGTGGGAGGAGGCCGCGACGGCGGGCCTGCCGCGCTTCGACCCGCCCGAAATCCTGGAGGCGGACCTGTCGGCGCTGCTGCTCGGCACGGCATTATGGGGCGTGAGCGATCCGCGCGCGTTGCCTTGGCTCGACCCGCCGCCCGAAGCCGCCGTCGCCGAAGCGCGCGCCCGGCTGACCGTGCTGGAGGCGCTGGACGAGACCGGCCGCCCGACCGCGCATGGCAAGGCGATTGCGCGCCTCCCCATGGCCCCGCGTCTGGCGCATATGCTGATTCGCAGCGGGGAGCGGGGCCTGGCCGCCACCGCCGCCGAGGTCGCGGTGCTGCTGGGCGAACGGGGAATCGGTGGCCAGGATGTCGATATCGAACAACGCCTGCGCCGCTGGCGAACCGAGCGCGGCCCCAAGGCCGAGGCGGCGAGGGCGATGGCAAAGCGTTGGACGGGCCTCGCCCCCAAGCCGATCGAGCAGGAGGCCTGGGATTACCCGGCGGGTGTGTGTCTGGCGCTGGCCTATCCCGACCGGGTCGCGCGGCGGCGCGACTCGACCGGCGAGAATTGGGCGAGCGTGGGGGGCAGGGGCTTCCGGCTCGATCCCGCCTCGGGGCTGGCGAGTTCGGAATGGCTGGCGGTCGGCGAGACGCAAGGTGCGGCATCGGGCGCACGAATCCTGTCCGCCGCCCCGCTCGACCTCGCGACCATCGAGGCGCTGTTCGCCGAGCGGATCGAGACGCGGCGCACCGTCACCTTTAATCCCGCGACCGGCGGGGTTGAGGCGCTGCGCGAACGGCGGCTGGGCGGGCTTCGCCTGTCGAGCGGCCCCGATTCGGGGGCGTCTGCCGAAGCCATCGCCGAGGCTTTGGTCCAGGGGGTGCGGACGCACGGCCTGTCGCTGTTGCCCTGGAGCGACGGGGCAGGGGCCTATCGTGCGCGCGCCGCCTATGCCGGGGTGGCGTTGGATGACGAAACGCTGATCGCGCGGGCAGACGACTGGCTGCCCGCGCTGGTAGCGGGCAAAAGGCGGTTGGACGCCATCGCGCCCGGCGCGCTGACCGAGGCGATCCGCAACCTGATCGACTGGAACGACCAGAAGCGGATCGATTCGATGGCGCCTGCCCATTTCACCAGTCCGGCGGGCAGCACCCATGCGATTGATTATGCGGCCGAAGGCGGCCCGCGCGTCGAGCTGCGCGTACAGGCGCTGTTCGGCCTGGCCGAGCATCCGGTGATCGGCACCGAGCGGGTGCCGTTGGTCCTCAGCCTGACCTCACCCGCCGGGCGGCCGATCCAGACGACTCGCGACCTGCCCGGTTTCTGGGCGGGCAGCTGGAGCGCGGTGGCCAAGGAAATGCGCGGTCGCTACCCCCGCCATCCTTGGCCCGACAACCCTGCCGCGGCCTCCGCGACCCTGCGCACGAAAAAGGCGGATGCAAGAGCCGCCGGTTCGCGATAAGGGACAGACATTATGGCCACTGCTCGCATCTTCCAGCGCCCCAAGAACGCGATGCAATCCGGCAAGTACCGGACCGATCGCTGGCAACTCGAATTCGAACCCGTCGAGGCGAAAAAGCCCGATCCCCTGACCGGCTGGGCCGGCAGCGGCGACACGCGGGAGCAGGTTCGCCTGACCTTCGCGACGCTGGAAGAGGCGATCGCCTATTGCCAGCGCGAGGGGCTCGACCACCATGTCGTGCCGACGCCGCAAAAGACGCTGAAGCTGCAAAGCTACGCCGACAATTTCCGCTGAGCGCGGGCGGGCCGTCACCCTGCGCGTCTTTCGCTGACAGGGTTACAGGCCCGCCATCGCCATCAGGACCGCCCATTCCGCCTCGCCCACTGGCGAGACGGACAGCCGCGACTGGCGCAGCATCGGCAGCGCGGCGAGAGCGGGTTCCGCCTTCATCGCGGCCAGCGTCACCGGCCGGGGCAGCGGGCGGTCCGGCGACACCTGTACCGAAACCCAGCGGCCATCATCGCCATCCGCCCGCGCGGTGCGGCTGATCGTTGCGATCCCGACCGCCGCCTTGTCCTTGCCGCTATGGTAGAATAGCGCCCGGTCGCCGACCGCCATGGCGCGGAGATGCCCGGCGGCGGCGGCATTGCGCACCCCGTCCCATTCGGTCGCGCCGTCACGGACCAGATCGTCCCAGCCATAGCTGTCCGGTTCCGATTTTAGCAGCCAATGCGCCATCGCCACCCTTCTCCTGAACCGCACGTAAACGCCCTATTCCGCGTCCATTCAGCCCGATCGTGGCAAGGACCGCAACACGGACCCCGCGTGCGCGTTTTGCCATCAGCGGACCGGGCGTATTTGTATCGGAGGTTCGGTATGAACGGAATGTTGAAGAAGCTGGGACTGGGCCTCGCTTTGGGAGCGACCGCGTTGACGGCGGCGGCTCCGGCCGAGGCGCAGCGTTGGGGCCGTGGCTGGGGCGGCGGCTATGGCGGCTATTACCACCGCGATCGCGGCGGCGATGCGGTCGCGGGTGCGCTGATCGGTGGCATCCTCGGCCTGGGCGTGGGTGCGGCAATCGCGAGCAGCAACCAGCCGCGCTATGTCGATCGAGGCTATTACTATAACCGGGGCTATGACCCCTATTATGCGCCGCCGCCCCCGCCGCCGGTGGTGACCTATGAGTATCGCAGCTACGCGCCGCGCTGCTGGAACGACTGGCGCTGGGATCCCTATTGGGGCCGCAGCGTGCCGGTCCGGGTCTGCAACTAAAGCCCATGGCGGCGTCGGGAGCGATCCCGGCGCCGCTTTTTCTCGGGCCCCTGCTTGGCAGCGCGCCCGACTCGGGGTTAAGGCCGGACCATGACCGATACCGTTCCCGATCGCCTGTCCACCAACCCGGACAGCCCCTATTTCGACCAGGACCTCCTCTCGCGTGGGGTCGGCATCCGCTTCAAGGGCAATGAGCGCCGCGACGTCGAGGAATATTGCATTTCCGAGGGCTGGATCCGCGTCGCGCTGGGCAAGAAGGTCGACCGCCATGGTCGCCCGCTGACCCTGAAGCTGAACGGCGAGGTCGAGGCGTGGATCGAGAATCCGGCCGGTGGTGAAGACGCCGAGGGTTCGGAAGAAACCGAAGCGTAATTACTAGGCGTACCCCGGCGAAGGCCGGGGTCCAGTTGCTGGGCGCCTTCGAGGGTGGGGTGTCGTTGCCTCCCACTTGCCGGATAGCGCGCCATCGACCTGCTCGAAACTGGGCCCCGGCCTTCGCCGGGGAACAGAAGGAAATTTGGGGAGGGCATTCCCCAAACCCCCGTTCAGGCGGAGCGAAGTCGAAGCCCACGGGAATCCCTCAGCGCACTTCGACTTCGGCGCGACGCGCCGAAGTTTATCCTGAGCGGCTGGCTTGCCAGCCCGCCGAAGGGCTCAGTGCGAACGGAGGACGGGAGGGGACCTTACGCCGCCTCCATCGCCTCGCCGGCTTCCATCCAGCGCATTTCCGCCTCGGCCAGCTTGTCGACCACTTCGGCGCGGCGCTTGTTCAACTCGCCCATCGACAGTTTCGCATGGCGCGGTTCCGCCGCCGCCGGATCGTTCATCGCCTTGTCCAGCGCATCGCGCTCGCGGGTCAGCTTGGCCATTTCGTCTTCGATACCACGCAGCGTCTTCTTCATCGCGTTGAAGCGTTCGCGCTGCTCGGCCGAGGCTTTCTTGCTCGCCGCCCGATCGGCCTTGGACGCGGCATCGCCCTGGCCCGCATCGCCCTTCAGGACGAAGGCGATATAATCGTCCAGCGACCCGTCGAATTCCTTGGCGGTGCCGTTGTCGACCAGCACCAGCCGGTCCGCCGTCATCTCCAGCATGTGGCGGTCGTGGCTGACCAGCACGACGGTGCCCTTGTACATGTTGAGCGCCTGGACCAGCGCCTCGCGCGCGTCGACGTCCAGGTGGTTGGTCGGCTCGTCGAGGATCAGCATGTGCGGCGCGTCGCGCGTAATCAGCGCCAGCGCCAGCCGCGCGCGCTCGCCGCCCGACAGCTTGCCGACCTTCGTCGTCGCCTTATCGCCCGAAAAGCCGAAGCGGCCGAGCTGCGCACGCACCGCCGCCGGGGTCGCGCCGCGCATGATGCGTGTCATATGCTCCAGCGGCGTGTCGTCGGTGTCGAGTTCTTCGACCTGATACTGGGTGAAGTAGCCGACCCGCATCTTGCCCGACGAGTTCATGTCGCCTTCCATCGGCGTCAGCTGCGCGGCGAGCAGGCGGGCCAGCGTCGTCTTGCCGTTGCCGTTCCGGCCCAAAAGCGCTATCCGGTCGTCCGGGTCGATGCGCAGGTTCAGCCGCTTCAGGATCGGCGTCTCGGCATAACCCACGCTCGCCAGGTCCAGCGTGATGAGCGGCGGGCGCAGCTGGTCGGGATCGGGGAAGTCGAAGGACAGCGAGGGGTCGTTCGCCATCTCGGCGATCGGCTGCATCTTGGACAGCATCTTGGCGCGGCTCTGCGCCTGCTTGGCGGTCGAGGCGCGGGCCGAGTTGCGCGCGATATAGTCCTGCAACTTGGCGCGCTGCGCGTCCTGGTTGGCCTTGGCGGCGGCGAGCTGCGCCATCCGCTCGGCGCGCTGGCGCTCGAACGAGTCGTACCCGCCGGGATAGAGCGTCACCTTGCCGCCCTGCAGGTGCAGGATATGGTCGACGACATTGTTCAGGAAGTCGCGCTCATGGCTGACCAGCAGGATCGTCGCGCGATAGGATTTGAGGAAATCCTCCAGCCACATCACCGCTTCAAGGTCGAGGTGGTTCGACGGTTCGTCGAGCAGCAACACGTCGGGTGCGGAGAACAGAAGGGCGGCGAGCGCCACGCGCATCTTCCACCCGCCCGAATAGCTCGACAGCGGACGCGCCTGCATCGCCTCGTCGAAACCCAGGCCCTGGAGGATGCTGGAGGCGCGCGCGGGCGCGGTATAGGCGTCGATCGCGATCAGCCGCTCATAGATGTCACCCAGCTTTTCGGGATCGCTCTCGGTCTCGCTGCGCTCCATCAGCTCGGCGCGCTCGATGTCGGCGGCCAGCACCGTCTCGAACGGCGTCGCGGTGCCGTCGGGGGCTTCCTGCGCGATATAGCCGAGCTTGGCGCCCTTGGGCATTTCGCAAGCGCCGTCATCGGCCTCCAGCTGGCCTGCGATCACGCGGACGAGCGTCGACTTGCCCGCGCCATTGCGGCCGATCAGGCCGACCCGGCTGCCGGGGGGAAGGGCCGCGGATGCACCGTCGAGGATCGTGCGGCCGCCCAGGCGCACGGTGATGCCATTCAGATTGAGCATGGCCGCGCGCGTAGCAAATTCCGGCGCGAAAGGGGAGGGGGGCCTTTCATCCTCCCCTACAAGGGGAGGGGGACCATCCGAAGGATGGTGGAGGGGTGTCGCCGCCAGCGAGAGGCAAAGCCATTCGCCGTGACACCCCTCCGTCAGGCCTGCGGCCTGCCACCTCCCCTTACAGGGGAGGAATAGGGAGACTTCAGCGCGCCGCCAGGTTCGTCGCGCCGGCGGGCGGCCAGTTCTGGGGGCCGCACTTCTTGACGACCCATTCGGCCCTCTTGTTCCAACACAGCGCATCCAGGCGCGGCATGGTCGCGGCGAAATGCTCGCGGCCGATATAGCGGGGGAAGCGCTGCTCGCCATAAGGGACCAGGCTGTTGCGCAGTTCCTGCATCCGCTCGACCGCCAGTTCGCCCAGATGGCCGCGCGGGGTGAAGACCGCCGCGTGCAGGATCGAGCCCGCCGTCTGGCAGAAGCCGAGCTGCCCCGCGACCGAGGAGAAGCTGGCATAGGTGCGCGTGCCATATTGGTCGAGCGCGTTCTGCCCTTCCCTCAGCCCCTTGTTCGTCCGCTTGAAATAGGCGCCCAGCGTGTCGAACGCGCCCTTCAGCTCGGCCTCGTGGTCCTTCAGCACGGCGTTGTAATTGGCGACCGTGGAGAGCATCGGTTCGAACTGGCATTGCAGCGCGGCCACGTTCAACGCCGCACGCATGTTCCACAACAGTCCCGCGCGCATCTCCGCCGGGGTCGCGCCGGGCAACGGCTGGCCGATGCCCGGCTCGTCGCCGCGAACGGGTTTCCCCTGGAAATTATAGGGCTGCAGGAAGAATTGTGCCGATGCGGGCGCCGCTGCGCCCATCCCCCAAAACGCCACGCCAGCGACCAGCGCGGTACGCACCACCTTCATTATATTCCGATCCTTCCCCCGGAGGGCCTTCGAGCGTCCCGAAACATAACGCTTTTTGGGGTTCGACCCAAATGGAAATCGTGCCTGTGCGACGATTGTCGGGGCAGGGCGGTCGTTACGGAAAGGTAGCGAAATCAGCGCTTTTCCGGGCTTTCGGGTCCCTGTTCTCAGCCCATGAAAAAGGGGCCGCCCAGTCGCCCGGACGGCCCCTTTCGTCGGGATGACCCCAACGATGATTACATCGCGTTGGTCGCGTTGGTGGTCATCGTGTCGTTGGCCATCATCATGTCGTTGCCCATGGTGTCGTTGGCCATCATGCCACCGTTCATGGCGCCGTCGACGGCGGTCATGTTGTCGGTGGTGGTGTCCATGCCTTCCGACGCATTCATGGTCATGTTGGCGTCGGCAGTGTTCTCGGTCTTCGAACCGCAAGCCGAAACCGCGAGCGCCGCGCCGGCGATGATCGAGCCCGTCAGGACCTTGGAGATGATTGCACGCATTGGAAGCTCCCTTGATATTAAGGATTTGGAACGGCTTGCTGGCCCTATTACCCAAATCGGGGTGGACATTAATCGGATACCGTCTGGTCCTCAAGCCTCGTTTTGTCGCAGTGCACCGAGATCGTCGAGGAATGCCGGAAAGGTGAACGCCAGCGCCTCGTCAAAGGTTTCCAAGGACTTGACGCCGTTTAATGCAAAAAGACTGGTCACCGGGAACTCCGGCAGGCCGCATGGGACGATGCCCCCGAAATGGGACAGGTCGGGTGCAATATTGATCGCAAAGCCGTGCAGCGTGACCCAGCGCTTCACCCGGACGCCGATCGCGCCGATCTTCGCCTCCGGTCCGCCGTCGCGCGTCCAGATGCCGACGCGCCCGTCCACGCTGAACGCCTTCACCCCCAGATGGGCCAGCGCGGCGATCAGCCAGTCCTCCAGCCCGTGGACGAAGCGGCGCACGTCGCGCCCGCGCTTCGTCAGGTCCAGGACCAGATAGCCGGTCCGCTGGCCGGGGCCGTGATAGGTATATTTGCCGCCGCGCCCGGTCTGGAACACCGGAAAGCGCGGGTCGACCAGTTCGACCGGATCGGCGCTGGTCCCCGCCGTATAGACGGGGGGATGTTCGAGCAGCCAGACCAGTTCGCGTGCCTCGCCCGTGGCGACGGCAGCGGCGCGCGCCTCCATCTCGGCCAGGGACTGGTCATAGGGAGTCAGGCCCGGGCTGATCCGCCATTCGATATCGGGCATGTCGGGTAGGTGGGTCACGATGCCAGCGTCTCTGCGCCTCCCTCCGCGCCGATGCAAGGGGCGGGAAATGGTGGCGCCCGATGGCGTTGTGCAGGGCAATGGTCTAGGCGAGGAGGGTCGGGCGGGGTGACCCGGCCAAGGGAGGAACGATGACGGTCAGGATCGGAACCGTGTGGGACAGCACGCAGCAGGTGCTGGCGGGCAGGACAAGCATGCTGGCGCCCTTCGCCGCGATCGGCTTCGTTCTGCCGTCCGTGTTGCAGCTGCTGCTGATGCCGCGCGGCGGCATGGCTGCGGGGCATGTCGGGCTGCCCGGCCTTGCCGTCACGATCCTGTCGGTCGTGCTCGGCATATGGGCACAGCTCGCCATCATGGCGCTGGCCACCCATCCGGCGACCACCCCCGCCGAGGCGTCGCGCGCCGGGTTCCGCCGCCTGTTCGCGGTACTGGGCGTCGCGATCGCGCTCCTGATCGCCTTTGCGCTGATCGTCCTGGTGCCGTTCGCGGTGCTGGGCGCGTCGGGCTATGACTTCAACGCGGCGATGGCCGCCAATGGCGATCCGACGAAGCTGCCCCCGATGGCGAGCGGCGCGGCGCTGTTCGTGCTGCTCTATGGCCTGGTGATCCTGGTCGCGGCGCTCTGGCTCGTCGCGCGGTTGATGCTGGTCTATGCGGTCGTGCTGAACGAAGGGCGCGAGTTGGGCGCCATCCGACGCTCGATCGTGCTGACCCGGGGGCTGACCTGGCGTCTGCTCGGCGCCTTCCTGCTGTTCCTGATCGTGATCTCCGTCGCGACCTTTGCGGCCCAGAGCGTGCTGGGCGCGGTCCTGCGCCTGATCCTGGGGCCGAACCAGCTGGGCCTGGCGGTGGGGCTGGCGACGCTGGTGGGATCGGTCATCAGCGCGGGCTTCATGACGCTCGCCTATGTCTTCATCGCGCGCCTTTATGTCGCGACGGCGGGCGAGGAGACGATCGGCCGGGAGGACGGTTCGCCGTCGCTGTGATGGGATTGGATGTCATTGCCACGTTGCGGGACGCTTGGGGCCTGTTCCGCCGCGACCGGACCCTGCTGGTCGCGCTGATCGCGCCCTTCGTCTTCTGGCCGACGCTCGCGGTCTATCTGCTGGTGCCCGCGCCGCCCAAGCCGGCGGAGGGCGCGGGGGCTTCGAGCACGGGCATGTTGGCCTGGGTCGATTCGGTCGGCGCCTGGGCGGGCCAATATGGCGGCTGGTATGTCGCGGCCTATGCGATCGGGCTGATCGGCACGGCGGCGGTGCTGGCGCTGCAACTCGGCGCGGGGCGGCCGACGGTCGCCGACGCGCTGGCGCGGACGGGGCGCATGATGCCGCGTTTCCTGCTGGCGATGATGCTGGTCGGCCTGCCGGTGGGGGCGGGGATGCTGCTCTACATCCTGCCGGGCCTGTATGTGGCGGGACGGTTGATGCTGGTCGGCCCGGTGCTGTTCGCCGAGCGGCGGATGGCGGCGATGAGCGCGCTGTCGCGGTCGGTGAAGCTCACCCGGGGGGCGGGGCTGTCGATGGCGGCGCTGGTGGCGTGCACCTATCTGGGCGGCATGATCGCGGCCCAGCCCTTTCTGTCGCTGGTCGATTGGGTCAAGGGCGATAGCGGCATCGGCAATCCGGTGGCGATCGCCCTGCTGCAATCGGGCGCGGCGGCGGTGGCGATGGCGACCGGCCTGGCCCAGGCGCTGATCTCGGTCGCGGCCTATCGTCGGCTGGTCAGTCTGATCCACTGACGAGGAAGCGGCGCCGCCCCGATCCAGCTTCGCTGGATCAGACTCGCACGTCCAGCCGGGGGATCTGTGGCGCGGCGTCCGGCGGTAGCAGGCCCAGCGCGCGCGGATCGGGAAAGGTCTCGATCGCGCGGGAGACGGCGACGAAGCCCTGCCTGCGATAGAAATTGAGCGCGGAAGGGTGGTCGAGCGTGCAGGTATGCACCCAGACCCGCTCCAGCCCGGGCGTCCAGGCGCGCATCAGTGCTTGCGCCATCAGCCAGCGGCCATGGCCCTGTCCCGCCAGTTCGGGGATCAGCCCGAAATAGCCGATCTCGCATTCGCCCGCCCGGCGATGGTCGAGTTCGAGCAGCCCGACCTCGATCCCCGCCCGGTCGACGACCGCAAGGACCGAGACGGCGGGGTCATGGATGATCGCGGTCAGCGCGGCATCGTCCATCACCAGCCGCGAGAACCACAGCCACGGCGCGCCGACCCGCGCGAAGAGCGTGCGATACTTGGCCGGATCGGGCAGGCCCCAGGCGACCAGCCTCAGCGGCGAGGCGGGCAGCGGGCGCGGGCGGGGCCGCTCGCGCATCTCCAGCGTGGTGACGATCGTGGCGATCTCGGCAGGGTCGACGGGGATCAGCGCCATGGTCCTATTCCCAGGTGGCCAGCGGCGGCAGGCTCATCAGGATCGCGTCGATATTGCCGCCAGTCTTCAGCCCGAACAGCGTGCCACGATCATAGACCAGGTTGAACTCGGCATAGCGCCCGCGCCATGCCAGCATCTGCGCCCGGTCCGCCTCGGTAAAGGGCATGGCCATCCGCCGCCGCACGATGCGCGGGAAGATGTCCAGGAACGCCTCCCCGACATCGCGGGTGAAGGCGAAATTGCCGTCGAAGTCGCCTTCCAGATGGTCGTAGAAGATGCCGCCCACGCCGCGATGCACCTGGCGATGGGGGATGTAGAAATACTCGTCGGCCCAGGCCTTGAACCGGGGATAATGATTCGGGTCATGCGCATCGCACGCGGCCTTCAGCCGGGCGTGGAAGTCGGCGGTGTCCTCCTCGATCGGCAGCGGCGGGTTCAGGTCGGCGCCGCCACCGAACCAGCGCTTCGTCGTGGTCAGGAAGCGGGTGTTCATATGCACCGCGGGGACATGCGGGTTCGCCATATGTGCGACCAGGCTGATGCCGGTCGCCACGAAGCGCGGATTGTCGCCAGCGCCGTGGATCGTCTTGGCGAACGGCCCCTCGAAGGTGCCGCCGACGGTCGAGACGTTGACGCCGACCTTCTCGAACACGCGCCCCTTCATCACCCCGCGCACGCCGCCGCCGCCGGGCTCGCCGCTCGGGTCGGTGCGGTCCCAGGCGGTGTATTGAAAGGCTGCGTCCGATCCCGCCTCGCGCTCGATCGCTTCGAACGCCGCGCAGATCCGATCGCGCAGCGATTCGAACCACAGGCGGGCGGCGTCCTGCTCGGCATCGAGCGCGATATCGGGGGAGCGGCTGGTCATGATGCGCGGTTTCTGGGCGGGCGAGGGGCCGGGGGTCAACCCGGCATTTGGTCCCAGCCGGTCTGGCGGCGCGCCTCGGCCAGCAAAATCCCGCCGGTGATCGCGACATTGAGCGATCGGACGCCGGCGCGCATCGGCACGCGCACGCGGATATCGGCGGCATGGTGGACCGCCTCCGGCACGCCCGCGCCTTCCGAGCCCAGCAGGATCACATCGTCCGGGCGGAAGATCATCTCGGGGAGCGGCAATGCGCCCAGCGTGGTGGCCAGCACGATCCGCCCGCGCGTCGCGGCGCGGAACGCGTCCCAGTCGGCATGGCGGACGACCTGGGCCATGGCGGCATAATCCATCGCCGATCGGGCGAGTGCGCGGTCCGAATAGGGAAAGCCCATCGGCTCGATCAGGTCGACCGCCACGCCGAAACAGGTTGCGGTGCGGATCAGCGTGCCGACATTGCCCGCAATATCGGGCTCATGGAGCGCGAGGCGCATCAGTGACCCGGGAAGGATAGCAGCGCGTCGACCGCGACGTCCTCGGCCCGCAACGCCTCCGCGCCGCCCAGATCGGGCAGGTCGACCAGGAACTGCGCCTGTTCCACCACGCCACCCGCCTTGCGGATGAGGCGAAGGGCCGCCCGCGCGGTGCCGCCGGTGGCGATCAGATCGTCGACCAGCAGGACGCGGGCGCCGGGGACCAGTGCATCCTCATGGATGGCGATCCGGTCCTGGCCATATTCCAGCGCATAATCCTCGGCGATCGTTGCGCCGGGCAGCTTGCCGTCCTTGCGGATCAGCAGCACGCCCGCGTTCAGCGGCACCGCCAGCGCGGCGGCGAACAGGAATCCGCGCGCTTCGATCCCGGCAACCAGGTCGACCGGCCCGCGGGTGGCGGCGACCATCCGTTCGATCGTCTGCGCAAAGCCTTTGGGATCGAGCAGCAGGGTGGTGATGTCGCGGAACTGGATGCCGGGCTTGGGAAAGTCCGGGATCGTGCGGATCAGGGCTTTCAGATCGTCATGGGCGTTCATGCGGAGCCTCATGGGCTTGCGGCGGGCGGGGGTAAAGGCTCGATCCCCCTATTCCACCCTCCGTTCAGCCTGAGCGAAGTCGAAGGCCAAGGGAATCGTGCGCCGGAGGGGCGAGTGGAAAGGTCCGTCCATGGGCTTCGACTGCGCTCAGCCTGAACGGAGGTTGGGAGTGGGGTGGTGGGGTACTCAAAACAAAAAGGGCGGCTCCCCTACCGGAAACCGCCCCAGGCTCTCGTATCACATGGTCACGCCTCAGTGCTTCACGTCACGCCAGACATTCTGATAGGCGCCCCAGGCCAGGAAGCAGAAGATCGCGATGAACACGAACGCGCCGATCCCGGCCGCGTGGCGCGATTCCAGCTTGGGCTCGGCGGTCCAGGTCAGGAAGGCGGCGACGTCCTTGGCCATCTGGTCGCGAGTCGCGAGCGTGCCGTCGGCATATTGGACCTGCCCGTCCTGGGTCAGCGGCGGCGGCATCGCGATGTTGAGGTTCGCGAAATAGGGATTATAGTGCAGACCCGTCGGCGTCTTGATGTCCGGGAATTTGCGCAGCAGCTCGGCCGGTTGGTTGCGATAGGCGTCGGGGCCGACCAGCGAATAGACGTAATTGGTGCCGTCATGCCGCGCCTTGGTCATCAGCGACAGGTCGGGTGGCAGCGCATTGTTGTTCGCCGCGCGCGCCGCCACCTCGTTGGCGAAGGGCGAGGGGAAATGGTCGGCGGGGACGTTCTTGCGCGTCGTCGCCTCGCCCGTTTCCGGGTTGATGCTCGGCTGTTCGATCACCCATTGGTTGGCGATCGCCTTCACCTCGGGCTCGTTATAGCCCAGCTCCTTCAGGTCGCGGAACGCCACCAGCCGCAGCGAGTGGCAGGCCGCGCAGACCTCCTTATAGACCTGGAAGCCGCGTTGCAGCTGGCGGCGGTCGAACCGCCCGAAAATGCCGTCCGACGCCAGATGCGCCGCCTTGGGATGAAGGTGGAATTCCTCCTCGGCGGTCGGTGCGGGCGGGTCGGAGACGAGCCCCGACACGCTGCCCCACAGCGCGATGGCAAGGACCAGGGTGAAAGCCGCCCCGACCAGAAATGCGATGCCACGAACCATGTTCTTTATCCTCTCTCGGTTCGCGTCAGGCCGAGGCCGAAGGGGTTAGGGCCGACTTGGTGGGAGCCGTGCCGCCATGCTTGGATAGCACGGCCTCGGTGATCGAGTTGGGCAGCGGCGCGGGACGCTCCGTCCGGGCGATCCAGGGCAGGATCACCAGGAAGTGGAGGAAATAATAGGCCGCCGTGATCTGGCTGAGGATGATGAAGAAGGGCGTCGCGGGCGAGCCCCCGCACCAGCCGAGCAGCAGCACGTCCGCCACCAGCACCCAGAAGGCGATCCGCGCCTTGGGCCGGAAATTGTTCGACCGCACCGGCGAGCTGTCCAGCCAGGGTAGGAAGAACAGCAGGAGGATCGACCCGAACATCGCCAGCACGCCCCAGAGCTTGGCGGGCAGGATGAAGTCGGCGGTGAAGGCGCGCAGGATCGCGTAGAAGGGCCAGAAATACCATTCGGGCACGATATGCGCCGGGGTCGAGAGCGGGTTTGCCGGGATGTAATTGTCCGGGTGCCCCAGATAATTGGGGAAGAAGAACAGCATCACCGCGAAGACCAGCAGGAACACACCCAGCCCGACCGCATCCTTGGCGGTATAATAGGGGTGGAAGGGCACCGTATCCTGCTCGCCCTTCACGTCGACGCCGGTCGGGTTGTTGGAACCCGGAATATGCAGCGCCCAGATGTGCAGGATGATGACGCCCGCAATCACGAAGGGCAGCAGATAGTGGAGCGAGAAGAAGCGGTTGAGCGCGGCATTGTCCGGCGCGAACCCGCCCAGCAGCCAGATGCGGATCGTGTCGCCGACCAGCGGGATCGCCGAGAAGAAGCCGGTGATGACCTGCGCGCCCCAGAAGCTCATCTGCCCCCAGGGAAGGACATAGCCCATGAAGGCGGTCGCCATCATCAGGAGGAAGATGACGACGCCGAGCAGCCACACCATCTCGCGCGGGGCCTTGTACGATCCGTAATAGAGGCCGCGGAAGATGTGGGTGTAGACGACGATGAAGAACATCGACGCGCCGTTGGCGTGGGCATAGCGCAGGAACCACCCTGCGTTCACGTCGCGCATGATGCTTTCGACCGAGTCGAAGGCGACGCCCGCATTGGCGGCGTAATGCATCGCCAGCACGACGCCGGTGATGATCTGGATGGCGAGCGCTGCACCCGCCAGCACGCCGAAATTCCAGAAATAGTTGAGGTTGCGCGGCACCGGATACCCGGCCCCCACCGCATTGTAGACGAGTCGCGGCAGCGGCAGCTTCTCGTCCAGCCAGCGCATGACCGGCTGCTTGGGTTCATAATGTTTGGCCCAGGGAAAGCTCATGTCTCGGGTCCCCCTTAAGCGGCCGCGCCGACCGTGACGGTCGTGTCGGTGTTGAACTTGTAATCCGGTACGAACAGGTTCTTGGGCGCCGGACCTTTGCGGATGCGCGCGGCGGTATCATAGGCCGAGCCGTGGCAGGGGCAGAAATAGCCGCCATAGGGCCCGCGATTCTCGCCCTCGCCGGCACCCAGCGGCACGCAGCCCAGATGGGTGCAGACGCCCAGCGTGATCAGCCAGTTCTTCTTGCCCGGCTTGGTCCGCTCCTCCAGCGTCTGGGGATCGCGCAGCTCGGACAGGGGCACGGCGTCGGCCTCGGCGATTTCCTTGGGCGTCAGGTTGCGGACGAACAGCGGCTGCTTGCGGAAGCTGGCCTTGATCGCCTGGCCCGGCTGGATCTTGGACAGATCGAGCTCGGTCGTCGACTGGGCCAGCACATCGGCCGAGGGGTTCATCTGGTTGATCAGCGGAAAGACGATCGCCAGCGCGCCCACGCCCGCAAAGGATGCGGCGGCGACGTTGATGAAGTCGCGGCGGCGGGGATCATGGACCTCTTCCTGGAATGGCTCCGGCGCCTCGCCGGGGGGTACGGTGTTCTCCGTCATCGCCATTCGTCCTGTCCCTCCACCTTCGCTCGCGTGCGCCATGGTACGCTTTGGCGGTCGTGCCGGATTGCTTCCGGTCATGCGCCGCCTGTCTCGCCCGCCCATGATGAACGGTGCTTCAGGTTAGCCTTGCTTGAGCCGCTTTGCCAATCCCCCTTTACAGGCGCCGTTCATGGTCCGTGCATGGGGGATGATATAGGAACCATGGCTTGGTGCCCGGGTTGACCGGTGACGGACGAAAGCGGCGGCCCCTGCCGGTTTCGCGGAACGGGTCTGGGGCATGGAGAGGGACGATGGTCCTGGGTCGGACGATATGGGCGGCGGCGATGGCGGCCGGTGTGATGGCGCTGGGCGGGTGCACCGACGGCTATGGCTATAGCGGTGTGTCGGTCGGCGCGGGCTATGGCGGCGGTTATGCGCCGGGCTATTACGGCTATGGCGGCGGCTATGGCTATGCGCCGTCCTATTTCGGCTGGTACGACAATTTCTATTATCCGGGCACCGGCGTGTACGTCTACGACGCCTATCGCCGACCCTATCGCTGGAGCGATACGCAGCGGGCCTATTGGGAAGGGCGCCACAATGCGTGGCGTGGCGGCCCGATCCGCGATCAGTGGCATGGCTGGGGCCGGGGCGGCTGGCGCGGGCCGGTGCCGGGGGCCGGGGTCGCCCCTGGGACACCGGGCGGATGGCGCGGTTCGCCCGGTGGCTGGCGCGGCAATGGCGGCATGCGCCCGGCGCCGTCGGGTCCGCGTCCCGGCGGCTGGCACGGGGGCGGGCCTGGCGGCGGTCGACCCGGCGGCGGTCGCGGGCGTCACTGATCGTCCGCCCGCGAGCCAGCGGATCAGGCTGGCCGCGCGCGGATCATGACGGTCGGGCGCATCGTCATGACCGTCACCCCGTCCTGATTGACGACGCTCCACCGGCTGGTGACGAAGCCCATTTCCGGGCGGCTGGCGGAACGGCGGGTTTCCAGCACCTCGGTCTCGCAGTGGAGCGTGTCGCCCGGATAGACGGGCGTGCGCCAGCGCAATTCGTCGACGCCCGGCGAGCCCAGGCTCTGAAAGCCGGTCTCGCGGAAATGCGCCACGATCATCGCCATCGCCATCGACGCGGTGTGCCAGCCGCTGGCCGACAGCCGCCCGAAATGGGTCGCCGCCGCCGCCTCGTCGGACAAGTGAAAGGCCTGGGGGTCGTAACGTTCCGCAAAGGCGACGACCTCGTCGCGTTCGACCCGGTACGATCCGAACCGCGCCACGTCGCCGACCGCGACATCTTCCAGCCAGATCATGTCCTCTCTCCTCATCCGTGTCTTTATCGTTTGAATGCGCGGCGGAACGGCGCATCATTGCCGTCCAGCCCCTGCCCAGGCGGCAGGCCGATCAGGTCGCGCAGCAGTGGCGCGACATCGACATTGTCGAACGGCGCGAGCTTGAGACCCGAGCGAAAGGCCGGGCCATTGGCGATGAACAACGCCGCCATGCTGGGATCCGCATTGTCATAGCCATGCGTGCCCCCGGCAAAGGGCTTTTCCGGCGCCTTCGCCGCGATCGTCCACCCGGCCTGGGCCAGGCAGAAATACGGGGCGATGCGGGCATTGGCGCCATAATGGAAGCGCGCCGAAATCTCGCTTTTGCGCCAACAGTCCAGATGATCGCGATGGCCGAGCAGCTTGGCCTCCAGCGCCGCCTCATGCCCCGGCTTGGCCCGGATCATCGCAAAGGGGCCGTCTTCGGACAGTTCATAGTCGGCCGGGTTCAGGAATCGGTCGAGCACGATCATGCGATCGCTCGACGTCGCGGCCATGCCATGGTCGGCGACGATGACCAGATTGGCGGGCTGCCCCATCTCGGCCAGCCCCGCGACCAGCCGTCCGATCGCCTGGTCGGCGCTGGCGACGGCGGTGTTCACCTCCGCCGAATCCGGCCCGCCGTCATGCCCGGCAATGTCGACCTCGTCGAAATACAGGGTCAGGAAATGCGGGCGATCGGCGGCCGGACGGCGCAGCCAGTCGAGGATCGTGTCGACCCGCTGGCGATCGTTCACATATTTGCTGAACTGCTGCCAGTCATGGGGGCGCACGCCACCGGTGAAGCCGTGCCCGCCATCATCCTTTTCGGTCGCCCCCCAGGCGACATTGGAGCCCGGCCAGAACATGGTGCCGGTCTGAATCCCCGCCCGCTCGGCCGTGACCCAGAGCGGTTCGGCCTCATCCCACCAATAGGGCTGGTCCGACGACATGGTGAAATGCTCGCCCGGATGCGCCGGGTCGGTAAAGCCGTTGGCGATGATGCCGTGCCGATCGGGCACGACGCCCGTCACCAGCGTCCAGTGATTGGGAAAGGTCTTGGACGGGAAGGACGGACGCATCGAAGCGCTGACACCCCCGGCCGCCAGTCGCGACAAATTGGGGGTGATCCCCCGATCCAGATAGGGCGCCCAAAAGCCGTCGATCGACACCAGGATGGTGACGGGGGCGCGGGCCTCCTGCGGCGCGGCGGGGACCGAGGCCTGGACCGGGGCGGGTGCCGCGACCGAGGACAAAGCAGGCGGAGTATAGGGATAGGCGCAGCCCGCCAGCAGGGCGAGCGCAAGCGCCGTCAGGGAGAGTCGGATCACGGAATGCGTTTCCTTTCGGATCCGCCAGATAGCGTCCCCTTATGGCAGTGGCGAGTATTCCGTTGCGACCGAGCGGGGGAAACGGCGGCGGATCAGTCTACCGGGAAATATTGCCGGATCTCGGGATCGGCATTGCGCAGCAACAGGCGCAGCCGCTCGGCGGCGTCGCGGGGCTGGTCGCCGGGCAGGCCGGCCATCGCCCATTCGCCGAATTCGGGTGCGTCGACCATCCGGTCGTCCAGCATGACGATATCGCGATGGCGGGGATCCTGGGCGATCCGCTCGAACGTCTCGCCGACGCTGTCGACGGGCCCCTCCAGCAACTGGCGATATTGGCCGTCGCCGATCCACAATATGCCCGAAATCCCGTCCATGCCGTTGTTGCGGCGCGACGTGGCCAGGATCGCCTGATGATCGGCGCGCACATCGTCGCCCGTCGGGCTGCTGCGATAGATGATACGACGATAAGGTTTAACCTGTGTCATGATTCGAGGCGTAGCGGCCCCAAGCCCAACTGCAAAGCGCGAATGCGCCGATCGGTCGTCCCCGACCGGCGCATCCCGGATCAGACGTTGAAGCGGAACAGCATCACGTCGCCGTCCTGGACGACATATTCCTTGCCTTCCGCGCGCAGCTTGCCCGCATCGCGTGCGCCCGCTTCGCCCTTGCAGGCGATATAGTCGGCAAAGGCGATGGTTTCGGCGCGGATGAAGCCCCGCTCGAAATCGCTGTGAATCTCACCCGCCGCATTGGGCGCCTTGGCGCCGCGATGGACGGTCCAGGCGCGCGCTTCCTTCGGGCCGACGGTGAAGAAGGTCAGCAGGTCGAGCAGCGCGTAACCGGCGCGGATCACGCGGGCGAGGCCGGTTTCGGCGAGACCCAGCTCGGACAGGAATTCGCCGCGATCCTCGGCCGGCATGGTCGCGATGTCGGCCTCGATCGCCGCCGACACGACGACGGCCTGCGCGCCCTCGGCGGCGGCCTTCTCGAACACGCGTTGCGAGTGGGCGTTGCCGTTCGCGGCGTTCGATTCCTCGACATTGCAGACATAAAGGACCGGCTTGGCGGTCAGCAGCTGCGCCTGGGAGAAGACGCGGGCTTCCTCTTCGTCCTTCGGCTTGGTCAGCCGCGCGGGCTTGCCCTCGCGCAGCAGGTCGAGCGTCTGGCCGAGCACCGACGCGGCGATCTTGGCTTCCTTGTCGCCCTGCTGGCCCTTCTTGATGAAGGCGGGGACGCGCTTTTCCAGGCTTTCCAGGTCGGAGAGCATGAGTTCGGTCTCGACCGTCTCGGCATCGGCGATCGGATCGACCTTGCCCTCGACATGGGTGACGTCGCCATCCTCGAAGCAGCGCAGGACATGGACGATCGCGTCCACCTCACGGATATTGCCCAGGAACTGGTTGCCCAGCCCCTCGCCCTTGGACGCGCCGCGCACCAGGCCCGCGATGTCGACAAAGGCGAGCTGCGTCTCGATGATCTTGGCCGAGCCGGCGATTTCGGCGAGCTGGTACAGGCGCGGATCGGGCACCGCGACGTTGCCGACATTCGGCTCGATCGTGCAGAACGGATAATTGGCGGCCTGCGCCGCCGCCGTTTCGGTCAGCGCGTTGAAGAGGGTGGACTTGCCGACATTCGGCAGGCCGACGATGCCGCAGCGGAAACCCATGCGTCGCTTATCCTGTGGATCAAGGGGAAAGCGCCCCTCTAGCGACGATGGGGATATTTCTCAACCGAGCGCTTATCCCATGCTCCGTTCAGCCTGAGCGAAGTCGAAGGGCAAGGGATGACGGTTGGGCGGGGCGCCATTGTCGGATGTTCCAGCGTGGCCTTCGACTTCGCTCAGGCTGAACGGACTGGGGGGAAGGGGTTATGGGGTCAGGCGATCCCGACCATCATCGCGGCGGCCCAGCCTAGCAGCAGGACGCCCAGCGCGCCCGAAAAGCCCATCAACACCAGGCCCATATAATAGAGCATCGGCGGATGCGCGCGCTGCGCCTTCCTGTTCCGGCCGAGACCCGACAGCACGAAGCTCGCCAACATGCCAAAGGTGAAGACACAAAATTCGAGCATGGGGCGTAACGTCCGGTCCTGGGGGCTGCGATCGATTCCTCCCTAACCGATACAGGTTAATCACTCGATATCGGCGCGACGAAGCGCCTCAAATCACAGGCAAGGCGTTGGAACTTTTCGTCTCGTCGCGGGTGAGGTGCGCGTTGTCGTGGGCGTTCCTAACGATAGTTGAAGCTGACGCTGATCCGCTCGCCCTTGGCGCCGTTCGGCACCACTTCATGCCGCAGCCAGCTTTCCCAGAGCAGCACCGTACCCGGCTCGGGCGTGGCGGTGGCGAAGGTCGCCAGATCATCCGGCGCATCGGCGCGGCGGGGCGGCGCGGCCATCAGCATCGGCAGCCGCGGATCCTCCAGCTTGAGCGCGCCCGAACCCTTGGGCATGGCGACATAGAGCGTGCCCGAGACGACCGAATGCGGATGGATATGCGCCGAATGATGGCCACCGGGCTTCAGGACATTGACCCACAGGCTGTCGAGCTTCAGCTTGCGCCCGCCCAGATCGAACGCGCATTCCTCGGCGAAGCGCGCGACATGGCGGTCGAGCTTCTTGCGCAGATCGGCAAAGACCGGATCGCGGATCGGCAGGTCGTTGAGCGAGGCATAGCTGGTATAGCCGCGATAGCCATGCTCCTTGGACCAGCGCCGCCCGGCGCGGTCGTCCTCGGCCAGCGCCCAGCAGCTCTGCTCGATCTCCTCCAGCAGGTCGGCGTCATCCAGCTGGCCCTCATAGAGGAGCGAGGCGAAGAGGCGGCGCACGCTCATGCGGGGTCTCCCATGCGCAGCGCGACGTCGTTGACGAAGCGGACATCGTCGCCCTCGGCCAGCCAATGCGCCTCCGCCGATACCGCGCCGAGCAGGTCGGACAGCGGCTCGATCTCGGCCTTGGCGTAATTGCCGAGCACATAGCCGGTGACGCGGTCCTTATGCCCCGGATGTCCGATGCCCAGCCGCACGCGGCGGAAGTCCGGCCCCAGATGCTGGTCGATCGAGCGCAGCCCGTTATGCCCCGCCGTCCCGCCGCCGGTCTTCACCTTCACCCGGAAGGGGGCGATGTCGAGCTCGTCGTGGAAAACGGTCAGCGCCTCGACCCCCAGCTTGTAGAAGCGTAGCGCGTCGCCGACGCTGCGGCCGCTTTCGTTCATGAAGGTCGCGGGCTTCAGGAGCAGGATCTTCTCACCCCCGATGCGCCCTTCCTGGGTCCAGCCCTGGAACTGCTTCTTCACGGGGCCGAAATCATGCACCTCGGCAATGGCGTCCATCGCCATGAAGCCGACATTGTGGCGGTGCATCGCATATTGCGGCCCCGGATTGCCCAGCCCGGTCCAGACCTGCATGTGATATTCCTTGTTCGCTTGGTTGGGCAGGCCCCTAGCATTGGGGGGCGGGGGTTTCCAAACCTATCGGGGCGGCGTGGCCTTCGACTTCGCTTAGGCTGAACGGAGGTTGGTATGTGTGTCGGGTATCCCCAACCTCCGTTCAGGCTGAGCGAAGTCGAAGCCCAAGGGAATCAAATCAACCCCTGCGCCCGCAAGCTCACATGCCCCGACGTGCCGATGATCAGATGGTCGTGCACCGCAATCCCCAACGGCTTGCCCGCCTGTGCGATGGCGCGGGTCACGTCGATGTCCGCCCGGCTGGGCGAGGGGTCGCCGCTGGGGTGGTTGTGGACCAGGATCACCGCCGCCGACCCGAATTCCAGCGCGCGGCGGATGACCTCGCGAATATAGACCGGCGCCTGGTCGATCGAGCCCTGGCCCATCAGCTCGTCCTGGATCAGCATGTTGCGCGTGTTGAGGTGCAGGACCCGGAACCGTTCGACCCCGTGATGCGCCATGTCGGCATGGAGATAGTCGAGCAGCGCCTGCCAGCTCGACAGAACGGGCCGTTTCGCCGCCTCCGCCTGGACCAGCCGAAGCGCGCAGGCATGGGCGATCTTCAGCGTGGCCGCCGCCGTCTCGCCCACCCCGTCCACCCGTTGCAGCGCGACCGGATCGGCGGTCAGGACCCCGCCGATATCGTGGAATTCGCGCAAGAGCGCCTTGGCGATCGGCTTGGTGTCGCGGCGCGGGATCGCGGTGGTCAGTAGATATTCGAGCAATTCATGATCGAGCAATACGCCGCCCGCCAGTAATCGGTCGCGCAGGCGCCCGCGATGTCCGGCATGATCGGCCTGTCGGTCGCTGTCGTCGCGCATGTCCCACCCCCTGTCGGGCCAGCATAGGGCAGGTGGCGGGAACTGTCGCCGGGGCTCGTGCGATTGCGTGGCATGGGGCCCCGCGGCTATGATGCGGATCAGGACGGGAGACGGGACATCGGGGTGGACGGCGCGAGCGAGGAAGCCGAAACGCGCGTGAGCCCCGTCCGGCGGTTCCGGCGGCTGCAGCGCATCCTGATCGCCATTGCCCTGATCCTGCTGGTCGCGCTGATCGCCCTGTGGATCGAACGCAAGCCGCTGGTCGGGGGCGCGATCGACCGCGAACTGGCGCGGCGCGGCGTGCCCGCCCGCTACGAGATCAGCGATCTGGGGCTGGGCCGGCAGCGTCTGACCCATGTGGTGATCGGCGATCCGCGCCGCCCCGATCTGGTCGCCGACTGGCTGGAGACGCGCACGCGAATCGGCTTGTCCGGTCCGGTGGTGACCGGCGTGCGCGCGGGCCGGGTCAGGTTGCAGGGGCGGCTGATCGAGGGGCGGATCAGCCTGGGGATGCTCGACAAGCTGATGGGGGCGTCTTCGGGCAACAAGCCCTTCGCGCTGCCCGCGCTCGACGTCGATGTTCGCGATGGCGGTATCCGGCTGGAGACGCCGCATGGGGGCGTCGGGCTCAGCCTGTCGGGCCGAGGCGTGCTGAACGACGGTTTCAGCGGGCGGCTGGGGGCGGTGGCACCGCGTCTGGCGATCGGCGATTGTGTGTTTACCGGGCTTGCCGCACCGCTTCGCGTGCGTGTGGTCCGCGATCGGCCCAGCCTGAGCGGGCCGGTGCGGCTGGCCGGTCTGCAGTGCGGCGCGGTGACCGCGCGCAACCTGGCCGCGCGGGTCGAGGCCACGCTGGAACCCGCGCTCGACCAATGGCGCGGAACCGCCGCGCTGGAAGGCGGTGCGCTTCGCCATCCGGTCGCGGCGACGGCGGCGCTGGGCGGGCGCCTCGATTTCGCAGGCAATGCGGCGGCGACCAGCGGGCGGCTGGACTTGACCGCGCGTGGCGTGACGACCCGGATGGGCCGCGCCGATCGCCTGGGAGTCGACGGACGTTATCTGGTCGGGCACGCGATGCGGTTTGACGGCGATGTCCGCCTGGGCGGCGCGCAGGTCGCGCCCGCGATGCTGGCGCGACTGAACGACGGGGCTCGCACGGTGGCCGGAACGCCGGTCAGCCCGGTGGCGCAGGCCGTGCTGGACGCGGTGGCGCGGAGCGGGCGGGGTTTCGCCGCCGATCTGCGGCTTGCGCTGGACCGCGAGGCGGGGGCACGCGCCGATGGCGTCGCGATCCGGCTGCCCAGCCTGACCCTGGCCTCGAACAGTGGTGCACGCGTCGCGCTCGGCGGGGGCGAGGGCTTTATGTACGATACGCGCGGGGCGCGGATCGACACCATGCTCGCCACGGGTGGCGGCGGGTTGCCCATGATCCGCGCGACATTGCGCCAGGATGCGCCCGGCGCGCCGGTGCGGGGTATGGCAACGATGGCGCGCTATCCCGCGGGCGGCGCGGCGCTGGCGCTCGACCGGGTGGTGTTCTCGGCGGCGGGCGACGGAACGACGGCGGTGACGACGCGGCTGTCGCTGTCCGGGCCGATCAGCGGCGGGCGGATCGACGGCCTGGTCCTGCCGATCGCTGCGCGCTGGGACGGCGGGCGGCGCCTGCTCGTCAACCCGACCTGCCAGCCGCTGGCGATCGATCGGCTGGCGCTATCGGGATTGCGGCTGGCGCGGGTGGCGACGCGGGTCTGTCCACTTGAGGGTGCGCTCGTGCGGCTCGACGGCACGCGGATCGGCGGCGGGGCGCAGCTGGGGCAGACGATGCTGACCGGCACCATCGGCAGCAGCCCGTTGCAGCTCTCCGCCGCGACGACCCGCTTCGCGCTCGCCGATCGCGGCTTCACCCTGACCGGGGTAAAGAGCCAAATCGGCCGCCCCGAGTCGCCGACCCGGATCGACGCGGCCACCTTGGTTGGCCGGATCACGCCCGAGGGTATCGCCGGGCAGTTCACCGGCGGCGCGGGGCAGGTGGGGCAGGTGCCCCTGCTGCTGGGCGAGGCGGCGGGCGACTGGCGGCTGGCGGGGGGCGTGCTGAGCCTGAACGGCGCGCTTCAGGTGCGCGATGCGCGGGCCGATTCGCCGCGCTTCCTGCCCATGGCCGCGCGCGACGTCACCCTGACGCTGGCGGGCAGCCGGATCGACGTCAAGGGGACGCTTTATGAACCGACCAAGTCGGTCAAGGTCGCCGACGTCACCATCACCCATGCGCTGAACACCGGCGCGGGGGAGGCCGATCTGGCGGTGCCGGGCATCACCTTCACCAAGGACTTCCAGCCCGAACTGCTCACCCCCGTCACCAAGGGTATTATCGAGGATGTGCGTGGATCGATCTCGGGAACGGGGCGGATCCTCTGGGATTCGAATGGCGTGCGCTCGACCGGGCGATTCGGGACCGAAGGCATCGACCTGGCCGCCGCGCTCGGCCCGGTCAGCGGGATTGCGGGCACGATCCAGTTCACCGACCTGCTGGCGCTGGAAAGCGCGCCCGGTCAGGTGGCGACGATCAAGACGATCAATCCGGGCATCCAGGTGACGAACGGCACCATCCGTTACCAGACGCTGTCGGGCGCACGGGTAAAGGTGGAGGGCGGGACCTGGCCCTTTGCCGGCGGCAAGCTGACCCTCGACCCGACGCTGCTCGACTTCTCGCAGCCTGTCGAGCGGCGCATGACCTTCCATGTCGAAGGGGCGGCCGCCGACCAGTTCCTGCTCCAGTTCGACTTCCAGAATTTGAACGCGACGGGCGTGTTCGACGGGACGCTGCCGATGATTTTCGACCAGAATGGCGGGCGGATCGAGGGCGGGCGGCTGATCGTCCGGCCGGGCGGCGGCAGCATCGCCTATCTGGGCGAGATCAGTCAGAAGAATCTGGGCTTCTGGGGCAACCTCGCCTTCGGGGCGCTGCGTTCGCTGAACTATCGTTCGCTTCGGATCGACATGAACGGGCCGCTGGCGGGCGAAATGGTGACGGACGTGCGCTTTGCCGGGATCAGCCAGGGCAAGGGCGCCAAGTCCAACTTCATCATCCGGCGGCTCCAGCGGCTACCCTTCATCTTCAACGTGCGGATCAAGGCGCCCTTCCGCGGGCTACTCGACTCGGCCCAGTCCTTCTACGACCCGCGCCGCCTGATCCAGCGCAACCTGCCCGCGCTGCTGGACGAACAGAACAAGCGCGCCGCACCGCCCGTCACCTCGTCCACCACGCCCATTCAGCCCTCCGCAAGCGAGACCGTGCCATGACCGTAACAGGATTGAAAATGCTGGTGAGGACGCCGATCTTGGATGGGACACGATGGATGCCGGTCGCGCTGACCTTGCTGAGCGGAGGATGCGTCAACATCTCCGCCCCGGAGAAGCCGATCGAGATCAATCTGAACATCAATGTGACGCAGGAAGTGGTATATCGCCTGGATGGCGAGGCCAAATCGCTGATCCAGCAGAATCCGGGGATATTCTGATGAAGACGAAGACGATGATCCTGGCGCTGGGCACGGTGGCGTTGCTGGGCGTGTCGGGCATGGCGATGGCGCAGCGCGATCCGGCCTATGCGGCCGCGCGCGCCGAAGGCTTGGTCGGCGAACAGCCCGACGGCTATCTGGGAATCGTGGGCGCCGCCACGCCCGCGCTGCGGACGCTGGTCAACAGCATCAACATCCAGCGTAAGGCCGCGTACACCCAGAAGGCGCAGGCCAGCGGCGCGACCGTTGAGCAGATGGCCTTTACCAGCGGCTGCAACCTGATCGCGCAAACGGCGAGCGGCGAGAAATATAAGACGCCCGAAGGCGTGTGGAAGACGCGCACGGGCGCGGCCCCGGAGCGCGCGCCGGCCTGCGTCTGACCTTCTTCCTCCCCTCCCGCAGGCGGGAGGGGCTGGGGGAGGGGACTCCGGTTGCGGTCAGGCGATCGGCTTGAGGGGAGCGCGGCCAAGCACTCAATCTCAGAAGATATCGCCTGCCGACGGCGCCAGCCCTCCCCCGACCGCTCTCGCCTGCGGGAGGGGAGAAGGAAGAAGAGGAAGAAAAACCGCCCCGCGATACCTCGTCCTGTCTCTCCGTGGACACAATCCTTAACACATCTGTCACAACCCCAACCCCAAGCGGTTGACTTGGGAAGACACGCTTTCTAAACGGGCCTCGCCTTGGCGGGGTCGCTCGCCGTTCGCGCGCACTCTCCCCTTCGGTGACGAAAACAGGTGAGGGTGGCTGCGTGGCGGAGACGGAACCCGGACAGGACTTTGGCGATGCGGACGATCCGCGTCTGGCCGCGCTGGATCAGCGATTGGCTAAGGCGAAAGCGGAAGGCGTAGCGCGGCAGGGGGTGAAGGTGGATGCCGACAGGGGTTATTCCCAGGGCAGCCGCGTCATCTCCGCGCTGATCGGAAGTCTTGTCGGCAGTGCGTTGATCGGCTGGCTTTTCGACCGCTGGTTCGGCACCGCACCCTGGGCCCTGATCGTGATGCTGTTCCTGGGGATCGGCGTGGCGTTCAGGCAGATCATTCGGATTTCTGGTGAGCGCCCGGAGTAACCGGGCGTTCGTCATATGTGGGAACGAAGCAGCGTGGCGGCAGAATCGGGCGGCAAGATTGATCCGATGCACCAGTTCCTGATCGAGCCGGTGCTCGGTCAGCACTGGGTGGTCGGCGGCTACGACCTTTCCTTCACCAATTCCGCTCTGTGGATGGTGGCGACGCTGGTCGCGCTTTGGGTGTTCATGATCGGCGGCATGAAGCGCGATCTGGTCCCGGGTCGCTGGCAGGCGGCGGTCGAGGGTTTCACCGGCTTCGTCAATTCGATGCTGACCTCGAACATCGGCCCCGAAGGCAAGCGCTTCCTGCCCTATGTCTTCTCGCTGTTCATGTTCATCCTGTTCGCCAACGTGCTGGGCCTGCTGCCCTTCGGCGTGGTGCCGGGTGTCCATCCCTTCACCGTGACCAGCCATGTGACCGTGACCGGCGTGCTCGCGCTGATCTCGTTCGCGATCGTGCTGATCGTCGGCTTCGGTCGTCACGGCTTCCACTTCTTCGCGCTGTTCGTGCCGCACGGCACGCCCAAGCTGATGATTCCGCTGATCTTCGTGGTCGAGCTGATGAGCTTCCTGGTGCGCCCCTTCTCGCTGGGTCTGCGACTGTTCGTCGCGATGACCGCGGGGCACATCCTGCTGAAGGTTCTCGCCGCCTTCGTCATCAACGGCATCAATATGGGCCCGGGCTATGCCGCGCTCATCACCCTGCCGAGTTTCCTGCTGATGATCGGCATCACGCTTCTCGAACTGCTGGTCGCCGCGATCCAGGCCTATGTCTTCGCGCTGCTGACCTCGGTTTACCTGAACGACGCCGTCAACCTGCACTGATCGGGCAAGCCGGATCGGGCGGGCGAACGCGCCGCTGAGTTGAATACCCAAACGACCCTTTTTGAACTGGAGTGATTGAAATGGACGCAGAAGCCGCGAAGCTGATCGGTGCCGGTCTGGCCGCTATCGGCATGGGCATCGCCTCGCTCGGCGTGGGCAACGTGTTCGCCAAGTTCCTCGAAGGCGCGCTGCGCAATCCGGGTGCGGCGGACAGCCAGCAGGGCCGCCTCTTCATCGGTTTCGCCGGTGCCGAGCTTCTGGGCCTGCTCGCCTTCGTGACGATGATCATCCTGGTGTTCGTCGCCTAATCATTCGGATCGGCCGGGCGGCCCCGTGTTGCCCGGTTGATATGGCAACGAGGACTCCATGCCCCAGATAGCACAGATCAGTGCGACCTATGCGTCGCAGATCTTCTGGCTCCTGATCACCTTCGGCCTGCTGTATTTCGTGGTCGGTCGTGGGATGGTGCCCAAGATTCAGGCGACCGTCGACGCTCGCGAAGCCCGTATCGCCGGCGATCTGGCGGCGGCCGAGGCCGCGCGTGCCGAGGCCGACCGGGTCGAGGCGGCATGGCGGGCCGAGATGGACGCCGCGCGCGTCGCCGCGATGGCCGAGACCAATGCGGCCAAGGCGCGGGCCACCCATGCCTTCGAGGCGCAGGTCAAGGCGGCCGATGCCGACCTGGCCGAGCGTCTGGGTCATCACGACCTGGCGATCGCCAATGCCAAGGCCGAGGCGATGGCCAATCTTCAGACCGTGGCGGCCGAGGCCGCGCGCGATCTCGTCGCCAAGCTGTCCGGCGTCCAGGTGGGCGAGGATGCGGCGGCCGACGCGGTGCGAAAGGTGAGCGCGCATGGCTAATCATTCCGCAACCGGCGCGCTGGTCAACGGCGATGCGCAGGTCGCGCAGAACCTGGCCGATGCCGCATCGGCCGAGGGCATGACCCAGAAGCCGATCCGCGAGGGCGATGGCTTGAATGGGGGCCTGACCGGCAACACGGTCGTGCCCGCCGAGGCCGAACATGCCGCCAGCCCGACCGCGCTGGGTTTCGATTCGACCGGCTGGGTGGCGCTCGCCGCTCTGGTCGTGCTGATCGGGATGCTGGTCAAGAAGGTGCCGTCGATGATCGGTCGTTCGCTCGACCAGAAGATCGCCGGAATCCGCGCCCAGCTCGACGAAGCGAACAAGCTGCGTCAGGAAGCCGAAGCACTGAAGGCCGAATATGAGGCCAAGGCCAAGGCCGCCCATGCCGATGCCGAGGCGATGCGCGCCCAGGCCCAGCATGAAGCGGGTCAGCTGCTCAGCAAGGCCAAGGCCGATGCCGAGGCGCTGATGGAGCGTCGCGCCAAGATGGCCGAGGACAAGATCGCCGCCGCCGAGCGTACCGCGATCGCCGAAGTCCGCGCCCGTGCCGCCGAGGCTGCTGCCAAGGCCGCCGGTCTGCTGATCGCCGAGCATCACTCGGCCGATGCGGACCGTGCGATGATCGACCGCAGCATCGCGGGGCTTGGCCGCCCGAACTGATCGGCTTTCGGGCCAAAGACAGGACCGCGCTTCGGGCGACCGAGGCGCGGTTCGGCCGTTTCTGGCGGCCGAATGACCACCAACTCCGTTCAGGCTGAGCGAAGTCGAAGCCCAAGGGAATCCCTCTCCCCGCCCGCCAGGAAAGGGCAGGGCATGGGCTTCGACTCCGCTCAGCCCGAACGGGGGTGGGAATGACCCCTTCCTCCCCAAGCTGTGCTTGGGGAGGGGCCCCGCCGGGCAACGCCCGGTCGTGGAGGGGCAATGTCCCCAAACCCATAGCCCGCACCGACGGGCCCGCATCGCCGTCTCTTCCGGGTTTCCGACGACGATGCCCATAGTGCCGAGCCCGTGACCAAGGAGACGCTCCGATGGCATGGGTCATATTGGGCATTGCCGTGATTACCGAGATTTGCTGGGCGCTCAGCCTGAAATGGGCGGCGACGCTCGCCACCTGGCAGGCGTCGAGCGTGCCGATCCTGCTCAGCTTCGTGAATATGGGCCTGCTGGCGCTCGCCATGCGCGGGCTTCCTGCGGGCACCGCTTATGCGGTGTGGACGGGCCTGGGCGCGATCGGGGTGGTGATCGGCGGGGCCATCGTGTTCGGCGACAAGATCGCGCCGATCCAGGCGGGCTTCATGGTCCTGACCGTGATCGGCGTGATGGGCACCAAGCTCTTCGCGCAGGGCTGAACCCTATTCCTCCCCTGCAAGGGGCGGTGGCAGTCCGCAGGACTGACGGAGGGGTGTCGCCATCAGCAGGGACACCCCTCCACCAGCTTCGCTGGTCCCCCTCCCCTTGCAGGGGAGGAAGAGTCGGACGATCGCACTCGGCGCGAACCCGAAAAAACCTTCGTGTCTTCGCGGCTTCGCGTGAACCAAGCCCTCTCACAGGGTAGCGATCCGTCCGCCGCGCCCCTAAATCGGCACCAATGTCCGAGCCTCCCGTCGACCGCTTCAACGAAGAGAAATCCACCTTCACCCTGCGCGGCGCCGACTCGCCCGATCTGAATGCGGGGGTGGCGGCAATCCGCAACGTGCTGGCGACCTTGCCGCTGCGGCCGGGCGTCTACCGAATGCAGGATGCGCGCGGCGACGTCCTGTATATCGGCAAGGCGCGCGCGCTGAAGAACCGCGTCGCCAATTACACCCAGGTCGAGCGACTCCCGAAGCGCCTGCAACGCATGGTGGCGCAGACCCGGTCGATGACGATCGTTACGACCAATAACGAGGCCGAGGCGCTGCTGCTCGAGGCGCAACTCATCAAGCGCTATCGTCCCGCCTTCAACGTCCTGCTCCGCGACGACAAGAGCTTTCCCTTCATCCTGCTGCGCAACGACCATGACTTCCCGCGCATCCAGAAGCATCGCGGCGCGCGGCGGGCGGTCGGCAATTATTACGGCCCCTTCGCCAGCGCGGGCAGCGTCAACAACACGCTGAACGCGCTGCAAAAGCTGTTCCTGCTCCGGTCGTGCACCGACAGCTTCTTCAAGGGGCGCGACCGGCCGTGCCTGCTCTACCAGATCAAGCGCTGCTCGGCCCCCTGTGTCGGCCGGATCGACGAGGCGGCCTATGCCGAGCTGGTCGCCGACGCGAAGAACTTCCTCGGCGGCAAGTCGACCCAGGTCCAGGCCAAGCTCGGCAAGCAGATGCAGGACGCCGCCGAGGCGATGGACTTCGAGCTGGCGGCGATCCTGCGCGACCGGCTGAAGGCGTTGACCTTCATCCAGGGGACTCAGGCGATCAACGCCGAAGGGGTGGGCGACGCCGACATCTTCGCGCTGGCCAATCGCGAGGGGGTGATGGGCATCCAGGCCTTCTTCATCCGCGGCGGCCAGAATTGGGGGCATCGCAGCTTCTTCCCCGCGCACACCACCGATGTGCCCGAGGAGGAGGTGCTGACCAGCTTCCTCAGCCAATTTTATGAGGAAGTGCCGCCCGCCAAGACGATCCTGCTCGATCGCGAATTGCCCGAGGGCGAATTGCTGACCGAGGCGCTGGGCGAGCGGGCCGGGTATAAGGTGCAGCTCGCCGTGCCGCAGCGGGGCGACCGCCGCCGCCTGCTCGATCAGGCCAAGCGCAACGCGGTCGAGGCGCTCGACCGGCGGCTGGCCGAGTCGACCACCCAAGCCAAGCTGTTGCGCGAAGTCGCCGATTTCTTCGACCTGTCCGAACCGCCGCAGCGGATCGAGGTCTATGACAACAGCCATATCCAGGGCACCAATGCGCTGGGCGCGATGGTCGTGGCGGGGCCGGAGGGGTTCCAGAAGGGCCAGTATCGCAAGTTCAACATCAAGGGGAACGAGGCGGCGACCAACGACGATTTCGGCATGATGCGCGAAGTCTTCCGCCGCCGCTTCGCGCGCCAGTTGGAGGAAAACCCCGACCGCGACGACGCGACCTGGCCCGACCTGGTGCTGATCGACGGCGGGCGCGGCCAGCTCAATGCCGCCAAGGCGGTGCTGGAGGATCTGGGCATCGAGGATGTCTGCCTGGTCGGCGTCGCCAAGGGCCCGCATCATGGCCGCGAGGGGCGCGAGGTCTTCCACATGATGGACGGCAGCGAGCGGATGCTGCCGGTCAATGCGCCGCTATTGTTCTACCTCCAGCGGCTACGCGACGAGGTCCACCGCTTCGTGATCGGGGCGCACCGCGACAAGCGCGCCAAGGCGATGGGCGCGAGCCCGCTGGACGAAGTGCCCGGCATCGGCCCGGCGCGGAAGAAGGCGCTGCTGATGCACTTCGGCACGGGCCGGGCGGTAAGAAATGCGAGCCTGGAGGATCTGCAGAAGGCGCCGGGGGTGAGCCAAGCGGTGGCGCAGCAGGTGTACGACTTTTACCATAGCCGGTAAGGGGAGATAGCCTCCGAACCCCTGGTTGAGCGTCGCAGGCCTTTCACTTTCCTCGTTTAGCGAGGCGGTTGTGGGAACAGGCCGTGAGGTGCCCGTTGCCTTACACTCGCGCGTGCGCAATCCTTCAGCATGGCTTCTCCTGTGATCCGCCCCTTTCATCCAACGGACGTATCCGGCGTCGTCGAACTCATATTGCCGATTCAGCAACAGGAGTTCGGCATTGCGATAGAGCGGGAAGACCAGCCTGATCTGTCCGACATACCATCGTTCTACCAAAAGGGTGCCGGTGGCTTTTGGGTCGCGGAAGACGTGGGGCGGATCGTCGGCACGATTGCCCTCAAGGAACTTGGAAGCCGCCGAGCCGCTCTGCGAAAGATGTTCGTCGCCTCGCCATTCAGGGGAAGCGCGCATGGTCTAGGCGCCAAGCTTCTCGATACACTTACCCGGCACGCAAGAAGACAAGGCGTTGTCGATATTTATCTCGGCACGACGGAAGCGTTTTTAGCGGCGCATAGATTCTATGAGAAGAACGGTTTTGAGGAGGTCGCCCGATCCACGCTTCCGGCTGATTTCCCTGTGATGGAAGTCGATCGAAAGTTCTACAGGATGGCACTGCCGTGAGTCGATTACGGCCTATGGCTATGCACACACGCGATGCCCTTGTGCGCTCCTGCTCCCATTTCGCCATCGCTTCCAAAAAGGAGCAACGTCCAGCTCGTTGGTCATGATGGCAGCCGGTACGTTTGTGCACTCCCCCCACACATAGCCTCCCGCCCCATTCCCCCCTACATCGGAACCCATGCACCGGGTCGCCCCCGCCATCATCCTGTCGGTCCGGCCGCATGGCGAGCATGGGGCGATCGTGCGGGCTTTGACCCGCGAGGATGGCGTGCAGCCCGGTTATGTGCGCGGCGGTAGGTCGCGGGCGCTCAGGCCGGTGCTGCAACCGGGGAACGGGATCATCGGCGAGTGGCGGGCGCGGACGGTCGAGCAACTGGCCGCGCTGACCGTCGAGCCGGGGCATAGTCGCGCGGGGCTCCACGGCGAGCCGCTGGCCGCCGCCGGGATCGAGTGGCTGTGCGCGCTGACCGCCGCGACGCTGCCGGAGGAACAGCCTTATCCGGTCCTGTACGATGCGCTCGACGCGGTGCTGACCGCGATCGAGTCGGCGCCGTCGGCGCGCGGCTGGGCGGGGGCGTTGGTGCGCTATGAGCTGCTGCTGCTGGGGCAGTTAGGGTTCGGGCTCGATCTGGAGCGGTGTACCGTGACCGGCGGGACGGACGACCTCGCCTTTGTCAGCCCCAAGAGCGGGGCGGCGGTGTCGGTGGGAGCGGCGTTCGGCTATGAGGCGCGGCTGTTTCCGCTGCCCGCCTTTCTGCGCGAGGGCGGGGTAGGGGATTGGCCGGAGATTTTCGCCGCGGGGCGGATCACGGCGCATTTCCTGGCCCGCGATATTCTGGTCGGTCTGCGCCATGATCCGATGCCGGCGCGGGCGCGGCTGTTCGATCGTTTCAAAAGGGCGGTTGCGTGATGCCCGCCCGCTAAGGCAAAGGGCGCTCCGAACATAGGTAAGAAGGGGCCAGCCATGGCATTGATCGCGATCCTCGCCGGTGACGGCATCGGCCCGGAAGTGACGGCGGAAGCGCGGCGCGTGCTGGAGGCGCTGGACCTGGGCCTGACCTTCGAGGAGGCCAAGGTCGGCGGGGCGGCCTACGAAGCCGCGGGCCATCCGTTGCCGCCCGAGACGCTGGCGGTGGCGGAGCGCGCCGATGCGCTGCTGTTCGGCGCGGTGGGCGATCCGCGCTTTGACGCGCTGGAGCGTGCGCATCGGCCCGAACAGGCGATCCTGGGCCTGCGCAAGGCATTCGGGCTGTTCGCCAATCTACGCCCCGCGCGGCTGTTCGAGGGGCTGGAGGACGCCAGCTCGCTGCGCCCCGATATCGCGCGCCGCATCGACATGGTGATCGTTCGCGAGCTGACCGGCGACGTCTATTTCGGCGCCAAGGAGCGCGGCACCACCGAGGCTGGCTTGCGCGAAGGCCATGACCTGATGCGCTATGACGAAGAGGAAGTGGCGCGGATCGCCCGGGTCGGCTTCGAGACCGCGATGCGCCGCCGCCGCCGCCTGTTGTCGGTGGACAAGGCCAATGTGCTGGAAACCTCGCAGCTTTGGCGCGACGTGGTGATCGAGGTGGCGAAGGACTATCCGGACGTTGCCCTCGAACACATGTATGTCGACAATTGCGCGATGCAGCTGGTGCGCGATCCGGGCCAGTTCGACGTGATCCTGACCGGCAATCTGTTCGGCGATATTCTCTCGGATCAGGCGTCAATGTGCGCGGGCTCGATCGGGATGCTGCCCTCTGCCGCACTGGGGGCGACGGGCAAGGGGCTGTACGAGCCGATCCATGGCTCGGCGCCGGACATTGCCGGGCAGGGCAAGGCCAATCCATGTGCGGCGATCCTGTCCTCGGCGATGATGCTGCGCCACTCGCTGGGCATGGCAGAGGCGGCCGACCGGATCGACGCGGCGGTGGCGGGCGCGATCCGGGACGGCGCGCGGACCGGCGATCTGGGCGGCAGCCTGTCGACCCGCGCCATGGCCGACGCGATCCTCGAGCGGCTCTGACGCCCGTGAGCGCGCTCCTCGAACTCGCGGTCGTGATCCCGACCTTCAACGAGCGCGCGAATGTGCCCGTGCTCATCGCCAAGCTCGACCAGGCGCTGGCCGGGCGGCGGTGGGAGGCGATCTTCGTCGACGACAACAGCCCCGACGGCACCGCCGATGCCGCGCGCGAGCTGGGCAAGGTCGATCCCCGCGTCCGGGTGATCCAGCGGATCGGGCGGCGCGGGCTGTCCTCGGCCTGTATCGAGGGGATGTGTGCCACCGCCGCGCCGATGGTGGCGGTGATCGACGGCGATCTGCAGCATGATGAGACGCTGCTGCCGAAGATGCTCGACCGGTTGCAGGCGGAAAGCGACCTCGACCTGGTCGTCGGCTCGCGCTTCGTCGATGGCGGCGGCACTGGCGACTGGGACCGCGACCGGGTCGCCAAGTCGGCCTTTGCGACGAAGCTGTCGCAGCGGGTGCTGAATGTGAACCTGTCCGACCCGATGAGCGGCTTCTTCATGGTCCGCACGGCGGTGGCGCGCGGGACGGTGCCGCATCTGTCGGGCATCGGCTTCAAGATCCTGCTCGACATCATGAGCGCCTCGCCGCGTCCGCTGCGTGCCGCCGAAATGCCCTATGTGTTCCGCGTGCGGACCGAGGGTGAGTCTAAGCTCGATCATGTCGTGGCGATGGAATATCTGATCGCGCTGTACGACCGCCGCTTCGGCAAGGTGGTGCCGGTGCGTTTCGCCATGTTCTCGGCGATCGGCGTGCTGGGCGTGGGCGTGCATATGGCGGTGATCAGCCTGTTCTTCGTGGCTCTGGGCGCCACCTTCCTCGCTAGCCAGATCGTCGCGGTGGCGGCGGCGATGACGTTCAACTTCTTCCTGAACAATGCGCTGACCTATCGCGACCGGCGCTTGCGCGGGTTCAAGCCGCTGCTCGACGGTTGGGTGTCCTTCTGCCTGGTCTGCGCGGTGGGGGCGATCGCCAATGTCGGCGTCGCGGCCTTCCTGCACGATGCGCGGGCCAATGAATGGGCGGTGTCGGCGCTGATCGGCGTGCTGGTAGGCGCGGTGTGGAATTATGCGCTGTCGTCGCGGTTCGTCTGGGGGCGGTATTGATCGAGGCGTTGGGCGTGGCCTTCGACTTCGCTCAGGCGGAACGGAGCGAGGGGATCGAACCCAACCCCCGTTCGGGCTGAGCGAAGTCGAAGCCCAAGGGAAACCCTCACCGCCAATCGGTAAACCACGTCCACCGAAGGAAGGACCTCGGTCCCGCCAAGGCCCCGGCGGTCAGGATCGGGTAGAAATAGAAGAACAGACAGACGGCCGCGACCAGATAGGCCTCGTCCCAGTCGCGCAGCCACGCCCGCCACCGGTCGATCGCCACCGCCAGCGCCACCGACAGCCAGATGGCGGGCAGGAAGTAATAATAATAGAAGCCCAGCGACTTGGGGATGATCGCCCACACCGCGAAGCCGCCGATCCAGAGCGCGGCCGCAAAGCCCAGCCGCACCTCGCGCGTCCGCAGCCAGCCGAGCGCGCACACCGCCACCGCGACCAGTCCGCCCCACATCACCGCCGGATTGCCGAGCAGGAAGATGCCCCGCTGCGCCCCGTCCGCCACCTGATAGAAATACCAGATCGGCCGCCCGATGACCGGCCAGCTCCACCAGCTGGACTGATAATGATGCGGCGGCAGCACCTGTGTCTGGCGCGCATACATCTCCAGCTGAAAGGGCAGGAGGTTCGCCAGCGTCATCGGCTCGCGGGCATAGAAGAAGGCGGGCGCGAAGGTGGCGAGATAGGCCGACCCCGCCGCCAGCCCGAGCAGACCCCAGGCCGACCACCAGCGCAGGCCCGGCCAGCGCGTCGAATCGCCGCGCTTCATCAGTACGAAGCCGATCGCGGCATAGCCGAGATAGGGCACCGCCGCCCATTTCACCCCGATCGCCAGCCCCAGCAGCACCGCACCCAGCGTCCAGCGCCACCGGCTCTGCGCCGGGCTGCCCCGCATCGCCCAGCCCATGGTCGCGACCGCCAGCACGACAAAGGCCGCCATGAACCCGTCGAGCATCGCGATCCGCGCCTGGACCAACACCATGAAGTCGACCAGCGTCAGCCCACCCGCGATCGCCGCCGCCCGCGTCCGCCTGGTCATCAGCCAGACGATGCCGAACACCCCGCCGACGATCGCGGTCCCGGCCAAGGTCGACAGCGCCCGCCAGCCGAGCGGCCCGTCGCCGAAGAGCAGGATGCCCAGCGCGATCAGCGCCTTGCCGAGCAGCGGATGCTCGATATTCACCGGCCCCTCCAGCGCCAGCAGCGTGCGCGCGGCGGGGACATAATGGATCTCGTCGAACACCAGCATGTGCGGCGTGGTCAGCCGCCAGCAGAACAGCGCCTGCGCGGCGACCAGCAGGGCGAGCAGGGCCGGGACCGGACGATGGAGCGGAGCAAGCAGGCGACGCATGACCGGGGTCATGGCGGGCCGGGCAGACCGGCACAAATGCTTTTTCGGTAAGTGCCTCTATTACAAAATATCCCTAACCGATCCTTTAGAGTCTGTCCTTATGTCGCTTTTCCCGGAGCGAATTCCATTGGCCGATTGGGGGCAATACGGCCGCAACAGGGGAACGAACGGCGCTATGGGTTGGCTGGGCAAGAAGGAAGCGAGTCTGAAGGATCGGCTGGCGAGGGCGGTCTTCGAGCATTCGCCTGATGCAATGATGCTGTTGTCGAATGGGCTTTTCGTCGCGGCCAATGCCGCCGCCGAGCGGATCTATGAACGTCCCGTGAGCGATGTGATCGGTCAGAATCCCGCGACCTTTTCCGCCCCCTGCCAGGCGGATGGCCGACCGACCGAAATTCATGTCGAAGAACGGGTGAACCAGGCCCTGAAGGACGGTTACGCCCGTTTCGAATGGTTGAACCTGGATGGCCGGGGGCAGGTGAAGCGCTTCCTCGTCACGCTGATTCCCGCCCATGTCGTGACGCCGCAGGACATACTGATCCTGTGCCAGGAGATGGGCGAGACGATGGCGATGGTGAACCAGCTGGGCGACGGCCTCTCGCGCCTGGCCAATGGCGATCTGACCCACCGTATCGAGACGCCGTTCCGCGAAGATTACGAGCCGCTGCGCCTGCACTTCAACGAAACCGCACAGATGCTGGGCGATTCGATCCAGTCGATCCATGAGTCGTCGCAGCGGGTGAACAATGCCGCCTCGGAGATCGGCAAGGCGGCGGGCGACCTGTCGCGCCGTACTGAGCATCAGGCGGCGTCGCTGGAGGAAACGGCGGCGGCCATGCGGCAGGTGACGACCGCGATCCAGGAATCGGCACACCATGGTGCCAAGGCCGCGCAGGTCGCCGCCTCGGCCCAGAGCAATGCCGCGCAAAGCGGCGTGGTCGTGCAGCGCGCGATCGACGCGATGGGCGGGATCGAGCGGACCTCCAGTGAAATCTCCGAGATCATCGGCGTGATCGACGGCATCGCCTTCCAGACCAACCTGCTTGCGCTCAATGCCGGCGTCGAGGCGGCGCGGGCGGGCGATGCGGGCAAGGGCTTCGCGGTCGTCGCCTCCGAAGTCCGCGCGCTGGCGCAGCGTTCGGCCGATGCCGCCAAGGACGTGAAGAGCCGGATCGGTGCGTCCGATGCGCAGATCCGCGCCGGGGTGCAGGAAGTCGATGCCGCCGGGGCGACGCTGCAGCGGATCGCGGGGCAGGTCGGCGAAATGGCCTCGCTGATCGATGAGATCGCCAGTGCATCTCAGCAACAGGCGAGCAGCGCGGCCCAGATCACGACCGCGATCAGCGATCTGGATGCCGTCACCCAGCAAAATGCCGCGATGGTCGAAGAGGCGACCGCCGCCGCCCGCGAACTGGTGGGCGAGGCGAGCGCGATGAACAGCCAGGTCGGCCGCTTCCGCCTGGCCACGCGCGCGTCGGGCACGGTGCAACCGCTTTGGAAGGCGGCCTGAACCTCATCGCTTTCTGCTCGAGAAAAGGCGTAACTTTCATTTATCAGACAATTTGACGAGGGCCCCCCTCGCATGGCACCCATGGTGTCGAAGCGAGGCGGGGGCTTTGGTCCATTGGGAACCCCGCCCGTCCACTACGGGAGAGTGACGTGACCCAGCGGTTCCGACCGATGATTCTGGCCATATTGGCGGCAAGCGCGCTGTCGCCCTATCCTGCGCAGGCTCAGGCGCCGGCGCCGACCGCCAATGACGGCCCGGCGCGCAGCTTCGTGGTGCAGGGCAAGGGTTTCCTGCGCAACGGCCAGCCGCATCAGGTGATCTCGGGCGAGATGCATTATGTCCGCATCCCGCGCGCCTATTGGCGCGACCGGTTGCGCAAGGCCAAGGCGATGGGGCTGAACACCATCACCACCTATGCCTTTTGGAACGCGCATGAGCCGCGCCCGGGCGTCTATGACTTCAGCGGTCAGAACGACATCGTCGCCTTCATCCGCGATGCGCAGGCCGAGGGGCTGGACGTGATCCTGCGCCCCGGCCCCTATGTCTGCGCCGAATGGGAACTGGGCGGCTATCCGTCCTGGCTGCTCAAGGACCGCAGCCTCGTCCTGCGCTCGACCGACCCGAAATATACCGCCGCGGTCGATCGCTGGCTGATGCGGCTGGGGCAGGAGGTGAAGCCGCTGCTGCTGAAGAATGGCGGGCCGATCGTCGCGGTGCAGCTGGAAAACGAATATGGCGCGTTCGGCAGCGACCAGGATTATCTGCGCGGGCTGGAGGCCAGCTACAAGCGCGCCGGGCTGGGCGACGGGATTTTGTTCACGTCGAACCAGGCGGGCGACCTGGCCAAGGGGTCGCTACCCAATCTGCCCTCGGTCGTGAATTTCGGGTCGGGCGGCGCCGAGAATGCGGTCGCCAAGCTGGAGGCTTATCGCCCGGACGGCTTGCGCATGGTCGGCGAGTACTGGGCGGGCTGGTTCGACAAATGGGGCGAGGAGCATCACGAGACGGACGGCAAAAAAGAGGCTGAGGAAATGGCCTATATGCTCAAGCGCGGCTATTCGATCTCGCTCTACATGGTGCATGGCGGCACCACCTTCGGCTGGATGAACGGCGCGGATTCGCACACCGGCAAGGATTATCACCCCGACACGACCAGCTATGACTATGACGCGCCGATCGATGAGGCGGGCAATCCGCGCTACAAATACGGCCTGATCGCCGCCGCCATCGCCGAGGTGACCGGCAAGCCCGCAGCACCCACCCCCGCGCCGACCGTGGCGACGACCTTCCCGGTGTCGGCGGTGCGGCGCAGCGCCTCGCTCTGGGACAATCTGCCGACGCCCGTGCGGGCCGAAAAGCCGATGACGTTCGAGGAACTCGACCAGAATTACGGTTATGTCCTCTACCGCGTCACCGTGCCCGCCGGCGCGGCGGGGCCGCTGACGCTGAAGGGGATGCACAGCTATGCCCAGGTCTATCTCGACAAGACGCTCGTCGGAACGCTCGACCGGCGGCTGGATCAGGAGACGGTCGAACTGCCCGCCCGGGCCAAGCCGAGAGTGTTGAACATCCTGGTCGAGAATACCGGCCGCGTGAACTATTCCCACGCGATCCGCACCGAGCAGACCGGTCTGACCGGCGCGGTGACGCTGGCGGGTGCGCCCTTGCGCGATTGGCAGATGTTCCGCCTGCCGATGGACAATCTGGCCGGCCTGAAGCTCTCGGCCAGGCCGTGCAGCGGTCCCTGTTTCTATGAGGCGGAGATGACGGTCGCCAAGCCCGGCGACACCTATCTCGACATGCGGGGCGCGCATAAGGGGCAGTTGTGGCTCAACGACCATAATCTGGGTCGTTTCTGGGGCATCGGGCCGGTGCATACGCTCTATACGCCTGCGCCCTGGCTGAAGGCGGGGGCGAACCGGGTGCTGTTCTTCGATCTGACCGGGGATGCCAGCGACCGGCTGAGCACGGTGGACAAGCCGATCTACGGCAAGGTGACGAACCACCGCGAGGCGCAGTAAGCGGCGGCTTGCCCCTGAAAGGGGAGGGGGACCAGCAAAGCTGGTGGAGGGGTGTCCCGCTATCGAGAAGGCGACACCCCTCCGTCACGCTACGCGTGCCACCTCCCCTTGCAGGGGAGGAATTTGGTGTTTTTAGCGAACCGCCGCCGCTTGGTTCGCGACGATCGCGTCGCGCTGTTCCTGGCTCATCGCGCTGGCATTGATGTCCGCCGCCTTGATCGCGTCGGCGCGGTCTTCGGCATAGTCGCGGGTCTTTTCGGCTCGCTTGTCGAGCATCTTGGCCTCGTTGCGCAGCATGTCGGCCTGGCTTTCCATATTGTCGGCGCGATTGTCGGCGGCGTCCTCCACGCGGTCGGCCAGCTTGTCGGTGCCCTTGCTGTTGCACGCCGACAGCGACACCAGCGCGGTGGCCAGCAGCAGGCCGATACGGATCTTCATCGTCAGTCTCCCTGTTCGTTTCGGTCGCAATAACCGGGGTCGCCGCAATTCCGTTCCGCTTCGGTAACGGCGACACATGGCCCCGACCGTCCGAAATTCCTTGAACCCCGCCCCCCGGACCGGCAAATGGACGGCCATGAAGCGCAAGACTGGCCAGGACCGTTCGATCACCACCAAGTGGCGCCCCGCGACGCAGGCCGTGCGCGGCGGCACCGCGCGGTCGGAATATGGCGAGACGTCGGAGGCGCTCTTCCTGACCTCGGGCTATTGCTACGACCGGGCGGGCGATGCGGCGGCGCGGTTCGCGGGCGAGCAGGAGGGGATGACCTATTCCCGCCTCCAGAATCCGACCGTCCAGATGCTTGAAGAGCGCATCGCCCTGCTCGAAGGCGCCGAGGCCTGCCGGACCATGGCGTCGGGCATGGCGGCGATGACCGCGGTGCTGCTCTGCCAGTTGCAGGCGGGCGACCATCTGGTCGGCGGTCGCGCGGCGTTCGGATCGTGCCGCTGGTTGACCGACACGCTGCTGCCCAAGTTCGGCATCGCCACCACCGTCGTCGATGCGCGCGACCCGCAGGCGTTCCTGGACGCGGTGCGCCCCGAAACGAAGGTCTTCTTCTTCGAGACGCCCGCCAACCCGACCATGGACGTGGCCGATCTTCAGGCGATCTGCGACATCGCGCGCGAGCGCGGGATCACCACGGTCGTCGACAATGCCTTCGCCACCCCCGCGCTCCAGCGTCCGATGGAGTTCGGCGCGGACGTGACCGCCTATTCCGCCACCAAGATGATGGACGGGCAGGGGCGCGTGCTGGCGGGCGCGGTGTGCGGGACCGAGGACTTCATCACCAACACGCTGCTGCCCTTCACCCGCAACACCGGCCCGACCCTGTCGGCGTTCAACGCCTGGGTGGTTCTGAAGGGGCTGGAGACGCTCGACCTGCGTATCCACCGCCAGTCGGAATCGGCGCTGAAGGTCGCGACCTTCCTGGAGGGGCGTGTCCCCCGCGTCCTGTGCCCGGCGCTGCCCAGCCACCCGCAGCATGAACTCGCCATGCGCCAGATGAAGGCGGGCGGCAGCATCTTCGCGCTCGAACTGGATGGCGGACGCGAACAGGCGCACGGCCTGCTCGACGCGCTGGAACTGATCGACATCTCGAACAATATCGGCGACTCGCGCTCGCTGATGACCCATCCCGCATCGACCACCCATGCGGGTGTCGCCGAGGACAAGCGGGTGGAAATGGGCATCGGCGAGGGGATGCTGCGCCTCAATGTCGGGCTGGAGGACGTAGACGACCTGATCGACGATCTCGACCAGGCGCTGCGCGTCGTGGGTCTGTGAAGGCGCTCTTCTCCCACGCATTGACCACCGGGCCGGTGACGGTCCGCGTGTCGGTCAGCTATCTGCCCGAACAGTCGGAGCCCGAGCGTGGGCGCTGGTTCTGGGCCTATCATGTCCGTATCGAGAATGACGGCGAGCAGCCGGTGCAGCTGCTCACCCGCCGCTGGATCATCACCGACGGGCGCGGCGCGCGCCATTCGGTCGAGGGCGAGGGCGTGGTCGGCGAGCAGCCGGTGATCCAGCCGGGTGGGGCCTATGACTATGTCTCAGGCTGCCCGCTGGCGACGACCAGCGGCGCGATGCAGGGCAGTTACCGGATGGTCGGCGCGGACGGCGTGACCTTCGACGCCGCCATCCCGCATTTCGCGCTGATCGCGCCGGCGGTGGAATCGTGAAGCGCACGCACCTGCCGCTGAACGGCCTGCGCGTGCTGGACGCCGCCGCGCGCCATCTGAGCTTCACCCGCGCCGCCGACGAGCTGGCCGTGACTCCGGCGGCGGTCGGTCAGCAGATCCGCGCGCTGGAGGATACGCTGGGCGTCGTCCTGTTCCGTAGGACCACGCGCGGGCTGGAGCTGACCCCGGAAGCCGAGGCGGGGCTTGCGCCGCTCCGTGCGGGTTTTCTGCAATTCGAAGACGCCGTGCGCGCGATGCAGGCGGGCCAGTCGTCCAAGTCACTGACCATCGCCGCCCCGCGCGACGTGACCGAGAAGTGGCTGATGCCGCGCCTGGCCGCGATCGCCGCCAGCGATCCCGACCTGCGCTTCTCGCTGATCGCATCGGACGAGGGGCTGGACTTCACCGAGGCCAATCTGGACCTCGCCATCCGCTGGGGTGATGGGCCCGGCGGTCTGGAGGGCGAGGCGATCGAGTCGGATGGGATGATCGCGATCGGTGCTCCTGGCGGGCCTGCCGATGCACCGCTGATCGCCTGGCCCGGCGCGCCGGAAGACGGCACGCCGCTTGTCCGCGTGACCGATGCGGGGCTGGCCATCGACGCGGTCGCGGCGGGGCTGGGTAGGGCGGTGGTGCCGCAACTGCTGGCCGAGCGCGACCTGGCCGAGGGGCGCGTGGTCGCCACGGGCGAGGCCGTGCCGTCGCGTATGGGCTATTGGCTGGTCGCCCCGCTGCCGCAATGGCGCCAGCAAAAGGTCAAGGCGCTGGTCGAGGCGCTGGGGGGCTAACCTCCAATATATCCCCCGTACCCCGGCGAAGGCCGGGGCCCAGTTGCGGTGCGGCCAGGGGAGTGGCGTGCGCCCCATAGAAGGCGAAAGCGAGTGGGTGGCGATGCCGCCCACGCAACGTATCGCGCCTTCTTACCCGACATCGAAGCTGGGCCCCGGCCTTCGCCGGGGAACGAAGAGTCTTCCCATTCCTCCACTGTAAGGGGAGGGGGATCATCCGAAGGATGGTGGAGGGGTGTCGCCCTCTCGATAGCGGGACACCCCTCCGTCAGGGCTTCGCCCTGCCACCTCCCCTTACAGGGGAGGTGGCAGGATTACGCCGCCGGTGCCGCGTCGAAGGGCACCGGGAATTTCTTCGCACAAAACGCGCAGTCCACCTGGATCAGCCCCTCGGCATCCGCCATCTCGCGCCGTTCCTCGACCGAGAATTTGGTGATGACGCTGGCGATATACTCCGCCGAGCAGCGGCAGCCGCGCACGATGGCGGGGCTTTCCGACACGCGGACATTCTGCTCCTCGTTGAACAGCCGCCACACCAACGTCTCCAGCGGCAGGGCGGCGTCGGCCAGTTCCTCGACCTGCATCGTCTGGCCGAGCGCCTGGACATGCTCCCATTCGGGATGGTCGAGCTTGACGTGCAGCCGCTCGCGGCCTTCCTCGCCCTCGGGCAGATGCTGGAGGAACAGGCCGCCCGCGACCGTGCGACCGTCCGGCCCCTTGGTGATCCCGACGCGCAGCAGGCTGGGGATCTGTTCCGACTGGATGAAATAGCTCTCGGCGGCGGCCGACAGCGTCTCGCCGTCGAGCGGCACGATACCCTGGTAACGCTCGCCGGTCACCGCCAGGTCGAAGGTGATCGCCAGATAGCCCTGGCCGAACAGCGCGAACAGCGTCGGGTCGGCGGGCAGCTCGGCCAGCCGGTCCTCGTCATACTGGATATAGCCACGCAACTCGCCACCGCGATAGTCGCAGACGAGCAGCCGGATCACGCCGCTGTCGCTGCGCGTCTGGATGGTCAGCTGGCCGTTCGTGTCCTTCAGGGTCGCGCCCATCAGCGCGGTCAGGGTCAGCGCTTCGGTCAGCAGCCGCTCGATCGCGGGGGGATAGGCGTGCGCCGCCAGGATCTCGTCCAGCACCGGGCCCAGCCGCACCAGTCGTCCGCGCGCATGTTGCTCGGGGATGGTGAACGCGATCGCGCGGTCGAGGTCGGGCAGGGTGATGTCGGTCATGCTCGTGCCTTTACGCACCGGATGATGTCCGGGCGATATGGTGCCGGTGCGGCAGGGGAAAGAGAAAAGGCCGACGAACCCGCCGGCCTTTCCATAGATAGGATGAGTCGTGCGGCGATCAACCGAGCCACTTTCACACTTGGCCGAAGCACCAACGCAGCACCGATTTCTGCGCATGGAGACGGTTTTCCGCCTCCGGCCAGATCAGCGACTGCGGGCCGTCGATCACTTGCCCGGTGACTTCCTCGTCGCGGTGGGCGGGGAGGCAGTGGAGGAACTTCGCATCCGGCTTGGCCAGCGCCATCAGTTCGGCATTGACCTGGAACGGCATCATCGCCGCCAGCTTTTCCTCGGCATGGGCCTGGCCCATCGAGATCCAGGTGTCGGTGACGACGATGTCCGCACCCTCGACCGCCGCACGCGGATCGGTGGTGCAGGTCGCGCGGCCCCGACCCAGCTCCAGCGTGCCTGGTTCCGGGTGATAGCCATCCGGGCAGGCGGCGACCACGTCGAAGCCGAGCAGCCCGCCCGCCTCGACGATCGAGTGCAGGACGTTGTTGCCGTCGCCCAGCCATGCGACCTTCAGGCCCGACAGGGTCTTGCCCGCCTCTGTCACGGTCAGCAGGTCGGCCATGATCTGGCACGGGTGCGACAGGTCGGTCAGGCCGTTGATGACCGGCACGCTGGCATAATGCGCCATCTCCTCGACCTTGGCATGGTCGTCGGTGCGGATCATGATCGCGTCAGTATAGCCCGACAGGATGCGCGCGGTGTCGGCGATCGTCTCGCCGCGACCCAGCTGCATGGTCCCGGCATCGAGCACGATCGAGGTGCCGCCGAGCTGGCGGATCGCCATGTCGAAGCTGACGCGGGTGCGGGTCGAGTTCTTCTCGAACACCATGGCGAGGACATGCCCGGCCAGCGGGGCATCGGCATCGACGCGGCCCTTGGTGAAACCCGCGCGCGCGGCCTTGCGGGCCTGTGCGTCGGTCAGAATGGCGGTCACACCCTCGGGACCGGCGTCGGCGAGGTTCAGGAAGTGGCGGATCGTCATGGGTCGGTACTCCGTCCCCCGGCGGTTTCATGCCGCCGGGGTGGCAGGGATTAATCGTCGGCGGCGGGGACATAGACGCGCGCGGCGTCCGACAGCTTCGTCGCGAACTCGGTGATGTGGCTCTCGTCGATGGTAAGCGGCGGCAGGATGCGGATCACATTCTCGCCCGCCGCGACCAGCAGCAGCCCGTGATTGTCGCGGCAATGCGCCACGAAACGACGGCTGTCGCTCTTCATCTTCAGACCCTGCATCAGGCCATGACCGCGCACTTCCTCGAACAGATGATCGAAGTTCGGGATCATCTGCTCCAGCGTCGAGCGCAGCCGCTGGCCCATCGCCTCGACATGTTCGAGGAAGCCCGGCTCCTGGATCACGTCGAGCACCGCTTCACCGGCGGCCATGGACAGCGGATTGCCGCCATAGGTCGACCCGTGCGTGCCGATCACCATGCCCTTGGCCGCTTCCTCGGAGGCGAGGCACGCGCCGAGCGGGAAGCCGCCGCCGATGCCCTTGGCCACGGCCATGATGTCGGGCGTCACGCCGTACAGTTCATGCGCGAAGAACTTGCCGGTGCGACCGTAACCGCACTGCACCTCGTCCAGCACCAGCAGCAGGCCATGCTCGTCGCACGCCTTGCGCAAGCCTTGGAGGAACTCCATGCTGGCGGGACGCAGACCGCCTTCGCCCTGGATCGGCTCGACAAGGAAACCGGCGGTGTTCTCGTCGATCAGCGCCAGCGCGGCCTCCAGATCGTCGAACGGCGCGTAAGCGAAGCCTGGCAGCAGCGGCTCGAACCCATCCCGCATCTTGGGCTGGTTGGTCGCCGAGATCGCGCCCAGCGTCCGGCCATGGAACGCGTTGTTGAACGTGATCAGCGTATGCTTCTGCGGATTGCCATTGGCGAAGTGATAGCGGCGCGCGGTCTTGATCGCGCACTCGACTGCTTCCGCGCCCGAATTGGTGAAGAACACCGTATCGGCAAAGGTCGAATCGACCAGCCGCTGGGCGAAATGCTCACCCTGCGGGCTGCCGTACAGGTTCGACACATGCATCAGCGTCGCGGCCTGTTTCGCGATCGCCTCGACCAGTTTGGGATGGCCATGGCCCAGCGCGTTCACCGCGATACCGGCGGCAAAGTCCAGATACTGCTCGCCATTTTCGCCGTACAGATAGACGCCTTCGCCTCGGACCGGACGCACCCCGCACCGTGGGTAAACGGGCATCAGGGCGGTGATGGTCACGGGACGTCTCCTTCAAACAGCAAAGGGCGGCTCTAGGGCCGCCCTTCCTCATCATACGGGCTATTGCTCGCCTGCGTCAACGCATTGGCCGACGTCAACTCGTGGTGTCGGCCGTCAGATCGAAGGTGTTGAGCTCCCAACTCGATGCGCGGCTGCGAACCCGCGAGCCTTTATAGGCGGCAAGGGGCGAAACGATGCTGAAACGTTCCAGACGCTGGCCCTTTCTGGGGTCGTGATCGTTGCGCGGCGTATAACGACGCAGTGCCAGTTTCTGGCTGATCACCTCGACCCATTGGGCCGGAAGCTTGTCGCTGATATTTTCGGGGGCGATGTCGACCACATGTCCATCCGGGGTGATCCGGTAGCTGAAATCAATGAAATTGGCTTTGGCCTGTCCGGGGGCGGAGCCGAAATGCAGTTCTTCCTGGCGGATCGACGGGGAGAAGACCAGCATCTGACGACCGTTCTGCCCCGGTTCCATTTCCGCGATCACGCGGTCCGCGACGGCGGCGCGGTCCTTCTCATCGGCCAGTTGGATCTGGATCGCCCGCGCGGCATTGCGATAGGGGAGCATCTCGGGCTCGGAACGCTTGAGAATTCGCTCCGCCATGTCGCGCGCGCGGGTCCGATATTCGGGGTAGAGCGAACCGAGTGCGCTCTGCAGAACCGCGGCGCGGAGATAGGCCTGGCCTACCAGATTGAAGTCGCCGACTTTGTCGGCCTCGCGTGCCACCCAGTCATAATGTTGGAACGCCCCTTCTGCACGCCCCTCCCGGGCCAGTTCGTCGCCCACCTCCAGCCGCTGGGCCAGAATGGCGGGATCGTTCGCCGGCAGTCCTGCGCGCAGGGCATAGACCGCATCGGCCGCATCGACGCGGGGGTTGATCGGAACCCCGTTCAGGCGGGCCAGGCGGCTGGTGGCGCGGTGGAGGTCGGCAACCTCCTTGGGCAGCACCGCGTCATAGCGGCCATTGCGGCCACGCGACGATAGCAGCGTGCGGTAGCTGGCCTGATAATCGCCGCTCAGAAACTGCATCTCTGCATAGGCCAGTGAGCGGGCGATGTCTTCCTTGGGCGGGCAATGATACGCCAGGCACTCGGCAAGCGCCTTCTTGGTCGCCGCCAGACTGTCCGCCGTGACGACGACGGTCGGTCCATTTTCGACCGGGATGGGCAAGCTAAGTTGCGATTGCAGAAGCAGTGTCAGCAGGATCATCAGCCGAATTCCTTCTCCCAGCGCGCCGACATGAGTCGGCCGCGTGATGAACGCCGGATGGGAGAAGAATATTCGTCCTAATATGACCGATCCTGCAAGTTACAAAATGTGAATCGTCGTGTCGGTCGTCACGCGTCGATCACCTCTTCGTCCAGTCGTGCCGCATTCTCCTGGATGAAGGCGAAGCGATGCGCCGGATTGTTGCCCATCAGCCGGTCGACCAGGTCCTTCACGCCGGCGCGTTCCTCATATTCCTGGGGCAGGGTGATACGGATCAGGCTGCGGGTCGCGGGGTCCATGGTGGTTTCGCGCAGCTGGCCGGGGTTCATCTCGCCCAGGCCCTTGAAGCGCGCGACGTCGACCTTCTTGCCCTTGAACGCGGTGCGCTCCAGCTCGGCACGATGGGCGTCGTCGCGGGCGTAGAGCGACTTGGCGCCGACCGTCAGGCGATAGAGCGGGGGCTGGGCGAGATAGAGATGCCCGCGACGGACCAAGTCGGGCATTTCCTGGAAGAAGAAAGTCATCAGCAGCGTGGCGATATGCGCGCCGTCCACGTCTGCGTCGGTCATGATGACGATCTTTTCGTAGCGCAACTGGGTCGGGTCGCAATCCTTGCGCGTACCGCAGCCCATCGCCAGCGTCAGGTCGGCGATCTCCTGATTCTGCAGGATCTTGGCCGAGGTGGCCGAGGCGACGTTCAGGATCTTGCCGCGGATCGGCAGGATCGCCTGGGTCTTGCGGTCGCGTGCCTGCTTGGCCGAGCCACCGGCCGAGTCGCCCTCGACGATGAACAGCTCGGTGCCCTCGGGGCTGTCCGCCGAACAGTCGGTCAGCTTGCCGGGCAGGCGCAGCTTGCGCGCAGAGGTGGCGGTCTTGCGCTTGACCTCGCGCTCGGCCTTGCGGCGCAGGCGCTCGTCCATCCGGTCGAGGACATAGCCGAGCAGCGCTTTGCCGCGATCCATGTTCGCCGACAGATAATGGTCGAAATGGTCGCGCACCGCCTTTTCGACCAGCCCGGCGGCTTCGGGGCTGGTCAGCCGGTCCTTGGTCTGGCTCTGGAATTGCGGTTCGCGGATGAAGACCGAGAGCATCAGTTCGGAGCCGACCATGACGTCGTCGGCGGTGATGTCCTTGGCCTTTTTCTGGTTTACCAGTTCGCCGAACGCGCGAAGCCCCCGGACCAGCGCCTGGCGCAGTCCCTGTTCGTGCGTGCCGCCATCGGGGGTCGGGATGGTGTTGCAATACCAGCTATAGCTGCCGTCGCTCCACAGCGGCCAGGCGACCGCCCATTCGACCCGGCCTTGCTCGGCCGGAAAGTCCTGATTGCCGGAGAAGAAATCGGCCGTCGCGCATTCGCGCCCGCCAATCTGTTCCTTCAGGTGATCGGCCAGGCCGCCGGGGAACTGGAACACCGCTTCGGCGGGCGTGTCATCGGAGATCAGCTCGGGCGCGCAGTGCCAGCGGATTTCGACGCCTGCGAACAGATAGGCCTTGGAGCGGACGAGCTTGTGCAGCCGGGCGGGCTTGAAGTGCAGCTCCGGTCCGAAAATCTCGGTATCGGGCGTGAAGGCGACGCTGGTGCCGCGCCGATTGGGGGCGGCGCCCACGGTTTCCAGCGGACCGAGCGTCGCGCCCTGCGCGAAACGCTGGCGATAGAGCACGCGCTCGCGCGCCACCTCGACCACCGTGTCCGACGACAATGCGTTGACCACCGAGATGCCGACGCCGTGCAGACCGCCCGAGGTCGCATAAGCCTTGCCGGTGAACTTGCCGCCCGAGTGAAGTGTGGAGAGAATGACCTCCAGCGCCGATTTGTCGGGGAATTTGGGGTGGGGGTCGACCGGGATGCCGCGGCCATTGTCGACGATGGTCAGGCGGTTGCCCGGCTCCAGCTTCACCTCGATCCGGGTGGCATGGCCCGCCACCGCCTCGTCCATCGCATTGTCGAGCACTTCGGCCGCGAGATGGTGCAGCGCGCGCTCGTCGGTGCCGCCGATATACATGCCCGGCCGGCGGCGAACCGGCTCCAGCCCTTCCAGCACCTCGATGGAGGAGGCGTCATAGGCGGGCTGGGGACGGGCACTGCCCGCGAACAGATCATTGGACATAACGGGAACTATAGGCGCTGCGGCGCGCTTGCGCCAGCTTCGTGGCGCGTGGCAGGATTGCAACAAAACTTTGCCGAAAATTTAACCTGGGATATTTCCACGGGCCCGGTCCGTTAGCCCGTTACCTTTATGCCAAGGGTACGGGAGTGATAATGATGAAATTCTGGAAGGCGGGGGCCATGGCCTCGGCGCTGATCGCCGCGCCGGCGATGGCGCAGGACACTGGTTATGCGGGTGCGGACGATGCGCCGTTCTCGGGGGCCTATATCGGCGGCAGCTTCGGCTATGACGTGCAGCCCAACGATGTCGGCTCGCGTTTCCTGTTCGATCGCAACCTGGACGGGCGGTTCGGCGATGTCGTGACGACCTCGACCGGCGCCAACGCCTTCTCGCCGGGTTTCTGCAACGGCCGCGCGCGCAGCACCCTGTCGCCGCAGAACGCCGCGACCGGATGCGGCAACGACAAAGACGGCATCGCCTATTATGGCCGGGTCGGGCTGGACCATCAGGCGGGCAACATCGTCTATGGCGTGGTCGGCGAGTTCGGCAAGTCGGAGATCACCGACAGCGTCTCCGCCTTCTCGACGACGCCCGCCTGGTACACCATGACCCGCAGCATCGATTGGGAAGGCTCGGTGCGCGGACGCCTGGGCTATGCGGCGAACACGACGCTGTTCTACGGCACGTTCGGCGGCGGCTATGCGCGGATCAAGCGCGAATTCGCGACCTCGAACGGCGCCAATGCCTTTGCGATCAACGGCAAGCGCGAACAGTTCGGCTTCCTCGGCGGCGGCGGCATCGAACAGAAGATCGGCCGCAACTTCTCGATCGGCATGGAATATATGTACCACCAGTATCGCGACGACGATACGCGCGTGCGGGTGACCCAAGGGTCCGCGCCTGCGACCAATCCGTTCGTGCTGGCGCCCAATACGACGGGCACGGATATTCGCCGGTCGGACGACAAGTTCCGCTGGCACTCCTTGCGCGCCACGGCGGCGTTCCGGTTCTGAGGTGACGCGTCCCGTCGCTCAGGGAGAGCGGCGGGGCGTGCACTTCGACTTCGCTCAGTGCGAACGGCTGTAGGGGAACCTGTCCCACCCTCCGTTCAGCCTGAGCGCAGTCGAAGGCCAAGGGATTCCGCTTGCCACGAAAAAGCCTGCCGGTCCCAAAACCGGCGGGCTTTTCCAATCCAACCCGAATCAGCGGACGCGCGGGCCGCCGAACGGCAGCGGCGGCGGCGGGCGACGGTCGCGGCGGGGCAGCTGCGCCTGATAGGCGTGGCCGCAATGCGCGACGCAGTAGGGGAAACCCGGATTCACCTTGTCGCCGCAAAAGTGGAAGTCCGGCTCGCCCGGATGGCCGATCGGCCATTTGCAGATGCGGTCGTTCAGGTCGAGCAGCGAGGTCTTGCCCGCCATCTCCGGGCTGGGCTTGGCCGGGACCAGGCGACGCGGCGGGGCGGGCGAGGGCGGGGGCTGCTGCTCGCCGGGCGACTGGCGGACGAAGCCGCCGGGGCCGACCGACCGCAGGATCGGCTGCGGCTCGCGCACCGGTGCGGCTTCGGCCTCGACCTCGGGTTCGTCATCGATCTCGGGCGCCGCGCGAACGGGCTCGGGAGCCGGTTCCGGCGCGGGGGGCGGCGGAGGCGGCGGTGCGGCCATGACCGGTTCGGCGGCGGCGGGTGCCGGGTCATTGGCCTTTACGGGCGACGGACGCGCCTGCAGCCCCAGCCTGTGCGCCTTGCCGATCACCGCGTTGCGGCTGACCCCGCCCAGTGCTTCGGCGATCTGGCTGGCGGTCTGCCCCGCCTCCCACATCGTCCTGAGCGTATCGATCCGCTCATCGGTCCACGACATTCGAAACCTTTCCTCATTCCAGTCATCGCACCGGCCAGTTATCGTACCGGGTTGCGGGCGGCCACGGCAACGGTTACGCGCTATGGCGATGAGCAGCCAGCCCCCTATCGGCGAAATTCCCTCGGCGGTGCGCGCCGCCCCCGGTGAGCCCGTAATCCGGAACATCAACTGGGGCGGCCTCAAGACCCTCTATATCAAGGAGGTGCGCCGGTTCTTCAAGGTGCAGCTCCAGACGATCTGGGCGCCGTCGGTCACGACGCTTCTTTATCTCATCATTTTCACCACCGCTCTGGGCGGGCGCCACGCCGTGCCCGTGGCCGGAATGCAGGTGCCGTTCGCCGATTTCATCGCGCCGGGCCTGATCGTGATGGGCATGATGAACAATGCCTTCGCCAATGCCAGCTTCTCGCTGCTGGTCGGCAAGATCCAGGGCACGATCGTCGATTATCTGATGCCGCCGCTGTCGACCGCGGAGCTGCTGGCGGCGCTGGTCGGCGGCGCGGTGACGCGCGCGGTGTTGGTCGGGGTGACCGTCTGGGCCGCGATGGCGATCTGGCCTGGGGTGCATGTGACTCCCCACGCGCTGTTCGCCGTGCTGTGGTTCGGCCTGCTGGGGTCGGTATTCCTGGCGTTGCTCGGCGTGCTGACCTCGATCTGGGCAGAAAAGTTCGACCACGCCGCCGCTGTCACCAATTTCGTCGTCGTGCCGCTGTCGCTGCTGTCGGGCACCTTCTATTCGGTCGATGGCCTAGCCCCGGCCTTCCGCGCGATCAGCCATGCCAACCCGTTCTTCTATGTCATTTCGGGCTTCCGCTATGGTTTCCTGGGCCTGGCCGACTCACCGGTGACGCTGGGCGGGTTCGTCGTGCTGGGCATCGACGTGGTGATGGCGATCCTCTGCTATGTCCTGCTGCGCAAGGGCTGGAAACTGAAAAATTGAGGCGGGTTTAACCCGGTCTTTACCAAGCTCGGACGATATCCGGCATTCTGCTTTAGCAGCGGAATCTCCCTCGACCGGTTATCAGCATGGCCGGTCAGGTCCTTGGGCGGGGCCGCTCATGCGGTCCTGCCCATTCTTTGCCGCGCATTCCCGGTCCGAATCATTCCCGGCCCGAATCATTCCCGGCCCGAATCATCCCGGCATTGCAACCGCGCGCCAATCGGCGTAGCGCGGGGGCCATCATGACATCTTCTGCTCCCATGGCGGTCGTGCTCGTTTCGGGCGGGCTGGACTCGATGATTTCCGCCGCCTCGGCCAAGGCCGCTGGCTATCGCATCCTCGCCCTCTCGGTGGACTATAACCAGCGCCACCAGATCGAACTCGCCGCCGCCCGGCGAGTCGCGCATGAGCTGGGCGCCGAACGGCACATCGTGCTGCCGCTCGACCTGTCCGCGTTCGGTGGCTCCGCGCTGACCGCCGATATCGACGTGCCCAAGGACGGCGTGCAGCCCGGCATTCCGGTCACCTATGTGCCCGCGCGCAACACCATTTTCCTCAGCCTGGCGCTGGGCTGGGCCGAGGCGGCGGGCGCGCGCGACTTGTTCATCGGGGTCAACGCACTCGACTATTCGGGCTATCCCGATTGCCGCCCGGAGTTCATCGCCGCCTTCGAGGGCTTGGCCGAGATTGCAACCAAGGCGGGCGTCGAGGGCCAGCCCTTCAAGATCCATGCGCCGCTCCAGCACATGACCAAGGCCGACATCGTGCGCGAAGGCGCGCGACTCGGCGTCGATATGGGGCTGAGCTGGTCCTGCTATGACCCCGCGCCCGGCGGTCTGCATTGCGGGCGCTGCGACAGCTGCCGCCTGCGCTCCAAGGGGTTCGAGGAAGCGGGCATTCCCGACCCCACCGCCTATGCGGTCAAGCCGCAGGACTGAGGCCATGAGCTACGCCGTCAAGGAGATGTTCCTGACGCTTCAGGGTGAGGGCGTACAGGCCGGGCGGCGTGCCGTGTTCGTGCGCTTTGCCGGGTGCAATCTCTGGTCGGGCCGCGAGCAGGACCGGGCAACCGCGATCTGCCGCTTCTGCGACACCGATTTCGTCGGGGTCGACGGCCTGGGTGGCGGGCGCTTTGCGGATGCGGCGGCGCTGGTCGCGGCGGTCGAAGGCTTTTGGGGCGTCGAGCGCGCCGAGCGCTTCGTGGTGCTGACCGGGGGCGAGCCGATGCTCCAAGTCGATGACGCGCTGGTCGATGCTTTGCATGACGCCGGGTTCTTCATCGCGATCGAGAGCAACGGGACGCTTCCGGCGCATCCGCGACTCGACTGGGTGTGCATCAGCCCCAAGGCGGGGTCGGAGGTCGTCCAGCGTTCGGGGCAGGAGTTGAAGCTGGTCTGGCCGCAGGCGGGAATCGACCCGGCCGAGGTGGAGGACTGGGACTTCGCCAACCACCTGCTCCAGCCGCTCGATGATCCGCGCGCGGAAAAAAATCGCGAGGCGTGCATCGCGGTGGTGATGGAGCGGCCGCGCTGGCGGCTGACGCTCCAGACGCACAAGATGCTGGGCTTGCGGTAATCCTCATTCCTCCCCTGTAAGGGGAGGTGGCAGGACATCAGGCCTGACGGAGGGGTGTCACCCTCTCGATAGCGGGACACCCCTCCACCAGCTTCGCTGGTCCCCCTCCCCTTACAGGGGAGGAACTTTTTTAGTGAACGAACCGCGCCACCACGTCGCGATAGCTGCGCGAGACCTTCACCTGCGCGCCCGATTCCAGCAACAGGAAGCATTCGCCATTGGTGTGTGGCTTCACCTGCTTGACCAAATCCAGGTTCACGATGGTCGAGCGGTGCACGCGCTGGAACCGGCGGGGATCGAGTCGCTTTTCCAGGTCCTTCATCGTCTCGCGCAGGACCAGCGAATTGTCGCCGGTGTTGATGACCATATAGTCGCCCGCCGCCTCGATCATCTCGATCGTGTCGACATCGACGCGGAAGATCTGGCCGCGATCCTTGATATTGATGAGCTTTTCGAAGCGGTTGGCGGCGACCTCACCACCCTCGTTCAGGTCGGTGACCGCGTCGGGCGCGTGTTCGGCGAGCACTTCCTTCAGCTTCTCGACCTCGCCCGCGCCGCGCTTTTCGGTCAGTCGCTGGCGCACGCGGTCCAGCGTGTCGGCCAGGCGCGCTTCCTCGACCGGCTTCATCAGATAATCGACCGCCTGTGCCTCGAACGCCCGCAAGGCGTGGTCGGAATAGGCGGTGACGAAGACGAACAAGGGCGGCTCGACCTCCATCAGGCCCTGGATCACCGAAAAGCCGTCGAAACCCGGCATCTGGACGTCGAGGAAGACGAGGTCGGGCTTGTGCGTCTTGATCGCGCGGATCGCCTCGCGCCCGTTCGAGCAGCGCTCGATGATCTCGACGTCTTCGTGCGCCTGGAGACGGATCTCCAGTCCCTGGATCGCCAGGGGCTCGTCGTCGACGAGGATGGTGCGGATGGTCATGCGGCCTCTCTGTTCACATTCTCAAGCTGGAAGGGGATCTCGATTTCCACCGAGAAGCCTCCAGCCGGCGCGGAGCGGGATTCGAAACGATGGTCCGGGCCATAAGCCTGGGCCAGCCGTTCGCGGATATTGGACAGTCCGACGCCGGTCGAAACGCTTGAGGAATGCCGGACCTCGTGCAAGCCGGGGCCGGTATCGGATACGGCGATCCGCACCCGTTGCCCGACCAGTCGCACATCGACGCGGATTTCCGCGCCTTCCTCCTGCGGCGTGACGGCGTATTTGATGGCGTTCTCGACCAACGGTTGCAGCAGCAGCGAGGGCAGTCGCGCGCGCTCGGCCCGGGGGTCGATCTCGAAGCTCGGGCGCAGGCGATCCTCAAATCGCATCTTTTCGATTTCGAGATAGAGTTTCAGGGTTTCAACCTCTTGCGCCACGGTCACATGCGCCGTGGGCTCGTTCGCCAGGGTATAGCGCAGGAAGGCTGACAGCCGGCTTAACATCGCATTCGCCCGCTCGGTCTGTTTCAGCAGCACCAGGGTCGAGATGGAATTGAGCGTGTTGAACAGGAAATGCGGGTTGAGCTGATAGCGCAGCATCGCCAGCTGCGCGGTCGAGGCCTGAAGCTCCAGCGCGCGCATCTCGTCGATCTGGCTCTCGACGATCAGATAATAGTTGATCGCGAAATACAGCGCCGACCAGCCCGCCAGCACCTCGAAGGTGATGAACAGATTGCCCAGCAGCAGCGAGACGGTGACCCCCGGCTGGGTCGTGGTGATGAACGAGAAGGAAAAGGCGTTGAGCGCGGCGTACAGGAACGTCGCCGCTGCCAGCGTCGCCAGCGTCAGGAACACGCCCATCAGACGCGGGATGCGGCGATAATAGCCGTAGAGCGTCGAGAGCAGCAGGGTGATGCAATAGCCCAGGATCGCCTCGATGATGATCGGGATGATCTTCTCGAGCGAAAAGCCGTTCGACACGCCCACCACCGAGCGCTGGACGAGATAGCCTGACCAGCCGACGGCCTGCAGCGTCCAGAAGGCACGCGCCTTGTTCTCGAAAAACGGCCGTACCGAGGGTTTGTCGGTGGCGGCGGAGGACGCGTGAGAGGGCGCGACGGGCGAGTTCATGGCCATGGCCGGGCGACATCTACACGCCCTGCGACCGGAGGGCAAAAAAGAAGGGCCGCCCTTCCCGAAGGAGGGGCGGCCCCGTCTCGTCCGTGACCGGCCGGGTGGCCGGGCCCGATCTTAGAACTGGGTGTTGAGCGACACGATCAGCGCGCGGGGCGAACCGATCTGCACGAAGGGCAGCGACGACACGACGTTCGCCGTCTGGCCCGCCTGACCCATGCCGCCGACATAGAAGGTGTTGAACACATTCTGCAGGTTCAGCTGGACATAGGTCTTGTTGGTGCCGATGCCGGTCCAGCCGAGCGCGATGCGCGCGTCCAGATCGACGGTCGTGTAACCCGGGGCATAGGCGCCATAGGTCTGGTACTGGATGCCGCGCGTACCGCTGAAGGAGGCGGGCACGTTGGACACCGTCGGGCAGACATTGTTCAGAAGCGCCACGGTGCAGGCGAACTGCGGCAGGTTCTGGTCGTTCAGGTAACGACGGCCGGTCCGCTTGGCCTGCACGCCGAAGTCGACCGGACCCAGGGTCGCCTGGACGCGGCCACCGAAGGTGTAGACCGGCGCACCCGATTCCCGCTTGCCGGCGGTCAGCGCATAGACCGGCGCGCCGGCGGCGGTGCAGTTGGTGGTGGTGTTCGCCGCCGTCAGCGTGGTCGGGCAGCGGCCCAGCACGACGTTGTTCTTGATCTCCGACTTCAGGTACGAACCGAAGACATAGAACGTGACCTCGTCGATCGGACGATAGGTGATCGAGCCGTCGATGCCGTACTTATCGACGCGGCCCAGGTTGCGATAGATCGTCTGCTGGGTGTCGACGTCATAGGCCGAGGCCAGACGGTTGGTGAACTTGGTGTACCACAGGCCCAGCTGCGCCTGCAGGCGGCTGGTCGTGTAGCGGGCGCCCATGTCGAAGTTGTCCGAAAATTCGGGCTTCGGGTTCGCCGCATCGGTCGCGGAGGGATAGTACAGGGTCTGGTACAGATTGTCGGTGCCCGGAACCTGGAAACCGCGCGAGTAATTGCCGAAGATCGAGGCGCGGCTGTCGAAGCGATAGGTGAAGCCCGCGCTCGGCAGCACGCGGTTATACTTCAGGATGCGCTGCTGCGGCACCGCATAGCCGGTCACCGTGTTGGTGGCGGCGTTGTACGAATAGGGGTTCGCAGCGGCATAGGCGGCGTTCGCGGCGGTGTTGCCACGACCCAGACAGTCGACATTGCCGCCGCCCGAGGTGGTGAAGCAGAAGTTGTTCAGGTCGCGCTTGAACCACGGCGCACGGACGCCCGCCTGCACGGTCAGCGCGTCGTCGAAGAACTTGCCGGTATATTCGCCCGACACCTGGTCCAGGATCGCGAAGGACTGGCGATCGCGCTTCTGCACGGCGAAGCCGTTGGCGGCCAGGATCGGATCATTGATCGGGAAGACGTCGAACGGCTTGCCGTTCAGCTGGAGATAGCCCAGCTCGCCGGTCTGACGGTGACGCGCATATTCGTGCGTGTAGGCGACGCGGATGCTCTGGCCCGGCATGAAGTCGTAACGCAGTGACGAGATCACGCCGTAACGATGGGTGACGGTCTGGCTGGGGGCAAGCAGGGTCACGCCGCCATTGGTGGTGGTGCCCGCAACGGTGGTGGTGCGATCCAGCACATCGCCGTCGCCGTTCAGGTCACGGCCGAAATAATAGTTGTTGCCGATATAGCCGTAGAAGCTCTGGCCGTTGCGGTTGACGAAGGCGCCTTCCTGGCCGCGCACGGTGCCGCCGCCATTGGCCTTGGTGTACTGATAATAGGGGTCGGCCGACAGGACGAGGTTATCGGCCAGCGTGAAGCGCGAGTTGATGCGGATGTTGGCGGTGTTCGACGGGTTGTACCGCTCGTCGAAGCTGGTGCCGCAGCTGTTGGGCACGTCCACGGTTCCGGTCGACGGTGTGTCGATCTGGCAGCGCGCGACGTTATAGGGCAGCTCGTCGCGGCTGTTGGGGAAGCGGTTGCTCGAACCGGTGCCCGCGGTGCGGACCGCGCCGGTCACCAGCGTCGGCGCTGCGGCGTTCGGGCCGGTGCCGCCGGTCGAGGAGAAGACGTTGGTGTCGCTGCGCAGCGGCGCCGAACCGAAGAAATTGTTGCGGTTCTGGTTGTAATGGCCCGACACGGCGATGAAGTCGCCATTGCTGCCGATCGGCTGATAGACCTTGGCGTTATACTGCTGCTTGGCGATCTTGCCGTAGTTGTTGAACACCACGTCGTTGGTCGCGCTGCTGCCCGCGACCCAGGCCTTGGTGCCCCAGGGCGTGAAGACGCCGGTGTTGACCACGCCGAACACGCGGAAGAAGCTGTAGTCGCCGACCGAGCCGACCATGCGCGCCCCGAAATTGTCGGTCGGCATCAGGCTGCGATAGTTGACGGTCGAACCGGTCGCGCCGGGGGTCGGCGAGTCGACGTCGGTGGTGCCCAGGTTGACGTTGACCTGCTCGATCAGCTCGGGGTCGAGCTGCTGGTTCGAATAGATCGCATAGTTGCCGGTGTCGTTCAGCGGAATGCCGTCGAAGGTCTGGCTGATGCGGGTCGAGTCGAAACCACGGATGGTCAGCGTGCCGCCGGCCGAACCGAACGGGTCGTTGTTCTGGAAGCTGACGCCCGGCAGGTTGTTGATGATCTCGTTGACGCTCTGGCCCGGCGTCTGGCGGCTGATGAACTGCTGCGTCAGCACGGCCTTGTTACGGGTCGTGTCGACGGTCTTCACGCCACCGATGCTGTCATTGCGATTGCCGGTGACGACGACGTCTTCGGCATCGACCGAGCCGGTCGACTGGGCCGAGGCGGCTGCCGGAATGGCGAGCGCAAGGATAGCCGCGCCCAGGAAAAGCGAATTACGCATAGATAATAGGTCCCCTTTTCGCGCGCGAAGCGGCGCGGTCCGGCCGATGTTCCGGCTCGGTTGAGCGTGCCCCTGCGCTACGAACATTGCCATTATGTTACAAAGTTCACGCTTGCGACAGAGGGGCCTTCACTCCGTTGGCGGGCGTTGCAGTTTGGCAACGGTAATCGCGCAGTAACGCCGCTACCTCGCTCTTTTGCAGGAGAAATCCCGACGAATGCCATTGAAGGGGAGGTGGCGTGCGGCGCCGTGCGGACGGGGGAGGCGCGGGCCGAACCGATGACGGAGGCGTCACGATCCGGCCATGCTCAGCTGGCCGCGACCAGATCGTTCCACGCGGCCTCGTCGATGACGCGGATGCCCAGATCCTGCGCCTTCTTGAGCTTGGAGCCCGCACCCGGCCCGGCGATGACCAGGTCGGTCTTGGCCGACACCGATCCCGATACGCGCGCGCCCAGCGCCTCGGCCTGCGCCTTGGCCTCGTCGCGCGACAGGGTTTCGAGGGTGCCGGTGAAGACCAGCGTCATGCCCGTCACCTCCGATTCGCGGGTCTGGTGGACCGTGTCGGCGGGCGTCACTTCGCTCAACAGGTCGTCGACGACCGCGCGGTTATGTTCCTCGGCGAAGAAGTCGAGCAGCGCGTCGGCGACCTCGGGCCCGATCTGCGGCGTGTCGATCGCGGCGACGATGGCGCGCTGGCGGCGCAGTTCGAACTTGCGATCGGGCTCGCCCAGCGCGGGCACCGTCTCGGCCCGGACCTTCAGCGCGGCGTCGATCATCGCGCGGAAACCCGCCATCGACACGAAGCGACGCGCCAGGTCGCGGGCGGTGATCTCGCCGACATGCCGGATACCGAGCGCGAACAGGAAACGGTCGAGCGATATGTCCCGCCGCGCGTCGATGGCCGCCAGCAGCTTGTCGACCACCAGTTCCGACATGCGCTCGCGCTGGATCAGCGCCTCGCGATGCTGGTGGAGCCGGAAGATGTCGGCGGGCGAGGCGATCAGGCCGTCGCGGAAGAACTCCTCGACGCGCACCAGGCCCAGGCCGGTGATGTCGAAGGCATGGCGCGAGACGAAATGGATCAGGCGCTCGACCCGCTGCGCCGGGCAGATCAGCCCGCCGGTGCAGCGGATGACGACCTCGCCCTCCTCGCGGGTCGCCAGGCTGCCGCATTCGGGGCAGTGGTCGGGGAAGACGAAGGCGTCCCGCAGCGTCTCGCGGGTCAGGTTCTCGACGATCTGCGGGATGACGTCGCCTGCGCGCTGCAGGACGACCCGGTCGCCGGGGCGGACGCCCAGCCGTTCGATCTCGTCGGCATTGTGCAACGTCGCATTGGTCACGACGACGCCGCCCACCGTCACGGCCTCCAGCCGGGCGACGGGAGTGAGCGCGCCGGTGCGGCCGACCTGGATGTCGATCCGCTCCAGTGTGGTCTGCGCACGCTCGGCCGGAAATTTGTGCGCAATCGCCCAGCGCGGGGTGCGCCCGACAATGCCGAGGCGGGCCTGCCAGTCGAGCCGGTCGACCTTGTAGACGACGCCGTCGATGTCGAAGGGCAGGTCGGCGCGCTGCGCCTCGATGGTGCGATAGATGGTCAGCGCCGCGGCCGCATCGGGCACGCGGGCAAAGGCGTCGGCGATGGGAAAGCCCCAGCGGCGCCACGTCTCGACCATGTCGAACTGGGTCTCGACCGGCACCGCGCTCGCCTCGCCCCAGCCATGCGCCAGGAAGCGCAGGGGACGCCCGGCGGTGATCGCGGGGTTCTTCTGGCGTAGCGATCCGGCGGCGGCGTTGCGCGGATTGGCAAACTGGCGCGCTTCCTTGCCGGTTTCGGCCGCTTCCTGTGCCAGCCGGGCGTTGAGCGCGGCGAAATCGACCTTGCTCATATAGACTTCGCCGCGCACCTCGAAGATGTTCGGCGCGTCGGCGGGCAGGGTCTGGGGAATGTCGGCGATGGTGCGGACATTCTCGGTCACGTCCTCACCGATCGCGCCATCGCCACGGGTCAGCGCCTGCACCAGCCGCCCGTCGACATAGCGCAGCGAGCAGGACAGGCCGTCGATCTTGGGTTCGGCGGTCATGGTGACGGGTTCGTCCTCGGGCAGCTTGAGATAGCGGCGGACGCGGCCGACAAACTCCTCGACCTCCTCATCGGTAAAGGCATTGTCCAGGCTGGTCATCGGCCGGGCATGGGCGACCTTGGCCAGATGCCCGGCGGGGGTGGCGCCGACCTGGACATTGGGGGAATCGGGGCGGATCAGATGCGGGAACGCCGCCTCGATCGCGTTGTTGCGGCGAACGAGCGCGTCATAGTCGGCGTCCGAAATCTCGGGCGCATCCTCGGTATGATAGAGGCGGTTGTGATGGGCGATCTCGACGGCCAGGCGGCCGAGTTCGGCCCCCGCTTCGAGGTCGGTCTGGGGCAGGGGGAGCTGTGGCGTCACGCCGCCCCTGCTAGTCCAGCCGCGCCGCGCGGATCAAGCCGCACGGATCAAGATCTCGGGCATCGCGACGCGGTCATGCGTCGCGACGGACCGGTCAGGATGTCGGGGTGGTCCGGGGCTCGCTGCGCCCGGGGGCAAAGGACTTCGGCGCCGTGCCGGGCAGGGCCGCACCCTCGCCGCCCAGTTCCAGCAACTGGCAGCGCGCCTGGTCGATCTGGATCGCGACCCGCGTAAGATCGAGCTTATCCGCCAGCGCCAGACACGAATCCAGACCTGCGAGCAGCGCGGTCAAATCGTTTGCATTTGGCGGCGATGGCAGGGCGGTCAGTCGACTGAGCATGCAACTACGTCCTTGGGAGGAGCGAGAACGTCTTTAACGTCGGCCTCCTATCACAGACGCGTGTCAGATATGAAATTAATTTCTGTAATTGTCAGTGGGTTTCCAGCAGACGTCCGGCCTGGGCCCGGGCTTCGTCGGTGATCGTGGCGCCCGACAGCATCCGGGCGATCTCCTCGCGCCGTTCGGCGTCGCTCAAGCGCCGGACGCCGGTGCGGGTGACCGTGCCGTCATGGCTCTTGGCGATCAGCAGATGCGCGGCCCCCCGCGCCGCGACCTGCGGGCTGTGGGTGACGACGAGCAGCTGGGTCCGTCCCGCCAGCCGGTGCAGGCGGTCGCCGATCGCCGAGGCCACCGCGCCGCCCACGCCGCGGTCGATCTCGTCGAAGATCATCGTGGTCGCGCCGCCTTCTTCCGCCAGTGCGACCTTCAGCGCGAGGATGAAGCGCGACAATTCGCCGCCGCTGGCGATCTTCATCAGCGGGGCGAAGGGCGCGCCGGGATTGGTCGAAATCTCGAACTCGACCCGGTCCTTGCCCGCCGCCGACCAGCCGCCGGCGTCCAGCGGGGCCACCACGGTGCGGAAACGGGCGGCGTCCAGTTTCAACGGCGCGAGTTCGCTCTTCACCGCCTGGTCCAGCCGCTCGGCAGCGGCGGTGCGCGCCTTGGACACCTGGGTTGCGGCCTTGTCATAGGTGGCCTGCGCCGTGGCGACTGCCGCCTCCAGCCGCCCGATGCCTTCCTCGCCCGCGTCGAGCCGTTCGAGGCGGCCGCGCAGCTGCTCGGTCAGGTCGGCGAGGTCGTCGGGCTGGACGCGGTGCTTGCGGGCCATGCCGCGCAGCTCGAACAGGCGCGCCTCGTCCTCCTCCAGCGCGCGCGGGTCATAGGCCAGTTCGCGCTGCGCCTCGATCAGCCGCTCTTCGGCCAGCGACGCCTCGATGACCGCGCGGTCGATCGCGGCCAGCGCCTCGGCGAGCGCGGGGTGATCCTCGCCGATCCGCTCCAGCACCCGCGCCGCCTGGCGAAGCCCCGCCAGCGCGCCGTCCGAGCCCTGAAGATGCTCGTCGATCGCGCCCAACTCGCCCGCGATCTTCTCCGAGCGCTGCATGGTGCGGCGGCGATCGGCCAGCGCCTCTTCCTCGCCGGGTTCGGGGGCGAGCTTGGTCAGCTCGGCAACCGCATGCTCCAGCCATTCGCGGTCGCGCGCCGCCGTCTCGATCTCGTCGCGCGCCGTGGCCAGCGCGGCTTCCGCCTCGCGCAAACGGGCCCAGGCGGTGGCGACGGCGCCGGTGTCGATCCGTCCGAAGCTGTCGAGCATCATCCGATGGCCGCGCGGGTTCAGCAGGCCGCGATCGTCATGCTGGCCGTGAATCTCGACCAGATGGGGGGCGATCTCGCGGAGCAGCGCGGCGGAGGCGGGCTGGCTGTTGACGAAGCCTCGGCTGCCGCCATCGGCCTTGACCTGACGGCGGACGATCAGGGGTTCGCCCGGCTCGACCTCGATCCCCGCTTCGTCCAGGATCGTCGTCAGGCGGCTGTCGGTGGCGGGGGGCTCGAAGCTGGCGGTGACGACGGCCTGCCCTGCGCCGTGGCGGACCAGCCCGCTGTCGCCGCGCTCGCCCAGCGCCAGGCCCAGCGCGTCGAGCAGGATGGATTTGCCTGCCCCCGTCTCGCCCGTCAGGACACCCAGGCCCCGGCCGAAATCGAGGTCCAGCGCCTCGATCAGGACGACATCACGAATGGACAGCGCGGTCAGCATGGCGCGCGATATAAAGCGAAACGCCGCGCGATGTTATCCCCCGCGGCAAAAATGATCCCGATTTGTTCGGGTGGGCGACGCTGATCGGCATTCACTCCATTCCTCCCCTGCAAGGGGAGGTGGCAGGCCGAAGGCCTGACGGAGGGGTGTCATGCTATCGAGAGGGGGACACCCCTCCGACGCGCTGCGCGCGCCACCTCCCCTTGCAGGGGAGGAATAGCGGTGTGTCGCTCCGACCTTAACGGCTGCGGCTTCAACCCGTGGGCGAGCTATTGTTGCCGGTCGGGGTCGGGCGGCCCGGCGCGGCGGCGCTGGGGGTGGCGGTGTTGCCGCTGCCCGGCAGGCCGATATTGACCGAACCCGGCGTGCCGGTCGGCACCACGGGCTGGCCCGGCTGGATCGCGGGGATCGGCTCGACCGGATATTCGCGCATCAGCTTATAGGCGCGGTTATACCAGTCGCTGCCGGGGAAGTTCGCGCCCAGCACGGCGGCGGACCGCTCGGCCTCGGGACGGACGCCTAGCGCCAGATAGGTCTCGGTCAGCCGCAGCAGCGCCTCGGGCGTGTGGCTGGTCGTCTGATATTTGTCGACCACGGTGCGGAACCGCATCGAGGCCGCCAGCCACTGGTGGCGATCCTCATAGAAGCGGCCGATCTCCATTTCCTTGCCCGCCAGGTGATCGTTGACCAGATCGACCTTCAACCGCGCATCGGCGGCATAGCGGCTGTTGGGATAGCGGCGCATCAGCTCGCCCAGCGCATCGAGCGCCTGACGGGTGATCTTCTGGTCGCGGGTGACGTCCTGGATCTGCTCGTAATAGCCGAGCGCGATCAGATAATAGGCATAGGGCGCGTCGCGATTGCCCGGATGGACCGAGATGAAACGCTGCGCCGACTGGATCGACTGGGTATAGTCGCGGCCCAGATAATAGCTGAACGCGCTCATCAGCTGCGCACGGCGGGCCCAGATCGAATAGGGGTGCTGACGCTCCACCTCGTCGAAGAGCAGCGCGGCCTCCTTGTAACGGTGCTGGTCCAGCCGGTTTTTGGCGGTGGTGTACAGCGTGCCGACGTCGCGCGCGACGTAAGGCAGGTCGGTGCGGGTACGGTTGCGGGCGCAACCCGCGATCGGAAGGGCCACAGCGGCGATCAGCGCCAGCGACAGCGCACGGGAACGGGGGTTACGCATCGCGCATGTCCTTAGCGCAGCCGAACGGCGGGGAACAGTCCCCGCGCGCATAAGCCTGCAAGACGCCAGTCACGCGTTGCGAAGCCGGAACGGCTTGCCTTCGACCGCTGCATCGCGGCATGAAAAGCACCAAGGATCACCGGGCGGAACGGCCCGGCGTACCGACGGTTTCACCGTCGCCCGATTGGAAGGAATACAGGTCGATGCCCGCCACGATGCTCCATACCCACCGCGTCGAAAAGCCCTGGGGCCGTCATACGCTCTATCCCGGTTTCGAGGATGTGGCGCCCGGCGGCGCGCCCGTTGGCGAGGTCTGGTTCCAGGAGCCGGGCGACACCTCGCCCGACCTGCTGATCAAATATCTGTTCACCAGCGAGAAGCTGTCGGTGCAGGTCCATCCCGATGACGAACAGGCCCATGCCCGCGGCCTGCCGCGTGGCAAGGACGAATGCTGGACGATCCTGACCGCCGAGCCCGATTCGACCATCGCGCTGGGCCCCAAGGCGCCGATCACCAAGGAACAGCTGCGCGCCGACGCGCTGGACGGCTCGGTCGAGGCGGACCTGGACTGGGTGCCCGTGAAGGAGGGTGACTTTTATTACGCCCCCTCGGGCACCATCCATGCGATCGGCGCGGGCCTGACCGTGATCGAGGTGCAGCAGAATAGCGAGACGACCTATCGCCTCTACGACTATGGCAGCGACCGCGAACTGCATCTGGAGGACGGGGTCGATGTCGCGCACCTGACGCCGTACCAGCCGATCGTCTCGCCCGGCCCGGCGGGCGAAGGGCGCGACATCCTGGTCGAGGGACCGAAATTCGTGCTGGAGCGCTGGGCGGCGGGCGATCATGCGGTCGCCATGCCCGAGGGGCGGACGGGCTGGCTGATCCCGATCACCGGGTCTGGCGAGGTGGCGGGCGTCGCCTTCAAGGCCGGACAGTGCCTGACCGTGACCGGCGCCGAGACGATCAGCCTGTCGTCGGACGGCGACGCGTTGTTCGCCTATGCGGGAACCCAGCGGCTGTAAGCCAATTTCTCAACCCTCTCCCCTGGATAGGGGAGAGGGAGGGTTGCGGAATGTCGATCCGCCTCAGAACATCCCCGGCACGTCGCGCTGCGCCGCCGAAGGCGCCAGAGGCTGGAGCAGTTTGCGCGGGGCTGCGTCAGCCGACTGAGCACTGGCCGAGGCGCTGATTGGCGTGCAGCTCTTGCCCTGCAGGAAGTTCAGCGCGGCGCGGGTCGAGGCTTCCTGCGGATCGCCCATCTTGCGGGTCAGGTCGTCGCCCGCCTGGCAGCTGGCGGGCACGACGCTCGCCAGACCGTTATAATAGCCGCCCTGCCGGTTGGCGTTCTGCAAGGATATGGCGATCACGCGCAGGCGATCGTCGCACTGCGCATTGTCCAGCGCGATCTGGCCCACCGGCTTGCCATAGGTATTGGCGCCGATCAGCCCGGTATTGCTGCCCATATAGGGCAGGGTACGGTTGAGCACGAGTTCGCTGGCCGATGCGGTGCCGCCGGTACCGATAAAGGCGATTCGCGTCGGCGTGATCGATTCGGCCTGGGGCGCGAAATAGGTCGTCGTGTTGTTCGCCGCCTTGCTCTCGCGGAAGCTGGTATAGCCCATCACGTCCGAAGTCTGACGCGCCCCGCCCAGCAGGTTGTTGAACAGGTCGGCGATGCTGATCGCGCCGCCGCCATTATAGCGCAGGTCGACGATCACCTGGGTGATCCCCTGCTGCTTGAAGGTCGAGAAGGCGGCGCGCAGTTGTGGATCGGCGGTGCTGATGAAGGTGCGCAGGTTGATATAGCCATAGCGCTGGCCGTTGTCGGAGATGATCTGCGCCCCGTAATTGGGCGACACCGGCTGCAGCGTATAGGTCGACTTTGTCAGCGATACGGTCCGCACATTGCCCGACGGATCGGAGACGCTGAAATAGCGCACCGTGCCCGCCGTATCGGGGCCCAGCGCGTTGGACAGGCCGTTATTGGGATCGGCGCTGACGATCGCCTGGATCGTCTGGATATTCGACGCGGTGGTGCCGATGCCCAGGATCGTCGTGCCGCGGTCGACCCCGGCGGCCAGCGCCGAACCGCTTTCGAACGACTCGGCGATCTGCAGCTTGGTCTGCGTCGAATCGGTCGTCAGGCGAAAGCCGAAGCCCGCCGACGCGCCCGAATTATAATAGGCATTCTCCTCCGCGATGGAGGTGATGTAGGTGAAATAGCGATCCTTGCGCTGCGCCCGTGCGGTCGCGGTCAGCGCGTCGATATAGTCGCTGACCGTCGTATAGGGCGAAGGGTCGAGCGCATTGGGCAGCGTGTCGGGGAAAAGATACCATTCGTTCATCTGGGCCGCGACCCAGTTCTGGCGGCTGCGCAGCGAACAGGCCGATGTCGTCGTGCCGCTCGGGGAACTGCCGCCGCCGCCGGTCGATCCGCTCGTAATGCTGCCCCCATCGCCGCCGCCGCACCCGGCCAGCGTCGCGCTCAGGGCCAAAATCGTACCCAGCCGTCCGAAACGAATCATCGAAACCCCCAACCCCTGATGGCCGACGATCGAATAGCCGGCCGCGACGACTGTGTCAGGCGTGATCTGTCGCGCGGATGAACGAAAAACTACTTTGCCGACATTTGAGTAGACATTTGCCTTGTCTTGATCGGCCAAGATATGGCCAGATGACGTCGAACGATCGAAATCTTAACGGAATTGTTGCGGAAACGGCGTCAATCGGACCGGGCGTATCGTGTCCGGCGGGAGTATGGGACGTCATGCTGAACATACTGACCCTGTCGAGCCTGTTCCCCGACGCGACGCGGCCCAATTTCGGGATCTTCGTCGAGCGCCAGACCGCGGCGCTCGCCGCGCGGCCCGGCGTGGCGGTGCGGGTGGTCGCGCCGGTCGGCCTGCCTGTCTGGCCGCTCGCGCGATCGGCCATGTTTCGGGCGCAGGCGGCATTGCCGCTGAGGGAAGAATGGGGCGGGCTCGACGTGTCGCGGCCGCGCTTCACCACGCTACCGGGTACCGGTGGGCGGTTCCATGTCGCCGCCCTGCGCCATGCGCTGGTGCCCGTGCTCGACCGGCTGCGTGACGAACAGCGCTTCGACGTGATCGACGCCTCCTTCTTCTTTCCCGATGGCCCGGCGGCGGTGGCGCTCGGGCGGCGATACGGCGTGCCCGTCTCGATCAAGGCGCGGGGGGCCGATATCCATTATTGGGGACATCGGCCCGCCACCCGTCATCAGGTCGCACGCGCCGCGAGCCTGGCAGACGGGCTGCTGGCGGTCAGCGATGCGATGGCGGACGATGTCGCCGCGCTCGGGATCGCGCGGCACCGCATCCGCGTGCACCATACCGGTGTCGACCAGGCGCGGTTCCAGCCGATCGACCGCGTCGCGGCCAAGCGGGACCTGGGCGTGGTCGGGCCGCTGGTCTTGTCGCTCGGTGCGCTCATCCCGCGCAAGGGGCATGGCGTGGTCATCGACGCCGTCGCCCGGCTGCCCGGCGTCACGCTGATGATCGTCGGCGAAGGACCGGAGCGCGCGGCGCTCGCCGCCCGGGCCGAGCGGGCGGGCGTGGCGGATCGGGTGCGGATGATGGGCGCCATGCCCCATGCAGCCCTGCCCGGTTTGCTGGGCGCGGCGGATGTGATGGCGCTGGCCTCCGCATCGGAAGGGCTGGCCAATGCCTGGGTCGAGTCGCTCGCCTGCGGCACCCCGATCGTCATCACCCCCGCTGGCGGCGCGGCCGATGTCGTAACCAGCCGCGCGGCGGGGCGCATCGCGCAACCCGCCCCCGAAGCCTTCGCCACCGCGATTCAGGAGGTGTTGCGCCAGTCGCCCGATCCCTGGACGACGCGGGCCGCGGTGCGTGACTTCACTTGGCCCGCCAATGCGGCGGCGCTGCACTCGCATCTGGCGGAGCTGGTCGGGCGATGTCGGTAAGGCAATCCCCCTCGAAACGGGGAGGGGGGGCGCGGAGGGAGTCCTATGAGGAAGGCCCCCTCCGTCAGGGCTTCGCCCAGCCACCTCCCCGCGCGCGGGGAGGATCGTTTACGCGTCGAGGGGGTAGAGGGCGGCGACGATCTTGCGGCCCTCGCCACGCAACACGCCCCAGGCGCGCGCGGCGGCGCGGCTGTCCATGACCTCGACGCCCAGGCCACGCGCCTCTAGCGCCGCGACCAGTGCGGCAGGCGCGCGGCGCAGCGTCGCGCCGGTGCCCAGCAACAGGAATTCGGGATTTTCGTCGACCAGCGAGGCCACCGCCGCGCCGTTCAGCGCATCGAAGGGCGGGGGGTTCCAGGGTTCGTGCCAGTCGGGCGCGAGCAGCAGCGCAGGGTAGGCGATCTCGCCGACCCGATAGCCCGTGGCGGCAAAGCCACGGACGATCGGGCCGGGCGCGGTCGGTTCGCGCGTGATGCGGATCGAGTCGCTCATCCTTCCCGCGGCGTGATCCGCTCGGCATCCGCCACCTTGCGCTTGTCGGCGGTGCCGGGCTTTTCGCGGTTCGGCTCGGCGCGCAGGCCCAGGGTGATGAGCAGCGACGACGAGACGTAGATCGACGAATAGGTGCCGACCACGATGCCCAGGATCATCGCCGCGGTGAAGGCGCGCAGCACATGGCCGCCCAGCAGCAGCAGCGCGATCAGCGCCAGCAGGATCGTGACCGAGGTCATGACCGTGCGCGGCAGCGTCTCGTTGACCGACAGGTTGATGATCTCGCGCATGTCCATCTTGCGGTAGCGGCGCATATTCTCGCGGATGCGGTCGTCGATGACGATCTTGTCGTTGATCGAATAGCCGATGATGGTCAGGAACGCCGCGATGATCGTCAGGTCCAGCTCGAACCGGGTGACCGCGAAGAAGCCCAGCGTGACCAGAAGGTCATGGACGATCGCGACGATGGTCGACACGCCGAACTGCCATTCGAAGCGGAAGATGGCAAACAGGCCGATGCCCAGGATCGCCAGCACCACCGCCAGCACGCCGTGCTTGATCAGCTCGTCGGACACCTTGCCCGACACCGTGTCGTAACGGCTGAAGGTCGCGCCGGGGAATTGCTGGGCGAGCGCCGCCTCGACCTTGCGGACCACGGCATTGGTGGCGCCCTCGTCGGTCGAGTTGGGCAGGGGCAGGCGGATGCTGACGGTGCGGCCGTCGCCGACCGCCTGGAGATTGGCTTCGCCGATGCCCAGACCGTCGACGACCGAGCGCACCTGGTCGGTTGAGGGCGGGGTGGGGAACTTCTCCTCGATCATCAGGCCGCCGACAAAGTCGACGCCCAAATTGAGCCCGCGGGCGAAGGTGACGCCGACCGCAAGCACGGTCAGCAACAGGGTCAGCCCGAACGCCCAGCCGCGCAGGCGGACGAAGTCGATGTTCGTATTGTCGGGGACGAGTTTCAGGAGGCGCATGATCTGTTCTCCTGCCTCAAATATTGATGGTCTTGGGCTTTTCGCGGCGCAACCACAGCGCCACGAGCATCCGCGTGAAGGTAACGGCGGTGAACACGCTGGTCACGATGCCGATCAGCAGCACGACCGCGAAGCCCTTGACGGGCCCCGAGCCGAGCACGAGCATGATCAGGCCCGAGATCGCGTGGGTCACGTTCGCCTCGAAGATCGTGCGGCTGGCTTCCTTATAGCCCAGCTCGACCGACTGGACGACGCTCCGCCCACGCCGCCGCTCTTCGCGGATGCGCTCGTTGATCAGCACGTTGGCGTCGACCGCGGTGCCGATGGTCAGGATGAAGCCCGCGATACCCGGCAGGGTCAGCGTGGCGTTCAGCATCGCCATGACGGCCAGGATGACCAGCACGTTGATGATGACCGCGATGTTCGCATAGATGCCGAACCGGCCATAGGTGACCGCCATGAAGACGATGACCGCGATGGCGGCGATGGCGGAGGCCAGAATGCCGTGGCGGATCGAATCGGCGCCTAGGTCGGGGCCGACGGTGCGTTCCTCGACGATCTTCAGGTCGACCGGCAGCTTGCCCGAGCGCAGCGCGATCGCCAGCTCATTGGCCGACTGCGCGGTGAAACTGCCGGTGATCGTGCCGCGCCCGCCCAGGATCGGCGTCTCGATATTGGGGGCTGAGATCACCTTGCCGTCGATGATGATGGCAAAGGGCTTGCCGACATTTTCCTGGGTGATGCGCGCGAACTTGCGGCCGCCGGCGCTGTCGAAGGTGAAGGCGACCTGCGGCACGTTGGTCTGCGGCTCGAACACCTGCTGCGCATCGACCAGCTGGTCGCCCGAGATGACGACCGGGCGCTTTACCGCGATCACCGGCAGGCCCAGCGGATTGTTCGGATAGGGCAGGACCTGGCTGCCTGGGGGCGCATTGCCCTTCAGCAGTTCGGCGGCATTGTTCGCGCTGGTATCGACCAGCTTGAACTCCAGCTTGGCGGTCTTGCCGAGCAGGTCCTTGAGCGCCTGCGGATTCTGGAGGCCGGGCACTTGGACGACGATGCGGTTGCTGCCCTGGCGGACGATGGTGGGCTCCTTGGTGCCCAGTTCGTCGATACGGCGACGCACGACCTCGGTCGCATCCTTCATCGCCGTGTCGATCGCCTGGTCGATGCCCGCCTGGGTGGGCTTCAGGACCAGGCGCGAGGTGTCGACGACTGAAATGTCCCATTCGCGCTGGCCGGTCAGGCCCGCGCCGCCGCCGGTGATCGACAGCAGCCGCTCGCGCGCCGCATCGACCTGCGAGGGGTCGCGCAGCATGAAGCTGAGCTGGCCGTTGCGGGTCGAGATGTCCCCGATGTCGATGCGCGGATTGCCGCGCCGCATCTCGGTCGACACCTGGTCGCGCATCGTCTCCAGCCGCGAATTGGCGAGGCCGGCGGTGTCCGCCTCCAGCAGCAGATAGCTGCCGCCTGCCAGGTCGAGGCCCTTGTTGACGCGCGGATGGGGGATCGCCCCCCATTTGTCCGTCATGCTCTCGGGCAGGAAGCTCGGGATCGCCAGCAGGCACAGGGCCGCCAGCAGCGCGACGATGGAAGCGACCTTCCAGCGGGGGAAATCCAGCATCGGATCAGTCGTTCGCGGGCTTGGCGGTGGGGTCGAGCACGTCGGTCAGCGTCGCCTTGACCACGCGGACGCGGACATTGGGGGCGATCTCGACCTCGACCAGCTGGTCCTCGACGCGCGTCACCTTGCCGACGATGCCGCCCGCGGTAGTGACCTGATCGCCCTTCTTGACCGCCTGGATCGACGCCTGCAGCGTCTTCATCCGGCGCTGTTGCGGGCGGATCATCAGGAAATAGAAGACGACGAAGACGAGGAGCAGCGGCGCGAGGCTGAGGAACGAGGCGACGCCGCTGGACGCGGTGGCCCCGGTGGCGGCAGCCATCACGGCGACTGGGGCGGTGAAGGGAATGAACATTCGGACCCGTCTATGCTGAATGGGCACGGGCACCGGTCGACCGATTGACGATCGACTAGCCCCCATGTCGGATAGCCTGCCCGCTACCATCGCAGGCGGACAGGCGCAATGGACAGGGAGATGTGGGGTGCGCACTATCTGCACATCAAGGCTTGCATGTCCCGAACAACCCGCCTAAAGGCCGCCGCTCGGTCGGGGCGTAGCGCAGCCTGGTAGCGCATCACACTGGGGGTGTGGGGGTCGCAGGTTCGAATCCTGTCGCCCCGACCAAAATAATCGAGCAAAACAACCACTCGGCAGGGGTCACTTAGGTCACTCTTGCTGTGATCGGCCGGGGTTCTAACGGATTTCTAACGCAACGTTGTTCGAGCAACGTTGGCATGGCGTTCTCCGATTCTGATCACTAGATACGAAGTATGTGCCTGCGGACGTGGGCGGATAGGCATCTAGTAGGGAGCAGGCCGTGGAGTCGTACGCGATTTGGAACAATAAGGGCGGTACGGGCAAAAGCACCATCACCTTCCACATTGCGTCGCGCTTTGCTGAGACGCATCCTGATCGCAATGTTCTCGTGATAGACATGTGCCCCCAAGCCAATAGCTCTATGCTGCTGCTGGGAGGTGGCATTGCAGGCGAGAATCACCTTCTGTCCCTATGCTCTTTAGCGACACCTAAGAGCGTGGTCGGTTATATCAGCGATGCGATCTTAAATCGGACAACACCGAACCTAGCCACCTATTCAGTTCAGGTCTCGACCATCAACGACAAGATTTCGCCAAATCTCTTTCTGCTTAGCGGCGACGGCAATCTGGAACTCATGGCTCCTGCCATAAGTGACGAAGCTGGGCGTACTCCTTTTCCAGGATTGGCAGATCCGTGGGCTTGGGTGCATCAGATCTTCAAGAGGTTGGTAGATGGACTTGATAAAGATAAGTGGACAGTATTTTTCGACACTAATCCCTCTTTTGCCATCTATACAGAACTTGCGATTTGCGGCGCAAGTCGTATTTTAGTGCCGGTAAATGCCGATGATTCGTCGCGTGTAGCGGTGAAAGCGCTCTTTGCTCTATTGCACGGTACTAACCCGCCTCATCCGTTCTTCGGTAACTACACCTTCGCTGCGAAAGCTGCACAGAGGCAAATGAGCATACCGCAGGTGCATTTGGCGATAGGCAACAGGTTCACCCAATTTAAAGGAGCGGCAGCGGCGTTTGCTGCGTTTTCGGAGGCTACTGCTGAGCAGCTATATTCTGAGTACACCCGGAATCCTGGCCGCTTCACTGCGCGTCCTCATGCCGCAGCTAGCCGTGCTGAGTTTTTGAGCATGTACGTTGGTGAACTTCGCGACTTCAACACTGCTGGTGTTGTTGCTGCTCATCATGGAACGCCGCTGTCGAAGATGCGTCAGGACTACTATCCCGTACACAACGACCCCGATGTAAAAGTGAATAAAAGCCAGCTGAACGTGGGGTTGAGCGCGGTAGATAGCGTGGTCGCGCAGATCGTCCCTTAGACGTATCTGTCGCCATCGACGCGGCAGTCGCCACACAGGCGTTGACCCGCTACGTCTTGGCTGAAGAATGGTCGGCTGCACCGCAGGCAGCTATGCCAGCCGACGCGGCGGACGACCCTGGGCGGCCTGTGGTCGGTGTCCAGCACCGCCTTCCGCCGCACGCCGCCGTCGTAGTCCCGTTGCCGCGGCTCACCGGCAGCGAGCGCAACGCGGGGGGCGGCGTCGGGCGCGGTGCTGGCGTACTGGGCACCTAGGCAGGCGCTAAACACCTAGTCTCCCGAACCGCATGATGCGTGACTTGCCCAAACGTCGGCAAGTGGGCGAGAGCGGAAGCTGCCGCTTCTACCGCACCGTCATCCCCGCCGCCGCGATTTGCGACAGCAGGTTCGCCCGCACCGCATCCGAAACCGGAGGCAATGGCCGTGCCGCCTTGCCGTGGCGCAGGCGTTCGCGGTCCTTTTCATCGGGCTCGACCCGCCGTACCCGTACCGCCGCCTTGCCGACCGCGCGCAGGCCCAGCTGCTCGGCGGCGCCGCGCGACAGGTCGATGATCCGCGACGATCCCGCGAACGGCCCACGATCGTTGATCCGCACGATGATCCGCCGCCCGGTGTCCAGCGCCGTCACCTCGACATAGCTGGGCAAGGGCAGGGTGGTGTGCGCCGCCGTCGCCCAGCCGGGGCGGAAGCGTTCGCCGTTCGCGGTGCGCTTGCCCGATTCGCCGCCATACCAGCTGGCATAGCCCAGCATGTCATAGGTCGCGTCCTCGGCGGGGACATAGGTGACGCCGCGCACCGTATAGGGCTTGCCGATCCGTACCGGAACATCGCTGACCGGCCGGTAATTCCCGCCCGAACAAGCCGCGACCAGACAGGCCGCCGCGGGTGTCCATCGGCGCATCGCTTTCCAAACCACCATGCGCTTCGATTAGGCGTGCCGGGCGACGGGATAAAGCCGTTTGCGCCTCCGTCCGGCGCAGACTATCCCCATGCCGACCGGCAAAGGCTTTGAGCCATGCGCCGGGCTATCGCATCGGTGCCCTTCGGGGCTTCAAACGGGAATATGGTGCAAATCCATAGCTGTCCCTGCAACTGTAAGCGGTGAGCGCGGGATGCCGGTTCCTGAAACAGGGAACAGCCACTGGAGCGATCCGGGAAGGCCGCATCCTCGACGCTTCGACCCGCAAGCCAGGAGACCTGCCGATGCGAGTCGCTCTTTGCCGGGGTCCAGGGGATGGTCATGGCCAGGATATATTATATCATGCGAGCGACGCCTCATGGCCGACCCGAATCGGAACCCTGCCCGGCGTGCGCCCGTCCGAGCCGGGGAACCACCGCGAATGCGGAAGGGACGGCCCTAGTCGCAACGGCGCAGTGCAAGGCGTGATCCGCCCATGTCCGAAGTTTCCGCCCGACCTCCCCTGAAGCGCCGCGTCGCGCTGTTGATGGGCGCGCTGGTCGTCATCAATATCGTCGTCTGGGGCTGGGCGCTCAGCGTCTTTGCGGGCAACAGCCTGATGCTGGGCACCGCGCTTCTCGCCTATAGCCTGGGGCTGCGCCATGCGGTCGATGCCGATCACATCGCGGCGATCGACAATGTCACCCGCAAGCTGATGCAGGATGGCCAGCGGCCGATCGCGGTCGGCCTGTGGTTCGCGATCGGCCATTCCGCCATCGTCCTGATCGCGGCGACCACGATCGCGCTCGCCGCCAGCACTCTGTCCGATTTCGAGGCCTTCGGGCAGAGCGGCGGGACGATCGCCACCATCGTCTCGGCCAGCTTCCTGTTCGCCATCGCGATCATGAACCTGATCATCCTGCGCGACGTCTGGACCCGCTTCCGCCGCGTCGCGCGTGGCGAGCCGATGGCGGAGGCGGATGCCGATATGCTGTTTTCGGGGCAGGGGCCCTTGTCGCGACTGTTCCGCCCGCTGTTCCGGCTGATCCGGCGCAGCTGGCATATGGCGCCGCTGGGGTTCCTGTTCGGGCTGGGCTTCGACACCGCCACCGAGGTGGCGATCCTGGGGCTGTCGGGATCGCATGCGGCGGACGGCGTGTCGCTGGCGACGATCCTGGTCTTCCCCGTCCTGTTCGCGGTCGGCATGGCGTTGATCGACACCGCCGACGGTTTGGTGATGCTGGGCGCGTATGAGTGGGCGTTCGTGCATCCGCTTCGCAAGCTCTACTATAATATGACGATCACGCTGGTTTCCGCGCTGGTCGCGCTGGTGATCGGGGGTATCCAGGCGACCGCGTTGCTCGCGGAGCGGTTCGGCTGGACCGCGGGGCCGTTCCGTTATGCGGGCGCGCTGTCCGAGCATTTCAACATACTGGGCTTCGCCATCGTCGGACTGTTCGTTCTCTGCTGGGGCGCGAGCTTCCTCCTCTATCGCTGGCGCGGGTTCGCCGCGATGGAGGCGCGAATTGCCAAGCCCGGCGCGGCGGGATAAATGCCGCCTGTCGGGGCCGAAAATCCCCGAAGATCGCGCCGGTGCCCGCAAGGGCTTGATACGGGAATGGGGTGCAAATCCCCGGCTGTCCCTGCAACTGTAAGCGGTGAGCGAGCGATGCTGGTGCCCCATCGGAGGCACGGCCACTGGAGCGATCCGGGAAGGCGCATCCCCTCGCTTCGACCCGCGAGCCAGGAGACCTGCCGGCGTCATGGTCGCTCTTGCCTGGACCCAGGGGGTGGTCGGGGCACGGTTCTCCGTCGGGGAGCGACGAAGCCATGCGGCCGGGGCCGCATCGGTCGCCGGTCAGCGGGGCGGACGCAATCGACTGCGCCCGTCCGTCTCCGCTTTCGGCGATGGGCCCCGAACCGCGCTCGCTCGTCCGGCGCGTCGGAGAATTACCATGCGTGACCTCTCCAAGGTCCCCGTCACCATCGTCACCGGCTTTCTGGGCGCCGGCAAGACCACGCTTATCAGCCATCTGATCCGCAATTCAGGGAATCGTCGCCTGGCGGTGGTGGTCAACGAGTTCGGCACCTTGGGCGTCGACGGCGACATCCTGCAAAGCTGCGCCATCCCCGACTGCCCGGCGGAGAATATCGTCGAGCTGGCAAACGGCTGCATCTGCTGCACCGTCGCCGACGACTTCATTCCCACGGTCGAGCGGCTGCTGGCGATGGAGCCGCGCCCGGATCACATCCTGATCGAGACCTCCGGTCTGGCGCTGCCCAAGCCGCTGTTGAAGGCGTTCGACTGGCCCGCCATCCGCTCGCGCATCACGGTGGACGGCGTCGTCGCCCTGGCCGATGCGGAGGCCGTCGCGGCGGGCCGCTTCGCCCCCGATCTCGACGCAGTTGAGGCACAGCGTGCCGCCGATCCCAGCCTCGACCACGAAACCCCGCTGGCGGAGGTGTTCGAGGACCAGTTGGCCTGTGCCGACCTCGTCCTGCTGACCAAGGCCGACCTCGCCGGGCCGGAGGGCGTCGCCCAGGCGCGCGCGATCATCGCTGCCGAGGCCCCGCGCCCGCTGCCCATGGTCGAGGCGGTCGACGGCATCGTCTCCGCCGAGATCGTGCTGGGCCTGGAGGCCGCCGCCGAGGATGACATCGCCGCGCGCCCGTCGCATCATGACGGCGCGGACGATCACGAGCATGACGATTTCGACAGCATCTCGGTGATGCTGGGCGAGGTGGAGAGCCCCGAGGCGATCGCCGCGCGCATCGTCACGCTCGCCGAGCAGCAGGACATATTGCGCGTGAAGGGCTATGCCGCCGTTGCAGGCAAGCCGATGCGGCTGCTGGTCCAGGCGGTCGGTCGCCGGGTCCGTACCAGCTACGACCGCCCCTGGGGTGCGGGCGAGCCGCGCGGCACGCAGCTGGTCGTCATCGCCGAGCATGACCGCATCGACCGTGCCGCCATCGAGGCCGTGCTGAAGGGCTGACGCCGGTGCATCTCGTCTTTCGCGAGAGCCATGGGCTGGAGGAACAGGCGGTTCCACAGGATCTGGGGCAGCGCCCCGGTGATGTGGTCGTGCTGTCCTTCTCCGACAGCGACCTCAGCGCCTTTGCGGCGGGCTGGCGGGCCGGGGGATTCCCCTGGTCGCTGCGGCTCGCCAATCTGGCGGCGCTGGTTCATCCGCTGTCGGTCGACACCTATGTCGAGCAGACCCTGGTTCATGCGAAGGCGATCCTGATCCGGTTGATCGGTGGGGCGGCGTACTGGGAATACGGCCTGCGCGAGGTCGAGCGTCTGGCGCGCGAACGGGGCATCGCGCTGGCGGTGCTGGCGGCGGATGGGCGCGAGGACCGGCGGCTGGCGGCAGCGTCGACGGTGGGTGAGGGGGTGGTTCGGCGGCTGACGGCGTTGTGCGATGCGGGTGGAGCGCAGGCTGCGGCGGTGGCTCTGGAGGCGCTTGCGGCAGCCGTATCGCCCGTGGCCCTTGCCCCTCCCCAACCCCTCCCCCTGCCGGGAGAGGGGCTAGATGGACCGACGTTGGCCCCAAGCACGCCCCTCCTGCAAGCGGGAGGGGATGGGGGAGGGCCCTATCCAAAGGCGACACTGCCCGCGGCCTCGCCCCTCCCCAACCCCTCCACCTGCCGTGAGAGGGGCTTTCAAGTCGCATCCGTCGGAGGCTGGTCCCCGGAGGGCATAACCTGCCCCGCCGCAATCCTGCTCACCGCAACCCGCCCCCGCGTCCTGATCACCTTCTACCGCGCCTATCTCGCCGCCGCCGACCTCGAGCCCATCGCCGCCCTCCACGCCGCTCTGACCGCGCGAGGCTTCGACCCCGTCGCCCTCTTCGTCCCCTCGCTGAAGGCCGAGGGCGCGGGCCCCTGGATCGCGCGCTGGGTGGAGGCCCTCGCTCCCGCCGCGATCGTCAACGCCACCGCCTTCTCGGCACGCGGCGAGGACGACACCACCCCGCTCGACGGCGCGGGCGTGCCGGTGTTTCAGGTCGCGCTATCGACCAGCGATCGGCAGGGCTGGGAGGGTTCGGCGCGTGGCCTGTCGCCCGCCGACCTCGCCATGCATGTCGTCCTGCCCGAGATCGACGGTCGGCTGTTCGCAGGCGTGGTCAGCTTCAAGCAGCCGGGGGAGCGCGACCCCGATTTCGACATTTCCTTACGCCTCCACCGTGCGGAGCCCGAGCGGATCGCCGCGGTGGCGGACAAGGTGGCGGGCTGGGCGAGGCTGGCCACGACCCCGACGGCGGAGCGGCGGCTGGCGATCCTGCTGTCCACCTATCCGGGCAAGGACTGGCAGGCGGCCCATGCGGTGGGGCTGGACGGCTTTGCCTCGACCGAGGCGATCCTCGGCGATCTGCGCGAGGCCGGTTATGATGTGAAGGCCCCGTCGGACCTGCCCGCCGCGTTGCTTGCCAACCGGATCGCATGGCCCTTGTCCGCCTATCACGAAGCGCTGGCCGCTCTTCCCGAAGCCTTGCGGGCCGACCTGCTCGAAAGCTGGGGCGCCGTCGAGGACGATCCGCTGGTGGAGGGCAATGCCTTCCACTTCCCCGCGCTCACGCTCGGCAAGGCCATCGTCGCGCTCCAGCCCGAGCGCGGGCGGCGGAGCGCGCGGGCGGACGATTATCACGACCTCTCGCGCTGTCCGCGTCATTCCTATGTCGCCTTCTATCTGTGGCTGCGCGCGCAGGGCATCGACGCGCTGGTCCATGTCGGCGCGCATGGTACGCTGGAGTGGCTGCCCGGCAAGGCGGTCGCGCTGTCCGACGCCTGCTGGCCCGAGGCGCTGACCCGCGACTGGCCGGTCCTTTATCCCTTCATCGTCAACGATCCGGGTGAGGCGGCACAGGCCAAGCGGCGGCTGGGCGCGGTGACGATCGGCCATGTCCCCCCGGCGCTCGTGCAGGCGGGGACAGGGGCGGGGCTTGGGCGGCTGGAGGCGCTGCTCGACGAATATGCCAATGCCGATGGTCTCGACCCGGCGCGCCGCGACCGGCTGCGCGGCCTGATCGCGGAGGAGGCGGAGAGCGTCGGATTGGGCGAGACGCTGGGTCTGGCGGGGGCGGAGGATCCGCTCGCCCGGATCGACGCATTCGTCTGCGACGTGAAGGATAGCCAGTTCGGCAAGGGGCTGCACGTTTTCGGGCGCGGCGAGCAGGGCGCGGCCGAGCGCGCGGGGCTGCTCGCTGGACTGGATGGTAAGCGTGTTGCACCGGGGCCATCGGGCTCTCCCTATCGCGGGCGTGCCGATGTGTTGCCTACGGGTCGCAATCTCTACGCGATCGACCCACGCGCGGTGCCGAGCCGCGCTGCGCAGACGCAAGGGATCAAACTCGCCGAGGAACTGATCCGCCGGCACATGCAGGAGGAAGGCGACCACCTCCGCACCCTGATCGTCGATCTCTGGGGCTCGGCGACGATGCGCACGGCGGGCGAGGAATTCGCCATGGCGCTTCACCTGATCGGGGTCGAGCCGGTGTGGGACCATCGCTCCGAACGGGTGACGGGGTTCGAGGTGATGCCGCTGATGCGCTTCGACCGGCCGCGCGTCGATGTGACGCTGCGCGTGTCCGGGCTGTTCCGCGATGCCTTCCCGCATCTGGTCGCCCTGTTCGGGCAAGCGGTGCGCGCGCTCGGCCAGCGTGACGAGGCGGCGGAGTGGAACCCCTATGTCGGGCAGGCGAGCCCACGTGTCTATGGCCCGGCGCCGGGGCGCTACGGCATCGGGCTGGACCCGAATGCGGGCTATGACGAGGCGGCGCGGATCGAGGCGGGACAGAGCTGGCTGGCGGCGTCCTCCACCGCGCTGGACGATGGCGACCGGCGCGATGTGGAAGGGATCGCGGCGCGGGTGGCTGGGGCGCAGGCCTTCGTCCACCTCCACGACCTGCCCGAAAGCGACCTGCTGCTCGCCGCCGATTATGCCGCGCATCAGGCCGGGTTCGCGGCGGCGCGGGCGGCCTTGGGGGAGGGGGCCGCGTCGCTCTATCATCTCGACACGCGCGATCCCGCCAACCCCAAAGCGCGGACGCTGGCCGAGGAGATCGCCCGCACCGTCCATGCCCGTGCCGCAAACCCGCGCTGGGTCGAGGGGATGATGGCGCATGGCTTCCGGGGCGCGGCGGAGATCGCCGCGACGCTCGACCATCTGGGCAGCTTCGCGCATCTGGCCGACGCGGTGCCCGCCGCGCTGATCGACCTGTATTGGGACGCGACGCTGGCGCAGGACGCGGTGCGCGACTTCATGGCACAGGCGAACCCGGCCGCGTTGAAGGCGATGGAGGCGCGCTTTGCCGCGCTCCATGCGGCGGGGCTGTGGCGGACGCGGCGCAACTCGGTGCTGGCGATGCTGGACGGCGCGGCATGAGCGGGTTCGTGGTCAAGGGCTGGTGCCCCGATGCGTGGCGGCCGATGATGGCGGGCGACGGATTGCTCGTGCGTGTTCGGCCGCCGCTGGGACGGTTGACGGCGGAACAGGCTCAGGGGCTGTGCGAGGGCGCGATCCGGTACGGCAGTGGCCAGATCGACCTGACCAGCCGTGCGAACCTGCAGATTCGTGGCGCGACCGAGCAAAGCTGGCCCGTGCTGCTGGAGGAATTGCAGGCGCTGGGGTTGGTCGATTCCGATCCGGTACGGGAGGGGCGGGGCGCGATCCTCGCCAACCCCGACTGGTGCGAAGGCGACGACACCCATTGCATCGCGATCGAACTCCGCGCGCGTCTGGCCGAGTTGCCCGACCTGCCCGGCAAGGTCGGGTTCGCGATCGATGCCGGGGCCGCGCCGCTATTGACGCAGATCCCCGGCGATTTTCGGATCGAGCGAGCCGGGACGGGCGAATTGCTGGTGCGCGCCGATGGGTGGGCGAGGGGTGTGGCTGTCACACGCGCGAACGCTGTCGACGCCCTGATCCGGCTCGCGCACTGGTTCGTCGAAAGCGACGGCCGCATCGCCGGTCGGATGGCGCGCCATCAGGCCGCTTTGCCCGATTGGGCGGACGGCGACGCCATCCCCGCCGAGCCCGCCGCGCCGATCCGGCCGGGCGCGCGACCGGGGGGCGCGGCCTATGGCCTGCCCTTCGGCCGGATCGACGCCCCGACGCTGGCGACCTTTGCCCGTATGCAGGGTTGCGCCATCCGGCTGACGCCATGGCGGATGCTGATCGCGGAAGGCATCGCACCGGCACCCGCCGCTGGAATGCTGCTGACCGACAGCACCATCCTTCATGTCGACGCCTGTGTCGGTGCCCCGGCCTGTCCGCAGGCGAGCGTCGAAACCCGCGATCTCGCCGCCCGTCTCGCGCCCCTGATCGACGGCCGCCTGCACGTCTCGGGTTGCGCGAAGGGCTGCGCGCGGGCACGGGCGGCGGACTGGGTGCTGACCGGGCGGGAGGGGGCTTTCGATCTGGCCCGCAACGCCCGCGCCGGGGCCACGCCCCTTCACACCGGATTGACGCCCGAGCGGGCGGTCGCGCTTCTCGGAGCCTGTTGATGCCCTATAGTTACGAAACCGATGGCGCGGCGATCTATCGCCAGTCCTTCGCCATCATCCGCGCCGAGGCGGAGCTGGCCCGCTTCGATGCGGAGGAGGAGCCGGTCGCGGTCCGCATGATCCATGCCGCCGGGCTGGTCGAACTGGCGCCGTCGATCCATTTCTCAAGCGGTTGCGCGGTGGCCGGGCGGCAGGCGCTGGCGAATGGTGCGGCGATCCTGTGCGACGCGCATATGGTCAGCGAAGGGGTCACGCGCGCACGCCTGCCCGCCGACAATCCGGTGATCTGCACGCTTCGCGATCCCGCGGTGCCTGCGCTGGCGAAGGAGATGGGCACGACCCGCTCCGCCGCCGCGCTGGAGCTGTGGCGGCCGCATCTGGCGGGGTCGCTGGTCGCGATCGGCAATGCGCCGACCGCGCTCTTCCATCTGCTGACCATGCTGGAAGACCCCGACTGCCCACGCCCGGCGGCGATCATCGGCTGTCCGGTCGGCTTTGTCGGCGCGATGGAGTCGAAGGACGCGCTGTGGGAGGCGCAGCCGGTCCCCTGCGCCATCGTGAAGGGCCGCCCCGGCGGTAGCGCGATCACCGTCGCGGCGATCAATGCGCTGGCGAGCCGCGCCGAATGACGGGGATCGTTCACGGCGTCGGGCTGGGGCCGGGCGCGGCGGACCTGATGAGCGTGCGCGCCGACCGGCTGGTCCGGGGCGCCCGGCACGTCGCCTATTTCCGCAAGGCCGGACGGCGCGGCCATGCGCGCACCATCGTCGACGGAATGCTGCGGGGCGACGTGGTCGAATATCCCATGGACTATCCGGTCACGACAGAGATCGCCTTTACCGATCCGCGCTACAACGAATTGCTGTCCGACTTTTACGTCGAGTGCACCGCGCATATCCTGTCGCTGGTGCAGGGCGGCGAGGATGTGGTGGTGCTGTGCGAGGGCGATCCGTTCTTCTACGGCTCGTTCATGCACCTGCACAGCCGGTTGCGGCCCCACGTGCTCGTCGCGGTCGTGCCCGGCATCACCGGCATGTCGGGCGCTTGGACCGCCAGCGGCGCGCCGATCACTTGGGGCGACGATGTCCTGACCGTGGCGATGGCGACCTTGCCCGAGGCGGAACTGACCCGCCGCATCGCCGAGACCGATGCGCTGGTCGTCATGAAGATCGGTCGCCACCTGCCCAAGCTACGCCGCGCCATCGCCGCGGCGGGGCGGTCGGACCAGGCGTGGCTGATCGAACATGCCGCCCAGGCTGGCGAGCGCGTGCGGCGTCTGGTGGAGGTGGAGGTGGAGGATGCACCCGCCCCCTATTTCTCGATCGCGCTGATCCATGGCCAGGGGCGGCGGCCATGAGCGGCTGGCTGATCGTCGCGGGGCTGGGGCCGGGCGCGGAAGCGATGGTGACGCCCGAGGTGTCGGCGGCATTGGCCGAGGCGACCGATGTGGTCGGCTATATCCCCTATGTCGCGCGTGTGCCCGAGCGGCCCGGCCTGACCCGCCATGCCAGCGACAATCGGGTCGAACGCGACCGGGCGCTCCATGCACTGGAGATGGCCGAGGCGGGGCAGCGCGTCGTTGTCGTATCTTCGGGCGATCCGGGGGTGTTCGCGATGGCGGCGGCGATCTTCGAGCGGGTGGAGGAGGACCCGGCGCGGTGGCACGACCTGGACATCCGCGTCCTGCCCGGCATCACCGCGATGCTGGCGGCGAGCGCGCGGGCGGGGGCGCCGCTGGGCCATGATTTCTGCGCGATCAACCTATCGGATAACCTCAAGCCGCAGGCGCTGATAGAGCGGCGGCTTGTGCTGGCGGCGGAGGCGGATTTCGCCATCGCGCTCTACAATCCCCGGTCCAAGGCGCGTCCCGATTCGCTGGATGCGGCCTTTGCGCTGCTCCGTGAGACATGCGACGACGACCGCCCGGTGCTGTTCGCCCGCGCGGTGTCCACGCCGGAGGAGCATCTGCGTATCGTGCCGCTTCCGCAAGCGCGCGGAGATATGGCCGATATGCGCACCGTCGTCATCATCGGCTCCAGCCGCACGCGGATGATCCCGCATGCGGGCCGGCCGATCCTCTACACCCCCCGGACGACGCCGTGATCCAGCCAGTCCAGCACCTGCGCGACGCTCTCCACCTTCGGGCGATCGGGGATGAAGGGCCGGTCGATCATCACCACCCGCAGCCCGAGTTCGCGCGCCGCCTCCAGCTTGGCCCGTGCGCCCGAACCGCCCGCATTCTTGGCGACCACCATCTGGATGCGATGCGCGCGCAACAAAACCAGTTCGCCCGCCAGCGTGAAGGGACCGCGATCCACGACCAGATGATGGTGCGGCAGTGCGGGCGGATCGGCGGCATCGACGAAGCGCAGCAGGTAGAAATGCTGCGCAGCATCCGCGAAGTCCCCGATGGTCTGACGACCGAGCGCCAGAAAGACCCGCGCCGCCTCACCGCCCAACGCAGCCCCCGCCCCCGCCGTATCCGCGACGCGAATCCAGCGGTCGCCGGGACCCGCCTCCCAAGCCGGTCGGGTCAGTGCGAGCAACTCCACGCCCGCCAACTCCGCCGCCGCGATGGCGTTGGTGCTGATCCGCGCGGCGAAGGGATGGGTGGCGTCGACCAAATGCGTCACGCCCTCGCGGGTCATGTGATCGGCCAGGCCCTCGATGCCGCCAAACCCGCCCACACGCGTCGGGATCGCCTGCGCGCGCGGATGGTCGGTGCGGCCCGCATAGCTCAGCACTGCGCGCTCCCCGCGCGCCGCCAGCGCGGTGGCCAGTGCGCTCGCTTCGGTCGTGCCGCCGAGCAGAAGGATATGGCGCATGGCTGACTCCCAGGCGTGGCTGACGATCGTCGGGATCGGCGAGGATGGCTGGGACGGCCTGACCACCCCCGCGCGTGCCGCGATACTGGCGGCCGATAGCGTGATCGGCGCGCCCCGTCACCTGTCGCTGCTGGCCGATCAGCGCCGGGCCGAGCGGATCGTCTGGCCGGTGCCCTTTGCCGATGGCGTGCCGATGCTGCTCGAACGGCGAGGGCAGCGGGTGGTTATGCTGGCCTCGGGCGATCCCTTCTGGTTCGGGGCGGGGTCGGTCGTGACGCGGCATCTGCAGCCGGGCGAGTGGGTGGCCTATCCGGCACCGTCCACCCTGTCGCTGGCGGCGGCGCGGCTGGGCTGGCCGGTCGAGACGATCCAGAGCGTCGGGCTCCATGCCCGACCGGTCGAGACGCTGCGCCCGTTTCTCGCGCCGGGACAGCGAGTGCTGGCGCTGATGCGCGACGGGGCGTCGGTGACGGGGCTGGCGGCGTGGCTGGCCGAGCAGGGCTTCGGCGATAGCGCGCTGACCGTGCTGGAGGCGCTGGGCGGGCCGCGCGAGCGGGTGCGGGCCTGCACGGCGAACACGCTCGACTGGACTGACATCGTGCATCCCGTGGCGGTGGCGATCGAGCCCCTCGGCGATGGCCGCGTGCTTCCCCGCGCGAGTGGGCTGGACGATGACTGGTTCGATCATGACGGACAGATCACCAAACGCCCCGTCCGTGCGCTGGCGCTGTCGGCGCTGGCTCCGCGACCGGGCGAGTTGTTGTGGGACATCGGCACGGGATCGGGATCGGTCGCGATCGAATGGCTGCTGAGCGATCCGACCACCCGCGCCATCGGCTTCGAGCGCGATCTCGCCCGCCTGGCCCGCGCCGCCGACAATGCGGCTAGGCTGGGGTTGACGCGGCTGGAACTAGTCGAGGGTCATGCCGTGGCCGAGCTGGCCGAGCGCCCGCACCCAGACGCGGTGTTCGTCGGCGGCGGCCTGTCGCGGCCGCTGGTCGAGGCGTTGCGGACGCTGCCGCGCTGTCGCCTGGTCGCGCATGCCGTCACGCTGGAGACCGAGGCGCTGCTGGCCGAATGCCATGCCCGTCATGGCGGCGAGTTGCTGCGCATCGAACTGGCGCGCGCGCGACCGCTGGGCACCAAGCGGGGGTGGAAATCGAGCTATCCCATCGTGCAATGGCGGGTCGCATGGTGATCGCCGGGTTCGGATGCCGGGCGGAGGCGAGCATGGATTCGTTCCGCAGCGCGCTGGCGGCCACCGGCACGCGCCCCGACGCGCTGGCCGTACCGGTCGACCGGGCGGCGGTGATCGCGCCCTTCGCCGAGGCGGAGCGGCTCGCCGTCCACACCATCGGTGCCGATCTGTTGCAGGACATCGACACCCCGACCCGCTCGACCGTCAGCATGGACGCGCGCGGCGTCGGCAGCGTCGCCGAAGCCGCAGCCCTCGCCGCCGCCGGGCCGGGCGCGCGGATCGTCGTGGCCCGTGTAATTTCCTCCGACCGCATGGCCACCTGCGCCATCGCCCAGGGACCTGAATCATGACCGTCCATTTCATCGGCGCCGGACCCGGCGCACCCGACCTGCTGACCCTGCGCGGGCGCGACCTGATCGCCGCCTGTCCGGTCTGCCTCTATGCCGGATCGCTGGTGCCAGAGGCGGTGCTGGCGCACTGCCCGCCGGGTGCCAGAATCGTGAACACCGCGCCGATGACGCTGGACGAGATCATGGCCGAGATCGCGGACGCGCACGCCAAGGGGCAGGACGTCGCGCGGCTGCATTCGGGCGACCTGTCGGTCTGGTCGGCGATGGGCGAGCAGGTGCGGCGGTTGCGCGAAATGGGCATCCCCGTCTCGGTGACGCCGGGTGTGCCGTCCTTCGCGGCGGCGGCGGCGGTGCTGGAGAGCGAGCTGACGCTGCCCGGCATCGCCCAGTCGGTGATCCTGACCCGCACCCCCGGTCGCGCCAGCGCCATGCCGGAGGGGGAGTCGCTCTCCGCCTTCGCCGCGACCGGCGCGACGCTGGCCATTCATCTGTCGATCCACAATCTGGCGACAGTCGTCGCCGACCTGACACCGCATTACGGCGCGGACTGTCCGGTCGCGATCGTCTGGCGCGCGAGTTGGCCCGAGCAGCGGATCGTCCGCGCGACCTTGTCCACCATCGAGGCGGCCGCCGCCGACGGCCCGGAGCGCACCGCGCTGATCCTGGTCGGCCGCGTTCTCGACCAGAGCGATTTCGCCGAGAGCCGGTTATACGCCGAAGGCTATGACCGCCGCTATCGCCCCGGGAATAGCCTCGCATGACCCCGGGCTTGATGATCGCTGCGCCCGCTTCGGGCACCGGCAAGACGACGGTGATGCTGGGCCTGCTCCGCGCGTTCCGCGATGCGGGATTAGCGGTGCAGCCGTTCAAGAGCGGCCCCGACTATATCGACCCCGCCTTTCACCGCGCGGCGTGCGGGCGCGCGTCGTTCAACCTCGACGGCTGGGCGATGCCCGCTGCGCTGCTCGACACGCTGGGGCAGTGCGGGGCGGGGGCCGACCTCGTACTGGCGGAAGGCTCGATGGGCCTGTTCGACGGTGTGGCGAAACCCGGCGCGACCGGCTTGGGGAGCAGCGCGGAGACGGCCAGGAGGATGGGCTGGCCGGTGATCCTCGTCATCGACGTGTCGGGTCAGGCCCAGTCGGCGGCGGCGACCGCGCTCGGTTTCGCGCGCTACGATCCCGAATTGCGGGTGGCGGGCGTGATCCTGAACCGCGTGGCCAGCCCGCGTCACGAACGGCTGGCGAAGCTGGGGTTCGAGGAGATCGGCCTGCCGGTCTTCGGTGCGCTCCCCCGACGCGGTGATCTGGTTCTGCCCGAGCGGCATCTGGGGCTGGTGCAGGCGGTGGAGCATCCCGAACTCGACCGGCTGATCGGCGACTATGCGGCGTTCCTGGCGGCGCATGTCGACTTGGAGGCAGTGCGCGCGGCGGCCTATGCCAAGTCCGCCACGCCTGCGCCCGGCACGCTCCCGCCACCGCCCGCCCAGCGGATCGCGCTGGCGCAGGATGCGGCCTTTTCCTTCGTCTATCCGCACATGCTGGAGGGCTGGCGCGCGGGCGGGGCGGAGATACTGCCCTTCTCGCCGCTCGCCGACGAAGCGCCAGATGCGTCGGCCGATCTGGTCTGGCTGCCGGGCGGCTATCCCGAGCTTCATGCCGGGCGGCTGGCGGCGGCGGAGCGGTTCCGCGCCGGGTTGGCCACCCACGCCGCGACCAAGCCGATCCATGGCGAGTGCGGCGGCTATATGGCGCTGGGCGCGGCGCTGATCGACGCCGAGGGCAACAGCCACCGTATGGCGGGGCTGCTCGGCCTCGTCACCAGCTATGCCAAGCGCAAGATGCATCTCGGTTATCGCCGCGCGACCCTGCTGGGCGAGGTGGCGGGGATGCCCGAGGGCGCGGTGCTGGGCGGGCATGAGTTTCATTACTCGACCGTCCTCGAACAGCCCGATGCCCCGCTTGCGCACGTCGTCGATGCGCAAGGAGATGCCGTGCCCGAAACCGGGTCGCGGCGTGGCGGCGTGACGGGGACCTTCTTCCATCTGGTGGCGCGCTGGTGGTGAGCGGTTTCGTCTCTCTCGTGGGCGCGGGGCCGGGCGATCCCGAGCTGTTGACGCTGAAGGCGGTGCGCTGTCTGGGCGCGGCGGATGTCGTGTTGTTCGACGACCTCGCCGCCGGGCCGATGCTGAGCCATGCCCGTGCGGATGCCGAGCTGATCGCGGTCGGCAAGCGCGCGGGTCGTGCCTCGCCGAAGCAGGGCGAGATCGACAGGTTGCTGGTCGACCATGCGCTTGGCGGCAAGCGGGTGGTGCGGCTGAAGTCGGGCGATCCCGGCATCTTCGGGCGGCTGGAGGAAGAAATCCTTGCCCTGAAGGCCGCCGCCATCCCCTTCGAGATCGTCCCCGGCGTCAGCACCGCGAGTGCGGCAGCGGCGGCGGCTGGACTGCCGCTGACCCGGCGGGCCGAGGCGCGGCGGGTGCAGTTCGTGACCGGCCATGACGTGACCGGCGCGCTGCCCGCCGACCGCAACATGGCGGCGCTGGCCGATGCGAGTGCCACTACCGTGGTGTTCATGCCAAAGCGCACCTTTCCCGCGCTGGCCGAGACACTGATCGCGCATGGCCTGTCGCCCGAAACCCCGGCGCTGATGGCCGAGCATGTCGGCTGCCCCGACCAGCGGCTGACCCGGTCGACCGTGGCTGGGCTGGCGGCGCAACTGGCGGCAGGCATGTCGGACAAGGCCGCGTTGATCCTCTATGGCCCGCTCATGGAGGATCTGTGATCCATCTCGACCTGATCGGCATCGGCACGGGCAATCCCGATCACCTGACCCGCGCCGCCGAGGCCGCGATGCGCGCCGCCGACCTGATCCTGCTGCCACGCAAAGGTGACAAGGTCGAGTTGATCGACCTGCGCCGCGACCTTTGTGCGCAGGTGCTGGCGGGCGCGGCGACACGGGTGGCCGAGTTCGACCTGCCGGTACGGGCGGGCGAGGGCGATTATCTGGACAATGTCGAACGCTGGCATGACGCGATCGCCGGATGCTGGGCGGCGGAGATTGCGCGGGGGCTTCCCCAGGGGGGGCGGGTCGCGTTGCTCGTCTGGGGCGATCCGTCGCTCTACGACAGCACGATCCGCATCGCCCGGCGGCTGATCGCTGTGGAGGGGGTGACGGTGGTGCCGGGGATCACCAGCTTGCAGCTGCTCTGTGCGGCGCATGCCATCCCGTTCAATGCGGTCGGTGCGCCGGTGATGGTGACGACAGGGCGACGGTTGCGTGAGGGCGGTTGGCCCGAGGGGGCGGACAGCGTGGCGGTAATGCTGGATGGCGGCTGTGCGTTCGCAACGCTGGATCAGCCGGATGCGGCGATCTGGTGGGGGGCGTATCTTGGCATGGCCCAGGAGGCGATCGAGGCCGGTCGGCTGGCGGATGTGGCCGAGCGGATCGTCGCGCGCCGGGCGGAATTGCGGCGGGCGCATGGGTGGATCATGGATGTGTATCTGCTGCGGCGGGGTGGGGATTTTGTGGGGGAGCGAGACCCAAGCGGTGTCGCTCGTGGCCTGGCCCCCACCCCAAACCCCTCCCCCCTGCCGGGAGGAGGGGCTTAATGGCTATCGCGTTGCCACACGCTTCTCCCCTCCCGCAGGCGGGAGGGGATGGGGGAGGGTGGAGCCGCAAGCTACGTCGCCCGTGGCCTGGCCCCCACCCCAAACCCGTCCCCCCTGCCGGGGAGAGGGGCCTAAAACTCGATACCCTTTTGCGCCTTCACGCCCTGTTCGCGGAAGGGGTGTTTCACCTGTGTCATGTCCGTGACCAGGTCCGCCGCGGCGATCAGCGCCTCGGGCGCATTGCGCCCGGTAATGATCACATGCGTCATCGCCCCCTTGGTGCTCAGCACCTCCAGCACCTCGTCGACGGGCAGATAGTCATAGCGCAGCACGATATTCAGCTCGTCCGCGACGATCAGGTCGTAGGACGGATCGGCGATCATCCGCTTCACCTCGTCCCACGCGCCCCGCGCGGTGGCGATGTCGCGGGTGCGGTCCTGGGTGTTCCAGGTGAAGCCTTCGCCCATCGCGTGGAAGTCGACCTCGGGAATGCGCGCCAATACCGCCGCCTCGCCGGTGGTCATCGCGCCCTTCACGAACTGGACCATGCCGACACGCATCCCGTGGCCCACGGCACGGATCACCATGCCCAGCGCGGCGGTCGTCTTGCCCTTGCCCTTGCCGGTATGGACGATGATCAGGCCCTTTTCGGCGTCGCGCGCGGCGACCTTGCTGTCCTGCGCGGCCTTTTTCTTGGCCATGCGCTCGGCATGTTCGGCATCGGTTCGCATCATCTCTCTCCTGAAAGCCCCGAAGACAGACGGAGCGGCAGGCCCGCCACCACCAGATCGGTCGCGTCGCACACCCGCGCCAGCCGCTGGTTGAGCGACCCTTGCGCATCCCGAAACCGCCGGGCGAGCGCATTGTCGGGGACGATGCCGAAGCCGACCTCGTTGCTGACCAGCACCACCGGGCCGGGCGCGTTTTCCAGCGCGGCGACCAGTGCTTCCCCCGCTGCCGCCAGATCGGCCTCGCCGAGCAGCAAATTGGTGAGCCAGAGCGTCAGGCAGTCGACCAGCAACACCCGGTCGGCGCGGCTATGCGCCGCAACGGCCGCTGGCAGAGCCAATGGCGCCTCGACCGTCGTCCAGCGCGCGTCGCGATCCGCCTGGTGTCGCGCGATGCGCTCGCGCATTTCGTCGTCCCAGGCTTGCGCGGTCGCGATGAAGCAGCCGGTGGGCGTCATCGCCTCGGCCAGCGTCTGCGCATGGCGGCTCTTGCCCGACCGGGCACCGCCCAGCACCAATATCGTTCGGGGCTTCGTCATGCCCGTCCGCATCGCGGGAGCGCAGCCGTGACGCAAGCGGAAATGGGGGCGCTGACCCATCATGGCGGCCGGATCGACGCGGCGAGGACATTGTTTCCCGACGCGCCGACCCCGTGGCTGGACCTGTCGACGGGGATCAATCCGGTGCCCTGGACCCCGCCGCAAGGGCTGGCGGTCGACGCCGCGCCCTTGCCGGATCGCACCGCGCTCGCGAGTCTGGAGGCGCTGGCGGCGGCGCATTTCGGCGTTGCGGCGGAACGGGTCGCGGCGGTGCCCGGCAGCGAGATGGCGCTGCGCCTGCTGCCGCAGCTGGGCGTGCCGCAGCCGATCGTCGCGGTCCGCCCGAGCTATGGGACGCATGGCGCGGTCGCCTCTTCGCGAGTCGATCAGTCCGGACTGGACGATTGGGCAGGGCAGGCGGGAAGCCTGCTGATCGCCAATCCCAACAACCCCGACGGCGTCCATCGCTCGCCCGAGCAACTGGCGCGGCTGGCGGCGGTACAAGCGAAGGCCGGCGGCTGGCTGATCCTGGACGAAGCCTTTGCCGATGCGATGTCGGAATTGGGGCCGGGTTTCGGCGGCGGGGAGCGGGTCGTGGTGCTGCGCTCGTTCGGCAAGTTCTTCGGGCTGGCGGGGGTGCGGCTGGGTTTCGTGATCGCGGCCCCCGACATCCTGGCGCGGCTGCGCGACCTGCTGGGCGACTGGCCGGTATCGGCGCACGCCATCGCCTGGGGCCGGGCGGCCTATGCCGATCGCGCATGGATCGCCGCGACCCGGACCGCGCTGGTCGAGCGGGCGGCTGCGCTGGATGCATTGTTGGCGCAGCATGGCCTGAATGCGCAGGGCGCCTGTCCGCTGTTCCGCATGGTCGAGACGCCGGCGGCGCCTGCGATCTTCTGGCGGCTGGCGGCGGCGGGCATTCTCGTCCGCCCCTTTGCCGATGCGCCGGAGCGGCTGCGTTTCGGCGTGCCCGCGGCGGCGGCGGAGCTTGAACGATTGGACGAGGCGTTGCGGCATGGCTGATCCCGTCGCTCTGGTGGCCTTGGCGCTCGATGCGGCGATCGGCTGGCCCGACCGTCTCTATGCGCGCATCGGCCATCCCGTGGGGGCGTTTGCGCGCTTTTTGAATCGCGCCGAGCGGCTGGGCAACGCCACTGACCGGCCCGAGGGCGTGCGGCGGGGACTGGGTGTCCTGACCATGGTCCTGTTGATTGCGCTGACCGGTGGGGTGGCATGGTGGCTCGACCGGGAAGCGCACCTGTTGTTCGGCCGCTGGGGCTGGATCGCGAGTGCGGTCCTTGCCTGGCCCGCCCTCGCGCAGCGCAGCCTGTACGTGCATGTCCGCCCGGTCGCTGACGCCCTGTTGCGCGGCGACCTGCCAGCCGCGCGGTCGCTCGTCGCTCGGGTCGTGGGGCGCGATACCGAGCGGCTGGACCAGGCCGGCGTGTCGCGCGCGGCGATCGAGACGTTGGCGGAGAGCTTTTGCGACGGGATCGTGGCGCCCCTGTTCTGGCTGTTGCTGCTCGGCCTGCCGGGTGTGTGGATATACAAGGCGATCAATACCGCGGACAGCATCATCGGGCATAAGGAACCGCGCTGGCGGGCGTATGGCTGGGCGGCGGCGCGGATCGACGATGCGGCCAACTGGGTACCCGCACGGATCGCCGGGGTGCTGGTGTGCGCGGCGGGGGCAGGCGGCTGGGCGGTGATGAAGCGCGATGCCCGGGCCCATGCCTCGCCCAATGCGGGGTGGCCCGAAGCGGCGATGGCGGGCGCGTTGGGCGTCGCGCTGGCCGGGCCGGTCGCCTATGACGGGGTGACCCAGATCAAGCCGTGGATCGGGCGCGAAGGGCGGGCCGCGTCGCCCAGGGACATCGTGACCGCCCTGCAAATCTATGCGCGGGCCTGCCTATTGCTCTGGGTGATCGCCGGGAGTGTCGCATGGCTGGCGTGATGATCCAGGGCACCGGCTCGGATGTCGGCAAGTCGGTGCTGGTCGCGGGGCTGTGCCGCCTGTTCGCCAATCGCGGCCTGTCCGTTCGCCCCTTCAAGCCGCAGAATATGAGCAACAATGCCGCTGCCACCCCGGACGGCGGCGAGATCGGGCGGGCGCAGGCGACCCAGGCGATGGCGGCGCGGGTGCCCCCCCATGTCGACATGAACCCGGTGCTGCTGAAACCGCAGGGGGATCGCACCTCACAGCTGATCGTGCGCGGACAGGTGCGCGGGATGCTGCCCGCTGCGAAATGGCGCGAGGGGCGGATCGGGCTGCTGCCTGAAGTGGTCGACTGCTATCGCCGGTTGGAGGCGGAGTGCGACCTGGTCATCGTCGAAGGCGCGGGTTCGCCCGCCGAGGTCAATCTGCGTAGCGGCGACATCGCCAATATGGGCTTCGCACGCGCCGCGAACGTGCCGGTGGTGCTGGCGGGCGACATCGACCGGGGCGGGGTGATCGCCTCGCTGGTCGGCACCAAGGCGGTGATTGACCCGCAGGACGCCGCGATGATCCGCGGCTTTCTGGTCAACAAGTTTCGCGGCGATCCGGCGCTGTTCGCCGATGGCCTGGGCATTATCGCCGAGCATACCGGCTGGCCTTCGCTGGGTCTCATCCCCTGGCTGGCCGACGCCGCGCGGCTGCCGAGCGAGGATGCGGTGGTGCTCGAACGGGGCCGTGCGGACACCGGCGGGCGGGTGGTGATCGCCTGTCCGGTCACGCCACGCATCGCCAATTTCGACGATCTCGATCCGTTGAGGCTGGAGCCGCAGGTCGACCTCGTCATGGTCCGTCCGGGCGAGCCCATTCCCGATGCGGCGATGATCGTGCTAGCGGGATCGAAGGCTACCATCGCCGACCTGGCGTTCCTGCGCGCGCAAGGCTGGGACATCGACATTGCCGCGCATGTCCGGCGCGGGCGGCCGGTGCTGGGCTTGTGCGGCGGCTATCAGATGCTGGGGCGTGTCGTCGCCGATCCCGATGGACTCGAGGGGCCGGCGGGCAGCGTCGCGGGGTTGGGGCTGCTCGACATCGAGACGGTGCTGACGGCTGAGAAGACGGTGCGGCCGGTCACCGGCGAGGCGCTGGGGGCATCCTTTTCGGGCTATGAAATCCATCTCGGGCGGACGAGCGGCCCGGATACCGCCCGCCCGGTCGGGCATCTCGCCGATGGCCGGGCGGAGGGCGCGATGCGCGCGGATGGTCTTGTCGCGGGGAGCTATGTCCATGGCCTGCTCGGCGAGGCTGGGCAGCGCGCGGCGTGGCTGGCGCGGATCAGTGTGGCGGGGCAGGGCCCCGATCACCGCGCCGATGTCGATGCCGCGCTCGATGCCATCGCCGCCGTGCTGGAGGCGCATGTCGATTGCGATGCGCTGCTCCGGATCGCTCAGGACGCCCAATAGGCGAGGGTGACGATCAGCAGCCCGGTTTCGGTCAGCTCGATCCCGGCGCCATGCACATCGCCGGTCACGCCGCCCAGCTTGCGCCGGAACCAGGTTAGCAGGCTGAGCGCCAGGATCGGCGTCATCGCAAGCGGCGGATAGACGCACCCGATGGCCAGCACCGCGACGATCCAGGCCACCATATCGAACGGGCGCACGGCGCGCGACACCAACGCGCCCAGCCCGCCCTCCCGCAACGGCGGCAGGAAACGCGCCCAGACCAGCGGCCCGATCCGCGCCGCCGCCGGGATCAGCGCCAGGATCGGCCAAGCCGTGGCGGGCAGGCCGTGGAGCAGCACGAGCTTGGCCAGCAACTGGATCACCAGCGCGACCACGCCGAAACTGCCGATATGCGGGTCGGCCATCACCGCCAGCAGGCGCGTGCGATCGCCATGCGCGGCGCCCAGCCCGTCGGACAGGTCGGCGAGCCCGTCGAGGTGCAACGCCCCCGTGATCCAGACCCAGGCGACCAGTGCCGCCAGCGCCCCCGCCCAGGGGTCGATATGTCCGCCCGCCCAGCCTGCGCCCGCGACCACCGCTCCGATGACCAGCCCGGCGACGGGATAGAGGCGGATCGCTGCGGCGAAATCCGCCTCATCCGCCGCGACGCGGGGCATGGGCAGTCGGGTCAGGAAACTCAGGGCGAGGATCAGGGGCTTCATGCCGTGACCAGTCCCGTCACCTGCGCTGTCCGGGGCGCGCCGTCCCACACCGCCAGCGTGACCAGGCTGGCATAGGGCAGCGCGAAGGACCACACGGCGCGGGCATCGAACCCGCACAGGGCATGAAGCACCGCCCGCATCGCGCCGCCATGGGTGACGATCAGCGTCGGTTCGGGCGGCAGATCGGCGATGGCCGCCGCGACCCGTGCGACCAGCGCCGACCAGCGTTCGCCCCCAGGCGGCGGTGCGCCGTCGGGATCGTCCCAGAAGCGACCGAGTGCGCCCGCGTCGATCTCCGCCGCCGCCAGCCCGTCCCAGGCCCCGAAATCGAGTTCGCGCCAGCGGGGATCGACGTCCGTCGGGCCGATCGCCTCGGCACAGGCGCGAGCGCGCGACAGGTCGGAGGAGATGCGGCGCGTCACCGCCAACCCGGCCGCGCGGGCGACACAGGCGGCGATCCCCTGCGGCGTCGCCGGGCTGTCGGTCCGCCCTAGCATCCGCCCCGTCAGCTCGGGCTCGCCGTGCCGGAGCAGATGGAGCGGAAAGCCGGTCACGCGTTCGCCACGCCCGCTTCGGCGAAGGTCGCCATGCCGTCATGCGCGGCCAGCGCCGAACGGATGACCTGCACCGCCACCGCCGCGCCGCTGCCCTCGCCCAGTCGCATCGTCAGCGACAGGATCGGTTCCAGCCCCAGACGCGCGAGGAGCAGGCTGTGCCCCGGTTCGGCCGAGCAGTGGCCCGCCAGGCAATGGGCGGTGATGGCGGGATCGGCCATCGCCAGCGGCGCGACCGCCGCCGTGCCGATAAAACCGTCAAGGACCACGGATATCCGCTTCGTCCGCGCGGCAACCACGGCGCCGGCCATGGCGGCGATCTCGCGCCCGCCCAGACGGCGCAGGATCTCGAACGCGCTGGTCAGATGGTCGCGGTGCAGGGCCAACCCCTCGGCCACCACCGCCGCCTTGCGCTGGAGGCCCAGCGCATCGACCCCGGTGCCGGGACCGACCCACAGGTCGGCGGCCCCGCCGAAACTGGCCGCGGCCAGTGCGGCCGCCGGCGTGGTGTTGCCGATCCCCATCTCGCCCAGCACCAGCAGGTCGGCATCGCCCACCGCCTCGGCCCCGGCGGACAAGGCGGCCAGGCATTCCGCCTCGCTCATCGCCGGGCCGGTGGTGAAGTCGGCGGTCGGCCGGTCGAGGTCGAGCGGCACCACGGCCAGCTCCAGCCCGGCCGCCGCCGCCAGCGCATTGATCGCGGCGCCTCCGGCGGCGAAATTGGCGACCATCTGCGCGGTCACTTCCGGGGGAAAGGCGCTGACGCCGCGCGCGACGACACCGTGATTCCCGGCAAAGATGATCGCCCGGCCGCGCGCGATGCGAGGCCGTTCGACCCCCTGCCACCCGGCCATGAAGATCGCGATCTCTTCCAGACGGCCGAGCGAACCCGGCGGCTTGGTCAGCTGGCCCTGTCGTGCGGTGGCGGCATCGCGGGCGGCTTGGTCAGGCTGGCTCAGGCTGGCCAGCGCCGCCTCGAAGGCGGCGACGGTCGGGAAGAGGCTCATTCGACGACGAATCCTTCGGGGGGCGTGCGGGTGAGGAAGTGACCCTTCACCCCTTGCGGCCATTGCTTGTAGGGCACCTGCCCCCAGTCGCTGTCGGCATAGGCGCGGGCATAGTCCAATATGGCGCGCGCGGCGTCCTCGTCGGGGGCGAACTTGCCCAGGACATAGCCGACCTTGCCCGGGCAGCGCAGATGCACGGCGCTGAAGGACTGGCAGGCGAAGAGGCAGGGCATCTCCTGAACTTCTATATCGGCATAGGCCGGATCGGATGACTGGACGCGCCGCAGCGCCGCGACCAGCAATGCGCCGCCGCGCTGGCCTTCGTCATTCTCGCGCGCGTCTTCGGACAGGCGACAAGTGTTGCAGGCAACCACGGCGGGGCCGTTCGCGGCGGGTTTCAGCATAGGGTCGACTCGGTCATTCGGGGCATATCTCCAACGGCGCTGTCGTCGCGCGCGGGGGAAAGCCCCGTTTCGGCCGGCACACCCTGACCGGTCGAAGGACGACTGCGACGGGCAGGTCTCCTGGCTCGCGGGTCGGGGCCAGTTCGCCGCCTTCTCGGGGGTTTCCCCAATGGCGTCGTGGCGAACGGCTCGCCGCTTACAGTTGCAGGGGCAGCCGGGGCGTTCCACCCCATTCCCTTTTGATCCCCGAAGGGAACCTGTCGCGGGATGGGCGATAGGCGCGGGGAGGGCGGGAGGCAACACCGCTATGCCCTTCCACCTCCCGCCGTCCGCCCCGGCGGAGGCCGGGGCCCAGTTGCCGTGACGTTCGTGGCGCGCCTCATGGGACGGCGAAACTGGACCCCGGCCTCCGCCGGGGTGGGCAAATATTGTTGAGGGAAGCGCTATTCCTCCCCGCGCAACGCTTTCAGGAAAAAGGCATATTGCCGCCGCATCGCGTACGCCACCGGGCCGGTGCTGCGCCCCGCCGTATGTTCGCCACCGGGGATGACCAGCAGGTCGAAATCCTTGTCCGCCTTGATGAGGGCATCGACCACCTGCGTCGTGCTGGCGGGATCGACGTTCGAATCCTGCTCGCCGACGACCAGCATCAGCTTGCCCTGCAACTGGTGCGCATGGACCACGCCCGAGGCGTCGAGGTAACTCCGGTCGACCGGATAGCCGAGCCATTGTTCGTTCCAGTCGATCTTGTCCATCCGGTTGTCGAAGCACCCGGCATAGGCCACCCCGGCCTTGTAGAAGTCGGGGTGGAAGAGCAGCGCGTTCAGCGTGCTCTGCCCGCCTGCCGAGCCGCCATAGATGCCGACGCGGCTGATATCGGCGGCGGGGTCTTTCGCGTTCAGCGCCTTCATCCAGGCGATCCGGTCGGGAAAGCCGCTATCGGCAAGGTTCTTCCAGGCGACGTCGTGAAAGGCCTTGGAACGGTTGGTGGTGCCCATGCCGTCGATCATCACCACGATGAAGCCCAGATCGGCGAGCTGCTGCATCCCCATGACCTTGTCGCCGCCGGAGAAACCGCCGAACGGCCAGAAGGCCTTGGGCACGAAACTGTCATGCGGCCCGGCATAGATATTCTCGATCACCGGGTAACGCTTGGCCGGGTCGTAATCGCGCGGGCGGACGACCAGGCCGTAAATATCGGTCTTTCCGTCGCGGCCCTTGGCGGTGAAGCGCTCCGGCGGGCGGAACCCGGCGGCGGTCAGCGCGGTGATGTCGCCCTTTTCCAGCGTCTGGATCAGGCGGCCATCGCGTGCGTCGTGCAGTTCCATGGTCTCGGGGCTGTCGGTGCGCGAATAGACGTCGACATAGGTCGCCATGTCGGGGGCGAAGCGGACCTCGTGCGTCGCGTTCTCGCGGGTCAGGCGGGTCAGGTTGCGGCCGTCGAAATCGACCCGGAACCACTGCTTGTAATAGGGGTCCTCGCCGGGAACGAAGCCGCTGGCCGAGAACCAGATCTGCCGCTTCTCGTCATCGACATGCGCAATGTCGCGGACCAGCCAGTTGCCCTTGGTGATCTGGCGCACGATTCGGCCGGTGGTGCCGTCGACCAGATAGAGATGCCGCCAGCCGTCCCGCTCCGAGGTCCAGAGGATTTCGCGGCCCAGTCCCTTCACGTCGTGCGACCAGATGCGGTCGCGGAAGACGAAGGTCTTCGCCGTCTCGGTCACGGCGGCATGGGCTGCGCCGGTATCGGCATCGACGGCGATGATCTTCGCCTCGCCGAAACCGCGTTTCAGGTCGTCAAAGGCGAAACTTTTGCTGTCGGCCCGCCATTCGGGGGCGGACAGGGTATAGGCATTTGCGAACAGGCTGGGGTCGATCTCGGTCCGCTGGCCGTCCGACGCACGGAATAGAACCGGCGCTTCCTGGTCCACCGCGTCGCCGGGCTTGGGATAGAGTTGCTGGACGACCTCGGGCTGGACCTTGCCCGGTGGCGCGGCGAGGACGCGCGTGACCATGCGGGCATAGCCGGGACGGACGCGTTGGAGCGCGATATGCCGGCCGTCGGGACTCCAAGCGATGGTTTCGGGATCGTAGAAATTGGCGGGGCTGCCGTCCTGCGAGCGCCAGACCTCCTTCCCGCCACCGGCCGCACGCACGACCAGATTGTCGTCGAGGACCAGCGCCTCCAACCGGCCATCGGGCGACAGGCGTGGGTGGTTGTCGGCGGGCACGCGCAGGTCGCGCACCACGCCGAAGCCGCGCGGGCGGCTGGGGTTATCGGGCGGGACGACGGCGCAGACCGGCTGGACAAGGGTGCAGCGATAGACGGTCTCGTCATACCCTATCGAAAATCGGATCGCCGAACGGTCGGGCGTATAGCTGAAATGCTCGAAGGGCAGACGCAAGGGCGCGATGGTCTCGCCCATCACCTTGCCCAGCGCCGGGGCGAGCGTGGCGGCGTCGACGGCGGGGGCCTTGGCGCGGGTGGCGGCGTCGACATCGACGAAGGCGAAGCCGCCCTCGACCGTCTTGCGATAATGGAAATGCCGCCCGTCCGCATCCCATTCGGCGGGCGAGGCGATGTCGCGGGTCAGCCATTGCCACTGGTCGCGCAAGACCAGCGACTGCGCGATACGCTGGGGCACGGTCTGTGCCGCCAGCGGCGTGGTGGTCAGCAGGAGCGAGAGGGCCAGCAGGCGCTTCATTGCGCGGCTCCGATCGTGAAGCTGTAGGTCAGCGGCTGGAGCGTGATGCGATAGGGCATGTGCGCCCGGCCATCGAGATTCCAGCCGGTATCGCCGCCGACCCCCGCCTGCGCGGTGTCGATCAGCAGCGTCCCGTCGCCGTGCGGATAGATGTCCGAGCTATGCGCCTGCGACGGCGGCTTCATCGCCAGGTCGGCATAGGGGAAGGGCAGCGCGTTGACCGACAAAGGCTGCGCCCCCGTCACGCGCAGGCCGACGCTGGTGCCGGTCAGCTGAATCCAGCGGACATCGGTCTCGTTGCCGCTCTCCTGCGGTCGGGCATAATCGTGATACTGATCGGCCAGCGCGCCGTCCCAGCGGGCGATCATCGCACCGGTCTTGCGGTCGGCATAATTCTCCCATGGTCCGCGCCCGAACCAGCTTACCCGCGTGAATTGCTGCCCCGGCGTCGCGAAGGCCAGGCCGACGCGCAACGGATCGGGCAATGTCGCGCGCAGCGGCGTGAAGCGGACGGTCGCGGTCGCGCTGCCGTCCGGCGCCATGGTCCAGCGCGTCTCCATCTTGACCGATCCGACGCCCATGTCGTGATCGACCAGGATCGCATCGCCGTCGCGCCGAATAGCGTCGAGGCGGCGATGCTCGGAGAAATATTGCCACATCGCATGGCTCTTGGGCACGCCCGACCCGATGTCGTTGTCGGTCGGTGCGCGATAGAAATTGGGCGCGCCGCCGGTCAGCAGCGTCTTGCCGTCGCGGGCATAGCGGCGGACCAGGCCGGTTCCCCGATCGATCTCGAGCACCGCATTCCCGGCCTTCAGCGTCATCGCATCGGCGCTTTCCTCCGGCGTGACCGAGCCTGCCGGGGCGGCAGCGAAGACGGGTGCGGACAGCGCGAACTGTTCCCAGCCGACGACATGACCCGCAGGCAGCGGCGGGATCGCTCCCGTCTTCGTCCGGGCGCGCAGGATCAGCGAGCGTTCGGCCGTGGCGTCCCTGGCCGGGGGCAGGGCGAAGGCGAGGGGGGCGCTTTGCCCCGGTGCGACGGACGGCGTGGCGATGCTGCCCCGCGCGGTCTCGACGCCGTTCTCCAGCACCGTCCAGTCCAGCGTGAAACGCGACAGGTCGATATGGTCGTGGCGATTGACCACCTGCCACCCGCCGCCGTCATGGGTGAAGGCGATCGGCGACTGGACATGCGCCATCTCATAATATTCGGGATCGGGCGTCCGGTCCGACTGGATCACGCCGTCGCCTACGGGGCTGTCGTCGCCGTGCAGCCCGGCATCCTTGGGATCGGGATCGTAATCCAGCCCCTGGCCCCAATAGGGGCGCCCGGCCTTGTCCTTCAGGATCATCGTCTGGTCGACCCAGTCCCAGACGAAGCCGCCCTGCAGCTTGGGATATTTGCGGAAGGTGTCCCAATAGCCCTGGAAGTCGCCCAGGCTGTTGCCCATCGAATGGGCATATTCGCACAGGATCAGCGGTTGGGTGAATTCGGGCCGCGTGGCATAATCGGCCAGCTTCTCGACATCGTCGTACATGGGCGCGAAGATGTCGACATAGGCGTTGGTCGGATGCCGCCAGCCGCTCATGCTATAGCCGAGGAAGTTGATGAGCCGCGTCTTGTCGTGCGCGCGCACCCATTTGGCCGCCGCCTCGAAATTGGGGCCGACGCCGCTTTCATTGCCCAGCGACCAGAAAATGACCGAGGGGTGGTTGCGATCCCGCTCGACCATGCGCTGCACGCGGTCGAGATGCGCGGCGGCCCATTCGGGCTTGTGGCCCAGGTTCAGCGTCGGGTCGTTCTTTTCCTGGGTAAGGCTGAGATAGCCGTGGCTCTCGATATTGGCCTCGTCCATCACGTACAGGCCGTACTCGTCGGCCAGGTCGTACCAGCGCGGATCATTGGGATAGTGCGAGGTGCGAACCGCATTGATATTGGCGGCCTTCATCAGCTCGATATCCTTGCGCATCGTCGCCTCGGAGACGACGTGGAAGGTATAAGGGTCATGCTCGTGCCGGTTGACGCCGCGGATCATGATCCGCTTGCCGTTCACCCGCACCTCGCCCCCTGCGATCTCGACGGTGCGGAAGCCGATGCGGCGGCTGGTCGCCTCGATCAGCCTGCCCTTCGCATCGAGCAGTTCGACCAGCAGCGTGTAGAGGTTCGGGTCCTCCGCGCTCCACGTCTTCACGCCCGGCACCTCGGCGGTGATCGTCGCGTTCGTACCGGCGGGCGTCGCGCTACGGGTCAGGACCGTGCGCTTGCCGTCGAGCAGGGTAACGCGAACGCTGGTGCCCGCCGCCGCGCCCGCCAGGTCGATCTGCGCCGACAGCGTGCCGTCGCGATAGTCATGGGTCAGCCCGGCGTCGACACCCAAGTCGCGGATATGCGTCTGCGGCGCGGCGTAGAGGGTGATCGACCGCTCGATCCCGTTGACCCGCCAGAAATCCTGATCCTCCAGATAGCTGCCGTCGGAAAAGCGGTAGAGTTCGATCGCGATCGTGTTCTTGCCCGGCCGGGCGGCGCGGCTGATGTCGAATTCGGTGGGGAGCTTGGAATCCTCCGAATAGCCGATCTTCTGGCCGTTGACCCAGAGATAATAGGCCGCCCCCGCCGCGCCGATATTCAGCAACAGGCGGCGCCCGGCGAAATGGGCGGGTACGGTGAAGTCGCGGCGATAGGAGGCGACCTCGTTCAGCCGGTGCTCGATGAACGGTTCGTTGCGGGGGAAGGGATAGCCGCTGCCGACAAAGACCGGGCGGCTCAGCCCCTCGGCCTGGAGGATGCCCGGCACCTTCACGTCATGCCAGGTCGAGACATCGCGCGACGGATCCTCGAAGCCGATCGGCCGCGCCTCCGGATTGGGGGACATGTGCACCTTCCACGTGCCGTCGAGCGAGAGGTGATAGCGCGATTTCGTCACGTCGCCCGCCAGCGCGCCGCCGCGCGTCTCGAACCCGGCGAAGCTGGTGTGCATCGGCTCCGCGCCGATATGGTCGACCGCCGGATTTTCCCAGTCCGGCCGTGCGGGGGGCTGGGGCGGGGTCTGGGCGAAGGCGCCCCCTGCGATCAGCGCGGACAGGCCTGCGCATAACAACAGCCGGGTGCTTGCCATTTCGTCATCCTCTACTCGATACGCCTGCAGCGTAGATTATACGGAATACAATTTAAAGAGGTCTGCGCCATGGGTTGAAATCAATGATACAATATCACACATGCGCGTTCCGGGGGCGATCGAAAGGCAGATATTCATGATCCATCGCCGTGGCACACGGCCTTCCGCGCCCTTTGCCGGGGCTCGACCCACCCGGTCATGGGGGTTCGATCACATGGCCATGTCCGCCTCCGCCCTGTGCCTGGTCCATTGCCTGCTGTTGCCGGTCGCGATCGCCTTTCTGCCGGCACTGGCCGCGTGGACGGATAGCGGCGAGGTCTTTCATCTGGTGATGCTCGCCATCGCGCTGCCGCTCAGCGGGGGCACGTTGCTGCTGGGGTGGCGACGCCATGGTTCCATCGGCCCGCTTGTCCTGGGCGTGCCGGGGTTGGCGCTGCTGATGCTGGGGCTGGCGTTCGAGGGGCGCGTCCTTGGCACCGCGCTGACCGTCGCGGGCGGCGTGGCCCTGGCCATCGCCCATGTCTGCAACCTGCGGGCGACCAATTTGGCACGGCTGGCGGCCCGCTGAATCTGCCATTTTCCTACGCCCGCCCTTGACCGGGACAGGCGGTTTCGCGCAGGCGCGGACCGAACATATCCCAAAAAACGGGCGGAGACAGAAATGAGCGGGGCAGAGGATCGCATCGTCGCGGGTGTCGAGCTGGGCGGTACGAAATCGATTGTATTGATCGGGCGCGGGCGGGACATCCTTGTGTCCGAGCGCCTGCCGACCACGACCCCGGCGGTGACGCTTGCCGCGCTCCGCCAGCGCCTGGCCGAATGGCGCGATCAATATCAGCCCGAGGCGCTGGGCATCGGCAGCTTCGGTCCGATCGCGCTGGACAAGAGCGGCATGGACTATGGCCATATGCTCGCCACCCCCAAGCCCGGCTGGGCGGGCGCGGACGTGGTCGGTGCGCTGGGCGAGGGCTTTGGCGAGCGCGTGGCGATCCATACCGACGTGACCGGCGCCGCGCTGGCCGAGGGGCAGTGGGGCGCGGCGCGGGGCTTGGCCGACCATGTCTATGTGACCGTCGGCACCGGCGTCGGCATGGGCATCATCGTCAATGGCCAGCCCATTTCGGGCCGGATGCACCCCGAGGCGGGCCATGTCCGCGTCCGCCGCGTCGCGGGCGACACGTTCGCGGGCGCCTGTCCCTTCCATGGCGACTGTCTGGAAGGGCTGGTCGCCGGTCCCGCCATCGCCGCCCGCACCGGTCGCCCCGCGCAGGAGCTGGCCCAGGACGATCCCGCCTGGGCGTTCGTCGCGGACGCGCTGGCGGAGAGCTTTGCCGGACTGTTCCTGACGCTCGCCTGCGGTCGTATCGTGATCGGCGGCGGCGTGGGCGTCGGCCAGCCCCAGCTGCTCGAGATGATCCGCGCCGGTGTCGTCGAGAAGCTGTCGGGGTATCTTCCCTTCGTTACGACCGCCGATGTCGCCAACCGCATCGTCCATGCGCAACTGGGCGACCAGGCCGGGCCGCTCGGTACGCTGGCGCTGGCGCGGACCGTGCTGGACTGAGGATATAGTCCTCCCCGGCACGGGGCGGTGGCAGGGCGAAGCGCTGACGGGGGCTTCCACACGGGGGCGTCCCTTGCGGCGCGCCCCCTCCACCCCCGCTTCGCGGCGGTCCCCCTCCCCGTGCCGGGGAGGAGCGAGAAAATCCTGTCCTACAGCGAACCGATATGGTTCGTATTCTCCCGTGAAGGGGGAGAGCGACATGGTGCAGGACATGACGGGAGTCGACGCGCTGATCGCGCAGGTGATCGCGCGCGAGGGGGATTATAGCGACCATCCCGCCGATCGCGGCGGTGCCACGCGGTTCGGGATCAGCGAGGCGGTGGCGCGGGCGGACGGCTATGCCGGGCCGATGCGCCGCCTGCCGCTGGCCCGCGCCGAATCGATCTATCGCCGCCTTTATTGGACTTCACCCGGTCTCGACCAGGTGGCGAAGCGCGCACCCCGTCTGGCCGGAGAGCTGTTCGACACCGGCGTGAATATGGGGACGGGCGTGGCGGCGGGTTTTCTGCAGCGCGCGCTCAATGCGCTCAATCGCGGCGCACACGACTATCCCGACCTGACGGCGGACGGGCGGATCGGTCCGGCGACGCTGGCCGCGCTCGACGCCTTTCTGCGCCATCGCGGTCCCGCGGGCGAGGTCGTGTTGCTCAAGGCGGTCGAGGCGCTCCAGGGCGAACGGTACCTCGAACTGGCCGAGCGGCGACCCGCCAATGAGGCGTTCCTCTATGGCTGGCTGGCGGACCGGCTGTCATGAGCGGGGAGAGCGATGTCTGGACCCGGCGAGCGCGGCCGAGCTTCCTCTATGTCATGTACGCGCTGCTGCTCTGGAGCATCCCGATGGGGGTGCTCGCCGGATGGCGGCCTGCGATGGCGGCGGCGATGATCCGCGGCATGGGCAGCTATCTGGCCGCGATTCCGGAGCCGCTCTACGCGCTCTTCGGCACCGGCTATCTGGGCTACACCGCCGCGCGCGAATGGGGGAAGCGGCGTCAGTAGAAGCGCGTGAGGGTCAGCTTGCGGTCCTGCCCGTCGCAGGTGCGCAGCGTCACGACCGTGCCGGGTTTGCCGATCGTCCAGCGCGCGATCGGGCTGTCGACATAGTCGCGGGGGATGGGCTGCCCGTCGATCGCGCAGATCGTGTCGCCTTCGTGCCAGCCGCTCGCTTCCGCCGGGCCGCCGCGCATGACGTGCAGGATGCGCAGCCGGTCACTCGCCACGCCCAGCAGCAGCCCGGCGGTCGAGCGTTGTGCGGGCGAATCGGCATGGGGGCCAGGCTTCAGGATCATCCGCCCCGCGCCGGGATCGAGCAGCACGCGATAGCGTTGCAGGAAGCCTGACCCGATCCGACCCGCCGCGCCGACCGATTCGCTGAAGCCCTGGGGCGGCTCGATCCGTACCTCCACCTCATGCGCGGTCAGCGTCCCCAGCCGGACGGTGGGCGCGATCGCTAGGTCGCTGACCGTGGCCCCCGCCAGGCCGAAGCCGATCGCGCTGGTCGTGGGCAGCCCGGTCAACCGCGCCGCACGCCACCCGGCCTGCGTTACGGTCAGCGCCGACCCGTCGCCGGTATCGACGATGATCGGCGACAGCCGCGCCGCACCCAGCCCGACGGCGCTTTCATAGACCCGCCGCTCGGCCGAAACCGTCAGCGGCGCGGTCGCCCCGGTAAACGGCATCCGGCCCGACGGGATCAGCCGGAAGCGCTTGGCCGCATAGTCGATGTCGAGCGCATGGGGGGCCAGCAGGTCGCGACCGACCAGCAGGTCGACCGCCGTCGTCTCCCCCGTCGCCAGCGCAGGCAACGGGGCGACGACCACGCCGCCGCCCTTGCGCGTCAGGCCACCCAGGCTGAGGGTGCGGGTCGGCATCCACCCGATCGCGACCGCCCCGCCGATCGCGCTCGCTTCGCCGCCGGGGCGCACCTTCGCCTTGCTGGCCAGGGGAGAGCTTTTCGACAACAGGCTGAAGCTCACGCCGGTGTCGAGGATCGCGGTGACGCTGCGCCCGTCGACGGTCATGGTAAAGCGGATCTGGTTGCCGGGCGTGAGTTGGAAAGGGATCCAGCGCGCCTCCGCGTCCGGCGCCAGCGTCGCGACGCCGGGATCGCGCGTGGCGGCGGCGATGACGTCCTCCTGCACCGCCGGAGTGGTCTTTGGCTCCCGTTGTGCCCTGGGCGCGATCATCGCAGCGGTCAGCAACAGGGGGATGGGGAGCAGATAGAGCAGACGACGCATCACGCCCCAACGCGTAGCGGATCGGGAAGCTGCGCGCGAGCCGGTCCCTTTGCGAAGGCGAGGCTGCTCCCGGGCATCGGGGAAATTTACCCATATCAAGGCTAGGATAGATATTAACCCGTTTTTGGGATAATAGAAAAATTAGCCCTATATTGGGTGAAAGCCATGGAGTGGATCCAATCTATGCCGTTCCTCGCCGTTCTCATGGGCGATCTTGTCGATAGCGAGAGGCACGATGATCCGCAGCGCCTCCATGCCGATTTCAACGAGGCCATCGACCGCCAGAACGCCTTGCTCGCCGCCGCGATCGCATCGCCGCTGACGGTCACATTGGGGGACGAATTCCAGGGGCTGCTACAGTCGCTGGTCGCTGCGGCGCGGGCGGCGCGAGAGATCCGGTTCGATCTGATGCGGCGGGCGGTCGATTGCCGGTTCGTGATCGGCCTGGTCGACCTCAAGACCGCCCTGAATCAGGAACGTGCCTGGAACATGATGGGGCCGGGCTTTGCGGCGGCGCGCGAACGGCTCGGCGAGAAGCGATCGGGGAACCGCTATCGCTTCTCCGTGCCCCAGGATGCGCTGCTCGAAACTCTGCTGGAAGCCATCGGCGCCAGTCTGACCGCCATCGAGCGCAACTGGTCGCAGGCCCAGCGCGACGTCGTCATCGCTCTTCTGGAGGGGGCCTCGATCGCGGAGGTGGCCCGGGCGCGCGATGTCGGCATTCCCAATGTCTATAAAGTGCGCAGCGCCGGCGATTATGATCTGTACACGACCGAATGGAATGCGGTTCAACAGGCGCTGGGAGCACTCGATCATCGCTACGGACTGCCGGGAGCAGACACTTGGTCCACATATTCCTTTACACCGGCATAGCGGTGTTCGCGCTGATCTGGGTCGGCAACGGCCTCTGCCGCGGGATTTTCAGCCTGGCGGGTCTGAAGGATTCGATCGCCCATCTGCCGGCGCCGGTGCATAGTGCGGGGCGCTGGATCGGGGCGTTCGAACGACTGATCCTGGCCGTGGGGATCATCGTGCACAGCTGGGAAATCCTGGCCGCAGTCATTGCGCTCAAGACGGTCGCGCGCTTCAAGGACATGGATGACCGCGCCTTTGCCGAATATTTCCTCGTCGGTTCGCTGTTCAGCATCTTCTGGACGATGATCGTGACCAGCGCCTGGCTGGCCTATGACCACCAGGTCGGCGGCGACGTCCGAAAGCACGCCGAACAATGGATGGGTATCGCGGCCGGGAAGGACTGATCCTTACAGACACGCCTCCAGCAGCGCCTTGTCGAACCCGAACTGCTTGGCCTTGTCCAGCGTATAGGGGCGCAGGCCCGCCGAGCGGTATTCGCCGATGATCTTCCCGTCCGTGCCCTCGTCCTGATATTCGAAGCTGAACAGCTCCTGGGTGACGATCACCGGGCCTTCCATGCCGATCACCTCGGTGATGTTGGTCACGCGGCGGCTGCCGTCGCGCAGGCGCTTGACCTGGATGACCATGTCGACCGAGTCGGCGATCTGGCGGCTGATCGCGTCCTTGGGGACCTTGATGTCGGACATCATCACCATATTCTCCATGCGGGCCAGCGCCTCGCGTGGGGAATTGGAGTGGAGCGTGCACATCGAGCCGTCATGGCCGGTGTTCATCGCCGCCAGCATGTCGAAACATTCGGCGCCGCGAATTTCGCCCAGGATGATCCGGTCGGGCCGCATACGCAGCGCATTGCGCACGAGGTCGCGGATGCTGATCTCGCCCTGGCCCTCGAGGTTGGCGGGGCGGGTTTCCAGCGGCAGCCAGTGTGGCTGTTGCAGGCGGAGTTCGGCCGCGTCTTCGATGGTCAGCACGCGCTCGCCCGGGTCGATCATCTTGGACAGGGCGTTCAGCATCGTCGTCTTGCCCGAGCCGGTGCCGCCCGAAATCACGACGTTGAACCGGCACGCGCCCGCGATCTTCAGGAGGGTCGCCATGTCATTGCTCATCGACCCGCCCGCCGCCATCATGTCGAGCGTGATCGGTTTCGCCGAGAATTTGCGGATCGAGATGGCGGTGCCGCGAAGCGACAGCGGCGGCACGATCACGTTGACGCGGCTGCCGTCCTTCAGGCGCGCATCGGCCAGCGGCGTGGTCTGGTCGACGCGGCGGCCGACCGAATTGACGATGCGCTGCGCGACCTGGAACAGATGCTCCTCGTCGCGGAAGCGGATATTGGCGAGTTCCAGCTTGCCCTTGCGCTCGACATAGGTCTGCTCGGGGCCATTGATCATGATGTCGGTGATGTCGGCATCGGCGAGCAGCTCCTCGAGCGGGCCCAGGCCCAGCAGCTCGTCGACCAGCACCTTTTCCAGCGCGAACTGCTCGCGCCGGTTGAGCGTCAGCTTCAGCTCGGCCAGCACTTCGCCGATGATCGGGCGGAATTCCTCGGCCAGCTCGTCCTTGCCCAGGGTCGCGGCGGCTTCCGGGTCGACGCGCTCCAGCAGGCGGGGGAGCACCTGTTCCTTGATCCGGTGGATCGACGCCTCGAATCCCTCGCCACGCGCGGGGGTGGGGTCGGCGGACGCGGCCTGGCGTTCGGCCAAGCGCTGCATCGCATCGGCGGCGGTGCCGGGCGGCGCATTGGGGGCAAGCGCGCTCAGCGGCGGGAATTGCTGCCCGCCCGTCGGCGGCGACTCGGCTTCGGGGCGTGGTGCCGGGCCCGGGCCGTGCATGGGCCGCGCCACGCCGAAGGCCGGGCGCCCACCCGGCGCACTACCCAAACCCTGACGGCGACCGAACGCGCTCATGCCCATTTTTCCCATGACATGGCATCGGGCTATAAATGGCAAGATTTACCAGATGCCTAACCGATCCCGGTTGCGGGGGGCGGAGCGGCCGGGATATGGCCCGATCCCGATGCTAAGCCGGTTCGTCTCCGTTTGCCTGTTGTCGGCCCTGCTGATGCTGGTCGGCCTGTGGCCCGTCGCGGCGCGCGCCGACGATATCGCCGCCACCGCGCGCGGCGTGGTGCGGGTCGTGACCATCGCGATGGTCGACGATCAGGTCGCCGGATTCGGCCATGGATCGGGCTTTGCCGTCGCGCCCAACCGGATCGTCACCAACGCGCATGTCGTCGAACTGGCCGAGCGCTATCCCGACAATGTCGTGATCGGGGTCGTGCCCTCGGAAGGCAGCAAATCCTATCAGGGGCGGGTCATCGCCTATGATGCGCGCCGCGACCTGGCGTTGATCGAGGTGAGCGAGGCCAAGCTGCCCCCCGCCGCGCTGTTCACCGGCCCGGTGACGGAGGGGGACCAGGTGATCGCGCTGGGCTATCCCGGCAATGTCGACCTGGCGACGGCGCAGTCGGCGGCGGACTATATCCGCCCGCTATCGCCCGTCCGGTCGCAGGGTGTTGCCTCGGGCCGCCGCGCGCTGACGGGGATCGAGGTGCTGCTCCATACCGCCAGCATCGCGCGCGGCAATTCGGGCGGGCCGCTGCTCGATCCGTGCGGGCGGGTGATCGGGGTCAATTCGGCGCTGACCCGCGCCGATGACGGCGATTCGACCTTCGGCTTCGCGATCGCCGATACCGAGCTGATGGCGTTCCTGCGCGCCGCCAAGCAGCCTTATACGTCGGTCGGCGTGCCATGCACCTCGATCGAGGAGCGGCTGCGCGAGGATAGCGCGGCCGATGCCAAGGCGGTCGCCGATGCCGCCGCCGCCAAGCGGGACGAGGCCAATGCCGCCGCCTTTCGCCGCGAAGAGGCGCTGAACGCCGCGCGCGCCCAGGCGGAACGGCTGCGCGAGAATGTCATGGCGGTCGCCGCCCTGCTGCTGGTCGCGGGTGCGCTGGTGATCGGCGGCGCGGGGCTGCTCGAAACGCGCGGGCGCCGGCGTCACGCGGTCATCGCGGTCTCGATCGGCGGCGTCGCGGTCGTCGCGGCGGTCGTCGTCTTCCTGCTGCGCCCCTCGGCGGAGGTCAGCCTGCCGCGCGAGGTGATGGCGACGACGCCCGGCATGGCCGCGCCGGGAGCGGCGATCGGGCCGCTGCTGTGTACGCTTCAGCCCGACCGCAGCCGGATCACCGTGTCCTCGACCGCCGAAACGCGGCTCGACTGGGGTGCCAATGGCTGCGCCGATGGCCATGTCCAGTATCTGGAGGGCGAGGGCGGCTGGCAGCGGATCATCGTGCCCGACGAGGAGCCGACGGTGACGGTCGCGCGCTTCGATCCGGTCACGCGCACCTATACCCAGACGCGCTACATGATGCCCGCCGCGTCGATGGAGGCGATCCGCAAGCTGGAACAGCCGACCACGCCCAAGGGCTGTGTGAAGACCGACAAGGCGCTGCAAAATCTGGAAGGCGTACAGGCCCAGATCCGCCAGCAGCTGCCGCCGCTGCCCAATGAGAAGCTCGTCTATAGCTGCCGGTCGGGTCGCTGAGCGAATGGGGCTTGCCCCGGCTCCGCCGATCCGGTGAGATGCGACGGTGCTTGAAGCGGCTTGGGAGGGCCGGGTGATGACGAAGGGGGGACTGCGCGTCCGTCGCTGGATGGCGGCCGCGATGACGATGCTGGGCATGGGCGTGTCGGCGGCGCCCGCCCAGGCCGAGTGGCGCGAGGCCCATGCGCGGCACTTCATCCTCTATGGCAACATGTCCGAAGAGGCGATCCGCGCGATGGCGACGCGGCTGGAGCAGTTCGACGGCGTCCTGCGCTATTTCTACAGGATTCCGGAGGTCGAGGGCGCGGAAAGCAATCCCGTTACCGTCTATGTCGTGCCGAACGAGGCGGCGGTCCGGCGGCTCTACGGCAAGGGTGGCGACCACATCGCGGGCTTCTATAACGGCCGGGTGTCAGGATCGGTCGCTTTCACCCCGATCCGTGGCGAGGGTGAGGGGCTGAATGCGTTGCAGCCCCAAACCGTGCTGTTCCACGAATATGCCCATCATTTCCTGCTGGGCAATACGGCCCAGGCTTATCCGGCCTGGTTCTCGGAGGGGTTTGCCGAGTTCGCCGGTACCGCGCGATTCGACCGCACTGGGGTTATGGTCGGCGTCGCGGCACAGCACCGCGCCTTCGGCCTGTTGGACAGCAGCAAGCTGCCGATCGAAACGCTGTTCGATTCCTCGCGTCGCAAGCTCAGCCCCGAGGAAACCGACCAGGTCTATGGCCGGGGTTGGCTGCTCACCCATTTCACGATGTTCAATGCCGCCAACATGGCGAAGTTCAACACCTATCTGAGACTGCTCAACACCGGCACGCCCAGCATCGCGGCGGGGAACCAGGCCTATGGCTCGCTAAAGGATCTGGATCGCGATCTCGGCAAATATCTGGGACGCAGCACTATTCCCGGCGTCCTCGTCCCCTTCGAGCGGTTGCCCAAGCCGAGTGTCGCCGTGCGCGTGCTGAGCCCGGGCGAGCAGGCGATGATCGGGTTTCGGATGCAGTCCGACCGGGGCGTGGACGACAAGAGCGGCAAGGATCTCTATGCCCGGGCCGCCCCCGTCGCGGCGGCCCATCCGCAGGATGCGGTCGTTCAGGGCTGGCTGGCCGAGATGGCCTATGATGCTGGCGAGGACGCAGCCGCCGAGGCGGCGGTGGACCGGGCGCTGGTGGCGGACCCGAAGTCGCAACAGGCTCTGCTCTATAAGGGATTGATCCACCTCCGCCGTGCCGAGGCCGGGCACAGCCATGACCCGAAGGTCTGGGAGGAGGCCCGCAGCTGGGTCGTCAAGGCGAACCGCGCCGACCCTAATGCGGCCGAGCCGCTGGCGGTCTTTTATCGCAGCTTCCGGATGGCGGGAGAGAAGCCGCGCCAGTCGGCTGTACTGGGGCTGGAACGCGCCTTTCAGCTGGTGCCCCAGGACCAGGGGCTGCGCTTCATGCTGGCGATGCAGAATATCGAGACCAAGGACATCGACATGGCAAAGGCCTTGCTGCGGCCGCTGGCTTTCGATCCGCATATGCCGCCCGACAATCCCGCGGCGCAGCTGCTGGCGTCGCTGGACAAGGGCGATGGCGGCGATGTGCAAAAGGCGATGGCCAAGATGTCGGGGCCGGGCGCCAGCGAATAAGGCGCGTCAGGCGGTCGTTCGCCAGGCCCGCGACACCGCTTCGATAAAGGCGGTGCGGCGGGCGGGCTCGGCGAGCAGCGGGTCGGGCAGGGGTGTCGCGGCGATAAGGTCCGCCAGACGATCGCCGGCCGCGACGTTGGCGGGGCGCAGCGTGGCGGCGGGAAACAGCGCCTCCAGGCGACCCGCATCCTCCCCGAACGCGATCCGCGCCAGCCCGCGCGCCGTCGCCGCGATCAGCAGCGGTCCGAGCGGGGAGGCGGCGATGCACCATTCGATCGTCTCACCCTCGCCACCGCGCCGCCACCGGCCCGGCGCCATGCCCAGCCGTTGTTCGCTGTCGGCATAAAAGCGGCTCGGCCCGGCATAGCCCGCCTCGTACAGCGCCCGCGTCACGCTCGACTCGCCCGCCAGCGCCCGTTCGGCCCGCCCGGCGCGCAGGGCGCGGGCATAGGCGGCGGGGGTGACGCCGGTCGCGCGCTTGAACAGGCGGTGGAAATGATGGGCGGCATAACCGACCCGTGCGGCGAGGTCGGCGAGTGGCGGGGCCTCGTCCGCCGCCTCCAGGATCGCGATCGCCGCCGCCACTGCCTGCCGGTCGCGGGCAACCGCATCGGGCTGGCACCGCAGACAGGCGCGAAAGCCCGCCGCCCGCGCGCCCTCGGCCGAGGCATGGAAGCGGACATGGTCGCGCCGGGGGCGCCGGGCGGCACAGCTGGGGCGGCAATAGATGCCGGTCGTCTCGACCGCGACGACGAACTGCCCATCCGCCGACCGGTCGCGGCGGGCAAAGGCGTCCCAGGCGGCATCCTCGTCGATGGGCAAAGGGCTATGGGCGTTCATGGCGGCGATCCTGCCAGAAGCCGCTGTGGCATTCATCCCACGGCTTGCGGCCAAAGCCGTTAAATTGGCGTCACCGACCTGTCACAAGTTGCGCCACGCAGCTTGCATCCCATGGTTCCCGATGCTAACCGCCCGCCAACCCATCGGAGGCGCGTTTTTCGCGCCCCGTTTCCCATGGGGCCAACCCGTTCGTTGTTCGAGGAATTCGCATCCGTGGAGATGTCCGGCGGTACTATAAGCGGCACAGGCGGCATCCAGGCGAGCCTGGGTGGTCGTTATGCGCTCGCGCTGTTCGAAACGGCTGAGCAGAGCCGTTCGATCGACACGATCGAGGCGAGCCTCGTGACCCTGCGCGATGCGCTGGCCACGAACAAGGACCTGGTCGCGCTGACCAAGAGCCCGGTCGTGGCGCGCGGGGCCGCCGTCAAGGCGATCCTGGCGGTCGCCGACACGCTGGGCCTGGACGGGGTGACCAAGAATTTCCTCGGCGTCCTTGCCGAGAATCGGCGCCTCTCGGCGCTGCCGCAGATCATCCGTGCCTTCCGCCAGCTGGCCAGCCGCCATCGCGGCGAGGTCGCGGCCGAAGTGACGAGCGCCCACCCGCTGACCGAGAGCCAGGTCGCCGAGCTGAAGCAGCAGCTGCGCACCCGCGTCGGGCGCGAAGTGTCGGTCGACCTGTCGGTCGATCCCGACCTGCTCGGCGGGCTTGTCGTCCGCATCGGTTCCCAGATGATCGATAGCTCGATCCGCACCCGTTTGAATGCGCTCGCCAGCGCGATGAAAGGCTGACGTTCCCATGGATATCCGCGCCGCAGAAATCTCCAAGGTCATCAAGGACCAGATCGCCAATTTCGGCACCGAGGCCCAGGTCAGCGAGACCGGCCAGGTGCTGAGCGTCGGTGACGGCATCGCGCGCATCTACGGCCTCGACAATGTTCAGGCGGGCGAGATGGTCGAGTTCGCCAATGGCGTGCAGGGCATGGCCCTGAACCTCGAGGCCGACAATGTCGGCGTCGTGATCTTCGGCTCGGACGCCGAGATCAAGGAAGGCGACACCGTCAAGCGCACCGGCACCATCGTCGACGTGCCGGTCGGCCGTGGCCTGCTGGGCCGCGTCGTGGACGGTCTGGGCAACCCGATCGACGGCAAGGGCCCGATCGAGGCGACCGAGCGTCGCCGCGTCGAGGTGAAGGCGCCGGGCATCATCCCGCGCAAGGGCGTGCATGAGCCGGTCCAGACCGGCCTGAAGGCGATCGACGCCCTCGTCCCCGTCGGTCGTGGCCAGCGCGAGCTGATCATCGGCGACCGTCAGACCGGCAAGTCGGCCGTCGCGATCGACGCCTTCATCAACCAGAAGACGGTCAACGCGGGCACCGACGAATCGAAGAAGCTCTACTGCATCTACGTCGCCGTGGGTCAGAAGCGCTCGACCGTGGCGCAGCTCGTCAAGACGCTCGAAGAGAATGGCGCGATGGAATATTCCATCGTCGTCGCCGCGACCGCTTCGGAGCCCGCGCCGCTGCAGTTCCTGGCGCCCTATACCGGCACCGCGATGGGCGAGTATTTCCGCGACAACGCGATGCACGCGCTGATCGTGTTCGACGATCTGTCGAAGCAGGCCGTTGCGTACCGCCAGATGTCGCTGCTGCTGCGCCGTCCGCCGGGCCGTGAAGCGTACCCTGGCGACGTCTTCTATCTGCACAGCCGTCTGCTCGAGCGTGCGGCTAAGATGAACGATGCCAACGGCGCCGGTTCGCTGACCGCGCTGCCGATCATCGAGACCCAGGCGGGCGACGTGTCGGCCTACATCCCGACCAACGTGATCTCGATCACCGACGGCCAGATCTTCCTCGAAACCGACCTGTTCTTCGCGGGCATCCGCCCGGCGATCAACGTCGGCCTGTCGGTCAGCCGCGTCGGCTCGGCCGCGCAGACCAAGGCGATGAAGAAGGTGTCGGGCTCGATCAAGCTCGAGCTGGCCCAGTATCGCGAAATGGCCGCCTTCGCGCAGTTCGGCTCGGACCTCGACGCCTCGACGCAGAAGCTGCTGAACCGCGGTGCGCGCCTGACCGAGCTGCTCAAGCAGCCGCAGTTCAACCCGCTGCCCTTCGAAGAGCAGACGGCGTCGATCTTCGCGGGCACCAACGGCTATATCGACAATGTGCCGGTGGCGCAGGTCGTCCGCTACGAAGCGGCGATGCTGGCTTACCTGCGCAACGATCACGCCGATGTGCTGGCGATGATCCGCGACACCAAGGATCTGGGCGACGAGGCCAAGGGCAAGCTCAAGGCCGCGCTCGACCAGTTCGCGAAGATCTTCGCGTAAGACGGCATTCTAGCCCTCTCCCCCCCGGGGAGAGGGTTGGGTGAGGGGCGCCACAGAGGCCGTCTCACCCGTGGCAGCCCCTCACCCCGGCCCTCTCCCCAGTGGGGAGAGGGAGAAGAAGGACTAAGATGGCGTCCCTCAAGGCCCTCAAGATCCGGATCAACTCGGTCAAGTCGACCCAGAAGATCACCAAGGCGATGAAGATGGTCGCCGCCGCCAAGCTGCGCCGGGCGCAGGACGCGGCGCAGAACGGCCGTCCCTATGCCGAGCGTCTCGAAGCGGTGATGGCCGGCATGGCCGCGCGCGTGGGCGGCGTCGGTGCGTCGCCGCTGCTGGCGGGCACCGGTAAGGACGATGTCCAGCTGCTGGTCGTCGCCACCTCGGAGCGTGGCCTGGCGGGTGCGTTCAACACCAACATCGTCCGCGCCGCACGCCGCAAGGCCGAAGAGCTGCAGGCGCAGGGCAAGACGGTGAAGTTCTACCTCGCGGGCAAGAAGGGGCGCGTGCTGAAGCGCTTCTTCCCGGGCGCGATCCTCGCCGACCATGACATGAGCGCGATCAAGGCGCCCAAGTTCGACGACGCGCGCGTGATCGCCGACGACCTGATCGCCCGCTTCGAGCGTGGCGAGTTCGACGTGGCGCATCTGTTCTACTCGAAGTTCGTCTCGGCGCTGGTGCAGGACCCGGTCGCGCAGCAGCTGATCCCGGTGCCGATGCCCGCGCCGAGCAAGGCCGAGACCTCGGTCGAGGCGGTCGCCGAGTTCGAGCCGAGCGAAGAGGACATCCTCGACGCGCTGTTGCCACGCAACGTCGCTGTGCAGATTTTCCGCGCGCTGCTGGAGAACCAGGCCGGTTTCTACGGCTCGCAGATGAACGCGATGGACAATGCCACGCGCAATGCGGGCGACATGATCCGCCGTCTGTCGATCCAGTATAACCGCACGCGTCAGGCCGCGATCACCACCGAGCTGGTCGAGATCATCTCGGGCGCCGAGGCGCTCTGATGAAGCGCGCGCTCCTTCTGGGCCTCACGGTCGCTCTGGCCGGATGCGGCCAGGCGTCCGACCAGAAGGAGACGCCCAAGGCTTCGCCGACGCCGTTCGTGAAGGGCGGCTGGGCGACCGTGTTGGGCAATGCGCTCGAGACGGTCAGCCTGCTCGACCGGATGGGCTTTCGCATGAGCGGTTATGCGCCGGTCGATGGCGTTACCCGCGCGATCGCACAGGCTACGCCGATGGCCGATCCGTCGGTGACGCCGATCAACATGGCCAATCTGCTCGTCGAGGGCGACGCGAAGACGCTGAACACGCTTCGCTTCTCGCTCGACATCGTCAATCTCGACACCAGCCCGTTCGCCAAGACGCAGTTCATCCGCTGGGTGACCAAGCCGATGGATCAGCTGGGTCTGGACGGCAAGGATGCGGTTGCGGCCGCGATCCAGACCGAAAGCGCCACCACCGGCCATCTGACCGGCGCCGATTACCGTGTTACCCGTGACAAGATCGACGGTGGCCGCCGTCTGGTCGTGACCTTTACCCGCCCCGAAGCTATGTCGGGCTCTACCGAACCAAGGAAGCAATGATGGCAACCGCCGCTGAGGACATCCGGCCGACCACGGCCACCAACAATGTCGGCACGATCGCCCAGGTCATCGGCGCGGTCGTCGACGTTCACTTCCCCGAGAACCTGCCCGCGATTCTGTCGGCGCTGGAGACGGATAACAACGGCACCCGTCTGGTGCTCGAAGTCGCGCAGCATCTGGGCGAGAACACCGTCCGCACGATCGCGATGGACACGACCGAGGGCCTGACCCGCGGCCAGACCGTGACCGACACCGGCGCGCAGATCCGCGTGCCCGTCGGCCCCGCGACGCTCGGCCGCATCCTGAACGTCGTCGGCGAGCCGATCGACGAGCGCGGCCCGGTCGCCACCGACCTGCGCGCCCCGATCCACGCCAAGGCGCCCGAGTTCATCGAGCAGTCGACCGAGAGCGCGATCCTGGTCACCGGCATCAAGGTCATCGACCTTCTCGCGCCGTACGCCAAGGGCGGCAAGATCGGCCTGTTCGGCGGCGCGGGCGTCGGCAAGACGGTTCTGATTCAGGAACTGATCAACAACATCGCCAAGGGCCATGGCGGCACCTCGGTGTTCGCGGGCGTCGGTGAGCGGACCCGCGAGGGCAACGACCTGTATCACGAATTCCTCGACGCGGGCGTCATCGCCAAGGACGCCGAGGGCAACGCGATCAGCGAGGGCTCGAAGGTCGCGCTGGTGTATGGCCAGATGAACGAGCCGCCGGGCGCCCGCGCCCGCGTCGCGCTGTCGGGTCTGACCATCGCGGAATATTTCCGCGACCAGGAAGGCCAGGACGTGCTGTTCTTCGTCGACAACATCTTCCGCTTCACCCAGGCGGGTGCGGAAGTGTCGGCGCTGCTCGGCCGCATTCCCTCGGCCGTGGGCTATCAGCCGACCCTGTCGACCGACATGGGCGCGCTGCAGGAGCGCATCACCTCGACCAACAAGGGCTCGATCACCTCGGTGCAGGCCGTGTACGTGCCTGCCGACGACTTGACCGACCCGGCGCCGGCCACCTCGTTCGCGCACTTGGACGCGACGACCGTGCTCAACCGCGCCATCTCGGAGCTGGGCATCTACCCGGCCGTCGACCCGCTCGACTCGACCAGCCGCGTGCTGGAGCCGCGCATCGTCGGTCAGGAGCATTATGAGACGGCGCGTGCGGTCCAGTCGCTGCTCCAGCGCTACAAGGCGCTGCAGGACATCATCGCGATCCTGGGCATGGACGAGCTGTCCGAAGAGGACAAGCTGACCGTGACCCGCGCCCGCAAGATCCAGCGCTTCCTGTCGCAGCCCTTCCACGTCGCGGAAGTCTTCACCGGCATCTCGGGCAAGTTCGTCCAGATCGAAGACACGATCCGTTCGTTCAAGGCGGTGGTCGACGGCGAGTATGACCATCTGCCGGAAGCGGCCTTCTACATGGTCGGCGGCATCGACGAAGCCGTCGCCAAGGCCGAGAAGCTGGCGCAGGACGCGTGATCCTCGCTGCGGCATTCGCGGTAATGGCGCAGGCGTCGCAGCCTGTCGCCGTTCCCGCAGATGCCGCAACGACGGGAATTGCCGCCGCGTTACAGACCTGTGAAGTATGGCTGATGCGTCCGGCGACCTGGGCTGGGTCGATCGACGGCTTTCCTGACAAGGCAGGCCTTACCGGCAGGATCGTTGCACGCCCGTCCATACCGGACGCCGTTACGCCACCTGCCGGTTGGCTGCCCGCACCGCATTATTGGTATGCGGGGGCCGGACCGGGTGGTTTGTTCGTCACAGTTTCGGATACCCGCCCACTCTGCCACGTGATTGGCGGATCGAGCGAGGACCTGCAACCTGCCGTCGAAGCCGTCCTGGCACAGTCTGGTTTCAAGACCAGTTGGTCGGCGCGCGAAGACAAGAGCAATGGCGACATGCGCACGACACGTTATGTGAGTACGGTCGATCCGCATGTGTGGATGATGGTTTCACGGGCCGCAAAGCCTGGTGAGCGCAGGGATCGCCCGCAGATCGCCATTACGGCGCAAATGGACGTTGAGAGATAATATGCTGCACTTCGAACTCGTCACGCCCGAAAAGCTCCTCCGCTCGGAGGAGGTGCATATGGTGGTCGTCCCCGGCACCGAGGGCGATTTCGGCGTGCTGGAGGGCCATGCGCCCTTCATGTCGACCATCCGCGACGGCGCGATCCAGGTGTACCGCACCGACAAGGGCGAGCCGGAATCGATCCAGATCCGTGGCGGTTTCGCCGAGGTGGGGCCGAAGGGCCTGACCGTGCTGGCGGAACATGCGGGGTAAGGGGTTTTCCTTGCCTGGGTTTTGAAACGGTCGCGGTGGAAGCCGCGGCCGTTTTTGTTTGTGGTGGGGCGAAGGCCAAGGGAAAAGCTCGACCCCATGCACGCCCCTCCCGCAGGCGGGAGGGGATGGGGGAGGGAAGGCCGCAAGCGAAGGTCTCGGTGAGACTCCATGCCCTCCCCCAACCCCTCCCGCTTGCGGGAGGGGCGTAAGAACACATTTCCTCCCGCAGGCGGAGGGGAGGAAGAAGGATCGGGAGTTACAAAAAGCTATACGGATCCACATCCACGGCGACCCGCACCTTCGCGGACCATTCCAACCCGCCCAGCCACTCCCGGATCACATCCTGCACCGCCAGCGCGCGCCTGGCATGGATCAGCAACCGAAACCGATGCCGTCCGCGCAGCATCGCCAGCGGGGCGGGGGCGGGGCCGAAGACGTGCATCCCGTCCACCTTGGGCGCCGCGCGTGCGATCAGTCCGGCGGTGGATTGCGCCGCGCCTTGATCCTCCGACGACACGATGATCGCGGCATAGCGGCCGAAAGGCGGCGCATCCGCATCCCGCCTTGCTTCCGTCTCCGCCGCGTAGAAAGCCTCGGCATCGCCCGTGACCAGGGCCTGCATCACCTGCGCCTTGGGGCTGTGCGTCTGGATGAAGACATGCCCCGGCTTGGCTCCGCGCCCCGCGCGCCCCGAGACCTGGCGGATCTGCTGAAAGGTCCGCTCCGCCGCGCGCAGGTCGCCGCCGTCCAGCCCCAGATCGGCGTCGATCACCCCGACCAGGGTCAGATTGGGGAAGTGATAGCCCTTGGTAATCAGCTGCGTGCCGACGACGATGTCGATATCGCCCGCCTCCATCCGCCCGACGAACTCGGCCGCTTTGGCGGGGGACCAGATGGTGTCGGAGGTGACGACCGCGATCTTCGCCTCGGGGAACAGCGCGGTGGCCTCGTCCGCGATCCGCTCGACGCCGGGGCCGCAGGCGACCAGCGTGTCCTCGCCATCGCATTCGGGGCAGGCGCGCGGGGTGGGCAGGACATGGCCGCAATGATGACAGGCCAGCCGCCGGACCAGCCGATGCTCGACCATCCAGGCGGTGCAGTTGGGGCATTGGAACCGGTGCCCGCAGGTCCGGCACAGGGTCAGCGGGGCATAGCCGCGCCGGTTAAGATAGAGCAGCGACTGTTCGCGCTTCTCCAGCACCGCCTTCATCGCGGCGACCAGCTTGGGCGCGATCCAGCGGCCGCGCTCGGGCGGGTCCTGGATCAGGTCGATCGCCTCGATCGTCGGCATCTGGGCGGGCCCGAAGCGGCCGGGCAGCTTGACCTCGGTATAGCGGCCCAGCGCCACCTGCTGGCGCGTTTCGATGGCGGGGGTGGCGGAGGCGAGGATGACCGGGCAGGGCTCGAACTTGCCGCGCATCACCGCCACGTCGCGGGCATGGTAATGGACGCCGTCTTCCTGCTTGAAGCTGGTCTCATGCGCTTCGTCGACGACGATCAGGCCGAGATTGCGATAGGGCAGGAACAGCGCCGAGCGCGCGCCGACCGTCACCAGCCCCTGGCCGCTGGCGATGGCCCGCCAGGCGCGCCGCCGCTGCGAGGAACGCAGGCCCGAATGCCACGCCACCGGCTCGCAGCCGAAGCGGTCGTGGAAGCGCTTCAGGAACGGCTCGGTCAGCGCGATTTCGGGGAGCAGGACCAGAACCTGTCGCCCCTCTGCAACGGCCTGAGCCACCGCCTCGAAATAGACCTCGGTCTTGCCCGATCCGGTCACGCCATCGAGTAGCACCGGCTGAAAGCTGTGCGATGCGACGCCCGCGACCAATATGTCCGCCGCCGCGCGCTGGTCGTTCGACAGGACGGGGCGGTGATGGTCCGGGTCGGGCAGGGGGAAGGGGCTGTCGATATCGACTTCGACGCCTTCGATCGCGCCGTTCTTCACCAGGCCCCGTATGACGGCGTCGGAGACATCGGCCATCGTCGCCAACTCGCGGATCAGGCCCTGGCGGTCGCCGATCCGCTCCAGCGCCTGCGCGCGCTGCGGCGTAAGACGGTCGGGGACATGGCCGGTGACGCGATATTCGGTGACGGTCCGCGCGCCCTCCAGCGCGGAGGTGGAGGACAGCGCCATCCGCACCACCGCGGCGGGCGGCGCGAGATAATAGTCCGCCGTCCACTCGATCAGCCGCCGGAGCGCATCGGGAAGGGGCGGCGCGTCGGCCACGCCGAGCAGCGGGCGCAGGCGATTGTCGCCGACCTCGGCATCGGAGGGCATCCGCTCGGGCTCCCACACCACGCCTAGCAGCTGGCGGGGACCGAGCGGCGCGACGACGATCGACCCCGGCTCGACCGTCATCCCATGGGGCACACGATAGTCGAGGGGGCCGAGCGCAGAGTTCAGGACAAGGACGCGGGCGCGCGAGGACATGTCCCCGCTATATGGGGCCGTGGGCCGGGTAGGGAAGGGCCGGTGTCGTCGCGCGCGGGTGCGTCAGCGGAACGGATTGTGCCGGGGCGCGGGCGTCTTGCCGTCGAACATACGGAACAGCGTCCATTCCTCGACGATCTTCTTGCCCGGCAGGTAACACAGGCCGATCGTCCCGCCATCGGCCAGCCTGGCGGGGACCGATCGACCGCCCATCTTCGTGCAGAAGACCGAGGCCGGGTTGGCTATGGTCGCAGCGGCAGCGGGCATGGCCAGCCCCGCGACAGCGATCCCGAGAGCGACGAAAACGGCCTTATGCACCATCACGATCTCCCTTGATGAGATCCGGCTGGTGAACCGACGCGGCTGAACGCGGGATGACGCCGCACGGGCGCTGGTTCACTTCTTCGCCCGGCGTCGGTCGCCCTGGCGTCGCTCGCCCACCCGGTCGCGTTTGGCGGCGTAGAGGCGGCTATCGGCATGATGCATGAAATCGCGCACCGTCCGGCATTCTTCGGGGCGCAGGGTCACGCAGACGGTGCCCGCGCAACTCATCGTCAGCCCGTCGACCGTGATCGAGACGGCGAGCAATGCCTCGATTCGTTCGCGAAGCCCATCCGGCTCGGCAAGCAGCGCGGGGTCCCCGACGATCACGCCGAACTCGTCCCCGCCCAGCCGCGCGACGAAGCACCCTTCCAGCCAATCGGAGCGCAGCCGCTCGCCGACGATGCGCAGCACCTCGTCCCCCGCCAGATGCCCCAGCGTGTCGTTGACCAGCTTGAACCCGTCCAGGTCGATCAGCACCAGGCCCAGCGGCGTCGCCGCGTCGATCGACCGGGCGATCGCGGCCTCCAGCGCGCGGTCATAGGCGGCGCGGTTGGACAGGGCGGTGAGCATGTCGGTGTCGGCATTGCGGCGCAACTGGGTCTCCAGCGCATGGCGCTCGGTCACGTCCTGGAACATGCCGACCAGGCCGTGGGGCTGGCCGTTCTGCATCTCGCGCTCGCCCATCACCCGGACGCGACGCTTGCGGCCGAGCGCAGTGACGAAATCAAGCTCGATGTCGAACGGGTCGCCGGTGCGGATCGTGTCCTGGATCGTCGTGCGCAGGATGGTGCGGGACTGGGGCGGGTAATAGGACAGCCCCTGTTCGACCGAGAAGGTCTGGCCCGGCGGCAGTTCGTGGATGCGATAGACGCCCTCCGACCACATCGCTTCGTTGGTTTGCAGCACGATTCGCCAGGATCCGATCAGCGCCAGCCGTTCCACCTGGCGGACGGTGCGCTCCTTGGCGCGCAGATCCTCGGCCTGGCGTTCGCTGAGCTCGGCCATGCTGTTCGCCCGCTTGGCGATGGCCCGCGCGGCGATCAGCGCCTCGGCCAGCCGGGCGAGGTGGCGCAGCGTCTGCTCGCCGACGGGGTTCAGCGACCGGGGGTTAGCATCCATGACGCACAGCGAGCCGATCGCCTGGGGCGATCCGTCCAGATCGGGCACCCGGATCGGCATTCCGGCATAGAATCGCGTTCCCGGTTCGCCGACGACGAAGGGATTGACCGCGAAGCGCGGGTCGTGGGCCAGATCGGGGACGATCATCAGGTCGGGCGATCGGATGGTCTGGTCGCAAAAGGCGACGTCGCGCGGCATCTGGCGGGGCAGATCGCCGACCGCCGATTTGACCCAGAAGCGGTCGCGATCGGCCAGGGTCAGCGCCGCGACCGGACAGCCCAGCATGTCGGCCGCCAGCGAGACGAGCGCGTCGAATTCCGCCTCCGGCTCGCTGTCGAGCAGCGCATGGGCCTGGAGCGTGGCCAGGCGGCGCTCCTCATCGAATGACGGGGCGAAGGGGAAAGGGGCGGCCATCATGATACCCGCAGCCATAACCTGGATAGTTGTAGAAATCCTAAAAATGGATTGAAACGGCGCGCTTTTTTCATCCGCTATCGGTTCGATCACGGAGGTGCGGCGCGCGCGGCGGGCGACCGAGGAGCGGATGACGTATTTGTCACATTATGGTCACCCCGGGGTAGGCCGGTTGAATGTAGCGCTTGGACCACGGAGTTCAGAGAGCTCGGCGCCCGACACTCCCGGGGGTGCCGTCGGGGCCGGCGGAGAGCGCGCTTTCCGCCGGCCTTTTCATGACGGCCGGGACGGCGCGGCGGGCTCATCCGACCTGAACATCCTTTTAAGAATGACAGTCGCCCAATGAGGGAGCAGACGAGCCGATGAGCCGCAAGATCCTGATCGTCGAAGATGATGCCTCCACTGCGGCCTATGTCGCCAAGGGGCTGGCCGAGGCGGGTTATGCCGTGGAGCAATGCGGAGACGGCCGCGACGGCCTGTTCCTGGCGAGCGAAGGCATTTTCGACCTGATCATCGCCGACCGGATGCTGCCCCGCCTGGACGGCTTGGCGATGGTCAGCGCGATCCGCGCGGCGGGCATCTCGACGCCCGTGCTGATCCTGTCGGCGCTGGCGACGGTGGACGACCGGGTCGACGGGCTGAAGGCGGGGGCCGACGATTATCTATGCAAGCCCTTCTCCTTCGCCGAGCTGTCGGCGCGGATCGAGGCGCTGGTCCGCCGCTCGGACCGTTCCGCCTCGGAGCCGACGCGGACCAAGCTGAGCGTTGGCGATCTGGAAATCGACCTGCTGGCGCGTACCGTCACCCGCGCGGGCAAGATCATCCCGGTCGGCGCGCGCGAGTTCAACCTCCTCGAATTCCTCGCCCGCCATGCCGGGCAGGTCGTGACCCGCACCATGATGCTGGAGAAGATCTGGAATTATCATTTCGACCCAGGTTCGAACGTGGTCGACGTTCATATCGGGCGGCTCCGGCGCAAGCTGGAGGAGGGATTCGGCAGCCCGATCCTGCATACGGTGCGCGGCGCGGGCTATAGGCTGGCCGTCGAAGGGTGAGGGCACGACTGACGATTTCGGCGCGGATCGCGCTGCTGTCGGTCGCATTGGCCCTGCTGTCCAATCTGGTGCTGGTGGGGTTCATCTGGAAACAGACCAGCGCCGACGCGGTCGCGGCCCTGCACCGCGAGATCGTGGAACAGGCCGATGCGTTGCGCGCGGTCTGGCGCACGGGCGCGCTGCCCGCCCTGGCCGATGCGATCAAGGAAGCGCGCGAGCCGGGCGACGTCACGCTGGTCCTGGCCATTTTCGATCCCCAGGGGCACCGCATCGCGGGCTATGCGCCGCGTCATCTGGCGGTGCCGCTGGCCGATACGCCGTTCCGGATCGCGGTGCTGGGCCGCGACGGCGTCTGGGCATCGCGCGAGGCGGGATACACGCTCCACCCGATCGGACCCGACTGGCTGCTGGTCGGACGGCCGCTCGACCTGATCGAGGCGCAGCAGGTGGCGATCGAGCGCGCGCTGGCGCTTGCGGTGGCCCTGTCGCTGATGCTCGGGATCGGGACCGGGTTGTTGCTCGCCCATTATGTCGCGGGGCGGCTCAACACGATCGTGTCGGTGATCGACGCCGCGGGCGAGGGCGACCTGTCGCGGCGCGTCTCGCTGGTGCGGGCGGGGAACGACGCCAATAACAGCGGGGGCGATGCGTTCGACCGGCTGGCCGAGCGGCTGAACGCCATGCTGGGCAAGATCGAGCAGCTGATGGCCGAGCTGCGCGTCGTCACCGACAGCCTGGCACACGACCTTCGCTCGCCGCTCGCGCGCCTGCGGACCAAGACCGAGCAGGCGGTGCTGATCGCCGATCCCCACCAGCGCGAGGCGGCGCTGGGCGGCCTGCTGGTCGAAACTGACCTCATCATGCGCATGTTGACCATGGTGATCGAGATCAGCCGGTCCGAGTCGGTGACGCGCGACCGCTTCACCCTGGCCTCGCCTGCCGAACTGGTCGAGGAGATCGGCGAACTCTATGCGCCGCTCGCCGAGGAGGCGGGCATCCGCTTCCTGATCGAGATAGAGGTGCGGCCCGCGCCGCTGCCGCTCCACCGCGAACTGATGAGCCAGGCGCTGTCGAACCTGATCGACAATGCGCTGAAACATGGCGGATCGGGCGGGCAGGTGACGCTTCGGCTGAGCGAGGCGGTCGACGGCATCATCTTCCAGGTCGAGGATCGCGGCCCCGGCATCGCCCAGGCGGACCGGGCGCAGGCGCTGAAGCGCTTCGGGCGACTCGATGCGGCCCGCACGACGCCGGGGGCGGGGCTGGGCATGGCGCTGATCGAGGCGGTGGCGCGGCTGCATGGCGGCCGATTCGAGCTGGGCGACAATGCGCCGGGCCTGATCGCGCGGCTGGTGATTCCGTAACGGCGCTTTTCCTCCCCTGGAAGGGGAGGTGGCAGGCCGAAGGCCTGACGGAGGGGTGTCCCGCTCTCGATATGGTGACACCCCTCCGACGCGCTGCGCGCGCCACCTCCCCTTGCAGGGGAGGAAGTACAAGCACTTGCCCCCCTGCGCCAGCGCTTTACACCCCGCGACATGGACGCCCTCTCCCTGTTCGGTCTTGCCGCCGTCTCCTTCACCCTGGTCTGCTATGCAAAGGAATCAGGGGCGCATTGGTGGACGCTGGGCTTCGTGCTCGGGTGTCTGGCCGGATCGGCTTATGGTTTTCTGCAGGGGGCGTGGCCGTTCGGCGTGGTGGAGCTGGTCTGGGCGGTGGTGTCGTTTCGCCGATGGTTGAAATTGCGGACGATTCCGGAACCGATCGCTTGACAGTGGGTTGCGCGGGCCCTAACTGACCGTCCTTCCAACACCCCCGATGGACGACGTGCGATTTGCGTGCGTCGCGATCGTGCGTGGTGGAACCATCGCGTTGAGATGGAGCATGTGCGGCCATGCCATGCTTCGTGGAGCTAGGAGAACAAGTTTCATGGCACGTATTGCGGGTGTCAACCTCCCGACCAACAAGCGCGTATTGATCGCGCTGACCTATATCCACGGCATCGGTCCGGCCAAGGCGAAGCAGATCGCCGAGAAGCTGAACATCGCGGCCGACCGTCGCGTCCAGGACCTGTCGGATCAGGAAGTGCTCCAGATCCGTGAGACCATCGACGCCGATCACACGGTGGAAGGCGATCTTCGTCGCGAGACCGCGATGAACATCAAGCGCCTGATGGACCTGGCCTGCTATCGCGGCCTGCGTCACCGCAAGGGCCTGCCGGTCCGCGGCCAGCGCACGCACACCAACGCGCGCACCCGCAAGGGCAAGGCTAAGCCGATCGCGGGCAAGAAGAAGTAAGAATTTCGCCCTGGGGGCGAAATTCACTTCTTCTCCGCCGGAGGGCGGCGCGAGGCAGATTGCTTCCCGCTCTCCGTATCAGAGATACAGGTCAGGATAGAATTCAATGGCACGTGAACCGCAGCGCATTCGCCGTCGCGAGCGCAAGAACATCACCGCCGGCGTCGCCCATGTGAACGCCAGCTTCAACAACACCATGATCACCATCACCGACGCGCAGGGCAACGCCATCTCGTGGTCGTCGGCCGGCATGATGGGCTTCAAGGGCTCGCGCAAGTCGACCCCGTATGCGGCCCAGGTCGCAGCCGAGGACGCGGGCAAGAAGGCCGCCGAGCACGGCGTGCGCACCCTGGAAGTCGAAGTGAAGGGCCCGGGTTCGGGCCGCGAGTCGGCGCTGCGCGCGCTGCAGGCGGTCGGTTTCCAGATCACCTCGATCCGCGACGTCACCTCGATCCCGCACAACGGCGTGCGGCCTTCCAAGCGTCGCCGCGTCTGATGCTTCCCATGGCCGGCTGACGAGTCGGCCATGCCTCTCTCCACGGCTGGAACCGTCCCCGTTCCGGCCCATAACTCAGGGGAACCACGTGTCTGTCAACGCAAAGAACTGGCAGGAACTCAAGAAGCCCAACGCGCTCGAGAAAAAGGGCGGCGATGGCAAGCGGAAGGCGACGTTTGTTGCCGAACCGCTGGAGCGTGGCTTCGGCCTGACGCTGGGCAACGCGCTGCGCCGCGTTCTCCTGTCGTCGCTCCAGGGCGCGGCGGTCACCTCGATCAAGATCGAAAACGTGCTGCACGAGTTCTCGTCGCTGGCCGGTGTGCGTGAAGACGTCACCGACATCGTCCTGAACGTGAAGCAGCTGGCGATCCGCATGCAGGGCGAAGGCCCCAAGCGGCTTCAGCTGTCCGCGACCGGCCCCGCCACCGTCAAGGCCGGCGACATCGCCGTGTCGGGCGATATCGAGGTCATGAACAAGGATCTGGTGATCTGCCATCTCGACGAAGGCGCGACGCTCAACATGGAGCTGACCGCCGATATCGGGAAGGGCTATGTCCCCGCCGCGTCCAACCGTCCGGCCGATGCGCCGATCGGTCTGATCCCGGTCGATGCGCTCTACTCGCCGGTTCGCCAGGTGTCGTACAAGGTCGACCCGACCCGCGTCGGTCAGGACCTGGACTATGACAAGCTGACGCTCTCGATCGAGACCGACGGCACCGTGACCCCGGAAGACGCCGTGGCCTATGCCGCGCGCATCCTCCAGGACCAGCTGGCGCTGTTCGTGCACTTCGACGACTCGGCGCTCACCCGCGCGGCCCCCGTGGGCCAGGCGGCGATCCCGGTCGCCGGTGGCGAGCCGCAGAGCGACGCGCAGCAGATCAACCGTTACCTTCTCAAGAAGGTCGACGAGCTGGAACTGTCGGTGCGTTCGGCGAACTGCCTCAAGAACGACAACATCATCTATATCGGCGATCTGGTCGGCAAGACCGAAGCCGAGATGCTGCGCACCCCGAATTTCGGCCGCAAGTCGCTGAACGAGATCAAGGAAGTGCTGTCGTCCATGGGTCTGCGCCTAGGCATGGAAATCCCCGGCTGGCCGCCCGAGAATATCGAGGAAATGGCCAAGAAGCTGGAACAGGAGATCATGGGCTGATTTCGCACCGGCGCAAGGAATTGCGCCGGAGACGAAAACAGCCCGGCCGGCGGGTCGCCCATGGGCGACCCGTTCGACGTCAGGATCGCGGCTTCGCCGTGATCCGGTGCTTCGGCCCGGCCTCTCCACCATCGCTTCGCGAAGGTCCCCCTCCCCATCGGTGATGGGGAGGATTTGAATAGGCGAAGGTGACGGCCTTAACGGTCACCAGGTCTGGGGTACCGTGACACGGCCCCTTAACGAACGAAGGAACTACCCATGCGTCATCGCGTCGGCGGCCGTAAGCTGCAGCGTACCTCGGCCCATCGTATCGCGCTCTTCCGCAACATGGCGGCTGCGCTGATCAAGCACGAGCAGATCACCACCACCGTCGCCAAGGCGAAGGAACTGCGTCCCTACGTCGAAAAGCTGGTGACGCTGGCCAAGAAGGGCGGTCTCTCGAACCGTCGTCTGGCCCATGCCCGCCTGCTCGACGATGCGCAGCTGGTGAAGCTGTTCGACGTTCTGGCGTCGCGCTATGCGGACCGCAACGGCGGCTATACCCGCATCATCAAGGCTGGCATCCGCGCGTCGGACGCCTCGCCGATGGCGATCATCGAGTTCGTCGACCGCGACGTCTCGGCGAAGGGCCAGGATTCGGGTCCGGTCATGAACGAGGAAGATTTCGACGAAGCCGCGTAATCCCGCGCTTCTCGAAGACCTTCGAGGAAGGGCCGCTCCAGCGATGGGGCGGCCCTTTTTTCGTGGCGACGCGTCGGTTTTCGCGCGCGGGCATTGAACATCGCCGCGCTGGGATGCGATACGCAGGACCTCAGGGGGAGAGGTTGGATGCGGGGCTTGGTGGGAACGGTGTTGCTGGCGGTGGTGGCGGTATCGCCCGCCATGGCGCAGAACGACACGACGCCGGCGCCAGAGGCCAAGGCGAAAACCAGGACGGAATTCGTCCCCATGCTGCCCAGCCAGACCAATCGGCCGTGGCAGGGCGCACCGACACAGGGACAGGATGATGGGGCGGTCGCCGGTTTCGCGGCCGGAGCCTTGCTGTCCACGGCGGCGACGCTGGTGAAGGGGCGTAAGCCTGCGACCATGGGGCCCATCGACCCGTCGCGTCCGGTGCGCGCGACCGAAGCGCCATCCGCCTATCGTGCCGAAACGGACAGCGAGGCGGCCGTCCATGCCTGCGCCAAGGCGATCGAGGCCGAAGGCCATCGCAGCTTCGCGCTCGCGCAGGTCGGGCAGGTGCACACCGCCAGCCCGCTGGGCAATGGCTTTGACGTGCAGGGCGACGTGCTGTTGCGCACCAGTTACCGCGAAGCGGGCGTGGCGCACGGATTTCGCTGCCGCGTCGATGCGCAGGCGGTCCGGATGGTTTCGATCGACCCGCTCCAAACCCTCCCGCCGCGGTAGCTTTTCGCCCAAGACATCGTTATCGGACCGCCATGGAGCACCCGGACAGCATTCTCATCGTCGATTTCGGCAGCCAGGTCACTCAGCTCATCGCGCGCCGCGTGCGCGAGGCGGGGGTCTATAGCGAGATCGTGCCTTTCCAATCGGCCGAAGCGGCGTTCGCGCGGATCAACCCCGCCGCGGTCATCCTTTCCGGCGGCCCGGCGTCCGTGGTGGACGAGACGTCCCCCCGCATCCCGCAGGCGATCCTCGACAGCGGCCTGCCGATGCTGGGCATCTGCTATGGCCAGCAGGCGCTGACCCAGCAGCTGGGCGGCAAGGTCGAGAAGGGCGATAGCGGCGAATTCGGCGAGGCCTTCATCACCGTCGAGGGCGAATGCACCCTGTTCGACGGCCTGTGGACGACCGGCGAGCGGCACCAGGTGTGGATGAGCCATGGCGACAAGGTGACCGCGCTGGCCCCGGGCTTCCAGGTCGTCGCGATCAGCCCCGGTGCGCCCTATGCGATCATCGCGAACGAGGAACGCCGCATCTACGCGATGCAGTTCCACCCGGAGGTCGTCCACACGCCCGACGGCGCCAAGCTGATCGCCAATTTCGTGCGGCACGTTGCCGGTCTCTCCGGCGACTGGACGATGGCCGAGTTCCGCGCCGCCAAGATCGCCGAGATCCGCGAGCAGGTGGGCAGCGGCCGGGTAATCTGCGGCCTGTCGGGCGGGGTCGACTCGTCGGTCGCCGCGCTGCTGATCCACGAGGCGATCGGCGACCAGCTGACCTGCGTCTTCGTCGACGGCGGCATCCTGCGCCAGGGCGAGGCCGAGCAGGTCGTCAGCCTGTTCCGCGGTCATTACAACATCCCGCTCGTCCATGTGGATGCGCAGGACCTGTTCATGGACGGCTTGGCGGGCGTCACCGACCCCGAGGCCAAGCGCAAGTTCATCGGCAAGACCTTCATCGATGTGTTCGAGGCGGAGGCCAAGAAGATCGGCGGCGCCGAATTCCTGGCGCAAGGTACGCTCTACCCCGACGTGATCGAGAGCGTCAGCTTTACCGGCGGTCCGTCGGTGACGATCAAGAGCCACCACAATGTCGGCGGCCTGCCCGAGCGCATGAACATGAAGCTGGTCGAGCCGCTTCGCGAGCTGTTCAAGGACGAGGTCCGCGTACTCGGCCGTGAGCTGGGTCTGCCCGACGTGTTCGTCGGCCGTCACCCGTTCCCCGGACCGGGCCTCGCGATCCGCATCCCCGGCGAGGTGACGCGCGAGCGCTGCGACATCCTGCGCAAGGCCGACGCCATCTATCTGGAAGAGATCCGCAAGGCGGGGCTCTACGACGCCATCTGGCAGGCGTTCGCGGTCCTTCTGCCGGTGCGTTCGGTCGGCGTGATGGGCGATGGCCGTACTTATGACTCGGTGCTGGCGCTGCGCGCGGTGACGTCGGTGGACGGCATGACCGCCCAGGCCTTCGACTTCCCCGGTGACTTCCTGCCGCGCGTGACGACCCGGATCATCAACGAGGTGAAGGGCATCAACCGCGTCGTCTACGACTATACGAGCAAGCCGCCCGGCACGATCGAGTGGGAATGATCGCCGCCGCCATCGCGCGGATATGAAAAGGCCGGGCCGCGTAAAGACGTGGCCCGGCCTTTTTCGTGATGTCGCCGATCATCTCGTCGTCTATCGTCAGATGTGGTCACACCTACGCGCGAATAGCCTGAACGATTTGGCCCATCCGATCAGTCGAGAAGCCCGAACATCTTGACACGTCATCTGTCAGCCGGACGGTGCATGAACGTGACGGCCCCGCGCATCCTGGCGAGCCGCCGCTATTTTTCATCGCACGCGATACACGACCGTCTTGTGCCCATCGGGTGCCGTCATCTTGTACCGGCCGAACTGGTCGCGGGTAATCGTGACCGACATATTCGCCTGGACCCGCCCCTTCGGGCTGCCTGCTGCCCGCCAAGCTGTGCCATTCGCCAGGGTGATGATCCACGATCCGTCGGACTCGGGTGATAACGCGCTGATCTGGGAAGATATTTCGCGCAGCCTATCATCCGTATCGGCGGCGCCTGCAATACCCATCAGGCCGAAAGTCTTCTGATCCGTTTCCCGCTTTGACTTCTGGTCGACGATCTTGATCGACCCGTCTTCGAGAGCCGCGCGAATGCTGTCGGTGATCATGTCATAACAGGCAAGGCGCTGATTTGGTTCGGTGATTTTCCGGCATTCGGTCAGCTTTCCAGACGTTTCGGCGCTGCGATCCCTTGCCAGAGCCGTAACTGGCATCGCAACGCAAGATGAAATGTAAAGGAAAACCGAAAGGCGCAGGATCGTTGTCCTTTTTAGCATGATTGGACAAGATGTCTTACCCATCTGCGCTCCTCCCAATGTGTCATTTTCGCAACAAGTTGAAGACATATTGCGGACTCCTCTTCGCGAATGTTGCTCAGCACCATGGCAGAAGCAATACATGGGTTAGGCAATGCCCGAAAAAGGGGGGCGGCGCTCAATAAAATTCATAAACAACTAATAAAAAAGGGGTTTTCGATGGCGAGCTTCAGGGTAGGTAGCCTTTTGGCGACGACGTTCCTGGCCAGCGCGACACTGGTGAGCACCGGCGCGGCGGCGCAGACGGCGCCATCTTCGGACCAGCAGGCGGCGGCCGCCGATCTTACGTCGGGGTCCGACGTCGTCGTGACGGGTTCGCGCGTCGCGCGTCCGAACGCGACCTCGCCGAGCCCGATCACCACGGTCGGCAGCGAGGAAATCAAGGAATTCGGCGCGACGAAGATCGAGGATCTGACGAACTCGCTGCCGCAGGTCTCGGTGGGCCAGAGCAGCGCCGTGTCGAACGGCGCGGACGGCACCGCGACGGTCGACCTGCGCGGCCTGGGGCCGAGCCGTACCCTGGTGCTGATCGACGGCCGGCGCCTGATGCCGGGTAATATCGGCGGCGGTGCGGGGGCCGACCTCAACTTCATCCCGGCCGCGCTGGTGCAGAGCGTCGACATCATGACCGGCGGTGCATCGTCGACTTACGGTGCGGACGCGGTCGCGGGCGTCGTCAACTTCAAGATGAACCGCTCGTTCCGTGGCCTGCGCGTCGACGGGCAGTACAGCTTCCAGGATCACAATAACGCCAACTCGATCGACAGCATCGTCAACCAGCGCTTTACCGCGCCGACGGGCCATACCGCGACGGGTGGGGCTTACGATGTAACCGTGGCACTGGGTAGCGGCATTAACGACGATCGTGGCAGCTTCGTCTCCTATGCGGGCTATCGCGAAGAATCGGCGATCACCCAGGCCAATTACGATTACTCGGTCTGTACTTTCAACCCGACATATGACGCCAACGGGGTCGCCAATGGCATCGCCTGCGGCGGCTCGGGCACGCCCGCAGTCGCACGTTTCGGCGGCTTCACGACGGCGAACCGCACCCTCGCCGGTCTGCCTGCGGCGGGTAGCTACACGCTGACGAACAGCGGTCTGCGCGCCTATAGCGGTCTGACCGACGCTTACAATTACGGCCCGCTGAACTATTTCCGCCGTCCGTCGAAGCGTTACACCGCCGGTGCGTTCGCCGACTATGAAATCAGCAAGGAAATCCATCCATATCTGGATGTGATGTTCGCCGATTACAGCACGCAGGCCCAGATCGCACCGTCGGGCGTCTTCTATGGCACGCGCACGGTGAACTGCGACAACCCGCTGCTGGCACAGAATTCGCAGCTGGCGATCGCGACCTGCGGCGCCAATGTCGGCGTGGCGGGTACCTCGGCGCAGATCCTGATCGGCAAGCGTAATACCGAAGGCGGTCCGCGCTTCAATGACATCGGCTACAACCAGTTCCGCGTCGTCACGGGCGTTCGCGGCGACCTGGGCGATGTCTGGTCCTATGACGCCTATTATCAGTACGGTCAGATCAAGGTCGCCGACGTCTATCGTAACGACGTCTCCAACGCGCGCATCAACAACGCGCTGAATGTCGTCAATCGCAACGGGACGCCGACCTGCGTGTCGGTGATCAACGGTAGCGATCCGAACTGCGTCCCCTACAACGTCTTCGTACCGAACGGTATCACTTCGGCTGCGGCGAACTATCTCAACGTCCCGCTGGTCCAGACCGGCACGACGAAGGAGCAGGTCCTGAGCGGCGTCGTGACGGGCAATCTGGGCGCCTATGGCATCCAGTCGCCGTTCGCCGATGACGGCCTGCGCATTGCAGGTGGTCTGGAATGGCGCAAGGAGTCGCTCGCGACGCAGCCGGACCAGGCCTACATCAATGGCGACGGCGCCGGTCAGGGTGGTCCGACCCTGCCGATCTCGGGTTCGTACACGGTGTTCGATCTGTACGCCGAAGCAGGTGTGCCGCTGGTCACCGACAAGCCCTTCTTCCACGACCTGTCGTTGACGCTCGGTTATCGTCACTCGAAGTACAACGTGCCCGGCGCCGCGACGCAGAATCAGGCCGATACATACAAGATCGCGGGCAACTGGTCGCCGATCCCGGACGTCACCTTCCGTGGTTCGTACAACCGTGCGGTGCGTTCGCCCAATATCGGCGAGCTGTTCCTGGCCCAGTCGCCGGGCCTGTTCGCGGGTGCCGATCCCTGCGCCGGTCCCGCGACCAACGGCCGCGTAAATAATTATACCGCCCAGCAGTGCGCCCTGACGGGTGTGACCGCGGCACAGTTCGGTAACATCGCCGAGAACTCGGCGCAGCAGTACAACCAGTATAGCGGTGGCAACATTAACCTGCTGCCCGAAAAGGCGGACACGCTGTCGGCTGGTATCCTGCTTACGCCGAAGAGCTTCCTGCGCAACTTGGTGCTGTCGGTCGACTATTACCGGATCAAGGTAAACAATGCGATCGGCACGGTCGGCTCACCAGTTATCCTGAGTCAGTGTCTTGCGACCGGCGATGTCCAGTATTGCAACAAGATCAACCGTGCCCCGGCATCGGCGGGTCCGGCAGCGGGGTCGCTGTGGCTGTCGCCGACTGGATATGTCAGCAATCTGACCTTGAATACGGGTTCGCTGACCACGTCGGGTATCGAAGTGAACGGTGACTATCGCACGACCTTCGGCAGCGGCTGGAAAGGGCGTTGGCAGTTCGTGGGCGTCTATCTCGACAAGTTTGTCACCCAGCCTGTTACGGCCGGTCCCACCTATGACTGCGCCGGGCTGTACGGCCTGAAATGTGGCAACCCGAATCCGCACTTCCGGTTCAACACCAACTTCAAGATCACGACCCCGAATGACTTCGGCGTGACCTTCCGTTGGCGCTTCCTGTCGCACACCTATGTCGACAGCATTAACCCGAACCTGCTGCTGACCGACCCGGTTGCGGCACCGCCCAGCGATCACCGGATCGGCGACTATAGCTACTTCGACCTGCTGTTCAGCCTGCCGGTCAAGGACTCGATCACCTTCCGCGTCGGCATCAACAATGTGTTCGACAAGGATCCGCCCATCATCAGCCAGGCGTCGCTGGGTGGTTTCGGCAACGGCAACACCTTCCCGGGCACCTATGACGCCCTGGGCCGGACCGTCTTCGTCAACCTGACGGCCGACTTCTAACAACCCCCGATGGTCCCGGCCTTCCCGTTCGCACGAGAAGGCCGTGGTCATCCCGCTGGCGGCAGGGCTATGGTCCTGCCGCCATTCTTTTATGGCGAGGGCGCATGAGCATGAATGACGACCAACGCGCCGATCGGGCGGCTGCAAAGGGCGATTACCGCGCCGCGCTCGATCACCTGCACCGCGCCCGCGCCGCCGATCCGGAACCCAGCCTGCCGCGCGCGCTGAAGATGGCCGCGATGGCCCGCGCGCTGGGCGATGCGGACGCCGCCGCGCGGCATGTGCACGAAGCGCTGGTGCTCGACCCGCTCGACCTGTCGGCGCTGCTGCTGAAGGCGACGATGCTGCACAATGCGGGAAATCCCGATGCGGGCGAGATCTATGGCCGCGCTTTGGCCCAGGTCGAGGAACCCGCGCCACCGCATCTGGCCCCCGTGCTACAGGTCGCGCGACAGCGTTACGCTGCCTGGCAGGCAGAGACGCGCGATCGCCTGCTCGACCGCGCTGGCGCCGTGGCCCCGATCACACCCGCCTTGCGCGCGTTCGTCGACGCCTCGCTCCATCTGGCCAGCCCGGAGCGGGAGGGGCCGACCCATTATTGCTATCCCGGCCTGACCACCGCCGGGTTTCACGACCGCGCGAATTTCCCTTGGCTCGCCCGGCTGGAGGCGATGAGCGCGACGATCGAGCGAGAGCTCGCCGCGATCCTGCAGGTGTCGACCGGCCGACCCTATATCCAATATCCCGATCATGTGCCCGTCGATCAGTGGCAGGTGCTGAACGGCAGCGCGGACTGGTCGGCGATCCACCTGATCGAACGCGGCGTGGTGTCGGACCTGGCCCGCCGCCACTGTCCGGAGACGCTCGCGCTGCTCGAGACGCTGCCCCAACCCGGCGTAGCGGGGATTGGGCCCAATGCGATGTTCTCGCTCCTGGCGCCGCACACGCATATCCCGCCGCACACCGGCATCACCAACACGCGGCTGATCTGCCATCTGCCGCTCGTCACGCCGCCGGGATGCTGGTTCCGGGTCGGCGACGAAACCCGGCCGTGGCAGATGGGCGAGGCCATGGTCTTCGACGACACGATCGAGCATGAGGCGATGAACCCGACCGACCATATGCGCGCGGTCCTGATCTTCGATATCTGGCACCCGGATATGGACGAAGACGCTCGCCGCGGGGTCGGTGCCGTCATGGCCGCGAGCGGCGTGCTGCACGCGCTATGACCGGTCCGATGACGGCAGGACGGGCGAGTGATCCCAAGGCACGCTGTTTCGACCTGATCGTGGCGGATCGCGGGCATGAAGCGATTCCCCTGCTGCGGGCGTGGCTGCGCCAGGCGCCGCAGGACGCGGTCGCGTGGCAATTGCTGGGCAATGCGTGTCGCCAGGAACAGGATGGGGAGGGGGCGTGGCAGGCCTTTGACCGGATGGTCGCCCTGCGGCCCGCCGATCCGAAGGCGATGCTGGGTCTGGCGACGACCGCGCTGGACAGCGGCCGACCGGCGGCCCGGTTGTTCGGGCAACTCGTGGCCCGAGGACAGGGGACGGCCGACATCCTCCTGTCGGCGGTGACGGCGCTGACCGCCGAGGGAGAGGTTGCGGTCGCCGAGCAACTGCTGGAGCGGGCGCTGGGCGAACGGCCCGATTGGGTGGACGGGCATGACGCGCTGGTGTCGCTGCGCTGGCGCTATGGCGATCCGGCGCGACTGGACGCGAGCTTTGCGGTGGCGACGCAGCGTGTGGCGGCGCCCGCGCTTTGGTCCGCCTGGATCCGGACCCTCAGCCAGGCCGAGCGGTATGACGCCGCGGCGCAGGTGCTCGGCCAGGCGCGGGCGTTGCTTGGCGATCGTCTGGAGTTCGACGCCGCCGAGGCGTCGATGGCGATGAGGGCGGGCGATCATCGCCGGGCCGATGCGCTGTTCCACGCGACCAGCGGCCTGAACGACATCGGCACGACGATCGCGCATATCCGCCACGCGATCCGCACCGGGCAGCTCGACCGGGCGCAGGCGCTGATCGATCCGATGCTCGCCGGGCCGGGGGCGAGCATGGTCTGGCCCTATCAGTCGATCCTATGGCGATTGCGCGGGGACGATCGCGCCGCCTGGCTGGACGGCGATCCGCCTTTCCACCGCACCGCGCCGCTGGGCCTGGCGAAAGGCGAATTGGCGGCGGTCGCCGACCTGCTCCGCGCGCGCGAGGCGCAGCGCCGCTATCCGCTCGGCCAGTCGCCACGCGGCGGAACCCAGACCGAGGGGGAGCTTTTCCTGCATCATGCGCCCGCCATCCGGCGGTTGCGCGGGGCGGTCGTTCAGGCCGTGCGCGACTATGCCCGCGACCTGCCCCAGGACGCCACGCATCCGTTTCTGGGAACGCCGCGCACCGATATCCGCTTTTCGGGAAGCTGGTCGATCACGCTGCGCGGCGGCGGCTATCACACCTGTCATACCCATCCCAAGGGGTGGATGAGCGGCGTCCTGTATCTGGCCGTTCCCTCGCGCGGCGAATTGGGGGAGGAAACCAACGGCGCGCTGGAACTCGGCCGCCCGCCCGAGGATCTGGAAACAGGCCTGTCGCGCTATACCCATGTCGCGCCGCAGGAGGGACGGGTCGTCCTGTTCCCCTCGACCATGTGGCATTCGACCATCCCGTTCGAGACGGGCACCCGCCTGACCGTCGCGTTCGACGTGATGACACCGCGCTTCTGAACCTAGCGCCCTATCGGCAGGCGCATCCGGAACGTCGTCAGTATTTCGGTCAGCAGCGCGGGGGCGCCGGCTTTCGCGGCGGCGTCGATCACGCCGTCGTCGGACAACAGCACCGCCCGCTCGATCGCCGCCGCCAGGCCGCGCACCTCGTCCGGCCAGTCGGTCGCAGCCACAAGCGCCTCGGCGGCGGGCGTCAGCATGACCGAGGCGCGGCCATAGGTCTCGCCCGCGACCTGGGCGAAGTGGCGCGCTAGGATCACCGCATCCTCGCGCCGGGCGGTCAGCGGCGGCACGGCGATCTCCAGCGTGCACAGACGACGGCGCAACGCTGGGGACAGCGCGTCCATGCGATCGGCGATGCTGATGCAGCGCAGGCCGGGCAACAGCCGGTCGGGATGGCGCAGCAGCACCGTGCCGTGCGCCCGGTCCAGCGCGGCCCACTGATCGGCGTCGGGCATGAGGCTTTGAAGCATATCAGCATGGTCGGTCACGACCGGGCGCTGGATGACGGTGTCGCGACCTGCGGCAAGCAGGGCCTGACGCTGGACGTGGGCGTGGGCGTGGGCCAGCCGACCATCCGCATCGACGGCATGATGGTCGGCGGCCGTGGCGGACCATGAATTTCCGGGAGAGGCGATGTGAGTAGCGTAAGGGTGGCCACGGCCGATACGTTCGACGACCTGGTGTTGGCGGCGGATGTGCCGGTGCTGGTCGATTTCTGGGCGCCGTGGTGTGCCCCCTTGCCGGGGCCGGATGCCGACGCTGGAGGATCTGGCCCAGGATCGTGGCGAAGAGGCGCGGGTCGTGAAGGTCAATGTCGAGGAGGAGCCCGGCCTGCGGGATCGCTTCGCCGTCTCCACCCTGCCGACGCTGCTGCTCTTCTCCGGGGGGGAAATGCGCGATCGCATGATCGGCGTCCAATCGCGGACGCGTTTGTCGACCTTGCTGGACGGAGCGGCGTGACCGGCGCGTTCCACGGCGATCCGGCGGTCAAGGCGGCGTTGCTCGAGGACAAGGCGCCGCCAACCGATGCGCAAGCGCTGGCGTCACGCGCCGGCTTGCCGTTGCCCGTTGCGGCGCTGTTGCTGGCGCTGGCCGAGCAGGTGCGGACGATGGGGGACGGAGAGCCCTTTCTCCACGCCGCGCTGAAGACGATTCCGGTCGGTGCGGACCTGTCGCGCGTGGCGAACGGCGCGGCGCTCGCCCTGCTGGATGCTCCGGAGATCGCGGATGGTCCGGGCCAGGCGATCGCGCTTCTCGACGAAATGCGCGCGCTGCATCGGCGTAGCCATGACGGGGATGTTCCCGACCGGGCGCGCTGGAAGGCCGTCCGGTCGGCCGTGCTGGCATTGCCGCCCGGCGCGAATCGCCAGGATCGGTTGGCGGTCCGGATGTGCGAGGCGGCCTGTTGGCCTGCCGATCATGGCCAATCCACGCTACCCGCTATCTTGGGCCAGTGGATCGACCTTGCGGAGATCGAAGCGACACCGGACTGGTCGGCGAAGGACGATCGCCGGGCCCAGGAGGTGTTGGATCGCCTATGGGAGGAAACCGCAGGCGCGCGCGAGGCGGTTCGCTATCCCGCCCTGTTCCAGGGGGCGGAACCCGATCTGTGTCGCCGCTACGAAGTGCATCTCGCTTATACCAATCGCCGGGCGGGCGTTCGCCGCCCTCTTCCTGCGGATGCTGGCCGACGCGCCGGTCCGCTGACATCGGATGCGGCACGGGGGATAATGGCATGATAGAGAGCATGACGATGACATCCACGACCCTTTGCCGTCTGGCCATGCTGGCGCTTGTCCTGCCCCAGCCGGTCCTCGCCCAGTCCACCAGCGTAGCGCCAAAGGCCATGCCCTCCGTCGCGGAGCGTTATGCGTTGGCCGACAAGTTCCTGGCCCCGGCCTTCGATACGCTGATCGCCGATGCGATGCCGCGCCCGCAATTCACCTTCGACAGCAAGGGCGTGCTCTATCGCGCCGGGACGGTCGGCGCGCGCATCTTCACCTATTACGATCTCGCCAGCGGGACATCGCGCCGGATCATCGACGAAGGCGCGCTCGCCGCGCAGCTTGCCCGGGCGACGGGCAAGGAGGTGGACCCCAAGCAGATGGTCCTCGATGGGCTCGACTATTCGGGCGGTACGCTGGCGTTCGACTTTGTCGGGCGGCGCTGGACCCTGGGCGGGGATGGCCAGGTCGTGGCCGCGCCGGTCGGACCGCCGCAGGGCACAGGGGCGATCTCGCCCGATGGACGGTTCGAGGTGCTGGCCCGCCACGACAATCTCGTCGCGCGCGACCGGAAGAGCGGGCGCGAAGTCGCGCTGACCAGCGATGGCACGCCCGAGCAATCCTATGGCCTGACCATTCCCCAGCTCAGCGACATATTGGAACAGGGGACCGAGGATCCCAAGCGGCCCGTACAGGTCCGCTGGTCCCCCGACAGCCGTTATGTCGTCACCTGGCGGCTCGACACGCGTGGTGTCGTCCCCCTGACCATCACCCAGGAAAATCCCCCTGGCAGCTTCTATCCGCGCAGCTTCCGCTACATCTATCCGCTCGCGGGTGCGGAGAAGGTGCCGCTGAGCACGCTCTACACCGTCAATGTCGAGGATGCGTTGAAGCGGCGCCGGGCGCGTCCGGTCCCGATCCAGGTGCCGCCCGAAGCGCGCCTCTATCCCGACGAGATCGACAGCTATTGGCTGGGCGGGCGCTTGCGCTTCCAGCGGACCGAGCGCGGCTATTCGAAGATCGAATCCTTTTCGGCCGATCCCGATACCGGCGTCGCGACGCTGCTCGCGCGTGAGGCGGTCAAGCCGCTGGTGACGGTGACCGCCACCGCCTTCCGCGGCGCGCCCGACCTTGGGGGCGAACTGATCGTGTCGGAACGCTCGGGCTGGGCGCAGCTCTATCTGGTCCAGCCCGACGATCCCGATGGCGGCCATGCGCTGACCCGCGGCGATTGGGAGGTGACGGGCATCGTCGACTATCGACCGCAGGAAAAGACGCTGCTGCTGACGGGCATCGGGCGTGAGCCGGATCGCAATCCCTATTATCGGCAACTCTATCGCGTGGTGCTGGATGGCAGCCAGCCGGTGCTGCTGACGCCCGAACCGCTGGATCACGTCACCAGCATTTCGTTCGATGGCCGCTATGTCCTCGACAGTATGTCGAGCCCGACCGATCCGACCGTGACCGTCATCCGCTCCGCGGTCGACGGTCATATCCTGACCACGCTGGCCAAGGCCGATGCCCGGCCGCTATTCGCCAGCGGCTTCGTACCGCCGGAGCCCTTTACCGGCGTCGCGGCGGATGGTCATACGCGGCTATACGGCATGATCTGGCGGCCCGCGAATTTCGATCCGAACCGCCGCTATCCGGTGATCGACTATGTCTATACCGGCCCGACCACCCATGTCGTACCGCAGGACTGGACCTCTGCCGTGCGGCTGAACACCAACAGCGTCGCACAGCTCGGCGCGATCGTCGTCGCGATCGACGGGCGCGGCACGTCGCAGCGCGGCCAGGCCTTCCGCCTTCCCGCCTATCAGAATCTGGGCGAGGTCGGCATCGACGATCATGTCGCGATGATGCGCCAGATGGCGGCGCGCTATCCCTATATGGATCTGGACCGGGTCGGGGTCTATGGCTTCTCGGCGGGCGGCTATGATGCGGCGCGTTTCATCCTGCGGCGCCCCGCCTTCTTCAAGGTGTCCGTCGCGGGCGCCGGCAACCATGATCTGCGGCTCGACAAGGCCTGGTGGCCGGAGGTGTCGATGGGCCTGGCCTCGCCCGACATCTGGGAGCGCAATTCGAACATGGCGGTGGCGGGCAATCTGGTCGGCAAGTTGCTGCTGGTGCACGGCGATATCGACGACAATGTGCCCGTGACGGAGAGCTTCCGCCTCGCCAACACGCTGATCGCCAAGGGGCGTGACGTGGACGTGGTCATCCTCCCCAATACGCGGCACTTCGTGTACCAGCCATTCTTCTGGCGAAAGCTGCGCGACTATTTCGTGCGCAACCTGATGGACGAGAACCCGCCGCCACTGCCCCTGCCGTCAGGCAAGGGCATGGACCCGGTCGCACCCGATCCCAAGCCTCAGCCGACGATAGCGGTCCCGGCGGCGCGGCGCTGACCTATCGGCGTCGCCGCGACGCGGTTCGCAAGTTCATTTGTGATTGGCGCACCCGAGGTGAAAGCGATGGGCACTCGGATTGCTGGGAAATTCTCATTTCCGGGGCGACCAGCCGCCATGATCAAAGTATTCTGGTACGGACATCCTGATCGCCGGCCACCGCCGTGCCAGCCGTACCCGATCTATGGGTATAATCGACATTCAGCATTGCTTTTTTCTTCCCTCTCCTCTCCTGAAAAGGGGGGATTGCGCGAACTCAGGCTTCGCGTGGCAAAAGGCCTAACCGGATCTCGGTGAGGGGCGGGCGCGGATGCGAGCGTCGTTCTGCTCGCCGCGTCATTCTCCATTTTCTACTGGGATGAAGCATCACCCAAATGGGATCTGATTTCATCTTTTAATGAGGAAAATGATTGTCTAGCCTTGTCACCGGCAAGGAGGCTCCATGCAAGATTCTGACTCGGGCAATTTCGACGAATCGAGCATGGATCGGCCTCAGGAGAAACGCCCGACACTCGTCGCGGACATCTCCCATAGTTTTACCTATGCATCATATCAGAATGCCATACCTGTCGTTCGCGGGATTAACATTGAAAACGCCGAGGGGCAGCATCACGAGAATATTCGGCTCGATCTCTCGTCTTCACCGTCTTTCTTGAGAGCGAAATCCTGGAGCATCGATCGGCTGCTGCCTGGCGACAGCCTGTCCGTCAGCGACCGGAAGGTCGAACTCGATGCCGCGTATCTGGCTGGTCTGAACGAAGCGGAACGAGGAGAAATCACGCTTCGTCTGACGGCGGGCGACCAGCTGCTCGATGAACAGCGTTTCCCTGTCCGCTTGCTGGCAAGGGATGAATGGGGCGGTGTCGCCGACATGGCGCAGCTGCTGCCCGCATTCGTGATGCCGAACGATCCCGCCATCGCCCGCATCCTGCGTAGCGCGGCGGACCGTCTTGCCGAGCATGGCCACCCCAGCGGTCTCGACGGCTATCAGTCGGGCGATCCGCAGCGGGCCTATATGCTGACGGCCGCGATCTATTCCGCGATCGCCGCGCTGGCGGTGCATTACGCCGAGCCGCCAGCCAGTTTCGAGGCGCGCGGGCAGAAGGTGCGCCGTCCCGCCACGATTGCCGACGAACGGCTGGGTACGTGCCTGGATACCACTTTGCTGTTCGCAGCCGCATTGGAAGGCGCGGGCCTATATCCCGTCATCCTGCTGTTCGATGGCCATGCTGCCGTCGGCGTCTGGCTGACCAAGCGGACGTTCGGTAACACCGTCGAAACCGATCAGATGGATGTTCGCAAGGCGCTGGCCTCGCGCGAGCTGATCGTGTTTGAAACGACGGGCGTCACCCATCGACCGGCCATGGCCATGGACGTGGCGCAACGTGCGCTCGATCACCGCATGAGTGAAGACGAAGCGGCGGCATTCGTCGCCGCGATCGACGTACGACGTGCGCGAAGCGGCGGTATCACGCCGCTCGCCTCGCACGACGCCAAGCCAGCCAGTGACCCGGGGCAAGACGGAGACGCAATCCCGGCCGCCCCTCTGTCGCTGCCGTCCGCGCCATCGTTCAACGACCTGCCCGACATGCAGATAGAGGAAAAGCCGACCACGGCGGCGGGACGGATCGATCGCTGGCAGAAGAAACTGCTCGATCTCACCCTGCGCAACCGGCTGCTGAACTTTCCGGACTCGAAGAAGACGATCCCGTTCCTCTGCACCGATGTCGCCTATCTGGAAGACAGGCTGTCGGATGGTGCGGCGATCCAGATCGTATCCCTCCCGCAACAGAACCCGCTCGGCGAGCGCGATGCGGCGCTATATCGTGAGGTGCATGGCCGCGACCTGCACCGCGGTTTTGCCGCCGAGGCGCTGGCACGGGACGAGCTGCCGTCACTGCTTGATGGCCGCCAGCTCGAATCGCGGTTGATCGATCTTCACCGGCAGGTGCGCAACGATTTCGCGGAGGGTGGCGCGAACACGCTGTTCCTCGCGGTCGGCTTTCTACGCTGGAAGAAGAAGCCGGAGGATCAGCGCAGCTATCGCGCACCACTATTGCTGATCCCCGTCAAGCTGGAGCGGCGCAGTGCCACCGCACCGTTCCGCCTTCGCTTTCATGAGGATGAGCCGCGCTTCAATGCGACGCTGCTGCAATTTCTGGAGCGTGACTTCGACCTGAAGCTGCCGCAGTTCGGCGGCGAACTGCCACGGGACGATAGCGGCATTGATGTGCCGCGCGTGCTGGCCGCGATGCGGCAGGCGGTCCGGGACGTGCCCGGTATGGAGGTCGTTGACGAGACGGCGCTGTCGACCTTCAGTTTTGCCAAGTTCCTGATGTGGAAGGATCTTGTTGAGCGGACCGAAGCGCTGCGGGAAAATCGGGTTGTCCGCCATCTGATCGATACGCCGGACAAGCCGTTCGGCGACGGCCAGCCCGCCATCCGCGACGAGGGCGAGCTCGATCGCGCCTATGCCCCGGCGGATATCATCTGCCTGCTGCCATCGGACTCGTCCCAGACCGCCGCCAGCCTGGCGGCAGCGGAAGGCCGCGATTTCGTGATCGTCGGACCGCCGGGTACGGGCAAGAGCCAGACGATCGCCAACATGATCGCGAACTGCCTCGGCGTGGGCAAGACGGTGCTGTTCGTCGCGGAAAAGACGGCGGCGCTGGACGTGGTGTATCGCCGCCTGCGCGAACATGGGCTGGGCGACCATTGTATCGAGCTTCATTCGAACAAGGCCGATCGTCGACACTTTCTGGCACAGCTGAAGGCAGCGTGGGAGCATCAGGGGCGAGTCGATCCGGCGGAATGGATCACGGTCAATGACCGGCTGAAGCTGCGTCGCGATACACTGAATGCGTATGTCGAGGCGCTTCACAAAAGCTATCCAAGTGGCTGGACGCCTTATCTGGCGCTCGGGGTGGCTCTGCGGGGAGCAGCGGAGCCCGCGCCGGATTTCGGTTGGCCCAAGGGGCAGGTTCATGACACCGTCACTTTGGCCGCACTCGAAGAACTGGCGGGCGAGATTGGGCTGGTCTTCGCCTCGATTGAGCGTCGTCCGGCGCTGGATCTGGTCGATATCGATGAGCCGGGCACGGCGCGGCAGGACGAACTGCTCGCCGCTGGGCAATCCCTGCGCAACGCTGCCGACCTGCTGGGCGGGGCGCTGGATGCCTATCGCGGTGTGCTTGGCCTGGCCGTTTCCGACCAGCCCGTGACATCGAGGGTAGCGACGCTAGGCGGTCTGGCTGCCGCGTTGGAAGCGGCGCGTGATCACGACCTGTCGATCGCGTTCCATCCTGATTTCGTGCGAACGAGCGACGATGTGGTCGCGCTGACGGCCGCCATAGAGCTGTACCGGGATGCCGAACGACAATTGAGCGCCCCCTTTGCGGCCGCCAGCGTGCGGACCATGGATCTGACCGCGCTGGATCATCAGTGGCGTGAAGCGAGCGCCTCGATCTGGCCGCTTTCGGCTTTGGGGCGGCGCAAGGTCGCCAACATGCTGCAAGGTTATGCTGACGGTGGGACGGTGGAGCCGGACCAGGATCTGCCCCTGCTCCTGCGGATGAGGGAGCAACTGGCGGCGATCGACCATACGCCGCTGAAGGACCGGCAACTTCCGGTCGCGGGCCTCGACACCGATCCGACGGCGCTGCGCGCGATTCTGGAGGGTGCGAATGCGTTACGGGCGGCGTTGCGGACGGATGGCTGGGGTCCGGGCGAAGCGGAGATCATCGCCAGGCGGGTCGCCGCCACCATGCAAGAACGCGACGGCAGCAACGGCCTCTGGCAGAGCGGCTCCCGATTACTCGCCGCACGGCAGGGTTTCGACACGGCGCGCTCGCGCTTCGCCAAGGCCGCGGGACGGGACGTCTCGTTGGGTGAGGGCCCGGCGGCGCTGTCGGATCTGGCGGCAAGCCTGACGGCGTTGGCCGATGCACGCCACTTGCTGCGGGATTGGTCGGCCTGGTGCCGCATCCGCAACCGAGCGGTGGCCTCAGGGTTGGGCGCGTTGGTCGAACAGATCGAGGGCGGCGTCGTTCCCGCCGGTCAGGCGCGCGCGGCGTTCCGTCTTGGCTATGCCCGGTGGTGGTTGCCGACGGTGCTCGACAGCGAGCCGGTGCTGCGCGATTTCCGACGCTTCCAGCATGAAAATGCGATCGGCGAATTTCGTGAGATCGACGATCTGGTCCGCACCCACGCGACCGGCCGCGTCGTGGGGGCTCTGGCGCATGGCTTGCCGGCCGTGCAGAGCGTGCCGCGCAATTCCGAACTGGGTCTGCTGCGCTACCAGATGGAATTGCAGCGTCCGAGCCAGTCGATCCGCGACTTGATCGGCAAGATGCCGGAGAACTTCTCGAAGCTGGCACCCTGCATGTTGATGTCGCCCTTGTCGATCGCGCAGTATCTGCCGCCCAACCAGGCCCTGTTCGACGTGGTCATCTTCGACGAGGCATCGCAGATCACGACATGGGACGCGGTCGGCGCGATCGCGCGCGGCCGTCAGACGATCATCGTCGGCGATCCCAAGCAGTTGCCGCCGACCAACTTCTTCGGCAGCAATGAGGAGGACGAGGAGGTCGCCGATCATGAAAAGGACATGGAAAGCATCCTGGACGAAGCCAAGGCATCGGGCATTCCCGTGCGCGACCTGCGCTGGCATTATCGCAGCCGCAGCGAATCGCTGATCGCCTTCTCCAACCACCATTATTATCACAACCGTCTCGTCACGTTCCCGTCGCCCCAGGTGGATGACCGGGCGGTGCGGCTGCGCAAGGTGCCGAACGGCATCTATGATCGCGGCAAGACCCGCACCAATCGGATCGAGGCGCAGGCGGTGGCGGACGAGGCGGTCGCGCGGATGCGCGCGTGGCTGGATCTGCCGGAAAAGAGCCGCCCCACCTTGGGGATCATCACGTTCAATGCGCAGCAGCAGTCTTTGATCCTCGACCTGCTGGACCTGGCGCGCCGGGACGAACCCGCGCTCGAATGGTTCTTCGCGGATGACCGGGTCGAAGCGACGATCGTCAAGAATCTGGAAAATGTGCAAGGCGACGAACGCGACGTCATCCTCTTCTCGATCACCTTCTGGAAGGATGCAGCGGGCAAGCTGACCATGGATTTCGGCGCCCTCAACCGGGACGGGGGCGAGCGACGGCTGAACGTGGCGGTAACGCGCGCGCGCCAGGAACTGATCGTCTTCTCCGGCTTCACCGCCGATCAGATCGATCCCACGCGCACCAAGGCGCTGGCGGTCCACCACCTCAAGACCTTCCTGGATTATGCGGAGCGTGGGGCCATCGCCCTGCCAGCCGAGACGGCGGGTTCGGTCGGCGGGTTCGATTCTCCCTTCGAGGAAGCGGTGGCGGCGCAACTGGAGCAACGCGGCTGGGTCGTCGTGCCGCAGGTCGGCATTTCGGGCTTCCGTATCGACCTGGGTATCCGCCATCCCGATTTGGCGGGCGCCTATCTGGCGGGCGTCGAATGCGACGGCGCCACCTATCACAGCGCGGCGACGGCGCGGGACCGCGACAAGGTTCGCGAACAGGTGCTGACCGGGCTCGGCTGGAATATGCTGCGCGTGTGGTCGACCGACTGGTGGTACGATAGCACCGGGTGCGCCGAGCGGTTGCACGCGGCGCTCGAGGCATTGCTCGCGCAGAGCCGCACCAACCGCGCCGATACCGTGGTCGAAGCGCATTGGAACATGGGCCACGAGGTCGAGGGGATTGAGGGCATTCGCGACGACGCAGCCGTTCTCCAGATCGAAGCGGTGGCGTCTGCCCCTGGCCCCATCGAGGTCGAACTCGTCGCCACCGAGGTCGCGTCTCCCGCCATTGAGGTGCAGTTTGCCAGTGCCCATCCGGTTCCGGCGATCACGCCGCCTTCGGTACAGGCTGACGACCGCTATCGTCTCACGGACCTGGGTAGTTTTCCCGTCGATCCCGCCCGATTCTTCGACTTCGCCTATCGCGATACCCTGCGCGACATGATCGTCGCCGTCATGGATGCGGAGAGTCCTTTGCGAACCGATATCCTGTACCAGCGCATTGCCAGGGCCCATGGCTGGTTGCGCACCGGTGGAAAGATCCGCGAGCGCATCGACATGCATCTTCATGATTTCGAGCGGACGCACGAATCGACCGGCGAGTTCATCTGGAAGCCGGGCGAGGTGTTCGACTTCCGCCCCTATCGCGCGCCAAGTGGAGACGACTCACGGCGGGCCATCCCGGATATCCCATTGGCGGAATTGGCCGCGGTGGGGCGGGCGCATCCCGCATTGCTCGACGAACCCGATCCGGCGCGCGAGCTGGCGCGATTGCTGGGCGTCGAACGACTGGCCGCCGGATCGCGGACCCGGTTGGAAGAGGCGCTTGCGCGGTGCCGCGAAGCTGTCATGCCCTCAACCATGACTGCCACACCGCCAGGAATGGCATGACCGTGACGCGCTTTCTGCATTCGAGCGATCTGCACCTCGGCAAGCGGTTCGGAAATTTCTCCGGAGACTTGCCCAGCCGTCTCCGCGAGGCGCGCCATGCGGTCCTCGGCACCCTTGCACGGCACGCCCGCGAACAGGGCGTCGACACGATCCTGTTGGCGGGGGACACGTTCGACACGGAAACACCAGCGGCCGATGTGCGGCGGCAGGCGCTGACCGAGATGGCGCATCATGTGCCGATCCGGTGGATAATTCTGCCCGGCAATCACGATTCGCTGCAGGCAACCGAGCTTTGGGCACAGTTGGCGCGCGAGGCGCCGGCCAATGTCGTCCTTGCGACCACGGCGCATCCGATCCCCTTGGCGGACGGCGCAGTGCTGTTGCCCGCGCCGTGCACATTTCGACGACCGGGCAAGGATCTGAGCGACTGGATGGACAGTGCTCCCACGCCGGAGGGGGCCATCCGCATCGGGCTGGCGCACGGTGCCATCCAGAGCTTCTCCGAGGAGGCCGTGAGCGACGACGTGATCGCGCCGGATCGGGTGCGCCGAGCCGGTCTCGACTATCTGGCGCTGGGGGACTGGCATGGTGCCATGGCTGTCGATCCTCGCACCCATTACAGCGGCGCGCCGGAACAGGATCGGTTCAAGCACGAGCGACCGGGCACTGCCTTGCTGGTCGACATCGCGGGCGCGGGTGCCGTTCCCACCGTGACTTCGCTTCCGACCGGAACATTCACTTGGCGCACATTCAACCTGCATCTATTGGCGGGGGACGATCCAGAAGCGGGCTTGGCGGCCTTGTTGCCCGAAATGCGGGATCGGCGGCAGACGCTGGCCCGGATCAGGATGGACGGACGGGCCAGGCTGGCCGCGCGGACGGCCCTGCTGTCCGCCTATGAGCAGGTCGTCCCCGATTTCGCGTGGCTCGATCTGGACGAAGCCGGTCTGGTGACCGAATGCGATGTGGACGATCTGGACCAGATCGACCGCGCCGGCGCCCTGCGAGAAGCCGCCGACATGCTGCTCGCCGAGAGCACCGATACTGCCCAGTCGGCCGAAGCCCGCGCGGTGGCCAGTGCCGCCCTGTCGCGTCTGTACGAGTATGCCCAGCGAGTGACATCATGAAGATCGACGCGCTCCGGTTTCACAACGTAAAGCGCTTCGGCGGGCGTGGTGTCGCGATCGAGGGGATCGGCGACGGCGTCAACGTGCTGTGCGCCGCCAACGAATTCGGCAAGTCGACCAGCTTCGAGGCGCTGCACGGCCTGTTCTTCCTGCCGCATTCCAGCACGGCGGGCGGTGTCAGGAACCTGCGTCCCTATAGCGGCGGCAACCCCTTGGTCGAAACGGATATCGCGGTCGGCGGGGCGCGGTATCGACTCACCAAGAAATATTACAGCGGCGGCTTCGCCAAGGTTGTCGACCTTGCATCGGGGCAGTTGATCGCCCAGGCCGACGAGGCGGAGAACTTTATCAGCCGATTGATCCAGGGCGGCGCTGGCGGCCCGGCCGGGCTGCTCTGGGTGCGCCAGGGCGTGACGGGTATCGAAACGCGTAGCCGGACGGAGGAAGAGAGCGATCGTCAGGTCCGCACCAGCTTGCTCGAATCCGTGCAGGGCGAGGTCGAGGCGATGACGGGCGGTCGCCGCATGGCCGGTGTCATCGCCGCCGCGACGCAAGCCGCCGCCGAACTGGTCACCGCAACCGGCAAGCCCAAGGCGGGTGGGCGTTACGCGACCGCGATGGCATTGCGTGACCGGCTGGTGCAAGAGGCGCTGCAACTGGAGAAGGAGGTCGCGGCGCTACGGAGCGAGCTCGACCAGCGCAGCCTCGCCCAGCGCAGGCTGGCCGAGCTGGAGCAGTCCGATGCGCGCGACAGCCGGAAGCGGGATATCGAGAAAGCCGAGGCGGCATTCGAAGCTGCCAAGTCGCAGGCCGATCGCCTCAAGACCCTGCTCGCCGAACTGGGGTTGGCGCGGGAGCGGCGGGACGTTGCTCTGCGAGACCTTCGTCAGTTCGATGGCGCATTGGCGGATGCCCATGCCCTGGCCGAGGACAATCGCGACGCGCATCGCCGCCGGGATGAGGCCGTTGAACGGCGGCGCTCGACCAGCGACATCATCGCCAGGGCGCAAGCCGATGTCGAAGCGGCCGAACAGGAAGAGCTTGCCGCCCGCGCCCTGCTCGAATGCCTCGATGCAGCGAGCAAGGCGCACGAAGCGGCGGAACGCCGCGCCGAATGGGAAGAGCGACTGCGGCATGGCGAGCAGCTGCGTGGTACGATCGAGGAGTGCGAAGCGCAGCTTTCCAGCCTTCGCTTGCCGAAGGGCGCCGTCGACGAACTGGCCGAGCTCGACATCGAGATCGTTCGCCTTCGCGCGATGCAGGATGCGGCGCGTCCATCGGTCCAAATGACGTATGAGCCCGGCGCGACCGCCCGTGTGACGATGGCCGGTGTTGCCTTGGGCGATGGTGAAGAGCGTGGCTATGACGTCCAGGCGCAACTGATCGCGCCGGGTTTGGGCACCATCACGCTGCGCTCCAACAGGGCGGAGCGAGACGACACGCGCCTGATCCAGGCGGAGGGACAGCGCCAGACGCTGCTGGCCTCCATGGGGGTCGCCGATCTGGCCGCCGCACGCGCCCAGGAGGTACGGGTGCAGGGCATTGAGGCGCAGGCCAATGAAGCCAGGGCGCGGCTGTCGATCGTGGCGCCCGATGGGGTCGATGCCTTGCGCCAAGCAGTGGCCGCGCTAGCCGACATCGACCTTGTGGACGGCGATCTGGAAGTGGACCCGGCCGAAGTGCGCGCGCAGCGCGAGGCCGCTGAGCACCGCCGCCGCGAAGCGATGCAGGTCATACGCACGACCGAACCTGCGCGCGTCCACGCCGATGAGGCCTTTGTCGCCGCCGAAACGCGACTGGCTGGTCTGCGCACACGCGAGGAACAGGTCGTCGCGATCCTCGGTCCGGCTGAAGGGCGTGAAGCGCGTCAGCAGGAACTGGCCGAGCGTTTGGCGGATCGTGAAGCCGTACTGACGAAAGCGCAGCAGGCGCATGACGAACATGCCGCCGTTGCGATCGACCTCGACGCGGCGGATGCTGCCCTTCGACGCGTTCGCTCGGTGGAACAGGCTGCCGCCGCCGAGGCCCAGCAGCTCCGGGAAAATATCGCGGGATGGAGTGCACGCATTGCCACGAAATCCGACGAGGCTGTCGAGGAACGCTGGCGCGAGACGCTGGAAGCGCGAGATGCCGCTCAGAGCCGGGTGACGGCTTTCGAGCAGGAGGTCGCCGTCCTGTCGCGGCTCACCCAGGCACTGGAAGCGGCGCGTGCCGATGCCAGCGAACTCTATCTGAAGCCGGTGATGAACGAACTGCGCCCGCTTCTCGGTCTGCTGTTCGATGACGTCGCCATCACCTTCGACGATCGCACATTACTGCCGCACAAGATCACGCGGAGCGGTCAGGAAGAGGATGTCGATCGCCTCAGCGGGGGTATGCGCGAGCAATTGTCGGTCCTGACCCGTCTTGCTTTTGCCCGCCTGCTGGCGCGAGACGGGCGTCCGGCGCCCGTGATCCTTGACGATGCGCTGGTCTATTCAGACGACGACCGCATCGAGCGCATGTTCGATGCGCTTCACAGGCAGGCTCGCGACCAGCAGATCATCGTCTTCTCGTGCCGTCAGCGGGCTTTCCAGAAATTGGGTGGAAACGTCCTGCAGATGATCGATTGGGAGCCTTGAGGCGCGCGATCGACCGCTGGCTTGAAAGGCGAAACCTTCGAAACCGGATGGCCTGCCCACCGCCGGACGCAAGGTCGAGCGACAGCTGGTCTCCGGCGACAACCATCTGCTGCCGGATCGCTAGTTTTTCGGGGGCGGTGCGCCAGTCGGCACCGGGGCCATCGGCATAGATGGTCGCCTCGTACCGGGCGCCCTTGTCCAGAAAGTCGAGCGGCACCGTCAGCACACGCGCCGTGTCGTTGGTGATCGCGCCCAGATACCAGTCGGGGCTGTTCCGATCCCGCCGCGCGACGACGGCATATTCGCCGATCTTTCCCTGCAGCGTGCGGCTGTCCTCCCAGTCGGTCGGAACGTCGCGGATGAAGCGGAAGGCGTCGGCGTGCTCGTCATAATGTTCGGGCAGGTCGACGGCCATCTGCACCGGGCTGTACAGCACGACATACAGCGCCAACTGGTTGGCGATGGTCGAGGGCACACGGTTGTTCGGCCGCGTCGCGCGATAATCGAAATGCACGACGCCTGGCGTATAGTCGAACGGCCCCGACAACAGCCGGGTGAAGGGCAGGATGGTCGTGTGGTCGGGCGCGTTGCCGCTGTCCGGGCTACCGCCATTATATTCCTGCCCGCGCGCGCCTTCGCGGCTCATCAGATTGGGCCAGGTGCGACGCAGGCCGGTATCCTTGACCGGCTCGTGCGGGAAGATGGCGATATGATGCCGCGCCGCCGCCTCGACGACTTTTTGCAGGCTCTGCACGGCATATTGGCCATCGGGCCATTCCGTTTCATCCAGCCGCGTGCCGACATAGCCGAGCTTGATCGAGCGCACGCCGTAGCGGTCATAATAGTCGAGCGCCGGTTCCAGCTGGCCGAGATAATCCTTCACCTGTCCGCCGGTCTCGTGATGGCCGATCAGGTCCACGCCCTTTGCGCGGGCATAGGCAGACACTTCGGCCATGTCGAAGGCAGGCTGCGCACGGTCGAAAACGAAGCGTGAATGGCCGTTCTTCCACCATTCGGGCACGTCCCAGCCGATATTCCACCCTTCGACCAGCACACCCGGAATGCCGTGCCTTGCTGCCCAGTCGATATAGGATTTGGCGCGCGCGGTCGTGGCGCCCAGCTTCGGCCCCGGCTCCCAGGTCAGCAGGCCGGTATGCATCGCCCAGAAGATGCCGATATATTTCTCCGGCTTCACCCACGACACGTCGCTTAGCCGATTGGGCTCGTTGAGGTTCAGGACGATGGTCGAATCCGCCAGATGCGCGGCGTCGGGGGCGACCATCACGACGCGCCACGGCGTCACCGCGCCGCCATGCGTCCGCGCCCGGTCGCCATTGGACCAGGGCGAAAGATCGGCCTTCAGCGTGCGGCTATTCTCCTCGGGCATGTGCAGGTTCATCGACGGGAAGTCGACCAGCGCCGCCTCGTGCACCGCCATCGCCACGCCGTCGCCCTCCAGCGTCAGCGGGGTCTGCGCGGTCTGGATCGCCGACAGCGCCGAGCGGCTATATTCATATTCGCTGTACTTCTCGCGATACGCCGGGATCGACCAGGCGCGGTAGTTCTGCGCGAAGTGGAACTCGGTTTCCTCGTCGGTCACGACCAGCGCCTGCTCCGCCGCGCCGGGCAGCGTGTAGCGAAAGCCGAAGCCGTCATCGAACACGCGGAACTCGACGCCCAGCTCGCGGCCATCGGTGGCGGCCAGTGTCGCGACCAGCCCGCGATAGTGCTCACGCATCCACCGCCGCTCGCCCCAGGGCTGAGTCCAGGGGCGGTCGAGCGCGGTCCGCTGACTGGCCACCAGCGTCAGGTCGTGATCGATCGGCGCGGCATCCTTGAACCGGAACCCCAGCCGCGACCGATCGAGGATCGGCTTGCCGTCATAGCGGGCGCGATACACCGCCTCGCCCTTGTCCACCGCCACATCGACCGCGATCCGCCCGTCGGGCGAGGTGATGGTCTGCCACGCCTGTCCCAAAGCGGGGGTCGCCGCGATCACCGCCGCGAGCCCGACGATCATGCCCAGCCCGTTGTGCATCAGAAGCTGTAGGTCAGGCTGGCACGGACACGGCGGCCGAAGATCGGGCGGCCCTGGAACGCGGTTTCCTGCACCCCGATGATCGAGCCCGCCCGCGGATTGCCTTCGGTCAGGCCCACCTCGTTGAACAGGTTGGTCGCGACCACCTGCGCCTGAAGTGCGTCGGTGACCTTCCAGTTGGCACCCAGCCGCACCTCGGTATAGCTTGGCAGGACGATGGTATTCGCCACATCGACATAGCGTTTGCCGGTATAGGCGGCCTCACCGAAGATGTTCACCCGGTCGCCGAGCAGATGCAGCGTCGGGCGGACCGACACCTGCACCTGCGGCTGGCGGACGATCTGGTTGCCACTGAAATTGAACGGCCCGCTCGCATCCTGCCCGGCGAAGCTGGTATAGTTGATCTTCTGATAGTTCCCACTTGCCGCCAGCTCGAAGAAATCGACCGGGCGCAACGACAGTTCGACCTCCACGCCCTTGGACTCGGCGGCCGCCGTCTGGTTGATCGTCTGCGCCTGGCCGTTCGGGCCCGCGACGATCGTCTGGAAGGCGATGTTGGGGAATTTATTGTAGAACAAGGTGACGAAAGCCGAGAAGGGCCGGGTGGCATATTTCAGCCCGCCCTCGACCAGGTCGATCTGGTTCTCGACCGGCACGCCGCCGAACCACTGGACGAACTCCGGCGTCACGCGGAAGCTGCGGCTATAGCGGGCGAAGGCCGCGACCCGCTTGTCGAACTCGTAATTCGCGCCCGCCGAAAAGGCCCATTGCCCGGTCTTGAACCGATAGGGCGTCGTCGCGCCGGTAAAGACCAGCACATTGTCGTCGGCAATGGTCGTCGCATCGCCCAGATTGGTGCGTGTGGTCTGCGCGATCGTGCCTTCCTTCGATACATGGTGATAGCGTGCGCCCAGATCGATGCGCAGCGCCTCGGTCACCTGCCACGCATCGGTCAGGTAGAAGGCGTTGATCGTCACCTCATCGTGGAAACGCTGCAAATTGCTGTGCAGGTTGAGCAGACCGTTCTTGGTCAAGGCCACCGTCTGCTGACCGGCCGCGTTCAGACCGACCACGTCGAAATAGCGGGGGCGATTGATCGCCTCGACCAGAATGTCGTTCCAGTTCCAATTCTGGGTCTGGTTGAAATGGCTGAAATAATAGCCTGCGGTCAGCGTGTGGCGACCGATGCCGGTGTCGAGCTTCTTGGTGACGCTCAGGTCGTTGATCACATTCTCGACATTGACGACCGTGTTGAAGATGCTCTGGGTCAGCGCCAGCTGATTGCCGAGCGCGGCGGCAGCGACGGTCTGGCCGTTGCTGGCGTCGCGATAGACGGCGGACACGGTGTCCGGACGGGCGGCCTGCAACCGGGTCAGCGCATTGGCCAGAAACCCTTGCGACGTGGCGATACCCGAGCTGAACAGCCCGTTGAAGTCCACCGTGCCGGTCGTATAGCGGGCACGGTCGTTGACCTCCCACCCATCGCCCAACGGCTTGTTGAAGATCGCGGTAAAGGTGTCGGTATCGGTGTGGATGCCCTGGGTCAGGTCCACCCGCTTGTCGAACGCGCCGCGGCCGTCGGGCACGGTCAGCCGGGCAAAGGCCGTGTTGACCAGCGTGCCGGTGCCGGCATCCAACCCCGGCAGGCCCTGAGACGGGCTGGCGAGCGGGATGGCGGTGTAGAAGATGTTCTTGTCGTCCAGCTTGCGATAGCTGACGAAAAGCGAGCCACTGTCGGCGAAGTCATATTGCAGGCCGACCCGGAACTGCCCCCCCTGATTGCCGGTAAAGCCGGGGTTCCGCAGGCCGTTATCCTCGCGATAGAAGCCGCCGATCGCAAAAGACAGCCGGTCGGTCAGTGGCCCGGACACATTGGCGTCCATCCGGTAATGATCCCAGTCGCCGACCTCGCCCTTCACCATGCCCTGGAGCGTACGGGTCGGACGCTTGGTCAGGACGTTGACGACGCCGCCCGGCGCATTGGACGCGGTGATCGAGGCCGAGCCGCCGCGCACGATCTGGAGCGAGTCGACAGTCGCATCGACGCGGAAGAACTCGTCGGCATTCGTAAAGGCGCCTGCGCCTTCTTCCCATACAGGCAGGCCATCCTCCAGCAGCGGGAGATAGCGATAATTGTCCGCCGGAAGGCCGCGCGAATAAACGTTGTTGCCGACCTCGCCGCCCGAGCTTTCGACATAGATGCCCGGCGTCGAGGCGATCAGGTCGGCAATGCCCAAGGGGGCCTTTTGCGCGATCGCCTGCGGGTCGATGGTGGTGATGGCGTAGGACGTCTCGAACTTGCGCGTGCCGGTGCGGGTGCCGGTGACGATGATCTCGTTGAGACCCAGGTCATCGGCCTGCGCCGCTTCGGGCGCGGGATCGGCCTTTGCTTCGGCGGCCGGTGGGGCGGATTGCGCCAGCAGGGGGGCGACGGGCACCATCCCTGCAACCGAAGCCATCAACGCCAAGCGACATCCACCCATGATAATCCCCTCCAAGACGCCTCTGACGGGCGGTCCACCTGATGAGGGAAAAATGAGGTCGCGCGCAAAATTATGCAACGAGTATTTGCAAACGATTGCAATTTACATGAAATTGCTTGGCTTCATGCGATTAAGTTGCCTGTTTTCTGTGCTTTGCTGATCCAGTTGGACATTATTTTGCACGACATCCGCGCCTCTTAACGGCCGCAGGACTCGCGAATCACAAGGTTGGTCGGCAACCGCTCCGACTTGGCGCGATGGCCGTCGATGATGCGCAGCAGCTTGGAGACCAAGAGATTGCCCGCCTTGATGACATCCTGCCGGATGGTCGTCAGCCCCGGCGTCGACAGCGCCGCCGCGTCGATATCGTCATAGCCGATCACCGCCACATCCTCGGGCACGCGCAGGCCGCGCTGGCGCAGCGTCTGGATCGCGCCGAGCCCCACCAGGTCGGAGGCCGCGACGATCGCGTCGAACGCGATGCCCCGCTCCAGCAGATTGTCGACCGCCTCCGCCCCCTCGAACCGCCCGGCGGTCGGCGTCTGAACCATAGCGGGATCGAACGCCACGCCATGTGCCGCCAGCGCCGCGCGATAGCCGTCCAGCCGGATCGCGATCTGCGAAAAGGGCGTGCGGGCCGCCGCAATCGGCGGCATCGCGCCGATAAAGGCAATGCGCCGCCGGCCCTTGCGCAGCAGATGCGCGGTCGCCTGGAATCCGCCCTCATGATTGTCACTGCCGATCGAGCAATAGCCTTGCCCCGCCACCTCGACCCCCCAGGCGACAAGAGGCTTGCCCATATCGGCATAATGGTTGAGCGCATCATGGAACTGCGATTGGCCCAGGAAAATCGTACCCGCATAGGCACTTTGGTCGAGGAACTGTGCCAGCGTCGCATCGTCATAGGGCGTCTGCCACACGATCGACACGTCGCGCCGCCGCTCGCGCAGGGCGGTGCCGACACCGCCGATCAACGCCAGCTCGAACGGATTGGCCAGCTGGCTGCCATGCGCAGTCGCGACCGGCACGACCAGGCAGATTTGCTCGGACAGCGACGGCTCGGCGCGGCGCATCTTTTGCGGGACATGGACATAGCCCAGCCGGTCCGCGGTGCTCAGCACCCGCTCGCGCGTCTCCTCGCTGATGGCGCTATGCCCGGTCAGCACCCGCGACACGGTCGCGACCGACACCCCGGTTTCCGCTGCGATCCCGCCCAGGGTCGGCCCGCCCCGTTTCACCCGCGCCATAGTCGACTCGATATTTGCATTAGATTGCACTAGATCAGGGGCGCGTCCTCGTCCATGGTCGACAGGCACAGGCTCAGCACCGCCCCCATCGCCATCAGCCCGCCCGCCAGGGGCAGTACCGGCCAAGCCATGCCGCTCAGTCCATGCGCGATGATCCAGCCCATGCTCATCCCCGCGACCAGCTGCGGAACGACGATGAAGATGTTCATGACGCCGATGAACATGCCTGCCGTCGCGCTGGAGACCGCCCGCCCGGCCAAAACGAAGGGTGCACTCAGGATCGAAGCGTAAGCGATGCCGATCAGCACAGCGCAGACGACCAGTCCGGCTGGATGAGAGACCAGCGCGATGCCCGCCAGTCCTAGCGCGCCCGCCACCAGCGCCGCCGCATGGACCCGCGTCACCCCGAACCACCGGAACAGCCCCGGCAGCAGAAAGGCGAACAGCCCAGCTACCCCGTTATAGGTCCCGAACAGGATCCCGACAAAGTCCGCCCCGCGTGCATAGGCCGCATCGAAGGGCGAGGTCGCGCCGTAAAGCTGTGCCGCGACGACCGGCGTCGCATAGACCCACAGGAGATAAAGACCGAACCAGCTGAGAAACTGGATGGCCGCCACCGGACGCAGCGTCCGCCAGAGAGCGGCAAAGCCGGTCCGGTGGCCGGGCCTCACCGACGGATCATGCTGTACTACGTGAGCTGCGACCGGTTCGCGCACCCGTGCTACCGTCCAGCCGACTGCCAGCGCCACCGCGAGCGCCGCCGCGAGGAACGCCACCCGGATCGACGGCGCGGTCTGGCCCGGCTGCGCGACGTTCGACCAGCCGCCCCAGGCGAGCAGGATCGGCGCACAGGCCCCGGCCAGCGCCCCCAGCCCGATAAAGACGGTCTGCATGGCATAGCCGCTTGCCTGATCCTCGGGCGGCAGCGTGTCGGCGACCAGCGCGCGATAGGGTGCATGGAGCGCATTCATGGCCGCCTCCAGCCCCCAGACAATTACCACCGCCACCATAAGCGACGTTGCCATCGGCAAGGCGGCCAGCGCGGCGATCACCAGCAGGGCCGATATCAGGATATAGGGCCGCCGCCGCCCGAACCGGCCGCCATGCCGATCGCTGATCGCGCCGACGACCGGCTGCACCAGCAACCCCGTCACCGGCCCCGCCAGCCACAGGATCGCAAGCTGGTCGACCGAGGCCCCCAACCCCTGGAACACGCGGCTCAGGCTGGCGCTCTGGATACCAAATGCGATCTGCAACCCGAGATAACCGACGCTAAGGTCCAGTCCCTTGATACGCTTCGATAGTCCCATGGCTCACGCCATCCACAATTTCGCCTGCACGCTCAAGCCGCTCGGCGGCCGCACCTTCTATCCACACATAGCCGAGATCAGACCAGGAGGCTCAGACCGATCCATCGGCAGCTCTATCCATCGTATTCTGGAATTGAAAACCTGACGTCCGAGGTCTTCCAGACGTCGCGTGCCCATTGCTATCCAATGCGCTACTACGGAATGCACGTAAATCTGGCGATTTTGCAAAGTGGCGCGCCCGGAGGGATTCGAACCCCCGACCGAGGAGGTAGAAGCTCCTTGCTCTATCCAACTGAGCTACGGACGCGCGGATGGCGGTGTCCCTAGCGTGGTTTGCTTGGGTTGGGAATGGCGATAAACATCGCGTCGAACGGTGCGGAGGGGCAAGGGCATGGGTGTGGAACGGGTCGTGGCGGACCGGGACATGGGGCGGGGTGCGTTCCGCTGGTTCGACTTCGTGATGGCGGCGTTCGTCACCGTCCTGCTGCTGTCCAACGTCATCGGCGCGGGCAAGGTGGCGGTGATCACCCTGCCGTTCGTCGGGCAGTGGCCGTTCGGCGCGGGCATCCTGTTCTTTCCGCTCAGCTATGTCATCGGCGACGTGCTGACCGAAGTGTACGGCTATGCCCGCGCGCGGCGCGTGATCTGGGCGGGGACGGCGGCGGTGCTGTTCATGGCGTTCATGAGCTATGTCGTGGTCGAACTGCCACCCGCGCCGACCTGGACCAACCAGGCGGCCTATGAGGTGATCTTCGGCCAGGTGCCGCGCATCGTGCTGGCCAGCGTATGCGCCTTTTGGGCTGGGGAGTTCGTCAATGCCTATGTCATGGCGCGGATGAAGCTGTGGACCGGCGGGCGGCATCTCTGGTCGCGCACGATCGGCTCGACGGTGGTGGGGCAGGGGGTGGACAGCCTGATCTTCTATCCACTCGCCTTTCTATATGCGGAGGGCTGGACCCCGCATCTGGTCGTCGTGGTGCTGTTCACGCAATGGGTGCTGAAGGTGGGTTGGGAGGTGCTGCTGACCCCGGTGACTTATCTGGTCGTCGGTTGGCTGAAGCGGACCGAAGGGGTGGATGTGTTCGACGAGGGGACCGACTTCACGCCGTTCCGGGCGCGGGTTTGAATAGGGTTTACGCGAAGACGCGAAGGGTTTGATAAGAGATTTTGTTCGCGCGGAGGCGCGGAGGCGCGTAGAACGCAGAGGTGTCGCACCCTGCGGCAGCCGTCTATCTCCGCCACCGACATGCGATAGAAGGGATGAGGTCTCCACAAGACCAGACACCTCCGCGCTCTCCGCGCCTCCGCGCGAACAAATATCTTCTTCGCGTCTTCGCGCGAACAAAAAAGGGGAAGCGAGTCGCCTCGCTCCCCCTTTTCGGATGTCATCCCGTGGCCTTCGACTTCGCTCAGGCTGAACGGATGGGCGGGGGTTAGGCGCCGACCATTTCCAGCAGGCCCTCGAACAGCCGGCGGCCATGGTCGCCGCCATGCGCGGCTTCGATGCGGCGCTCGGGGTGGGGCATCATGCCCAGCACGTTGCGCTTCTCGTTCAGCACGCCCGCGATGTCCCGGGCCGAGCCGTTGACGTCCTCGGCATAGCGGAACGCCACGCGGCCTTCGCCTTCCAGGCGGTCGAGTGTGTCGGCATCTGCGAAATAATTGCCGTCATGATGCGCGACGGGGATGCGGATCGTCTCGCCCTGTTCGTACAGGCGCGTGAAGGCGCTGTCGGTGTTCGCCACCTCCAGATTCACGTCGCGGCAGACGAAGTTGAGCGAGCGGTTGCGCATCAGCGCGCCCGGCAGCAGCCCGGTTTCGGCCAGCACCTGGAAGCCATTGCAGACGCCGAACACCGGCGTGCCCTTGTTCGCCTGCTCGATGACCGCGCGCATGATCGGCGAGCGGGCCGCGATCGCGCCGCAGCGGAGGTAATCGCCGTAGGAGAAGCCGCCCGGCACGCCGATCAGCCCCAGCCCCTCAGGGAGTTCGCTGTCGCCGTGCCAGACCATGGCGGGCTTGACGCCCGTCACCGCCTCCAGCGCGACGGCGAGGTCGCGGTCGCAGTTCGAGCCGGGAAAGACGATGACGGCGGTCTTCATCAGGCGCGCTCCACCCGGTAATTCTCGATCACGGTGTTGGCGAGCAGCTGGCGGCACATCTCGTCGATCTGCGCGTCGGTGGTCGCGTCGGCGACTTCCAGCTCGATCAGCTTGCCCGCGCGGACGTCGTTCACGCCCGCAAAGCCCAGGCTTTCCAGCGCGTGGTGGATCGCCTTGCCCTGCGGGTCGAGCACCCCGGGCTTCAGGGTGACGAAAATCTTCAGCTTCATTACTTGCCCCGGCTCTTGCGGTGTTCTTCCAGATCGAGGACGGCGGTGTCGCCCCCCTCGGGCAGCAGGCCCAGACGGCGCGCCACTTCCTGATAGGCCTCGACCTCGCCGCCGAGATCCCGGCGGAAGCGGTCCTTGTCCAGTTTCTCGTTGGTGGTCATGTCCCACAGGCGGCAGCCATCGGGGCTGATCTCGTCGGCCAGAATGATACGACCGAAGTCATTGTCCCAGATACGGCCGAATTCCAGCTTGAAGTCGACCAGGCGGATGCCGATCGCGGCGAACATGCCCGACAGGAAGTCGTTCACGCGGATCGCCAGATCGGCGATGTCGTGCATCTCTTCCTGGCTGGCCCAGCCGAAGCAAGCGATATGCTCGTCGGTGACCATCGGGTCGCCGAGCGCATCGTCCTTATAATAATATTCGATGATCGTGCGGGGCAGCTTCACGCCCTCTTCGATGCCCAGACGCTTGGACAGCGAGCCCGCCGCGACGTTGCGCACCACGACCTCGATCGGAACGATCTCGACCTGGCGGATCAGCTGCTCGCGCATGTTCAGGCGGCGGATGAAGTGGGTCGGCACGCCGATATGGTCGAGCATGGTGAAGACATGCTCGGAGATACGGTTGTTCAGCACGCCCTTGCCGTTGATCGTGCCCTTCTTCTGGGCATTGAACGCGGTGGCGTCGTCCTTGAAATACTGGATCAGCGTGCCGGGCTCGGGGCCCTCGTACAGGATCTTGGCCTTGCCTTCGTAGATTTGGCGGCGGCGAGCCATGCGGCGGTCCCCTGAAATGAGTACAGCCCCGGCGCCCCCATGCTGGAGCCCGAGGCGGGATGGCGCGGCCTATAATGGATGGGACGCGGCGGCGCAATGGAGCCGGGGCCGCAAACATGATTCCGTCGGGTCGTGGAGGGGTAAAGATTACGACGCCGTCATCATCGCGCCATGATGAACAGATTTTTGTGATGGGGTGAAAAGAATGTAAGGTGGGAAGTATAGGAAACCAATCGACCAAGTTGCTGGTTCTGTCGATGCTTGCAAAGGAGGTAGTCATGAACAAGCTGGTGATCGGTGTTGTTGGTGGGACCCTGATGTTGACGGCGGGTGCTGCCGTGGCGCGGCCGATGCACATGGCGCATCAACCGCAGATTTGGGAACAGGCACGTGTTCCGCTCGCCAATGGCATGGAGGCCATTGCGGTGGTGAAGAATGGCAACACGGAACGCACGGTCGCCTGCCGCGACACGGCGGATGTCCTCGCCACCTTCCGTCCCGAAATTGTCGCCTTCCAGCCCGTGCGCGGCCTGCATGGCAAGGTGAAGACCGACGAGGATGTCGCCGGGGTCGAGACCTTCACCCCCGTCGCCTTCCAGAACTGCACGGTGGCGGCCGGCGATCACTTCCAGCAGGATGTGACCCAGGCCCAGGCGAACCAGTCCTAAGCCGACCGGCCTCGCCGAAAACGAAGCGGGCGCGACTCCCAACGCGCCCGCTTTGTCGTTGGTTCTAGCTTTCCTCCCCTGCAAGGGGAGGGGGACCAGCGAAGCTGGTGGAGGGGTGTCGCCGGTCGCGAGACTGGTCGCGCCTTACGGCCCGGGACACCTCTCCGTCAGGGCTTTGCCCTGCCACCTCCCCTTGCAGGGGAGGAATTGGGTGGGCGCTGAACCCACCGCCGTTCCCGATTTGATCCTGCCGATTGCCCCGACCCCACGGGCTTGCTAATAGCCTGTCCTCCATGGCGATCGATCTCCGCGATAATCCTCCCGTCGGCATTCTGGACGCACCCTTCGACAGCGCGCTGTCGGAGCGGTATCTGGTCTATGCGCTGTCGACGATCACGGCACGTTCGCTGCCCGATGTGCGCGACGGCCTGAAGCCCGTGCACCGGCGGCTGCTCTGGGCGATGCGGCTGCTCAAGCTCGACCCGGCGGCGGGGTATAAGAAGTGCGCGCGCGTCGTCGGCGACGTCATCGGTAAATACCACCCGCATGGCGACCAGTCGGTCTATGACGCGATGGTCCGCCTGGCCCAGGATTTCGCGCTGCGTTACCCGCTGGTCGACGGGCAGGGGAATTTCGGCAATATCGACGGCGATAACGCCGCCGCCTATCGTTACACCGAGGCACGGCTGACCCAGGTCGCGATCGACCTGATGGACGGGCTGGACGAGGATGCCGTCGCCTATCGTCCGACCTATAATGGCGAGGAGCAGGAGCCCGAGCTGTTCCCCGGCCTGTTCCCCAATTTGCTGGCGAACGGCGCGAGCGGCATCGCGGTCGGCATGGCGACCAGCATCCCGCCGCACAATGCCGCCGAATTGCTGGAAGCCGCGATCCTGCTGGTCGACCGGCCGGACGCGGATGACGATGCGATCCTGAGCATCGTCAAGGGGCCGGACTTCCCGACCGGCGGCATGGTCGTCGATGCGCCCGCCATCCTGCGCGAAAGCTACACCACCGGGCGGGGCGGTTTCCGCGTTCGCGCCCGCTGGGAGATCGAGCGCGAGAAGGGCGGCGGCTGGCAGATCGTCATCAGCGAAATCCCGTACGGCGTCGCCAAGGGCAAGCTGATCGAACAGATCGCCACGCTGATCAACGACAAGAAGCTGCCGATCCTGGCGGACGTCCGCGATGAATCGGATGCGCAGGTCCGCATCGTGCTGGAGCCGCGCGCCCGCACCGTCGATCCGCAGGTGCTGATGGATGGGCTGTTCCGCTTCTCCGACCTGGAGACGCGGATCAGCCTGAACCTCAACGTGCTCGACAAGGACCGTACCCCGCGCGTCATGAGCTTGCGCGAGGCGCTGGCGGCCTGGGTCGAGCATCAGTTCGTGGTGCTGCGCCGCCGCTCCGAGCATCGCCTGGGCAAGATCGCCGACAGGATCGAGCTGCTCGACGGTTATCTGGTCGCCTATCTCAACCTCGACCGGGTGATCGAGATCATCCGGACCGAGGACGAGCCCAAGGCGGTGATGATGGCGGAATTCGACCTGACCGACCGGCAGGCCGAGGCGATCCTCAACATGCGCCTGCGTTCGCTCCGCCGGCTGGAGGAGTTCGAGATTCGCGGCGAGCGCGACAAGCTCGACAAGGAGCGCGAGCAGCTGACGCTGTTGCTGGGTTCCGAACAGCGCCAGCGGACGCGGATGAAGAAGGATCTGGGCAAGATCCGCGACCGCTACGGCCTCGAAACCGCGCTGGGCGCGCGCCGCACGCTGATCGAGGAAGCCGCGCCGACCCGCGACATCCCCCTGGAGGCGATGATCGAGCGCGAGCCGATCACCGTCATCCTGTCGCAGCGCGGCTGGATCCGCGCGATGAAGGGGCATGTCGACCTCGCCTCGGCCGATACCGCCAAGTTCAAGGAAGGCGATGGCCCGGCCTTCGCCTTCCATGCGCAGACGACCGACAAGCTGCTGCTGGCGGCGGCCAATGGGCGATTCTTCACGCTGGCGGCCGACAAGCTGCCCGGCGGGCGCGGTTTCGGCGAGCCGGTGCGTGCGATGATCGACCTGGACGGCTCCATCGGCATCGTCGGCTTCCTGCCCGCGAGCCGCAGCCCCAAGCTGCTGGTCGCCGCCTCGGACGGGCGCGGCTTCATCGTGCCGACCGCCGACACCATCGCCGAGACTCGCAAGGGCAAGACCGTGCTGACCCCGCGTACGGGCGCGACGCTGAAGGTCGTGCGGCCGGTCGGGGCGGAGGATGACTATGTCGCGGCGATCGGCGACAATCGCAAATTGCTGGTCTTCCCGCTGACCGAGTTCGTCGAGCTGTCGCGCGGCACCGGCGTGCAGCTCCAGCGCTACCGCGACGGCGGGCTGTCGGATGCGACCACCTTCGTCTTCAAGGACGGGCTGAGCTGGCCGATGGGCGGCGAGACCGGGCGGGTGCGGACCGAAACCGATCTGTCGGCCTGGCGGACCGCACGCGGGGCGGCGGGGCGGATGCCGCCGACCGGCTTCCCGCGCGACAACCGCTTCGGCTGAGCCGGATAGCGCTGTCCTCCCTGTCGCACGATAGGGGAGGGGCGGGGATCGCCGTCATCGGACCTCGTCCGACATGGTAGAAATCCACCCATCGCAGCGGCTGGGGCGGCTGGTCTCACAACCGTTTACGGATCAGATTTTCCGAGGAATTTTAGGCGGTCTTAACGATCGACCGCTAGACCACCGAAAGATGGCTTCGACCGCGTATCCGGCGCAACGCTCTTCGACACGGCCTGTCGGGTCGGTGACGTCGCGCGCCATCGCCATCATGGCGATCCCGGCGGCCGAGATTGTGATCCTCCAGGGCAAGCTGGAAATCACGGCGGCCAACGACGCGTTTCGACGCGCCTGCCTGAACGACAGCGGCAGCCGGGCGATGCTGCTGGCCGATCTGGCGGACCGGATCGAACCGTTCCTGGCGACCGATCGCAAGTCCATCGAGTTTTCGTTGCAGCTGGGCGACTCGATCGACGCGCGCTATTTCCAGGCGACCCTGACCCGATCGAGCGAGGACGGTGCGGAGACCTGCGTCCTGATGCTGGTCGACCAGACCGCCCAGCGCCATACCGAACGCAGCCTGCGCCGGGAGATGACGACCGACAGCCTGACCGGCCTGCCCAATCGCCAGGGGTTCGGCGACCTGATCGAGGCGGTGATGGCGACCGGGCAGCGCCATGCCGTGCTGGTCGTCGACATCCACCGTTTCGGCCGGTTGAACGCCTGTATGGGTTCGCTGGTCGGGGACGAACTGCTGATCACGGTGGCGCGGCGGTTGAAGGGCGCGCTGCGGTCGCGCGACTCGATCGGGCGAACCGGCGGCAATGAATTCGGCATCCTGATGATGATCGACGGCGGCGAGGACGAGGCGCATCTGCTCGCCGAGCGGATCGACCGCGCCTTGCGCGAGCCGTTCCGGCTGACCGATTATGAGGTGAATGTCGAAGCGTCGGTGGGCATCGCCTTCAGCGAGGGGCCGAATGGCGAGGCCGAGGAAATGATCCGCCACGCCCAGTTTGCGGTCAAGCTGGCCAAGACGGCAGGCCATGCCGAGGTCTATCATCCCCAGGCCTTCATCATCGCGCGCACGCAATTCGCCATGGAGACGGCGCTGCGTCGCGCGATCGAGCAGGACGAACTGCATCTCGCCTATCAGCCGATCTGCGACCTGTCGTCGGGCAAGACGGTCGCCTTCGAGGCGCTGGCCCGCTGGCGCGATCTCAGCGGGGTGGATCATTCCCCGGTCGATTTCATTCCCGTCGCCGAGGAATCCGGGCTGATCGTGCCGCTCGGCCGCTGGGCGGTGAACAAGGCGTTGAAGCGGCTGGCCGAATGGGACCGGGCCGCCGGTGGCGATTGCGGGGTGCGCCTGTCGGTCAACGTTTCGGCGATCCAGCTTCAGCGCGACGATATTCCGGCGATGATCGCGCAGGCGCTGGCCGGGACCGGCATGACGGGCGACCGCTTGACGCTGGAGCTGACCGAAAGCGCGATCGCGGGCGATGCCGAACGCGTGACCGCGATCATGCAGGCGATGAAGACGCTGGGCACGACCATCGCGATGGACGATTTCGGCACCGGCTATTCCAGCCTCGCCTATCTGCAGAAGCTGCCCATCGACGTGTTGAAGATCGACCGCAGCTTCGTCTCGGGCATGTTGGCCGATCGCGACAAGATCGCGATCGTCCGCGCTATCCTGGGCCTGGCGCAAGCGCTGGGCATGAAGACCACCGCCGAGGGGATCGAGACGGTCGAACTGGGCCAGACGCTGGCCGCGCTCGGCTGCACCTATGGCCAGGGTTTCTATTATTCCCGTCCGCTCGAACCCGATGCCGCCTGGGCGAAGATCGCCGCTCAGGCCTGAGCCACCGCCGCGTCGGCCAGTTCGCCGACCCGGCCCGCATCCGGAAAGCCCTCGGCGATCCACTGCGTCTCGACCTGTCGCAGCAGGCGCGCCACCTCGGGGCCCTTGCCGACCCCGCGCTCGACCAGCGCGCCGCCGGTCAGCGGCAGGGCAGGGGGCGTCCAGTCGCGAATGACGTCGATCGGCTCGCCCGCCAGCAACAGCCGGTCGATCGCGCCGCTCGTGCCGACGCGATAGGCAAGCGCACGCGGCCCCTCGTCCCCCGGACCCGCCGTCGCGGCGATCAGGCGCTTGCGATCCGTGTTGGACAGCTTCAGCCGCGCGCCGACCGGCTCGGCGGCCTCGGGCGGCAACAGCGCGGCGAGCCGCCGGATCGCATCGGGCGCGACGCCGACCGCCGTCTCGCGCTCGGCCAGCGCGGTCAGCCGTGCGACCCCGGCAGCGTCGATCTCTGGGATCACCGCGCGGAAAATGCCCTGTTCGACCATCAGCGCGACGACCGGCACCGCACGGGCCGCGACCAGCAGCTTGAGCAGTTCGGCGGCGATTCGTTCGCGCGACAAGGCCATCAGATCGTTGGCGCGCGCGGCACAGGCGGCCAGCCCCGCTTCGTCCACTGCATCGCCGAACCGGGCGTGGAAGCGGAAGAAGCGCAGGATGCGCAGGTGATCTTCCGCGATCCGCTGCAACGGATCGCCGATGAAGCGGACCCGGCCCGCCTTCAGATCGTCCAGCCCGCCGAAATAGTCGAACAGCGCGCCCGAAACGGGATCGGCATAGAGCGCGTTCATCGTGAAATCGCGCCGTGCCGCATCCTCGCGCCAGTCGTCGGTAAAGGCGACGACCGCGTGACGGCCGTCGGTCGACACGTCGCGGCGCAGCGTCGTCACCTCGACCGGCCCGTCGGGCAGGACGGCGGTGATCGTGCCGTGCGCGATACCGGTGGGGACGGGCTTGAACCCCGCCTCGCGCACCCGTCCGATCACCGTTTCGGGCGACAGGGGCGTGGCCAGGTCGATATCGGCGACCGCGATGCCGAGCAGCATGTCGCGCACCGCGCCGCCGACGAATCGCGCCTCCAGCCGCTCGGCCAGCGCGATCAGCTGGGGTCGGTTCGCCCAGGGGGGCGTGCCGGGAATCACGCCGTCCATTGCAGCCGCCGCGACAGGTTGACGATCATCGCCGCGGTCGCGCCCCAGATGCGCCGGTCGTTCCATAAAATCTCGTAGAAATGGCGGGTCGTTCCGCGCCACGGCGCGCTGACCCGGTGGTGATGGGCAGGATCGAGCAGGAAGGACAGCGGCACCTCGAACAGCGCGGCAACCTCCGCCTCGGCGGGTTTCAGGGCCAGGTCGGGAGGGATGACGCCCAGTACCGGCGTCACCTCGAATCCCGTGACGGTGCGATAGCGGTCGGCCAGGCCCACGACGTTCACGGACTGCGGTGGCAGGCCGATCTCCTCCTCCGCCTCGCGCAATGCGGTCGCCACCAGATCGGCATCGCCCGGATCGGCTCGGCCGCCGGGAAAGGCGACCTGGCCCGCATGGTTGCGTAACGTCTCGGTCCGCTGGGTCAGGACGACGCCCGGCTCGGCGCGGTCGGTCACGGGAATCAGCACGGCGGCAGAGGTGGGCGTGGCCGCGACCTCATGCGGCTCGACCCCGTCCCCGGTCAGAAGATCCTGGGTCGGGATACGCGCCATCGCCTGAGCCAGCCTTTCGGCCAGGGTCATGCGGTGGCGACCGGGGTCAGGGGAAAGAAGGTGCCGTCGCTCCACACGCCCGGAACGTCGCCATCGCCCGCCATCGCCCGCTCGGCCAGTTCATAATAGACCGGGCGCGCGATCAGCGCCTCCAGCCCGTCGCGGACGTGAAGATAGGGGCGCGGCCCGTCCTCGCCCTCGAGGAAGCGCAGGCCATGGGCGGCACCGGCCGCGACCAGCTCGCCGGTGTTGAGCTGAAACACCAGGCGCCCGTTCCGCCCTTCGCCTTCGGCCTTCAGGGCGGTGGCGACGAAGGGGGCGTCCTCCACCGCGATGTCGAGCTTTTCGACCGGCGTCACCAGAACGTGGCGGCCGTCGGGCTCGCGGCGCAGGATCGTCGCGAACAGGCGGACCATGGCGGGACGCGTGATCGGGCTGCCCTGATGAAACCAGGTGCCGTCGCGCGCGATCCGCATCTCGCTGTCGCCGCAATGGGTAGGGTGCCATTGCGAGACGGGCGGCAGCTTCTGCGCCTCCATCGCCTGGACGATTTCGGCCAGGCTGAGCGCGGACAGGTCGGGGGGCGGTGCCATCGGCATGATCGCCCCGAGTTAGGGATGCGGGAGGGTCAGGTAAAGAGCGCGCGATCAGCTCCGCGCCGGATCGGGCCCCAATATCCCGGGCATCGCGGGCACGTCGGGCCCGCGCGCCAGCAGGCGATGCCGCTCGACCGGGCCGGGCAGCCGCCAGTCGGCGGTGCGCTCGGCGGTGAAGCCGAAGAAGCGGCCATAATATTCCGGATCGCCGATCAGCATCATCGCGCGGTCCAGCCCCTGGGCGGCGGCGGCGTCCAGCATATGGCCGAGCAGGTCGCGGCCGATGCCACCCTGCTGATGCGCGGGCTCCACCGCGACCGGGCCGACCATCACCATCGAATGCCGGACGCCGTCATCGTCGGTCAGCGCGACCGGCCAGCACTGGATCGAGCCGATCAGCGTTTCGCCCTCCATCGCGGCGAAGCACAACGAATCGATCGGGCTGACGCTGCCCCGCACCTTATAAGCGGTCCGTGCGTGGCGGCCCGGCGGGAAGGCGCGGTCCAGCAGCGCCTCGACCCTGTCGGGAGCGACCGCGTCGAGCGGGGCGAGAACGGTCGTGACGGTCACGGGGCAGGGGTCCGGTGGTGGGGGAGGGGACGCGCGCCCTTAGCGCGACCGGGCCGCGATGCAAGCCCCGACCCTTTCCTTGCGCGTGGGCTCTGCTAGAGGCGCTGGCATGGAAGACCGTCTCCAGCTCGAAGTCCACGACCTCGAAGTCCAGGTGCTGACCGGCATCTATTCCGAGGAAACCCATCTGCCGCAGCCGCTGCGCATCTCGCTGACGGTCGATCTCGACTGTCCGGCGCGCTACACGCCCGACAGCCCGCTGACCGAGTCGAAAAACTATCTCGACCTGAAACATGCGGCGACCCGGCTGCCCGAAGGCGTGCATTTCACCCTGATCGAGGGGGTGGCCGATCATATCTGCGACACGCTGTTCCTTCAGGATCAGCGGGTGCGCCGGGTGCAGGTGAAGATCGTGAAGCTGGCCATCGCCGAGGACGGCGAGGCGATCGGCATCACGCTGGTGCGTCACCGCCGCTGATGCGGGTCGGCGCGCGGCGAATCAATCTGGCGCCGGATGCCGATATCGTCCGTGTCGTCGCGGATCATCCCGGCGTCGATCTGGTCCTGGTCGTCTGGCCGGGCCGTGACCCGGTGGCGCAGGCCATGACCGAGGCGGCGATCGGTCCCCTTGCCGTCGCGGCGGCGCCAGCTGCGCGAATCAATGCGGTGATCCCGGCCGCGGGAGCCGGCGAGGACAGGGTGGCGGCGGCGGTCGCCTATCTCGCCGCCGCCCATGCCGTCACCGGTCAGTTGCTGGGCGTCGGCACCTGACGCTCGCGCCCGCACGGGCCCAGCTTCTGCAGCACGAAACGATAATCCTCGCGCGCGGCCTGGGCATTTTCCGGCGATAGCGAGGCGGTGCTGTGGTCGGGCAGCGAGGCGGGCAGGGCGCAGGCCAGGCGATACCAGAGCAGCGTGTCGCGCGCCGGAGGCGCGGCCGATTCGTCGACGATCTCGCTGAGCGCGACGGCATAACGCCGCTCCTCGCCCGGACGGCGCAGCACCGATAGCGAGACGGGGCGGTTGTTCGCGGTCGTCAGGAAGATCTGGGTCTCGCCTTCGCCCGGCAGACTGCCCGGCACGTAAAAGGCGTTGCCGACGCCGGTGATGACCGGCGGGGCGTCCGGCGACAGGGCGTCGCGGGCGATCGCCCGGCTGCGCTGCTCGGTATCGGGCGTCCAGTCGAGCTGCGCATCGGGGGCGACGAGTTGCAACTGGTCGGCGGCGCCGGGGACCCGGCGGGCATAGATCAGCACACGCATCTTCTTCAGGCGCGGCGCGCGGCCGCGCGCATCGGTCGCGGCGTCGAACAGATAGCCGACCCGCGTCGGCAGGCCGCCCGCGCCACGGATCAACGCGCCGACATCCGCCTCGACATAGGAACGCTGATGCCCCGGCGCGACTCCGGCGGCCTCGGCGCCCTTGATCGCGGTCGCCGATCGAATCGTCACATCGGCGATGACCGGGGCGGACAGGGCCAGATCGGCCAGATCGGCATAGGCCGGCCCTGTTTGCGCTACCATCGAATCACCCGGGCGCGTCGACGGCGCGGTCGGGACCTGGGCGGAAACGGGATGGGTAAGGGCGGGAATCGCCAGCGTCAAAACGCAAGCGCGAATGGCGTGGGACAGCAGATTCATCGCTTCGCGCTACTCCTTTGGCCATTAACGGTACAGAAATAATTTCGTCATGGCTCGGTTGTACGTTTATTACGTCCGACAAACTGTTGCACCGCGCCACCCGTGACGATAGGGTCCAAGGCTCTGCCGCATGCCGAAAGAGCATGGCAGGAGTTTCCCACGTCCCCACGCTACGGCGAGGCGAAACTGGCAGACTGAGGAGTTTCGTTGCTGAATGGCCTATACTGACCAGAAGATGTCCGGGGGCAAGGTGGTCGCGATCGTTATCGTCGTGCTCATCCATGCTGCCTTGGGCTATGCCTTCGTCACGGGGCTGGCTTACCAGTACGTGAAGAAGGCGACCGAGAAGCTCAACACGTTCGACGTGCAAGAGCCGCCGCCCCCACCCCCGCCCGAAG